>Ga0209185_1000095_pt1 | contig 130631 bp, 122 predicted proteins | sample SidtaG_2_FD_187425 | JGI IMG/M metagenome (GOLD analysis project Ga0209185, IMG submission 187425) | Marine algal microbial communities from Sidmouth, United Kingdom - Sidmouth_Asex2 metaG (SPAdes) (version 2) | ecosystem: Host-associated > Algae > Red algae > Unclassified | place: Sidmouth... | reverse complement strand
AGCGTCAACTCGGGCTGTAATTCCATTCATGCTGTGGGGTGTCTCCCTAGTCGTCTTTGACGGCTAGGCATACTGGGCCCCTATGGGGCCGACCCAAGCCCCTGCGCTCCGCGTAGGGATCTTTTAGTTTCGATCGAATCTCTTCAGTTGAAACGTAAAAATCCTGTTCCCAATTTGTCTTACTGTCCGGCCTCGCTGTCTCAAATATTGACCCACTCCATCCACATATACTCGCTATTTTCTGTATCCATTGACGCTCTGAGTAAACCTCTTCATCAGCAACATTGTATGTGTGCTTTCCTGATAGCTTTGCTAAAACAGAAATAGCGATAGCGTGAGCTGCATTCTTGTGAAAGCAGCGAGAGAATTTCCAATTTCCCAAGTTCTGTTCTAGCTCAATCTCGTTTACTCCATCGAGCATTTGACTAAGGTAGTTTGAAATTCGTGTGCAGTCAGGCCACCCATAGATCGCCGGGAGCCTTAAAATACAGACATTTTTCAAATTATCGTTATAAATCGATTCTATTGATAACTTGTTGTATTCGCTCCCTTCTGGCCCAAGTTCCTTACGTAGTTCCATGCCCTCGGTCAAAGGGCACTTTTGCAGAGGCAACATCTCTGTTTGATGCAAACACGCGTATGCTGCATAGACATCAATACTTGAGATCGCGATCACAGGAATTTCCAGATGCAAATTATCCAATGAAGAAACAAGATAATTCGCGTCCTCTGTCGTGAAGGGAATCATGTCGACCAATACATCTGGCTTTATTTCACTGATTGCTTTCTGAAGAAACTTCCGATCTCGACGATTAACGGTATGACTCGTTTCGCAGTAGTAACTTTTCCCACTCCGGGTCATAGTGTGTAAATCATGTACGCCGTAGGCCGACAGCTCACGGATTACGTGAGGACCGATCAGCGCTGTGCCGCCGATCACAAGTACTCTCATAAAACCTCCAGATTATTCCGATTGATCTATTTTGCATGGTACTTGGTTTAAAAATCAATTACTCCACTAGCTTTTCAAAGACTTAGCCAATAAGCGGTGCCACGTCCGCCAAGCAAAGTGTTCAGCGATAGCGGTCGCTCGAAACGCTGACCGCTTAGTCTGAGAAGTTCCCAAAGCAAGCATTAACTGTCATTGCTTTCTGCCATAGTTCCTTGGTGATAAAGGATCTTCCAACCATCGGCTGCCTTACGCCAAATAGTTGAACGACGTGTTTTGCGAGTGTTGTCTTGGATAAGTGTGTAAGTTAATAGGTAATTATTCTCTGCAATTTCGCAACAATGAAAGCCGTCGGCTTTCCAGTTATCCTCGTGTGCAACGGAATACCATTCTACTAGTGTTTTAATTACATTCTCGCGACTATATCGACGGCCAGAGGCACCAACCTCCCAGAAATCAGGATCTGTCATACTTTCAAAGTCTTCGCGTGTCGCCCCAATTTCGGCGTGATGGAATATCGGTTCGCGCTGACGTAATTCCTCCAATATTTCACACAAATGTGAAGGCGTTTTCAAGTGTGGTTCCACTTGCTAATCGCTCCTGCAGATAACTTTACGATGGCGGCTGTGGGCTATTTGCAGACCAAAAGCAGACCTGAAAAGATGTCCGCTTTTCGGCTTTAGACTGAACAATTTACCAAGCAAAGTGTTCATCAAATAATGATCCTTATTTGTCATAACCACTGACTCGCGAATTTTGTATGGCTAGGGGCAATCGCCCTTCTCAGAAAGTCAAGCTGTACCAAGTACCTCTCCCTTTTCCGTGCCGTTCTATCAACCTGGCCAAGAACGGCAATGGCACCTAGCCGCCGGTCGAGGCATCAACCCAAAACCGCAGATTGTTGATTTTTTTCACGCTAGTATCGTGCTGAGCAAATTCAGCTTAGAGTCTGACTATTGTAGTGTGACTTGGTGAGCTCTGTTTGAACGTTTAGCAGGTCACGCCACACAATAGCGCCGAACCAATTCCATCGCTTGCGACTTGTAAAACCGCGTCAGCACCTGCTCGGTATATAGAACTTCCGTACCGGCCATGTCGTCGCGATTCTCAAAGAACCAGCGTAGTTGGGATTCCTTGATGGGTTCGATGGCAGGAGAGCGATCGCCACGCGGGAATACCTTGCCCATGGTCTTGAGTAACATCAGCGCGGGCGTGCGTGGAGCGAATGTAAACAGCACACGCGAATCGCCACCCTTGGTACGTGATTGCATGGCGACGATAGCGTCAGCCATGTCATCGGGCTCGTAGTGGATGACAGAGTCCATAGCCACGACATAGTCGAATGCACCTTCTTCAGCAGCTAGCATGTCACCGGCTGTAAACGTTATGGTGCCTGGCATGTCGCGTGGCGTACGCTCATCGGCAAGCTGAATCAATGTCGGGCTGATATCAATGCCCACCACATCCGCACCGCGTTTGGCAGCTTCCACAGACAGTGCTCCGGTGCCACAACCAGCATCGAGCAATCGCTTTCCCGTCATGTCTGCAGGCAATCGGCTCATCAGCAGGTTGCGCATGGCATCGCGACCTTCGCGCACGGTTTGCCTGATACCCGATACAGGCGCATCGGTAGTTAGACGTTCCCACGCGCGCACGGCGGTCCTGTCGAAATACACCTGAAGTTGCTCGCGCCTGTCCAGATAACTACGGCTTTGCTTGGTCATGAGATACGTTGAATACTTTGAATGCGTTTGCCGCTGTCAGCGTCGAAAAGATGTATGGAGTCGGTGGGTATGTCTACGCGCAAGTGAGCACCGATGGATGTTTCACTATGCACACCTTGCAAGCTGACAACGACAGGCGTTGAGGTGCCTGCCAGAACACCGTGTATCAGTGTGTTGGAACCGAGTTGTTCGATCATGCCCGTTTCTACTGAGACAGCGCCATTATCGGAGAAGACAAAGTGTTCAGGGCGTATGCCTACTTTCACCGGGCCGTTCATGGCGTGGTTTGATGTCACAGTCACACCGTTCTCTAGCGCAATTGCAGTTCCCGAAGCCATGCCATTCACGATGTTCATCGATGGACTACCAATGAAGTCAGCAACGAACAATGAAGCAGGGCGTTCGTACAATTCAATCGGTGTGCCGAACTGCTCAACGTAGCCACCATTCAAGACCATCAAACGGTCACCTAGCGTCATGGCCTCAACCTGATCATGAGTCACGTAAACAGAGGTGACTTCGAGCTCTCGTTGCAGTTTGCGAATTTCCAGACGCATCTGCACGCGCAGCTTGGCGTCCAGATTGGATAGAGGCTCGTCGAAGAGGAACACCGCTGGCTTACGCACGATGGCACGGCCCATGGCCACGCGTTGCCGTTGACCGCCTGACAGAGCACGAGGCTTGCGATCCAGGTAGTCTGACAATTGCAGCAGTGCTGCTGCCTTATCTACGCGCTCCTTGATCTCAGATTTGCTGATTTTGGCGATCTTAAGGCTGTACGCCATGTTATCGAAAACCGACATGTGCGGATACAAGGCGTAGTTCTGAAAGACCATGGCGATGTTGCGTTCCATGGGTTCCAGGTCATTCACCACCGTATCGTTGATCAGGATTTCGCCGTCGCTGATCGTCTCCAGTCCGGCAATCATGCGCAGTAACGTGGACTTGCCGCAACCGGATGGGCCCACGACAACAATGAGCTCCCTATCAGCAATCTCCACGTTTACGCCATGGATGATTTCATCCTTGCCATAAGACTTGCGAACCTGCTTGAGTGTGACAGTAGACATGGGCGTGTTATTTCTCGGTATCAACCAGGCCTTTGATAAACAGATTCTGCATCAGCACGACGACCAGTACGGGTGGCAGCATGGCCAGTAATGCGGTAGCCATGATCACTGGCCAGTCCGCAAGATCATCACCGGAAGGAAACATCTGTCTGATTCCCATGACGATCGTATTCATGTCCGGATCTGTGGTCATCAGCAGGGGCCAGAGGTATTGGTTCCATCCATAAATAAACAGGATGACAAACAGTGCAGCGATATTAGTGCGTGACATGGGCAGTAAGATGTCCATGAAAAAACGCATGGGGCTGGCGCCATCCACGCGAGCAGCTTCTGCAAGCTCATCAGGCACAGTCATGTAGAACTGCCGGAACAGAAACGTAGCGGTTGCTGAGGCTACCAATGGCAAGATCAAACCAGAGTAGCTGTTCAACATGCCAAAGCCTGCAATGACTTCATAGGTAGGCACAATGCGCACTTCAACCGGTAGCATCAGCGTCATGAAAATTAGCCAGAAGAACACGCCACGCAGCGGGAATTTGAAATACACGATGGCAAACGCTGACAGCAACGAGATGACAATCTTGCCAATGGCAATGCCTAACGCCATGATCATGGAGTTGAGCAGCATCTTCCATACCGGCGCGTTGACGCCAGAAAACAGCGCACGCGTGTAGTTCTCTACCAGCTGATCGCCAGGCAGCAACGGCATGGGCGGGCGCACCAGTTCTGCCTGTGTCACTGACGATGCGATGAACGCAAGGTAGATAGGAAAGCAGACAATGGTGATACCGATGATCAGGCCAAAATGGATTAGCCAGATCGCCTTACCCGATTTCTCGACCATGCCACTCATCAGTAATGTACCCGGCGTTCAATGAACTTGAATTGAATGACAGTTAACAATCCAACGACAACCAATAGCACAACTGATTGTGCAGCGGATGAGCCGAGGTCTTGTCCGACGAAACCGTCTGCAAATACTTTGTATACCAGTATGGTCGTGGACTGTTGCGGACCGCCTGACGTTATGGTGTGTATGACGCCAAAGGTTTCGAAGAATGCGTAGACGATATTGACGACGAGTAGAAAAAACGTTGTAGGCGATAGCAACGGAAACACAATCGTCCAGAAGCGCCGCCAGAAGTGCGCGCCATCGATCGCTGCAGCTTCTATAACACTGCGCGGTACGGCCTGTAGTCCTGCCAGAAAGAACAGAAAGTTATAGCTGATTCGTCCCCACGAAGAGGCCAGCACGACGAGCCAGGTGGCTTGTCCGCCATTGAGTTTGTGATTCCAGTCGTAGCCGATCTGATCTAGCGACCAGGCAACGATGCCTACGCTTGGGTTGAACATGAACAGCCACAACACACCGGCCACTGCAGGGGCTACTGCATAAGGCCATATCAGGAAAGTACGGTATGTGCCAGAGCCCTTTATGATTCGATCGGCCATCAGTGCAAGCCAGAGTGCAACGCTCATGGACACCACGGTGACCAGTATCGAAAAGATGGCGGTGGTCTTGAAGGAGGCAAGATAATAGGGATCTGAGAACAGGTATTCGAAGTTCCCGAACCCGACAAACTGCGATTTCAGACCGAACGGGTCAGGAATGAAGGCAGATTGATAGATCGCCTGGCCCGCGGGCCAGAAAAAGAATACTGCCGTAACCAGTACTTGCGGCAGTATCAGTATCAGGGGCAGTTTCCAGCCCCTGAATGTGACGCGTTTTTCCATGTCAGGAAATCAACGGTTAATCAGGCACAAATACGATTACTTGTTAGCCTGTTCGAAGCGACGCAGTAACTGGTTGCCACGCTCTACAGCACTGTCGAGTGCTGCCTGCGCATCTTTATCGCCAGACCATACGGCTTCCAGCTCTTCGTCGATGATGCCGCGGATCTGGTCAAAGCTACCCAGACGCAAGCCTTTGGAATTAGGCGTAGTCGGCTTGGCTGTCATTTGCAGAATAGCGATGTCAGTACCCGGGTTGGCTTCGTAGAAACCTTCCGCCTTAGTTTGCTCGTAGGCAGCTGTAGTGATAGGCAGGTAACCGGTATCCTGGTGCCATTTGGCCTGAATGTCGGAGCTGGACAGGAAGCTTAAGAATTCGGCTACACCTTTGTATTCTTCAGCTTCGTGACCACTGAGAGCCCACAGGGAGGAACCACCAATGATGGTGTTCTGAGGAGCACCATCAGCTGCTGGCCAATAAGGCAGTGGGCGAATGTCGAAATCGAATGCCGCTTCAGCCTTGACACCGGCATAGCCAGCAGACGATTCAGTGAAGAACGCGCACTCACCGGCACGGAAGTTAGCGCCACCTTCGTTACGACGACCAGCGTAAAAAAACTTGCCATCCTTTGCCCATTCGCCCATGGTTTGCACGTGTGCAACCTGCAAAGGACCGTTGAAGCTCAATTCGGTATCCAGCGCTGTGAAACCGTTTTCTTCAGTCGCGAACTCTACATCGTGATAAGCAGACAAGTTCTCCAGATGTACCCAGCTCTGCCAAGCGGTTGTCAGAGGGCAATCGCTACCTGCTGCCTTGACCTTGTCCAGTGCACCGTCCACCATTTCCCAGGTGGACAGATCCATGTCTGGATCGAGACCCGCTGCTTCCAATGCATCGCGATTCACGTACAGGACCGGCGTGGACGAGTTGTAAGGTAGTGACAGCATGTCGCCGTCAGGCGTGGTGTAGTAGCCTTTGACAGGTGCCAGAAAGCCGTCAGAGTCGAAAGGCGCACCGCCTTCTGCCATGACTTCGTGAACCGGCTTGATAGCACCAGCAGCACTCATCATGGTGGCTGTACCCACTTCAAATACCATCAACAGGTGCGGTTGCTCGCCTGCACGGAATGCCGCAATACCGGCGTTCAAAGTCTCGGAGTAGTTGCCTTTGTGGGTGCCAACAACGGTGAAGTCTTCTTGTGAGGCGTTAAAAGTCTCGATTTGCTCGGCAAGCAGATCACCAAGACGGCCGGTGAATGCGTGCCACCACTGAATTTCTGTGGCTGCCGCAGCAGGTAGAGTGGCAGTGCCAAGCGTGGCAGCCATCAGGGTTCCAAGTAGTGCTTTCTTCATACGGGATCTCCGTTTCATTTTTCTAAATAGGGTGGTGAACTATCTCCCGCCAACTAAAACACGGGAGGGAGGTGAATACAAGCCAAGGCGGCGGTTGCATTGCAATACAGCCGATTGCAAATGCCTTAAACTGTCGCAACATCATAAAGTCTGGAAAGGGAGAAATTTCGACATGTCGAAAAAAACTGTCTGTGCGATTGCAGTAGCCGCATTGTGTTCCTTGCCTGCTATCGGTATGGCGGATAGCGTGAAGGTGGGCATGATCACCACGCTGTCGGGTGGTGGATCCGGACTCGGCATTGATGTGCGCGACGGATTCATGCTAGCTATCAAGGACAGTGACAGCATCGAGCTGGTCGTGGAAGATGATCAGCGCAAGCCCGATGTCGCGGTGCAGATCGCAGACAAGATGATCCAGTCTGAGAAAGTGGATATCCTGACCGGCATTATATTTTCGAATCTTGCTATGGCGGTGATTCCTGCAGCGGTTAACCAGGGCAAATTTTATCTTTCGCCTAATGCCGGACCTTCAGCGCTGGCTGGCAAAGGTTGCCACGAGAACTACTTCAATGTGGCCTGGCAGAATGACAACCTGCACGAAGCTGCCGGTAACTACGCGAATACCGCCAGTCTGAAAAATTCTTTCATCCTTGCCCCGAATTATCCGGCTGGCAAAGACGCGCTAACCGGCTACAAGCGATTCTACGAAGGTGAGCTGGCAGGCGAGCTCTACACCAAGCTGGGCCAGACAGACTACGCAAAAGAGATCGCACAAATCAGAGCCTCTGATGCCGATAGCGTGTTCTTCTTTCTGCCGGGTGGCATGGGAATCAGTTTCATGAAACAATGGGATCAGGCTGAAATCAATCTTCCGGTTGTCGGGCCTGCTTTCTCATTTGATCAGGGCATCCTAGGCGCTGTCGGTGAGGCCGCCCTGGGTGTGAAGAACACCTCGCAATGGTCGAAAGATCTGGACAATGAAGCCAACAAGAACTTTGTGGCTGATTTTCAGGCGGCGTATGGCCGATTACCTTCGCTGTATGCCTCACAGGGGTATGACACAGCCAACTTGCTGCTGTCCGCAATCGCCAAGGCCGATGTCAATGATGCAGATGCTTTCCGCACGGCACTGGAAGCGGCTGATTTCGCATCAACACGGGGCAGTTTCTCGTTCGACAACAGCCACCATCCCATTCAGGACATTTATGTTCGGGAAGTGGTCAAGGAAGGTGACGTACTGACAAACCGAATAGTCTCGGTCGGTCTTGAACAGCATTCGAATGCCTATGCCAGCGAGTGCGCTCTGTAGGTCACGCTCTGCAGGCCGGAAATTTGCATAATACCTGTAATGCAACAACGCATTGAGCCTTGCATCCACAGATGGCAGCCAGACCGGTGTTTCTCTTGAACCATCAACTGTTTTAAAGATCAAGGCAGATGAGTCGACCGGTGATGTTGAAACCACGGTCAGCTGGGGTGCACTACAGCTGATCACAGAATCGGGTGAAAGTGACAGCAATGGCAATAGCAGCCCAACGTTGAACAAAATTTTTCCGGGTGGTCTGTCGAGCACAACGAGAATCAACACCGACGATCCGGCTGTGAGTATCAGTAATCTGGGATTGGGTGGCGTACCGCTGACCGTCACAATAAACGAGATTGAATCGCTCAGTCTGCAGTTAGACACGGTAGGTATCAGTCTTGATGATGAGACTGGCATGCTGACTCTCGACGGCGCACTGGGTGCCGTTGTGACGCTCAACAACAGGATGGGCTGGATCGATGATCTTGGCACTGAGACAACGGCTACTCTTGGCATCAGTACATCGCCCGGAATCAGCATCTCGGAGACTATTAACGGATCCACACAGATCAACGGCGGATCAGTCACTTTGTCAGCTGTCGGAGCCATAAATACCCAGTCCGTGCAGCAAAGCCTGACCATCAATGATGGGGACTGCATTGGATCTTCAGACGAGCACACGGGCGTCCAGGATGATTCATCGTTTATCGATCTCGATATCGCCGTAGTGAGCTGCGACTAGCGCTGGGCTTAAACCCGTAACAGCCTAGGCAGATGAACCCGTTGGAATGGACCAGAACGCCTTGACCAACGGGTTCTCAAGATTTTTCCGCACAACGATCAACCCAAGTTCGTAGGGCTGCAATTCGGGTTTAACGGACAAAACCCGTACGCGTTCTGACAGTGGACTGTTATCAAGCACGATCTTCGGCACGACACCCACCCCGAGTCCCAGGCTCACCATACTGACGATGGCCTCGTTACCGGCCACCTGCGCATAGATGCGCGGCTTGATTTTAATGGTTTTAAACCAGGCATCAATACGGCTGCGTGCAATACCACCTGCCGACAATATCATCGGAATGTTCGCCCACTGGCTTAGATCAACTGGCACTGCGGCAGGTATGTCCGCATCGCCCGTGTCTCCGGGCGCGATGAAGACCAGTGGTGAATCCATAATCGGTTTGAAGGTAAGCGCGCGGGGTAAAGACCCCGGACGAGCGGCAATGCAAAGATCAGCTTCACCTGCGAGCACTGTCGAGATAGCGTGTTCCGGGTCGCCAGTACTGAGCTGAATTTCAATGCCGGGATGATCAGGTCTGAACCGGTTCAACAACTCATACAAGATGCTGTAGCTGGCAGTGACCGAGCAGTACAAGCTGATCTCACCCTGCAGAAGACCCGATGAATCTCCCAGTTCACGACGAATGGCCGCCCAGCCAGCCAGTGCGTCACGCGCATAGATTTCAAAGGCGATACCTTGAGCAGTTAGCGCTACCGAACGATTGTCCCGAGTGAACAGGGCGACACCGACATCATCCTCCAGTTGGCGGATATTGCGCGATAGCGCCGACAGACTGATGCTGGCGAGCTCACTGGCACGCCCGAAGTGCAGTGTCTGGGCGAGTGCCAGAAATTGTTCCAGTGCGCGCGGTGTCATTATTTCAATTTGTGAAACGAAGTGTGCTAAATATATCAATTTACGATATGACCCGCACGCATTACACTAGCGGCCAAAGCACACATCACTCACCCGACACATCGCTCGCCCGGAGTCTTACCATGGCCAACTATTTCAATTCCCTGTCGTTGCGTGAGCAGCTGGAACAACTCGGCAAATGCCGATTCATGCACCTGGACGAATTCACCGATGGTGTAAACGCTCTAAAAGGCAAGAAAATGGTGGTCATCGGGTGTGGCGCACAGGGTCTGAATCAGGGTCTGAATCTGCGTGACAGCGGACTGGACGTGTCCTATACGCTGCGCGAAGCTGCCATCACTGAGAAGCGTCAGTCATGGAAGAACGCCACTGAAAACGGCTTTACTGTAGGCACCTATGAAGAACTCATTCCAACAGCTGATGTTGTTCTGAACCTGACGCCCGACAAGCAGCACACAGCGGTTGTCACCAGCATCATGCCGTTGATGAAGAAAGGCGCCTGCCTGTCTTATTCTCACGGCTTCAACATCGTGGAGGAAGGCATGAAGGTGCGCGAGGATCTCACCGTCATCATGGTAGCCCCCAAGTGCCCCGGTTCTGAAGTGCGCGCAGAATATGTTCGTGGCTTTGGCGTGCCCACTCTCATTGCAGTTCACGAAGACAACGATCCCCAAGGCGAAGGTCTGGCACTGGCGAAGGCTTACGCTGTGGGTACCGGTGGCCACAAGGCCGGTGTGTTGATGTCCTCGTTCATCGCCGAAGTAAAATCGGATCTGATGGGCGAGCAGACTATCCTGTGCGGCATGCTGCAAACCGGATCACTGCTGTGCTTCGACAAGATGATAGAAGAGGGTATTGATGCCGGTTACGCGTCAAAGCTGATCCAGTACGGGTGGGAGACTGTCACAGAGGCACTGAAGTATGGTGGTGTAACCAACATGATGGATCGCCTGTCAAATCCGGCAAAAATCCGGGCGTTTGATTTGGCAGAAGAGATGAAAGACATCATGCGTCCTCTTTATCAGAAGCATCAGGATGACATCATGACAGGCCACTTCTCAGCCACCATGATGGCTGACTGGGCCAACGATGATGCAGAGCTTCTGGGTTGGCGCGCCGATACAGCCAAGACGGCCTATGAGAAGACACCAGCAGGTGATGTCGAGATCACTGAACAAGAGTATTTCGACAACGGCATTCTGATGGTTGCGATGGTCAAGGCAGGTGTGGAGCTTGCGTTCGAGACCATGACATCAGCAGGCATCATTGCGGATTCTGCCTATTACGAATCACTGCACGAAACACCACTCATTGCCAACACTATTGCACGCAAGAAATTATACGAGATGAACGCCACCATTTCCGATACCGCAGAATATGGCTGCTATCTGTACAACCACGCTTGCGTTCCTTTGCTGGCAGACTTCATGAAAAATATCAAGAGTGATGTGATCGGCAGCGGTCTTCAGCTTAACGACATGGGCGTTGACAACGCTCGTCTCATTGAAGTAAATCATGCGCTACGCTCTCACCCGGTAGAAGATATCGGGAGTTTGTTGCGCGGTTACATGGCAGATATGAAACGCATTGTCTGATGATTGATTTTCAGGACCTGTCTGTCGATTTCGACGGCAGGTTCCAGCTTGAAGGGATTAGCTGGCAGTTGGCAGCTGATCAGCACTGGATGATTACCGGTACCAACGGCTCAGGCAAGTCTGCATTAGCCGCGCTCCTTGCTGGTGTCGGTGATATCACATCGGGTGCGTTAACTGGCTTGCCAGCGCGTGTCGCTCTGGTGTCCTATGAAGCGCAGGGCGAATTGATTGACGCTGAGCGGCGTAAGGACGACGCCGACATCATGGATGTCATATCCGAAGGCACACCCGTTAGAGAAATCATAGAAGCGGTAAGCCGGGACGACGCTCTGGCGAGTCAACTGATCAGGCAGTTCGGCCTTGAGCACTTGCTGGAGCGATCCTTCCGCAAGCTTTCAACGGGCGAAACACGCAAGGTGTTATTGATACGGGCGTTAACCGCCAAGCCAGATCTCCTGGTACTCGATGAGCCCTTCGATGGTCTGGATGCCGCCACTCATCAACTATTGGCAAAGCACTTGAATTCTATCGTTGGGCAAGTCCCCATGGTGCTGGTGCTCAATCGTTTCGACGAATGCCCCGACTTCATTAGCCATATTGCCTACCTGGATGCCGGTACGCTAAAGCACAGCGTTGAGCGTTCGGATACCGCAGCGTACGACGACCTTTACCAGTTGCTGCATCTTAAAACGTCGAACCTGAATGTTCCTGCTGCTGATCCTCAATCGGATGTTCCGGATCTTGATCCTGAGCAACCGCTGGTGGCAATACGTAACGCAACCATTCAGTACGGCGATACCACAATATTCAAGGACTTGTCCTGGACAATCGAGCGCAATCAACACTGGCAGTTAACAGGCCCAAATGGCTGCGGAAAAACAGGGCTGCTATCACTGATAACCGGTGACCATCCACAATGCTATGTCAATGACATCTTCGTGTTCGGCTATCAGCGTGGCAACGGTGAAAGCATCTGGCAGATAAAGCAATTCATTGGTTATGTCTCAACAGCCTTGCAATGGGAATACCGAGTCAGCACAAGCCTGCGTAACGTCATTATCTCCGGTTTCTACGACAGCATTGGCCTATACAGCAAGTACACTGACAGACAGCGAGATATCGCCAACGAGTGGCTAGACATCCTCGGCATGAGGCATCGGGCAGATCAACCGTTCAATCAGCTCTCCTACGGCGATCAACGTCTGTTGTTGATTGCTCGCTCCATGGTGAAACACCCACCATTGCTGATCCTTGACGAACCCTGCCTGGGGCTCGATGACATGAATCGTCAGCGCGTTCTGGCCTTGATAGAAAAAATCTGTGCGGGCTCAGAAACCGCCGTCATTTATGTCAATCATCACCCGGAAGACCGTATTGCCGGTATCGAAAACTACCTGTCGCTGGCCTGAATCTATTCGTGTAGGAAAGGCTGTGTAGCTGAATTTGACCCTGACGCTATGGAAAAAGCTGTTTATTACGGATCGTGTTCCGGTATCAGTGTGCCTGGCTATGAGGTTCGTGAAATCGAATGCCTTGGCTGGACTGCGCGAGGCCGAAATGTTCTCAGGAAATCAAAATTGACTGCTGACTGGAATCGGGTGATTCTTGGTACCTCACTTTAAACGCTTGTCTCGCCATGGAAAATTCAGCAGATCAGTATCAACATCTGCGAACTGCCAGTGCTAAAGAACTACGGCAGTTGGTGAGGGCTACACACTACAAGGCGCATACAGCCGGACTCGCTCCGGGGCGTCTGCAAGCAAACATCATCATTCTGCCGGAGTTGCATGCGCTGGATTTCATGCGTTACTGTCAGCGAAATCCCAAGCCTTGTCCGTTGGTGGGTGTTTCTGAAACAGGTGACCCGATCATGCACACACTCGGTGATGACATTGACATCCGCACAGATGTGCCGTCGTATAACATCTACACACAAGGCAAGCTAAGCAAATCGTACGACGATATCAAGACGTTGTGGCAACAAGACCACGTAGCATTCGCCATGGGCTGTTCGTTTACCTTTGAAGACGCACTGACTCAGGCAGGTATTCCGATCTGGCATATCGAGAATAACAAGACAGTGCCTATGTACCGTTCCTCCATCATGACGTGCCCAGCGGGCCCGTTCGGTGGCGAGATGGTCGTGACGATGCGTGCCATTGACAAAGAGCGTGTAAATGAGGCCGTGGCAATCTCAAGGCAGTACCCTCTGGCACACGGTGCCCCGGTCCATATCGGTGACCCCACCGCTATCGGCCTGCATGATTTAAGCAAACCGGAGTGGGGTGATAGCCCACCGAATCCCGGCGACAAGATACCTGTCTTCTGGGCATGTGGCGTTACACCACAAAACGCACTGATGCGCGCGACGCTACCCCTGTTTATCAGTCATACGCCGGGCCATATGCTGGTTACCGATATCGATGATCAGGCAGAAGTGCCCATGTATTCACCGGTAATTGGTTAGCGCCATCGTGCTACGACGATAACGCTCTTTCGCAGTCCAACGCCTGAGCCAACAGCCAGTCATCATGATTGTTCGGCGCAGTCAGCATAATGCCAATCGGCATATCGTCGTACTGAAATGGCAATGAAATACTGCACCCGTCCATGACATTGGCAATGGATGGGTTACGCAATACCTGCAGATTAATCCGCGTGTAATCATCATCGTCAGCAACTTGCGAAAACGTTGGTGGACGTATCGGCGCCGTTGGCATCAACAGCACGGCATCGTGCAGGTCATCTGCAAACTGACGGGTAAGTTGGATTCTGTGATTCAGCGTCTTCCGATAACTGACCGCGTTTACCTCATCCGCGCGCGCCAGGCGACTGGCAATTCTCGGGTCGAATGAATTCTGCGAGGCAACATAGGCATCATCGTAAGCTGCGCGCCCTTCAACCGCCGCAAACTGCCAGATGGCCAGTGATTTTAGTGAATCCAGCACATTGAAATGACGGGTCGCAATCCTGAAGCCTTTGCGCGATAACAACTGCACGGCCTGCTCAAAACCCTTTGCCACCGTATCGTCCAGATCATCTATCCCGAAGTTCGAGGGAATAACAAATACCGGATTAGCCGTTGCCTGTTGACCCGCTGTAGAGCTGCGCATGACATCAAACGCCAGCTTGCAGGCGGTAACGTCTACCGCCATCGGTCCCACGCTATCCAGTGAGTACGACAACGTCTTGCAGCCCTTTTGCGACACACGCGACTGACTGGGCTTGAAACCGGTGATGCCATTGAAGGCTGCCGGTATGCGCAATGATCCACCGGTATCCGTACCAATAGCAATATCAGAAACGCCGGTAGCTACGGATACCGCACCCCCAGCCGTGGATCCTCCTGGAATGCAATCTGGTATCAAGGCATTGGCTGGCGTGCCGTAATGCGGATTGAGCCCCAGACCAGAGTAAGCCAACTCCGTCATGTTCGTATGCCCAACCATCAAGCCACCCGCCTGACGTAGCTTGTGTATCACCGAAGCATCAGCACTAGCGGCATCATCACCCTGCATGAACGTCGTACCCGCTCGTGTTACATACCCTTTAACATCAAACAGATCCTTGACCGACACCAGCGCACCGGCAAGCAATGACTCTGACACGCTAGTCTCCACTGGTGCAAACACCTGCGTAAAAGCGTGTACAAGCGCCGCATCCTCTGTGATACGACTTTGCGCTATCTCAAGCCTATCTTTCCCCGAGCCCGGAGACCACCGTGTTTTATTCATTGAATAACCGGCAACTCGCTTACCTGATAGTTCAATTGAATACTTCGCTCTAGTACCGGGTCCTCCAGTGCCATGCGATAACGCGTAGCGGGGCGTACGCCTCCTATAGCGCCCAGAGTGCCGCATAGCATGGCACCGTTTTCAGGCAAGGGTGCACCGTCCATCAATTGCTGAAGCGGCTGTATGTTCGCCAGTGTGCCTTCCTGATAGGTCACCCACTCATCGTTCTCATAGATGGAGCACGTAAGCTTCAGTTCGTCCATGTGATCCTCCACGCTATACAGTGGCCATATTTCTCTGGCGGCCGGCTTCACACAAGCCTGCTTGGATGCCGCAACCGAATGAGCTTCCAGTTGTCGGTCAGTATGATCGGAGGCAAGCCCTAGCCACAGCTGGTTATCAGCGCTGACGAGTAGCGGCTCCACCTCGCCCGAGCTCGTGTTGCCCATCACTTGAACCTGTTCATCCTGCGTCAGCAAATTCCGCGACACCCGATAATACAGGGGCACTTGCGAGGGTGGAGCAATACCAATAGCCGCCAGTTCCTGAATGTGATGATCCACTGCTGATCGATTACGACCCGTCCAGCCAGCTACGATCAGCTGGTTCACGGGTATCGTTATAGCGTTGTCCAGATACGTGAAATTCATACAATAGCCAACTACAAGTGTGTAGGAAGATACAACGCAATAGCCGGAAAAATAACCAGAAGCGCCACCATGATCAGCATGGCAATGGCGTATGGTATGACGCCGATCATCACGTCGCTGAAACGGCCGCTTTTACGAGCAGCCTGCACTACATACAAATTCAGCCCCACGGGCGGCGTAATCAGTGCCATCTCGACCAGCATGATCATGAGAATACCGAACCATAGCGGGTCGTAACCCAGTTGTATGATGATGGGCACCACGATGGGAATGGTTGCAACCATCAGCGACAGAGTCTCGATGAAAAATCCCAACACGATATACATCAGTATGATCACCATCAATGTCGCCAGTGGTCCCATTCCCAGTCCTTGCAGAAAATCGCGCAGAGCACCGCTAACGCCCGCGGCCGTCAGCACAAAATTCAGTACATAGGCACCAATCACCACCAGCATGATCATGGACGTTGTGCGCACAGTCCCCTTCAAGCTATTAACCAGCATGCTGATCGATAATGCCCGTTGCAGACCGGCGATAACGAAAGCCATGGCAACACCGATGGCAGCGGCTTCAGTAGGCGTTGCCCAGCCAGCGTAAATTGAACCCACGATCGTGCCGAACAATACGAGCAGCGGCACCAGATCCTTGAGCCCCAGAATTCTGCAACCCCAGTCGGCCTTTATGCCCGGACCACCCAGCGAAGGTTTGATGAAACAGAGCAGGGCGGTCATGGCCATGAACATCAGCGCCAATAACAACCCGGGAACAAGCCCTGCAAGAAACAGCTTGGGGATAGACGTCTCTGTCAGGAAGCCGTACACGATCAGGTTGATTGACGGGGGGATCATGATACCCAACGTGCCACCGGCGGCAATGGCACCAGAGAACAATCGCGGATCGTAGTCAAGGCGTTCTGCCTGCGGCATGGCTACGGAGGCCACAGTTGCGGCAGTAGCCACTGAAGAGCCAGACGTGGCAGAAAACAACGTAGCCGTAGCAATATTGGCGTGGATCAACCCACCGGGTAACCAAGACACCCAGGACTCCAGCGCCGCATACGTGCGTTGAGCAACACCGCTTCTGACCAGCACCTCACCGAGTAGTACAAAAAACGGTATGGCAATCAGAGTGGCACTGTTGGACGATGACCAGATGACCTGTCCCAGCCCTCGCATCAGGGGGAACGGGCTGAACAGGCCATCGATCCCGAAGGCCAGTAGAAACAGTACAATACCGACCGGTATTGACAACGTCAGGCATATCAGCAAACCGCTGGCCGTGAACAGAATCATGTCTGATCTCCGACGCCTGCGTTCTGATCTATCTGATCAAACTCACGGTTGACGATAAAAACCAACACCATGACGAGCATGAACACCGCTGATACCGCAAACCATAACCAGCCCGCCATCCACAATGACTGGGGTATCCACAACGGCGTTTCCAGCGTGGTATTAGCCGTTGATTTATTCTCGATCGATTTCGCTAGCACTGGCCAGACACGATAGGCAACCACAACAGCGGTACCTGCCAGCGCCAGTATGGCGATGACATCAAGCAGTGAACGCCACAGTCCGCGGCATTGTGTTCTGAGCAGGTCGATGCGCACATGAGACAGGCTGGTTAGCGTGTAGCTCATGCCCCAGCTGGTCGCAATGGCCATCGCGTAACCCGACAATTCATCAGTGCCGCCCAGAGAATGACCGATTTGCCTCCCGATCACGTCGTACAGTGTGACCAAGACGCTCAACAGCAGAATTCCGCCTGCCACGATGGCTAACCCTTCGTTCAGACGTCGCAACAGGCGGAAAGCTTCTAACACAGTCAGTTAGAGCTCGATTTCAACACCAGTAGTCTTGCCAACAGTATCGTTCCAGCGCTGAGCCCAGTCGTCACCCGCACGTTCCGCCCAATCCGGCAGCACGGTAGAGATCAGAATCTCGCGAGCTGTTGCAACGTCGGCATCAGTGACTTCTACCAGCGTCATGCTGTGCTTGTCGCCGGGACAGTCACCCACGCCTGTCAGGCAGGCAACGTCGGTTGCCAGTGCTGTCTGGGCAGTTGCCCAGGCCGGTGCTTCGAGTTCCAGTTTGATCTGTTCTTCGAGCAGGGTCTGTTCGCCGGCACTCATGCTCTCCCACTTGTCCAGATTGATGGCCGTGACAACAGGATCCCATCCACCGAGCGGGATAGGCATAAGATGCGTTGATACTTCCCACCAGCCAGCACTGTAGCCAGAACCAGCGCCTGTTACTGCACAATCCACAACACCTTTTTGCAAGGCGCCGGGCACTTCACCGAAGCTGACGTTAACCGCCTCAGCACCCAGGGCCTCAAGCAACTTGCCGGTCATTCGTCCCGAAGCTCTGATTTTCTTGCCTTTCAGATCTTCAAGGCTGGCAACTTCCGCGTTGCAGAACACCACTTGCGGCGGGTAGGGCGCAATGCCCAGAACCTTTGCATTAAAGACATCGGCGTAGATGTCATCAACCATGGGGCGAGCCGCTTCTATCATGGCCTTGGCCGATTCTGCATCGGTGGCAATCAGTGGCACATCAAGCCCTTCGAGCGCAGGAGAATCGGATACGGCATAGTCGGCAACGGTCATACCGACATCGAATACCCCCGTACCCAGCATGCGAAAAACGTCGCTGCCGCCGATTCCCATCTGATCGTGAGTCGTCAGATTTGCGGTGATTGACCCATTGCTGGCCGCGGGAAGTTTGTTGTTCCAGAATGGCGCTTCGTACAATTTATGCAGTGGCAGACCACTCCAGCTGCCAACCACAGACAGCTCCTGGTCGGCGAGCACCGTGGTGCTGGCGACGAGCGAGCCCATGGCGGCTCCCAATATGACTAGACGAGTGTTCATCATTTTTTATTCCCGAATCCGAATTCAAGTTGAGTTAACAATTGTCACACTAGGATGCAATTGCCCGGTTATAAAAGCAAATCGTTTATGTCAGGGGCTTAAAACTCTGCTCATAAAACCGGTACCAATTTCCCCCCATAATCCCAGCGACCTCCTGCGTATCCATACCTACATCAGCAAGTCCACGCTCAATCGATCCAAAATCCCGATTGTCTCGGAACCACGCAGGCATCTCAGGAAAACCCGCATTCGACTCAGAGCCCTCCCCGTAATCAATCTCCCGCGACCAGCGACCCACACGCATCCACTCAACGACTGAATCGGGTTGGTCCTGGCATAAATCCGAACCCAGCCCCAGATGCTCGGTACCGTAGCGCTCGGCAGCACGCGCTACCATGGTGCAGAAACTCTCCAACGTACAGTCGCCCTTGCCTTGCAAATGATGCGGGTACAGCGAAAATCCCAGCATTCCTCCATGACCGGTCACCGCTTCAATAACAGCGTGCTTCTTGTTGCGCCGCGCAGGTTCCCAGTCAAACGGATTCGCATGCGTTATGGCGATGGGCCGCTCAGAATACTCTGCCGCCTCTATCGTTGAACGATCGGCTGAATGACTCATATCAACAACCAACCCGACCCGGTTCATCTCTCTGACAACTTGCTTACCCATCCGAGTCAAGCCGGAATCTACCGATTCATAGCAGCCGGTGGCCAGTAGCGACTGATTGTTATAAGTCAATTGCATGAACCTTGCGCCTAAGGTGTGCACGATCTCCACCAGCCCGATATCATCTTCAATCGGACTCGGGTTCTGAAAACCAAAAAATACAGCTGTACGCTTCGACTCTATCGCCTTGTCTACATCACTCGCCCACCGACCCGCAAAAATCAGATCAGGAAATTGCTCGAACCAACGATTCCACTGTTCGATGTTCAACACCGTTTCGCGAAAGTTCTCGTGGTAGGCAATGGTTACGTGAACCGCACTCACGCCACCTTCCTGCATCTGGCTGAATATTGTTTCTGACCAGTTGGCGTACTGCAGATTGTCTATGCGCATGTTAACGACGACAGGCCCCTTTAGCATCGAATAACGGTTGCGGTTGTAATCGCGCACCGACTCGTTCACCGAGTATCTCCACTTCCCAGCCATCCAGCTCATCGGCTATATCTACCGGCACATAACCGACTGCCACAGACAGCTTTGCATGATGCGCATAGCCCCCGGATGTCAGCCAGCCTTTTACTTCACCCTTGTAGAAAACCGGCTCATCACCAATAGCATCTGCATCCACCGCATCCACTATAAACGTACGCAATCTCATCGGGCCGCCTCCCGAATCTCGCGCCACGCTTGCTGCCTCTTTACCCACAAAGTCAGCGGCTTTATCCAGCGCCACAAACTGGCTTAACTCACATTCAAATGGTGTATACACAGGCCGATACTCCCGCCCCCAGCTACCAAAGCCTTTCTCAAGACGCAAGGCATTCAATGCCCGAAGGCCAAACAGGCGAATGCCAAAACGTTGACCCGCTTTCATCAGTTGCTCATAGATCACACGCTGGTATTCAGGCTTCATCCAGAGCTCATACCCCAGATCACCGGTATAGGACACTCGCCCAACCAGGGCCGTTGCCATGCCTATGTCCATCTTGCGAATATCCATAAAACGAAACGTCTCTGCCGATACATCGGATTGCGTAACCGCTTCCAGTAATTTGCGAGAGTTTGGGCCGGCAATGGACAAGCCGACCAGATCAAGCCCAAAAGATTTTACCGCAACTGATTCACTCTCCGGCAAATGCTGGTTAAACCAGCGCATGTGATAATCCTCTGCAATGCCTGACCCTGCGATAAAGAACTCATCATCTGCAAGCTTTGCCAACGTGAAATCTCCCATCATCTTGCCATCATGCTTGAGCATCGGTGCCAGACACATTCGCCCCAGTGCCGGCATGCGACAAGCAAGCATCGAATCCAGCCACGCTTCAGCATCCACTCCCGTCACTGAATACTTGGCAAACCCCGATATTTCCATTAACCCTACACGTTCACGAACCGCTAGCGTCTCAGCCGATACCGGTTCGAAATCGTTGGAACGCTGCCACGAAAACTGATCCACTGACCCATCGGGTGAGAACCACAAAGGCACTTCCAGCCCATGTGATGCGGTGAACTGCGCACCAGCCAATTTTAGCTGGTCATACACCGGCGTGGTCTTGTGTGGGCGTCCGGCTGGAAGTTCTTCATTGGGGAAGCGAATGGAAAAGCGTCGAGAGTAGTTCTCTCGCACCTTGGCATGGGTGTAGGGCAGCGTTGCAAAATCACCGTAGCGTGCGATATCCATGGCAAACACATCAAATCCTGGATCACCTTCAATCATCCAGTTCGCCAATGCAAGCCCGACACCACCCCCTTGACTGAAACCTGCCATGACTGCACAGGCGGACCACAAGCCACGTCGACCCGGAATAGGGCCCACCAGCGGATTGCCATCGGGTGCAAACGTAAACGGTCCATTAATGATCTGTTTGATACCGGCATTATTGAATGCCGGAAAATGCGTAAAACCCACGGCCAACTCGTTGGTAATACGATCCAGATCCGGCTCCAGCAGTTCGTGCCCGAAGCTCCACGGTGTTTCTGTGGGTGACCACGGCCTGCAGTCTTTCTCGTACGTGCCCATCAACATGCCATTGCGTTCCTGACGCAGGTACAACTCGCCGTCAAAATCCACGGCATGCATCATCTCCTTACCCGTTGACTTATTGAAGTCCATGACTTCTGGCATGTCGTCGGTGATCAGGTACATGTGCTCCATGGCGAGCACCGGCAATTCGAGCCCGGTCATGCGGCCCACTTCGCGCGCCCAGAGCCCGGCAGCATTAACCACATGCTCTGCAACGACATTGCCCTTGTCGGTAATCACGTCCCAATGACCATCGGTACGCTGAACGATATCCTTGACCATCGTATGCAGTGCTATCTCAGCGCCATTCTTCTTTGCAGACTTGGCGTAAGCCTGTGTCGTCCCGTACGGATCAAGATGCCCTTCAACCTCATCGTGCAATGCACCGACAAACTGATCAGGATCCAGTAGTGGCATCAGATCATGGGCCTCTTTCGGGGATATGATCTGTGCGTCCAGCCCCATGTATCGCCCCTTGGACACAATGGACTTCAACCATTCAAAACGTTCTTTGGTCGCCGCCAACATAACACCACCCGTCATGTGCAAACCAATGTCCTGACCCGAGTATTCCTCTATTTCCTTGTAGAGGTCTACGGTGTATTTCTGCAACTTGGCAACGTTAGGATCACCATTGATCGTATGCATGCCACCGGCTGCGTGCCAGGTTGATCCCGACGTCAGCTCCGAGCGTTCCAGCAACAGAAGATCTGTCCAGCCAAAGCGGGACAAGTGATACAACACGGAACAGCCTACAACGCCGCCACCGATAACCACTACTTTTGCATGCGATCTCATGGCAGTGTCCTTAACAGGTGTAGTTCAGACCCAGCCTGCCACCGTCCACGTAGATGGTTTCACCGGTGATGTAGCTGGCTTTGTCGGACATCAGGAAAGACACCACATTGGCAATCTCCTCAGGCTTGCCTACCCGTTTAAGTGGCGTGCGGGCCAATACCGTTTCCATAGCAGCGGGGTTGGCATTCACGGCCGCCATCATCTCGGTATCAATTGATCCGGGCCCAACAGCATTCACACGAATGTTGTGAGTAGCCAGCGCCAGTGAAGAGGCCTTGGTCAGCTGCGTAACACCACCCTTGGACGCACAGTAAGCGGCAATACTGGGAATAGACACCACTGCATTGATAGAAGACATGTTCACCACAGCACCTTCCATCGCATTGGCCACCAAGCCTTTTGCGGCTCGTTGCGTGGCCGCAAAAACCCCGACAAGATTGATATCGATCACTCGCTGAAACTGTTCTATCGGCGTGTCCAGAAAATCACCCGGTGCTGCAATGCCAGCATTGTTGACCAGCATGCTCACGTAGCCGATATCGGCCTCCACCTGGTCAAACAAGGCCGCGATGGCCTTAGGATCCCCCATGTCACAGACCAGTCCCACCGTCCCGTTGCCCATGGATTGCGCCGCTGCCGCAACAGTCTCGGCATTGATATCCACCAGCACTATCCGGGCACCGAGATCATTGGCAATGGCTTTCGCACAGGCCAGGCCGATTCCCTGCGCCCCGCCAGTGATCATGGCAATTTTCTGCTTCTCAGACATTCTTGTGCTTCCCGGATCGATAAGAGTTGGTTCTTGCTATATTACCCGCTAAGGAGCATGTGAATGAAGCTATCCATCACCGGATATCATCTGGATAAGGCAAACGACTGGGTTGCAGAGTTGTCGTGCCGTCATTTCCAGCATGCGCGCCATAACCCGTCGTGGAATAACCGCGAATGGGTAGTCATCGAAGCGGGGCGTTCCAGCCAACTCGGCGCCTCGCTGAACTACGTCAAGTGCGATCGATCAAAACCCCGTGATGCCTGACGTGAATCGCCAGCAAACACCCCTGAAGACACTAATCATGCGCGGCGGCACGTCGCGTGGCCCATTCTTTAACGCAGCAGATTTGCCTGAGGATATCGCTTTGCGTGATCGTATCCTGCTGGCCGCCATGGGGTCCCCTGATACACGGCAGATAGACGGACTCGGCGGCGCAACGCCCCTGACCAGCAAAGCGGGTATCGTTGGCCGAAGTAGACGCCCCGGTATTGATCTTGAATTTCTGTTCGCGCAAATACAGCCTGGCAGCGAGAGCGTGGATACCAAGCCCAATTGCGGCAACATGCTGGCCGCCGTGGTGCCGTTTGCACTGGAAACCGGTTTGCTCCTGGCACAAGGCATTACCACGACAGCGCGCGTACTGACACTGAACACGGGTATGCAATGCGATATCACCGTTGACACGCCCGATGGTCTGGTGGTGTACGAAGGAGAGAGCAGAATCGACGGCGTCCCCGGAACCGCGGCTCCCGTAAAAATCCAGTTTCTGGAAACCGCAGGCTCCGTCTGCGCATCACTACTTCCCACAGGAAACGTCGTAGATTATTTCCACGACATCGACGATATCGCGTCTATCGATGCCACGTGTATCGATAATGGAATGCCACTGGTTATTCTCAATGCCTGCGACGTGGACTGCACGGGTTATGAAACTGCCGCAGAGCTCAACGCCAATACGTTACTGAAATCCCGCCTCGAATCATTACGCCTGGCCGCCGGTATTCGCATGGGCCTCGGGGATGTGACCGACAAGAGCTACCCTAAAATGACGCTGGTAGCAGGACCGTCCAGCACCGGTAACATCAGCACCCGCAGCTTTATTCCGCATGTCTGTCACGATGCCATAGGCGTACTGGCCGCCCTGACCGTTGCCACCGCGGCAGTATTGCCTGGTTCCGTTGCACAGGCAGTAGCATCCGTCCCGGAAGGGCTCTTGCCGAATATCGGGGTAGAACACCCGGCAGGAGAATTCAGAGTAGAACTCACACTCGACGCTGACAATCCGCAGCAAGTCAACGGCGCGGCGCTGCTCCGGACAGCGCGGCTGATCATGCGCGGTGAAGTCATGATCCCATCGACTACAGGAATGCAAAAACAACTTTCATGATCATCGACTGCCACGGCCATTACACAACCGCCCCCGAACCGCTTGCCGCGTGGCGCGACAAACAGATCGCCGGTATCAAGAACCCGTCCGCAACCCCCGCCGTCTCTGATCTGAACATCAGTGACGACGAGCTGCGTGAATCTATTGAGACAAACCAGCTCCAGCTCATGAACGAGCGCGGCCTGGACCTGACGATCTTTTCGCCGCGGGCCAGTTTCATGGCACACCATATCGGTGATTTCAACGTCTCTTCGACGTGGGCCAGCATCTGCAACGAACTGTGTTACCGCGTTAGCACCTTGTTCCCTGATCATTTTGTGCCGGCAGCCATGTTGCCTCAAAGCCCCGGGGTGGATCCGGCCTCCTGTATACCGGAACTGGAACGGTGCGTTAACGAGTACGGTAACGTGGCCATCAACCTGAACCCCGACCCTTCTGGCGGCCACTGGCAGGATCCACCGTTAACCGATCCCCACTGGTTTCCTCTCTACGAGAAGATGGTGGAGTACGACATCCCTGCGATGGTTCACGTGAGTACCAGCTGCAATGCCTGTTTCCATACCACTGGCGCTCATTATCTCAACGCCGATACCACCGCATTCATGCAATGCCTGCAAGGCGATCTGTTCAAGGTGTTTCCGACGTTGCGTCTGATCATTCCACACGGTGGTGGCGCCGTGCCTTATCACTGGGGACGCTTCCGGGGCCTGGCACAAGCGCTAGGCAAACCGTTGATTCAGGATCACCTGATGAACAATATTTTCTTTGATACGTGTGTATATCATCAGCCCGGTATCGATCTGTTGACCGGCGTCATACCGATCGACAATATTCTGTTCGCAAGTGAAATGATAGGGGCCGTACGCGGCATTGATCCTGAAACCGGCTTTAACTTCGATGATACTCGACGGTATATCAATGCCAGCGAACTGTCTGATGAACAGAAACATCAGGTATTCGAAAGTAATGCACGCCGCGTCTATCCACGCCTGGATAAAGCGCTAATGGCGAAAGGACTTTAAGTGTCATGTCTGATACTCCACAACGTACTGAACTCGGCGTCTGCTACAAGACCATACACCGCGCCGACCCGGATGCTGTCAAGGCATTGTCCCGGTTCGGTGTAGCCACCATTCACGAAGCTCTGGGCCGACTCGGCCTCATGCAGCCGCATCTCAAACCGATCTATACCGGTGCCTACTGCTGCGGCCCCGCAATAACCGTGCTACTGCAGCCCGGTGACAACTGGATGTTGCACGTTGCTGCCGAACAGATACAACCCGGAGACGTTGTGGTCGCCGCTTGTACAACATCGTGCACCGATGGTTTTTTCGGAGACTTGCTGGCAACCTCGTTCAAGGCTCGCGGTGCAACAGGCCTTATCATTGATGGCGGGGTCAGAGACATCAAGGATCTCACCGACATGCCATTCCCCGTGTGGAGTAAAGCCATCGGAGCACGCGGTACCATCAAGGCCACCCCGGGTTCAGTCAATATCCCCATCGTGTGTGCGGGCACAGTGGTGTACCCCGGTGACGTTGTGATTGCAGATGATGACGGTGTGGTCGTAGTCCCCGCAGACAAAGCCACAGTCGTAGCTACGGCTGCACAGACGCGCGAGTCTAATGAAGCATCTAAGCGCAAACAATTTGCCTCAGGCGTATTGGGCCTGGATATGTACAACATGCGAGAGCCGCTGGAAAAAGCAGGTTTTCGATACATTGATTAATGAGATCAATGACTATTGGATTAACGACTATAAGCAAGGGTAACGACTATGAGCAAGGGTAATGACTATGAAAATTAGAATACTGGCTGGCCTGTCAAGCATGATTCTGTCGGCCAGTGTGCAGGCTGCCGACGTCAAGCTGCGCATCATGGAGACCACTGACCTGCACATGCATGCCATGAATTTTGATTACTACCGCAATTCAGAGGTAGATGATGTTGGTCTGGCCAGAACAGCCACACTGATTCGTGATGCACGTAGCGAAGCACGCAACAGCCTGTTATTCGACAACGGTGACTTGTTGCAAGGTAATCCCATGGGCGACTATATGGCGCGTTCACGGGGACTCAGTTATGGCGAAGTGCACCCTATGTACAAGGCTATGAATCTGCTGGGATACGATGCCGCCAATATCGGTAACCACGAATTTAACTACGGCCTGGACTTTCTGCTCAAGTCATTGAGTGGCGCAAATTTCCCGTATGTTTTGTCCAATGCGTATGCTGTGGACGCTGACGACGACGCCAGTAACGATAAGCACTACATACAGCCTTATGTCATTCTCGAACGGCGCATGATGGACGAAGCAGGGCAGTGGCATGATCTCAAAGTCGGTGTTATCGGATTCACGCCGCCACAAATCATGAGCTGGGACAAAGAGCATCTGGAAGGTCACGTCACTGTACGCGGCATTGTGGAAACAGCACAAGCACTGGTGCCTGAAATGCGCGAAGCCGGTGCAGACATTGTTATTGCCATTCCGCACAGTGGCATCGCAGAATCACACCCTGATGGTTTGAAGGAGAACGCCACTGCTGAACTTGCTCAGGTACCTGGTATAGATGCCATTCTGTTCGGTCACGCGCATACAGTATTCCCGTCTGAGGCCTACGCAGACTTCCCGGGTGCTGATCTTGAGAAAGGTACTTTGCACGGTGTGCCATCGGTCATGCCCGGATTCTGGGGTAGTCACCTTGGCGTTATTGACCTGACTCTGACGCAAGAAGGTGAGGGTTGGTCCGTGTCAGACAGTGCCGTTGAAAACCGATCCATTTTCCGCCGCGAAGGCCGAGACGCCATCGCTGTTGTGGGTTCGCAGCAGGACATCGTCGATGCGGTGCAAACAGAGCACGAGAACACCATCGCCTGGGTAGGTCAGGCGGTAGGTACGATCACATCACCGATCAATAGTTTCTTCGCACTGGTGCAGGACGATCCGTCTATCCAGATCGTCAATAATGCTCAGACCTGGTACGGCGAGAAAGTGATTGAGGGTACGGAATTCGAAGGCATGCCGGTACTCTCTGCGGGTGCACCGTTCAAAGCTGGCGGTCGCGGTGGTCCCGATTACTTCACTGATCTGGCAGCAGGCGAAATCGCCATCCGCAACGTGGCCGACTTGTACATCTATCCCAACACGGCGCGTCTGGTCAAACTCAATGGCGCACAGGTGAAGGAATGGCTTGAGCGATCAGCAGCACAATTCAATACCATTGATGCAGCGTCTACGGTTATGCAGCCACTCATCAGCGAAACGCATCCTTCCTACAACTTCGATGTCATTGACGGCGTTGACTACCACATCGACGTCACTCAAGCACCACGCTACGGCGACAAAGGCGAGTTACTGGACGAGGCAACCAACCGCATTGTCAACCTGACCTATAACGATAAACCCATCGACCCCGAACAAGAGTTTGTGGTTGTCACCAACAACTACCGCGCCGGTGGCGGTGGCACTTTCCCTGCGCTTGATGGTAGTACCATCATTGTGGAAGCACCGCAAACCAACCGTCAGGTATTGGTGGACTTTATCCTCGAATCGGGTGAGCTGGATCCGCAAGCAGATTCGAACTGGCGCTTCGCACCCATTAACGACAGCGTACAGGTGGTGTTCGATACATCGCCAGCTGCCACTGAGGCCAGCAACGGCGAAAGCTTTGAATTTATCGAACAGCTAGACAGTGGTTTCGCGCGTTATCGGATACCCATGAACTAGCCGCGCAGTTGCACGACTAGCCCAGCTCGAATGTCGTCACACCAAACAGCCGTCGGAGATCATAGTCCGGCGGCGTACCGCGATACATTCTGGCCGTTTCAAATACGGGTTTGAGCCCCAGTGATTTCGCCAGTTCAAGCGCCGCTTCATTCGGTTCTGGAACATCCAGAATAAGCTCTTCAGCGCCGCACCGCGCTATCAGACATGACAGCATAACCTTCGCCGCCGATGCGGTCTGAGCAATCAGAGGTCCGATCTTGTATCCCTGCTGACAGGCCCTGATCGTTCCAAGCCCCGTGATCTGATCGCCCTGCACACTCACTATGGAATGCCGGTGCTCCGTATCTGTCAACCACGCACGCAAGAATTGACGCCGGTCAACCCCGTGCACCTGCAGATCCAGTGCCGCTATCGGGTCAAGGTCTTCAGCCCGTACCGAACGGTGCCCCGTGCGTATGGTAGACAGCCCGCTAGGAACCCCTGCGTAACGAATATTACGATAAGCCAGTTCGAAGCCGGATTTTCTGTAATTATCCTGCTGTTCGACCACACCATCCAGGCCTATTGTCATGCCATCCAGATAGTGCATACCCGCCTGCCACGTGGCCCATCCAACACCCTGCCCACGGAACATCGGTTTGCAGATATACAGCCCCAGAAATCCGTGGGCGTTGTCTTGCTTGATTACAGAAATTCCTGCTGCAGGCTCCTTATCCTTTAGTGCAATTAAAAATCCTTCTGGGTCTGCTGCAAGGAAAGCTTCAGCATCATCAAGACCCGGATTCCAGCCCTCCTCTGCAGCCCAGCCCAATAGTGTCTGCAGATCTTCCAATGTCATTTTTTTTATCATGTTGTTCAACCCTTTGCCTGGCTTTTATAACGTTGGTACAAAGCTTGTCACAGCATACCCACACCACGCGTGAAACCCAATGCAATGGTCAAAAACCATTGATTCATGCACCGGCATAGAGCAAACTGGATTATTTACGCACCAAAGTGAGCAAAATCTTGGAGCAAAACCCGTTACGCGGTGAACTTGTGTTGTCGAACGTGTCGAAAAGTTTCGGCGGTACCATGGCGGTAGATAATTTTTCAGAAGCCTTCGAACCCGGCAAATATATCTGTCTGCTGGGGCCTTCTGGTTGTGGCAAATCCACGACGCTGAGAATGATTGCAGGGCATGAATCGGTAACGTCCGGTGACATCACACTGGAAGGCAAAAGCATCACCAAATTGCGACCCGCTCAGCGAGGCACCGCCATGATGTTTCAAAGCTACGCATTATTCCCGCACCTCAATGTGCTTGACAATGTCGCCTTCAGCCTGAAGATGAAAGGCGTTGATCTAACCGCACGCAACAACAAGGCTCATGAGCTGCTCGAGCTGGTACACATGGATGAGTTTGCCAATCGCTTGCCCGATCAACTCTCAGGCGGTCAGCAGCAGCGCGTAGCACTGGCGCGTTCACTGATCACCGAGCCCTCCTTGCTGCTTCTCGATGAGCCGCTATCAGCATTGGACCCCTTCCTGCGCATCCGCATGCGCGCTGAACTCTCACGACTTCAACGCGAGTTGGGTATCACGTTTATTCACGTGACACACAGTCAGGACGAGGCCATGGCACTGTCAGACAAAATTGTGCTGATGAACAATGCCGAGATAGAGCAGGCCGGCACACCGATGGATGTGTTCAACAAACCCAAGACAGAATTTGTCGCCAGATTCATGGGCGGGCATAACGTGATCAACACCGGTGGCGAAGTGTTTGCCATCAGAACCGACCGTACCCGTGTAGACAAAGGCAAGCGTGGCATCCCCGGACTTGTATCAAACATAGAATTCCTTGGCCGCACTGTCGATGTCTCAATGGACTGCAGCGGTATTGAAGTAGTCGCGTCCATGAGTGATGACAGTTTTTGCGATAGTACGTTCGAAGAAGGTGAGACTGTCAACGTGCATTGGTCACCCAATGATTTGCATGCGTTGACGTCACGGTAGTGAGCAACAACCAACAATAATGTCAAAAAGGAGAAAACGTGTATGGGAATCACTAAAAACATCAAGGGTCTGACAGCGCACGAGCGTCAGCGTCGAAACCTGCTCAAGGGTGCGGCTGCGGCAACGGCTGCCTCGACGGTATTCGGTTCACCCATGATCTGGGCTCAGAACATCAAGGATGTCACGTTGCGGCAGTTCGGTACCGGTGTGTCGAACCTCAATGACGTTGCAATGAAAGTCAAAGAGGATCTTGGGTTTACTCTGGAAATGACGGCTCTGGATTCAGACTCTGTGGCACAGCGCGCAGCGACTCAACCCAAGTCATTCGACATTGCCGACATCGAGTACTGGATCTGCAAGAAAGTCTGGCCTGCGGGAAATCTGCAATCGATGGACACTAGCAAGATCGATAACTACGACAAGATTGTGGGTATTTTCCGGGACGGCAAACTCACCCCTGACAGTGAAATTGCGCAAGGCACAGCACCTCACACGGTTGGTTTTGTAGACGGCCCTGATGGCAAAGCCTTCGTCAATGAAGAATCTGGCTGGATGACCTTGATCCCAACCATATACAACGCCGATACGCTGGGTATACGCCCAGATCTGATAGATGAAGACATCACCAGCTGGGCCCAGTTGCTTGATCCCAAGTACAAGGGTAAGGCTTCTATTCTCGATATTGCGTCTATCGGGATTATGGACGCTGCGATGGTGTGCGAAGCGATGGGCGAAGTCACCTACGGCGACAAAGGCAACATGACCAAGGATGAGATTGACAAGACCATGGCTGTCTTTACCGAAGCCAAGCAGAATGGTCAGTTCCGCGCATTCTGGAAGTCGTTCGATGAGAGCGTTAATCTGATGGCATCTGGTGAAGTTGTTATCCAGTCCATGTGGTCGCCTGCCATCACAGCTGTTCGTGCCAAGGGCATACCGTGCGTCTACCAGCCCTTACAAGAAGGCTACCGTTCATGGGGCGGCGGTATCGGTTTATCCAAAAATCTCAGTGGTCTGGAACTGGATGCTGCCTACGAGTACATCAACTGGTACCTGTCTGGTTGGGTGGGTGGCTACTTGATGCGTCAGGGTTACTACTCAGCGGTACCGGAAACATCTAGAGATTTCATGTCTGCAGACGAGTGGGGTTTCTGGTTTGAGGGCAAGCCTTCTGAAGGTGAAATTGTCAACCCGCAAGGCGTTGCACTCGAAGGCCCCGGAGCCACTCGCGATGGTGGCTCGTTCTATGACAGAATGGGCGCCGTTGCTTGCTGGAATTCTGTCATGGACGAAAATCAGCACATGCTGCGCAAGTGGAACGAGTTCATTGCGTCCTGATTGTTCGCTGACCAATAGGTCCTGACCTCTTCTATCTGATCACTACTGTTTGATCACTTTTTGATACCGGAGTTTATTCTGTTGAAGTCTGACGGCTGGCGAGCCACGGTCACGAGTTGGCTGCAGTTATCGCCCATCATATCCCTATTAGGATTTTTCCTGATACTGCCCATCATTGCGATCGTGGTCGTCAGTTTTTGGGCCTCAACAGAATACAGTTACAACCCGGCGTTCATTTTTGAAAACTACGGCTATTTGCTCAGTTCAAAGGTCACCTATTCGGTCTACCTGAAGACCCTGACCTTTACGGCCATTACCTGGTTTTTCACACTGATCATTGGTTTCACAGTAGCGTACTTTCTGGCCTTTCACGTACGCAGCCTGCACATGCAGATCGCCCTGTTCCTGTTGTGTACCATCCCGTTCTGGACATCCAATATCATCCGCATGATTTCGTGGATTCCCTTTCTCGGGCGAAACGGCATTGCCAATGACACACTGATCAGTCTCGGCTGGATCGACCAGCCGCTGGAATGGCTTCTGTTCTCAGACTTCGCAGTCATCCTGGCGTTCGTTCATCTATTCACGCTGTTCATGATCGTGCCTATATTCAACACCATGATGCGCATCGACCACAGTCTGATCGAAGCGGCGAGAGATGCGGGTGCCAGTGGTGTCCAGATTCTGACCAACGTCATTATCCCGCTCAGTAAACCCGGCATCATGATCGGTTCCATCTTTGTGGTGACGCTGGTCATGGGTGATTTCATCACCGTGCGTTTCATGAGTGGCGGGCAGAGTGCCTCTGTTGGCAGAATCATTTCCAATGAAATCGGCCTGCTTCAGTATCCTGCGGCTTCTGCAAGCGCTGTGGTATTGCTTCTCACTGTACTGATCATGATTGGCATCATGATGCGCTTCGTCGATATCCGAAAGGAGCTATAAGCATGCACGGTCGACGCCCATTGAGCTTCTATATACTCGCGCTGTTCTTCGCTATTTTTGTGCTGTTCCTGTATGGCCCCACCATCACGATAGCCATCTTGTCTTTCCAGGGCCCATCGGGCGGCCTTACATTTCCCATGAACGGTACCTCACTGCACTGGTTTCGCAACCTGTTCGAACAACAGGCTGTAGGAGATATCTGGGGCTCGTTCCGTCGATCATTCGCACTGGGCTTCATCGTGATGGTCGTCACCGTCGTGGTCTCCTTCATGGGCGGCATGGCTTTTCGCAGACGTTTTCGCGGGTCAGCGTTTGTGTTCTATCTGGTCATTACCAGCTTGATCATTCCGTCCATTCTCATATCACTGGGTGTGGGTATTCTATTCAACGTTCTGGATCTGGATGTGCACTGGGCAACTTCCGGGCTGGGTTCACAACTGACCTGGACTCTACCGTTCGGTCTGCTTATCATGTTCGCGGTCTTCAATCGCTTCGATGCACGTTTCGAGGAAGCTGCGCGCGATCTGGGGGCTAGCAACTGGCAAGTGATCCGATACGTCGTGTTACCCGTCATCGCGCCAAGCCTTATCGGCGTGGCATTGTTCGGATTCACCTTGTCCTACGATGAATTCGCCCGAACACTGCTCACCGCCGGCACTTACAACACATTGCCACTGGAAATCTACGGCATGACCACCAGTGTGACCACGCCGGTACTGTATGCGCTCGGTACCCTGACCACACTGTTTTCATTGGTGATCATCGCAGCCTTCATGGCACTGTTTGCAAGAACTCGACGCAAGCTCAAGACTCCACCGCCTGTCGATCAGCTTGAGCAGGTTTGAATAACATGAAGCTGTTGTTCGTTAATCCCAACAGCACCGACTCCATGACGGATAAAGTGCGCGAAACAGCCATTGCTATCCTGCCGCCAGCCGTGGAAGTGATCGTACGTTCAAATACAAATGGTCCAGCGTCCATACAAGGTGCCGCAGACGGCAAATTGGCTGTCCCCGGCATGCTCGAAGTCATTCAACAAGGCATTGACGAGGGTGTAAATGGCATCGTCATCGCATGCTTCGACGACACGGGTATCGAGCAGGCGAGGGCCTTGTCAGATATCCCCGTACTGGGCATTGGTCAGGCGGCCTACCATGCCAGCATGCTCGCTGGGCTCACATTCTCAGTGGTCACAACTCTGTCTATTTCAGTGCCGGTGCTGGAAAAAAACATCCACAATTTTGGCGTGTATCCTTTTTGCCTCAATGTCCGCGCATCCGAAGTGCCTGTCCTTGATCTCGAAGAACCAGGTTCAGATGCCGAGAAACGCATCTCGACAGAAATCGCATCGGCCATCTTGGAAGACCACTGCGAGGCCATCGTCCTGGGCTGCGCCGGTATGACTGATTTGGCAGCGCGATTGTCGGCTAAGCACAACATACCAGTGATAGACGGCGTCGCTTATGCGGCCGGATTGATCCACGGACTTGCGCTAATCAGGTCGGTTTGATTTGCATGCCGTCGTAGCCGGGCTCCACATTGTCTGGCAGTGAATGCCGCAGTGTGTCGTAATCCATATCACTGTGCATATTGGTCAATACCGCGCGCTCAGGCTTGATCTGCTCGATAAACGCCAGCGCCTCGTCCAGATTCATATGTGACGGATGAAGGTTGTGCCGCAACGCATCCACAATCAAAACCTCAAGACCATGTAGCCTGTCCATACTTTCCTGATTGGCAATGCGCTTCATGTCAGGCAGGTAGGCGACGTTAGCCATCCTGAAGCCCAGCGCATTGATATCGCCATGCTCAGCCAGTATGGGCTGCGCTTTAATACTGCCCGCGGAACCCTTTATCTCCACCGGCTGTGCTTGCCCGATAACATGCTGCGAACAGAATGCCGGATAACTACTGTTAGCCGCTTGCCTGAATATGTAGGCAAAAGGCTTGTCCACCATCTCCTTCGTCGGCTCATCCATGTAAACCGGTATAGGTGATTGCATGCTGAGCGCCAATTGTCTTAAATCATCGAGCCCGAAAATATGATCGGCATGAGAGTGGGTCAGCAATACGCCATCCAGATTGGTCACTCCCGCTGACAGCAGCTGTTCCCTTAAATCAGCACCAGCATCAATCAGTATTGAGGTATCACGTTCGGTACCTTCTTGAGCGAGCTCGACCAACATGGCACACCGTCGTCGCCTATTTTTTGGGTTGGTTGGGTCGCACTTGCCCCACTGGTTCCCAACGCGCGGTACGCCACCTGATGAGCCCGTACCCAGCAGGGTAAATGTCAGAGTTTGATCCATGGCTCAATTCTAGCAATGCCTGGATCGTTATATCCAGACCGTGACCCGAATTGTTCCTCAGGCCGTGGGTAGTACGCTGATTTTGGCCACCATCGTATTCAGGTGTCTGCAAGCGTTGTTACAGGTTCCATAGGCGCTGGGCATTTGCATGAGTAAGCGCCGCTTTCTCATCATCGGAGCAGCCTTCAATCAGTGCGTGGGTAGCAGCTACCCAGGTTTCCAGTGAGCCGCCTAGCGTACAAACCGGGCTGTCACTGCCCCAGATGACTCTTTGCCAGCCAAAGGATTCTATGGTGTGTTCTACATAAGGGTGTAGATCGTTCAGGGTCCAGTCTTGCAGATTGCCATAGGCCATGACGCCAGAAATCTTGCCAATGACATTCGGGCGTAGGGCGAGGCTTTTAAGGTTTTCAGACCACGGGTGCACGGAACTGTTCTTGATATCGGGCACGCCGCAATGGTCGAGAATAAACGTGACATCGGGGCAGTGGTCGATGAGTTCTGCAGCGATGGGCATCTGGTGGGGTAGAACGCACAGATCAAAAGTCAGGCCGGTGCCGGACAGTCGTTTAATGTTGTCACGGAACAGTGCGGTTGTAGAGACATCATCAGCGACCACATGCAGTACACGTCTGAAACCTTTTAGCGATGCGCGCCCTTGCTGGACTTCGAGATAGGCTGGAAATTCAGAAGACTCTGGCCGGCAGGATGCGATGACGCCTTGGATCAGGCATTCGGGCTGCGCCATCAGGGATTCGATCATGTCTGTCTCAGCTACTCTACTGGAGTCGTCCACATCCACTTCCATGTGAAGGGCGCAACTTATGCCAATGCGATTGGCAACAGTGTGATAGTCGTCGTACGTTGCATCGGTGTTGAGTGCAGGATTATCGGCAAGCCATGCGTATTTCAGCTGGTTGCGATAGATTAAATGGAGGTGTGTATCTATCAGCATCGTGCAACCTCAGTTATGACATCAAAGGCAATGTCAACATCCTCGTGGCGCATGTCGAATTGACCGCAAACAAAACGTATGACCAGCATGCCGTCGTGCAGGGTTTGGGTCAGGTAGATTCGCCCATCATCATTGATCGCCTCAACCAGATTTTTGTTCAGTGTATCCAGATTTCCCACATTGTTTACAGGTTTATAACGGAAGGTGAATAGCGAGAGGATGGGTTGTGTAATGATGTCGAAGTCGGGTTCTGCTGACAGACGTTGGCAGAGTTCTTCGCTCCAGTTAACATGGTTACGAATCATGGTTCGCAAGCCTTCAAGGCCATAGGCTCGCAGCAGAAACCAGACTTTCAGGGCCCTGAAACGCCTGCCCAGTTGTACCGACCATTCGCTGAAGTTGATAATACCGTCGCGATCGTAGGTTTTCAGATATTCGGGCTGTATCGCCAGCGTCTTGACCAGCGTAGACGGGTCTTTGACAAAGTGTGCGGAACACTCCATGGAAGCGCCAAGCCACTTGTGTGGATTCAACACGATGCTGTCTGCCAGTTCCACGCCGTCCCATAAATGGCGGTATTCCGGGCAGATCATTGCAGAGCCTGCCCACGCGGCATCCACGTGTGTGTACAGGCCTTCACCTGAGGCTATTTCACAGACGCCGCGAACGTTATCGGTTGCGCCCATGCTAGTGCCGCCAACGCAAGCAACAACGCCTGCGGGAAGATATCCGTTTTCACGATCCTGGCGGATCGCAGCGCTAAGCGCGTCCAGATTCATGCTGCAATCATCATTTGTGTCTATCTTGACCAGATTGTCCTGCCCCAGTCCGGCTATCCACACCGCTTTGTCGATAGAGCTATGAGTGCGAGTGGATGCGTAAACACGCACGGTGGGCAAGTGGCTCAGGCCTTTTTGATTGCCCTGCCAATGGAGGGCTGTTTCTCGCATGGTCAGGATGGCGCACAGGGTTGCGCTGGAGGCAGTGTCTTGCAATACGCCCTGAAATTCTTCCGGCAGGCCGACCGACTGACGAAGCCAGTTCACCATGCGAACCTCAATTTCAGTCGCAGCGGGTGATGTCTGCCAGAGCATGCATTGAGCTGCCATGCTGCCGGCGAGCTGCTCTGCAATCAAGGCCGCAGGAGCTGCATTGGACTGAAAGTAGGCGAAGAAGCGAGGGTGCTGCCAATGCGTCATGCCGGGCGGTACAATACGGTCAAAATCCTCCATGATGACGTCCATACCTACGCCTGTTTCGGGCGGTGTGTCAGGTATCTGTTCTGCTATGTCACCGGGAGATGTCTGTGCCCGAACCGGAAAGGAGTCTACTTCCTGTAAGTACTTTGCAGACCAGTCTGATGCCGCGTGAGACCATCGGCCAAATTCTGATTTATCCATGCTGCGATGTTAACGCAATCAACCCGACGTAATCTCACCGATGACTATTGCCGATAAAGAGCCCCGTTGGGCCATAGGATTGATGACCGGTACCGTGCTGGACGGCAATATAGACGTGGCGCTTGTCAGGACTGATGGTGAGCGGATTGCAGAATTTGGCGACTTTAAGCTGGCGCCTTATAAGACAAGTACGATTGAGTTGTTACGCCAGACACTGACACAGGCGCGGGAGTGGCAGTTTGATGGTGCTGAGCCGGCGTTGTTCAGTCGGGTTGAACGCTTGATAAGTGAGGAGCAGTCTGCGGCGGTTATTGATCTGGTGCGTGATGCAGGCCTTTCACGTGACGATATTGGTGGGGTTGGGTTTCATGGGCAGACTGTGCTGCATAGAGCACCGGCCAAGGGGCGGCAGGGGCAGACACGGCAGTTAGGAGATGGTGCGTTAATGGCGCGGCTTACCGGATTGCCGGTGGTTAACGATTTTCGCTCCCGTGACATGCGTTTTGGTGGGCAGGGAGCGCCGTTGGCAGCCACCTATCACCGAGCCTTACTGCAGAGAACAGATGCATCGTCCGGTACGGCCGTGTTGAATGTGGGCGGCGTTGCTAACCTGACCTGGTGGGATGGCGCGGATCAACTGGTGTCGTTCGATACCGGGCCGGGCAATGCACCGATTAACGATTTTATTCGTGCGCGTTCGGGTGAGCAGATGGATGTTGATGGTCTTTATGCGCTGGCGGGGGTGGTTGATGAGAAGCTGTTGAACACGATGCTGGAGCATGAGTATCTGCGTGAGCCTTTTCCGAAGTCGCTGGATAGATTTGATTTTAACTGGGCGCGGGCGGAAGGTTTAGCTATAGAAGATGGCGCGGCGTTGTTGACGGCGTTTTCGGCATGTGCTGTGGGTAGTGCGCTTGCGCTGCTGCCCAGTCAGCCTGCAAGGCTTGTGGTATGTGGGGGTGGGAGGCGCAATCCCGCTTTGATGAAATACCTTGAAAAATACACTAGTACTATAGTGTCAAGTGCAGAAGCCGTTGGGTGGCGTGGGGATGCGGTTGAGGCCGAGTGTTTCGGGTTTTTGGCGATGCGTACCCTGAGAGGATTGCCCACTAGTTTTCCCATGACGACAGGGGCTTCAGAGCCTGTCTGTGGGGGCGTGATTCATCAGCCCTGACGTGTCCTACCACCGCTCCAACGGAATAATCGCACCAGCGTGGGCGATCACGCGCAGCGAACAGTGATGGCCGGCGAGCATAGCGTCTTGATCAGAATTGTCTGAGAGCCTGCTGGCTAGATAACCTGCGTTGAAACTGTCTCCTGCGGCAGTGGTGTCTACTATCTCAACGTGAGAGGCGTCCCAGAGATCGGGAGTGCTCTCGTCATGATCACTTGCAAAAGCTAATGGGCCTTGGGCGCCGCGTTTGAGTGCACCATTTTTGATGCCATAGCTACGTAGACGCGATAGTGTCGAAGATTGATTAGCGTCTGCGAATAACGCTAGTTCATCGTCAATGGAAGGTAGGGCGATATCGGTTACGCGCCATGCGGCGGCCACGGTTTCGCGCGCTACTTCTACACTTTCCCATAGAGTGGGTCGGTAGTTCGAATCGAATATGACGGTGACGTTTTGTTCAATGCGAAGTCGGCTGAGCTCTGTAAGCAACGCGTGTCTGACGTGTGCGGGGAGGATGGCAAGTGTGATTGCTGACAGACATAGAGTGTCGAAGTTTGCCAAGGCGCTGAAGTCGAGGTCATCGGCTTGCTGGAATAAAGTACGGGCGGCGGACTGACCACGCCAGTAGCTGAATGTGCGCTCACCTGACGCGTCAGTTTCAATGGCATAAAGGCCGATACTGCGATCTTGTGAACGGGCGATGTGTTGTGTGTCGATACTTTCAGATCGGATAAATTCGACCATACGGCGTGACAAGGGATCCTGACCCAGGACGCTGATATAAGACACCTGGGCCGCGTCTGGTAGTAGACCTTCAGGTATACAGCTGTGTTCAGCGTGTCACCGGCGAATGCGAATCTGGCGTCTTTGCTAGTAGCTGAGCCCAGCATCAGTTCAACCATGGCTTCACCGATACAGGCGATCCGACCTGTGTAAAGCAATTGTGTCATAGGCGTTCTGTGACAAGTGGAGTCGTGGAAGCAGAGGATGGTACTACAGGCTTTTGGGTTATTACTATTGCCTGATTGCGGGAGTCTCGTTTGTTGAAAGTTTGCGCTTGGGGGACATGCAGCGGCTGGACGATATTAGCATTCAGATGCAATTTTATACCAGTTTCCTGACTGTCGATGAGCGGCGAACCCGCTTTGCAGTAGACACTGACTGCGGGCTGAATATCGACATGACTGAGATCATAAGTTGCTGGTCAAACGTGTCACGCTGCAAAAATCAGGCAGCAGTCTGTCGTCAGAGGGTGTCGATCTGTCTAGCGCAACCACGATGTGCGGTGCTGTAAATGCGGGGTATCAGCGACTACCGCTGGTTCCGATCCGTATTCCACCCTTCATCGGTTGATGGTACCTATCAGGCCAGGCCAGCTTATCGCGCTATGCAGGATGCGTTGAAGGGTGACGAACAATGACTACTCAGGCATTGGACTTGTGCTGGTTAATCAAGGCATACTTAAGAGCACGTATAAAACCACACGAGGAAACTATGCAAAAGTATCTAAAGCCTGCTGCAAAGATCGCAGCCACAGGCGTCACTGCAGTCGCTCTGGCAGTTGCAGCTGGATCCGCAAGCGCGGAAGACACCAAACTGCGCATCCAGACGCATTTCTCCCCTGAGACTCTGTCTGGGCAGATGGCTGCTGAATTCATTGACGACGTCCAGACCATGTCTGATGGCGCTATTCAGATTGAAATGTTCTACTCAGGTTCTGTTGTCAAGTCAGCAGAGACTTTTGACGCTGCTGCCACAGGCATCCTTGACTGTGACATGACAGGCGGTGCTTACCAGACCGGCAAGAACCCGGCGTTCCAGTTTGCGGGCGATCTGATGGGTGGTTATCAGAATCCTTATCAGCAATTGGCCTGGTTACTACACGCTGACGGCTACGCAAAGATCAACGAGTTGTACAACGGACATGACATGGAATTTGTTGGCTGGTGGATCCCCGGTCCAGAGTCACTGTCCTCTACGAAGCCAATACGCAACGTTGAAGATTTCAAGAACTGGAAATTTCGTTCACCACCAGGCATGGCCACCATGGTTTTCAAAAACCTGGGTGCGTCACCTATCGTGATGGATTTCAACGAAATCTTTACCGCTCTGGAATCCGGCATCATTGATGGTGCAGATGCAGCCAACCTGACCAACAACGTCGGCCTGGGTCTGTATGACATTGCAGAGCACACCAACTTTCCTGGCTTCCACTCCATGCCGGCTGATCACCTTGCCTGCCGTAAGGACGTCTGGGAAAAAATGCCAGCCTCTCACAAGGCAATCCTGAAAGTAGGTATGCAGGCACTGGCTCTGCGTAACGCGACAGCCAACGAAGTGAAGAACGCTCAGACAGCCAAAGAGCTTCGCGAGAAAGGTGTGAACCTGTACGAATGGGCACCTGAAGAACTGGCCAAGTATCGTGACGCTGTGCAAAAGGGTTGGGTTGAGTTTGCCACGACTCCAGAAGCCAAGTCATTACTCGAAAGCCATATCGCATTCCTGAAAGACATGGGTGCCATGGAGTAAGGGGAACTCGTTTTCCTGGACTCAAAAGAGAAGGCGGGGCTGCATAAGCCTCGCCTTTGTTCGTTCAACCCTGTTATCAGCTATGCATCATGAGTAAATCGACACGTGAGGAATCCGGCAGCCTGATCGAGTGGTTAGTGCCTCTCGCGTTCGTTGTGGTATTCGGTTGGGCTACGTGGCACACGCCGGCCTATATTCTGGATTTCATTCCACCAGGCGATGTCAGTCTGGTTGAACAGATGAGCCAGCAGCACATGCGCAAGGATGTCACGCCAAACATGCCCGGGTTGTTCGGTGGATACGCTGATGCGCTGGACTGGGCAGCGTTGTTGCTGATTCCCATTATTTTCTACGTCGGGATGCGTACCGTGCGGTGTGCAAAGATGGAATTTGCGCAGTGGCGGCCTATTGATCGAGTCGCATTGTTCATTGGGCGCATTACCATGATGTTGATTATCTTAATGACCTCGGTGATGCTGTATGAGGTGTTTCTGCGCTATGTGTTTGAAGCGCCCACGTTATGGGCTAACGAACTAACGCTCTGGATTGCAGGCTATATTTTCCTGCTATCCGGTTTGTATGCCATGCAGCAACGCTGTCATATACGTATTTTTCTGCTGTACGATGTGATGCCGCGACCTATCCAGCATCTGTTTGACATCCTGTCGGTATCGCTTATCTGCACGTTTGCCGTTGGTCTGATTTTTGGTAGTTACAAGCAGGTATTCATGACCAAGTTTTATCGTTGGGAGATGTTTGGGACAGCGTTTGATCCGCCTATACCGGCTACAGTGCAACCTATGATCTTGATCATGGTGACGTTAATTGCAATACAGTCTGTTATTAATCTGATAGCTGACTGGCATATCAATGCCAGTGAGGTAGCCGGCAAGATCGACATGGACGAAGATGAGCTCGAAGCCATAAAACGCAGCGTAGGGAAAGTCTGATGGACGTCGGTGTTATCTCAATTGTGCTCGTTATCGGGCTGTTGTTCGTGCTGGCTATCGGCATGCCGCTGGGGCTGGCATCTGCGGTGCTGGCACTGCTGGTCATGGTGATGAAGTTTGAGCCTACATTGCTGACTGATCCGATGAGTTTCGGGGATGGGTTGTTGACTGGGCGGCCGGGGACCGGACCTCTGTATATATTGACGCAGAAGATATTTGATCTGCTGACGGAATATGTATTGATATCGGTGCCATTGTTTATTTTCATGGCGGCCCTGCTCGAGCGCTCGGGTGTTGCGAAAGGGATGTACGAATCGCTGGATTTCTGGATGAGCAGGCTGCGTGGTGGTATTGCGGTAGTGACATCGTTGATGGCTGTCTTATTGGCGGCGATGTCCGGCATTATTGGTGGTGAAATTGTCCTGTTGGGTTTGATAGCGCTGCCGCAAATGTTGAGGTTGGGTTATGACCAGAACCTGGCCATTGGTACTATTTGTGCGTCAGGATCGCTGGGTACCATGATCCCACCGTCTATCGTGTTGATCATCTATGGATTGATCACCGAGACCTCCATCAAGGCTCTGTTTACCGGAGCTTTTGTGCCAGGCTTTATGCTGGCAAGCTTTATCATTATTTATATTCTTGTGCGTACGCGCATGAACCCATCTCTGGCGCCGCTGCCTGAGCCTCAGGAAGGTGACCCGACAGGCGCCGAGAAGAAAGCCATGTTCAGTGGTTTTTCCAGCATGGTATTGGCGGCGGTAGCGGGCTTGTTGTTGCTCAGAGCCGTTATTTATTCGTTAACGGGTGTTAGCGACAACGTGTCCGTTGATGATGGGCCAATCTTTCTCGGGATGAGTTACCACATACCGTATCTGGCGGGTGCCGTGGCGGTGGGTCTGGTGTTGGCGTTTGGTGTGTTTGGGCGCGCGCGAACCATGAAGGGCTGGGAGCATGGCAAGGGTTTGTTACCGCCATTGATCATCATTGGCATTGTGCTGGGGTCTATCTACGGCGGCGTTACGGGTATCACTGAAGCGGCCGGGATGGGGGCGCTGGCAGTGTTTATCATTGCGGTACTCAGGGGGGAGGCGTCTGTTGCCCTGGTCTGGGATAGTTTGATGAGAACGTTGAAGTCCACTGGCACGATCATCTGGGTGACGGTCGGGGCGGCTGCGTTGTCGGGGGCTTACACGTTGGCGGGTGGCCCTACCTACATTGCTGATCTAATTGTGGGCGCTGATATGCCAACCTTTCTGGTACTGCTGACCATGATGCTCATCCTGTTGTTCATGGGTGCATTTATGGATTGGGTGGGCATTGTGCTGCTGATCATTCCGGTGTTTTTACCCATCGTCCGGGCCATGCCAATTGAAGAAATCGGCTTTATCGGTCAGTTGGATCCGACGCATGTGTCGGTCTGGTTCGGCGTGTTGTTCTGTATGAACATGCAGGTCAGCTTTTTATCACCCCCGTTCGGGGGAGCAGCGTTTTATCTCAAATCGGTAGCACCACCGCATATCTCATTGACTGACATCTTTAGGGGTTTTCTGCCTTTCATTGGTCTGCAGTTGATGGCGCTGAGTGTGTTGCTCATCTGGCCTAATATTGTCACGCTGTTTTTATAGAGGCGCACAGAGCAAGGTTCTTGCAGAATATATGGCTGATGGCAAGCAATTGTGTGAAAATTCGACTAAGCCAGACGAGTAAAAGAGCAGATCAAGCGCCGACTTTAACGAGTGCTTTCTTGCCCCGTCTCAGTGTATACAGACCCGCCATGACCACGATGGCTGCACCGATTATTGTCCATCGGTCGGGTAATTGATGGAAGACGAAATACCCGTACACCGTGCCCCAGATGATCAAGGTGTAGTGGATGGGCGCGAGTACGATTGCCTCGGTGACTTCAAGCGATTTGATGACAAGGATTTCTCCCGCGCCGGCAGTCAAGGCCATGGCCAGGAGTAATAGCCACTGCTGTGCAGAGGTTGGCGTATGCCAGAAAAATGCGAGTGGTAGAGAGATGAGGGTGCTGGCTGTTATGGCGGTGTAGGCAATCGTGGTAGTGGTCTTGTCGGTATCGGCTAGTAGGCGGCCGACGATTTGCCGTGTTGAATAGCAGGCTGCGGCGAGTACGACGAGCATGACTGCGGGATGGATGACGCCCAAGCCAGGTCTAATGACAATCAGCGTACCGACAAACCCGACTAGGACTGCAGACCAGCGTCGAATGCCGACCTTTTCTTTGAGGACAATGGCGCCTAGTATTGTCAGGAAGAACGGGGCGACGAAACTGGCGGCAACGGCATCCACGAGCGGGACATGGCTTACGGCAAATACGAATAGCAGGCTGGATACGACAGCGAGTACGCCTCGACAGATTTGGAGTTTTGGTTGTCGGGTATGAAGCACCGACGTGCCTTTGAAGGCAAGGATAACCACAACACCGAGCAAGAGGCCTAGTTGTCGGAACCAGATAATCTGTACGGGATGGAAGGAGTCGGTCAGTAGCTTTGCGATGGTGTCTCCCGCTGAAAACAGAAACATCGCACACAGCATCAGCACTATCCCTAGTTGACTCTTCTTGCGTTGTAGGACAGCGATGTCGGGTTACTCCACACAGACTTGTTACAAGCAGTGTAGAGCAACCCGACCTTCAAGCGGATATAGTCGCTAGGACTTATTGACCGCGAGCAGCGTCTTTCAAAGCTCCGCGACTGGCAGCGGGAGCTGAGTCCGTGCGAACAATGTCTGAATCCAGATCCTGGTTGGAATCGAGGCAGACACGATAGAACACGGCACCAATGATGGCACCGACAATCGGAGCTGCCCAGAACAACCACAGTTGCTGGATAGGGACAGTGACGCCTTCACCGAATACCGTTGCAATCAAGGCCTGCGCTGTTGAGCGAGCCGGGTTCACGCTGGTATTGGTAACCGGGATGCTGATGAAGTGAATCAGTGTCAGACACAGTCCGATAGCCAGACCCCCCATGGCAGCTGATGCACGCTTGGCAGTAGCACCCATGATGACCACGAGGAATACGGCTGTCAGAATGACTTCGATAAGCAATGCAGCCATGAAGGTATAGCCGCCGGGTGACCCTTCAGCACCAAAACCGTTAGTGGCGAATGTACCAGCGCCTGGTGTGATGGCAAAACCTTCCTGACCGCTGGCAACGACAAAGATTGCGTAAGCTGCGAGTGTGCCACCAATAACCTGAGCAATGATGTAACCAGGCGCTTTGGTTGCCGGAAATCTGCCACCGAATACGAGGCCGATAGTAACGGCAGGGTTGAAATGGCCACCCGATATATGACCCACCGCGTAGGCGGCTGACAAGACAGTTAGACCGAACGCGAAACTGACACCGATAAAGCCAAGACCCAGGCTAGTACCGTTGTCGCTAACACCAAAAGCCGCAGCAAACACTGCTGCACCACATCCTCCAAATACCAACCAGAAAGTACCAAACGTTTCTGCTGCTAACGCTTTTCCATACATAAGTTTTCCTCCGTAACTCGATTGAATAAGGGTTTGCCGAACACTCGACTGATGGAAAGGTTAATAGGAAATCTTGTCTGAGGGGGTTAACAATTGCAAAGCGAAGTATCGCTTAATCACCTTGAATACAAGCACATACGTACAATTACGTAGTGGCTTATACCGATGTATAAGTCAACTTGATCGGGTGGGAGAACCTGGGATGCAGGGCCACGGTAGTACTTTGTAAACTCGGGTGCTACCGCAGAACCCTATTTGAGAAAAGGCAGTATTCCTCGGCTCATCGATTTACCCCGCATGTACTGGATATCTGTACTGGAGCGGATGATCCGTTGTGACATGCGACGGCCCCATTCTGCAAGATGCTTGTAGAGTCTGGCATCCTTGTCATCAACGCCCGTGAACTTATTCAGGGGGGTGACGAAGTCGTCGTACTCGCTGATGGCCACATCCCGCCAAGTGGGTTGTTTGCCGTGTGGCCATTGAGAATTACCCCTTGAATGGGTGGGAAATAGCTGAAGAACGCTATTCACTATCTCTTTCTATTTGCTATCTCTTTGGGTAGGTAATTTACAGCCCATAAGATTCTCATAAGTCGGTACTTTAGAAGATTGCCTGATCAACGGTAGAAGACCAAACTAAGAAAGTGTCCAATTTTTTAACGCCAGATATCGACTATGAGTCACCAGATCTTTCCGCAGCTTGAAATCCCTCACACTCTGGCAGCAGGACCAGGGCCCGGTAATACCGATCCTCGCGTACTAGAACGCTTCACCAGTAGTGGCGTTGCAGATCACATGCATGCCGATGTGCTGCGAGGCATGATCGAGTCCAAAATGATGTTGAGAGAAGTGTTTGGTACTCGGAATCTCTATACGTTTGGTGTGGCCGGTACTGGCTGGAGCGGCCTGGATGCCATGATGAGCGCGGTCTTGCCGGGTGACACAGTGGTCGCCTTCGTTAACGGTACATTTTCAAGCATTGACGGGCTCACGCTCAGCATGAAGGCGGCAACAGCTGAGGAGCTGGCAGCAGATTCAATGAATCCGACAGCGGCATCCGTGACTATTATCGAGGTGCCGCATGGACAGTCGGTGACCAAAGATGTCATTGATGCGGCGTTGGCAGAATATTCACCCAAGTGGGCCTTCATGGCGCACTGGGAAACCGGTTCGGGCAGGACCAATGACCTACGTGCGTTCTCTGATGCCTGCGTGACGCAGGGTTCGATGGGGCTGGTTGATGCTGTTTCATCGTTGGGTGTGGGAGATTTTTCCATTGATGATTTTCCGGGGGTTAGTGCCTGGGCGTCGTGTCCCCAGAAGGGTATTTGTTGCTTGCCGTTAACGTATGCGCCAGTAAGTTTCACCGACAGGTACATAGATCAACTCAAAACCTGTGGATCGCGAACGTTTGTTCATCACCCTATATTCGAGGCAAGGCATTGGGGAATTGTTGACGGCAAGGATGTGGAAAAGGGTGGGTATCATCGAACGCATTCCGGTTATGCAGTTGCCGCGTTTCATGAAGCGTTGCGATTGACGTTGATGGAAACGGTGGCTGTACGTGCAGCAAGCTATGCGTTTCATGAAGGGGCCTTGCGAACGGCGCTTGAAACGATGGGGTGCGAGGTGACTTCAAACATGACGAGTCTGGTCGTGTTCAATCTGCCTGAGACGATGGCCGGGCGAGAGATGGAGCTTGTACAGATTTGTCGTAGCCGGGACTTTGGCATCTGGCCCACATTGAGTGAGCCGGTACAGATCCGGATAGGTATCCTGAACCAGTTGTCGCAGCATGCAGTCACCGACATCGTCACACGGTTCACCGATGTGATGATAGAGCACGGTGGGCAGGTAGAGACCGACACTGTCCTGAAGGCGCTGAGCCATTATTATTCGACGGAATCTGTGGCTGCGTAAAAAACGGCGGCTTCAGGTTGTCGACACAACTGCGGCTACTGTGTCTCCGATCCGGGAAGGGTCAGGGACAATCGTGACACCAACTTCTCGTAGAAGCTCCATTTTCTCGTTGGCAGAATCACCAAACGCGCTGATCATAGCGCCGGCATGACCGATGGTTCTGCCTCTCGGTATGCCCAGCCCCGCCACGTACGCAATGACAGGTTTGCTCATTGATTGTTTAATGTACTGGGCAGCATCGGCTTCCTGGGGGCCGCCTATTTCACCGATTAACATGACTGCACGGGTGTCGTCGTCCGCTTCAAATAGCCTGAGTATGTCGGTGAAGGAGCTGCCGTTGATGGGATCCCCACCGATACCAACACTGCTTGATATGCCAATGCCCAGCGCATGCATTTGCGAAGCTGTCTCGTAACCCAGAGTTCCAGAGCGACTGACTATGCCGACACGCCCAGGTGTGTAGATATCGGTTGGCATGATGCCGATGAGGGCCTCGCCAGGGCTTATGATGCCCGAACAATTCGGGCCGATCAGACGCATGCAGCGATCCTCGCGGTAGCGTCGCATGTAACGCTTGACGCGAATCATGTCCAGTGCCGGAATACCATCGGTTATGGCGACACACAGCCGGATTCCGCCATCGGCAGCTTCCATGATGGCATCGGCTGCGGACGGGGGAGGCACCATGATCATGGAGGCTGTTGCGCCAGTAGCGTCAACGGCATCTTTGACCGTGTCAAAGATGGGTATGCCCTGAATCGTGCTGCCACCCTTGCCGGGTGTGACACCGGCTACCACTGTGGTGCCGTAGTTCTGCATGTGTGCGAAATGAAACTGCCCTGTTCTTCCGGTTATGCCTTGTATCAACACCTGTGTATCGCGATCGATCAGAATGCTCATCTATCGGATTCCAGCGGCCGCAGGTTTAGCATTGGATGCAGCTTTCACCACACGATCGGCGGCCTCTTTTAACGTGGTTGCCCGTATCAGAGGCAACCCGCTTTGCGAGAGAATCTTGCGACCTTCAATCACGTGCGTTCCGGCAAGCCGTATGATCAGTGGCACTGAGACGGGGTCTTTTAATAGTGCCTGAACAATGCCTTCCGCTATCCAGTCACAGCGATTGATTCCTGCGTATACATTGATGAGTATGGCTTTTACTGTTTTATCAGCCACGACAAGGCGTATTGCCTTGGCGACACGCTCGGGTGTAGCACCACCGCCGATATCCAGAAAACTGGCAGCCTTTCCGCCGGCCTGGCTGATCATGTCGATAGTGGCCATTGCCAGGCCTGCGCCGTTGACAATGCAGGCAATATCACCGTCCAGACCCACGTAACTCATACCTCGATCGGAAGCTCGAGTCTGAGTGGCATCCTCTTGTGACTTGTCTCGTAGCTCTGCGACTTCAGGTCTGCGAAACAGGGCGTTGTCATCGAACGTCATCTTTGCATCGAGTGCATAGAGCGATGCATCATCAGTGATAACCAGCGGATTGATTTCCACCATGGTGGCGTCAAGCTGCTCAACAGCCTGATAACAACCCATGATGATGTCGATGGTCTGTTTGATCAAAGCCGGATCGATGTTGAGCTTGAAGGCAATTTCACGCGCCTGAAATTCCTGCATGCCTACGGCAGGTTCAACGATGCTGCGAATGATGGAATCGGGTTCTGTTTCAGAGATATGTTCTATCTCCATGCCGCCCGCCGGGGAGGCTACCACCATGACGCGTTCCGACTTGCGATCGAGCACAAGGCCTACGTACAGTTCTCGGGCTATTGACACGGCTGCTTCAACGTATACGCGGTAGACCATCTTGCCGGCAGATCCCGATTGCTCAGTAATCAGGCGACTGCCGAACAGGCGCTCGGCGGCATCATGCACGTCATGGTCGTCGTTGCACAGAACGACGCCGCCGACCTTGCCACGACCGCCTGAGTGAACCTGTGCCTTGACCACCCATTTGTCGCCACCGATCTCTCTGGCTCTGTACGCTGCCTGCTCAGGGCTATAGGCCAAACCTCCCCGGGGTATCGGAATACCAAAACCGGCGAGTAGCTCTTTTGCCTGATACTCGTGAATGTCCATGACTCAACAATACCTTATGCCGTGCGTTTTGGTTACTATGTTGTTGACGTCTCACTGGAAGGGCCGCATACCGTGAAGCAGATCGAACTGTCGCTTGCTGATGGCAACCCGCTCATGTTGTCAGCGTTGTCCGAGGTTTTTGAACGAGATGAACGATTCAGTCTTGTCAGCACGACGTCGTCTGCAGAGTCATTTCTACAAGCTGCGTTGATGGTGCCCAGCACGGTTGCGGTTATCGACTGGAGTCTGCCTACGCTGGGCGCAGAGAAGGTCATACAGATCTTGAGGGAGCAACAGGCAGACATACGCATTGTCGCGTGTAGTCATGGTGAGACTATTGATATTCCCAAACGGGCCATGGCAGCCGGTGCCGCGGGATTTTTCTCGCACAACGAATCGCCGGAGAAATTACTGGAGGGTGTTGTAGAGGTTGCGGGAGGTAAGATGGTGTTTCCCTATCTCGACGTTCGGGACTTGCATGATCCGTTTCAGTCGCTGACCAAGACTGAGAAAAACCTGTTGGGTTCATTGTCGTTAGGCAGAACCAACAAGGAGCTTGCTCTGGATCATAACGTGACCATTAACACGGTTAAGTTTCACCTGCGAAACATGTATGAAAAGTTGGCGGTGAATAATCGAGCCCAGGCTATCGCCTACTACTATTCGTCGGGTGCCAGTCAACCCGACGAATAATAGTATCGTTAGCTAGCCGGTGCGTTGAATGGCTTCCCGCACAGCTTCTTCGATAGAGATGGGTTGTCTGCGCATCGCCGTGAAGGGATTGCTGGACACGGCAGTATTCTTGACGATACTCAGAGTTGGAGTGCCTCTTGGGGTCTGCGCCGCGTTTGCTTTCTGGCTTTTAGCTGATGTAACTGCTTCGCGATTTTGGTTGACAGTCATGAGCTGTTGGCTCCGTTTGGAAGGTGTGCACAGAGTATGGCGAGACTGTCTGATAGCAGGAATACCTGTTTGATGTCATGTGGATATCTAAAAGTGTGGTGCTTTTACCATCCAATAGGGTGGTATTCTTGTCTTCTTGCCTGTATTTCGCAGAGCAACGCGCCTGCGATGTATTCACTGTCTGGCTTCGGCTTGCACGGAGAGGAATACAAGCTTGGGTGTCAGTATTCCGGTGAAACCATAGGTAAGGTCTGTGTCGATACTTAACCCTGGTGATGCATGAAATTTCGGCCCTTGGCGGCCCCATCCAGAACCGCTTCGCTGCTTCTATAGCAGCATCCAAGTACCGGAGGCGGCCCCCGCTGTGCTCATTTTTCCTGGATCTCTCGAGGCCGCCCAGGCTTAGAGTGACTAAGCCTGCGCGGCCCGACTCCATCCAGTACAAACTGCGTGCAGTGGGGGCCGCCTCCGGTACTGATATACAGCTCTATGAGCTTCTGGACTCGACATTTCACGCAACACCAGGGTTAAGCTGTCGCCTGCGCAGAAGGTGAATGCCTGTTTGCCATCACTGTACTGGGCAGACCCCGTGATCACGGGGGTGCAGTCGGTCCGTTCGGAGACTATTGCCTGATCGTTGGCGCTATTGTGGGGTCTGTCGGGCCTTGCCGTGCTTTTTTACTCGATTTTTGGTTTGGCTGTCGGAGTGACTTGACGTCGATAGGCGAATGCTTTGGCGAATTGCCACAGAAGGTAATCTCCACAGGTTGTGGACGGGTGCTCCGGGTCTGGCAGGCCTCCGTGAACGTGTGTGAAATCTATGGCATTTTCAGCGTCAGGATCAAAGGCGAGAACCAGTGACAATCGTTCGCGTCCGGAACTGTTGATTGATCTTCTCCGGCAGCATGGCCCGTGCGGTGGCATAAGACATGGGTAGTGACTCCAGCTACTGCCGGATGTATTTTAAACACAGAATTCCATTACTGAACAATCCTGGTATCAATGCTTCATGATTGCTTTCTAAGTCAAAGCTCAGGACAATTGGATATCTGGGTAATCATAGAACGGGTAGGAATGGATATTTCTGGCAAGAAGGCGCTGGTTTTCGGGGGTACTTCGGGAATTGGTCTTGCCACAGTAGAACAGCTGGTTGAGCTGGGCGCCGAGGTGGTTGCCATGGGGCGAGATGAGTCCAAGGCTGCAGCGTTGCCTGCCGGGGTCACGTTCAAAACGTGCGATGTACGCGAGCCGGAAGCACTGCAGGCTCTATACACCGAAACCGGACCGTTCGATATTCTCGTTAGCGCCGCAACGGGTGGATCTCGAGCGATCGGGCCTTTTGCCCAGATGAATATGGACGGCTACAAGAGCTCATTCGACAAATTGTGGGGATACGCAAACGTTGTTCGTCAAGGACTCGAGCACCTGTCAGAAAGTGGTTCGATTGTACTGGTATCGGGTTCTCCTGCCAGGCGATGTGGGCCGGGGCAAGTTGCTCTTTCTTCGGTGGGTGGTGCTGTAGAGGCGTTGTCTCGAGCGGTTGCCAGGGAAATCGCGCCGAAGCGAATCAATGTGATGTCACCGGGGCTTATCGATACGCCGATGGTGCCGTTACAAGGTGCTGAGCGAGATGCTCACTATGAACGTATAACCGGCAACAATCTCATCGCGAGAGCCGGCACACCGGATGAGTGTGCCAAGGGCATCATTTTCCTGATTCAAAACGACTTCGTCACCGGCACGACGCTAGACGTGGACGGCGGCATACTGTTGTCCTGATTATGAATAGTTCACTGACTTCGTTGTTTCAACCATTGGATCTTGGCTTCACTACGTTGCCGAACCGCATTCTGATGGGTTCCATGCATACCGGTCTTGAAGACAAGCGCCGTGATTACCCCAAGCTGGCGGCCTACTTTGCCGAACGAGCAGCCGGTGGTGCCGGGCTTATGGTGACGGGCGGTATTGCACCGAATGTGCGGGGCTGGATAGCACCGTTCTCCGGCATGCTTAATAGCCTCTGGCAGGTGGGTCGGCACAAGCTGGTAACGGAAGCGGTTCATCAGGAAGGTGGCAAGATCTGTATGCAAATTCTGCATTCGGGGCGTTATGGCTATCACCCAATGGTTGTGTCCTCAAGTGACAAAAAATCTCCGATATCTCCATTCAAACCAAAGGCGTTGTCCAGCAAGGCAGTTGATTCACAGATACGTGCGTTCGTGCGGTGTGCGGTGAAAGCGCGTGAGGCTGGTTACGATGGCGTAGAAATAATGGGATCAGAGGGCTATCTGATCAATCAGTTTCTCTCGCCCAAGGTCAACGATCGTGATGATGAATGGGGAGGGGACGCGGCAAGACGATTGCGTATCGCCGAAGCCATTGTGTTGAGCGTACGTGAAGCGGTGGGTCCAGACTTTATCGTTATTTATCGGTTATCCATGCTTGAGCTGGTTGAGCAAGGTAGCGACTGGGATAGTATTGTGGCGCAGGCAAAAGCGGTGGAGGCTGCAGGAGCAACACTGATTACTACGGGTATCGGCTGGCATGAAGCGCGAATCCCTACCATTGCTGCCATGGTGCCGCGGGGAGCTTTTGCTTCTGTCACCGGCAAGCTGAAAGATCATGTAAACGTGCCCTTGGTTGCTACCAACAGAATCAACACGGTCGATGTGGCGGACAGAATCATTGCTGATGGGGATGCCGACATGGTTTCCATGGCCAGACCTTTTTTGGCTGATTCGCGATTCCCGTTGAAAGCGCAGCAGGGGCGTGTTGATGAGATCAATGTGTGCATTGCGTGTAATCAGGCTTGCCTCGATCATGTGTTTCAGAAAAAGACAGCCAGCTGTCTGGTTAATCCACGGGCGTGCCATGAAACGACGCTGATTATCGAAGCCGCAACGCAGGTCAAGAAAGTGTGCATTATCGGCGCAGGGCCAGCGGGTCTGGCGGCTGCAACAACGGCCGCTGAGCGAGGTCATTCGGTGACGCTGATCGATAGCGCCAGCGAGATTGGCGGGCAGTTCAACATGGCCAGACAGGTTCCTGGCAAAGAAGAATTCAATGAAACGCTGCGTTATTTTCAACGGCGAATCGAAGTGACCGGCGTTCAGCTTGAATTGGACAGACGCGTAAAAAGCGCCGCTGAACTGGAGGGTTTTGATGAGGTTCTGTTGGCCACCGGTGTGGTGCCGCGTATACCGCGCATAGAGGGCATTGAACACGGCAAGGTGCTTTCTTATGTCGACGTATTGCGCGAGCGAGCTAACGTGGGTAACAAGGTTGCCATTATTGGTGCGGGTGGCATCGGTTTTGATATCGCTGAATTCATTTCACACGATGGCAACGATTCGAGTGTGAATCCGGTGACGTTCATGGCGCAATGGGGCATAGACACCAGCTTTGAAATTGCCGGTGGCGTTACTGACTTTAATCCGAAGCACCAGGCAGTTCGTGAAGTGACGTTGCTGCAAAGGAAGTCCAGCAAGATGGGTAAAGACCTTGGTAAGTCTACGGGTTGGATCCACAGACGCGCTTTAACCATGCGAGATGTAGAGATGGTCACGGGTGTGGAATACGTGAAAATTGACGATGAGGGTCTGCACATTACGGTGAATGATGTGGCCAAGGTACTGGATGTTGATCACATCATTGTGTGTGCAGGTCAGGATCCATTGAGAGAGTTGCAAAAACCACTACAGGCGCGTGGGGTATCTGTTCACCTGATTGGTGGTGCGGATGTGGCAGCGGAGCTCGATGCCAAGCGAGCTATTGATCAGGGCACGCGGCTGGCGGCAGCGCTCTAGTGGAATCGCCCTCGCTCAAAAGTTTACACCGCGCATGCTCCTAGCCCGGCGTAATTGTCTGAAGGCTTCACTGGTAACCGCTGGGCGGTTATTAACGCCCTCCGGTGTCATGGCGATCGTGGGTTGTCAGAGTCAGTCTGGTACTAGTGATCAGACCGGTTTTGGTGGGTCGATCATGGGCACAGGGTATACGGTGCGCCTGGGGGAGCGTGATTCCGCCGTGTCGGTTGATGGCCTCGCGCAGCAGGTGAAGACGGCACTGGTGGGTGTCGATGTGTTGATGTCTACCTGGCGCGTCGATTCGGAAATATCCCTGTTTAACAACCGCCGTGATGATGACTGGGTGCCAATGGCACCGAGTACGATCGACGTCATGGCGCACGCATCAGCGATTGCTGAACAATCAGCGGGGGCCTTTGATGTAACGGTTGGCCCATTAATTGATTTATGGGGGTTCGGGGCTGGCTCTGGATTGCCCATAGGTGCCGTTCCGCCAGCTAGGCAGATTGGGAAGCGTCTGGCGAGAGTAGGCTATGAGTTTATTGAAGTGGATGTGGGGTCCGGGGCCGTTAGAAAGTTGAATCCGCTTGTGCAGGTTGATTTGTCTGGGATCGCAAAAGGGTATGCAGTAGATCGAGCTTGCCAGGCTCTTGATGCTGCGGGTGTGGCTAGTTATCTGGTAGAGGTGGGGGGAGAGTTACGGTCGCGGGGGCGTAAAGGTAATGGGGAGGCATGGCGTGTAGGTATCGAGCGGCCCACCTCTTCGCAGGCGCGTGAAGCGATGCGTGTGGTTAACCTTCAAGACGCTGCCATCGCTACCAGTGGTGACTATCGGCATTTTTTTACGAAGGGTGGGCTACGCTATTCTCACTCCATGGATCCGCGTACTGGTCGGCCTGTTACTCACGAGTTGGTGTCGGTTAGTGTGATTGCAGGGTCTAGTATGGATGCAGATGCGTTGTCGACGACGTTGATGATTCTAGGACCAGACGACGCCATGCACTTTGCTGGCAAGCATGGCGTTGCGGCACATCTGGTGTTGAAGTCCGGGGATGCTTTGACAGAAGTCTACAGCAAAGGGTTTGAACGGCTTTTGTCGTAAGCCTTGCAAGTGAGCAGGATTGATCCCGAGTATGGGGATCAATCTTTTCAATAACTGCATTCAGGCAGTTTGGCAGCACTGACTAACGGGACTGCCTCTTTCGGCTAGATCGGGATGCCCAGAGAAAATGGTTTTCCGGCGTGGCCCAGTCGTCATCATCGTCATCAGACAGGCTTTTTACAGCTCGTCTTGCCAGCTGTTTCAGTTTCTGTTTTTGCCTGTCGTTTTCGCGTGCCTGATGCTGTTCGGACCAGCGCAAATCGCTGTTATCGAAGCGTGATGCTTCGGGTCGGAAGGTAACTGTTTTTCCCACAGTGTTGATCTCGAGTAATGTTGATACGAGTCTTGCTGTGCGTGTGGATACACAGCAAGACCTAGGTAAAAATCGATGGCGTGGTGAGCACACGAGCGCAGCCATTGTAGAATCGATTTCTGAGCGAGATTATGCGGTTAAAAAAAAGTGAGTCAATAGGCTCGTGATACTCAAAAGGCCAATAATAGTTCTAGTTGCGACCTGATTATTCTGTTCACGACTACAGGCTTTACTGGCCGGATCAGGACAGTCTAATCAACTGCATACCGGCGCAATTGCAGGCATGGTTCTGGCTACGGTACCAGCTTTTACAGCCATTGGCAGCCGCCATGTCTCAAAGGTGCATGTTGCGTAGCAAATTGTTATTACCCGTGATAATACTGCTCAGCGCGTGTGGCGATTCAATCGATACACGTCCCTTCGTGACCGCCCTTGACGCGCCCCAGAAACTTATCGATTCGCCCAACTCTCTGCCGGCTGAGGCTGAGCCTGAGATACGGTTCGATGGTGAGTCTGTCGCGCTGGTAGAGAATGCCTCACCTTATTTACAGAAGGTCTCTATTGTGGATGCGGGTGCGGAATCGGGGCTGGAACCGGGCCGGGTTCAGAGCAATACCCCAGGCAACGGATTTGAGGTAATGGGCGATTGTCTGTATGGCAATGACGACGTGGCTGCCTCCAATGGGTACTGGCGTTTCGAGCTGGCAGTTGACTGTCAGTTGCTACAGTTCAGTGACACGGTGTTGCAACCGGGTATGGCGGCGTCACTGGTTTTCGACATCAAACTGGATAGCTCAGCCACGGGAGAACAGATGGTTGCAGAAATCGTGGCTGAAACGGATTCGGGTGAGCGGGCATCTTTGGCCTCCCGTGCATTTGCGCGTGGCTATGAGGATGTCAGCTGGAAACCGGTTCAGGTATCGATAGCGTTCGCCGCCGCCGATGTGCATGCAGGCAAGCGGCTGGGCATCGTATTTCGCAATGTGCACACCAACGCAGTTATCGCTATTGATAACATTGAGTTCTCAGTGCATGCACCGGCCGGGTCTACTGCGAATAATGAACCTGTATTCACGCACTCGTGGCAGCAACAGTGCAATCAGCAGTGGGTAGGAAAGGAGTTCTGGTCTAACCGGCTGCAGGATTGGAAGGTTTCCCATGGTCGACTGGTCACAACGAACGTCAGCGAGCAGCATCCTGATAGAACGACTCATCGTATTACAACGGCTATGGGTTCCACACCGGCAAACTTCAGCTTCAAGGTTGATACCGGTGTGCAGGGTGTTAGCCACGCGGGAAGCTATAGCGGGCTGTTGATCGGAGCGGGTGGCCGAATGGACTATCGCAGTTCCTCACTGGTACATAATCGACACGGTCGTAATGGTGGCTTGATTGTTGGCATTGATGCGAATGGCCGTGCTTTTGTGCTGGATAATGGCGTGAGCAAGCAGCGGCTCGCCGATGGCGATAGTTCGTCGGCGAGCGACGCAGGCGGTGCAACGCTGCAGGTTGAGGGTACGGCTCGATCCGATGGAGCGTACTCGATTGCTGTTTTCGCTCTGCGAGCGGGAACCGTGTTGAGCAGCACCGTAGCCGTTGTGGAGGCAGAGAAGCTGTTGGGCAATGTTGCTGTTGTGTCAAATCCGGGGTCGGGTACTACCTCTCACTGGTTCGACAACTGGAAAGGATTTGGGGCAAAGCTTCACGAGATACCCGCCAGGCGTTTGGGTCCGGTGCTGTTTTCCAGTTACACAATCAGTCGCAAGGTTCTAACGCTTAATGCTCAGTTCCCGCCTTTATGTGTGGATTCGATGGTAGATCCGGTACTTCAGGTATGGGTAAACGGTGACTGGCAGGCCGTGAGCACTGCGGCTATAGACCCGCAGTCTTACACCGCGCGATTTGAGGTTGGCCAATGGGAATGGTCGCAAGCTGTTCGTTATCGCATCGCCACCAGTCTGATGTCCTCGGCTGAACAACAGCCGCAGTATTTCCAGGGGGCCATTCGACCAGAGCCTGTCGCAGATCCTGAATTTGTGTTGGGGGTCTACAACTGCAGGCCCGGTGTGATGGCCAGCAACGCTGAAGGGTGGATACAGCAGAAAAACCAGTCGCCCTTTTCATGGACGCGAGAGCGTGTTGTTTTCCCGCACGAGGAGTTGTTAGAAAATTCGATGCAGCATCACCCGGATATGGTCGTGTTCGTCGGTGATCAGATCTACGAATTCGATCCAAACGGGCTTGTTGATAAACACTCTGATCGAATCGTACTGGACTATCTGTGGAAGTGGTATCAGTTCGGCTGGGCAGCCAGAGAGGTGATGAGAAATACACCGTCATTTATTTTGCCTGACGATCATGACGTCTATCAGGCTAACGTTTGGGGAGAAAGTGGTATCGCAGCTGACGTACCAGAGGATGGCGGCTATGTTCATGCGCCATCATTTATCGATGTGGTGCAAAAGACGCAGACAGGCAGTCTTCCAGCGCCTGCTGATTTGCGCCTGTTGGAACAAGGCATCTCGTCGTACTACACCAGTATGGTGTATGGCGGGATTGGTTTTGCAGTGCTTGAAGACAGGAAGTTCAAGACTGGTCCACACTCGCCGCAAGGGCCTGCTCAATTGCTGGGTGAAGCTCAGCATGAATTTCTCGATCAGTGGGCTGCTGATTGGCGTGGGCAAACTCTCAAGATCGCCGTGTCGCAGTCACCGTTCAGTCAAAGCACAACGCATTCAGGGCAAAACTTTAAACGTATCGAAAAAGACCTGGATTCAAACGGTTGGCCAAAGACTGGACGCGATGAGGCGGTGCACTTGTTAAGGAAGGCATACGCGCCCCATATTGCGGGTGACCAGCATCTGGGTATGAGCCTGAAACACGGAATTGAAATGCAAGGCGACGCGATACATTCTTTCGCAGGCCCCTCCATGCTGAACATTTTCCCCAGAATATGGGACCCTGCCAACACGAGTGATGGGCCGGGCGACAGGTCCAGTGTGTATGAAGGTCAGTACACCGATGCGCACGGAAACTTTATCGAAATACTGGCTGCTGCCAATCCTGACGTTTACTATCTACCGCCGGATGAGAATAGGCTACCGTCCAAGAATCAGTTGGGGATCGGCTATGGCATCGTGAAACTGGACAAGCCTGGCAAGCGTTACATGTTTGAAGCCTGGCCTGCCGATGTGTCTCCTGCCACGTCAGGTGCGAGACCGTTTTCTGGCTGGCCGGTAATGACATCTCAACATGATAACGATGGACGCGTGCCCTCGGGGTATCTAACGGCTCGACGGGCACTTGTGACTGAGCCTGTAGTGCAGGTTTTTGTGGAAGGGAGCGATAAGTTGGTTTACGCAAGACGATACTCGTCGCCGAATGTGGAACTGCCAGTTTTCGACAACGCTTTAACCTACCGCGTCGTCATTTCAGATCTCGAGTCTGGCTATCGTGAGCAGTTCGACGGTCAGCAGGCTAACCAGTAAATGCCATACCCAGTCGCGCTATTATCGCAAAACGGTGTGGCAGCACCCGCGCTATAACGGTTATTGGTCCTGGCAAAGATGCAGGGTTCAGCTAATCAGCAATTTCCGGCTTTTCGTTCTCAAGAAAGGTGTTATTGAGCCGTTGTCCTCAGGATGCACCGGCTTACAAACAGCTCAGGAGACTCGGTCCTGCTTGAACCCTTCGACGTAGATAATCTGAAGGCTCAGCAGCAGAAACTCAAGAAAACGCGTCGAATGAGCGCAATGCACTGGTGCATTGTGGCGTTTTCACTTGTTATCACGGTGTTTGCCTGGAAAACATCGAAATCATCGTTTGAAGCTGCCACACAGTTACGGTTCGAACAAGAAGCGGAGCGTGTGATTAACCTCATGAGTGAAAGGATCAATCATTATCAGGACGCGTTACTGTCCGGGGTTGCGGCCATGCAGACGCACGGTGGGACAATGTCCCGGGGGCAATGGCGTCAGTATGCTGAGCTTTTGAACCTGACTGAACGCTACCCCGGCATAAGTGGTATCGGTGTTATCCGATATGTTGAATCGGTGAACCTTGACTCATTTTTGAACGAAATAAAAACCGAGCACCCCGGGTATGTCATACGTCCTGAGCACAACTATGATCTGTATCTGCCCATCACCTATATCGAGCCTGAGGCGACCAATGCAGCGGCTATCGGGCTGGATGTAGCCTTTGAGACCAACCGACGGTCAGCAGCGCTATATTCCCGAAGCACCGGGCTTACGCAGATAAGCGGGCCAATTGTGCTAGTTCAAGACGAGAGTAAGACACAGGGCTTCCTCTTCTATGCGCCGTTCTATGACGATCCATCCAACTCTGAAAGTGAGTGGACAGACGAACAGCGCGAAAAAAACTTCAGAGGCCTCGTTTATGCACCGGTGATCATGAAAGACCTGGTGGCGGGTGTGCTGAGTGCGGACAACAGATCCGTGAGTCTATCAATCAGTGACGCTGACACAGTGATGTATTCAGAAGACAGCGACGCTGACAACGGTTCACGTTCGCTGAATAAGGTGATGTCAATCTATGGGCGCAATTGGCGCTTTGATATTGCCAACAAGCCTGTTTCACAAGTCGGTGGCGGTTTGAAGGACTCTACGATCGTACTGATAAGTGGCTTGTGTCTGGATGCCATGCTGGTTGCGCTGTTCTGGCTTATGACTCGTTCTAACAGGCGCACGCTGGACCTGGCTGAAACCATCACCAACAGCCTGGCTGCACAGGCGCAGACGTTGAGTGAAACTAACAAGGATCTGGAGAGTTTTGCACACGTAGTATCGCACGACCTGCAAACGCCGATGAGAAATATACACAGTCTTGCCGGCATCATTGATGAAGATTTTGGGGGTTACCTTGCCAGTAACGATGAGGGAGTTGAAATCAAGCGCTACGTGGATTCGATGCAGGATCAGGCGGTTCGTGGCCAGAGTCTTATTACCGGTATTCTGAACTACTCGAAACTTGGACCGCAGGCCGGTCAGAACTGCATGGTGGATACTCGTGAATTGATCCAATCCATTGGACACCAGCTACAGATGAAACCCCACCAATTGGAGTTGGATGGTACGTTTCCCGCTATATACAGTAATAAGACATTATTGGAACAGGTATTGACCAATCTGGTGAGCAATGCGGTCAAATATAACCCAGATAAAATATCAGCAACGGTCAGTGTCTGCGCCCGATTAAAGGGAGGCTTTTGTCGGTTTTCAGTGGCAGACAATGGTTGCGGCATAGAGGAGCGGTTTCACGACAGAATATTTCAGCCATTCACACGGCTGGCCACAGATGTTGATATACACAGCAGTGGCATCGGATTATCTATCGTGAAACGTGCACTGGATTTGAACGGAGGTACGATTGAACTTGATTCGATTATCGGTCGGGGATCGACCTTCACCTTTTACTGGCCAGTGGTCAATCCTGTTCATATACAAGATGAGAAAATTGCGTAATGGATGAATCAGGAAAAAAGATATTACTGGTGGAAGATAGTGATCTGGATGTGATTATCGTTCAGCGGCTGATGCGCCGCCTTAAACTGGATTATCCTATTGTCCGTGCAAAAAACGGCGAGGAAGCGCTGGGAATATTGCGCCCCGACGGCGACGGTAAAACCATCGTGCCCCCGTTTACGATGATTGTTGATATCAACATGCCGCGCATGAATGGATTCGAGCTACTGGATGAGATCATTGATGATCCCGTCTTGTCCCAGGTGCCGATCTACATCATGTCAACGTCAGACAGAGATACCGATAAGAACCGAGCCAGGCAATATCGCATCAGAGGCTATGTAGTCAAGCCGGTCACCCAACCTGTTCTTCTGGAAATTCTTGACTGCTCTGAAGCCGCTTGAAGCGTCGGGCTACCAATCATGAATAGCTTACGAGCAGAGAAACCAGCGGATATGTCAGATTCCACGAATAGTGTACTGATTCATGATCTGAGAGGACCGACCTTGAACGCCATGGCGTTCAACAGGGAGATCATGGAAGCTGCCACACGACTGAGTGAAATCATGGGTGATTCTGATAGAGTCATTACGCCTGAAGAGCGCTTGGAGCTGAGTGAAATACTGGCCGAGGACATCAATCCCTGTGCGGAGTATGCCCAAAGAGCATTGCAGACCATGGAAGAGCGCTTGAATAGCGTTAGTTACTCAAAAGAACCTGACTAGTAAGCGTGTTGTGTGAACCGTAAGCGCGTTATCGCTTATAGCATTCTGATGCCTCTGTGCATTACACTAGGCGAAGCCACTGGCAGCCGACGATGGGTAATGAATGCATGCAAGGACTCACTTCAAAGGGGTGGGTACGGATATCGGGATGTGGATTTCTGATCGCAATGTGTGTTTCTGGTTGTGCGCAACCTGGCAAGACTCGCGATTATCTCACCCTGCCGCCCGGGCCCTTTCGATCAGTCTACCTTGTACCTGATTCGCAAGCAGGCTTTGATCGTCTGGAGCTGATTGTGCAGGCTGGCGAAATGGACAACACGGGTCCAGAGGGCCTTGCTCATTACACCGAACATCTGGCCTGGATTTCTCAAATTGGAACCGGCAGGCTTAGTTCACGCCATTCAAACGCATGGACAACGGACAGGGCTACCGGCTATTTCGTATCAGGCCCCGGTAGCGATCTACCGTCTAACATGCGTCGGTTGCTGGGGGCGCATTCTCTATGGTGATGGTCCTTTGTCTCGGACGACGATCGGTACTGCTAAGAGTATTAGTACGTTTACGGTTGAGGCTGCTCGCGAGTTCCATCAGAGAACTCATGCTCATTCAAACTCGGTACTGATTGCCAGCGGTAGCCTGAAGCCTGAGGCCTTGCAATCTGAACTGCAACAGCGGAAAGCTAACGAGCTCAGTAAGCCGGTGCCTATTCCAGCGCCACCTGTCGCCCCGATTCGTGATGAACAAATGGTCGAGTTGCCGCGGTTGAGCGCAGAGGAACTTGTCTACGCTAAAATCGTGGATGTGACCCTGTACTCATCAGGCGCCCGCTTGCAGGTTACCGTTGATATGCTGGGCCAGCTGCTAGACAGTGCGCTGGAGGGAGGTATAGCTGGGCCATTGAGGTATGACGCTTTCATTGCCCGGAGTTTCGATCTTGGTTTGTCCCTGAACGCTGGAACACATCTGGAAATGTGGTTTTCAGCACGACCCGATTCGGGTGTCAGCCTAGACACGTTACAGCAGGCTTTTGAACTGGCGTTACAATCGAGTAGTGAGGCAGGTATTCCTGAGCAGAGTTTTAACAAGGTGAAGCAACGCTATCTGGCGGATGTGACAAACACTGACGACAAGCCGGAATTTACACGCCGTGTGCTGCGTCAACAGATTATAAATCGTTTACCTCCACTGGGATATTCGGATATTCTTAACGCCGCTCAGACAGTAACACTAGGTGATGTGGAGCAGCTTTACAGAGCTCTCATCGGCGATGGCAGATTGGTTATCAGGCAACTTTACCAAAGGTTATGAGAACGACAATGAACAGACTAATTGTTGGCGTGGCCGTCATTGCTCTGTCGGCGTGCAGCACGATAGAGAAAGAAGGCAGCCGAGAGATTACCAGCCTGACATCGCCTGACGGGTTTGAATTCACTTTTATGCCTGTCTACGAGCGCGGTGTTACTGATATTACTGTGCGTATCGCATGGCCTACTCATTGGGCTCGTACCGACGGGCTGAATCAGGCTGTCCCGTATGCGGGTACTGACCTGATCCTGAGTGGAGGCACGGCAACGCGCAAGCCGGGAGAGATCATGGAAACGTTCAATGACTTCAATGCTTACGGAAATTTTTCAGCCAGCCCGGATTACGTGATTGGTGAACTCGGATTTCCGCGCAATCACCTCGACGAAACGGTAGAGATAGCCAGTGAGTTGTTGACGAACCCGCAAATGGATGAGCAGTGGCTTGAACGCATAAAGCAGGGATTCAAAACGAATCAGAGCAACCTGTATATAGAATCCGGCAATTTGATGTGGAGTGCAGCTCGATGGGCAGTGTTGAACGATACGCCGCTGCTGCAAGCTTTGGACGTGTCAGACCTTGACACCATTGATGCAGTAACGCGCGACGAAATTCTCGCATGGCATGGCAGTACCTTTACCCGAGTCGTCAAGGCGATCACCGTTACCGGGGCGATAACGAAAGAGGATGCAGGTAATGTAGTCGATCGACTGTTGGAGGGATTGCCAGAAGGTGAACCTATGGCAAGGTCTGAAGACAAAGCGGATTTTTCGCCAGTAACCGTATTGCTTCATCTGCCGGACGCGGAGAAAACCACAATGGGTATTGTTGGACAGTTACCGCCAACCAGTGACGGCGGAGATTATGAAGATCTGTTGGCTCTGACCCTGTTCGGTAGTTCGGAAGGGCCGTTGTTTCAAGCCTTGCGGACCGAGTTGCGCGCAACCTATGGCATACAGGCCGGATATACCAATTACACGCGCGAATTACGCCCGTTCTACCTCTTCGGTGAGGTGGATACGACACAGCTTGCTGAAGTCAGCCAGGTTGCAATAGCCACTTACGAGAACTTCCGGCTAAATCCTGATCTGACTGGACTTGAAGAGTTGAAATTACAAGTGGCAGACGATGCGCGAAAAGATGCCCTGTATGTCGACGTCGCTGCCCGTCTGATGATGGAGGCGCTACTGGATGGGTTCGATCCTGTAGTGTTACCCGCGGTTCATGAGCGATTTGCAGCGGTGACTGCGCAGAGCATCAAGACCAGACTGCAGGAGGCGTTTCCACCTGGCAGCGCTTTGATGGTCATGGCTGTTAGCCCGGATCCTGATGCGTTGCCAGGGGCCTGTGTGATCACAGCGCCGAACCAGGCGATGAATTGCCGATAACCGGTAGTTGTAGCGTTTATCTACGATTGAAAACGTCGGTTAAACAAAGGCAAGCTCATTGCCGCCTACCCACCTGTGCAGCAACGGGCCCGCTATCAGTCCTGTAACAAATGCGATACGCCAGAGACGATCACCGGCTTTGCCGGTTAGTGCACCGGCACTGATGCCGCTGATGCCGGCAATTCGTCCATTGAATGCCATCAGCATGACAGCAGCCATGCCTATAAGAAACCCGCCAATGTTGGATGAGTAGGGAGTAAAGTTGTGCATGTCAGTGGTCTTCATGATGGATGGGTGCAGCTGCCCTGGATTGTATCGCGTTACGAAATTGTCTTCCCGGCAGTGATTGGTGCAGGCCCTTGCACTATACTTAGTGTTCGCGAGATGCTGGCATCTGGCCTCTTCAACCTGTTCACTGGAACTGACCTATGAAACTCGGTATTTTATCGTGCGGACCCAACTCGTACAGCACGCGGCGTCTCGTGGAAGCAGCGAAGCAGCGTGATCACACCGTAAAAGTGCTGAATACGCTGAAATTTGCGATCGATCTGCAGCAGGGTGTGCCAGATTTGTATTATCGCCATAAAGTGCTTAGCACATACGATGCTGTGTTGCCACGGATCGGTGCATCCATTACCTACTACGGTACTGCTGTAGTGCGGCAATGTCAGGAAATGGATATCTTCTGCGCCAATACTGCGGCAGGTATCACCAATTCGCGCGACAAGCTGCGAAGCTTGCAGATCCTGAGCAGGCACCACGTGGGAATACCCAGAACCACGTTTGTGCGTGACAAGAAAGACGTGCTGCCCGCTATAGAACGGGTAGGCGGTGCGCCCGTGGTCATCAAACTGATAGAAGGAACACAGGGTATCGGTGTGTTACTGGCAGAGTCGACGAAGGCGGCCGAGTCTATCATTGAGTTGTTGCAAAGCCAGAAGCAGAATGTGCTTATTCAGAAGTTTGTCGCTGAGAGTAAAGGCAAGGATATTCGTGCGTTCGTGGTGGGTGACCGGGTGGTAGCCGCCATGCGTCGAGTTGCCCAAGGGCAAGAGTTTCGCAGCAACGTACACCGTGGAGGTGTTGCTGAAGGTGTTGAACTATCGGACGAGTACACCGAGACGGCCGTTCGTGCAGCGCAGATATTGGGTCTGCGGGTAGCGGGCGTGGACATGCTGGAGGGCAAGAACGGCCCTCAGATCATGGAAGTGAATTCTTCACCGGGACTTGAGGGTATAGAAACGTGTACGGGGCTGGATGTCGCCGGTACCGTAATCGACTACATTGCTGCGCAGGTGGATTTTCCGGAAATCGATATCAGACAACGCCTGACGATCAGTAAAGGGTACGGCGTCAGTGAAATCTATATACCGGAGGGCTCACATTTTGTCGGTTGTACCATTACGGAAACCAAACTTTCAGAGCAGGATCTTAATGTATTGACACTGTATAGAGGTAATAAGGTCATACCCAACCCCAAGGCAAGCCGTGTGCTTGAAGCGGACGACAAGTTGCTGTGCTACGGCAAGCTTGAGTCGATGCGAGGCATGGTGCCTGAGAAGACTCGACGTCGGCGCAGACCTCAGATCCAGGGCCTCGTCACTGACGTGGCTGGTTCAGAGAACCCGGGCACCTGAAGCAGAAAACAAAATACAGCAGGCAAAAGGAACTGTTCTTCGTATATTTTGACAAACCAGGGTAGAAAAACAGGTCGCCTAAAGGGTACATTCGATGCCGCTCGTCCCTTCAACAAGTGGCGGAGCACGGTATGGAAAATTTCGTGCCCCAATCAGTGAAACTCTAAATAATGTCTATATTGGGCTGATAGGGGTACCGTTCGATGGTGGTGTAACGAGCCGCCTGTCGGGGCAGGGCCGGTCTACATCAGCTTTGATATCAACAGTCTCGATCCTGCGTTCGCTCTCGGCACCGGTACGCCCGAGATCGGCGTCCTAACCCTACTACACCATCACACGTGGCCCTGTAGGCATCAGACTTGGCATTGGGTTTTGGAACAGGTTCAATGAGGGGGTGTGCCGGGGTGGCTTTGTTATGGGTAACGTAACTGATGTATAAGTGATTCATCCTCTGATGAGACACGATATGAAGACTCATGCCCGTGTTGTAGTAATAGGCGGTGGAATAGCTGGCTGCTCAACCTTGTATCATCTAACCAGAGAAGGATGGACAGACGTTGTTCTGGTAGAACGCGATGAGCTGACGTCTGGTTCGACATGGCACGCAGCAGCACAGGTTACGCAGTTTGGTGGCAATCAAACCATGATTGGGCTCAAGCGCCATAGTATCGAGCTGTATCAGCAATTGTGTGCGGACCCCGAGCACCCGGTTGCATACCATATAACGGGTGGTATGCGAACCGCCTACACGCAGGATCATCTTGATATCTACAATTACCATGTAGGCTTGGCCAAGGGTATGGGAGTTGACATGGAACTGATCGATGCCGCGGAGGCAGGCAGACGTCATCCATTGATGAAAACAGACGGTATACTCGGTGCCTGGTGGGATCCGATGGACGGCTATATTGACCCTTCCGGCATTACGCTGGCACTGGCGCGTCATGCCAGACACGCAGGCGCAGAAGTGTACCGTTTCAATCCTGTTGAGAACATCTCAACGAGCGCTAGTGGCGAGTTTGTCGTCCATACCTAAACGGAGATATCACCTGTGAGAAAGTCGTCAATGCCTCGGGATATCGCGTGAATGAAGTGGGCAATATGCTCGGTGTAACGCATCCTGTGACATCCATGGAGCATATGTATTTTCTGACAGACTCACTGCCGGAACTGGAAGCGCTGGACTACCAGGTACCCATCATCAGGGATCCTAAAGATGATTTCTATAGTCGTCAGGAGAAGAAAGGATTGCTGGTTGGCGTTTATGAGCAACGATGCAAGACGTTTGGCATGGAGGGTATCGATCCTGATTTTACTAAGGATCTCTGTCCATCAGATCTGGATCGGTGTCTGGATAATATGGAACCGATTTTTGAACGTATGCCGGCGGTACAGGCCGCAGGCATACACAGCGTCGTCAACGGCCCCATTACCTACACGATTGACGGATTGCCGTTGGTGGGGCCAGTGCCCGGCGTTGATAATGCGTATTGTATTATCGGATTACGGGCAGGGATCGGTGAGGCGGGTGGTCATGGAAAGATCCTGGCTCAACTGATGGTTCACGGTGAAAGTGAATGGGATGCCTGGTGTCTGGATCCACGCAGGTTTACCCAGTACGCTAACCTGGAGTACACCTGTAACAAGGCGATAGAGGACTACCAGAAAGAATTTCATTACCACATGCCGCATGAGCATAGACCGGCGTCCAGGCTTGCGCGTACAACGCCCTTGTATGCGTCGTTAAATGCTCAGGGTGCACAGTGGGGGGTGGTAAACGGCTGGGAACGTGTCTTGTTCTTTAACCCGATTGATCAGCCGGATTTTATCAACACTCACAGCTTTCGTTTTACCCCGACGCACAAGGTGGTCGCTGAGGAGGTCAGAGCACTGGTTGAAAACGTGGGCTTGATGGAGGTGTCTGGTTTTAATCGCTATGAGATCAGCGGTGAAGGTTCCGAACATTTTCTGGACGAACTGATCTGTGGCAAGCTGCCTCGTCGCTCTGGCAGGGTCGGTCTATGCTATCTGCTCAATGACCATGGTCACGTACTCAGTGAAGCCACTGTGGCGAAACTGGGAGAGAACCATTACTGGTATGGATCAGCTGCAGCATCAGAGTGGCATGACAGGGACTGGTTGACACGACACAAGCCGAAAAGTGTCACTATCGCCGAGCGGGCGTCAACTGATACCGTACTGGTTGTTGCAGGCCCACAGTCCAGAGCGTTACTACAGTCGTTATCACCTCGCAGTGATTGGTCTGCTAACGCGTTTCCGTGGATGAGTGTGCGAGAAATGGCACTGGGACACGCTACCGTCGTTGCCATGAGTGTGAGTTTCTCAGGTGAACTGGCTTTTGAGCTTCATGTACCCAATGAGCAGTTGTATCTGGTCTGGACGTTGATCAATGAGGCGGGTGTACACGTTGGTTTGAGCGGCTTTGGCTTGTATGCAACAGAATCCATGCGGATGGAAAAAGGCTATTTGCAGTGGAAAGCGGATCTGATCTATGAGCGCACTCCTCTTGAGACAGGTCTGAATCGATTCGTGGATCTGGACAAGCCAGAATTTGTCGGTAAAGACGCTTTGCTGGAGCAGGTTTCAAAAGGGCCGGCAAAAGTGCTGGTCACGTTAATCGTTGACTGCGACATGGCAACAGCACACGGCGGTGATTCGGTATACAGTGGAGCGAGGCTGATCGGTAGCGTCTCTTCTGGCGGTTACGGACATCGTGTAAAAGAGAACATTGCGTACGCGTTTATAGAGCCTGAGTTTGCGGCTCAGGGCATACAATTACAAATCGGCATATTGGGTGTTATATGCAACGCTACTGTCTGTCCCACCTGTTTGTACGACCCGTTGAATGCTCGCGTCCGATCCCACTGACCAAGCTGACTGTCATCCCGTCAACGAGCCGGTAGGTTGCGTGAAGTGATGCTTGGCGTGTCCGTTTGTCATCTGCGGGTTGATGCAGCCCGTAGATCGGCACAACACTTTCAGAGTGCGCATCACGGGTGATGCCGCAGCACTCAGAGAGGGTCGATCGTTATAAACGCTCACTCAGATCAAGAATCTGTTTTTCGAGCTGCACCAAAGAGGTGTCAATCATGTCGATGCACAGAGTCATCTCTGATTCCACTCCGCTGGTGATGTCATTTCGGGACAGGTGTTGCGTCTCTTGCTTTGCGTCAATAGCAAGATCCGCCAATAGCTGAACTTTAAACAGTTTGAGCTCACTCAGATACCCCATGGCGTTGATAAGAGGGGCGCGCAGGTCGTGAATGATAGTGCATGGACGAGCAGCCGAGTCTTCCAGTTTGTCGGTACTGCAGGCTGACTCTTTCATACGTTATGTACCTCGACTAGAAACAAACGACATTCTTGGAGACAAACGACACTCTGCTGGAATACATAGAACCATTTACTAGCGCACAATAGATGCAGGTGGCCATTGGCGCTTATTGAACTAGTGGCTAAAGGAGCAGCTTCTTGACAAATGGCACGGTAACAAATGCCTGAACAGGTGACTGGCGCACATTAAACAACCAGCCTTGCTCCTTAGGCTGTAGAGGTAACCGCCTGACACTAAGTATTTCAATCAGCTGCACGCCATATGTGAATAGCTGAAAAGCTTGGAACGCTCTTTACACTACAGGTGAGATTCATATATGCACGATGCCAATCAGGCAGATCTAGAGGCTATATCTCCTACGATTTGTCTTGTAGACGACGATCCAATGATTCGAGAGCTATTTTCGCGCGTTATACAACGCTCTGGCTGTCAGGTGTTAGTCGCTTTTGATGCGGCTGATGCGGAGTCGGTGCTGGCAGGCGGGCAGGTAGATATCCTGCTATCTGACTTGAATATGCCTGACGCGACCGATGGTGAGCAACTTTTAAAATCGGTAAAGACAACCTATCCGAACTTACCCGTCTGTATGATGTCGGCTGACTGGCCGCCAGCTGCACGGGAAAAAATGCTTGAGCAAGGAGCCAGCGCATGCCTCGCGAAACCTTTCTCTACAGATGATTTCACTCAGCTCATAGCAAGCCTTGAGTGGTGATGGCCACCGCGTTATGAAAAAGTCAGGCTCCCGTCCTGTCATTGTGGTTGCGCTAACTCTGCTATCTACATTAAGTGTTTCAGTGGTGGGCTGGAATTATGCCCGGTTGTCTTCGCTGGAATATGCAACACAGAGATTCGAGATGGAATCGGATCACCTCTACGATCAGATTATGGATCGGTTCAATGCGTACGAACAGGTGCTACGCGGTGCGGTAGGACTTTTCAACAGCTCAGATAACGTCACTCGGGACGAATGGAAATCGTACGTAGAACAGCTTGCTGTCAACAAGAATTATCCCGGCATTCAGGGGATTGGTTTCAGTCAGTGGGTCGGTGGACTAGAGGAACTGAAATCTCATACACTCACCATTCAAGCAGAGGGTTTCCCCGAATATTCCGTAAAACCTGAAGGCTTGCGTGATGTTTACACGTCCATAGTTTTTCTAGAACCCTTTGATGAGCGTAATCAGCAGGCATTTGGCTATGACATGTTCTCAGAGATAACCCGTCGTAGCGCAATGGAGCAGGCCAGAGACACTGGCGCAACCGCGTTATCTGGAAAAGTGGAGCTGCTGCAGGAAATAACTGCAGACAAGCAAAGAGGATTTTTACTCTACTTACCGGTCTACGATGATTACCTCAACGCTCGCACTCTCGAACAGAGACGGCGCTCGTTATCAGGATTTGTCTATAGTCCGTTTCGGGCGAACGATTTGATGGGCGGAATTCTTGAAAAGGAATCCTCCACGATCGCGTTTCAGGTCTACGACCAGACACCTGAGAAAGAGAACTCACTGTTGTACGACGGCATTCAGGTGTTGGGCATAGATCAATCAACCGACCCTGCTACGTTCATGAGCGAACGCCTGAGTAGTATAGCCGGGCGCCAGTGGACTATTCGCTTTTCATCCACACCCATATTCCAGAAAATGCACGACTCATCTGCCGCTTATGCCGTGTTGGGTATTGGCATGTTGTTAAGTCTACTTATTTCTACCATCGCCTGGATGCTGCTCAGTGCTCGTGCAAGAGTAAAGCTGCGAACGCAGGAACTGGCTATTACCGAGAAGACAAACCTTCGATTGCAGGAGGCCACGCGTATTGCGCAGAGCGCCAATCAGGCGAAATCGTCATTCCTGGCAGCCATGAGTCATGAGATCAGAACGCCCATGAACGGTGTGGTGGGTATGGTTGAGGTTCTACTTAACGAATCACCCACGGATCGGCAGGTAGGATCGCTTGGTATTGTGTTGCATTCGGCTACCACATTGCTGGACATCATTGACGACATACTGGATTTTTCGAAGATTGAAGCCGGTCATCTGGACATGGAAAAGACCGAGCAGTCATTAAGCGTCATCGTTGATGGCGTAGTGAGTAGCATGGTGCCCCAGGCACTCAAGAAAAATGTACTGATTTCCCAGTATATCGATACAGATGTTCCCTCAGGGGTACTGGTAGACGCGTTGCGACTACGGCAGATACTGACTAACCTGATAGGCAACGCCGTTAAGTTTAGTGAGTCCGATTCAGAGGCAATTGGTCGAGTCTGTATCCGAGTTACCCGACTGCCCCGTGAGCCGCTGTCGCCCATACAGTTTAAGGTATCCGACAACGGTATCGGTATCGAGCATGATGCTATCGAAACCATATTTGAATCCTTTCAGCAAGCAGAGTGTTCTACCACACGACGTTTTGGGGGATCCGGGCTGGGACTAGCCATTTGCAAACGTCTTGTCAGTATCATGGAGGGAGAAATAAGTGTAGCGAGTACACTCGGTGAGGGCTCTGTGTTCAGCGTGATATTGCCGCTCGAACCGGTTGTGGGTTTTACCGAAGAGTGCGTCGAGGATATCAATGATCTCAACTGCGTTATTTTGCAAGGTGAAGAGTATTCTTCGGACGATCTGAAGCGCTATCTACAGGCCTCCAATGCGAATGTCAGCGTCCAGCCTGATTTGCATGCCGCGCTACAGGCCAACAGCAATTCCAGCGAACGTCTGGTACTGATTTGCCCTGACGCCATTACACCCCTGCTAGAGAAGTTGCACGTTCCGGAACATTCAGATGTGCGCTATGTCGTCTTGTCGAGAAAACACGGAAGACGCATATTGATGTCGGAAAGCATAGTAACCGATGACCACGTCGAAAACTATAGAGAACAGCAGGCAGACACATCGTCTGCAGTGCGTATCAATATGCTGAGTATTCAGCTGGATGGATTGAGTCGGCGCGAGCTGATAGAGACAATTGCCATAGCCGCCGGTAGAATATCGCCTGAAGCTGCCCGGATTACGCTGGAAGGCCCTATCAGTGTCGGAGTAGAACCGCTTTCCATTACTGACGCAAGATCTGCCGGTACGCTGATTCTTGTAGCTGAGGACGACGATATCAATCGAAAGGTGCTGCACAAGCAACTAACGTTACTGGGGTTCACGGCTGAGTTTGCCCATGACGGTGAGCAGGCGCTACAGATGTGGCGCAAGGGTTGCTATGGCATGATCTTCACAGACCTGCACATGCCTGAGATGGATGGCTATCAGCTCACTGCTGCCATTAGAGCGGACGAGCGGGAAGGGGAACGATTTCCAGTAGTAGCCCTAACAGCCAATGCGCTGAGCGGGGAGGTCAGACGTGCCATTCGTGCCGGTGTTGATGAGTACCTGACCAAGCCTGTCAGGTTGCAGTCGTTGAGGCTATCCGTTGAGCAGCATCTACCGGCGGTAGCAGCAGAGGATGCGCCGTCGCAAGTCGCTGATACGCTTCCACTGCCAGAGGATTATGACGACGACAAGACATTGGGCACTGTATTTGACGCCTCAGTATTGCCAGCACTGCTAGGGCAGGACGAAGAGGGAATCGCAGAATGCCTGAGCAATTACGTAGACCTGTTAGACGAGCAAAGCGACAAACTGACATCGGCTGTTCTTGATAACGACAAGCCAGCAGCCAGACAGATTTCACATCGATTGATATCCACCTCTAATTCAGTGGGAGCCATGGAACTGGGCGATATCTGTCGACAGCTTGAAATCGCCTGCGATGAAAAAGGCCCAGACTTGGCTGCGAACGATGCTGACGTTTTCCTTCATGCCATGGGCAGAGCTATCGACGCTGTGAAGGCTGTGCTCAAAGCAGCTTGACCTGATATCAGAAGCCGTAGCGTGTGGTTAGCAGTACGGAGTTGAACCATGCAAAATCATACCCTGGTGATGCATAAAATTTGAGTCCAGAAGCTTGTAGAGCTGTATATAAGTACCGCAGGCAGCCCCCGCTGCACGTAGTTTTTACTGGATTGAGTCGGGCCGCGCAGGCTTAGTCACTCGTATATATCAAGGGTTTCTCTCAACACCGTCATGGCTTGCTCTACGCTTCTGTGTCGCCAGCGTTGTGATCGTGGTGCAAAAACCTCACGTAATGCGCGTTTCGTTTGAACGAACGACGTTGAGGCCGGTCTTGCCCAGTGATGTGCCTGATTTTCCCGTCTCAGGGTTGAGAACAGCGATAGCGGATTAACCGTGCCTATTTCAACACACAGGTACAGGAATCGCTTGTCTCGCAGAACCTGCTGACACCACAGGCTAAGTGTTCCCTTGGCATCATAGAGGTTGTCAGGGTTTGTATCGATATGCACCGGGTACCTGAAACGGGTGCGCAGCCAGTCGAGAGTTTGTGTCGGTGCAACAAGGTTGCTGTTACCAATAAGGGTCGCTGTGCCTGATGGACCCAGTCCGCTGTGCACATCCAGAATGCTGATGCGAGAACAGTTAGCTGACAAATGCAACAAGATGCTCTGCAGCCGGTTGCTGGATTCTTCTATCTGCACGCCACCGTAGAACACACCTTTGGGAAAATCGTATTGTCCTTCGGCAATCGGTTTAAAGAGCCTGGCGATACCGCGATGGCGGACGATCTTGCTCAGGGCCCCGAGCCAGTAACCCATCTCGCCTCGCCAGTCAGGTGCTTTTTCTGGATTGATCACAGCGTTAAGGCTTGCGTAATCCGGGTGCGATACTGGCCACGGATCTTCGCCGATAATAAAATTCCGGTTAATGTCCACGTTGTTGTTGTTGACGCGTCGCAGATGCGCAAAACCCCAAGGGTTCACCGCGTGAATCAGGACAATACCGGTGTGCTCCGGCAGCCCGTCCTGCCAAATCATTTCAAGTGTCTTTATCTGCACGCTGGCTCCCAGAAAGCCTTCAACACCGTGGACGCCACTGATGATCACAATCAGGTGTCTGTCAGACGCCTGCGTTATTGAAGCGACATCAATGGAAAGTGCCTCCTCGGCTGGCCCCGTTGCTGCTATCGGGTAGCACGCAAGCGTAGCGCCACACAATTGCGCCGACGCGATGAACCGTGCGCGACTGGAGACATAATCTGCAGGCCACCAGTTGTTTTCGATCATGTCGCTGGCGGCCTGTGTCTTTGTTTAACTTTCCGCCTGGGTATGACGGGAAATGGCGTCGTACAGTCGCTTGCTGTCAATGGGCTTGGTGATGTGATCGTCCATGCCTGCGTTCAGACATCGTTCACGATCACCCTTTATGGCGTTGGCTGTGACCGCGATGATTGGCAGGCGTGGCGTACCATTTTCCGCCTCCATCTGGCGGATCTTTATAGTGGTCTCAAAGCCGTCCATCACTGGCATCTGGCAGTCCATGAGAACAAGTTCGATGTTACCAGCCTCCATACACTTGAGCGCCTCCATGCCGTTTTCAGCCACCACTACCGTATGGCCCGCTGCCATCATCAACTCTTGAAGCACCATCTGATTGACGGGGTTGTCTTCCACCACCAACACAGTCATGGAAGGAGCTTCCTTGCGCTGCTTGTTCTCGTCAGGCGTCGAGTGCTGAATAGCTCTCACAAGCGTCGCTGCCTGCTCTTGCGCCCTGTATGGAGCCTGGTCGGTTTGCTGTGTTGCCGATGTCACACCTGTAGCTGTCGGATCGTTGAGTGTTACGACAAATGACGGCGCGCGATCTCCAGGCTCGACACCCAGCGCCTCGTCTATCGCATCGAATAATCGAGAGCGACGCAGTGGCTTGGTAATACTGGCATGGATGGACAGTGCTGATCGTTCTTCTGCGGACAGAGCCTGATCTATCGATGTAAGCATGATCATACGTAATTGTTCAAAACGTTTGTCGGCACGGATCACACGGGCAAGTTCACCGCCGTCTGTTTCTGGCATCTGGTAATCAAGTAGTGCCAGTCCATAGGGCCGCCCCTCTTTCGATGCTGTATTCAGCTCGATGAGAGCAGGTGCTGCGCCATCAACCGAGGTCACCTCGAAGCCTTCAGCCGTAAGTAAACCCTGCATTAGTTCCAGGTTAATCGGGTGATCATCCACTGCAAGCACGCGAATGTTTTTGCGTACCGCATTGCCTGGCTCCAGGGTTGCAGTTTTAGTCTCGTTTTCCAGTGGTTCTACCAACGGCAGTTTAAGATCGACTTGGAAGGTCGTGCCGCGTCCAAGGTCGCTGTCTACGCCTATGCTGCCACCCATCAGATTAACCAGCTGTCGTGTAATGTTCAGTCCAAGTCCGGTGCCACCGTGTTTGCGTGTGGCTGACGTATCGGCTTGCGTAAACGGCTCAAACAGATCATCTATACCTTCGGGTGAAATACCGGGTCCGCTGTCCTCTACATCAATACGAATACTCGCCTCAGTGGCGCTGAGCTGCGTGGCGCGACAACGCAGGATAACGGTTCCCCGATCGGTAAACTTCAATGCGTTACCCAGTAGATTGACGAGTACCTGACGAAGCCTTTCCGGATCGCCCAGAACACGGTTTGACAGGTTCGTGGGCACTAGACTTGCCAGCTCGATGTTCTTGGTGGCTGCCTGAGGTGCAAACATGTCGACGACATCAGCGAGTAATTCTGGCAATGGGAACGGCACGCTCTCCAGTTCGAGTTTGCCCGCCTCTATTTTCGAAACATCCAGTATATCGTCGATGACCGACAGCAGAGCGTCTGCGGAGTTACCTGCAATACCGACAAACCGGGACTGTCTAGAGTTGAGTTCGGTACGGGACAACAACTCGAGCATCCCTGTAACACCGTTGAGTGGTGTTCGAATTTCGTGGCTCATGTTGGCCAGAAATTCACTCTTGGCCCGGCTGGCTGCTGTGGCGGAATCTCGCTCAACACGCAGGCGATCGTTTGCCTTGCGCTCACTGATATCGATCAGCGATCCGAGCACCGTAATCTGCGCACCGTCTGGTCCGGCCACGGTCTGCAAATCGAGTTGAAGCTGCGCCTGGCGACCATCCATCCGTCGCGTAAAGCTCATCTCGATATCACGCGACTGACCCCGTTCCTTGAGAATACGCAGCATACTAATATGTTCTTCACGATTAATACCGTCCAGCTTAGTAAACCAGTAACCGCCGTGCGTAATCAGTTCCTTCTCTGAGGTAAATCCCAGCAGTGCCAACGCTGCGGGGTTAGCTTTAGTGATCAGGCCGTTACGAGCAAACTGTACGATTCCCTCATGCGTGTTTTCGAAGATGAAGCGAAATTCACTAGCCTCTTCCAGCTGCTTGTAAGCCGCCTCACGCGTCTCGATCTCAAGTCGCACCCGACCTAGAACACGGTTGTATTCGGTGGCTATCTGTCCGACTTCTGTGTGTGGTTCAACGTGTACAGGTGATTCGAAGTCACCTTTGGCGCGTTGTGCATTCATTTCAAACATCAGCTCTACAAGATCTGTTGATGCATCGTGCTCGGCAATGTTGAGGCCCATAAGCTCGTCAGCTGCAGATACGCGCATGGGTATCAGCTTGTTTAGCACGAACAGCACGGAGTAGCCGCCACCAAATGCCCAGAGCGCCACGGTGGCAACCCCCAGAGCCTGTACAACAAACTGGTCTATGCGCGAATGGTCTAGAGGAAACGCCGAGGTATCACCCAGTACAGCAACCAACAATGTACCGACGGCTCCTGCCACGGCGTGAGCAGGCCAGGCACCGACAACGTCATCAATACGCAGGCGTTCCAGATACTGTGTGGCCACACCACAGGCGGTAGCGCAGAAGACGCCAACCACTGCAGCGTCGGTGGCCGCATAGATATTACAACCGGCAGTAACACCCACCAGACCTGCAATGGTGCCGTTGAGTGAGTCCGGAATACCCGGCTTTTTGTCTCGTAACCAGGCCCATGAGAGTAGTGTAAAACCACCTGCGGCGGCAGACAGAGAGGTGTTGATCAAGATGCGGGGGATCACTTCGTTGTCGTTGCCCGCTCCGCCGCCACCATTAAAACCGAACCAGCCAAACCAGAGTACCAGCACGCCCACGATAGCCAGGGGATAGTTACTGCCGCGTAGTGGTCTGTCAGAATCGAAACGGCCGGTACGAGGACCGACGATCATGACTGCCGCCAGTGCCAGCCAGCCGCCAGTACCATGAACGACGGTAGAGCCTGCAAAATCCACAAAGCCGCGAGCGGCCAACCATCCGGGTGTTCCATTATCCAGTGCGCCGCCCCAGATCCAGTGGCCAACGAGAGGGTAGAAAACCGCAGCGACCAATGCACTGATGATCAGGTACGCGGACAGGTGCGTGCGCTCCGCCAGAGCACCGCCGACTATCGTGGCCGCTGCACTGCAGAATACGATTTGATAAACAAAGAACGCGCCGGATCCGTCTTCGTGACTTTTGAAAAACAGATTGGTACCGAACAACCCGCTAGCGTGCCCCGCTCCATACATGATGCCGTAGCCCACAGCCCAGAACACCAGCACTGACACGATGAAGTCCATCAGGTTCTTGTAAGCCACGTTGATGCTGTTCTTCTGTCTTACCAGGCCTATCTCGAGCATGCAGAAACCGACCTGCATGGTCATGACAAGAAATGCGCACAATAATATCCAGCTGGTGTCCAGCGGTGACAGATCGTTCAAAGGGTTGAGCTCCTGATACAACTATGGTCGGTCAGAACTTTTACTTAGGCAAGGTTAACGAATCGAGCGTCAGACTGCATGACTAACTGGCTGATTTGGCGAAGCGTTTTTACAATTGATAGTGAGGTTTAACGAATGTTGCAGGTAGATGACCACCGCTATGATTGCTGCAGTGCTGTTGCGATCGTCTACACCCTGTAAGCTGATAGTCCTTGCAAAAAACGAGGAGGTCGAAAACTGCTATATATTGCATTTTTACAGGGCATTATCGTAGTGCGCACGGAGAACGCGATCACCGGTAGTCGCTTATTGACAGTAGACAACGATGAGCCATAATGAATCTGGTCATTCAGGACAACGGCACGCAGATGAAGGTTCAAGGACAAGTTGCTGTAGTCACGGGCGCGGCAAGTGGCCTTGGCGCTGCTACGGCCAGGCATCTGGCTAAGCTGGGCGCCAAAGTCGGCATTCTGGATTTTGACGGTGAGGGCGGGCAGCGAATAGCAGCCGAAATTGGAGGCTACGCCGTGCAACTCGACGTTGGCGATGAAAAGAGGGTGGATGCTGCCCTGTCAGACATAGAAGACGCTTTGGGAACACCGCATATAGCTGTAAATTGCGCCGGTGTCAGTATGGCGGCGCGCATCGTCGGTAGGGACGGAAAATGCTCCTTCGATGTATTTCAGCGCACCCTGTCTGTCAACCTGTTTGGCACTTACAACGTCATGACTCATGTCGCACGACGGATGATGAATAACGAGGCGCAGGACGACGGCGAACAAGGCGTTATCATTAACACGTCATCAGTGGCCTGGGAAGATGGTCAGCTGGGACAGGCTGCGTATTCAGCGTCAAAAGGGGCAATAGCGTCCATGTGCCTGCCAGCGGCGCGTGAATTTGCCCGTGCTGGAATCCGTGTGGTGACCATCGCGCCGGGTCTTTTCCTGACGCCTATGATGGAAGGGCTGCCCGAGGATGTGACCACAGAGATCACGGCCAACATCCCGTTTCCGCAACGATTGGGGAACCCGCTCGAGTACGCCAAACTGGTTGAGCATATTGTGGTCAATGCCTTCCTGAACGGGACCACTATCCGACTGGATGGCGCTGTTCGTCTTCCGCCACGCTGAACCCGATTACCTCCTCAGTGTCACGTCGCGAGTAAGCCCGATAAACGACAGGGAATATTTGACCCATGATGAGCAGTGATACCAGACCTTGTTGTATTGCCTCATTACCGGTAATATTCGCGATGTAAAAACCAATTCTACACAGTAGAATCAGAGGGGTTATCCATGACTGTTGAACGTAAGATTTCCAGCCGGATCACATAGCGGCTATCGATGCGTGGCCCGCCATGGCACTAGTGGCATTATTGTGGGCGGTAGGCCAAACCTGCAGCGATTCTGGCCACCAACACCTCCTATCTGGACAATTAACGAGATCGCATCCATAACGAAGCGTCCGGAGTCGGTACTGGGCTTGTATTTTCCCCCCGCACACGTCATGAAGCTGCTGGAAGTAGTGATTGCAGACAAGACATCACCGACCATGGTGGCAACGGCGTTTGCTCTGGCAAAGCAGCTGGGCACGGTTGCGGTGCGTGCAGGAGTCTGCGACGGCTTCATCGGTAATCGTATGCTTACACATTGCACAAAGACCCTCGGATATCGATGTCGTTAACGTCCCTTCGCCAGCCTTAATACCCTTTCCTGATACCCACGCGGATACCCAGATGAATCTGAACTATACCGATACACAGATACAATTTCGTGAAGAGGTCCGTGCGTTTCTTGACACGAATCTGCCTGAAGCATTGTCCACCAAAGTCAGGTTGGACAAGACGCTGACGAAAGCCGAACACGAGCAATGGCACGCCATACTCAATGACAAGGGCTGGCTAGCCGGTAACTGGCCAGTGGAGTGTGGCGGTACCGGTTGGGATGCGATACAACGGCATATCTTCGAGGACGAAATGGCTCGTGCTCACGCACCGCGTATCGTGCCGTTCGGCATAGCTATGTTCGGTCCGGTCTTGCAGGAATTCGGATCGGCTGAGCAAAAGGATTATTACCTGCCCAAAGTGCTGAGTGGTGAGCACTGGTGGTGTCAGGGATATTCTGAACCGGGTGCGGGTTCCGACCTTGCCTCCCTGAAGACCCGTGCCGAGCGTGATGGTGATGATTACATTGTTAACGGACAGAAAACCTGGACCACATTGGGCCAGCACGCCAACATGATCTTCTGTCTGGTTCGTACAGCAAAGGAGGGCAAGCCGCAGGAGGGTATTTCCTTCCTTCTGATAGACATGCATAGCGAAGGCATCAAGGTTCGGCCTATCGTTCTGATCGATGGCGAGCCTGAAGTTAACGAAGTGTTCTTTGACAACGTCAGAGTACCTGTAGCCAACAGGGTGGGTGAAGAGAACCAGGGCTGGACTTATGCAAAATACCTGCTGACCCATGAGCGCACAAATATCGCTGGTATCGGCTTTGCCACAGCCGGGCTGGATAGCCTGAAGCGTATCGCCCGAAAAGAGATGTCGAAAGGCAAGCCGCTGATCAAGAACCCACACTTCGCCGCACAACTGGCCCGGATAGAAATTGATCTCATGGCCATGACGACAACCAATCTGCGTGTGATTTCGCAGGCCGCTGCTGGCAAGGCACCGGGGGCTGAGAGCTCAATGCTTAAAATCAAGGGCTCCGAGATTCGCCAGGAAATCAATGCACTGACACGTTCAGCTGTGGGCTGCTATGCCATGCCGTTTGTGTCTGAAGAGCTTGAACGCGGTAGCAACCAGCTTCCAGTGGGGCCGGAATATGCCCACTCTGCTACCGGTACCTATTTGAATAATCGCAAGTTGTCGATCTACGGTGGATCCAATGAAATCCAGCGCACCATTATCAGCAAGACGTTGCTGGAACTGTAAAGGACGCTGACCATGAACTTTGAACTGTCCGACGAGCGACAAATGCTGCAGGATTCTCTGCGCCGATTTCTCAACGATAACTATTCCAACAAAAAAATCAGATCGCTGCTCGACAGTGATACCGGTTACTCGGCTGACATCTGGTCCGGGCTTGCTGAAATGGGCGTGATTGGGGCGCTGTTCAGTGAGACGGATGGCGGCTATGGTGGTGCTGGATTTGATCTGTCTACCGTGTTTGAAGAGCTGGGGCGCGTGGGCGCGCTTGATCCTCTGCTGGATACTGCTGTCTTGGGTGGTGGTGTCATCGCCTCGGCAGGTTCCTCGACGCAAAAGGCGCTGCTTGAATCGATTATAGACGGTTCCCTGCAGCTGGCGTTTGCGCATGGTGAGCCACAGAGTCGCTATGAAATTTCACGTGTGAGCTGTACAGCGCGGCACAAGGCTGATGGCTTCGTACTGGATGGACACAAATCGGTAGTGGTGAATGCAACGGCGGCCGACTATCTGATTGTTAGCGCACGATCAGCGGGCGAAGTTGATTCGATGCAAGGCATCAGTCTGTTTCTCGTGCCGACCAGTACCGATGGATTGACACTAACCGACTTCCCGTTGGCCTCGGGTGGCCGTGCTGCCGAAGTACTGCTGGAAAACGTACGCCTGGACGAATCTGCCTTGCTCGGTAACGAAGGCGAGGGGTTTGATACGCTGGAACTGGCCAACGCAAGAGCCACTGTGGCTATCTGTGCGGAAGCTGTGGGGTTGATGGAAACCATCAGAGCACTCACGACAGACTATCTGCAGATGCGCAAGCAGTTCGGCCAGCCGATAGGCAAGTTTCAAGTGCTACAGCATCGCATGGCAGACGTGCTGACTGAGATCGAACAGGCGCGATCAGCGGTGATTAATCTGGCCGGTCATGTGGATGGTGCACGCGATGCGCGCGAAAAGCATGTGAGTGCTACCAAGAACCTGATTGGTCTTGTTGGCAAGCTGGTTGCCGAGGAAAGCATCCAGATGCACGGTGGAATCGGCATGACCGAAGAATACGAACTCGCTCATCTGGCCAGACGACTGGTCATGGTGGATCATCGCCTGGGTGATTCAATGCATCACCTGGAAAGGTTCATTGATCTTGCCGTAACCTGATTATGAGTACGCCGCTTGCCTACTGTGAAGATCAGGGTGATCGTATACTCGTGGTTAACGCCAACTCGGCTAAACGCACTGCGTTGTCGCCTGAGTACGATGCTGTTGTGCTCGATGCAATGAGCCTGGCCGCAAGAGAATCACGCATCACCTCAGTTATTTTGCACGGTGATGGCGGTTTCTTTTGCGCCGGTGGTCGGATGTGGTTGTCGGATGCGGCCTATGTAGCCGCTGGCACGGTGGAGAATTCCGGTCGTAACCCGGAGGCTTTCCTGCCTCTGTTGAAGGAGCCGGAACTCCCATGACACAAGAACACGACATTCGCATTCACCAGTTGGTGGCAGAGCATGCCATCCGGATGCCCGAAGCGATCGCTATCGTGGATGCCAATGGAAGTGAACATAGCTACGGGCAGTATCAAGCGGCAATCGTTGATGCCGCTGTGTTGTTGTCTGATCACGGCGTGGTTACCGGTGACCGTGTGTTGCTGGTGGCCGAAAATTGCCTGACCACGGCGGTGTTCATTTTCGCGGCCAGTGCAATCGGTGCCTACATTATTCCCGTTAATGCTCGCATGACGGCAGCTGAGATCCGTCAGGTGACTGAGCATGCATTGCCGCGGCTTACGGTATTCACAACCGGTGCCTCAGCAGAAAGCGCCAGTCATGCCGTGACAGCAAACGCTGTGATTGTCGATACCGGCTACGGTACATTCGGACTGGCAGTGAGCCAACCTGGCGAACCTGATGATATTGATGCCGATGGAACAGCCGCCATACTGTATACAACGGGCACAACCGGCGCGCCCAAAGGCGTGATGCTGACGCACGCTAATTTGAGATTCTCAGCGAAGACGTCCGCGGAGTTACGCGGTCTTGTGGCGTCTGATCATGTCTATGGCGTGTTGCCACTCACGCATGTTTTTGGCTTTGCATCCATGCTGATGGCTTCCTGCCATGCTGGCGCCAAAGTACAGCTGGAAACACGCTTTCGGCCTGATCTGGTCTACATGGGCTTAATGAACGGTGTAAGTGTTTTTCCGGGTGTCCCGCAAATGCACGCGCTGGTTATGCAGTATGCGAGCGAACAAGGACTGACGCGCCTGGAAAACAGCCAGCTTCGGTACGTCTCATCTGGCGCAGCCCCTCTGGACCCGGCCTGGAAGCGCAAGGCCGAGGCCTTTTATGGTGTTGCCTTGCAGAACGGTTACGGTATGACTGAAACCACCGCTGCGGTGTGTGCTACCAGCAATGCCATAGGTACAGACGACACCAGCGTGGGACCGGCATTGGCCGGTATCTCAATCAGGCTTGACACCGAATCAAAACTTTCCAGTGATGCGGGCACAGGCGAGGTGTTGACGCGCGGGCCACATGTCATGAAAGGGTATTTCCGTAATGCTGTGGAAACTGCTCGCACTATTGACGCCGATGGCTGGCTACGCACCGGCGATCTGGGCAGGATCGACCATCAGGGTAACCTGCACATCGTGGGTCGTAGCAAGGAACTGATCATTCGCGGTGGTTTCAACGTATATCCACCCGAGGTAGAAGCGGCGCTAAACGACCATCCAGACGTTATTCAATGTGCGGTGGTGGGTCGCAAACTCGACACGGGAGATGAGGAAATTCTGGCCTTTGTTCAATGTGCTGATCCGGACTCGCTGGACACTGAGGCATTGGCACAGTTTGTTGCTGAGCAATTGGTCAGTTACAAACGCCCTTCACGTATCATTGCGACAACGCTGTTGCCGGCTGCCGCGACTGGTAAAATACTGAAACACAAGCTGGTATCCACCTTTGCCGGACAACTGGCCACATCCTGACAGGAGCGCAACTCACACCATGACAAGTCACACACCAGGCAAAGGCCCTGAGCTGGGTTCATTCGACTGGGCAGATGCGTTCAGGCTGAACAATCAGCTCGACGAAGATGAACGCATGTTGCGTGATGCCGCACAGATCTTTGCTCAGGATCAGCTGCAGCCGCGCGTCCTGCAAGCCAGTCGTAACGAGACCTCAGACCCTGGCATATTCCGGGAGATGGGTGATGCGGGTTTGCTGGGCGTTACCATTCCCGAGGAATACGGCGGGTTGGGTGCCTCTTATGTCACCTATGGTCTGATAGCACGTGAGGTGGAACGCGTGGACAGCGGTTACCGTTCCATGATGAGTGTTCAATCATCACTGGTGATGTACCCCATCCATGCCTACGGCTCCGAGGAGCAGCGGCAGAAATACTTGCCGAAACTGGTCAGTGGTGAATACATCGGCTGTTTTGGACTCACAGAACCGGACGCAGGATCCGACCCTGCTGGCATGAAGACCACTGCAAAGAAAACCGACTCTGGTTATGTCCTGAACGGCGCAAAGATGTGGATTTCCAACGCACCGTTTGCGGATGTGTTCGTGGTGTGGGCCAAGTCCGAGGCGCATGGTGGCAAGATCCGCGGGTTCATTCTCGACAAGGGGATGGAAGGACTGTCAGCGCCCAAAATTAGTGGCAAGTTATCACTGCGTGCCTCCACGACCGGTGAAATTGTCATGAAGGATGTGCCGGTGGGTAAGGATGCACTACTACCCAATATCGAAGGCCTGAAGGGCCCCTTCGGTTGTTTGAACCGTGCCCGGTATGGCATTGCGTGGGGAGTAATGGGGGCGGCCGAGTTCTGCTTCCATGCAGCGCGCCAATACGGTCTTGATCGCAAGCAGTTCAACAAGCCGCTCGCGCAGACTCAGTTATTCCAGAAAAAACTGGCTGATATGGAAACGGAAATCTCCATCGGCTTGCAAGCCGCGCTGCGTGTTGGCCGTCTGATGGATGAGGGCGAGGCAGCACCGGAAATGATATCCCTGATCAAGCGCAACAATTGCGGCAAGGCTCTGGACATAGCCCGTAACGCGCGAGACATGCACGGTGGCAATGGTATCTCTGATGAATTCCATGTCATGCGTCATATGGTCAATCTGGAGACCGTTAACACCTATGAGGGTACACACGATGTGCACGCTCTGATTCTGGGAAGGGCAATCACCGGTTTACAGGCATTCTTCTGACGACTGTCTTCACAGTAGCGTGTCGCGATAACGATGACAAATGATTCGCCAGACACCGGGCTCATTAAAAGCGAGACCGGTGCGCAGCGCCTCGTCGGGTACGTGCTGGACGTCAGTCAGGAAGACGGCCGTGCCCGCTGTTATCTGAGGTTGAGTGAGGTGCATCTGAACCGGCATGATGTCATGCATGGCGGCATTGCCTCCACGTTGCTAGACAACGCTATGGGTGCAACGGCGAGTCTGAGTGTTGATTCCAGCGGGCGTACGCCATTCATGACCGTGTCATTGAACACACATTTTCTGGCCCCCGCCTTTCCAGGTACGGAGCTGGTGGCGACAGGCAAGATTGTAAGAGCAGGGAAGTCTTTGCAGTTCATTGACGGGGAGCTAACTGATACCACGGGGGCTCTGATTGCAACGGCCAGTGGTGTATTCAAACGGGTGCCTCTGGATCGGCTGGCCACTCGATAGTAGGGTAAGTGTGAGTTGTGGGGTCCAGGATGGCTGGTGTGCGGTATTCGACGCTGGTCGGATTAGCGATCGCCGGTCAGATAGCGATACAATGTGTTCGTATTGACATTCAAACACTACCCGAATGGCACTGCATTGAGTCCTGTAAAGGCAATTACGTCATTCCCGCGATGGCGGGAAACCCTGTAAATGCTGGGATGAATTCACGCCTGCGCGGGGATGACGGCCTTAAAGCAGTGCCATTCGATACTACCCTGCATTTCTGCTGCTGATTCAAATGACTAATTTTATAAAAGAGCTCGAGTGGCGTGGCATGATCCACGACGTGACGCCAGGCGCCGAAGAACATTTGCAGGAGTGTATGCGTACCGCGTATATCGGTTTTGACCCGACCGCTGACTCCCTGCATATTGGCAATCTGGTTCCCATCATGCTGCTGGCCCGGTTTCAGCGTGCAGGGCATAAACCTGTAGCGCTCGTCGGTGGTGCCACCGGCATGATAGGCGATCCCTCTGGCAAGTCCGACGAACGCAATCTGCTTGATGAGCCTACGCTGAGACATAATCAGGAGGCCGTGAAAAAACAGCTATCGCGGTTTCTTGATTTCACTGGCAGCGGTGACAATTGCGCAGAATTAGTCAATAACTACGACTGGATGAAGGATTTCAGTTTTCTGGATTTCATTCGCGATGTCGGCAAGCACATCACTGTTAATTACATGATGGCCAAAGACTCTGTAAAGAACAGAATTTCAGTGGATTCGGAAGAGGCTGGTGGTATGAGCTTTACTGAATTCACCTATCAGCTGGTTCAAGGATATGACTACCTGCACTTGTTCAGAAACCACGATTGCAGTATTCAGATGGGTGGCAGTGACCAGTGGGGAAATATTCTGACAGGCACAGAACTGGTTAGAAGAATTGCTCGGGGCAAGGCGTTTGCCATTACCTGTCCGTTGATTACCAAGGCGGATGGATCAAAGTTTGGCAAAAGTGAAGGTGGCAATGTGTGGCTGGATGCGGCGCGTACCTCGCCGTACAAGTTCTACCAGTACTGGCTGAATTCCAGTGATGAGGACAGCGAGAAGTACGTCAAGATCTTCACTTTTCTCGATGAACCGACAATAGAGACGCTGATCGGTGAGCACCGGGAAGCCCCGCATTTGAGAATACTGCAGAAAAGACTCGCTGCAGAAATCACTGCCATGGTTCATTCAGAGGCTGAGCTGGACAAGGCGATTATGGCCAGTGGTATTCTATTTGGTCAGGCAACCACTGACGATTTGAAGCAGCTCGACGAGCAAACTTTTCTGGATGTGTTTGACGGGGTGCCACAGGCTACCGTTTCCCGTACGTCGATTGATCAGGGGCTGGACATTGTGGCAGCGCTGGCAACCGAAACAGGATTTTTGAAATCGACCAGTGAAGCGCGCCGTGCATTGAAGGAAAATTCTATTGCTGTTAACAAGCAAAAGGTGAGTGATCAGTACCAGCTGACTACCGATGATCTGGTCAACAAACAATTCGTACTGTTGCAACGTGGCAAGAAGAATTACTTTGTGTTGAGATTGGAGAGCTGACGTTTACCCGAGTGATGCATCCAAGTACTGAGAAAACGTAATTAGAAACGCCGACTGGGGGGCATTAGGAAAACCTTTTTGGCAACCGCAATGGGCACCGAGCCGCTGGTCGCGACACTAGTCCGATTACGCAGGTTGGTGATCTTTTCTTGCCAGAATCCTGTTGAATGGATCTGGTTGGGAGGCTCATCAGAAAAGCCGTTTAGCGTCCAACCTATATAATCTTGAATCCACTATCGCCGATGTTTCATGACGAATGCTATCAACCGTTTTGGTGATGGATTGGGAAGTCATCGCTCCTCGGGCCAGTACAGCCGCATGGGGTTATCCACCAGTAACTGTTGCTGTAGTTTCTCAGTGACGGCAATTTGGGGGATGAAATCGACTAGCAGGCCATCGTCGGGCATATGGTCTTTCAGGTTCGGGTGCGGCCAGTCGGTTCCCCACAGCACACGATCTGGAAAGCGTTCGACAACGGTGCGCGCAAAGGGTACAACGTCCTGATAAGCCGCTTGTTCACCGTTCAATGCAGGTGGGCCATCATTGGATAGACGCTCTGGGCAGCTGACCTTACTCCAGACGTTCGGGTGATCCTGCATAAAGCGCAGAAACAGCTGGAACTCCGGGCTGTTTACTGGCTTGTTGACATCAGGTCGACCCATGTGATCGACAACTAATGGCGTAGGGATAGTACTGAAAAATTCCCACAGATCAGGCAGATCGGGTGCCTCGAAATAGATGACAACGTGCCAGCCAAGCGGGGCAATGCGGCGGGCGATGGCCAACAGTTCATCTTCTGGTGTGACATCTACAAGGCGTGTCACGAAATTGAAGCGTACGGCTCGAATACCGGCTGCGTGTAGCTGCTGAAGTGCTTCGTCTGTGATGTCTGCTTTTACAGTAGCAACGCCACGGGCTTTGTTACCGGCTGACAAGCATGCGTCGACAAGCGCACCGTTATCAGCGCTGTGGCAGGTTGCCTGGACTATCACATTCCGATCGAAGCCGAGATGATCACGAAGTGCGAACAACTGATGCTTTGACGCATCGCAGGGTGTGTACTTTCTTTGTGGCGCGTAGGGGAAGGTGTCTCCTGGACCAAAAACATGGCAATGGGCATCGACACTACCTGGAGGCAATTGGAATCGCGGCCTGGTGGGTTGTGGGTACCAATCCAGCCAACCGGGTGTTTTTGTAAAGCTCACAGTCTTGTCTCAGTGTTTGTTGGTGTTGTGTTGAAGGGGACGATTTGGCGATCAAACGTTGGGTGTCTGTCGCCTGATTGTCTCAGGGTAGCGCTGTTGGACAAGGGTTTACGTGCATTTCTCAATATTTTCAGGTTTTCAACGGCGGTCTTCATCACGATAATGTATTCAATGATATCGGACAGGCGTCTGCGACGTCACTGTGACACGGTTATTGCTACGCTATATTTCTTTGTCGTGCAATACTAGCGCGTGAACCTGCGCAACTAGGTCGCGCTAACGTTGAAGCGGCCTATCACGAGCGTGCCAACAACAATAATGAAGCCCACCAACTGGCCTTGATAACGGCGAAGAATTTATAATGCGTGTACAAGTTGCCATTATCGGTGGGGGACCTTCCGGATTATTGCTGGGGCAGCTGTTGCACAATGCCGGTATTGACAATGTCGTGCTGGAACGAAAAACACGCGAATATGTACTAACGCGGATCAGGGCTGGCGTTCTGGAACGGGGTCTTGTGGAACTAATGGAGGAGGCGGGGGCAGCACAGAGGCTGCACAGAGAGTGCTACGTGCACAAGGGTATTGTGTTATCGAGCAACAACGATTATTTCGATATTTCGTTCGAAAAATATATTGATAAACCAATGACCGTGTATGGGCAGACAGAGCTGACCCGTGATCTGTACGACGCGCGCGAAAGAGTCGGTGCTAAAACACTGTTCAATGTTGAGAACGTGGTTCTCAACGATCTCGAAACAGGCACGCCCAGCATTGATTGCCAAGTCAATGGCGAAGCATGGCATATCGACTGTGATTACATCGCAGGTTGCGATGGATATCATGGTGTGAGTCGACAGCATATACCGATTGAAAAACGTACGGAATATGTCAAGGAATACCCGTTTGGCTGGTTGGGTATTCTCTCAGAGACTGCGCCGGTTCATGATGAGCTCATCTACAGTAATTCCGATAAAGGCTTTGCATTGTGCTCAATGCGAAACGATAAACTGAGCCGGTACTATGTCCAGTGTGATATCAACGACAGCGTAGAGAACTGGAGCGATGATGCCTTCTGGCAGACGTTGAAAAGCCGCCTCCCCGAGCGTTTTGCCGACGTAATAGAAACCGGCCCGGCCATTGAAAAATCCATTGCGCCATTACGCTCCTTTGTGTGTGAGCCCATGCAATGGGGCAGGCTCTTTCTCTGTGGAGATGCAGCGCATATTGTTCCCCCCACGGGCGCCAAGGGCCTGAACACCGCTGCCGCTGATGTACACTACCTGTACAGAGCATTGAAGCTGCGGTATCGCGATAACGATGACAGTGAACTGCAAAGCTACTCACAAACTGCATTGACACGTGTCTGGAAAGTAGAGCGCTTCAGTTGGTGGATGACGTCCACGCTGCATCGTTTCCCGGAACAGACAGAGTTTGATATCAAGATTCAACAAGCAGAGATAGCTTTTCTAAAGCACACGGATGAGGCTCAAGCGAGTCTGACGATCAATTATGTGGGTTTACCCTACTAACTCTGCTGTTAAGCTGACCCTCTGCGCACCGCTCATACAGGTGTAACCTCACACGTACTCTCCATGCGCCAGTGTCGCTCTAGAGTGCGTACGTCACCTGTCACCTGCACGCTGGATTTGAGGCGAATGTCTGCACTTGACGCGCCGATCATCAACGTGAATTCACCGGGTTCGACAATGCGCACATTAGCAGCGCCCGTGAAGTTGAGCATATCAACCGGCAGCATGAAACTGACCCGCACACTCTTACCTGTATCCAGCTTTATACGTTGGAAGCCCTTCAATTCCTTGACCGGCCGGACCAGAGTGGCAAGGCAATCCCTGACATACAATTGAGGTATTTCAAAACCGGCGCGCTTGCCCGTGTTTGTCAGCGTGAATGAATATTCTATCGTGCCGCTCTGTATGTCGACAGATTCACTGGCAAGACTTGGATCGGTGTATTCGAAGCGGGTGTACGAATGACCGTGTCCGAACGGATAGTTGCTGCCAAAATGCCGGGCTATCGGTGTGCCCGAGCTCTTGAACTTGTGGTTATAGAAATAAGGGCTGGCGCCAGCGCTTCTGGGTACAGATAAGGTCAGTCGGCCGGAAGGCTCTACAGCACCGGTGAGTACATTCGCCAATGCGGTGCCGCCTTGCTCGCCACCAAACCAGGCCATGACCTGTGCAGCCAGTTTGGATTCAAGTCCGCCAAGGTTATAGGGGCGACCGCTGGTTATTACGGCGATTACCGGCTTGCCTGTAGCCACGATGGCCTCGAGCAACGCTAGCTGCACGCCCGGCAGTTCCAGTGAGTCGGTGTCCGACCCTTCTCCTACGGTACCGGTCTGGAAGATGCCAGAAAGATCACCGACGCATACGATGGCTACATCCGCTGAGTTTGCCACGTTGATAGCTTCATCAAAAAGGTCAAGACTGGTGGATAATCTGGACTTGATGTCCAGACTGATATTGTCATCGATATCGCCGGGAAAGACAGGTGTACCGGTTTCGCGCTTCTCCAGAATGTGGCAACCCCTGGCATAGGAGATTCTAGTTTCACCACAAACAGACTGAAATCCCTCAAGCAAGGTAATAACGCTGGCAGCACCCTCGGATTTGTCCTGACTGATCAGGTGCACTGGAAAGCTGTAGTCGCCTAGAAGGGCTAGCGGGTCATTCGCCGTCGGGCCGATAACCGCAATGCTCGATGTACCTGCCAGCGGTAAGATACCGTTATTGTCAAGGATAGTGACAGATTGCTCAGCGACTTCGCGCGCCACGTTCAGGGCAGCGGGGCTACGTAAATTGATGGCGTTCTCATCGGTATAGGGGTTTTCAAAAAGACCCAGACGAAATTTTTCCAGCAAAACCCGTCGGACCGTCTCGTCGAGGGTGTCTGTATTGATCTGACCACGCGCCATAGCCTCCTTGATGTGCAGTGCGCAATCGTCGCCAGGCAATTCGACATCAAGACCCGCGTTGAACGATAAGGCGGCAGCCTCTGCAAGGTCGGCAGCCACCCCGTGGTGAGTATGAAGCAGGGTCACACCCACGTAATCGGCAACAATCAATCCATCAAATCCCCATTCGTCTCGCAGTACCTGGGTTAGCAGGTGATGAGAGGCGTGGACCGGTTCATTATCAATGTCGTGATAGGCCGGCATGACCGAACCGGCATTGCCAAGCTTCACCGCCATTTCAAACGGCAGCATGAAATCATCATTGAGTTCACGCCAGCCAAGATGCACGGGTGCGTGGTTCCGGCCGCCTTCGCTGAACGAATGGCCCACATAGTGTTTCAGGGTTGCCAATACGCTGCGATCCTTACCTTGCAGGCCCTGCACATAGCGGGTAGCCAGAATACCTGTCAGATAAGGGTCTTCTCCGAAGGTTTCCTCAGTTCGACCCCAACGCGAATCACGTGCAACATCCAGTACCGGCGCAAGACCTTGCCTGGCACCAACAGATAATGTTTCTGTAGCTATAGCGTCACCGATCTGACGAATGAGTTCCGGATTCCACGTGGCTCCGTAAGCAAGCGAGGAAGGAAAAAGTGTGGCGTCATGGATCATAAGCCCAGACAAGCACTCTTCGTGTGATAGCACCGGAATCCCCCAGGTGGTTTCATCGACCAGAAATTTTTGTAACCGGTTCAATGCCCTTACGCCTTTAACGGGGTCGATACTGCGCGTGCCCAGCGGGCGGGTGATCTGGCCAAGGCCGTTTTTCAATCGTGTACTGATCTCACCAGAATCATTGCCACCAGTGAACTGGTCGCTGCGACCCTGATGGTTGCCAGACTCATCCAGTATCAGCCACAGTGCGTGCAGCTGGGCGATTTTTTCGTCTATGTTCAGGCGTTGCAGAAGATCGTCTACTCGTTGATCTACTGACAGCCCGGCGTTTTCGTAATCATTCATGACGCTTGATTAAAAAATGGATTAGGAAAAGAATGAAACCCCACCTTGCCATGATTCCGATAAGGACGCTTGGCCTGATCGGTTTTCGGTGTCGCAGCCGTGCTGCGCTGGGGGGAGTTCAGAGTGGCGGGTATGGAGTTGTAGAGTTACTGTCAATCACCATCAGCAACGCCGGCAGCACGCGAACGCCTTGCCCGGTAACCGGGCAGTATCACCAGAATGACAGCCACAATCAGAAGCCCAAGCGTCATGGGGCGTTCCCAGATAAAGCTGATGCCGTCATACAGCTGCATGGAGCGGGAGAAATTGTTCTCCAGCATGCCACCCAGAATAAAGCCGATTAACAGTGGGGCGAGCGGATAGTCAGCAAACTTGAGTGCAGTGGCACAGATGCCAAAGCCTACCAGCAGCAGAAGCTCGGTGGCATTGTTCTGCCCGATGTAGGCGCCCATCAGCGTAAAGAACAGAATAAACGGAATCAGGAAGGTGCGCGGTACAGAGAGTACTTTCGCTATATAGGGTATCAGTGGCAAGTTCAGAATCAGCAATACCAGGTTGCCGATGAACATGGAAATGATCACCGCCCAGAAAATCTGTGGGTTGTCTATCATCAGCCGGGGGCCGGGTGTGACATTCAGCGCTATCAGTGCACCGAGCAGAATAGCCGTTGTACCAGAGCCGGGAATCCCGAGCGTTAGTAATGGTACAAACGAACCCGTGCATGCGGCATTATTCGCTGTTTCAGGTGCAGCTAGACCTTTTATGGATCCTTTGCCAAACTTATCCTGCTCTTCCTTGGTAGCAATGTTGCGTTCAACGGCGTAACCCAGAAAACTTGCGATAGTGGCTCCCGCACCTGGCAATACCCCAATGAAAAACCCCTGTAGTGACTGGCGACCGATAACCGGTGCAATTGATAGCGCTTCCTTTTTGGTGATGCGCAGATCCTTGATCTCGCCGCCGCTTTCCGGATTCAGTTCTTTTGGTTTGAGTACCAGAAACAAGGCCTCGGGTAAGGCGAACATCGCCATGGCCAGGGTCACAAATCCGAAGCCGGACTGCAGGTCCATCAGACCCATGGTGAAACGCGGCATGTTGAACAGGGCGCCTTCACCCACGGTGGCGAGAATCAGGCCAAGTACGGTCATCATCAAGGCCTTGGTGACCTGACCGGTACCGGCGAATGCCGCGATGGCTGATAGACCGACCACCATCAATGCGAAATATTCAGCTGAATGGAAGAGCAGTGCCACTGACGACAGCGCAGGCGCAAAAATCATGAGCAGTATGGCGCCAATGGCGCCGCCGCAAAAACTGGATATGGCGGCGACGGTGAGGGCCTTGCCGGCCTTACCTTGCTGAGCCATGGGATAACCGTCAAAACTACTGGCTACCGTGCCAGCAACACCCGGTGCATTTAGCAGTATCGAAGAGGTAGAACCGCCGAAAATAGCGCCATAGTAAACGCCAGCTAACAGGATAAGAGCCGCTGCCGGATCGCCAATGGATATGGCCACCGGAATCATGATGGCGATAATAGACATAGGCCCCAAGCCTGGCAGCATGCCCACAAAGGTTCCAATCAGGCAACCGCCAATGACCATCAACAGGTTCTGGATAGAGAACGCGGTCTGCAGACCTATCATGATGCCTTCTAGCATGTCAGCCTCCCGGAAAACCCGGCAATGGACGCAGGTAGATGCCTAGCACCTCTTGAACGAGATACCACACGACGAAGGTGGCTGTTGCGGCAACGGGCAGCAGGATGTGCCACTTGCGCTCGCCAAGAACGGCTGCGCCCAGTATGAGAAATGATCCGGTTGAGATGATAAAGCCTACCGGCCGGAGGCAGATAGCATAGGCAACCATGAGGCCCAGCAGAAACAGAGCCTGACCCAGATGATAGTCACCCAGACGGCGGTAGTCGATATCGCCGATTTTCTGCTCACCTTTTTCAAGGCCTAGTAAGATTATGGTGCAGGCGACGATGCCCAGGATGGACAAAACCTTAGGGAAGGTACTGGGCCAGATCGGGTTCCGGCGCATGAACGGCGCTAGAGAATCATCCATGGCGAACCAAGCGGCATAGCCGTAGACAAGACAGATGCCGAGTAGAATCAATGCAATCCAACGATCCAGCGCCATCCTGATTTACCTCCGGTAAGTAATTGAGGCGAGGCAGCCATCAGGCCACCCCACCATCAAGACTATAAGAAGCCGAGCTTCTTCATTAAATCACCGATAACAGTTTCCTGATCTTCCAGAAACGCCTGAAAATCAGCACCCGGGTTATGAATGTTGACCCAACCGTTACGGGCACGTACTTCTTCCCACTCGGCCGTGTCATACATCTGGGCGATCGCGTCCTGGTAGGCAGTGACTTTATCGTCAGGCAGTCCGGGTGCACCGAAAAATCCACGCCAGTTGACAAAGCTTGTATCAATGCCTTGCTCTTTCATGGTTTGTGCATCGGGCGCTGCATCAACACGCTCATCAGCAGTAACGCCGATGATTTTCACTTCGCCGGCAGCAGCCAGATCAACAGCTTCTGAAAAACCGGTCGACAGTGCGGCAATTTCACCGGACAGCAAGGCAGCCATCGCTTTACCGCCTGCATCGTAAGGAATATACTTCACGCCTAGTGCGTCTTTACCAGCCGCTTCCATCACCATGGCTGCTACCAGGTGATCAAGGCCCCCGGGTACTGACCCACCACCGATGGCGGTAGCAGATGGGTCAGCATCGAATGCTGCCAGTAAATCATCCATAGAATTGACCGGGCTATCCTTGCCTACCACGATGGCTGCGTAGTCGCCGATAGTGCCGGCAATCAGTGTCAGGTCTCTGAAGCTTTGTGGGAATACGCCCGTGAGTGAGCGAATCACGATGGGCGTCGAATTGACCATCAGCGTGCCGTGATTACTGTCGGCGTTTTCGATCAGGAATCCTATGGCTTTACCACCGCCGCCGCCAGACATGTTCTCGTAGGAGGCTGTTCCTACCAGTCCAGCTTTGGTCAGTGCTTCACCGGTACCGCGCGCTGTACCATCCCAGCCGCCTCCGGCACCACCGGGAATCAGAAAATGTATGCTCTCTACCACTTCTTCGGCTTGTGCAAATGATGGCGCAGACAGGCACATCGTGGCTACAGCCGTGGCTAACAGGGCGCGTCGACCCAAATTGAATTTCATCATGGTTCCTCCAGTTTTGGCATCTGTCCACCGTACGGGACAATCCGGATAGTGCAACATGGCAACCTGACACGAACCTGTCACGAGCGAGAAAGGGCCGATTTCGCATGAAATATCTTCTTATCGAGGACAACGAGGAGCTTGCGCAGGCGCTCTCAACGCGACTGGTACTGGATGGGCACGTGGTTGATCACGCGATGAGTTTCGTCGATGCTATCGCGTTTTCAGACAATGGTGACTACGATCTGATCCTGCTTGACATCATGCTTCCGGACGGTGACGGCAGAGATTTTCTGGCTCATCATCGAGCACAGAAAAGAGACACGCCCGTGATTGTACTGACGGCCCGGTCACAGGTATCCGACAGAGTCAGTGTACTGGATCTGGGCGCCGATGATTACGTCACCAAACCGTTTGATCACGCCGAACTGCAAGCACGTTGCCGTGCTGTACTGCGCCGCAAATCAGGTTCAGCAGAAACGATTACTCGCCTTGGCGATGTGGAATTTGACCCGGTGGCCGGCCAGCTCTCAGTGGCAGGGCAACCTCTGGTGCTGCGCAATCGTGAGCTGCGGCTGCTGGAGTTGCTGATCAACTCTCCCGGCAAGGTCTTCTCCAAACAGAAGCTCTTTGACCGGCTTTTTTCCTACGATGATGATGCGTCTGAAAACGCCATAGAGGTCTACATAGCGCGCTTGCGCAAACACTTGGATAAATCCAGCCTGACGATCACCACGCTCAGAGGGCTGGGCTACCGGTTGGATAATGAGTAAGGTGCAGAGTAAAGCCGGCGTTGCAGCTGGTTCACTACGCAACCGGCTGGTTATTACGCTTATCGGCGTGGCGGCCGTATTGACACTACTGTTCTACTTTGTGATCCGCGCCTACGCAGCGCAGATAGCGCTGCAAAGTCAGGACAACATTCTCAGCGCATCGGTAACAGCCATGCTCGATGCGGCCATTATCCGCGACTCAGTGGTCAAGGTAGATTTGCCGTATGCTGCATTTTCCATGTTGAATACAGAAACTGATGACCGTGTGTTCTATGCGATTTATGAAAACGACTCGTTGTTGTCAGGCTATGCGGATCTGCCGTTGCCGCAACGTGAATCCAGAATGAGTAGCACGCACAGATCCGGCTATTACCTGGATGTGCCTATCAGACAAGTCACGGCTTCGCGGGTATTGGTAGGCGCAGATACGCGAACTCGGATCACGGCCACAGTTGCGCAGACCCAAGACAGCTTGTCGGGAACCTTGCAACGTATTGCACGTAATGCCGCTTGGTACGGAGTGGGATTCTTTTCACTGGCAGTCCTGCTGGCCATCTGGGCAACCTCATCTACCATTGGTCCGTTGAAACGGTTGACGGAGTCTGTGGCACGACGAGGTCCGCAGGATTTAAGCCCCATCGTCAAACCGGTGCCAAGCGAAATGGTGCCGCTGGTATCGTCTCTCAACAATCTTATGCAACGTCTGGATGAATCCTTTACACAATCGGAAGATTTTATCGCCGAGGCTGCACATCGTGTCCGCACGCCACTGGCAACTGTACGATCGCACGCGGAGATCACGCTGCAAAGAGTGGACAAGGAAGAGAATCGACAGGCGCTGCGGTCAATGATTCGTGCTATTGATGAGAGTTCGCGTGCGGCAGGTCAATTACTCGATCATGCGATGATTACCTTTCGCGCCAATCAGCTGGATTATCAGCCGATTGATCTGGTTGCACTTGCACGTAAGCTAGTAAGGCGGTTAACGCCAGTGGCTGACATGAAAGACATTGAACTTCGGTTATCAACCGATAAGACAGTCATGGTATCGGGTGACACCATACTGATACAGAACGCGGTGCGTAATCTGATAGACAACGCACTGAAGTACTCGCCCAGTGAAAGCGCTATCGTTATTCAGGTGCACGCATTGCCTGCTCCTCATCTGAGCATTACCGATGAGGGAGCGGGTTTTCCTGACGATGAAATCGGCACGCTGACTGGGCGGTTTGCCCGGGGTAAAAATGCAGCGGGTACGATTGGTTCCGGGCTGGGTCTGACCATCGCTCAGGATGTGGCTGCTGCGCACGGTGGTACGCTGAGTATCGGCAATACAAAAGAGGGCGGCGCATGCGTTACATTCTGGTTCTGATGCTGCTCTTCTTGGCCGCAAAGATTCAAGCCGTTGAATGGGAAGATCAACAACTTTTTAAGGGCCAGAACAGCACGCAGACGCTACGGGTTATCTCCAGTACAGATACGGCGATATTTGCGCCGATCATCCACAGTTTTCTACAAAGCAACCCAGACCTGAACATCCACTACCAGGTAGCGATATCAGCGGATGTCTATTCTGAGTTTCGTGCAAACCCTGAACACTATGATGTGGTGGTGTCCAGCGCCATGGACCTGCAGCTAAAGCTTGTCAACGACGGATTTGCACAACCTGTAGAGGGTTTGGAACATCCGGCTTGGGCACAGTGGCGACGCAGCCTGTTCGGATTCACGCTGGAGTCTGCGAGCATTGTCATCAACAAGGCAGCCTTTGAGCATTTGCCTGTGCCCGGCTCGCGACAGGAAATGATAGAAGTCATGCGAGCAAACCCTGATACGTTCAGTGGCCGAATTGGCACCTATGATGTACGTCAGTCGGGGCTTGGCTATCTGTTTGCCACTCAGGATGCCAGGGCTTCAGAAACTTATTGGCGGCTGATGGAGATCATGGGCAGTTTACGCACCAGACTCTATTGCTGTTCAGGTGCCATGATTGACGATCTTGCCGATGGAACACTGGCTATTTCATACAATGTGCTGGGTAGTTATGCCAGTGCGCGCGAGGATGTGGCGGACAAGATTGACGTCATCTTGCCTTCGGATTTTCCCAACACCATGATGCGCACCGCATTGGTGGCCAGCAACACACCCAATGCAGATGCTGCAATCCTGTTTATGCGTCATCTTGTATCCTCGCGCTGGAGTGATACTGACTCACAGACCATTCCGCTACCGCCGTTGACTGCCTATCAGGATAACTCGCAGCAATCTATCATTGCGTTGAATCCTGGTCTGATGGTGTTCCTTGACGACATGAAACGCAAAACGTTTATCGACGAGTGGGAAAGCGCTATTATTCAGCCCTGAAACGGCCTGTATCACTGGAATAAGTCAAACGCTATGAACCAATCACTGAAAATCGATTTTGTGTCTGATGTCTCCTGTCCCTGGTGCGCAGTTGGGCTGGGTGCGCTGGAGCAGGCGCTGGTCAGGTTAAAAGATGAGGTAGATGTCGAGCTGCATTTTCAGCCATTCGAATTGAATCCGCAAATGGGCCCGGAAGGGCAGGACATCATTGAGCACCTGACGCAAAAATACGGCTCAACGGCTGAGCAGCAGGCCGAAATGCGAGATACTATTCGTCAACGGGGCGCTGAAGTGGGTTTTAAATTCGGGGTAGCAGGGCGAGGGCGTATCTGGAACACCTTCGATGCGCATCGTCTGTTGCATCTGGCCGAGGTGGAGGGCGCACCTGGTCAACAAGCATTGCTGAAAAAGGCTTTACTGGCAGCTTGTCATACTCGTGCAGAGCGAATGTCAGATCATGCAGTGCTCACCGAATGTGCAACCTCTGCGGGATTGAACACCGAGCGCGTTGCTGCAGTGCTGCGCAGCGATGAGTTCACGGAGGCGGTACGTGAGAGGGAGGCGTTCTACCACGCTAATGGTATCCAGTCGGTGCCTGCCGTAATTATCAATGAGACCCACCTCGTGTCAGGTGGCCAACCGGTAGAGGTATTTGAGAATGCGGTTCGTCAGGTTGCCAGCGAGATGGCAGCCGCGCAACAGGATGAGGCGGCGACGATGTTGTCCATGATCGAAGCGGACAGTGGCAAGGGTCATTGATCGGACGATCAGACCCCATGCAGCAGAGCCGCCTGGCCCTGCTGCATGCCTACTCAATGCGCTACTGGTTGAACAACCGGGCGCGGTTGAGCGTTAATACATCTACCACGTCATCCAGCATCTCGTTTTCAGCGTCTGCGCTGCCAACAACGACAGCATCCATGCAAATCGTTTCCAGTTCAGTATCAAATAGCATACCTTTGGCAACGTCTGGCTCTTCGAACCGGTAGATAGAGCGCTTGAGTTCTGGGTGTTCGTCGTTCAAGTCCCAATCTGTGATGTCAACCAGTTCCAGATCGTCGTTTTCCAGCGTGAATTTCAGGTAGCGCTGATCAAGATTGGTGGGATCGCTCACCCATAAAAACGCGTTGATCTCGCCTTTCGGGTTCATGGCCAGTTCATTGAGAACCTGCAAACCGCCTTTGAAATGAGTAGCTCCGTTGGCGAAGTCAGGCTCTAGTTCCTGCATGTAAGACCAGCTGACCGCCGAACCCGAACCACGATTCTGTACCGCCACCTTGGCATTCTTGTTCTTCAAGTCGCCTTCGTCCTGCACTACGCTATTCTTGTTGATAGCTACATAGACACACTCGGGGTATAGGTTGCCCAGCACTTTCAGGCTGCTGGCCTGATCCGGGTTGCGGTTCATCCACCAGGCTAGAGCGTCCAGCTGAGTAAAACCGAGTGTGGCCTCACCACCCGCCACGCGTTCGATGTTCTCAATAGAGCCAACGCTTTTCACCGCCTCAGCCTGATAATCATATTCCACGAGAACTTCAGCGAGTTTCTCGCCGGTGGCGAAATAGGAACCACCTCGACCGCCCGTGCTGATGACGACGTCAGCAGCAAACACAGGCAGACTGAATGAGGCACACAGAAGGGTGGAGACTAAGGTTTTCACTATTACAGGTCCTTTTTGGGTGATCGAGTTCAGGCTGGCATGAGCCAGACTGACTCAACGAAAGAAGAACTACTCTGTCACACAGGTGATAGGGGCAAATTTACCAATTTCAATCGGTGATCAGCCCTGCCCCAGGGCGGGCGAGGAGTCTCTCAGATCATTCGCGGTCGAGTCCGCGGTTAATCTATCCGTGGGCGTTCGTACCACCATTCGATGCCATCAGCGCGAACTCATGGCGTCAGACGTATGAATCGGCGCCACCATTCTCGCACATTTCGACAAAATTCTGACTCTGATGGCGGTCGTTGGGTTCGAAGCTGACAGTCAGAATGTGACAGTATGTTTCAAGGCACGGGTGATTGACTGAATGGCGAGAACTACTCCGCCGCTTTCATAGCGTGTTTCTTCGCTGCGATCGTTGTGCCACGCCTGCTGCGATCGTTGTGCCACGCCTGCTGCGACCGTTGTGTCACGCCTCATGCTCTGTCTGTCCTGCTAATCGATGCAACAAGGTACTGATTGTTCGGTCTGGGCCGTCCAGCTGTTGGAAAAATCGATGTCCAGTTCAGTGGGCTGCGGACTCACTGCGTCCGCCGTGATTGCCATGTTCTGGCTTCTCCAGGCGGCAATGCCGCCGTTGAGAATCGACAGATCCGAGAATCCGGAAGACTTCAAAGTCCAGTAGACTCGCGCCGCAGCACCAAGATCCGTATCGTTCTTGCCTTCCGGGACGATAACGATGGCACGGCCCAGTTCGAGCCCGAGTGTTTCGAAACTGGATTCAAGCGTTGCCACAGCCGGCACTAGGCCCGGATTATCAGCCGGTCCTCGGAATAGGCCATAGGGGGCCGAAATTGCGCCAGGGATATGCCCTTTCGTATAGTCGCCCTCTCTGATATCGAGTATGACGGGTTATACGGTGTCCAGAGATTCAGACAATTGTGCGGGTTTTACCAATGGACCGAAGGAGGGTAGTGCAGATACGGTTGAGGCCACCCCCATGAGGATAGCGGACATCATGCAAGCTTCTAATGTCATGGGATCTCTGTTTGCGACAGGTGATGCGCTGGTTGCGTTACGTTAAAGCGATGAGCCTGTACATTGACTCGTGTAACTGCCGTCTGAGCATCATGAGAGTGGTCTGTGTCGATGTAAAAACAAGACCGGGCGAGTACCTGATGAGCGGTTAGTACTGGGCAGGTTTACAGAGATGCATCTTATGTAGCATCAAGTTTCTCTGCGGTCGATTTAACAAGCTCGGCGATACGGGTAATTCGCCTCGCCAGCTGCCGCCCTCGTTGACAGACCAGGTAAAGATCGTGCTGACTTTTCTGGCACAGGTTTGCGATGTGCAGCCTGTGGTTTTCGGAAAAGGAATTCACACCGCTACGGGGGAGAATGGTGTAGCCGATGCCCTGCGCCACAGGTACCGGAATCTGGCTGATCTGATTGACGAACCCTCGCACCTTGAGTTGCTCTGATCCTTTAAACACGTCGGGGAAATTCAGCGAAAATAACTCATCCGCATAAGCGTAGCCATCGGGGTGCGCTATGAAGCCTATATCGTCGAGCATCGCAAACGTAACCGTTCTCGGTTCAGCCGTATCAGGAAGCACCAGGCACAGCTCTTCTTGTCCAATGAGTTGGGCGTCCAGACGTGCATGATTTGGAGCATGATCAGCAATACCAAGATCAATCTCTCCTTTAAGTACACCTTTGATTACGCCGTTCTGCGGCATGGCTTTCAGATAAATAACCAGATCAGGTGCCGACTGCATTACTTGCAGCAGGTGCGGATAAAGCAGCATGGCAAAGCTGCCCGAACACCCCACTACCACGTCGCCCCGGTAGGGATTGTCGCGAGTGATCACATCGCGCAACCGTTTTTCCTGTGCGTGTCGCTCCAGACCCAAGGCCAATACCGCTTCACCTGCGGGTGTCGGGCTAAAGCTTTTTCCTTGCCGAGATATCAAAGGCTGACCAACCTGATCCTCAAGCTTGCGTAGATGCTGTGAAACGCCCGGTTGCGTCATGGCGAGCCTGTGGGCTGTCTGGGTAAAATGCCCAGTCTCGCAGAGTACGGTGAAGGTATTGAGCCATTGGGAATTCAGCATGTTCTATAACAGCACGTTATCAAATTCTATTCAAATTTTAATTATATTTCCTCTGCAATTCCTTCTATATTGAATTTTACACTAACAGAGGTAATCATCCATGTTTCCAACGCCGCGTACATTTTCCCATATCGGACTGTCCGTTCCTGACCTTGACGCTGCTGTCAAGTTCTACACAGAAGTCTTGGGGTTTTACACAATAATGAGCCCGACCGATGTCGTTGAGGACGATAGCGATATAGGTCAGATGTGCACTGATGTGTTTGGGCCCGGCTGGAATCGACTACGTATCGCACACTTGGCAACCGCCGATCGAATTGGCTTTGAGCTGTTTGAGTTTTATGGTAACCACGAACCTGAGGAGAATTTGCCGTTTCGTCAACATGGTACGTTTCACTTCGCCATTCAGGATCCGGACCTCGAAGGTCTGTTGGCCAATATTGTTGCCGCTGGCGGCAAGCAGCGTATGCCGGTGCGTGAGTATTATCCTGACGATAAGCCATATCGCATGGTCTATGTCGAAGACCCCTTCGGCATAGTCTTTGAGATCTATAGTCACAGTTACGAACTGACCTACTCAGCGGGTGCTTATACCTGATCAGCCTGTCAAGCTATCCGGCACAGCCGGCATGCATCGTTCAAACAAGCGGGTCACGGCCTTCAAGTCATCCAGTGGTAACACGGTGGCGTTGCATTAATCAGGACGAATAACCAACAGCGCACCATGGACTCTGTCTATGCGCGTAATTCGAAAACGCCTGGTGAGGGCTTCGGGCAAGCGCCGTATATTCGTTCGTCATCTGTTAGCGCATGCAGACATACAGACCCTTTGCAGCGTCGGCATTGGTTCTAGAGCCAGCTTGCATGATGTCGTTTGAAACACGGCGCGCACATCAATCACGCTATCAAGGTTGGCATATTCAGGAGTGTATCTTGCCAGTGGACTGTCGGGATGAGCGCTGATTCACTACAGGTTTTCCGTAAGAATCTGCATTATCCATTAACTCAAGTGCTGATGCAGTGGGCTTCAAAGCCCATCATATGAAACGATATCCACACGGCGAAAGCGCGTCGTGCCATACTGGATCATCGCAACTGCGACTCAGTCTTGTGCCTGTAATGGAAGGGTAGTACGCTCATTACATCTATGCTTTTAACACAATTATCAATGGCCGACAACCAGGTGTGCAACCGCCTGTAATACGAACGAATAGAGGAATTCCCATGTCAGGCATCAATTCAGTACTGAAACCGCTAGCCGTCGCAGCCATGGCCACACTAGCATCCAGTGCAGTCTACGCACAGGATGTAACGTTAAACATGCACCAGTTTCTACCGGCACAGGCGAATGTGCCGGCAAAGGTGCTCGATGTCTGGGCAAACAGGGTAGAGGCTGCTTCTGATGGTCGCATCAAGATTGATCGTTTCCCTTCCATGCAGCTAGGTGGCTCACCGCCAGAACTGATGGACCAGGCTATAGATGGCATAGCTGACATTGTGTGGACAGTCGTTGGCTACACGCCAGGGCGTTTTCCTTCCACAGAAGTGTTCGAATTGCCTTTTATGGTTGAAGATGCGCGTGCTGCCTCCTGCGCTTACTGGAACATGTTCGAGGACCATATGGCCGACACCGAGTTTGCTGATGTCAAGATCCTCGGTACCTGGGTGCATGGACCCGGCATGCTCCACACCAGTGAGCCTGTCAATACGCCAGCTGACCTGCAAGGTATGAAAATTCGTGGTGGTTCGCGTCTCGCCAACCAGCTACTCGAACTCTCCGGTGCCACTCCAGTGGGTATGCCGGTTCCCGCTATTCCCGAGGCGCTGTCTAAGGGTGTAATCGACGGCACGACTATCCCGTGGGAGGTCACTACAGCACTGAAGATTCCCGAGCTTGTAGAATTTCATACTGAGTTTGAAGGGCCGGCGTTGTACAACCTGACCTTTGTACTGGCGATGAACAAGGGCGCTTATGAAGCTCTGGAGGATGATCTCAAAAAAGTCATTGATGACAACTCGGGGCTGGATTTTTCTATCTTCGCTGGCGGTACACAGGCTGATGCAGACGGACCAGCTCGCGAATTTGCGGTAGAAAACGGTAACGAGATTATCACTGTCACAGACACCAGTGAGTGGGTGACGCTGGTTAGCCCTATCTACGATACATGGGTAGCTGATCTGGCCGAACGCGACCTGGACGGCCAGATGCTGATAGACGAAGCCAAATCTTTAATGCAGGGTGAATGCAAGGGCGCCACTGCTGAAATGTAGTAGTGCAGGCTGCGGCCATTTAGTGGTCGCGGCGTTACTGATAACGCGACAAACCATTAATGCACATTTACGTCAGCAGGCTGGCCCGATTCTTTGCACTGTTAGGAGGGCTTGCACTGAGTGCTTTGATTATCCTGACTTGCCTGTCCATTCTGGGACGCTCTGTCAATTCACTGTTGCAAGGTGATCTGATACAGACTGTGATACCGGGTTTTTCCAAGCTGCTATTGGCCACGGGTATCGGGCCTGTAAACGGAGACTTCGAACTGGTAGAAGTGGGCATGGTGTTTGCCATTTTTGCCTTCCTGCCGTTGTGCAATCTTAACGGGGCACACGCATCTGTTGATATTTTTATTGGGTTGCTACCGCAGCGTGTGCGCGATGCAATTCGCATGATTGTTGAACTCATCTTTGCAGCGGTCCTGATACTGATTGCCATCCAGCTATTTGCCGGTATGGTGAGCAAGCGCGGATCTGGTCAGACCACTCTGCTGTTGGGCTACCCACTCTGGTGGGGATATGCGGCCAGTGTACCCGGCGCTGTGGTTGCAGCGTTGGTCGCTGTGTATATCGCTGCATGTCGATTTGTCGAAGTGTTGACAGGCCGTACGGTGCTACCCGTTGAGATGGAGGCTAGCCATTGAGCGACCTGCTGATAGGCTTGCTGTCGTTTCCGGCTCTGTTGATACTGATCTTTCTCCATATACCTATCGGCCTGGCGATGTTCCTGACTGGGCTGGTGGGGCTGATTCTTGTCACAGGCGATACCAGCTTACCGTTCGCACGACTCAAGGCGGAGACTTACACCACGTTCTCAAACTATTCACTATCCATTGTCCCCATGTTTCTGCTAATGGGACATTTCGCCACGCTGGGCGGCATGAGCCAATCATTATTCAAGGCAGCTGAGAGCTGGCTGGGGCATCGCAAAGGCGGTGTTGCCATGGCCGCCGTGGCGTCCTGTGCCGGGTTTGGTGCGATCTGTGGCTCATCACTGGCAACGGCTGCGACTATGGGCCGTGTTGCGTTGCCTGAATTACGTCGCTATGGGTACGACGGCGGTTTCGCTACCGCCACGCTAGCGGCGGGTGGCACCTTGGGCATACTGATACCGCCCTCCGTCGTGCTGGTTATCTATGCGATTCTGACCGAACAGAATATTGCCAAATTGTTTCTGGCAGCTTTCATCCCCGGCATTCTGGCAGCCGTGGGCTACATGATGGCCATAGCGATCTATGTAAGAGTCAATCCGGGCTCTGCAACAACGCGACCTCGCGTGCCTTATGCCGAGCGCTTCAAGGCGGTGTTTGATGTCTGGCCTGTCATTATTGTGTTTTTTCTCGTTGTCGGCGGTATCTATCTGGGATGGTTCACGCCCACCGAGGGTGCAGCAGTCGGCGCTCTTGGCACCGGCTTGATTGCCTTTGCTGTGGGTGGGCTCAATCTGGCTTCGTTGTCTGAAAGCTTCTATGTTACCGCTCGTGCTTCGGCCATGATCTTCTTCATCGTATTGGGAGCTGCCTTTTACAACGGGTTTCTTGCGCTGACTCAACTACCGCAGGAGGCCGCTGCCTGGGTGTCTGTAAGTGGCTACAGCCCGGTTATGGTACTGGTTCTGATACTGGTGTTCTATCTACTGTTGGGCTGTCTTATGGATAGCCTGTCAATGATACTTCTCACCATCCCGATCTTCTGGCCGATTATGCAGCAGCTCGATTTTGGTCTGGTATCAATGGTACAGCTGCAAAGTGCCAGGCTTGATGTACTCATAGCCAGCGGAGCAGAAATACCCGCAGCTGCTCTGCAACAAGCACAGGATTTGCTAGCCAGCGGTGAGGAGCTGACGCGAGAGATTACACGTGAGATTGGCTTGCGCGGTGTTACGCAAGGTTTCCTTAACAGGATAAACATTGAACAGACTGCAATCTGGTTTGGTATTCTTGTGCTTATTGTGGTCGAAGTAGGGTTGATTACACCACCCGTGGGGATGAACCTGTTCGTCATCAATGCCATGGACCGAAAGACTCCCATGGTGGAGACCTATAAGGCGGTAATCTACTTTGTCATCACGGATCTGTTTCGTGTGGCGTTACTAGTCGCTTTCCCGGTCATCACACTGAGGCTACTACCATGGTAGTTTGCGGGTGCTAACACCATGACGGAAACGCAGCTCAGTGGTTTATTGATCGTCACGTAGATGAAGGTCGCGCCGACAAAGCAGCTTTTCGTGAAGTAGGGTCTGGTGGTCGTGAACTGGCTTATAGCGCTTTTGGCAATGAGTCGATGCTGGTGTACGCCAATGTTATCGCAATCTGGTACAAAGACACTTTCAAACGCTTGAGATACGGTTTAATCGCTACAAACCGCGAAGAAGCGGTAAGCGTTGACGAGTTGCAATCTTGGCTGAATGCGTCACATAAGCTAGCGTCCTTATCTGAATCTGAAGACGCGCGCATGCAGTCAACACTGATGACCACGGGAATGATCGATAGGGTGGTGCGTCGCACCAACGTCAATCTGATTCGCGTCTCTGTGTTAGCGCTCTTTACCCCAATGTTGCATGAAATTTCGGCCTGAGCGTCCCCACCCAGAACCGCTTCTGTGCTTTATAAGCTTCTGGACTCGAAATGTTATGCAACACTGGGGGAAACGATTCTGATGGGCAAGAAAAGGCGGCATAGTGGTAACGCTAACAATTGAAAATAGCCCTTGCACAGTAGCAAACACAATGACGCTTGTTGAGATCAGTCTAATACAGATCAGGACTGGTCCAGATCTGCTAGTCTGTCAATCAATACCGTAAAGGCGCTATTGACTAGATGACTACCCGCTCTTATGAATTCAGCCACGCGATTGTCCGCACTCCAGGCAGGAGTAGCGTTAATGGCTTAAGAGCGGTAGAGGCAGGTACACTTGACTACGACTTGTTCAGGCAACATCATCGGGACTACATTCGTGTATTGAGGGAGACGGGTGCCAACGTCACGATACTGCCGGCCGACGAGGCTTATCCAGATGGGGTATTCGTGGAAGACGCGGCGTTGTGTCTGCACGAGGCAGCCATCATCATGAGACCGGGCGCGCCGACACGACTCGGCGAAGCAAATTTGATGGAGCCTGTGCTTAGTTCTGTCTATAGTACTGTGTTAACAATCAATGGACCCGGTGACATAGAAGGTGGTGACATTCTTACTACTGAGTCGGAGATCCTCGTGGGGTTGTCGGCGCGCACTAATCAGGCAGGGGTTGATGAGCTAGACAGTCTGGTATCGCCTTTAGGGTATGGTGTGAGGGTAGTTGCTACACCTCAGGACATCTTGCATTTCAAAACAGACTGTTCATTACTGGATGACACAACAATTCTGTCTACACCCAAACTGGCTGCGACAGGCTGTTTTGACGGTTATGACGTGATCCATACTGCTGAAGGCGAATCTGCCTGTGCCAATACCATTCGGTTCAATGAGTTTGTCATCATGCCAGAGGGTTTTCCGGAGACCGCAAGTCGCCTTGTGGCAAGTGGCTACACAGTCAGGTCCGTCGGTAACTCGGAAGCGGCCAAAATCGATGGTGGCATGTCATGCCTGTCTTTACGATTCAGTCCGTCCTAGCCCGTTCGATGCAAGGTGGTGACCCGTCTGGTTTTCCTTCAACCGTTTAACTCGTTAGGTAGATATTGCAATTTTCCATGTGATCTGTGCTGACTTGCCTTGATACGGGTAAGAATAGCGCGCTGCAAGGGGTACACAGTGCAGACAAGGTCCAGTTCACATCAGGAAATTATCAATATGAAAGCAGTTCTATTGGGGTCAATCGGTGTTCTTTGTGATTCATCGGATCTTCAGCGACAGGCGTACAACGCAGCATTCGAGGAAGCAGGGTTGCAATGGCATTGGGATAAGCCCTTGTATCAAACGTTGTTGCTTGTGCCAGGCGGCGCTGAACGAGTAAGAGATTATGCAGAGAAGCAGGGTATGGATGCGGTACCTGATATCGCGATGATCCATGAGCGCAAAGCGCAGATCTATGCTCAGATGCTCGACACACAGAAACAAACCTTGCGTCACGGCGTATTGCGGCTGATACGTGAAGCAAAGACACAAGGCGTCAAGGTGGGCTGGGTAACCAGTACGGATTACTCCAACCTTGTCGCAATCATGGATCGTTCAGAAGGACAGCTGACTTCCAGTGATTTCGACGTCATTACTCATAGAGGCAATGTTGAGAACGCCAAGCCGGATCCTGCACCGTATCGCTCTGCGCTAGCCACGCTGGGCATCAAGAGTGAAGAGGCTATCGCTATAGAAGACACGGGCGTCTGTGTCAATTCAGCTACAGGCGCAGGGCTGATGTGCGTAGCAACGCCTCATGAGTACAGCCTCGGGCATGATTTTTCTCAGGCGACATCGGTGGTTGATTCACTGGGTGAGCCTGACATGCCAGCCAGCAGCCTGTCGGGTGCCCGGATACTCAATGAGCAAGGCATGGTGACGGTCAAGGCGCTGAAACAGCTAATAGATAGCGTAGAAGCCTCAGGGGGTTGAAGGGATTGGCCTGGCGTTTGCGCATGGCCCCTTTGTCAGGCGCCTACCGGTGCAAGATAGTAGTGCTCTTTTTCAATTGATAGTCACGCGGAGGCGGATGGACTATGCTCCGCCTCCCTTCACCGCCCCCGCCCACACATCATGTCAGACAACAATGATCGCGAGCCCAAACCGGCTCTGTCACGCAGAAGTTTTCTGACGAACAGTGCCAAGGCGGGTGGAGCTGGTGCGATTGCACTGAAGACACGGGTTGTGTACGCAGACGATATGAAAGAGGGCAACGACGACGTTATTGCCAGCGACGATCTGCCCAAGATCAGCCTGACGATCAATGGACGTCAACGCACACTGACTGTGGAGCCCAGATCAACGCTGGTAGAGGCACTACGCGATACGATTGGATTGACAGGCACCAAGATTGGTTGTAATCACGGTCAGTGTGGCGCTTGTACAGTATTGCTGGATGGGAGACGGGTAAATGCGTGTCTGGTGCTAGCGCTTCAGGCCGATGGCTCTGAGTTGACCACGGTTGAAGGTCTGGCAGACCCGCTGGGTAATCTGCACCCCATGCAACGTGCATTCTCCGAACACGATGCCTTTCAGTGTGGCTACTGCACGCCGGGCCAGATCCTGTCTGCAATAGGTTGTCTGGAAGAAGGGCATGCCGGCAGTGCCGCGGAAATACGAGAGTATATGAGCGGAAATCTTTGTAGGTGTGGTGCGTACCCGAATATTGTTGCCGCTATCGAAGCGGTACGTGATGGCACGGTAGAGGGCTGAGACAATGAACAACTTTTCATACATTAGACCCGACACCTTGGCCGATGCTCTAGATTTGCTTAAAGGCAACGACCAACTGGCCATATTGGCAGGTGGTACGACCATGGTCGATTTGATGAAGCTAGGCGTGGTCGAGCCTGCTGCCTTGCTTGATATAACCGGAATTGAATCACTGGATCGGTATGAGGTGGGCACAGACCAACTGCGCTTTGGTGCGCTAGCCAGGATGTCTGACGTGGGTGATGACGACGAGCTTGCGGCCACTTTTCCAGCGCTGACTGAATCCTTGTGGAAAGCTGCCTCTCCACAGCTGCGACAGGCAGCTCGACTGGGTGGCAACATCTTGCAACGCACACGGTGTCCTTACTTTCGTGAAACCCACTACGCCTGTAATAAACGTTCACCGGGTTCTGGTTGCGCTGCGCTGGAAGGTGGCAAGACTAATTTGCATGCCATACTCGGTGGATCACAAAGCTGTGTGGCGATGTACCCGGGCGATTGGGCTCAGGTGTTGGTAGCGTTTGACGCGACTGTTGACGTTGCGTCGGCTAACGGCAAACGGCGTCTGGACTTTAAAGATTTGCATGTCGCGCCTGGCGACACGCCAGATGTTGAAACCAGCTTGCAATCCGGGGAGATCATTACCGACATTGCCTTGTCGGTTGTGCCTGCCATGAAGGGCTCGTGCTACATGAAAGCACGTGACAGGGCAAGCTATGCCTTTGCCAGCGCATCAGCGGCCGTAGGTATCGCATTTGATGGTGATGTGATATCGGATGTGCGTATAGCGCTTGGCGGAGTGGCCGCCGTTCCGTGGCGAGCTAACGAGGCTGAGCAATACCTTAAGGGCGAGCCCTTAAGTGAAGATCGCGCCAGGCAGGCGGGTCGAATTGTATTCTCCGCTGCAACGCCATTAGAAGGCTCTGCCTACAAGACAGAACTGGGAGCCAGTGTGGTTGCCGGGGCACTCATGACTGCGCAGAAGCGCGCCCAACAGGAGGGCTGATCATGGCCAAGACTCTCGATACACGCGTATCTCGCTATGAAGCACCGAGCAAGGTAACTGGTGGTACTCGCTATGCCGCGGACTTTATGCCGTCAGGGATGTTACAGGGCGCGTTAGTCACATCGTCCATCGCTGTGGGTGAAATAATCAGCATAGACACCGTGCTGGCTGAAAGCGAACCCGGTGTGCTTGCCGTATTTACCCACAAGAACCTGTCCGATTACCAACAACCCAAGGGCTTCTTTCAAGGAGGGCCGGGTACGGCTAGTTTCTGGCCGATGACAGGCACATCAATTCGCTACGCCGGGCAGCCGGTTGCGTACGTTGTGGCAGAAAATGCGGCCGCCGCACGACGTGGCGCTGCACGAGTAGTGGTCGAGTATCAGGAAAGCAGTTCAGCCATGCAGATGGATCCTGATACCTCTTTTCTGGTTGAAGCTGAAGGTATGGACGTCATCAAGGGCGACGTTGAGGCCGGTATAAAAGCGGCTGCGGCGGTGGTGGATGAGACGTGGACTACACCGTTCCAGCATCACAATCCGATGGAGATGTTCGCAGCAACAGCGCAGTGGACGGGCGACAGGTTAACTGTCTGGACACCCACACAGTCGGTCCGTACGACCCGTGGCGGTATTGCTCAGGCGTATGGCTTGTCTGAAACAGCCGTAGAAGTTATCTCGCCTTTCGTGGGCGGTGCGTTTGGATCAAAAGCCGGATTACCTCCCTACACCATGCTGACCATTGCGGCGGCCAAGGCTTTGGCAGCACCCGTGCGATTGATCGTTACGCGTGCACAGATGTTTACAGTAGCCACGTTTCGACCAGAGAGCGTACAAAAGATTCGAATGGCTGCCTCAGCTGATGGCAAGCTCACCGCCTTCGAGCATATCGAAATCGGCCAGACGTCCCAATTTGATCCGGTGGTCAATCCAGGTACTCACATGACGCGCGCCATGTACGCCTCACCCAACATACGCACAGAGCAACGTCTGGCACGTTCCGACACCAATACACCGGGTTTCATGAGAGCACCAAACGAGATGCAGACATTCTTCGCACTGGAGTCTGCAGTGGATGAGCTGTCCATCAAACTGGGTATGGACCCCGTCGAGTTGCGGCGGGTAAACGATACCGATCGACATCCAGTAGCCGATGTTCCGTTCTCATCGCGGTCGTTGATGGCTTGTTATGACGCAGCGTCAACCAGTTTCGGCTGGGCAGATCGCGATGTGGCCGTTGGTTCAATGACAGACGGAGACTGGTTGGTGGGTTATGGGTGTGCAACAGCCACTTACCCTACAGCTGTCGCCCCTTCTGAAGCCAGGGTGAAGATGCAGTCCAGTGGACATGCGTTGGTGGAGCTTGCAGCACACGATGTTGGTACGGGTGCCTACACCATCATGGGGCAGATAGCTGCCCAGCGTCTCGGGTTGCCCGTCGATGCTTTGGAAGTGGCTATGGGGCATTCCGTATTGCCACTTGCACCACTGGCAGGAGGATCGGTGACATCAGCCAGTGCAGGCTCTGCAGTGCATCTAGCGTGTCTTAATGTGGGGGTCTCTGTGGCGACAACGTTGAGCGAGATGGCAGACAACCCATTTTCAGGCATGGATCCGGCTCTAGTTACGTTGGAAGACGGTGAGCTCAGAGGACACGATGGACAGACGATGCCTTTGATAAAGGCTTTGGAATTGACACCACGCGGTGAAGTCACTGTACACGGTAAGTACGCCCATCCAGATTTGTCCATGCAAGCGCTACGTACAACCTACAAAGGCGGGTTTGGCGTCGCAGGCCCTGTCACGGACAAGCGGGCGATGTTTGCCTTCGGTGCCGAGTTTGCCGAAGTTCACGTTCACCGATGGACTAAGGAGATCCGCGTGCCCCGTCTGCACGGTGCGTTTGCAGCCGGGAATATCTTGAACAGAAAAACTGCACACAGTCAGTTGATGGGCGGCATGGTCTGGGGTATTGGATCAGCCTTGCACGAACATACGATCGTGGATACGGCTCGCTCAAGATTTCTTAATGTTAATATTGCCGAGTACCTGATCCCCGTGAATGCCGATGTACGGGAAATAAATGTCGAGATGTTGAGCGAGACTGATGATTACGTTAACCCATTGGGTGTTAAGGGGATTGGCGAACTGGGAATTGTGGGTACTGCGGCTGCCATTGCAAACGCTATTCACCACGCAACGGGCAAACGACTGCGCTCGCTGCCATTCACGATGGCAAACATGGTTTAGGTGGGACCGCGCACCCGTCGACGCCAGGTAAATTCTGCAGTGCTTGAAAACAATGTGCAAGCATTGTTATTGTGCTTGCACACAGCTGATTAACAAAGGGAATAAGCAGATGGCATCTAGTGACAACGTCAGTGAAGGCGATACATTCGATTGCAAACAATGCGGTATGGCGCTGCTGATCACCAGTCCTTGCAAGTGTGATGACGGCGAGCCCTTCTTCTCCTGTTGTGGAGAACAAATGAAACCTGCAACTGTTTCAGAGAACAAAGATAAAGTATAGGACGTAGTGTAAAAAGGCTTATTTAACGATAGTAGGGTAGGCGTTATCGGACTCAGTGTGGCGACGGGCTTTTGTGCTGTGCGGGTAGGGCCGACTCAAGTGAGCCGGGTCCGATGAGATACACCCGATTTAACACGCTTCGTAACGTCGTCGCGATCAGAGGTTTCTTACAGGCGGTTCAAAAAACGCACAAGTTGACTCTCCGAGGGGGACAATCCATTACGGCGCCTGCGGCTACACGTGGTAAAGGTCTGTGAACGAGCGAGCTCAAGCAGGGTTGGGTGAATGTAGTACTGGCGCGCGACGGAAACCGTATTACCCAGTTGCCGAGCCACATGCTTTACCATGGCGCGTTCGCGTTTCTTACTGTATTCGGTGGTCTTGTGTTCGAAAAGATACTGCATCGCGAGCACAGATCCGCCCCATGTTCTGAAGTGTTTGGCCGTAAACGACTGCTTCGTACACGCCTGCAGGTAATGGTTGACATCGGCGGAGTCGATGCGGGTGACCTCTCCGGTCTCGTCCTTATATTGAAACAGTCGTTGTCCCGGTAGTTCCTGACACACTGCCAGACTCTTCGCTAAACGCTGGTCATGCAGTTCTACGTGCCGTCGTTGCCCAGACTTGCCAGTGAAATCCAGCGTGATGTCGTTGCCCGATACACTCAAATGATGCGAGTGCAACGTGGTCGCTCCTCGTGTCCCGTTTGTTCTGGCGTACTGCTGGTTGCCAACGCGAATAAGACTGTTATCTATCAAATTAAGTGCCGTTGCAACGACTCGGGTCTTACTATGTTTACGCCCGCGCATATCTGTATCCACCTTTTTACGCAGTGCGGGCAGGTGCTGTGCAAAGGCGGGCATATCTGAAAATTTCTTTGTATTCCTGATTCGCGTCCATTCGGGATGATAAATATATTGTTTCCTGCCCGCCTCGTCCAAACCTGTGCTTAGCACGTGAGCGTTCCGAACCGGGGAGATCCAGACTTGCTGCCACGCTGGAGGGATCACCAAGGACTGGCAGTATTCGATGAGTGATCGACGTTTAAGTCGCCTACCTTGCGTACCCGTATAGTAAAAGCCTCGCCCTTTCCGAACTCTGGAGTAGCCCCGCTGATCAAGATCAGCGTATACCAGCGTGATATTGCCAATCTCACTGTTGATGGAATCAGCACTCATGGCAGGCGCAGCATTATTCAATCACCCGACGCTACTCATGCACAACCGACCCACGGCAGATAGACCTTGGCCGTACCTTGGCGTGATCACAATTTCTATAGTCACATCTGCCCGGTCCAGTCTTCTATTTAAGGTGGTGATCTTCAGGTAAGCCTTTAACGGCTTTTTTCCTGGAACGCCACGCCCACAGCGCCGCCAGTCCGAAAGTGACTACTGCCAATAGCACTATAAATCCTACTTCGCCCATAACCTGATACCTGTAGTTGTTTGCACTTGCCACTAATGAAGGCGCCCTTCAAGTCACAAGTTGGACGTTAAAAATACAGGGACTTATCGGGTCCTGTGTTTAATTTGAAATAAATACCGCTGCCACTCCGGACGCCCTGCGACAAGAACACCGGGAATCAAAAAAAATCCCCACGCTTGTCAGGACAACGGAAACATGAGTTATGGGCGAACTATGACTATTCACTGGAGGCCTCGGGCGCTTCCTGTGAATTGCACCATTGCGGGCGCAGCGAGAATCGGCTCGCCTTTGTCAAAGAGTTGAAGTGCTTTGCTGGAGATAAGGTTCATCTGCATCTGCATCTGCATCTGGATAGTGGACCCGCCAGCCAGGCACTGGACATCAACACGCTCTTGCAGCGTCGAGCTAAAGATTGGCATTTATATCTGTGCGGCCCGAATGGATTCATGGAATTCATTACCGATGCGGCTACTGCTAACGGCTGGGAGCCCCGATGCATCCGCCTTGAGCGGTTCGGTGTGGAGGTGGACAACGATGGTGTGGCCTTTACAGTTGTTGCGCTAAATCGGGCTTACAGTGTGAGGTTGCGCGTGGGGAGACGATAAACGACAAGCTGATTGCCAACGGTATTGCTGTGCCGGTATCCTGCCAGTCCGGAGTGTACGATACCTGCCTGACAGGGGTTGTAAAAGGCGTGCTTGATCATCGGGATTCTGTACAAACTGATGGTGAAAAAGCGTCGAATGAGTGAATCACGGTGTGTTGCTCTCGATCGAAATCCAAGACACTCGTGTTGGATATCTAACCAGTAAGGTACTCATAGTATGGCGTTCAAGGTGGCTCAGGGTTCGTTGTTTGCCGTTTTATCGCGCTCACCCTGGTGGTATAGCGTATTGGTCGGGTGTGCGTTCATTGCCATTAGTGCGGTTATTGCATCCGGGCAATACGTCATTCTGGGTATCTTTGGTGCATTGCCGTTTTTCGGAATAGCCGGATACTCTCGGTTCAAGCAATCCAAACTGCCCAGCAGACAACGTGTGATCGAAGTGTCAGCACTTGCCCGCAAAATGTCGGCTGCAAAAGTTGCAGAGACGATTGCAGCTCCATACGTTGAACAACGGTTCGATTCGACTGTGTTCAAGGGCAATGCCGCTGATTTGGAGTTGGTGCGTGGTAACCGTACGATATTACTGTGCACTAAGCGCTTCAAGGTGGCCAACACCGGTATAGAGCCGTTGAAGCAAATGGTTGCCGCTGGCGAGAAGATTGAAGCCACAGAGTATCTGTATGTCGCTTTGGGCGAAATTTCTGCGGCTGCGCGTGACTATGCCCGGCAACATGATATCGAGCTGATACAGGCCGACAGACTGGCCGAGTTTCTGGATGGTCAGGCGATCACCGTATGAATGACACTTCAATGCCCTTCAGCCATCTACGCTTGCAAAGTATGAGCTGGGAGACTAACCAACGGCTAGCCCGGATGTGCTATTCAATGGTTCGGCCGTCACGATAACGCCATCGGTGTCCGCGTAAAGGTAATCGCCCGGCCTGAAAGTCACCCCTCCGAAGGAGAGCGGGATATCTCGCGCTCCTTGAGTGGCGGGGATGGATTTTCTGGAGCAGGTTCCCAGCGCGTAGAGCGCAACGGGAATGTCACTGATCTGAACCGTATCCCGGATGTAGCCGTTTACGATTATGCCAGCGAATCTGTTTTTCTCAGCAAACTGCATCAGTTTTTCACCCACGATGGCGAAGTAGGCCTGGTCTGCATCCACCACAACAACCTTGCCCTGACCATCCTCGTCACGTAATAGTGTGATCAAATCGCTGTTGTTAAGGTTCAACTGAAGGGTGACGATTGTTCCCTGACACCTGTCTGCACCGCCGTAGTTCGTGTATCCGGGGCCGAGTACACTGACCTTGTCGGGGTAGGTGTCGCAGAAATCTGCTGTGTAATCCGCCATTCCATGCTCTCCAACTTCATTCAAGGCCCCACTGACAGGGTTCCCGGCGCTGATCTTACCACCTTAGTTCTTCCGCGCAGGGGGGCATTTGATACTATGCCTCGCTGGATAAAGAGCACGTGAAAGATGAAAGTCGTAACGGGTGTGATTGGCAACGATATTCATGTTGTGGCCAATCGATTGATGGATCTGTCGCTGAATGCGAGAGGCTATGAGGTGTTTAATCTGGGCGTGAATACCTATCTGGAGGAGTTCTTTGATGCGGCGGTGGAAACTGGAGCCAGCATCATGCTGATTTCTTCACTCAACGGTGAGGCGGAAGGGTGGGCTCGTGAGGTCAAGCTGCTCAAGGCTAAATACAAGTGCCTCGACAATCTCATCATGATGATCGGTGGCAATCTCACTGTGGGTAGTGGTAATGCTGAGGATATTATCCCGCGTTACAAGAATTACGGTTTCGATCTTGTCTGTCATCAGATAGATCTGAACACGGGTCTGGATATGCTCGAAGACTATCTGCGGGAAAAATCTACGTTACAGGAACATGCAGGCTCATGAGCCAACTTCAGGAAGAACGAGAAATTATCCTCGGCAACGAGAACGTCGATTCCTTCGATTTTGATGAGGTTCGCGAGTTTGTCAGAGGAGCTGATGTGAAGCTGTTTATATCCCATCATTTTGACAAGCGTGAGAAAATGCTCGTCCAGCCGCGCGGTGGGTTCCCAACCTATGAGAAGCAGTTTGCGTTGTACGAGTTCTTCGTCGAGGCCAATGTCGACGTGCTGCCTCTGACTATTGATTCGAATACCCGGCTCAATGACTACGCGACAGCCAAGAAAATGCTGCGCCTGAGCGAGGCCAACGAGGTTGATATGCTCAACGGCTATCCGCTGGTTAACCACGGGTATCGCAGTACGCGCAAGATGATGACGCACTTCAATCATCCGGTGAGTCTGCGGCACGGTACGCCAGATGCCAGACTATTGATAGAAATTGCCATTGCCTCTGGCATATTCGAAATCGAGGGTGGTCCTATCACCTATTTACTGCCGTATTCAAAGAACTTCCCGCTGGATAAGGCGTTTTTGTACTGGAAATACGTAGAGCGGGTATGCGCTGACTATTCCACGCTAAACAAGCCCATCAACCGAGAGTCTTTCGGGCCCCTGACTGCCACACTGGTGCCACCATGCATAACGATTGTCATTCAGCTGCTGGAGATGATGCTGTCTCTGGAAGAAGGGGTTAAGTCGTTTTCGGTGTCTTTTGCACAGCAAGGCTCCATGATTCAGGATATCGTCACAGGTACAGTGACTCGCAAGCTTGCCGACTACTATGCTGCTCAAATGGGCTGTGAGGATGTCCGCATACATCTTGTCTATCACCAGTGGATGGGGGCGTTCCCGATGAATCGGGATTCAGCTGATCAGCTGATCAACATGTCTACAGTGATTGCATCGATGTGCGGTGCTGACAAGATCATCACTAAAACACGTGAGGAGGCGGTAGGCATTCCTACTAAAGAAGCCAATGCGCAAACCGTGGCCAATACCCAGTACACGCTAGGCATTCTGGGTGGTTTGCCTGCCATCACGGATGAGCAGGAAGAACAGATTCTAACCGCTGAGGTAGGCGCCATCATGGAAGCCGTATTCAATGACCCGGCTGACACGCTCTGGCGCAAAGTATTCAATTCGATAAAGAATGGCATCATTGATGTGCCATTTTCACCGCACATCATCAATCACAACAAGATGATAACCATCAGGGATACGGAGAAAAATATCCGGATCATCGAGCGCGGCAACGTGCCTATCCCCGATCGCTGCCTTGCCTATGAGAGGTCCTGTTGTGACCTTAACAAGGACACCACCGGTATCGTCAACGACATCATCAAAGACATAGGAATAATGCAGTGAGTACGAACAACGAAAAGCTGCTGATTGACATCGGCAGTACGTACTTCAAAGTCAGTACGAGGGAATCCATTGAGCAGCATTTCCGGGATTTCAATAAGCAGATTCTTGACGATCTGACGCACAAGTGCGGCGATACCGTAGAGCGCTTTGAGCCTGAAGATATTCATATCTGTTCCTCTGCCAACGGTGGCCTGAGTACGTTGATTATCGGTTTGACGCATTCGTACTCATTGAAATACGCAAGCAACATCGCCTATAACGCGGGCATTAATATCATTGACTCTATTGTCTTTCAAGACATCGAGGACTATTCCGTCCCGAGTGATCTGATCGATGTCGTCGTCATCGTGGGTGGCATAGACTCCAACGGTGGATTGTTCGATGAACGCCTCAGTGGATACCTCGCCAAGCTGAACTACTCTAACGTGGTGTATGTGGGTAACTCACCCGATGCTACAGCGATAGCACTCGAAGTGGATCGTTTGGTTGTGCTGCCAAATATAATTGATGATCGCTTGCATATTGTCGAGACGCATCTCAAGCAATACCTTACCAATCTGTATCAGCAGGATATTGAAGGTAAGGAAGACATCAAGGATCTTTACCAGATCACCGGCAATCAGATATATTCAACGCCCTATGTGGTCAATAAATCTTTGCCGCTGATTTGCGGCTCATTTTCTGTCACAGATCCTTTCATTCTGCTTGATATTGGTGGAGCGACTACTGATGTTCACTATTCCAAGGATCTGGTGAGCGACAATATTGTAACCGAGCAGGGTCACGACCGAATAGTGTTCAAGAAGCTGGGCGTGTTCAAATCCAAGCAGTCACTCATATTCACCGCCGAGAACAACGAGTTTGCTTATGAGCTTCTCATGCATCTCAACGTCACGGAGAACATCTACAACGAGCACAGTGAGAAGGCCACGAAGGTTCTGATGCAGTTAGCCATCTTCCTGGTGCTAAGCAAGATGTCTCACTACAGACCTGCCTATGTAACGCTGAAACTTCTGGCCATGAACAGCATCGTGTTTACGGGTGGTATAACCAAAGTGCTTGACACCGACGATATCGAAAATGTGGTGGCGTTCTTCTATCGAAAGATACTCAATTCACATCACAAGCCTGTAACGGTACTGGATGCCGACTACGTCATCTGGACACTCGGCGCAAGGGAGCACGCTACATGTCAATAAACTGCATCCGGAATCTGCTTGACAACGCTTCAATTTCACACCCGCACAAGATTGCGTTAGTTCATCAGGAACGCAACCTTTCGTACGCCGATCTGCTTTCCCGGGTAAACCAGGTAGCGTTCTATCTTCAGGAACTGGACCTGCCCAAGGGTGCCAGAGTAGGGATTTATACCAGCAAAGACATCTCTCAGGTGATTGCCATTCTGGCAATTCTATCGACTGACTATATCCTCGTGCCGCTTACCCGCTTGCTCAAGCCTGAACAGGTTGAGTACATTATCAATGACTGCGACATTCAGTGTGTGATAACCGACAAACTGAAACTCAAGAGTATCGAGGAAATTAACTTCGAGGGGCATATTGTATCCATCCAGACAGTTAATAAGGATATTCCGTCGTTTGAGGAGATTTTCAAGTATTACAATAAGCCATTCAGCTGCGCTATTCATGGCCACGAGAGTGCTGTTATCACGTATTCGTTTGGCCTGACGGGTACCCCTAAAGGTATCGTCATTTCTCATCGCAACCTGATCGATTCTGCGCGCGTGGTATCACAGTATCTGGAGCTGAACGAAGACGATGTGATTTCAGGTTTGTTAATCTTCAATCTCGACTACGGACTTAACCAGATATTCTGTGCGTTGCTAAACAAGGCGACGCTGGCTCTTCATCGTTTTATCTTGCCAGAAGATTTTTTCAATCATATTATCAACGATCAGGTCACCGTACTGCCTCTCATGCCGGTGAATATCTCCCAGATGTTTGACGAAGATATGTACGTGCTGCCCAGTGTTGAGCTGTTTGACAACGTGCGAACCATTACGTCGTCGGGAGGCAATGTGACTGCTCGCATGATTGGCGACTGCGAGAAAGCTTTCCGAAACGCGCGATTCTATTCCATGCATGGTCTGACAGAGGCGTTTCGTTCCACCTACCTTGATCCGTCGCAGATCAAGATCAGACCTGATTCCATAGGTAAAGCTATTCCTGATGTAGAGCTTTACGTCATCAACGAGGACGGCAAAGAATGTGCTCCCCGGGAAGTAGGGGAGCTGATTCATCGCGGCGGGTATATCTATCGCGGCTTCTGGAATGCGCCGGCAGATACCGCTGAGAGGTTCAAGTCAGTTCAGATACTTGCCAACGTGCTGGAGCTAGAGGGGCAACTGGCGGACGAAACCGTGGTGGCCACGGGAGACTATGTTTACAAGGATGAGGAAGGGTACTTATATTTCGCCTATCGGCGTGACGACATGATCAAGACCAGCGGTTTTCGAGTATCACCGCTCGAGGTGGAGTCGGTAGTTGCGCGGCATCTTCCCCAGGTGAATCAATGTGCTGTGTTCGGCATGGACAATCCACAGATTGAGGAGGAGATCGTCATGGTGTATTCAGCAGCCAGTGAAATGTCTGAGAAAGAGATTACCTTCGAGCTGAAGCGGCACTTGGCTTCCTACATGGTTCCCACAAGAATTGTGTTCCGAAAGTCCTTGCCTCTGGTACAGAGTGACCAAAATCAGATAAACAAGGACGAGCTGAAAAGGGAACTGGCAGAAAGCTGATATGTCATGCGCGTGGAGCGTATTCTATTCAATTGAAAAACCAGGCACACGTCCTTACAAGCAGTCACTGTCTGTGAGCGTGGCATCGCCTTGGTGTCTGGCCCACCAAACCGCTTTGCAGGCATTTATCTGACCCGTTTCCGGGTTGGCGGTGCTTTCCAGCACCCTTTTTATATCCGCTGGCAACAGCGTGGGCGAGATACCCAGAACCAGTGCGGTAAGGCCGGTGACGTGCGCAGTTGAAAACGAGCTACCGTTGAAGAAATCATATTGCTCGTCGGGTAATGTGCTCAATACATGCCGGCCCGGTGCCATGAGTGTGGGTGCTCGATAATCACCTGGCATGTCTGCCACTATCATGCCTTCTATAGACGTCGGAAACGCTTTGTCATCATGCGCAGGTTTGGCACCTATGACCATAATTCCCCGTGCCAATGCCTGTAGTACCAGTCTTTCCAGTAGGGGATCAGGAGGGCCGGTCAGACTAAGGTTGATGATGTCGACATCTTGCTGTATCGAGTAGTTCAATGCCTTAGCCAAGGTGAGTGAGTTACAGATTGCAATTTTTTTCGCACTGTCAGTATGCCAGCATGCCTTGAGCGCCAGTAACATGGCATCAGGAGCCACTCCTACCATCCCGGTTTGGTTATTAGATTCGGCCGCGATGACGCCTCCTACCGCTGTGCCATGAACATCAGATCGAAAGCTTACCTCATCACCATCAACGAAGTTTTTCGTTGCTTCGGTGCTTGATGAAATTTCGGAATGATGAGTATCCACTCCTGTATCTATCACGGCTACTCGAACACCCTTGCCACGAGACCATTGATGGGAACTGATTGCATCCATGGAATGGACTCCGTGCTGTAATGACAGATACGGGTCATTGTAGGGTTCCGACTGAGTGGCAAAGGATTGAACCAGCTGAGCAGTTTCCACGCCTGGTTCACCGCGCAGAGCATTGATGACCCGCTGTCTATCCTGTCTATCATGTATTTTGAACACGACGCAGAACACATCAATAGTCTGCAAGGGCCAGTTTGCGACACGTAGAATTGCATATCTGGATTCAAGCTTGTCGACGAACTGCGCATACAGTGCAGGTACATCACCGTTTACCGGAACAGGTTCGTTCTGAGTCAGTAGAGTGTAATAATCAGTGGTTAATGTAATCAGAATGAGTTGTGGTTCCAGATTTTCAGTGTAGCGGCCGAAAGTCTGATCGGTTACAACGCCACTCGGATTTCCGATATCCCGCGTGGTCTGACAGGACGACAGAACCAGGCACGCCCACAATAAGGTCACGCACTTAGCAATATTCATGGAGGATTCAACTGTCCGATAAGCTGTATGCACTGTCAAGCTACCACAGATGTAGCAAAGAAAATATAAGCTGACTCACAACAGATGTTCAACGTTTTTGTCAATACCAGCCGGCCTGTACTTAGGAAGAGCATCACGGCGAGTCAGTTGGGGCAATGGAACAAATCCCACTCTCATATGGCTTGCGCAGCACTGGTGAAAAACGTCATGGAAAGACCAATCAGGGCAATCCCACTGACACGATTCAGCTTACCTACGACATCGCCACCGCTATTTTTTTGCAAGACATACTCTAGTACCAGTGCAACAAGGGTTGTCCAGATGATACAGATGGCAATGTGAACGAACACGAGGAAGAATGAGTGTGATACGGCATTGCGACCTGCCATGATGAATTGCGGAAACGCAGCCACATAGAACAAGGTTATTTTAGGATTGAAAGCGCTGATCAATAGCCCTTGTGTGTAGCATCCGAAAAGACCTCGAATACGTGTTTGTGGAATCTCGTTGTCAAGGACAATATCGATATGAGGGTTGCGACTGTGTTCATCCGTCGAGATTGAAGTCACAAGAGCGCTATCGTTACCGGGATTTGCTGGTTTCTCCCTCATGCTATCAGCGGTTTTCAGCAATAGTATGTCTACAGTGGGTACGGGTGATTTCGGAAGTTTCTCAGGTTGCCTAGAAGGTGATAGTGCTTTCACGCCCAAGTAAAGGAGGTAACAGGCTCCCGTCACTTGTATCAAGACCAGTATGATTGGCTTGGCGGCGATCAGCGCAGAAACACCGTAGATAGCCAATGCTCCGTGGAGCAGGTAGGAGGTGCTGAAACCGGTGCAGTTTGCCAAAGCGCCTTTTTTTCTGAATGCAGGTACGCTTCTAAGGATCAATAGGAAGTTAGGGCCTGGACTTAGCTCAATGACTGCTGCCATTGCCGCGAATCCCAATAGAAGTGACATTTCCATAATGTAGGTACCTAGTCGTTAACTGCGGAACGTTCTTTGACCAAAGGCCGCTTTGTAGAAAGTGAGTACCAGCATGCAGAAATCCGGTTCAATGAATTTGCAATTAACGCGTCAAATGGATTGGGTACGTCGCCTGTGCACGCAGGAACACAAGTTGGTATGAAGACGACGATGATCAGTAACGAGGAAGTAAACTAGACTTCAGCATAGGACCGCCGATCGTCGTGCCCGCGTTCGCGTCCTTTTGGGGGCTACGCGCAACGTCTCACAGATCATGGGACTGTTGTGCAGGCGTTTCCTGTGCTATTCAGTACAGCGGGTGTTCCAGAAATCTACGGTAGAGAGGTGTGAGTCATGGCAGGTGGTTGGTCAAAGGACGGTGGTGTTCAAGAACAGATTGACGCGAGCGTGGATGAGGCAGTGGCGCGGGTACGTGGCAATCTACCTAAGGGTGAAAGCGCCACCCATTGCGATGAATGTGACGCACAAATTCCAGAGCGCAGACGATTAGCGGTACCAGGCGTAAGGCTGTGTATCACCTGCCAGGAAAAACTGGACGAGGATGAACAATCTGCAGCTGGATTTAACCGACGCGGTAGCAAGGATAGCCAATTGCGCTGACAGAGCATCTACTCTGGTTGAGATGCCATTATCAGCTGACGTGTATTACTACCTGTTTTTCGCGCAGAGTGTGTATACGACCGATATCGATCTGACTGGCAGAAGTTAGTTCAAAGCACATCACGACACTATGATTGCTTAAGGCTAGATTCTGGTGCACCAGTAATCCGACACCACTGTTAATTGGCACAACCGATGTATGCAAGTGATCAGGAAAGAAGCTGTGAACAAATACAGTGCTACAGATTATGGATACGATGATGAAGCGCACGCAAGGATTCTCGACCAGGTTGGTGTAGCCGTAATCACCATTGACAGTGAAGGCCACATTCTCGATACGAATGTGTTTGCGGAAATCATATTCGGATTTTCCAAAGTAGACATGCAAGGACAGAACGTATCCATGTTAATGCCACGGGATCACGCCAGACACCATGATGGTTACCGGCAACATCATCGGTCCACGGGTGAGAAACGCATGATCGGTAAGCAAAGGCACGGTAAGGGAAAGAAAGCCGATGGAACCGTTTTTCCCATGCATTTGGCAGTAGGCAGGCTGGAGGTAGGGGATCAGATCTATTTCAAAGAGATCATCCGCGACCTGAGCGTTCGGAAGCGATTGCAGAATCAGGCGACACGACTTGGGCAAATCGTGGATGAGTCTGTCAATGAAATATTCGTATTCAAGACAGATACTCTGAACTTTACGCTGGCTAATCGTGGAGCCGTCAAGAATCAGGGTTACTCAACGGAGGAGTTTGCGCAACTAACACCTGTTGACATCAAGCCGCAGTTCACTGCTCTTACCTTCAGGGATCTAGTAGCGCCTTTACTCAGTGGAGAACTGGATCGGCTGAACTTCTAGACAATTCATCGGCGCGAATATGGAGGAGTTGCTGTATCAGCGTCTGGCTACGATTATTAACAAGCGCCGCGAAGTGGTGTCAAAGCTCTCCTATCGGAAGACTGCGCTTTGATGCCGACGCAGCTTTTCTGTGTATTTCAGGCTCTGCCGGCTTGTATTGGAAAGGAGCCGATCAAGCGCCGCGACTGGTCTCAGCAATAACGCCTGGAAGGCTGATAGGGGATTTGTCGATCATAATCAATGAAAAACGTCCTCTAGCTCCTGTCGCGTTGGAAGACAGTATATTCCTGCGCATCGGTGCGATAGAACTCATGGCTATCAGTAAAAACGATGCCATGGTGGCTACCAGCTTGATGAGGTCTGTGGCAGGCCACATGAGCGGAACTGTCGATGCACTGCGCGAGCTACAACTCTATTCCAGCAAGCGTGGTATCGACTTCTCTGATTTTGATCAGGAGCGGTCGAAACAGAAACTGAATAGTTGAAAAGTTTCTGCTACTGGCCATCAGGCTGCAATCAGGTAGATTTGCTGAAAATGCTTCGTGTGATAGCAAAAACAGTCACCACAGTTGCCAGCCAGAAAAACCAGGTAATAGGGCCACGAAACAGGATCATAGGGTTGCTTCCTGACATCAGCATGGCCTGGCGGAAGTTGTCCTCCAGTAGCGGGCCGAGAATGAACGCGATCAGGAACGGTGCGGCCGGAATTCTAAAGCACATCATGAGATAACCAAGCCAACCCATGACGAACATGACACCGACATCAAATATATTATTGTTGACCGCGAATACACCGTAAATACACAGCACAAGCACTGCGGGCATCAATATTCGTTTGGGAACGTCAGCGACAAATCGAAAACCCTTAATCGCAACGCTGCCTATGAGCAACAAGAACACTGAGCTCACGATCAGCCCTATAAAAAGTCCGTAGATGATATCGACGTTCAGCAGGAACATCATGGGGCCGGGTTGCAGACCATGCACCATGAAGGCACCGATTATGATGGCTGTTATAACATCCCCTGGTACTCCTAAAGCAAGCAGTGGAATCAGGGTTGCTCCGGCAACGCCATTGTTACCAGCCTCAGACGCGGCTACTCCCTCAATCTCGCCCTTGCCAAAGTTTTCCTTATTCGGTGAATTACGACGCGCTTCGGAATAGCTGAGAAAAGCCGATGGAGCAGCACCAATGCCGGGAATTGAACCTAGAAAGACACCGATCAGGCTGCCACGGATGATGGACTTGAAGCTGCGACGATAGTCTGCAAAGGTGACTGTCGAGTTACCCAGCTGCCGGGCTTGACCCAGATGTGCAACCGGGTTCCAGGCCATGGCGATGATTTCGGGAATGGCGAACAGGCCAATTAGCACTGCGATAAAATTAAGCCCACCCATCATGTTCGGATCACCGAAGGTAAAGCGATTAGTGCCGTAAACCAAGTCGAGCCCCACAGTGGCTAGCAATAGTCCCATCATGGCTGCCAGCGCACCTCGTAACAGGCTCTCCCCGGAAACGCCTGCAATAATGGTTAGTGAAAAGAGAATCAGGGCGAAGAACTCGGGTGGCCCGAACTTCAGGGCGAACGATGCCAGCCAACCTGCAAACAGAATAAGCGCAAGATTTGATACGAGGTCGGCGGTGCAGGACGCCCACAAAGCCATCCCCAGAGCGCGTCCTGCCTCACCCTGCTCAGCCATCGGGTAGCCGTCCAGTATAGTGGCAGAGGAGGCGGGTGTACCAGGTGTCTTGATAAGAATGGCTGGTATGGAGCCACCGAAAATGCCTCCTTTGTAAACACCCAGCAGCAAGAGGATGCCGGTTATGGGCTGCATCGAAAAAGTGAAAGGTAAAGTCAGAGCCACCGCCATGGTGGCGGATAAGCCGGGTATGGCACCGCCAACCACTCCGATGCAAATGCCTAGGAACAGTGCCGCAAACGCTTCGAAGGATGAGACCAGGCTCAGGCCTGCCATAAGGCTGTCCATCAGGCTCATGGGAGTCTCACATAGTTACCTTGTGGAATTCCTACTCCAGCCACATGGGCGAAGAACAGATACAGCGCCAATGGAATCAGCATGGCGCAAAGCACAGCGGTTCGTGGATGGCGTGTCCGAAATATGAGTGCCGTGATAAGAAAGACCAGCATTGTGGTCCATACCATGCCAAGTCGCGGCAAGGCGAACATGGTGACGATCATGATGACAGCCAGTGAACCCAACCTCAGCCAGCCGAGTGCTCCTGGTCTGGATTCGTCATCGTTGACTTTGGTGACAGGTTGATGCCATCCGCCGATAATCATGGCCAACCCAATTATCCCTGTTATGCCAGACAGGACGTAAGGCCAGAAGGTGGGGGCCAATACGATGTTCTGCACATTGGAAGGTGATGAAACGGCTTTCGGAATACCAATAAAAATCAGGAATAGCGCAATCAAACAGGCGGCTATTCCCACATGCACGTGGGCGGACAATTGCTTCATTGGATGCGCTTACGCTTAGTGAAACGCGCCTGCTCAATGGCAGGCGCAAATAGCTGACTCCAGAGGGGTCAAGCTGATGGCTAGCCCTCGATGCGCATACCCAGTTCATCAACCAGAGCACGAAAAACCTCATACTGGCCTTGAATAAATTCATTAGCTTCTTCGGGGCTCATCAATTCGATCACGGATCCGCGTGCTGACATGGTTTCATTGAACTTTGCATCAGCTGTGGCTGTCGCCATCCACTCTTCCCACATTGATGCGATATCATCCGGCAAGTCGTCAGGGCCAGCAATACCTGTCCAGCCTACCAATTGATTTAAACGTGGTTTGCCAAGTTCATTAGCTGTGGGCGCATCAAAACCAACGATAGGCTCTGCGGTTGTCACCATGAGTGGTTTAAGTTGGCCTGCTGCGACAAAGCTTGCAAGGGCAGAGGAGTTAGTGCATAAGAAAGTGGCTGTGCCATTGAGCACTGCAGTAGCTGCAGCGCCACCGCCCTTTTGAGGTATGTGGGTAGCCGCATTCAGTGGATCAGCGACGCCGAATTCGTTGAGCACCATAGCGCCTGCTAAGTGCAACAATGACCCCACACCAGATGAGCTGTAGCTTACGCCTCCTTCGGTAACCTTCGTGATCAGTTCATCCATGGAATTGATACCGGATGCTGGCGCAACGGCACAGGCAACCGGGTTTATTTCATACACGGTAACGAAACGAAAATCGTCGAGTGTATAGGGCAAGGTCGCTTTCATGGCGGGGCTCACTGAGTGAGAACCAACGCGTGCGAATAGCATGGTGTAGCCGTCACCCTTTGCATTTTGAACGTTGACAGAACCCGTCGCACCACCGGCACCCGTGATGTTTGCCATGATGAGTGGCTTACCAACCGCATCTCCCAGTGGCTCTGCAATGGCTCGAGCAGATATGTCAGTAGCCCCGCCTGCACCATAAGGAATCACCATTGCGATAGGACGCTCTGGATAATCGGCAAGTGCGGACGTTACAGTCAGCGCGGCGCTGACACTCAGGGCTGCAGCTGTTTTTATCAGGGTCATGATTATCTCCAGTTGGACACGCGCCGGAAACCGAGCACGATATGATAGTGTAATCACAAGTATTTCTTGAGAGAAGATAATTTACCTTACACGTTCTGAAAGTCAAGCTTTCATAAACCCGATGTGGCCTCACTGATGAGTATCCGGTTGTTACGCACATTGGTAGCGGTTGCCGACTCCAGAACCTTCAGTGCTGCTGCCGATCAGGTGCATGTCACCCATGCCGCCGTCAGTCAGCAAATGCAGACACTGGAATCTGATCTGGGTATTGCTTTGTTCGACCGAAGCAAACGCACGCCTGAATTGACGCCACTGGCGCGCGAGGTTGTCAGCAAAGCTCGTAAACTTATTGCAGAGTACGACAACCTGGTGCCTTCGGTAATCGGCGATGATGGCTTGAATGGTGAAGTGACGTTCGGCGCATTGCCCACGACGCTCACGGGTCTTACGCCGCAGGTAATGGCGCTCCTGAAAATGCGATTCCCTGACTTGCGTCTGCGCATAAGGCCTGCTCTAACCAATGCATTGTTAACCGATATAGAACGTGGGTGGCTAGATATTGCGGTATTGTGCAAACCTCATTTGATGCCACTCGGTATTGAGTTCAAGGAACTGGTCACAGAACCTCTGGAGTTGATTACCTCCGAACAGGTTGCTGAAAAGCATCCCGTTGCATTACTGACCTCGCAACCGTTCATTCGCTTTAATCGCAATGCGGTGGTTGGAACCTTGATCGACAACTGGATTGTGTCACAGCGAATCCGTGTGGCTGAAACCATGGAATTGAATAGTCTGGAAGCCATCGAAAGTATGGTGCATGCCAATCTGGGCGTATCGATCGTACCAAAACGCTCGGTACAACCTCACAATACAATCCCGCTCAACCGCATCCCATTAGGGCCAGATGCACCCACTCGTTGCCTGGGTCTGGCGTATCGTTCAGACTTCGTCAAAACAAGGGTTATAGAGGAAATGTTGATTGCGTTGCGTGAGGTCATCGATGATGCCCCGTCAAAGGTTGAGACAGTCAATGCTTGAGCGCTGAATCCATTTGCCTACCTTATCATGCCAGCGGCAGCAGGAGGCTTTGATAATGGTTTGGCAGGAACAGGTAAGGCTTTGTTAAGGCTTGGCTTCTATTTGCTTGTTTCAGCGCCTATTACTGCTGTTGCCGTAGTGGCATTTATGTCTTTACTGGCAGGGCTTCAGGGCTTATGGGCTTCAGGGCTTATGGGTGGTCCGCTCTGCCATTAGAGCTCAGCCATCACGCGTGTGGCGCTATGTAGCGCCCGGACTCGTAGGCGTACCTCTGGGAGTATCGCTTCTGAAGGCCATTGATGCTGATACGTTGCGTGTTTTGCACAGAACGCTGATTTTACTATTGACGAAATGAAGCTGCTACTTGATAGCGCAGCGCACTCATCACCTTCATCGGACCATTGGCGCCAGATTGCGGAGGCAAAACGCCGAGAGCTACAAAAAAATTGAGTAGTTGAAAAAAAGGGATAGCGTGCTAAGCCAAATCTTGAAGTGCAAATGCTCTACAGTGAATGAATGCGTGGATAGCTGTTTTCGGAATCAGTAACCATTTTTCCAGAATCACACAATAGATTGATGTCACAAGCCACGGTTGCCGACAGCCAGTCAGGCATTTTAGCCGCTATTAACGAAGTGATTCGCTCACAGCCTGTCAACAGGTTGTGCGGATCATCCATCTGATAGCAACAGTATGTGGGTCTTGGCTAGAAGCAGGACACACGTATATCCTCTGAGCTTGATTCTGCATACTGGAGTTCCCCCGTTTTAGTGGACACCGGGGCTATGCTGCGGGATTAGTTGCAGCGGATTGATTGTCCCTTCTGAAATCTACAGGACTTGTATAACCGAGTTTCGAATGTTTACGCACTCGATTGTA
>Ga0209185_1000094_pt1 | contig 130858 bp, 100 predicted proteins | sample SidtaG_2_FD_187425 | JGI IMG/M metagenome (GOLD analysis project Ga0209185, IMG submission 187425) | Marine algal microbial communities from Sidmouth, United Kingdom - Sidmouth_Asex2 metaG (SPAdes) (version 2) | ecosystem: Host-associated > Algae > Red algae > Unclassified | place: Sidmouth... | reverse complement strand
TCATGAATATGCACGTAATGGAACAACATTTAGCGTTAATCTCGCAAAAAACTAAAGACGGGCGACATGCAGTCATCGTTGTCGATGGTGCTGCATGGCATCAACCTTACCTAGCAGATAAGTTTAGCAGACATTGATCAGACCACTTTGTGACTTTTTGATTTAATTAGCTGCGTGATCGACGAAGTTTTTTCAATTTTATTATTGTACACAAATTAATTTTTAGGTCTTTCAATAAAAGACTCTTATTGTTGATACTTGGCAACTTTTAAAGGAATAAATTCCAAATGATGACTCGAAAATGGCGTTTTAAATAAAATTTTTATAAATTTACCTGCTCAATGTCTGGTTTAGTAACTTAACGATCATTAAGTTACCGCCTTATTCACCTGAACTGAACCCAATAGAACAAGTATGGAGTTGGTTGCGCCAACATCATTTAGCGAACAGGTGTTTTAAGGGATATGATGACATCCTTGATGCTTGTTCAGATGCATGGAACTCATTCGTTAGTGATGCTAAGCGAGTAACGAAAATGTGTAGTAGATATTGGATTGAAGTGGGAACAACTTAAGATGGAATGGTATAAAAATAAAACTCCCTTAAATAATAGTATTAAATCAAATAGTTTTAAAATATCTTTATGATAAAAAGATGATAAATATTTATGGTATCGGGTATATACCCGTTACCATTCAATATAAACTAAATTTTTTGTACTGCTTTTAAAACCTGTTCAACCAACTGTTTAGCTTTTTCATTATTTGTTGATTCGGCATAACAACGTAATTCAGGAGCGTTACCTGAAGGTCTTAGATGAATAATATTATCATCTGATAAGGTCAGTCTTAACCCATCAGTTACATCAATATTATTAACCGAAATCCCCTCAAAACCTAATAACTTGATTAGCGTTGATGCATCACCAGAATAAGTATTAATTAGTTGCTGGCTTTTTTCAGTGGCAAAGTTTTTAATTCTATCACTAGCTGAAAAACGCAATGTGCCCGCCTCCACTAAATCAGAAATAGTTATATTTTTGGTTGCTGCCGCCAATAACATAATGGCAGGTAAAAGCGCATCACGAGTTGGTAAAGCTTTTAATAATTTATTATTAATTTGAGTATCAGCACCTAATAAAAAACCACCATTTGCTTCAAATCCAGCCACAGAGGCATACTGTTTACTCAATCGAGAAAATTCAGCAATAACGTAAGGAGAACCAATTTTAGTGCGTTCAACCTTTTTAAATGCATTCGATAATTCGATTGATGTATTACAACTTACCGGCACAGCAAGCGCGTCAATACATAATTGTTTAGCACACAATAAACCTAAAATATCACCACGTAACCACACACCATTTTCATCGGCAATTAGAGGTCGATCGCCATCACCATCGGTAGAAAATATAGCGTCAAAACTATACTCTTTTGACCAATTAATGGCTTTTAATTGATCTTCTTCTGATACAGCTTCTGTATCAATAGGAACAAATTTATCGCTACGCTCTAGCGAAGTTACTTTAGCACCTAATTCTTCAAACAATGCTTGATACAAATCTCTACCGGCACTTGAATGTTCATAAATACCAATATGCTTACCCGTTAAAAAAGGTTTATCAAATAACGAAGTATAGCGTTGAATATATTCTGTAGCTGCTACATTGCTGGTGGTTAATTCTTCCAAAACATCAAGTGAAGTAAACTGTGCGTTACTATGTATAATTGACGATTCGTCTTTTTTACTAATTTCACCATCAGGGCGATAAAATTTTAAACCATTGCGGTCAAACGGAATATGACTTCCGGTAACCATTATACTTGGTATTTTTCTTTCCATGGCTGCAAACGCTAAAGCAGGCGTAGGAATAACACCATAATAAATAACCTCAATGCCCTGCTGCCTCAATGCCGCAGCACAAGCTTTTGCCATGCCGTAGCTGCTTGGCCGGTTATCTATAGCAATAGCTAAACAATCAAAGGTAAAATCGCCTTTAAGAGTATCTAAAAATGCTAATGAAAATGCCGCACAAACATTAGGGGTAAATTGTTCAACTAAACCACGTGCGCCACTGGTTCCAAAAGCAACACCACTTTCGGCTAAAACTTCGTTTGATTTTAATAAGTTCATATTATTTTACTCTACCGTATCGGTCTTCAAATCTAACAATATCATCTTCACCTAAGTATGATCCTGATTGCACTTCAATAAGCTGCAAATCAACTTTACCTGGATTTTCTAAAGAATGAATCGCTGTAATGGGAATATACACTGATTGGTTTTCAGAAACGTATTGTTCGGCATCATTAATAGTTACTTTAGCCATACCTGACACTACAATCCAATGCTCTGCTCGGTGATGATGCATTTGCACCGATAATTTAGCACCTGGTTTAACCGTTATACGCTTAACTTGGAAGCGCTCGCCACTATCAACTGAATCATATTTACCCCAAGGGCGATAAACTTCACGATGAATAATAGCTTCAGAGCGATCGCAAGCTTTTAACTTATTAACAATCGTTTTTACATGCTGAGCTTCATTTTTATGAGCAACTAATACAGCATCTTTAGTATTAATTACAATTAAATCTTTTACTCCAACGGTGGTAACCAACTTATCGTCACTAATAACTAGCGTACCTTGCGTATTAACTGATTCAACATCACCAGAGAAAGCATTGCCGTTTTCATCTTGTTTAGAAACCTCTAATAAGGCACTAAAGCCCCCTACATCATTCCAACCAGCATCCATAGGAACAACAACAACGTCTGAATTATTTTCAGCGCATAAAGGTTCCATTACCGCATAATCTATAGAGTCATCTGGGCATAACATAAAAGCAGATTTATCAACACGTACAAAATCCATATCTTGATTCTGAACCTGCATTGCATTTACACAAGCATTATATATTTCAGGATTATAGGTTTTAAGCGCATCAACATATCGGCTTGCTTTAAACATAAACATACCGCTATTCCAGTAATACTCACCTGAATCAACGTAGGCTTTTGCTGTAATTGCATCAGGTTTTTCAACAAAACTACTCACCAAAAACGCATCCTCTTTTGATGTATTATTAATTAATGCATTACCACGTTTAATATAGCCGTAGCCGGTTTCAGGGCTATTTGCCACAATCCCAAAAGTAACTAACTTATTATTTTGAGCAAATTCATAAGCTTGTTTAACTGATGTTTGAAAAGCATCTTCATCACTAATAACATGATCTGCGGCTAAAACTAATAAAACAGGGTCTTCACCGTTGGTAGCATTTTCTAAAGCATGAATAGCCGCTAAAGCAATAGCGGGTGCAGTATTTCGTCCAACAGGTTCTAAAAATATCCCACCATGCTCTACGCCTAATTGTCTTACTTGCTCCGCGGCTATAAAGCGGTGATCTTCATTACAAATAAGCATGCAAGGCTGGTTATTTAAACCGTTTAAACGAGAGATGGTTTGTTGAAGCATGGTTTGACTTTCGTCATTACCACAACCCAAGGCTAAAAATTGTTTTGGGTAATTGCTACGAGAAAGTGGCCATAAACGTGTCCCAGAGCCACCTGCCATAATTACAGGTAAAATCATTTTAAAAAATCCTAGTTATATTTAATTTAACAACTACTTTATGATTAAAATTATACACCTAAGTTGAGTCAACTTCATGACAAAAAATGTATTACATAAGAAACACGGCAATTAATTTGAAAAAGTTGTACTTACCTAAACTGTTTTTAGTTCCCACTGAAACATGCATTTTGAATGGTGACGGGTATATACCTGACCAAAATATAAAGGCAACTGTAATAAACAGTTGCCAGTATAAGGGTGTTTTACTTTTGTCTTTCAAATAAGGTTTTACATATAAGTTGCATTTGCTCTGGCGTTAACTTTAGTCCCACCGGTACAGCGTTCATATATATCTACGCCGTTAGTCACAATATTATTAGACTCAATACTAATATTATTTGCATCGGGATTAACAAACGTAGAATACAAACAAATACCTATGAACTTTGAACTCGGCTCAGAAATAAAATTATTAGCAATATAAGCATTTCCTTGCCCTATAGCGATACCTGAAGGTCTATAACCTAAGCGGTTAGTAACCCCTCTAATAGTATTATCTGTTATAGAAATATTAGCATCTGAACCATAACGAGTGCTTGTTGCAACGGTAATAGCACCATTAAATTTAAGGTTAGTATCAATTATTGTGTTTAAATGAATATCAACATTTTTAACATTAATTTTAATATCTATCGCCTCATTAGACGTGTTTCTAAGGTGATTATTTTCAATTTTCACATTAGTGATAATTTCATTAAAATTATCGTTACCATCACCAATATAAATACCTTCACCATACTGAGGAAGCGCCTTCCCCGTATCGGTTATTATATTATTAGCAATAGTAAAGTTTGAAAGGCTTTGTTTAGAAATCCCTGATTTTATCGTAATACCTTCTTGACCAACATTCGAAATATTATTGTTGGTAAAAGATAAATCTGAAGAGCCTTTTGTGTATATTCCATAAAGCCCGCCTGAAATAGTCAAACCAGAGATGGTAATGTTTTTTGAATTGTATATATAAACACCGGTGCCTTTATAATCACTATGTAAAATTTCAACATGGCTATCAAATTCAGCTTTTAGTGTAATGCCGCTTAACCCACCATCAATATTAATAATTCGAATAGCAGGGTAAACACCCGTTTTGAAACAAATCACATCACCAGAAGTACTATCACTTAACGCCTCATTAATATCAAAATATTGAGAACTATTAACTGTGTTTTGACTTAAATGTTGGTTGGGTTGCTGAGCTGGGAATGGTGGAGGTGCTGTTTGGCTCACCATAAACTTTGAGCAGGTTTGTGCCAAAGAGTTAGTTTGAAAAAAAACATAGGTAACTGTAAAGAAAAATAACTTTATAAAGCAATTTATTTTATTTCCAATAATACTTTTGTAATACAACATATATAATCCCCGTAGAAACTAAAGAACTTACACTTACAATGGACATGTAAATAAATGAACTTTGATAAGTTAATATTTGAGTTGATAAACTTTGATCAACATCAAAAAATAACAAATTAAAGTAGGGGCATAAAATAATAAAGAATATCAGCAGTAAGTTCATGTTAAATTTGCGTTTAAAGATTTGCCATTGCATGACCCAAAAGCACTGAATAAAGTTAATAACGAAACCTAAGACTAAAAGTTGACATAAAAGTATTAAATCTGAAAAAACTATTCCAATAATAATCATTGAAATATTTACTATAGAACTAAAAATACCACAGTAAAATTGAAGCTTAGCTTTTCCAACCGCTTGATATATACCCCCTGTAGAGCTTAGTACCATTTGTAGAGGAATGCTAACCGATAATACTTTTAAATATTGCCCAGCCTCATGCCATTGAGGTCCAAACATAATAAAAATAACTTCATCAGCGCCCCAAAACAATACCCAAGCTACAAAAAAACCAAGCATCGCTAACTTGAAAGAAATAGGATAATACTCCCTTTCAATCACATTCACTTCGTTTTTGTATTTAGTTAAAACAGGTTGTAATGCAGGAGTTATAGCAAAAGTAAAAAGCTGTAACGGATAACGCATTATTTGATAAGATTTTTCATAAAAACCAACAGTAGCAACACCAAAGTACTTAGTTATTAAAATAGTATCTAAATTACGTGAAAAGTAATTTAACAAATTAAAACCTAATTGATACTTAGCAAAACTTAACAGCAATTTAATTGATGAAACATGACGACCTAATTTAGGACGACCAATGGTAGTTATTGACGATTTATAATAATAAAAAAAGAATCGAACCGTAGGCACAAACACAAACTTACTGGCTAATGCTAAAAAGCCAAAATCCATATAATAAAGCACTAAACATAATGCAAACGCTAAAACTTCTGCGTAAATGTCTGCTTTAGCAATATCAATAAATAAAGAATCTTTCTGCAGTGTAGCTACTGGCAGCATTGAAGCCGATGAAGACAAAATAACAAAGCCAACCATCACCATAAGGTTAAAGCTTTCGCTGGCCAACCCTAACCATGTAAATAAGCTATTTGAAATTGATGTAAAAGCTAAAACTAAAACTAATCCAAATATAAGCGTAAAAGAGAAAATGCCATCCCTCTCTTTATTACCTAAAGTTTCAGCGTAAACAACTGCAGGACCTAAGCTAGACGTAGCAATAAGTTGAAAAAACATCACAATAACTTGTAATGTTGCCAATATCCCAAACATTTCAGGGGTAAATATTCGAGATAAAATACCTAATGAAATAATTTGAAAAATATAAAGGCTATATTTACCTGTTAAGCTTTGAATAATAGCTTTATTTAAATCTTTTTTAACTGTTGTCATTTAAATTCTTATTATAAAGCTTTAAGAGAAAAACGTATTTTTTAACGAATTTGCCATAGCATAATTTGTAGTATCAACGGGTTCAACCAGTAGTTCTCTGTTAGCCAACTCTTCAAAATTTGGTAGCGCAATTGGCGTATCGGGTAACGACACAGTAAACAAACTGCTTGAAATTTCATTAGCAATTTGTAATTGATGATCGTCTGAAAATTCATTGTATTTAGCAACTCTAGGCACAAAAACCACATGTTTTTGATAACTCAGCATTAAATTAATGCTGCCTATACCGCAATGGCTTATGACTAAGCTAGCTTCTTTAACTAACGACTCCATTTCATCTCTACTGATCATTTCAACTACATCACCATTAGCAGGCAACTGAGTTAATTTGTTATGCGCAGTCTGAATTACCCATTTAACACGGTTATCATTATAAAGAGGGAGTTTATATAGCATCTCAAACAAACGGGTAAAGTCGTATTGATTTGTTCCAACAGTGACTAAAATAACCGGACAACCATCATTTTTTTTAGTTTCAACGTTGTAAGAATTTTCACATAAAATATCAAAACATTTGCCTATATAACTAACCTTATTTTTAGCAGCGATTTCTTTCCATTGGCAAAAAAAATGGTCAAACATTTGATGTTTTCTTACCAACTTACCGGTATTAGACAACTCAACAACTCGCGATAAAGTATCTAAATAAACAAATTTAATAGGTAAAAATTTACACAACAAAGCAAAAGGTAAAACTATGGGTCCACCGGTACTAAAAACAACAGAAGGTCTTTCACGTAACAATACATAAAGTGCAAAAAATATATTTACGAAATGAATCAACATATTATGTTGAGTATCACATATTTTATAAATACGTTTAATTTTATCGTGACTAATATTTTTTTTGTTTGAAACTAACGCAATATTATCACACACACTGGTAGCACACATAGCCTGTGTCAAATGACCTCCGGCTGATGCAACCACTAAAACTTTTTTATTATATTCCATAATTTGCCTTATTAATTTCTATTTTTCGATACTTAGCCGTAAATTTTTTAGCCAGTGCTACACTTGGGTTTTCAATAATTCTATAACTAATATCTGCAACAAAAACTGAAATGAGAAGTACTAAAATCATCACACAATAAAAGCCTAAACTTGTATAAGAAAAATCTCCTAAGAGATAGAAAACAACACCAATTATTAACGAATGCAGTAAGTATAAAGAATATGAAATACGCCCTATATATACAAAAAATTTATGGCGTAACTTAACTTTGGTTATAAATGCAAAAAACAGCAAAAAAGCAACTATATGTGATGAAAACCATTTTAACCAACCATCTTGATAATATATTTTTGTTGCAACCACTAAGCATATTAAATAAAAGACAGCTAAAATAATTAAAGGGTTACGTAATCCAGTCTGCTTGTCGATAAAATAACTTCGAAGAAGTGCTCCAAAGAACATAACTGAAATACCAAGCGGCATAATAATTGGCACCTTCATGAACTTATAGTATTTTAAGGCGGCGAAGCCAACTGCACATAAGCAAAAAATTACAGAAAGTAACATGTGATATTGAGACTTATGTATTAAGCCTAGTGAAAATAGCAAGCCACATATAATATAAAAAACTAATTCTAGATGTAATGTCCAGTATGACTCTATGACACTTTCAAATCCTAAAAATTTTTGTATCATAGTAAAGTTAATAAGCACTTGATCTACAGAGATAATATTTATACCCACACCAATACCTATTACCAATGCTGAAACAATAGAAAACCAATAGGCTGGATATAATCTAAAAAAACGTTTTATGATAAAAATTTTCAGTCCATTGGGTGTATCAGGTTTTAAGCTGTAAGGGATCACGAAACCACTAGTTATAAAAAAGACAATAACTCCCATACGTCCAAGGTTTATTGTTTCAAATAAATGAACTAATACAGGGTAGAAATCTGGATTATACTTAATAAATGTTTCAAAAATATGATGAAAAACCACAATAAGTGCAGCTATACCACGTATTGAATCTAAATATTCTAATCTTTGGGTCATAAAAAATCTTCTTATGTAATGTAATTTAATTTTATATACTAACTAACAGCTAATAATTGTCTTTTATATTTGCCAACAAATGGTTTCAGTATATAAAAACTTAATAAAGAAGCAGCCAAAATACTTCCAAAAACGCCAACAAGTAACAAATAACTATTTATTTCAATTGTATTTGATCCAAAATACATTCTAAATCCTCCAGCAAAATACCCATGAATAAAATATAAAAAAAAGCTTACTTGCGCTAACAGATTAAACGCATTTATTTTTCGATCGAGGTAATGGCTAAAGAAAGAATATAAAAGTGTGGCAAAAATTATTTTTATAGGTAAATCAAGAGCAGAACTATAACTATTAATATCGTAAAAAATGGGAAGTAAAAAAATAAACAAAGCACAAAGAATTAAGCTGTATTTTTTAAAAAATTCGATAATATTAGGAATTCTATATAGCATGAAGCCCCATAAATAAGCAGGAAGAAAATATAAAAAAGATTGCATTGTATTATCGTTATTCTCAGGTCTTCCGACATACATACCAATGCATAAACTTGTAATTAAAATTAGTGTAAAATTTATTTTTTTTACACCTAATAGAAAAACAAAATATGGAAAAAGTAAATAAAAAACAAGAACCATAGGGATGAACCATAATGGTCCTAAGTGTGCACCGGTTAACATTAAATAAAGATATTTAGTAATAGTAGATAATTGGTTGAAGCTCTCCATATCTATCCATGAATGTGTATTTTTATAGCCGAAAATATATATACACGCAGCCGGTAGTGATAAAAAAAAATAAGGCAAAACAACATTTTTAAATTTATTTATAAGGTAGGTTTTATATGTATAACGCTGACTAATTAAAGCAAATAAAAACCCTGCAATAACAATAAAGATTACGCTACTATTAAGCATGAGTAATCGCAGACTTGAAATGTTTTCAGTTGAAGGTAAAACCGCAATAGCATGAGCTAATAAAATTAATAATATCGTAAACCCTCTTAAATTATGAACATATTCGAATCGCATGTTAATTTTCTTTTGTTAAATGGTCACGGGTACTTATGAACTTTGCAGGCACTCCGCCAACAATAGTGTATTCTGGAACATCTTTTGTTACGACAGCACCTGCGGCAACTATCGCACCTTTACCTATGGTTACCCCAGGCATTACAACTACATTACGAGCTAGCCAAACGTCATCACCAATAGTGACTGTTTTTTCTTCTCTATAACCTTGTAGCGACATAGGAATATCTGTACGGCTAAATTCGTGCATGCGACTTAAAATAGAAACATTGGGCGCAATTAAAACATCATTACCTAAGTTAACTTTTTCTAAATAAACATTCTCGTTAATTCGGCAACCACTACCAAATTTTACTTTATTGCCTTTTGCAATATATAAATTTTTTCCAATCATTGACGGGTTACCACCTTTGTCCATTATTTTTAAAGTATTTTGAAAATACCAAACTCTCCAATTTGAAAAAACATTAGTAAAACGAGCTGATGGCAATTTACTTAAAAATGCATAATAGAAAAAAATTTTAAACATGATTAACCCTCTTAATTGCAGATAAATAGTTTTCACTAATCGGTGACATTGTAAAAGATGATAACGTATTTTCATCTTGTTGCTTTTTAACCTCATTACACAGCTGAACGTTATTATGATGAATTTTTTGTATACTATTAGTTAGCTCGTTAACGTCTTGAGATGAAATTTTTTCACCAATAGATATACCATCAAAATATCCATCTATACCGGTATTTGAAACATATAAAATAGGACACCCAACTGACAAAGCCTCTATGTAAGCCATACCAAAAGTTTCGTTTACCGCAGGAAGTAAAAAACCTTTGCTTAAGCTCATAGCTATTACTAATTCTGATTGAGTAACCTGCCCTTTTAAATGAATAAATTCGCTAGCGTTAAATTTAATAATTAAATGTTCAAGTTCGGTTTTATAAACCTGATCACCCGATCCATAAATGTCTAAAACAAAACTATTATCGTTTTTATGTAATATAGAAATCGCTTCAATTAACTCTGCAAGACCTTTACGTTTATGTTGATGGTAGCTTACAGCTGTTACATAATTAATGCGTTTTTCAGGTGGTTGCTGATCATAATTTAGGTTAATTTTACAAATATTAGGCAGTAAGCTGCTTTCATCTATTTGAGTATTATTCACTTGAAGTTTATTTTGTATTGGCTTTTTAGCCCAAGCACTCACCCAAAATATTTTTTTTGCGTTATTAAATACTTTACCAAAAAAACCACTTAAACCTGATAGACGCTTTATATTATTTAAATCGCTCCCCCCACGAATTGATAATACATAAGGGACATTGAATTTTTTAGCTAAAAAGTAAGCTAAAACACCTTCACAGGTAAGTTTATGCCCATGAATAATATTTACATTTAGATCTTTTAGTTGATTAAACATAAAATTAGCACTTAATTTCATAGACCAATAATAAATAAAAGGTAATGGGATAGCCCAATAAATAACACTTACGCCTTGCTCAAACTGTTTAACTGAGGTTTTAAAAGGGTTAGAGGTTCTATTAATAGACAAAACAGTATGATTGATGCTTGTATCTATTGTCTCGCAGCCATGAATTAAATTAGATACTGCTTTTGTAATAGGGTACGGCCTACCATCAGGATAATCTTGATGAATGTGTAATATATTCATCTAGCAGCTCGCTCTTCAACTGTATTATCAATGAGGCCTTTAAGTTTTTGGCGAAAGGAGTCTATTGAAAATTGCTCGGCATTATTTCTTACTTGTTGAGGAGGTAATTGAGGAAGAGATTCAAAACGATCAATAGCATCAACAATGCTTGTCACCGTTTGTTCACTAAAGTGTAAACCCGAAATTCCATCTGCAACCGTTTCTAAACAACCCCCTTTACCGTAAGCAATAACTGGTGTCCCGCAAGCTTGTGCCTCAACAGGTATAATACCGAAATCTTCCTCAGCAGCAAAAACAAAGGCTTTAGCATATTGCATGTTTTCAATTAATACTTCGTTAGATTGAAAGCCCAACATTTCAATGTTCTGGTGACCACTTGCTATGGCTTTTATTTTTTCAAATTCGGGGCCTTCACCTATAACTTTTAGGTGTTTGTTTGGCATTTTTGTAAAAGCTTCTACAACTAAATCAATGCGCTTATATGGAACCATACGAGATGCAGTAAGGTAAAAATCTTTTTTATCCGTTTCAAGGCTAAATTGAGTCAACTTAACTGGTGGATTGATCACCATAGCGTCACGTCTATAACATTTATGAATTCGTTTTTTAATAAATTTTGAGTTAGCAATAAAAGCATCAACGCCATTAGAGGTTCGAGTATCCCAAATTCTAAATTTATGTAAAAAATAACGTGCAATGGTTGATTTTAAACCTCGCTCCATATTACTTTCTTTTAGGTATTGTGCTTGTAGATCCCAAGCATAACGTGCTGGAGAATGGCAATAACTTACGTGCGTTTGTTCAGGCCCAGTAATAACCCCTTTTGCAACAGCATAACTAGAAGAAATAATTACATCAAAGCTTGATAAATCAAATTGCTCGATAGCAATGGGAAACAGTGGAAAAAAATTACGATATTTACTTTTTGCAAAAGGTAAACGATGAATAAAAGAGGTGTGCACTTTTCGGTCACCTAACCAAGCTCTATCTTTTTCAGGTAAATAATCGACTAACGTAAAAATTTCAGCTTGAGGGTACAATGCTAAAATTTCTTCTAATACTTTTTCGGCACCACCATTGACGACTAACCAGTCATGAATTATCGCAACTTTCATAATTTTCCTTGAAGTTTGTTTGATTTTTTAAAATCTTTATACTTATTCCAATACACAATAATAAAATAGCTCAATACCAGCATAAATATAAAAGCCAGTATTTCTATAATGCTATTTAATTTAAAATATTTAGTTACAGATGATGACATAAAAAATGTGTAGTGAAGTACATAAGCCAAAAGTGAATTTTTACCTATGGTGGCAAGTATATTATTAATAGATTTAGGTATTAAGTTTTTACTCAGTAAAGTAGCCAAAACAATGATTATGCTCAGGGTAATACCTATATAAAAAAGGATATAAAATAAGTTAGGTGGAGCTTTAAATACGCCATAGGATAAATCGGAAATAACATTATCACTAATAATATTAAAACCAATCAGTGCTAATACAATAAAGCTAACAGAGAGTAACGAATAAAACTTTAAACGCTGTAAATCTGTAGATAGATTTTTATAAATTTTGGCCATGAACATGCCACACGCCATTACAAACAAAAAGGGGAAGAAAGGATATACATCATAAAATAAAAATCGATATATGCCATGGCTTTCGCTAGTAATATAAGTTGACCCTATAAAATAAGAACATGAATAGATAACTAGCCAAGTTAAAATATAAACAAAATGGTTTACTTTTAATAAAAACTTTAAATTTAAAGGGGCAACTAAAATAGCAAAAAAATAAAAAATAAGTATTTCACCACCCATTGAAAAAGATTGAAATGTTAGTACATCAAAAATCTTATCTTCTAAACGTGGAAAACGAATAGCTAAAATTACAGCTATAACCTCTCTTGCTACTAAAATATACAGTAACTTGGTAAATAAACTTTTATTGTAAATACTTTTTAAGGTGTTACTAATTAAGCGTTTTTGATAAGCAATATAGAAAGTAAACCCAAAGGTAAAAATAAAAAAAGGCGTTGCAACTCTAAAAAAGGATTTTATTAGGTGTAGTAAATCTTCCGATATATATGATCTACTCTCTAATGCCGCTACATAGTGGATAGCTATTAAAAATAAAATAGCTAAACCTCTACAAGAGTCTAACCAAGTGATTCTAGGCATTGTAGGTCCTATTCAGTTTTTTAGGTGAATAGTCGCCTACCCCACCATTTGTGGTAGTGATTTTATGTATGTAGTTCATTAAGGTCTTCAATTTGTTTTATTTTAATATTTTCTTCTTTCATGATGACGACATAAGAGAGTAAAATTACGGCTAAACACCACATCATCGATTGATCTCTTAAAAAAGCAGACTCAGTAAGGTTATAAACTACAGGTATTAAAAAAGCAGCAGATAACCAACTGTGTTTTATTCCTGATGTTAATTTATATAAACAAGGAACTAAAACAAGCGAGAAAGCAATCCCGTATTGAATAAGTATATCTAAATATCCATTATGAGGTGATGTAATATGCTTTAAGAAACTCCAGTCATCATCAAAAAAGTGAGGGACTGTTCCATTGCTAAAATACGCGCCGTATCCATAACCAAATAATAATTTTGAAAAATATTGAAGATCATAATACAGCGTATCCCAAATTATTCCTCTACCGGTAATGGCATCTGGCTCAAGATACAACCCAACATGAATATAATCGCCTAAATAATAGGATAGCGGTGGTATAAAGATAAAAGTTATTAATGACAAGGCAAATACTGTGTTAGTTACAGATTTAGTAATAAATAGATGAGTGTGACCGATTAGCAAAAAGAATATAACTAAAGATATACTCGTTTTACTAACCGTAAGTAATAAAAATAAGAATAAAACCGCAATTAACCAATGTGTATAAGGTAGGCGCTGTCCAAATAATTTAATTTGCAAAACGAGTAAAGCTATAAATACAACTAAATTTTGGCCTAATAAATTTTTTCCTGCTGAAAAACCTGCCAAATTACCACCTGACTGAAAAGCTACACCAGTTAAAATAGTAAAAGCGATCAAGCCTACAATTAAAGTCCCCCCCAAAAATAACGATTTTTCAACCACATCATGCTTATGAGCAAAGTAAAAAGAATTTACAACCGTAAAACAAAATACAACCTGAAAAAAAGCCCTTTTAATGGTGAGTGCAGGATACTCAGACCATAAACTTGATATAAGGGCTAACCCACCCGACATAAAAATAAGTATGCCGAGCATGTGTAATTTATGTTTGGTAAAAATATTATGTTGTAAAAAACGCCACATAAAAAAGCTAAAAAGAAATAACCAAAACACTTGTTTTTTCAGGTTACTGCCTGACATTTTTTCAGTAACGGAAGCGGAATCATTTGCCATCATACCGGCTTTGGGGGTTAAGTCCGGTGCAAAAAAACCAAAACAAAACAAAACCACAATAACAAAGGCGTATTTTTCAAGCAAAAAAACAAGTGTATTTGCGTTCATTACTTGTACTTGTTATTTGCAAATTGGTTAAATTTAATTCTTAAAGGCTCTTCGTATTTTCTATAAATAATAGACGATATTCCAAATACGAAGGCAATATAGCAAAATAAAAATAAATCCCCCCAATAGGCGTTACCAAAGTGCATTATTTTGCTATAGCCATGTGAAACAGCAGAATCGAGAATATATTGGTCTTTGGTCAGTAAGGTATTAACACGCCAAATAACAGTTAAAATAACGGAGTGAGTCATATACATGGTAAAAGAAAGCACACCTAGCGTTTGAATAAATTTCCATTTTAATACTCTAGAAAAACAACCCAACTCGTAAGAGAAAAACCAAACGGTAAAACCAAAAACAAGCGGGCTTAATATTGAAAATTTATTTCCACCTAACTCACTAATAAAAAAGTAAACACCTAAAATCATGAAGAATTCTACAATAGATGCAATATTAAAATTTATTTGTAAAAATTTAGAGCGGCATAAACATATAAACACACCAATAAAAAACCCTGAAAAACATCTTAAAAGACCGTAGTTATAGGTTACATCCATATTTCTTGGTACAACAAACCACAATATAATAAGTGAAGTAACAACAACAAATAAAGAAACAACTTTCAAATTATCTTTTAAAGAAAATACAATTAGGGCAAACGTTATATAGGTTATAAATTCAACACTGATACTCCAACTCGGGTTATTCCATGTTAGGTAGTCGTGTATGCCTAACGAGTGAATAAGAAAGACATTTGAAAATAAAGATTCAATCGAAAAACGAGCTACAAACGCCGATGTATTAGACTCAGTGCCGGTATTAGATAAGATATAGTATTTTGATAATTCAATACACACTAACGCTAAGAGCATTAGCATGTGTAGCGGCCAAATACGTCCTATTCTTTTAATAGTAAAATTAAGCAGCTGTTTTTTTTCGGTTAATTTTTGACTATAAGATATACAAATTACAAAACCACTTAACACAAAGAAAAAATCAACAAAGAGATAAGCGTTACGTATAAAATCAACGCCATATAAATGGCTAAATACACGCGCGTGAAGTATACAAACAAAAAGAGCGCAAATACCTCTTAAGCCATCTAATACTTCGTAACGTTCATAATTCTTCATATACAACCTTTAATATAATTCTTGGAGTTTCTTTTGATAAAAATATTTTATTTTACCGTACCTGTCTGCACTCTTTAGCAGCCACCGGTAAAAACGCACTTTTCCAAAAGGGTAATGGAGTAAAGTGATTAAACTTTCGAACAACAAAATAAAAACATTTTTAGTAATGTAAGGGAGTTTCTTTATAAATGATTGATTTTCGTACCTGTATTTACTAAAGCTGCTACCGATACGTATCCTTCTATTTATTAGAAACTCGATACATAATCTGTTTTTTTCAATTTCTTCTGTCACAAACGCTTCTTTACAATAAACCAGTTTGTTACCTTTTTTGTGAAGACGATGAAAAAAATCGGCATCTTCACCACCACTTAAGCCGTATTCAAGGTCAAATAGCTGGTTATCAATAGCTTTTGCTTTTACTAACGTGCAGTTACAAGCACCACTGCTTATTTCAGTGCCTGTAGCTCGTTCTTTACGGTCAAAAAAACCACCCTCAATAATCCAAGCAGGAGTATTGTCAGGGAATGTTGATACAACACGCCCAAACACTGCATCAGCATTATATTTAATTGCTGTATCGTAAAGATTATTTAGCCAATTTATATCGGCAACTTCATCGTCATCAATAAAAGCGACCCAATCCCCTGTTGCATTTAGTAAACACATATTTCTAGCAGCCGAAATATTTTTTTTCGGCTCGCTAGCATAAGTTATACGGTAAGGATATTCAGGTGTGATTTTTTCAATAATTGACTGGCCTGAAAGAAGCTCGTCATTATCAACAACAACAACCTCTATATCAGACCCTAATGGTTTATTTAACGCCGCCAAGCTCTCTAAAGTGTCAAATAAATGAACCCTTTTGTAAGTGCATAGGCAAATTGAAAATAGCATTTTGCATTAACCTTGTTTAAAAGGATTCAAACCCTTTAAAGAAATAAACTCGCTTTATTTAAGCTGAAAATATACGACCAATACTATAGTATTCAAAGCCTTTAGCTTTCATACGCGTTGGTTCAAATAAGTTTCGACCATCAAATAATACGGCTTCACTTAGTTCATCTTTAATTGAAGTAAAGTCTGGAGCTTTAAAGTTTTGCCATTCGGTACAAATAACTAATGCATCAGCGCCTTTGATTGCTGATTCTTTAGTACCCATTAAACTGAAGTCTGAACGGTTTCCACATATACGTTGAGTTTCTTCCATTGATTCTGGATCGTAGGCTTGAACTTTTGCACCCGCTTTCCATAAAGACTCCATAAGCACTAAACTTGGTGCTTCACGCATATCGTCAGTATTGGGTTTAAATGATAATCCCCAAATTGCAAACGTTTTACCTTTAATTGCATCAGGGTTTTCAGCTAGACCAAAATGATTAGAAATGTATTCGAAGAGTTTATTCTTTTGCGCATAGTTAACCGATTCAACCGCTTTTAATATTTGTGAATCATAACCAATACTATCAGCTGTTCTTACTAGTGCTTGTACATCTTTAGGAAAACAAGAGCCGCCGTAACCACAACCTGGATAAATAAACTGGTAACCAATGCGAGGGTCAGAACCTATGCCATGGCGTACGTTTTCTATATCAGCACCTACGCGTTCAGCTATATTTGCCATTTCGTTCATAAAACTAATTTTAGTCGCTAACATACAGTTGGCTGCATATTTAGTTAATTCTGCTGATTTAATATCCATAACAATGATTTTTTCATGGTTACGATTAAAAGGTGCATAAAGCTCACGCATTAATTCTTCGGCGTCTTTAGAGTCGGTACCGATAACGATACGGTCTGGGCGTTTACAATCGGCTACCGCTGAACCTTCTTTCAAAAACTCAGGATTTGAAACCACTGAAAACGTTGGAGCATCATTGTTGGTAAAACGTGCACTTAGGACTTTCTCAACTTGTGCTGAAACTTTATCAGCAGTGCCAACCGGTACAGTTGATTTATCAATAATAACTTTTGGTGATGTCATATGAGTGGCAATTGTTTCTGCAACTTTAAGCACATATTTAAGATCTGCAGAGCCATCTTCGTCAGGAGGAGTACCTACTGCTATAAATTGCAGCTCTCCAAAGTTTGCACCAAATTCAGCGTCAGTTGTAAATACTAAACGCCCTTCTGCATAATTACTTTCTACTAACGGAGTTAAGCCCGGTTCGTATATTGGGATAATTCCTTTTTTTAGATCATCAATTTTATTTTGATCTATATCAACACAACAAACATCATGACCTGCATCTGCTAATACTGCTGCTTGTACAAGTCCAACGTATCCAATACCATAAAAAGTAACGTTCATTATTTTTTCCTAGTTTAAATTTTAAATATTTTAAATAGTAAGTAAGAAATTTTAAAGCACTTACTCAGCTACAGATAATTAATATGCGTTTTTATCGTTAAATGATCTAAATACAGTAAATATTACAATTTTAACATCTAGCCATAATGTCCAATTGCGTATGTATTCTAGATCATATTTTATACGCATTTCCATTTTATCAATGGTGTCTGTTTCACCACGCCAACCATTTACTTGAGCCCAACCCGTTATACCCGGTCTAACTTTATGTCGTAACATGTAGTAATCAACTTGTTTACGGTAAGATTCATTGTGAGCAACTGCATGAGGCCTTGGACCAACTACTGACATTCGACCTTGCAGAACATTTATAAATTGAGGTAATTCGTCAAGTGATGTGCGTCTCAAAAATGCGCCTAAGGGGGTAATACGCGTATCACCTTTAGTTGCTTGGGTGACTACATCAGAGTTTTCAGTTACGGTCATAGATCGGAATTTCCATACTTTGATTTTTTTACCATCTAAACCATATCTATTTTGTTTAAAAATAATAGGGCCTTTTGATGTAACTTTTACTGCGATAGCAATAAAGAGTAAAGGGATAGAAATCAACAAGAGTATTAAAAATGATAAAACAATATCTTCAAAGCGTTTTAAGGCAGCATTACCACCTTTCATTGGGTTATCAAATAAACTTATTGTTTGAATATTACCAATATGTGACATTGAAGCATTCATTAGGGTGTATACAAACAGATCAGGTACTAATTGCACATTAGCCGTGGTATCACCAAGCATTTGTAGTATGTTTTTGATGCGATCTTCCGCTATCATAGGTAAGGCAATATAAACAACGTCAAATTCATTGTTTTTAGCACGCTCAACGCCCTTTTTAATGCTACCTTCAAGCCAAGCTTGATAGGTAAGTTCGATTCTTTCGGGGTCTCTGTCATCAAATACGGCTGTAAGTCTGTAGCCTGTTTCAGGGTGATCAAGTATTTGTTGAGTCAGCCTTTTACCTGCTTTAGTTACACCTATAATCGCTACGCTACGTGTATTTATACCTTTAGCTCTAATTTTGGCTAAAAATTTATTAAATACATAACGCCATCCAACAAGCAATATAAATACACAAAGGAACCAAATTGAAATTATTACACGAGAGAAATCTATATTAGATTTTGTGAAGAAGAGGAAGGCTATAACTAGTGTCATGGCAAAACACCATGAGAGGAAAGTATAAAAAACTATTTCTTTAAAAAAGCCTGCTCGCCATGAGCGATATAATGCAAAAGATTCAGCTGTTAAAAAAAATCCTATTGCAGCTATGAGAGATAGCTCTAAATATTCTTTGCTATAAACATGACCATAAACATAAGTCGCAATAAACAGCATTGACTGAATAACAGTTAAATCTATAAGCCGATATACCACAGCAAATACATTAATATTATTCTTAATTATTCCATTATTATCATTCATTTATTACAAATTCCAGTAAGGAAATAGTGAAGAACATTTCATTAGAATACCTTTTTACTAAACTAACGTGATTGATTAATGTACTTAACGTTATAAAAAACATAAATAATACAATAAAAATCTTTTATGCATCAATTTATATTAAGCAGCAAGTTATATTTCAACTATAACAACACCTTTTTAAAAGTATTACTATCTGATTTGAAACATATTTAGAAAAAGATCACATCAAAAATGTAAAAATTTGTAAACTAATTTACTACATTAACAAAATAGCTAAAAAACATGTACTAAACAACATATTTACAATATAACTTATTAATTTTTTTGTAATTTTACTACAATTTAATAATAATAAAAAGGAATGCTTCCTATTTGTAACTTTATTACATCTCTATTATCTAACTTAAATATTTCTATTTAATGAAAATATGTATACCCGTTACCATTCAAAATGCAGGTTTCAGTGGGAACTAAAACAATTTAGGCAAGGCATTAAGTTTATGCCATGGTTATTCCATGACTAAACTTAATAACGCCGCTTAAATTGTTTTTAGACCCATCGAAGAAGCGCTTGAGCAAAATCACTTCATCGTTAATACTTTTTATAAGGGAACAACCATTACAATAAAGTATTGCCTTGAATTGATATCGCTCACGCGCTCTGAAACGAGCATTTTGATTGGTAACGGGTATACATAGATTTAGTATGAGAACTGTAATTTTTGTGAATATTTAAAATATTTAGGTGAATTTAAATATAAAAATGATACGAGTATAACAAAAAGGCTAACAAATGTTAGCCTTTTTATTTAAATGGTACTTAAAAATAACTCTATCTTGATTTTGTATCACCTTGCGATATTACATTGTGAGATGCTATTTTTTACCATTTAACCTATTGATTTACCAAAATATGATATACAAACCAATGGTCATTAATATAACTAGGTAACCACATACTTTCACTGATTTAGACGATTCAAGGTTTATTTCAGTATTTACCGGCATTTCAACAGGTTTATCAAGTGGCTTAACTAATGTTGCTATCGTACAGTACGCCATAATGATAACGAAACAAATAGCCATGCGATCTAAGAAAGCAATTTCATCAGAGAACCATAAGCCAGCATCAACGATAATATCACCAACACCCCATTTTATAACCCCATATAAAAATATATTAAGTAATATACACTGCCAACCCAAAAAGCGTGGAGCACGAGGTACTAACATACCAAAAACAAATATGGCTATAATACCCGAACTGATAAACCCTTGAAATTCTTGTATATAACTAAATATAGCATTAAAGTTAGCTAAATTAGGTGCGATAGTTGCCGCAATAAGTGCAAATAACAATACGAAAAACTTACCTACTTTTGGTAATGATTCGTCTGAGGTATTAGGCATTACCTTTTTATAAAGATCCATTGTGGCTATGGTTGAAGCCGAATTAAGTATTGATGCTAAAGAGCTTACAATAGCACCAAAAATAGCGGCTAAAATAAACCATGAAATCCACGGGTAAGGTTTAATTAAGTTCTTTAATAAAACCGGAAATGCACCATCAAAATCGTAACCACCGGCAGTGGTTGCTAATTGCTCGTAATATAGGTTAAACGCTAAAATCCCTGGAACAACCACAATAAATGGAATTAATAATTTTAAGAAAGCGGCAAATACAATACCTTTTTGACCTTCTGCTAAGGATTTAGAACCTAATGCTCTTTGAATAATGTATTGATTTAATCCCCAGTAGAAAAAATTAGGTAACCATAAACCAATAATCAATGCAGACCAAGGGATCTCAGCATCATCAAGAGGACGAATCATGTGTAATTTACCACCTTCGGCAGCTGTACCACCATTGAGTAGTTGGAATCGCTCCCAGCTGCCTGCGTTTTGTAGTTGATCAACGGTTACTTCTTTTAAAGTAGCGGTTTTAACTAACGATGCTGGGTCTGCTACGCCTAATGCTTGAAAAGCTAAATAAGCAACAATACTACCACCGATAATTAGGGCTGCGCCCCATACTAAGTCAGTCCATACACAAGCTTTTAAACCACCAACAAAAACATAACCCGCAGACAATACAGCAATTAACCAACACGAAGCGGTTAAGTTACCTAAGATAAAGACCTCGGGGTAATAGCCAGAAATAACCTTTGCACCAGAATAAATAACAGAAGCGGTAGGCACACCCACTAATATAACTAACGTTGCTATTGCCATTACTGTTCTAGAGCTACTGCCATAGCGGTATTCTAAAAATTCTGGAACGGTATAAATACCTGCACGTAAAAAACGAGGTAAAAATACAAAAGCAACTACTACTAAGGTAATAGCTGCCATCCATTCGTATGAGGCAATTGCCATACCTAACCAATCAGCGGCTTTACCTGACATACCAACGAATTGCTCAGTTGAAATGTTAGCAGCAATTAATGAGAAACCAACTAAATACCACGTTAATCCTCTGCCTGCTAAAAAGTAAGAGCTACTAGATTGGTCTTCAGCGCCTGTTTCACTTTGTTTACTTTTCCATATCCCCATTCCTATAACGCTGGTTACAGCGATAACGAAAAGTGTTATTTCAATATAATTCATATTATTATTTTTTCTCTTTGATATTAATTAAAATAGGCTACTTTAATAGCCTAAAACTCAGATCTTAAGGTATAAAATATTAAATCAGTAATGTATGACTCCCCCAAGCTACACTACCACCTCATTTTATCTATAAAAAGACTTATTTATCTATAGTTTAAATTAAGGCGATTAATTACCCAATTTAAGCAGGGATTGAACTAGCACCTTCTTCCGCGGAACATACAAACACACTTGGAGCTAAGCCTGTTTTAGCTTCATATTGGTTTTCAACTGCGGCAATAACTTCGTCTACCATTGCATTAGGGATTAATGAAACTACACAGCCGCCAAATCCACCACCGGTCATACGTACGCCACCTTTTTCGCCAACAGCCGTTTTCATAATGTCGACTAGGGTATTAACTTCACTTACCGTAATATCAAAATCATCACGCATTGATGAATGCGATTCAGCCATCAGTTGCTGTAAAAGAGGCATGTTGTTGTCTTTTAGAGCTTTTGCAGCTGCTACAGTTCTGTCGTTTTCAGTGATAACGTGTTTTGCACGTTTAGCGGTTATTGGGTCTAACTCATCTTTTTTGCTGTTAAACATTTCTATACTTACATCGCGCAATGCTTTAACACCAAAAAATTCGGCAGCTGCTTCACATTGTTCACGGCGAGTATTGTATTCGCTGTCAACTAAGCCACGTTTTTTATTTGTATTAACAATAACGATTGAGATACCTTTTGGAATTGATACAGGTGTTGTTTCAAGGCTACGACAATCAATAAGCAGTGCATGATCTTTTTTAGCTTCTGCTGAAATTAACTGATCCATAATTCCGCAGTTACAACCTACAAACTGATTTTCAGCTTCTTGACCATTTAATGCGATGTCTTGTTGACTAATATTTAAGTTGTATAACGCTTTAAATGTTTGGCCAATAACAACTTCTAAAGCTGCAGATGAGCTTAAACCGGCACCTTGAGGAACGTTACCACTTACCGCAATATCAGCGCCTTTAAATGTATAACCACGAAGTTGAAGATGTTTAACTACGCCACGAATATAGTTAGCCCAATCTTTATCAACAGGTTTAATAGATTGCGTTAATTCAAACGTGTCTTGATCGCCCTGATAGTCAACTGACACAACACGAACAGTATGATCATCACGTGGGCTAGCCACTACAACCGTTTGGTAATTAATCGCACAAGGTAAAACAAACCCATCGTTGTAATCGGTATGTTCTCCAATTAAATTTACGCGCCCAGGTGCTTGTATTTTATGACTACCTGCGTAACCAAATGTTTTTTCAAATGTTGTTTCTACATTTTTTAGTAATTCTTTTGACATTGTTTATCTACCATTCAATCTGTTAATTTTATAAAAATATTTAGGGTTAACTGTTTATTGCTGACTTAAATAATGCACATCACTTACAGCTCTTAATTTTTCAGCAGCTTGCTCGGCAGTTAAATCACGTTGTGATTCTGCCATCATTTCGTAGCCCACCATAAATTTACGCACAGTGGCAGAGCGTAAAAGTGGCGGATAAAATAAAGCATGAAGTTGCCAATGCTCAATGTCTCTACCATCTTTAAAATACGGTGCGTAATGCCAACCCATTGAATAAGGGAATGAACATTTGAATAAGTTATCGTAACGGCTGGTTAATAATTTAAGAGCAAGTGCTAAATCATCTTTTTGTGCATTGTTTAATTCTTCAAAACGTTTTATCTGCGTTTTAGGCATTAGCATGGTTTCAAAAGGCCAAGCTGCCCAATAAGGAACCACGGCAATCCAGTGTTCTGTATCAACTACAGTGCGACTACCATCTGCCATTTCAGCTTTAACGGTATCAAGTAACACATTGCTGCCATGTTTTTCGTAATAATCGAGCATGCATTTATTTTTATTGAACACTTCGTTTGGTAAAAAACTATTAGCCCATACTTGCCCGTGAGGATGTGGTTGCGAGCACCCCATCACTTCACCTTTATTTTCAAAAACTTGTACCCAAGGGTAGTCAGCTTTGAGGCTATCTATTTGCTCAACCCATGTATCAACTACACCACGAATAGCTTGGTTAGAAAGCTCAGGTAAGGTTTTGCTGTGATCAGGAGAATAACAAATAACTCGACTTAAACCGCGAGCACTTTGGCTAGTAAAAACGTTGTTTTCACTTTTAGGGGAATCTGGTGTGTCTTTTGTTAAAGCAGCAAAGTCGTTTGTGAAGACAAAAGTACCGGTATAATTTGTATTTTTATCACCTGAAATACGTTCGTTACCTGGGCATAAAAAACAATCTTCAACGTAGCTGGGTAATTTAGTATTTGAAACTTCTTCATCTTTACCCTGCCATGGTCTTTTAGCTCGGTGTGGAGACACTAAAACCCATTGACCAGTAAGAGGGTTATATCGGCGATGTGGGTGTTCAGTAGGGTCAAAATCAATAGTCATTATTTAAAAATATCCATTACAAGTATAATAATTAGTCATAATGTAAACGTTTACAATTTTCAATGCAAGCCTTTCATTAATAAAACCGTATGCATTGATTAACGGTTTATATAATGCCAGTATTGCGGCATATTAAACTCGATAAAATGTGAATTTACTATGCCAACCATTAAAGATGTTGCTCGTTTAGCGGGGGTTTCTGTTGCTACTGTTTCAAGAGTAGTAAATAACGCACCTAAAGTAAGTGAGAAAACTAAACGTAATGTTAATAAAGTAATGGATGATTTAGGTTACACTCCAAATGCAAATGCTCGTGCTCTAGTGATGCAAAAAAGTATGACAATGGGTGTGGTTATTCCTGATTTAACCGACCCATTTTTTGCTTTACTTGCTAATGGTGTAGAAGAGGCAGCACGCGCTAATAAAATGCAACTTTTATTAAGTACTGGAATGATAGATGCTGATTCTGAGCGTAAAGCAATAACACTTTTAATTGAACAACAATGCGATGTATTAGTTGTACACAGTAAAAAATTATGCGATGAAGAAATTATTAAGCTTGCTTATAGAAAACCCGGCTTAGTGTTAATTGATCGCTACATAAAAGAAATTGCTGATCGGTGTGTTTGGTTAGACAACTTTGAAGGTGGTAAAACAGCTGCGCGGCATTTACTTTCATTACAGCACACTGAGTTTGCCTGTATATCAAGTAAATACGAAATTGATGATCCGGAGCTTCGTACAAATGGTTTTAAAAGTGAAATTGAAAAAGCGGGTTATTTGCTCGATGAAACCTTAGTAGGTTATGGAGAGCCTAATTTACAAGGTGGTGAAATTGCCACACAAACACTTTTATCTACAGGCAAAAAATTTACTGCAATATTTGTTTATAATGATGCAATGGCTATTGGCGCAATTTCTACTCTTGAAAATAACGGTTTTAAAGTTCCTAACGATATTTCGGTACTAGGTTTTGATGATGTATTGTTATCTCGCTATTCAAGACCCAAACTCTCTACTTTGCATTATCCAATTAAAGAAATGGCTATTCAAGCGGCTAACATTGCTTTAGATGCCGTTTCAAACAATATAAAAGTGCCTCAAAAAAGAGAAGAAAATAAACATGTTCCTATAATTGTTAAACGTGAATCAACCTCGCTTAACAAGTAAGGTATATTCACTATTGAAATGCGTTGTTTCAATAACCAGCTTGTTTTAAAGATTCGACTGTAAAAGGTGTTAATTGAGTTTTGGTTTTCTCTCTTATGGTTTTTATCATATCGACAGAAACTATTGATGCTTTATTTTGCCATGCATTTCGAATGTAATTAGCTATATCGGCTAAATCAGTATCGGTAATTTCATTACTGGCAGCTAAACCAGGCATAGTCATGCTGCCTTGATATAATTTATTTTTAACCGTTATGGGTCCCTCTAAACCGCGCAATAAAATTGCACTTAAGCGCTTTGGTGATTGTGTTACCCAATCACTTTCATTTAATGGTGGTACTATTTTTGAGCCTTCACCATTAGCACCATGGCAGCCAAAGCAGCCTGCTTTTGCTTCAAATAGTTTTTTTCCTCTTGTGTAGCTTGTGAGTAATTCTTTGCTCATTTGTTTTTTTATGGGGCTTTTATTGATGTTTGAAAATACGGTATTAATGCTATGCAAGTTACTAGGGCTTAGCATAGTATGTTGTTCAGCAATATAGTTTTTATAATTTTCACCTATACTTGCTAAAGTAAATTCGGTAACACCAAATGTGTTGGTTAATGATGTTATAACTTGATAAGCCTTGTGTGTTCCAGCGGCTAACATCAGGTCATTTACTGTTTCTTTATTCGCAGTTTTAGCTTCGTTTTTTAACCATTGTACAAGTTGAGTGCTAGTTTTTATTTGCTCACTTACTCGGTAAACAGAACGTTTGATTTTCGAACTAAAAGCTGTATTTTTTTGTGAATAAGTTACTTGTTTTAGTAAATCAACATCAAGAGCGTTTAACCCCTCCAAAGTCCATAGAGCTTTAATCTGAGCTAAGTGATCAGTATGTGAAATAGCCATTGTTTTTAAAGCGTTAATAACAGATTTATCTTGTTTCATTACAATAAGTTGTTTTGCTGTATCTCTGTGCCAACCATTACTGTGCGATAAATATGGAACAAGTTGTGCTGCTGAAAGATTATGTAAATAAGCTATTTTTTTTGGCTGCGCACTTACTTTAACCTCCTGATTTAGTTCAGTATTAATACCTTTATATTTTATACGATATAAACGTCCAATATGTTGATTACGTTCTAAATCTCTACTTTTAATTTGATCAGCAAGGTAGGTGGTTAAAAAAGTACGATGTTGTATTATGCCATGATAAAAATCAATAAGAGTTATTGTTCCGTCTGGAGAATTAATGGCATTAACAGGTCGAAAACGCTCATCCGCAGACGAAATTAATTCTTGTTGATTAAAAAGGCTTTCTCCTTCAACGATTCCATTTTTTTCAGTTAATTTAAGTGCTTTTACAAGGTTCCCAGCCGGTTCTTGTATGAGCGCTATTCCGTAATAAATAGCTGGGAATTGATTACCTCGATAAATAAGTGGACCAGAAGCGGCAGTATGATTTTTTAAGCTAAAATCTTCTCGGTACATTTTTTTGTTATAACCACGATTTAAACCGGGCGTAACTCTTGTAGGATAAACTTCAGTCGTTCCTAGTTTTTGCTGTGTTATATCTGTACTAAATTTATGGTTTGCTAATCGATTCACCACATTGGGCATAAAGGATGTGGTATAAAGAGGAGATGAATTATCAATAAAATAGTGTCTACCATAATCGTCCTGAGTAATACCCCATTGTCCTCTAAATTCGGTTGGTGCTTTTAACATTTTCCAATAAGAATTACGGTATATTTCATGAGTACCTTCAGGCGTTTTTTGATTAAGCGGGATGGGGCGGTATCTCTTATTCGATTTAGCGTTGTAATACCAGTTATCTAAACTATACAATAAGCCATTAGTTTTATGCTCTATATTACCGCCTGCTGCGTAAGTTGGATCAACTATATCAGTATTTATAACGCTAATGTTGCCCTCTTTTTCGTTTAACTCAGAAAAATAAAGGCTAACGTGATCAGCCCAAATAATACCTTTAGGTACAAAAGCTAATGCACGCGGTAACATAATTTTTTCAATAACTACCTGTCGTTTATCCATCACGCCATCTTGGTTTGTATCAGTTAATACGACTATTTGGCTTTCAGGTAACATTTCACCAGACGCTTCAATATCTTGCATAAAAGTTGTCATTTCAACAACCCATAAACGCCCTGCTCCATCGTACAAAGCAACGATAGGATCGAACACTAATGGATTTTGCGCTATAACTTCTAGATCGAAATCTTGATGTATAGTAAATGCATTAAGCGCTTCCTCTATTGATAGTATGGGTGATGGTGGAATAAGATGTTCAGGCACCACATTATTCATCACTTGATCTGCTCGATCACCAGGATTTTTTTTTATTGCTGCAGTAGTTAGCTCTTCTTTAAAATTAGGCAAGCCTTTAATTTTTACATTACGTGCTTCAAGTTTACCTTGCTGTAAAGTAAGTGTTATATCTTTTGAGCGTGAATGAGCGTTTTCAATAGATATTTTATGTTCATATTCAGCAAATTTTATATTATTTAACCAATGTTCAATATGAAAATTATTTTTATGAGTTTGCTGGACTACTATTCTTACACGATTCCATTGACCGTTCTTGTTGAAACGCATTGAATTGTGATTAGGTTCAGAGTGATTTTTAGGTGCTACCAGTCCTTTTATAGCACCTAAACTATTTATAGTTTTATCTTTCATTTTGAAGGAACTGTTATTAACTAATGGAAAGGTAAATACACTTGTTTCAGAAGTATTTAAGTAGTTAATTTCTGCATTTAAGTTATGGGTTAATTTAAAATCTAATGTAAATTCAAAAGACGAATAAGGATTATCAATAACTAAATTATTGGTGGGTGTTGGCTTTTTGTTGATACTTGCGAATGGAATTAATGACCAACCCTCGTTGATTTCTTGCTTACTTATTTTGTTAGTTAAATAATTAAATACTGGCGCGTTTTGGTTTTCAGGTATTTTTAAAAGATGTTGCTTAGGATCTGTAGTAATAATTTTTGGATTGCGCCACCTTATCTTTTTGTTATCCATATTTTTACCTGCACTATGGACTTGTAATGCAATAAAGCCTTTTGCGGTTTTATCATCAATAATATTTGAACATGGCACATTATTGATAAATGTTTTTATGCTGCTACCAATCGCTTCAATTCTATAATTATTCCAATCGTTTACTTTAAATTGCTTTGAACATGCTTCATTACGGGTTAGGTTGTATATCCAACCTCGGCGAGATTGATCATATATTCCTCCACTCCAAGCCCTATCGCTGGTATCTATTTCCATTTGATAACCATAAACGTGACCTTTATTGTTCAAATTACTTCTAAATTGAATACCTGAATTGATATTGGTATCAGCTTTAACATCTGTTTCAAAAATAAAATCACTATAAATTTTATTACTGACTAAAAACGTATTCATTTTACTGGCGACACTCGTACCAATAACGACATTATCTTCAATATGATAAGTTGAAGATCCTCCTACAATTTTCCATTGAGACAGATCGTTATTTTCAATTAATGGCAACCAATGAACTGATGTTGAAGGCTTTAGCATTTTATTACTTACATGCTGAGCACTATTATTTTTAGCCTGACTAGATAGTGCAAAAACTGTAAAACTCATCATGACTAATGCACGTACTACATAAAAAAATTTTCTCATTTTCGCTAACCTAAACAATAAATACTTTTAAAATTTTACTTAGCCTACACATAAGTTACTAACAAATCATTCCCTTTATATTTAAATGGCAAAACTTTTTAATATTCATTGCTATAATATTTTATAAATAAAAACCAAATAACATGGAAAACAACATATACACCCGTTAGTACGGTTAAAAATGTGCAATACTATAAAATTAAAAACTTTTACAATTGAGACTACATAAACTCACCATTTTTAAGTAGCATAGCCACACTTAAGTTAACAATAAATGAAAACAGAGAAGTAAAATTTATGGACGAAAAACCAAATTTATTTAAACGCATCTTACGAAGTATTTTTAGAGTCATTAATATATCCCGCAAGATTATTCTTAATCTTCTATTTTTTGGAATTATTGTATTAGTCATTAGTTCAATCTCTAACGAAAAAAACACAATTATCGTAGAAAATGACTCGGCACTTATTTTAGATTTAAATGGTGATGTAGTTGAGCAAAAGCAACAAGTAGATCCCATTGAAGCGTTTATGGGGGAAGCGTTAGGTCAACAAGATGAAAATCCTGAAATATTACTGGCTAATATATTAAAAGTAATTAATTCAGCAGCTGACGATGAACGCATATCAACGCTGGTATTAAAGTTAGATAAACTAAACAGTGCAGGTTTAACTAAAATAAATATGATCGCTAATGCGATTGAAGCGTTTAAAATTAGTGGCAAACAGGTAATTGCAATAGGTCAAAACTTTACTCAAGACCAATATTACCTAGCTAGCTACGCAAATGAAATTTGGTTAGATCCTAACGGTTGGTTAATACTCGATGGATATGGTAGTTACCAAATGTACTTTAAAACCGCTATTGAAAAATTAGCTATTACGCCTTACATTTTTCGTGTAGGAACTTATAAGTCAGCCGTTGAACCTTACATGCGTGATGATATGTCGCCAGAAGCTAAAGAGGCAAATCAACTTTGGTTAAATGATTTATGGTCACACTATAAAACAAATGTAGCTGCACAACGTGGTTTTGAAATCACAAATTTTGATGAAAATTCAGAGTCACTTATAGCTAAGCTTGAAGCTGTGAACGGTGATATTGCTCAATATGCACTAAAAAATTCATGGGTTGATCAATTAAAAACACGTAATCAAATTGACGTGTCGTTAAAAGCATTGCAAGGAATAAATCCAAATGATGATAGTTACCGCTCTATTAACTTTAAAAGTTACTTAGCTACTTTAAGTTTAGGCTTCCCTATTACTCCACCTAAAGCTAGTAAAGTTGCCATAGTAGTGGCTAAAGGTATTATTTTAGACGGTATACAAAAACCAGGCACTATTGGCGGCGACAGTACGGCTGAGTTACTTAAAAAAGCCCGTGAAGACGACAACATTAAAGCAATTGTATTACGTGTAGACAGCCCTGGTGGTAGTGCATTTGCCTCAGAAATTATTAGGCAAGAAGTTGAGTTGCTTAAAAAAGCAGGTAAACCAGTTATTGCTTCAATGGGTACGTATGCAGCATCTGGCGGTTATTGGATTTCGGCTCCGGCTGATAAAATTTATGCGGCGCCAACCACTATTACCGGCTCTATTGGAATATTTGGTTTAATGATGACCTTTGAAAATACGTTAAGCAATTTAGGAATTTATACAGATGGAGTAGGAACTACAGAGTTTGCAGGTTTTAGCCCTACCCGCCCGTTATCAGAAGGGATTTCTAAAATAATTCAAATGAATGTAAATAAAGGCTACCAAGACTTTATAACCTTAGTAGCAGAACATAGAAACATGACTATTGAACAAGTTGATGCTATTGCTCAAGGTAGAGTATGGTCAGGTTCAAAAGCAAAAGAGTTAGGTTTAGTTGATGAATTAGGTGGATTAGAAGAGGCTATTATTGCTGCGGCAAACTTAGCAAATTTAATTGATTATGATACGGTTTTAATTGAAAAAGAACTATCACCTAAAGACCTGTTCATGAAAAATTTATTTGAACAAGCCACGGCAGTTTTACCCGCTTCAATGATAACTTTAAGCCCTATTGAAAAATCTATGGCTAAACTAAAAGTAGAATTTTCACACTTAAGTCTGCTTAATGATCCTACAAGCACTTATACATTATGTATGAGTTGTGAAATAAATTAGTTATTCTTTTTTAATAAAAATCACTATTTGATATAAAAAAACGCACTCGTGTAAGATGTGATTAAAAAGCCCCGATCTTCGGGGCTTTTTGTTGTTTATACCTGTTACCATCTAAAATGCAGGTTTTTAGCCCCATCGAAGAAGCGCTTGAGCGTTTATTCCTTTAAAAATGACTTCATCGTTAATACTTTTATAAGGGAGCGACCATTATAATCAAGTGTTACCTTGAATTACTTCCTATAAACATTGACGCTCACAAACTCTGAAACGAGTATTTTGATTGGTAACGGGTATATACTCTTTAAAAGTGCTATTTAATGAAAATTTAAATTATGGAAATATCAATTATTAAAAATAAAGCTAAAAAACGCATTTATATCGCTTATACCGGCGGAACCATAGGAATGAAAGCCAGTAAAAACGGTTATATTCCCGAAAAAGGCCATTTAACTGAATCTATTTTGGCTAATGTTGATTTTAATCGTGAAGAAATGCCGGAATTTACTATTCATGAATATACGCCGTTAATTGACTCTTCTAACATGTCGCCAAGTGATTGGCAGTATATAGCTCAAGACATTAAGCAACATTATAACGATTACGACGGCTTTGTTGTGTTACATGGTACCGATACTATGGCTTATACAAGTTCGGCGTTGTCTTTCATGTTTGAAAATTTATCAAAACCCGTAATTGTAACTGGCTCGCAAATACCGTTAAGTCAATTACGTTCAGACGGACAGGTAAACTTATTAAACTCGCTCTATATTGCTGCTAACTACCCTATTGCAGAAGTAGGCTTATTTTTTAATAACAAGCTTTATCGAGGCAACCGAAGTATTAAAGCTTTTGCTGATGGGTTCAACGCTTTTGACTCACCTAATTTACCGCCACTTTTAGAGGCTGGTATTAATATAAGAGTGATTGAAGGTAAACTCATTACAACCCTTTTTACAAATGGTAATGCAGCTCACAAACCCGAGTTTGAGCCTTTACAACTCAGTAATATTACGCCACAACCCATTGGTGTAGTGCATTTATACCCGGGTATCAGTACTGAAGTAGTTAAAAACATGATCCAACAACCAGTTAAAGCGCTAATTATTAGAAGTTACGGGGTAGGTAATGCTCCACAAGATGCAGGACTGCTTGAGGTTATAAAACAAGCCAACAACAACGGAATTATTATTGTAAATTGCAGCCAATGTATAAAAGGCACGGTGAACATGGGTGGATATGCTACTGGTAACGCTTTAAGTCAATGTGGTGTAGTAGGCGGTGTAGATATGACGCTTGAAGCAACCTTAACAAAGCTGCATTACTTATTAAGTAAAAATTTAACACCAGAAAAAATACGTAAGCTTATGCAAAGTAACTTACGTGGTGAGCTAACCAGATAATCAGCATAAAAAACTTAAACAGCAATACGTTACGGGTATAAGGTATCGTATATATTAAATTTATATTAAATATTAATAAACGAAGTGATTAAAACTATGGCGAATTTTCTTGTAATTATCACCCTATTAACAGGCTCTATTGGGCTAATGTTATTTGTGATCGGATCTATTTTTAGTTTAGTGGTTGCCTTTGGAAACCAACAAAGACTTTACGGCTTTTCTATTTTGTTATTTTTGCCTATTTCATTAATATATTGCGCTAAACACTGGGACATAGCAGCCTACTCAGGACGAATGGTTTTTTCTGGTGCTGTTTTATTAGCTATAACCGCAATTATTTTAAAAGTTGCGGGGCTATACTAATAAGTAACAAGAACTAAAATCTGCGTCTTGAATGGTAACGGGTATAAATTTACCAAGACTTTATATTTAGTCTTTTAAATTATATAACAAACACCACAATTGCCGTTGTAACACCTATTACTGCATAGTGTGGCGCTCCATTTGGCACTTTGTCTAATAACCAATAACATAAAAATGCTAATGCAAATAATATAGCGCTGCCAATAAATACTCCCATTGGCGGGTTACCCATTATTAAACCGGCTATGGCTAAAGGAATACTAAAAAGTAGCGCTGAAAAGTAAGCTTCTTTTTTGACTAAATACAATTTATAAGAAAGCGCTAGCATAAGAATTTTTAAAATAAAAAATATCATAAATTTACCATGTAATTATTTAAATAAACCATTAATGAGGGTTTATTTAATATGAAAGTAATGTGTGTTTTATCTGTAAGAATTAAAGGATTAACTACCAGACACTATAACAATACGTTCTGCTGGTACACGTAACTGCTGCATTAAATACATTTTAAATGGTGTTTCGTAAGCTTGTTTATCTACTGCTTTTTGCATACACATTAACCATGCTTCACTTTCTGCATCGCCTACCGGCAAATGCTTATGTGCTGATGGAATATTAATACTGCCATAATGTTCTGCGTACAATTTAGGCCCACCAAGCCAGCCTGATAAAAAATAAGTAAGCTTTTGGCGTGAGACGGTTAAATCAGCAGGATGCATATCTCTAATTTTTTGAGACTCTTTAAAAGCTGCCATGTTCTGATAAAAGTCATCAACGAGTTGCGCTATGCCCGATAACTCCCCTGCCATTTTATAAGAATTGTCGCCTACGCCGTATTCACAGCTTTTATTATTCATGGTTACAACCTGTACCTAAATTCTGCATCCAAATTGGATAATGCTATAAAGGGGAAACACCTGATATTTCAAGCACTGTTTTAGCATTGGCTCGTTCAATAATTTTAACTAAAGCCGATTGAATAACTTCGCTTTCTCGCACATCGTCTTTGCTAGTAAATTGTTCTTCTTGGACTTTAGCACCTTCTTCTAATGTAAATTTAACCACAACCAAAGTGGCGTAATCAGTATTTTCACCAAAATATTCTAAAGTTATTTGCGGGTAACCTTTAAAGCCTGCTTTAACTAATTTAGCAATTCGTTTTTTAGCTTTGTCTACGTGCATAAAGTTTCCTGAATTTATAAAAACTGTAAAATATCCCTTTTTATAAAGAAATATTAAAATGACTAAATGAATTAAAAATTACCGTTATTAAGTGTTAATTTTATGTACTTAATATTATTTAAAACAGCTAAACGCTAATTTTCCCTTCTAAATATTGAATAGCTTTACCTGAAATATAAACCTTATCCTTATCAACACTACATATTAGTTTACCACCTCGCTTAGATGTTTGATAAGCAACCAGCTCAGTTTTTTTAAGTTTTCCAGCCCAATAAGGAGCTAAACCAGTATGAATAGACCCTGTAACAGGATCTTCATCACCACCATTTGCAGGCCAAAAATAACGAGAAATAAAATCGTATTCATTTGAACGTGATGTTACAACAACATCATAAGGAGCAAGTTTTTTTAATAATTCATTATTTTGTTTAAGAGCTAATATATCAGTTTCTTTTTCGTAAACAGCAAAATACGCTTGATCGTTCAACAACACCTCTACTGGCTTAATAGATAGCGCTCCTAATAAATTTTCAGGTATATTTTTAATTACTTTTGGATTTCTATTCGGAAAACACATTTGAATATAACCGCTATCCATTTTAGTAACAGATAAGTTACCTACTGCCACAGCAAAAAAGTTGATGATTGCTAAATCATCGTTTCCAGAAAAAATTACAAATGCTGACGCTAAAGTGGCATGTCCACAAAAATCAATTTCAGTTAGGGGTGAAAACCAACGTATTTCGTAATTTAGTTCATTAATTTTTTTAACAAATGCAGTTTCTGAAAGATTATTCTCAAGAGCAATAGATTGCATAAGGTCTACTGAAAGCCAATTTTCAGTAATAATAACTGCAGCTGGATTACCTTTAAAAGTTGTATCAGTAAATGCATCAACAACATTAATTTTTAATTCCATTTGAATATAAACGCCTTCAATTGTCGCTATTTATAAGTACTTTACTATGCATCAATTTATATGAATAGTGTTAAAGATCAAAGAAATAATAAGCATTTCTTTGAAGCTATTTCTTAATTTACATTTAACGTAACGTTATTACTTCTCGCCAGCACCAAACAACACCACTTTGTGGCTGTCTAACCACAGCGGATACTTTGCCATAACTTTAGTAAACATGGGGCTTTGCAGGTAACTGTTCAGCCATTGTCGCACTTTAGGATAAGGTGATTGTAAGTACCATTGGCGTTCTATACGAGCAAATTGTCGAATAAAAGGCAGTAACGCAATATCTGCTAGGCTTTCTTTTGGTCCCATTAAAAATGCACTGCCCATTAGGCGCTGTTCTAGTGTTTGAATAAAAGTTTCACAGGCTTGTCGGCATTCTACTACGTTAGTTTCTTTATAACGTTTGGCGCATTTGTAGGTTTCTATCGCTGTTTTGAATTGATGATCAAAGATATGAATTAATGCGAGCATTTCGGTTAATGCTGACTCATCTCTGCTTAATAATAAATTATCAGGGTCTGTTTCATTCAACGCCCACAACATTACGTCTAAGCTTTCTTCAATTACACGATTATTTTCATTAGGTAAAACTATAACCGGCACAGTTCCTTTAGGAGATACTGCTATCATTTCTGGTGGTTTATTACTTAGCACTAAGTCTCGCAACAATACTGTTTGCTTAGCTTTAAAAATGGCAATGCGAGCGCGCATAGCGTAAGGGCAATTTCTTAATGAATATAAAATAGGAAGCTCAGGGGAATTATTGACCATAGATTTTTAATTTATACCTAGAAATAGCGATGAAATGCGTTTTAGCTATTTTAACGGTATTCAACAGCTAAATATATGCGTAAAATCCTCTCTTTAAAATTTAACCGCCTTAATATTGGCTAAAGTTGAGAAATGAGTCCTAAAATAGAATTGTTAGCGCCAGGTGGCGACGTAGATGCGATAAAAGCGGCAATAATTGCGGGTGCAGATGCCGTTTATTGTGGTTTAGACACCTTTAATGCACGTAACCGCGCGGCTAATATTTCTTTTGATGAGCTTGTAGGGTGTATTCGACTTGCACACCAGTACGACTGCCAAATTTTTTTAACATTAAATATTATTATACTGGAACGTGAGTTTAAGTCGTTAGCCAAGTTATTAAGTAAACTGGCAAATACCACGTTAGACGGTGTTATCATTCAAGATTTAGGTTTATTGTATATTTTAAAGAAGCATTTTCCTACGTTGGATATTCATGCTTCTACGCAATTAACGACTCATAACATTGGTCAAATTCCTTTCCTTAAAAAACTAGGCGCTTCTCGTGTTAACTTATCAAGAGAGTTAAATTTAAAAGAAATTACAGCAATTACTCAAGTGAGCCAAGATCAAGACGTACTTACTGAAGTATTTGTACACGGTTCTTTATGTGTCGCTTTTTCAGGCTTATGTTATTCAACGTCGGCCAGTGTGGGCAATTCAGGTAATCGTGGTCGTTGCAGCCAAGCGTGCCGCGAAGAATATAAACCGACTGAATCAGGTAATAAATTCCCGTTAAACATTAAAGACAATTCAGCCTTTTTCGACTTACCTGCATTAATTGATGCTGGCGTTCACTCATTTAAAGTTGAAGGCCGCATTAAAGGCGCTAGTTACGTGCATACGGTTATAGATAGCTTTCGTAAACAAATAGATGGTTTTGTAGAAACAGGTGAGTTATTAGAAGACGGCGAACGTCTTTATAAAGTATTCAACCGAGACTTTTCCAATGCTTTTTTACGTGGTGATTTAAACCAATCAATGTTCATTGAAAACCCTCGCGATAACTCTAAGTACCATGCGGTAGGTAAAAGTAACGCCATTTCAGTTGTACAAATTCATGATGTAGAAGAAAAACTCAGTGCTGAAAAAGAAGAAATAAACACCTCAGTATTCGATAAAATTAAACACCTGAGTATTGATAAACGCCCTTTATCTCTTGTATTTACAGGTAACGCAGGCAAGCCGTTAACCCTTACCGTAAAAACAGAGGGTTATGGTGAAGGCAAAGCAATAACTGAAGAGCAAACTTTTGTTTTACATTCAACTAATTTATTAGTTACAAGCGATAAAAACTGTATTGATGCCGCTGCTATCGAAAAACGCTTTAAAGGTTTTAATAATGCTCAGTTCAATTTAGTTGAGTTGAGCTGTAATGATGTTAAAGAGAATTTAAGTATTGCGTTTAACAATCTTACCGCACTTAAAAACGAGCTCGCGTTATTATTAAATGATAGTGCTCCGGTACATCCTGAAGTGATTTTACCTAAATTAGCTCGCCACGCTAAAACGCCTAATGAACAGTATAAGGCTAAGCTGTCGATTTTAATTTGTGACGATTCCGATATAAATTTAGCCAACGTAACCGATGCAGATATTTACTTTAAATTGCCAGACGCTTACAAACGTGGCTGTACTAAATACGTGAGCTTTTTTAATGAAAACCCTCGTCTTATCCCGTGGTTTCCGTCAGTACTCATTGGTAAAGATTACGACGTAGCACTCAATATTTTAGAGCAAGTAAAACCTAAACTCATTGTTACCAATAACACAGGTATTGCAAACCGAGCATCAGAGTTAGGTATTAAGTGGATAGCTGGGCCGTATTTAAATACCACTAACTCTTATGCACTATTAGCGATGAAAGAAACATTTGATTGCGAAGGCGCATTTATTTCAAACGAAATAAACTATCAACAAATGAAAACCATTGCTCGCCCTGAAAACTTTAAGCTGTTTTACAGCATTTACCACCCTATTTTGTTAATGACTAGCCGCCAGTGTTTTTTCCAACAAAGTGTTGGTTGTGAAAAACCACGTATTGATAACGGTTGTATGCTTTCTTGCGATAAATCTACTAGAATCACTAACCTTAAAGGTGTTTCGTTTGCTATTGATAAACAAAAGGCAGGCTACCCAAGTATTTATAATAATGACCAGTTTTTAAATATGGAAATTATTAATGACCTCGCTGATTTGTTTGACGGCTTTATGATTGATTTAACCAATATAGGCTCAGGCAATAAAGAAACACCAGACAAAGCCCAATTAATCGAACAGTTTGAAGCTTTACTTAGAAAAGGTAATAACGAAAATACTCCCCCTAATAGCCAAGTACTTATTCATCAAGCTTTAAATAAGTTAGTACCTGAATCAACTAACGTACAATATCATAATGGGCTTTAAGCATTGCCTTGAAATACTTACTATAAACATTGACGCTCACGCGCTTTGAAACGAGCATATTGATTGATAACGGGTATAAATAAAGAAAAAGATTAACAATAAGATTTAGTCCTTTTTCTTTAGGTCTTTTTTCTTTAATTTATTTTTCTTTAATACCTTATTAATGAATAAATTTTTGTCTAGCATCTTCTCACACATTGCCGGTGTTCCTCCGGTAACTGTGCAAGTATAACCAGGCTCACAATAGCCATTCACATTTTTATATTTACAATTTTTTTTAATTTCACAGCTTTTTACTTGTTCGTAATTAATTTGTTCGTAGTTAGTCAGAGTAGGATCATTTTGAATGGTGCCTTTTTTCGCAAATAACGTCCATTGAGTGAAATCTTGCTCGCAACTATTTTTAGCAAGATCACAACTATATTTGTTATTGCTAATATAATTTAAAGTGCACGAAGGGCTTGCTAAACAACTAGCCTCATTTAACAAAGCGCATTTATCCTCTTTAGCCTTTGCCGGTAAGGTAAGAGTCAACATGGCTAAGCTGAGCAACATGGCTAAAAATGGTTGTAGCTTAATGAACATTGCAAATAGATCCTAATTCAAAACAGGAATTAATTCATACGATCTAACATAATCGTATAGCGCTGTATTTATACTTGTGTCATCAAGTTCAATGTCTGTTGGATAAGGCTGCTGGTCACCCGGTATTTCTTTTATTAACTTTTCTTGCCAAGTATAGGTTTCTGATACCATTCTCAACGACATTTCACTATTAAAAGGTTCGACATCTACAGGGTTATTTAATTCAACTTTTCCTATCAGCTTGTTATCAAAATAAAAGTTAACTAAGTTTGGGGTTATCCACCAAGCTGCATAAATATGAAAATCGTCAGATAAATTAACTTTTGCATCATGATTAACGCCTTGGGAAATATATTTTATACCTTGGCACTTTCCATCAATTAATTGTCTGCCCTTATATACCCGTTACCAATCAAAATGCTCGTTTCAGAGCGTATGAGCGATATCAATTCAAGGCAATGCTTTATTGCAATGGTTATTCCCTTGTAAAAAGCATTAACGACGAAGTGATTTTGCTCAAGCGCTTCTTCGATGGGTCTAAAAACAATTTATGCGGCGTTATTAAGTTTAGTCATGTTTCTACACGGATGTAGAACATTAGGGTAACGCAGGAGCAGTTACCGAGAACAACCATGACATAAACTTAATGTCTTGCCTAAATTGTTTTTAGCTCCCACTGAAACCTGCATTCTGAATGATAACGGGTATAATGAGTATTAGCGTGCATAACATCGGTCCAATATCTATCAGGCCAGCCACCAATTGCTTCTAATATATCTATTTCGGTAGCATGTGCAGTGTTGCACGCGGTTCCAGTATTGTCTTGTTTATCTGAATGTAACCAAAATGTGGTAGACATTTTAGTTTTAGAAGCTTTAACACGTGCTTCAAAATACCCATAAGTTGCACTGTGTTTTCCGGAAACAGCAGCGCCGCCCATAGTGTAACCATCGCTATCTTCAGTGTAGGTTGATGTGTTTAGAGCAAGGTTACCATTAACTACTTTGACGTTTTTTGTTAAAAATCGAGCAGGATGTCTTCCCTTCCATGTTGAAATAGAGTCATTCCATTTGTTTTTATCAAGGGTTGTTTCTGTAAACTCATCCGTCATATTAGGTATAACTTGCCATTTGTATCCTACGGGTGCTTTAGGTAAGTGGCTTGTATTATAAGCATTGATGAATTTTTTATTTTCATCTGTTTCATTATTTAATTGATCAAAAAATGGTGCATCAGCACTTTGGCAACCTGATAATAACAAAACTGATGCTATTACAGGTAAAACAGGCAATGTTAACTCAGCAACAACAAGCCCCTCATCATCAGCTTTGTTATTAACTTGATCAATTGTGGCATGTAAGTTTTTCATTATGATCCTTAAGGCTGACGAATCCTCACAAAATATGGATTTATGATCGACCTTCATGTTTATTCATGATCAAACTTTTTCATCACAAAAACGAACCAATAATCATGAAAGCCACTAAAATATTACACAAAGATATAACTAATGCCTACCCTGAAATTAATAATATTCGGCTAAATACGGTATTTACTTTTGTTCGCTATGGTTTATACGACTAATGCGTTACGGCTATTTACCTTAGATGTGTTTTGAAATAATTATCTAAGGCAGAAAAACATAGTATTAAACGAGCTGACTGTATTATTGGGAATGCTACTTGCTTTATGAACGCCTTTGTTTTTATGAACATAAACAGAGTTTTTAGAGGGTTTAATGGGTTTTCAACATCATCCATTGATTATCGTTTATCGATCGCCGATTTATGGTGGCGCTATCTTTAGAGCATCATGGTTTAAAGCCATAGAAAATCAAGAGTGATATTAGCTTGGACGAGTCAGAGTCAATGTTACTTTATCTGCTGTTCTTGAAACATGCCACAGCTGTAACACATCAAGGCATTTTTTACGCTTAAGTTTATATTTAAAGCGGTAAAATACCGCTTTAAATATTTAACTAATCGGTTTAAAACTCTAATGTAGCAGTTAAACGAAAATCACGCCCCGGCTCTTGGAAGCCAACGACAGCACTATAACCATCAATGTGTCCATAGTCAGCGACACTGCCATGGCTGCGATAAGCAGCATCAAATAAGTTTTGCACAGAAAAATCCACACCAAAGTTTTCAGTGATTTGATATTTAGCATAAACATCAAACACGTGGTAACTTGGTTTACTAACGAAATCGGTTTCTTGTACCCATGCTAACTCAATTGAGCGATGAAATACTTCAATATTTTTGACGCTATTAACATAATTTAAATTAAAGCCGGCATCAAAATTTTCATTAATTTGGTAATTAAATGCAAGATTAATACTGTCACCAATTGTATTACCTAAATGACCAAATTCATAAGCTTCAAGTTGAACACCATTCATAACGGTTGTGCTGAAACCCGTTTGCGAATTTTCGTCTGGTTTTAAAAATGGAGCATTATTTAATTCAATATCGTTAGAATTAAAGCTTATTAAAACATCAAATTTTTCAGCCTTATATCCAAAAACCATTTCAAAACCTTCACTTTTAAGATCACCGATGTTTTCATAAATTACGTCGCCTTTAAATTTATCAAAAACCACATCATCAATTTGGCTTGAATAAGCAGCAAGTTCAAAAATATAGGTTCCATCATTATATTCTAAACTGATTTCTTTATTACTTACTTCTTCTGGTTTTAAGTTTTGATTGAGGCCAGTTAAAGAGCCAACAATAAAGCTATCTGTTGTTTGACGGCCTCGCAATGCTTCAGCGTAACCTACATTAAAATTTAAGTCTGATGTAATGCTATACACTAACCCCGCATTAATACTTGTACCTTTTTGAGACGGCATTGAATAACTAGCATTATCGCCAGGCTCAGCAACCCAAACACCATCAATTTTTGACCAATTAGCACCTTGCGCATCATGATCTAGATCATATTTTTCTTTACGAGCACCAAAACTAATTAATAAGTCATCAAGTGCTTGCCAATGATCTTGTATATAAATAGCGGAAACATTACCTTCTTCTTTATAGATCCCACCAAAGATATTAGAGTACGACTGAGCAAGTAACCTATCCTTGCGACGTTCAATACCATAGGTTATTGTATGTTCACCGATATCACTGGTGTTACGAATATCAAAACCAGTTGTTTTAATATCGCCCACCCAGGTAAACTTTTCGCGTTTCAATTCAGACTCAGTGCTATAAGCTGTTACTTCTACGTTTAATAATTCATTATATAAAAAGCTATAATTAACTGTGCTTGTATCGCGGTTTAACCATGTTTGAGTGAGTTCAGTTGTTTCTATTGGTTCCCAGTTAGTTTGTGTTGGAAACAGACCATTAAGTTTACGGCTTTCATGGCTCACTGTTAATGTTTGATTGTCTGTTATCTCAGCGTTAATTTTGAAAAAAGCTAATGATTGATCAGCAGCGGTACCTTCAATTTTTTTACCATCGCCGTCTTCAAAATCGTTACTATTAACATTAACATAAGATGCTAATACGCCAACTTTTTCAGCTAATTTACCATATAACGTAAGGCTTTCTTTATTTCCGTCATTAGTAAATTGACTTGCTTTTAATTTACCACCTAGAACATCATCGCCATTAAGTAAATCATCAGCGCTTTTAGTTTTAAATCGTATGGCGCCACCAATAGCACCAAAACCAGATGTCGCTTCCCCTGCGCCTGACTGAACATCTATTTGTTTTAGCAGTTCAGGTTCAATTGATAAACGCCCAGTATGATGAAACAATGTACTGGTTTGTGGAGCACCATCTACTGTTACATTTAATATGCTATCTTCTAAGCCACGGACATATATTTTTTGAGCTATGGCAATACCACCACCTACAGTTACACTGGGTGTTTGTCTAAATATATCCTCTAAGTCAATTGCTTGAATTTGCTCTAAAATATCTGGTGTAATTTCGGTATTGGTTGCACTACCAACAACTTGAATCGTTTCTACCTCCTTTTTTTTGTCTTTTACTTCATCAGCTAAGACTTGTGATCCTGTTAAAGCAACAGAGATAGCAAGTGGTAATATTGTAAGTTGAGTATTTTTAAATGTGACTGACATAATTTATGTAGCGTCCAATTGTTAATAGTTGAGGGAATATTTCACAACCACAAGGTTAATGATAATCGTTATTATTACGATTACTGCCAAGTAAATCAATTGTTTTTTTTAAATAAACCTGAGATCGGTTTAAGTTTTAACCATGGAACTCACCTCTATACCTGTTAATACACTGAGGTTAAATTTGGTATGAATTTTTTCTAGTTATTTAAACTTAGGGGAAATCTAAAATACTCTGGATATTTACTTATTAACGATGGTAAGAAAAATATTTAGAGATAAAAGTAACAAATGTAAAACCACTCGCTTCTAATCAATCAATTAATAATAATGATCGATATTAAGTAATAGCTTTTTATTAAAGAAATAATTGTTTTTTTAATCATTTAAAAATCAAAGTGTATTTCATAAATATTTATAATAAATTAAACGCAATACAAAATATGGGATGGATATTATGGGCTAATTTATTATTTTGCGGTTGTTAATCTTAATGATAATAAGTAACATTAAGATTGATAGCCACTAATAATAATATAAGGAGTATAAATTGGCTTTTTTTGTTTTAATTCCGTTTTATTGGTTAACCAGCATCATATTGTATGCAGCGAGCCCCAGACAGCAAATAAACAAACTACATGACAAAGCACTTTTACCTATTTCAATAGCTTGGGGGTGTTTTTTTGTTATTAATGGCGCCAGTATTATCTGGTTAAGTGTAAATGGTTGGTCAATGATTGTTGTTAGTACCATTTTATTACTATTGAATATGTTAATGGTGCCATTGAGCATAATATTATTGGCACATCAACCGCATAAATTAAAACATAGTACATTTATTATAATCTTCGGGTGTGTTTTAGCACAGCTCGTTTGGCAAAGGCATTAACATGTGGCATAAAACCTTTGCTGGTTTAATATCAGGCTTACTCTTTTTACTTTTCATACCAACAGCTTTTAGCCTATTTTTCCCAGCGTTCATAGCATTTATGATTATGATTGCGATTGTTGTATTTATCCCAGTTTGGGCCGGTATTATGACTTATTGTTATGCTGCAACATCTGCTAAACAAGCTTGGTTACGTGCCACAACATTCTCAATAATTAGCGGATTATTTTATTTTATCGCATATTTTACGGTGGGATTACCGCAATGAATAAACAAACATTAAAACAGCTGACTAGTGCTCATAGTTGGCTTGGGCTTATTATATCGGGTGCGCTAATGATCGTATTCCTGTGCGGCTCGCTTTCCTTTTTCAGAAGTAATATTTATAGCTGGGAACAATATCATCAACAAGATAAATCGTTACCCGAGAATATTTTATCACCAAGCGACATGACTAAAATAATTATTGACCGAAATTATAAAATACCGATTGATCATCGTGTAATGCTAATATTTCCAACCAATGAAAGTCCACAATATCAGGCGTTTTTTTCTACTGAAGAAACTGATGGTAGCCATAAACGCTATCGTTTGTATTTTGATCCAGAAACAGGGAACGAACTTAATAAAGCAAGCCAAAACTATTATCTTGCCGACTTTCTGTACAAATTACATATTGATCTAAATATTCCTGCCGGCACTGAAATTGTAGGCATTGTTTCGGTAATATTTTTGGTTATTATTTTTAGTGGCATATTAATTCACTTAAGAAAGTTGATTAAATATTTTTATCAATATCGCCTTACTAAAGCCAAAGATACCTATCTTGACGGCCATAATTTAATCGGCGTAACGTCACTGCCTTATACTTTTATGTATGCATTAACCGGTGTCATGTTTAATTTAAGTATTTTATTTCAAGCGAGCTTTGGTTATTTAGTTTTCCAAGGCGACATAGACGCCTTATCAAACACTAGCGGCTTTGTGGCGCCAACAAACATTGAGCCTAGCCATGAGCCTATGAATTGGCAGGCTCTTGATAAAACAATAAAACATGCAAATCAACAACTACCGGGAGCCAAAGTATATTTAGCCAAAATTTTTGGTTTTGGTGATGAAAATGCACAAGTAGAACTTCGCCTTGTTGATACAAGCAGTATAACTGAGCGACTAACACTAACCTACCCATTAAAAAACTATCAAAACGTGCAGTCAAAACATGTCACCGACAATCCCGTACAAGGCACTTATCATATTTTAAAACAGCTACATTACGGCTCGTTTGGCGGTATCACTCTCCAATTTATCTATTTTTTCTTAGGCTTAGGTTGCTGTTATTTAATTTTATCGGGTAATTTAATTTGGCTAGAGAAACGCGCGCTAAATCGTAAACAAAGTCAACGCAGTTTAGCACTTGTTAGTGCAATGACGTTATGTTTGTCTATTGGTACGCTCATTTCTGTCGCATTGTGTTTTGTTGCCACGCGTTTTGTACCTGATACATTTGCAAGAACTGAGTTTTTACCATATTTGTTTTCTGCCGGGTTAATCTTTTCATTTATTCATGCATTAGCCATTAAAAACAGCCGTAAAGTTATGGTTCAACAAGCTGTTTTTACTGCGGTGTTATTTGCTACATTTCCTATTTATGACACGTTGATAATTATATTAGGCGGCACTACGCATGGCTCCTTAATAAACCTAATGTTTGTTAACTTTGTTAGCTTATTAGTCAGTGCTTTTTGTTTAGCATTTGCTTATCAAAAACGTCATATACAGATACCAACAGATAAACAAAAACTTGAAGTCACAACAGAAAAATAAATACCATCAAATAAATTTCGTTAAAACTTCTACAAAACATAAAGACCTGACAGAAACAGTTATTTAATTAAAGAAAAAGGTAAATAATGAGTAGATCTGTATTCGACAAAGGACAGTTAAACAAGGCGAAGATAAAAAGAGTCGCGGCGTTTGATCTTGCTCGAGGTTTAGCCATTATATTAATGATTGTCATTCATGTATTGTCTTTTTACGGTTCACCAGAAGTAAAGCAAAGCCCGTTTGGCATAGCAGTAACATTCATACTAAGTTGGCCTTCTGCTGCCATTTTTGTTTTTCTCATGGGAATATTAGTTATCTACTCAAAGAGTCAAAATTTATTAAAAGGACTTCAGCGTGCTGCTGCGTTATTCGCATTAGGTTATTTATTGAACTTATTACGAGAAACTATTCCAACATGGTTATCACTTAATATGGGGTTAGTCACATACGAACAACTAGGCCCTTATACTCCTATTAATGGGTTATTAATTATTGATATTTTGCAATATGCAGGCCTTGCTTATGCTATTTGTATTTTACTAAAACATTTTATACCACAACCTAAAATATGGTTATTTATCGCCGTGTGTATTATTTTCAGCTCGCCCTTTTTATGGGATATTCGTAGTGATATTCCTGCACTGACTTATATTTTGAAGTTGTTAGGTGGCAGTAAAGAGCAAGGGGTTTTGTTTCCAATATTTCCTTGGTTAGCCTATCCTATTATTGGGATGGTTTTCGGTTATTGGTTTAAACTCCGTGAAAACCAAAAAATGTCATTTAAATATACACTGCTTGGTGGTATTGCCTTAGTAATTATTGGAGCTGGAATTACCCTATCTAATCGTGATTTTCACATTGGCTATGATTTAAGACCGGGGCCTGGTTTAATTGTGGTCATTACTGGTATTGTATTTATTTGGTTATGGCTATGTCAGCAGGCAATTAATAAAATCGGCACTAATCCTTGTTTACAATTATTATATTTTTGGAGTGCAAACGTCACAACCCTTTATTTTATCCATTGGTTAATTATTGGTTGGGGATTAATGTTATTTGGTTCTGAACAGCTTAATTTATTAAGTTTATTATTATGGATGACAACCGTTGCAGTCTTATCTCACTTTAGCTTACAAGCTTGGTTAAAAGTTTCTAAAATATCATTCGAAAATAAAAAATAAATTATCCATACTAAAATTGAGGTCAATTAACGTATTATTTTTTAAATAAGCATATCAGAAAAGACGTTGAATAATATAAAAGTAACGCTAAATACTAAGTAAGAAATTGTGGGAGTTAAAATAAATAATATGTTTATATGATATCTATACCCCTTACCATTTTAGACATTGACGCTCACGCGCTCTGAAACGAGCATCTTTATTGGTGACGGGTATACATGAACAAGTTATTAGCCTCAACTTTGGTTAGTGAGTTTTACAATGAATTGTTTATTAAAGTGTATTTAGAATACCCCACGATAAAAACTAAATTTTTTTATCAAAGCATTCGGCTAAATCCTTTTATCTAGAACAAGTTTAACCGCGAAAGTTTAAACCCCTTATTTAAATAATTAAGACAATCGCATTTTAAAGTCTTGGTAATAAAATTCCTTCACTATTCGTAAATCATCGGTTTCAGAATTCCACACGGCAATTGCCGGTAAGCCTATACCATTAAAAGTTGTTGTTTTTACCATAGTATAGTGCGACATATCATCAAACATTAATCGTTGCCCTATGACCAGTGGTCGCTTAAATGAATAATCGCCCATCACATCGCCAGCAAGGCAAGTTTGCCCGCCTAATCGGTATGTATATGGCAATTTATTTGCTTCACTCGCACCCAATACCTCAGCTCTATATGGCATTTCAATGGTATCAGGCATATGGCAAGTTGCTGATGTGTCTAATATCGCTAAATCCATCGCATTATGCGTTAAGTCTAATACTTCACTTACTAATACACCGGTATGAATTGCAATCGCCTCGCCCGGCTCTAAATATACTTGTAAGTTATATTTTTTTTGAAAATGTTTAATGCGTTCAATCAACCCATTAATGTTATAACCAGGCTTGGTAATGTGATGACCGCCACCAAAATTAACCCATTTTAATGTGGGTAAAATATCAACAAATTGTCTTTCTATCACATCAAGCGTACGAGCTAACGGCTCAAATGCTTGTTCACACAAGGTATGAAAGTGGATACCGCTAATCCCCACTAAAGACTGTTGTTTAAATTCAGTAAAGGGAATGCCTAAACGTGAGCCCGACGCACATGGGTCGTAAATAGGCTCAGTACCCTCTGAATGTAATGGATTAACTCGTAGGCCAAATTCTAATCCGGGTCGTTTAAACTTTGCCGCTTGTAATAAGGGTTGAAAACGTTGCCATTGGCCAAATGAGTTAAACACTAAATGGTCGGTAATTTTGAGTATTTCTTTTAAATCAGATTCAGTATAGGCGGCGCTGAACGTATGTACTTCGCATATTCCCTCGCTTGCTGAAAACTCTTCACGGCCTAACCTAGCTTCATATAAACCGCTAGCACAAGTGCCTTGTAAATATTGGCGAATCAACGGAGCCAAACTAAACATTGAAAAGGCTTTTAGTGCTAATAATATTTTTGCGCCAGATTGCTGTTGTACCTGTTGTAAAAGTTTCAGGTTATTCTCAAGCGCAACTTCATCAACAACAAAACAAGGTGATGGTACGCGTGAAGGATCAAATTTATTAAAGGTTTTACTATTAATAATATGGTTAAACATATGCTTTCACAAAAAAGTTAGTGTTAATAAATAACAAAAACTATAAGAAAAACAGTTGTCCTCATAGCTTTTTAAATACAAGTTATTACTTCAATAAATTGAAATTTGGATCTTCAATCACCTTCCAAGGCAGACCATATTCATTTAAATCAGCCATAAAATGATCAGGATTAAGTTGTTCAATGTTAAAAACACCTGTTTTTTTCCAATGTCCTTCAATGATCATTTTCGCACCAATCATCGCAGGTACACCAGTGGTATAAGAAATAGCTTGAGACTCTACCTCAGCGTAACAATCTTGATGATCTTTTATGTTATATAAATATACCGTCTTTTCTTTTCCGTCTTTAATACCTGTGACAACACATCCAATACAGGTTTTCCCTATTGTCCGTGGTCCTAAGGTAGATGGCTCTGGTAGCAACATTTTCAGAAATTGGATAGGTACAACTTGTTGACCTTGAAACTCTACCGGTTCAATACCTGTCATACCGACATTACCTAAAACTTCTAGGTGCTTTAAGTAGCCATCACCAAAACTCATCCAAAATTGGGCTTTTTTCAATGTTGGAAAGTGTTTCGTTAGCGATTCTAATTCTTCATGGTACATGCGGTAAATATTATAGGTACCTACATTACCAGGGCAAGTAAAGCTTTGTTTAGTTGACATCGCTGGCGTTGTAACAAACTTCCCTTGCTCCCAGTGACGGCATTCTGCTGTGACCTCACGAATATTTATTTCCGGATTAAAATTTGTTGCAAACGGGTAACCGTGGTCGCCGCCATTGACATCAATAATGTCTAACGTCTGTATCTCGTCAAAATAATGCTTCGCAAGATAAGCGGTAAAGATATTAGTTGCACCTGGATCAAAACCAGAACCTAATAACGCCATTAAACCTGCTTTTTCAAATTTTTCTTGGTAAGCCCATTGCCATTTATACTCAAATTTAGCCACATCTAACGGTTCGTAGTTTGCTGTATCCATGTAATGCACGCCAGCCTCTAAGCAAGCATCCATAATGGTTAAGTCTTGATATGGCAAAGCAACATTAATAACTAATTCTGGTTTTACTTTATTTAATAAGGTAACGAGCTCAGGGACATTATCTGCATCCACTTGCGCAGTTGCTATATCTCGATTTAACGTTTTTTTAATTTTATCCGCAATGGCAATGCACTTTGACTCTGTTCGGCTAGCCAATGTAATTTCAGTAAAGACCTCAGATAATTGTGCACACTTAAACGCAACTACTTGGCCAACACCGCCAGCACCAATGATAACTATTTTACTCATATTATTGCTCTTATTTTTAATTGATTAGGTGAGATATAAATTATTATTTCTCATAATAGGTATAACCTTGCATGCTGGCATTAAAAGTATTGATCATTTGTTGACGCTCTCGCGCACTAATACGACCATCGCTTACTGCCGCTTCTACTTTATTTCGGAACCGTGTTCTCATATCATGCGGTTGATATTCAACATAACTTAAAACATCTTCTATCGTGTCGCCGTGTACCTCTTTAACAAATTCAAAGCTTTCATCATCATTAATCCGCACACTTACCACGTTGGTATCACCAAATAAATTATGCAAGTCACCTAATGTTTCTTGATAAGCTCCCACTAAAAAAACACCAAGGTAGTATTCTTCATTCTCCTTTAGCGAATGTAGCGGTAAGTTTTTTTCAACTTGTTGATTTACTACAAAGCGCTCAACCTTACCGTCACAATCACAAGTGATGTCAGCTAAAATTGCACGGCGGGTTGGCTCTTCATTTAAACGGTGTATTGGCATGGTCGGAAATAATTGGTCAATGGCCCAGCTATCGGGTAACGATTGAAATAAGCTAAAATTACAATAATAAATATCGGCTAATGTTTCCGCTAAACCTTCAAGTTCTTCAGGTATGCGTTCCATTTCAGCTAATGTATCTTTAATACGATGTAAAATAGTAAAATATAAAATTTCTGATACTGAGCGCATGCGTAACGCTATTTGGCCACGCTTAAATAACTCACGAATTTCATCGCGGTAAAATAGAGCATCGTTATAACATTCTTGAATACGCTGCGGCTTGAGGTAAGTCATGATTTCACGCATGTTTTTAAGTAGTTGGTGCTCTGCTTCAGATTGTTCCGTGAGCGCTTTAGGCTCAAAACTTACTACGTCTAACACGTTAAACAATAAGACCGAGGTATAAGCAACCGTTGCACGACCTGATTCAGTAACAATAACCGGATGAGCCAACCCTTGCGCATCCATTGTTGCTTTAATGGTATCGACAATGTCTTCACAGTATTCGGCTAACGAATAGTTACGGCTTTGCTCTGTGGCTGATTGCCTGCCGGTATAATCAACGGCTAAACCTCCGCCTAAATCAATATAAGCAAGTGCTGCACCTTCATCACACAAATCAGAATAATACCTACAAGCTTCTAAAACCCCACCACGTATCTCTCTAATATTTGCAATTTGCGAGCCTAAATGGTAGTGCAATAATTCAAGACAATCAAGCATATTATGCGTTTTTAAATAATCGACAGCTTCAATGAGTTGGCTAGCTGATAAACCAAATATGCTTCGTTCACCACTTGTTGCTCCCCAATGTCCACTCACTTGGCTGGTCATTTTGGCACGTAAGCCAATATGTGGCCGAACACCTAACGCTTTACTACGTTCAACAATAATCGGTAACTCAGTTAATGTTTCAATCACAAAAAAACATTTAAAACCAAGTTTAGTGGCTTCTAATCCAAGCTCAATAAACTCTTGGTCTTTATAGCCATTACAAATAATTAAGCTACCAAGTTCTTCAAGTGTAGACAAAGCAGCAATCATTTCTGCTTTACTACCTACTTCAAAACCATGTTGGTACCGTGCACCAAATTGTGCTATTTCTTCTACTATTTGTGCTTGTTGGTTTACCTTAATAGGATAAACACCTTTGTATTTATTTTCATAACCAACTTTTTTAATAACATCGCTAAATGTTTTATTCAGCATGCTGATACTATCGTCTAGAATATTTTCAATGCGTAACAATACCGGCATGCTTAATTCACGATCACGCATACCATCAACTATTTTCATTAAAGAAACGGATTTCATGCCATCATTGGTTGGGTTTTTTACGACTACATCGCCTTGTTCACCAATGCCAAAATAGTTGTTACCCCAATGTTCAATACCATACGTTTTATTCGCCTGCTCTATAGACCAAGGGGGAATAATTTCAATAGACTTAGCTTCGATAAATGTAGTTTTACTATTCAACATGAGTAACATTCCACACTAAAAAACAATCAGTTCGTTTAGCGAACCGTAAGAAGTGACTGTGAATACAGTCGGTTATTTCAAGAAGGTCGGTTTGGGAATTAGCACCGCAACGCAAGCTAAGGTCATTGTTATTGGCCTTCATATCACAAAAACCCATCTCAAATTCTATGTAGCCATGGCGTTCGTTCCAACCAGCATTAATTTTATGTGAGAAGTGCTTACACAAACGATTGATCATTCTTGTTCCGTTAAAATCATTAACAGCAGTCAACGCTAAAAACGGGCGTTCATGATCGGCCTGCACTTGTTTAATAATGCTCATATACTCTCTTATTCAATTAACGCACCTTATCAGTAAATAGCGTGATTTAAGAGCGAACAACAGATAAGATGCAAACAAAAATCATTTCTATTTAGGTATTATTGTGATCTAGAAAAAAAATGAAAGAACTTTTACAATAGTTACGAATTACAGGTGGATTTAAGAGAAGCGATAACCTTTACCGTGAACTGTCGCTAAGCGATCAGCCGCCATGCCTGTTTCAATTAATTTTTTACGAATGCGACTCAAGTGCATTTCAAGACTACGGTCATAACTTGAAAATTCACGATCAAGTACGGTTTCGTATAAATAATTTTTACCCATAATTTGATTACGGTTGGTGACTAATTGCCACAATAAGCGAAATTGTAATGGGGTTAACATCAAGTCAATATTTGAAAAAGTAACCTGTTGTGTCGTTTTATTTAGCATTAACTGATCAATACAAATTACTGTGTCATTAGTGGCTACTGTTCTATTTCGTTGTAACAAAACATTAATGCGCAAGACGACTTCTGTTAGATCCACGGGATTTGCCAAATAATCGTCAGCGCCTTGTTGATAACTTGCCATTCGATTTTCTGGTGTATTACAAGATGACAGCACCATTATCGGTTCAGCTTTAAAATATCGAATACGCGTTAGCAAACGCGTATCATCAACCTTTTCTGTTGATAAACCTAAAACAATCAGATCGAAGCTCCCTGTCAACGCCTTCATAATAAAATTTTCATATTCATGACAATGTGTTATCTCATCACCTTGTTGATGTAAAACATCCGCTAATTGATGACTAGAAACAACGTCACTTTTCATGATTAAAATATGTGCTGTGCTCAAATTTACCTCTTTATCTCTACATTATCAGACCATCACACTTAAACCTTAATGATAATTGATATCATTTGCAATAAGTAATATCATAATGTTACCAACGTATCTTTTTATCTATCGCAATGACTTACGATATTTATTCTTTTAGGATTATTTGATGACAACAAGAAACCTAGCCATTTCTGGCCGTGTTATAACAACATTTTTCTATTATGTTTTACCTTCTACTATTGGCTTAATCGCGATAACGAGTGCCAACTTAGTTGATGGAATTTTCGTTGGCAACGCTGTGGGGACAAATGGATTAGCGGCGATTACATTAATGATCCCATATTTTACTTTATTAATTGCAATTGCGCTTATGCTAGCCATTGGCGGTGCCGTTAGCGCTGGCAAAGCCATTGGCGAAGATGATATAAAATCAGCAAGCACTATTTTCAGCCAGTCACTTATTGCCTCTGCAATAATTAATCTAATTTTCGCGCTAGCAAGCTTATTATTTTCTGAGCAATTATTTATATTACTCAATATTCCAGATGAAATCGTGATTTTAGCTGCCGAGTATTTTGATATTATTCGCTGGGTATTCATACTGCAGCTCACCACAATGGTGCTTTATTATTTTGTTCGAGCCGATGGCTACCCATTTTTGGCGACATCGGCATTAGTCACTGGTGCAATCACCAATATTGTACTTGATGCGTGGTTTATATTGTTCCTAGATATGGGCTTAGCCGGCGCTGCTTATGCCACTGCTATCGCACAAATAATACAATTTTTAATACTTAGCCAATACTTTGTCAGTAAGAAAAAAACGTTAATTTTTACACTTATTCACCATAACTGGTCTTCGTTATTTCGTTCATCTTACAACGGCGTGTCGGAGTTCATTAACGAAATTTCAGTTGGCATTATTTTCTTTATTTTAAATGCGCTCATGATCACGAGATTAGGCGTTGAAGGCGTTGCCGCTTTTACTATAGTGAATTATTTTATCTTTTTAAGCGTTATGCTCAGCTATGGTTTTGCTGATGCTTTACATCTTGTTATTAGTCACAACTATGGCGCACAGCAGCTGCAACGCGTACAACAATTTTTATCAGCAGCCGTGTTTAGTACCGTATGTTTGGGGCTAATACTGTTCGCTGTGCTTGTTATTTGGCCAGTGTCTATACTGGGCTTATTTATTAATGAACATGACATACAAACTTATCAGGTAAGCAGTGAGCTATTGCTATTGCTTCTACCACTATTTTTAATTAATGGAACAAACATTATTTTAACCTGTTATTTAACGGCGATTCACCAACCTAAGCCATCAGCATTAATTGCAATAACACGTAGCTTGATACTGCCAGCCGTTTTTCTAATCAGTTTTTATTATTTACTACCTAGCTTACCTATATCATCAGCACTAAATAGTGAATTTTCTTTTCTGATCGCATTACCGCTAGCAGAGTGGTGTGCATTTCTACTCGCCTGTTATTTTTGTTATCAATATCGTCCATTACAACTTAATAAAATCACAACTAAACCGAAATGATTTGTAAAACAATACATTAAATAGTATTTAAAACAATCAAGTAGATTACACAAACAGCAGTTTTCATCGCTAAATTGAATATAAAACTGCTGTTACCACTACCCAAATAATCCCCCACCCTTTGTAAGAATAAAAAAGTAACAAATGTAAAGTTAATTGATAATGATAATCAATATCATTATTATCTACTAATAGATACATTATTCCATTACTTCTATGAGAGTATAATTATGCTTCACTATGCGAATAAATTAGCCGACCATGCTTCATTTCAAGCTTTTACTAATTGTTATTTAAGAGAAATTGATGCTGGTGCTTGGCATACAAGTACTGATTGGCAAAGACAAACAGGTGTCGCTCTTTATCAAGAATCGATCTATGCATTAGAGCTACAATTAGAAAGTATTGACGTTACCCTAGTGTTTGGTATTTCATACCGTTCAACTGTTGGTCGACATGTTGTTACTCAAGTATTACGTAAACAGCATAATAATTGGAATTGGCAGTCCACTGACTTCCTTTCGTCCATCATTTTTTTAATTAATAATATTTATGCAAGAATTGGGAAAAATTCTGAACCTGTTGGATGTTTGAATAATGCTAATAATAAGAAAAAATTTGAATTATTGACCCGCACGTTAGAGAGTCACCAAATAATGTTAGATTATTTAGTGCAACGCTTAGGTGATACTAGCCTTAACAAACTTGATTTTATTGCCTCAGAACAGTCATTATTATTTGGCCACTGGTTACACCCTACGCCGAAATCACGTCAAGGTATTCATGCATGGCAGCATAAAAATTATACGCCTGAATTGAAAGCAAACTTTCAACTGCATTATTTTGCTATCTCTCAAGAATTATTAAAACAAAATTCATCGACTGGTTTGTGTATCGAGCAAATCATTAATCAAATTGCTGAAGTTGACGATAACGTCGTTGCTGCTAATAAACAGTTGATTCCGGTTCATCCGTTACAAGCACAGTGGTTATTGCATCAAGATTATGTTCAGCGGCTACAAAATTCAGGAAAAATCGTTGATTTAGGCCGTATGGGTAAAGTATTTACACCAACGTCGTCAGTCCGTACCGTGTATTGCAGTGAATTAGACTATATGATCAAACTGTCTATTCCCGTTAAAATTACTAACTCTTTACGACAAAATATGGCACACGAATTAGAACCAGGTTTAAATGTGGGTAGACTTATCGCCGGCAGTAACTTTAATGAGTTATTCCCAAAGTTTGCTGTGATAGAAGACCCTGCATACCTTACGGTTAAGTTAGACGGTATGGAAGAAAGCGGTTTCGAAACCATTATTCGAAACAACCCATTCACTAAAAATTCAGGCCAAAAGCACAGCACCGTATCAATTGCCGCTTTAGTTCAAGCACCGATATTACCGGGAACTGACGCTAAAATTACCCAGCAGGTAAAAGCATTAGCCGATCAAAAACACATCAATGCAGAAACCGCAGCACTATTATGGTTTGATAACTATTGGCAGTGTGCTATTGAACCCGCGATATGGCTTTATGAAAAACATGGGGTCGCTTTAGAAGCACATCAACAAAATTCGTTAATCACCATTTCTAATAATTGCCCAAGCCAATATTATTACCGTGATAACCAAGGGTTTTATTTATCAAAAAGTATGAAAGAAACCCTACTACAGCAAGTCCCTAAGCTTAGCCATAATTTAGATTTATTTTACGATGATGACGTGATAGCTGATCGTGTTGGCTATTATTTATTTATCAATCAGCTATTTTCAATTATTAGCCGCTTAGGTGAAGATGGTTTAATCCACGAGCAGAAATTACTACAAGTTTGCTATAACAAGTTAACAAGCACACGTATTAAGTTGAAAGGCGTAGGCGCCAACTTTGTCAATAAAATACTGACTAAACCCGCGATCCCTAGCAAAGCCAATTTACTTACCCGCGTTGAAGATCTTGATGAACTACAAGCTGAGCAAGAATTGGCGGTATACACTAAAATTAGTAACCCTTTTTATATTTTTCACCAGCAAGCGATTAACAATAAGACTCAAATTAACGAGGTGAAACTTGCATCAGCTTAACATTGATCAGCACCCCACTGTACTATTTTCGACAAACTTATCAACCGCGCCATCAAGTCATAAAAATGCGTTAGAAAATAGGGTTATTCGGCAATTAATTGAAGCGCTATTATTTGAAAAAATAATCGCTTTCACATACCAAAATGGCTATTTTTGTTTTAGGTTAGGGATAACACAATACCGTACCATGGGAAAAATGTCGGGCTTTAGCCGCGTTAGGCTCAATACTGAGCACATGTATTATTTATCGATTAGCAATACCACTAAACAAAGTGTTACTGACGAAGCTGAGACAATCTCTAATTGGCAACCGATCGAATTACACCAAATTCTCGCCGATTTGCCCACCGCAGAAAACGTTAAACAAAGGTTAAATAACGAGCTTCATCAAACCATTAAATTATGTCGTTGGAATGAGCAATTTTTAACACGTTTAGACAGTCGCCGTGAATTAAGTTATCACCAATTAGAATCGGCAATTGATGAAGGGCATCCTTACCACCCTTGTTTTAAAGCAAGAACAGGTTTCAGCGAACAAGACCATCAACACTACGGTCCCGAATGCGCGAATACATTTCAGCTTCATTGGTTAGCCGTACGTCGTTGCTATCTAAAGCGCCGTTTCAATTCTGTGCCTGAAAAAACGTTTTGGCAACAAGAATTAGACGCTAATAGCTTGGCGTTTCTGAATAAAAAATTAGCTTTACATACAACTGACAGTAGTGCTTTTTCTTTCATGCCGATTCATCCTTGGCAGTGGCTGAATTTGCAAAAAAAGTTAGCGCCCGCAATAGCGAAACAGCAATTATATTATTTGGGGGCCGCTGGTGATAGTTATCAGGCAAGTATTTCCGTGAGAACGTTACTCAATGTGAGTGACCCAAATAAAGCCAATATTAAGTTACCCCTAAATATTGTGAATACATCGTCATTGAGAACAATTGAAAGTCATTCAATTTGTACTGCACCAGTATTATCACACTGGCTTAATCAGCTTTATAAATCTGATACTTTTTTACAACAACATATGATTTTATTACCTGAATACGCCGGCATTAGAATAACCAATGATGGTCAACAACCGCAACCTTGGATTGATGAGCTTGAAGATCAGCTAGGTGTTATCTTTAGAGAAAGCTTGACCAACTATTGCGATGATAAAGGTGCTTTACCTTTTGTGGCATTAACGGCGATTGAACAAGACAACAAACCATTTATAGCACCATGGATACAAGAGTATGGCTGTGATCAATGGTTACAAAAACTGATTGAAACAACCATTATTCCTGTTTGGCACTTGCTTGTTCATCATGGTATTGCGCTAGAAGCTCATGGGCAAAATATGTTATTGCAACATCAACAAGGCTGGCCAGAAAAAGTCATTCTTCGCGATTTTCATGAAAGCTTAGAATATGTTCACGACTATTTAGCAAGACCAGAACTAGCCCCCATATTTGGTGAATTAGAAAGCTGCTATAACCACGCAAGCCCTAACCAATACTATTGGATGAGTAGCGTTGAAGCACTTCGTGAATTATTGGTTGATACCTTATTCGTGTTTAATTTAGCCGACCTTGCCGTTTTGCTTAATCATTATTATCAATACGCTGAGCAAGACTTCTGGCGAGTGGTTTATCAATGCATGCAAGATTATCAGCAGTCTGGTATTACTAGCCAAGAGCGCCTAGAAAAAATCGATATTTTTCAGCCGAAAATTAAAACAGAGTCACTATTAAAGAAAAAGTTTGATGGCAACCGTGCTGCAGAATATCACCATAGTGTGAACAACCCACTCGCCTTTATTCAACACAATGTTCAGTCAAGCGTTACACAGAATACTCGACATCAAGATCAGGTAATAGCAAAAAAACCTCAGCCATCACCGCAAAAAAACGCAGCACCATTAGAGAGAAATTCATGCTTACAATAAATGATGACAACTTCACACATGCTGATTTCATTCAACAGCAAGCATCATATCGTTCACTGCCAATCATTAATCAGCACAACACGATTGCTGTTTGTGTTGAAGATAGCTTTACCTGGTTAACGCTTTGTTATTATTTTCAATCACAAAAAATATCTGTGATGCCAATTCATCCAAGTATACCGATTTATACTGCAGAACGTATGGCTAAAAAAGCCAATTGTAGTTTACTGATTTATAGAGACTTAACACAATGCTTAGTATTAAGCTCAGGTATAGAATTAAGTCCTAACATAGCATTTAATTCAAACGTGCAGCCTGATCACCAAGCGAGTAACGCAGGTATTATTCAGATGAGTTCAGGCACAACGGGCGAGCCAAAGTGTATTTTGCGCAGCTGGGCTGAAATTGACATTGAAATAGACAGTTATTGCAAAGTTTTTAGTGATGCTGAAACTATGACCCCAGTAATTGTTTGCCCGATAACTCACTCATACGGCTTAATTTGTGGCGTAATGGTGGCGTTGAAGCGTGGTAAAATACCTATAATTATCACCAGTATCAATCCGAAATACTTAATGAAAAAATTGAAAAGTTGTGAACGTCCCTTGTTATATTCGTCGCCAGTGATGTTACAAGGCTTATTACGACTTTGGCCAGCGGACAGTAAATTGTTCGCAGCAATGACATCAGGATCAACCATGTCAGCACAAGTATTTGAACAAATAGCCCCACGCGTGCAGAAGCTTTACCAGCAATATGGCTGTTCAGAAGCTGGGTGTATTAGTATTAGTCAAAACCTAAAGGTCGCCAATGATTTAGGCATACCCTTACCTCATGTGACGGTTGAATGCAGCAATAACGAACAAGAACCCAGTGAAATTGTTGCAAAAATGAAAACGGCTAACGGTATTAAAACTATTAAGACTCAAGATCTCGGTTATTTTAGTTCAGCTAAAAATTTACATTTTTTAGCAAGATTAGACGATACTATTATTGTCTCGGGTTTAAATGTTTATCCAACTGAAGTGGAAGATATTATTCTTCAGCACCCGCAAGTTAGTGATGCGGTTATTTTTAAGATTGAAGATAAATTTTCAGGTTACCGCGTGTGTTTACAATATGTTACGAAGACACCATTACCACCCGTAGAACTACGCCAATGGTGTAATCAAAAGTTAGCGCCATTTCAAGTACCGCAAGTGTTAGAAGCCGTTAGTGAAATAGCGCGTATGGCCAATAGTAAAGTTAACCGTAATCAAATAGCACAAACTTACCAAACCGATTTAAATAGCAAAATAACTCAAAACACTGATCCAAATACTAATCAAAAGACTCAGAAAAATATTGAACAGCCCGCTTAGCGCGTTACAAACTTACCTAACGAACAACTCACTATTAAATAATGAAATAGCTATACTAATGCAAAAAATAGACATGATAAATGCGATACGAGACGTACTCGCTACCGACCTAAACAGTAATAATATTGACGCTTTTCATGCGCAAGCGCGTTTAAATGAAGACCTCTATCTTGATTCTATACTTGTGCTTCAAGTATTGATCTGTCTTGAACTTAAGCTTGGTATTGACGTACCAGATGATGCCTTTAATGCAAAAGACTTCGAAACGGTTGAATCATTGAGTCACTTTTTATTAGGACGCTTCAAGCAACCAACGCGTATTGAAGAAAGCAGATTAACCAACACCAATGAAGCTGAGGAGTTTGAAGATATTAAAGTACATTGCTTTGTTAGCTGTTTATGTGAAGCGATTAAAGCGAAGGATTGTGTTGATCACCGACCATTTTATTTCGGCGTTTGGGATGCTGATGTGGTAGTAGATAACAACTATTGCATTCATTACCATGGTGAAGATCTAAATCACGACTTCTTTCGTTACTGGTATCAAAAACTTTATGGCGTTAATGTCATTCCTTGGTACCAACCTGAAAAATCAAAAAGCGAAAATATAACGACACTATTAGGTTTACTTGATAACAAAACGCATAGTCAAAATATAATGGTCATGTTAGATATGTTTCGCTTGCCTGAGCGAGAAAACAAATTTAATCAAAACCCTTTTCCACATTACGTCATGTTAGAAAACAGCCAAGATCCTGAAAAATTAATGATGTTTGATCCTGATTTTCGTTGGGAAGGAGAGCAAGACAAGCAGCAAGTGATTCACGCCATTGAATCTGAAAAGGTGGCAGGCGGTTACATATTCGATAGCATTGAAATAAAGCGCACAGAAAATAAAGTCTTGCATGATTACTTTTTAGCATGCATCAATCTTGATGCTAACCCAATGACTGACGCCGTGCGCCGCATTATTGATATACATTTAGCACCTGACAGTAAGGTGTCAGCCACGCAGCTCACAACAGCATTAGCGCAATTGCCAGTACTGGCAATTCGTAAATACGCTTACGAACACGGTTTAGCCTTTTTTATGCTAGCGCTAGAATTAGACTTCGATGAGTTTGAAGGTTGGTGCGATGTTATTGAAGAACTTGTCTCTACCTATAAACAAATTCAATTTAAAGCAATGAAGATTGCGACTATTTATAACGAACGCAATAAGGCCTACGATGACAGCATTAAAGAAAACACTGTTCCAAAAAATATAAACAACGTTGAATTAACTACCGCACTTGCAGCAGAAATAACGCATTTATTAGATCAACAAAACCTGCGTGAATTTTCAATTAAAAAGCACATAAACAGCTTATTTGACCAATGGAAACAACAGATTAAGTTAACCAAAAAACAGCTAAATGATGAGGTATACGTATGATTTTGTCTATTTGCACAATTTCCTTTCGCCATCAATTAATTTCTATTGAACAATTAGCACAATGGGCACAAACGAATCACTTTCAAGGTATTGAGCTTTGGGGGGCCCACGCCAAAAACCTAGCTGCACAACCAGACTATAATAAAGATTGGCTAGCGGGTTATGGTCTTAAAACCACTATGCTAAGTGATTATTTACCACTAAACGCAAGTAAAATCGCCTTACGCCAACAAGTGACACAGTTATCCCAATTAGCAAAACATTGGGGAACGAAAAAAATTAGAACCTTTGCAGGGTCAATAGCGAGTAGCTGTACTTCTGAGCAAGAATTTACTTTGCTAGCATCAACATTACGCCAAGTATGTGGGTGGTTAGTAGAGCATGGGCTTACTTTGATTATTGAAGTTCATCCGAACACCTATGCCGATTCGGTAAATTCGACACAAAAGTTATTTGAACTGGTCGATTGCGACAACCTTAAATTGAATTTTGATGTCTTGCATGTTTGGGAATCTGGCGCAGAAATTATTCCATCATTAGAAATATTAAAGCCTTATATCAATCACTTCCATTTAAAGAATGTTAGCTCTGCTGAACTGCTTGATGTGTTCTCCCCGGCAACGGTTTATTCTGCTTCAGGTTCACGTGAAGGTATTGTTCCCCTCTTTGACGGTGTAGTTAACTACTGTGCATTTTTAAATTATATTAATAAGCACCCTGATAGTACGATTCGAAATATGGCAGCTTCATTAGAATGGTTTGGTGACCACAGTAAAGAAATTTTGACAAGGGATAGATATTTAATTCAACAGCTGCAACAGCAATCTATACCCGTTACCATTCAAAATGCAGGTTTGTGTGGGAACTAAAAACAATTTATGCACAGATTTAAGTTCCAGACGAAATCTAAGTACAGACTTCCATGTATTCAAGGCATTAAGTTTATGTCATGGTTACTCTCGGTAACTGCTCCTACTTTACCCTAATGTTCTACATCCCTGTATAAACCTGACTAAATTTAATAACGACGCATAAAATTGTTTTTAGACCCATCGAAGAAGCGCTTGAGCGTTTACTCCTCTAAAAGATGACTTCATCGTTAATACTTTTTATAAGGAAACAACCATTACAATAAAGTATTGCCTTGAATTACTTACTATAAACATTGACGCTCACGCGCTCTGAAACGAGCACTTTGAATGATAACGGGTATATGCATGCGACCATATAAAATTATGAATACGAAGATCATCTATTACTACAACATAATATGATGAGAAGCTAAATAACTTTCATCATATTATGTTGTATTTAAACACACCTAGCAATAATCACTTTTAACCTCAGTCACGATAAATTTTAGTTAAATCTTGATAAGCATCAATACGGCGATCACGTAAATAAGGCCAAGCACGTCGCACTTTTTCACATGACTGCAAGTCTATTTCAGCCATTAATACTTCAGCATTATCTGCGCTGGCATGACCAAGTAACTCACCTTGAGCGCCACTAATAAAACTATTACCCCAAAACTGTATACCTGCTGACACACCACTTGGATCGCTTTCATGTCCTACACGGTTACAGCTAAGTGTTGGAATACCATTAGCAACAGAATGTGCTCTTTGTACAATTATCCACGCGTCTAGTTGACGTTGTTTTTCAGCCTCATCATCACGAGGATCCCAACCAATTGCAGTGGGATAAATTAAAACATCAGCGCCAGCCATTGCCATTAAACGCGCTGCCTCAGGAAACCATTGATCCCAACATACTAAAACGCCTAAACGCCCAACATGGGTATTAATAGGCTCAAAGCCTTTATCACCTGGCGTAAAGTAAAATTTTTCATAGAAGCCCGGATCATCCGGAATATGCATTTTTCGATAAGTTCCGGCGATGGTGCCATCACTGTCGAGTACAACCGCGGTATTGTGATATAGACCTGCCGCACGCCTTTCGAATAAAGAAGTCACAATAACTACACCAAATTCTTTGGCAAGTAATCCAAAGCGTTCAGTACTGGGACCTGGAATTGCCTCAGCAAGGTCAAATAAGTCAACATCTTCAGTTTGGCAAAAATAGCCACTGTTATGCAGTTCTTGTAAAACGATTAAATTAGCCCCTTGCTGAGCAGCAATATAAATATCTTCTACGATTGCTTTAATATTTTGTTGGGGAGGTAAACTATTACGCTGTTGGATAAGCGCCGCTTTAATCTTTGTATTCATACATATTTCACTTAATTGAAAGTTATTTTGTTAATCATTATTTATGAGAGGCTAAGAATCCCTGAGGTAGTTGCATTGTTAAGCAGTGTAAACTGCCAAATTGTTCGATGATCTCACGACAATTAATCGCGATTATTTGATGGTTAGGAAATGCAGAATTTAATATAGTTTGCGCTTGTTTATCTTGCCTCACACCATAAACAGGCATTAAAACCGCACCATTAATAATCAAAAAATTTGCATAAGTCGCGGGTAACCGATCACCTGCAGCATTGAACTGAGCATCAGGCATCGGTAACTTCATTAGATTGAAGTGATCACCATCAAGGGTGCGCATCTCTTGTAACGCTTGTGCCATTTTATGTAACTCAACATAATGGCAATCACTTTGATCATCACAAGCTTGATATATAATAGTTTGGTGAGGAGCAAAGCGGGCCAAGGTGTCAATATGACTATCGGTGTCGTCACCTTCAAGTGCACCATCATCGAGCCAAAGTATTTTTTTAGCACCGAAATTAACCGCGAATAATGCTTCTATTTTTGCTTGCGTCATTCCTTTATTTCGGTTGTTATTTAACAAGCAACGCTTTGTTGTTAATAAATGCCCTTTTTCGTCAATCTCAATACCACCACCTTCAAGTACCACTTCAACATCGATATGCGATTTAGTATTAAGTTGCTTAAATAGTGATTGGTTTATTTTATTATCTAACTCACAAGCGTATTTACTACCCCAACCATTAAAAATGAAATTCAAAGCGGTTATTTTACCCTGCTGATTAAATACAGAAATAGGTCCATGATCACGTGCCCAGCAATCATTAATGAACGCCGTCACAAAAAAGACATCGTTCATATCCAATAACATATATTTTGATAACTGGCGTTGCAATAACTGACGAACATGCTGTGTGAGTTTTTCGTCATGACAAACAATCACTAACTTTTGACGAGCTAAAATAGCTAAACTAATTTCAACAAAAACTAATTCAATATTATTAAGGTTTGAAGCCCAATCAGTTTCCGCGTGTGGCCAAGTGAGCATAATTGCATCTTGTATGAACCATTCAGGGGGTAAGATATATGACATGCTTTAATTACTTAAAATAAATAAAATGATTTTCATTACGCTCTTAATTTATCATTTTTAGATTAATTAAGCTATAACGCGCCTAAAGACTGTTAGGGAAAACGGGTTAAAATTTACATGGGTATAAGTAAAATTAGTAAGGCTGTTGAACTTTAGGGGCATTTAAAACACTCCCCTAAAATAAAAATCAATAACTTACGCTAATTCTTTTACTTTTTTAAGATCATAAATTAAATCCATTTTTACCCATTTTTCACCTACTTTAGCCCATTTTAATGGCTGCTGATATTTCCACATCAATGCTTCCCATTCATCTGATTTAAGCTGACCCTGTTCGGTTTTAGGTTCAGCATTTGGATCGAAATTCGCAGTAGTTTCCATGATCATAAATAATCGGTCACCTAAGTGATATATTTCCATGTCTACAATACCCATTTCATCCATATTTTTTGTTATTTGTGGCCAAGCATTTTCAGGTTTGTGGTAATCAAGATATTCGGCAATAAGAGTTGGGTCATTTTTTAAATCTAAAGCCAAACAATAACGGTTATTTTTACTCATTTTTTATCCTATAATTTTTCGTTACAGCAATTTTATTAGCTGATAGCGCAGTTTTAGTATTAATCGTTGTCGTTAAATATTAATTGTTATAAAGTTATCACATATGAAAATACAATTTAATATTTAAATTAAGTTTTACGTTATTTTTTACGTTAAGTTTTCAGCTAATTATAAAATCTATTTTACAAATTTGAGATAACATCAAAATGAAATTAAAAACAATCCTTTCTAATAAATCGCTATCAAAGAGTATTGCTAGTTTACTGCTTTGTATAACAATTTCTCCCGTTGTTGTTGCCTCAAACGACTGGGAAAATCCAGAAGTTATCCACATTAACAAGCTGCCAGCACGAGCGACTTCCTATTCGTTTGATACGGTAGAGCAAGCTCTTAAAAGAGATAGAACCGAATCAAGCATAAAAATGCTTAACGGTGACTGGAAGTTCAACTTTGCAAAAAAAGCAGAAGATCGTCCTAAAAACTTTTATAAATTAAGCTTTAATAGTAAGCAGTGGAAATCAATCCCTGTACCCTCTAATTGGGAAATGGAAGGTTACGGCACACCTATCTACACAAACTCAAAGTATCCTATGTTCAAAAATGGTGCTACTGATGAAAACAGCATTGTGCCTCCATATATTACGCGTGATAATCCTGTAGGTTCTTACCTTAAAGATTTTACCTTACCAAAATATTGGAAAGGTCAACAAATATTGATCCATTTAGGGGGTGTTAGCTCTGCATATTATTTGTGGGTTAACGGTGAAAAAGTTGGTTATGCGCAAGGCAGCCGTTTACCGTCTGAATTTGATATTACCGATCATATAAAATCTGGTACCAACACACTGGCTGTTGAAGTTTACCGATGGAGTGACGGCAGTTACTTAGAGGACCAAGATCACTGGCGTTTAAGCGGTATTCACCGCGAAGTAATGCTAATGGCTCAACCTAAAATTGCAATTAACGATTTTCATGTAAAAACTAAACTGAATGAAACTTACACCCAAGGTACATTACAAATAAGACCTGAATTAAGTTTTCCAAAACGTAAAGATGTTGATGGCTGGAATATTGAAGGTCAGCTCTACGATGATTTGGGTAAAGCTGTGTTACCAAACCCAATGAATGTATCAGCTAACATTGTTTCAAGAACTATCTACCCGCAACGTGATAACTTTAAATTTGATCTGATGAGTGCAACACTGGAAAAGCCTAAACTGTGGACCTCTGAAACCCCTTATTTATATACTTTAGTGTTATCGTTAAAAAATACTCAAGGTGAAATCGTTGAAACTCGAAGCACAAGAGTAGGCTTTAGAGACGTAAAAATTAACGACAAAGCAGAATTATTAATTAACGGTAAGGCTATTAAATTAATTGGTGTTAACAGACACGATCACGATGCTAAAAAAGGTAAAGCTCTAAGCCGCGCGGATTTATTAGCAGACGTTTTATTGATGAAACGTTACAACTTTAATGCCGTAAGAACAGCTCATTACCCTAACGACCCCTACTTCTACGAATTATGTGATGAGTACGGCATTTACGTTATGGACGAAGCAAACATTGAAAGCCACGGTGTAGGTGGCTTATTAGCAAATCTTCCTGAGTGGAATAATGCAATGATGCAACGCGTTATACGCATGGTTGAACGTGATAAAAACCACCCTTCAATAATTTCATGGTCTTTTGGAAACGAATCAGGCACAGGTCCAAACTTTGCTGCAATTTCTGGTTGGGTTAAAGACCTAGACAGTACTCGCTTTATACATTATGAAGGTGCACAAGGTGATCCTAATCACCCTGATTATATTGGTTTATCTGAACGTTACTCTACCAAAGCTGAAAAAGCGCAATTCTTTACACCTTATGCTAACCCAACAGATCCGGCATTTGTTGATGTAATTAGTAGAATGTATCCGTCTTTAGAAGAACTTAAAGGCTTAGCAGACAGTCCTTATGTTAAGCGACCTATTTTAATGTGTGAATACGCACATGCCATGGGAAATTCATTAGGTAACTTGACAGAATATTGGGACATGGTACGCAACCACGATAATATTGTGGGTGGTTATATATGGGATTGGATTGATCAAGGTATAGAAACTCAAAACGACAAAGGCGAAACCTATCTAGCATACGGCGGTGACTTTGGAGACAAACCTAACTCATCAAACTTTTGTTTAAATGGTGTTTTAGATTCTTACCGAAAAGCTACACCTAAACTTTGGGAAGCAAAGTATGTTTTTCAACCCGCCCAATTTGACGCAATTGATACAGCAACAGGAAAAATTGAAGTAACTAACCGATTCTTTTTTGATAATTTAAAACAGTACTTACTAGTGTGGACGTTATCTGAAGATAACAAAGTGATTCAACAAGGTTCATTTAACGGTTTAGATATTGCTGCGCAACAATATAAAACTATTGTAATTCCTTTTAACAAACCCGTATTAAAAGCAGGAGCCCGTTACTTTTTACAATTAAGTTTACGTACCATCAATAACACTAATTGGGCTGAAGCAGGACACGAGTTAGCTAAACAGCAATTTGAACTACCTTTTAAGAAAAAAGCCATTAAAACGGTTTCAAATAAACCGGTAAATACTGACGATAACCAAAACACAATCACGGTATCAAATAATAATTTTAAAGCAGTATTTAATAAAAAATCAGGGTATTTAACCTCTTATCAAGTAAACGGACAAACCGTTATTACTGATGCGTTAAAACATAATTTTTGGAGACCATCTACAGATAACGATATTGGCGGATTCCAAGATTGGACCTCACCAACCGATAACGTAGCCAACGATGCAAAACCAACAACAGGTCGAGCGGTTTGGCGTAAAGCAAGTGAAAACATGACACTGAATACTTTTGATATAGACACATCAAAAACTAAAGTTACCATAACCACTACGCACTCTTTTAATAAGCAACTTATCGTTACAACGCAATATGTGGTAACGGGCGATGCCGCTATTGAAGTTAATATGTTGCTAGATGCAGATACAAACCTTGCCAGTATTCCTCGCTTAGGTATGACAACAAACGTAAGTCAGCAATTATCAAATATGAGTGTGTTCGGACGTGGGCCTTACGAAAACTATATTGACCGTAACAACAGTGCCGACATTAGTATTTATTCAGGTAAAGTTGAAGATTTTATATACCACTACGCTCGCCCACAAGAAAACGGAAACCGTACCAATGTTGATTGGTTAAAACTAACTACTGACAATAACTTAACATTAACCATAGACGGTAAAGAAGATCTTAGTGTTTCGGTATGGCCGTGGAGTGCAGAAAATTTAAACGCTGCGCAACATACTTACGATTTAATCAAACAAGGTAAGTTCACCGTTAATATTGATTTAATTCAATCAGGTGTTGGTGGTAATGATTCATGGAGTGCGAAAGCTGCCCCTATCAAAAAATATCAAATACCTGCGGGTAAATATCAATATACATATACTATATCGGTTAACTGAAGTATCGGCTAACTAAGGTATCAGCTATCTAAGTTATCGGCTAACGGGTATTTCTCACTTGTTCAGCTAATTCACCATACTTTAAGCCAAGGAAGTTTAAAGAGCCAAAAGAGTTTAAGCCCAAAGAAAGTTTTGGGCTTTTTTTTATTTTATCTAAATGTATTTAGCCTAATATTCTGGCTTACTAGCTTGTAGTGCTTATTTCGATGAATTTTGATCAACCTAATTAGCAAGAATATAGTATATACCCGTTACCAATCAAAATGCTCGCTTCAGGGTGCGTGAGCTTTAATGTTTATAGGAAGTAATTCAAGGCAATACTTTATTGTAATGGTTGTTCCCTTATAAAAAGTATTAACGATGAAGTAATTTCTTAAAGGAATAAGCGCTCAAGCGCTTCTTCGATGGGTCTAAAAACAATTTATGCGGCGTTATTAAGTTTAGTCAGGTTTATACAGGGATGTAGAACATTAGGGTAACGCAGGAGCAGTTACCGAGAGTAACCATGACATAAACTTAATGCCTTGCATACATGGATGTCTGTACTTAGATTTCGTCTGGAACTTGAAATCTGTGCCTAAATTGTTTTTAGTTCCCACTGAAACCTGCATTTTGAATGGTAACGGGTATATGTGCATAATTATGAGTAATACGTTATGGTAATGCGTATTAAAATCATACAACTTGCATAAGTCATTGCACACAAAATTATTAGGTAATAAACTGTTATGTATAATAAAAGCACCAATGTAAATACCAACAACACAGTATATAAAAACAAAATATCGTTTTTAACACTAACAGTTTCACTTACCCTCATAAGCTTATTTTTTACCGGCTGTAATAAAGTGCCAGCAAACTCTAACGCTATCGATAGCACTAATACCCAAAATCAAAACACTGATAAAAAACCCAATATCGTTATATTTTATGTTGATGATTTAGGGTACGGCGATATTGGTTCTTACGGCGCTAAAGAAGTTAACACACCTAACATTGACGCATTGGCAAATAATGGTATTCGTTTTACCGATGCGCATAGTTCTTCAGCAACTTGCACTCCTTCTCGTTATTCTTTATTGACTGGAGAATACGCATTTCGTCAAAATACAGCTGTTCTTAATGGAGATGCCGCATTAATCATTCCGACAAACAAACCCACTTTACCTAAAATGCTTAAAAAAGCGGGTTATACCACGGCTGTTATTGGCAAATGGCATCTAGGTTTAGGTGATGTAAAATCCTCTATTAACTGGAATAAAAAAGTATCACCAGGGCCTTTAGAGGTAGGTTTCGATTATAGTTTTTTAATACCTGCAACGGGTGATAGAGTTCCGAGTGTTTATTTAGAAAACCACCACGTATTAAACCTCACTGCCAATGATCCAATTGAAGTAAGTTACAATAATAAAATAGGTAATAGACCAACAGGCACCGAAAATCCCGAACTCTTGAGGCAAGGCGCTGATGAACAACATAGTAATAGCATTATCAACGGAATAAGCCGTATAGGTTGGATGAAAGGTGGAACAAGTGCAGAATGGAAAGATGAAGACTTTTATAAAATATTTACCGACATGGCTAACTTTTTTATAGAAGATTCAATCGCAGAAGGCTCACAGCAGCAACCCTTCTTCTTATTTTTTTCATTTCACGATATCCATGTACCCCGATTACCTAACAGCAAGTTTGCAGGTAAAAGTACCCTTGGCGTTCGCGGAGATGCTATCGCACAAATGGACTGGATCACCGGAAATATTGTCAACCAGTTAAAAACAAAAAACTTACTAGAAGATACCCTAATTATTTTCACTAGTGACAATGGTCCTGTACTAACCGATGGATACGATGATCAAGCAATAGAAAAATTAGGGAACCACACACCTGCTGGTAAATTTAGAGGCGGAAAATACAGTGCTTACGAAGCAGGAACTCGTGTTCCTACCATTATACATTACCCAGCTAAAGTTAACTCCGGTACAAGTAATGCGCTAATGAGCCAAATAGATATTTATGCCTCATTAGCTAAACTAGTTAATATTGACTTGAATCAAGATGAAGCAATAGACAGCAAAAACCTACTTGGAGCATGGTTAAATGCAAGCAAAAATGGCAGAGAAGAATTAATTGAAGAGTCGTACACCCTTGCTTTACGAACTAACCAATGGAAATATATTGCGCCTACTCAAGCAACAAACAATTGGATTAAAAATAACAAAAATATCGAATCAGGTTTATCTACTGAGCCGCAACTATTTAACTTAGCAAACGATGTTTCTGAACAAGTTAATATCGCAAAACAACACCCTGAAAAAATTGCTCAATTTCAACAAAAAATTAATGCGATAAAAGCTCAAAGTGAACGAGTAAAACCATTAACAGTTAAGGTATACTGACAGTAATTTTATAATTATTAATTTTAGCTTGGCTGTTTAAATGCTTACACCATTATTTACACGATTTTTGCTTTTTATAGCATCTACCAGTTTACTATGTAGCGCATCAGCATTAGCTTTTTTTTTTACAGAGCCACCAAATTTACTAACAACGTCCCTGAGTACTCCTTTAACGCAACTAGCAGAGAATAAAAATACAGCCACTGATCCTCAACATTGTGTAGGTTGCCATCAAGCAGCCGTATCTTCTTGGCAGCAATCAGATCACGCCAAGGCGATGAATATTGCTACAGCCAAAACAGTGTTAGCTGATTTTAATGATTCAAAAACTAGCCACTACAGCCAAAACGCACGTTTTTTTATTAATAAAAAACAATACTTTGTTGAATTAACTCATGAAAAAAAAACCGAAATTCACCAAATAAAATATACTTTTGGTCATTTCCCACTCCAACAATATTTAGTTGCCACCACCAACGGAAAATACCAAATACTACCTTTTGCTTGGGATAGCAGACCAAAAACCGAAGGCGGACAACGCTGGTTTGTCATTTACAAAAATGAAGATATAAAAAAGCAAGACCGGTTACATTGGCAACAACCCCTGCAAAATTGGAATGGAATGTGTGCTGATTGCCATTCAGACGGATTAAAGCGTAATTACACCCCCGAAAATAACCACTTTAATACAACCTTCGACAATATTAATGTGGGGTGTCAGTCTTGTCATGGCAAAATGAATGAGCACACCAAAAACACAACATCTAAGCCTAAGTCTGCTAGAACACAACCTAACATCGTAAATAACTGGTTACGAAAAATTGGCGAAGATACCGCAAGCTGGCAAGGCGTTAAACGAGATAATTTGTTTATGGAAACTTGTTTTGCTTGTCATTCCCTGCGTTCACCGTTAACTGACGGGATAAATCCTGAAATCCCTTTTTTAGAGCAATTTACTCCTAACCTTATTACGCCTTCTTTGTATCATGCTGATGGACAAATTAAAGAAGAAGTGTATGTTTATGGATCGTTTCTGCAAAGTAAAATGTATCAAGCAGGAGTAAACTGTATTGATTGCCATGATGCACACACCATGAAAATTAAAGTGCCTGATAACGGGTTATGTTTACAATGCCATAGCGGCGAAAAATTTAACCAGCCTACACATACTCATCACAAGGCAAATTCTGAAGGTAACCAATGTGTTAATTGCCATATGCCAAGCAATCGATATATGGGCGTTGACGATAGGCGAGATCATAGTTTTAAAATTCCGCGCCCTGACCTTTCGATCACTCATAATACTCCCAATGCTTGTATTAATTGTCATGAAGATAAAGACAATATTTGGGCTGCAAAAAACCTTGAACAATGGCATGGTAAGCCAAAAAAAATGTCATTAACGTATCAGTATTTTTTAAAGCTACAAACCGGAAATCCTATAACACTAACTCAGCACCTTGCAGTAATTAATGATGTAAACCTGAGTGAAATTATTAGAGCAAGCGCATTATCTACTTTGGCTAATAGTATCAATACCCCCGCTAATACATTATCAAGTAAAAAATCTAATGAAACACCTAATATATTACTCACTAAGCAAATTCAAATTTGGGTGAAATCTGATAAACCATTAATTCGTTTAGCATTAGCGCAAAACGGCAACCTTGTTCCAATGGAACAACGTCACCTAGTGTTTGCGACTTTATTAGCCGATCCTTATAAGGCGATAAGGGTAGCTGCCGCGGATCATTTAGTAGGAAATATTTTGGTCGCTAATAGCAATGCTAAAACAATGGAAACAGCGCTTAAAGAGCTTTTAGCGGCAAATAATACTAACGCATGGCGTGGCGAAGGGCATTTAAATCAAAGTATGGTGCACTATCGTCTAGGGCAAACAGAAAAAACCATAGCTTCGCTAAAACGTGCAATAAATGTTGACCCTTATTTCAATGCATCTTATATCAACTTAGCCGACTTATATAAATCTTTAGGTGATAAAGCGAACGAAGCCAATACATTCCAACAAGCTCTAAAAGCCATGCCGCAAGATGCTATAGTGCATTACAGTTATGGCTTATATTTAATTCGTAATAAACAAGCTAAAAGTGCAATTGCCGCATTTAAAAAAGCCGTTAAACTCGACCCCAGCAATGCACAATTTATTTATTTATATGCATTAGCTCTTGATAGCGTAGGTAAAACCAAGCAAGCCACAATGCATTTAAGAATGATGATCAATAAGGCAAATAATCCTCAACAACTAGCACAACTTGGGTTAAATTTTTCTCAAAAATTAAATGATGCAAAAAGTTATCAATTTTTTAATAAATTTTTAAATTAACCCTATTTAAGCAATGCTTACTCGATGAACTTAGCTAATAAAACAAAATAAGTTAGGCTCAGTAGGTTAGGTAATAGCATCATAAATACACAAAAACCTATCAGTTATTAGTGTTTTATTCACAAGTCTTTATTATTGACTAAGGTTTGTACTGTAATAAAACACATAGCTTCAACTTTTAAAAATATATACGCGTTACCAATCAAGGTGCTCGTTTCAGAGCGTTTGAGCGTCAATGTTTATAGTAAGTAATTCAAGGCAATACTTTGTTGTAATGATCGCTCCCTTATAACAAGTATTAACGATTAAGTGATCTTTTAAAGGAATAAACGCTCAAGCGCTTCTTTGATTGAGCTAAAAACAATTTAAACGACGTTATTAAATAAAAACATAATAAACATCGTATTCAATACAGAATAATAACAAGACACCGATTATCATTAAAAGTTAACTTTTATCGCATAAATTGCCTAAACTCGCATATCTCTGTTTCAAAAAAACACTATTTAAAAAAGCCCTATTTCAAACATTTTACCAACATGCTAAATTGTTAACTTTTATCAATAAACAAACACCTTCATCAGTAATTAAAATCTTTAAACGTTACTAATAAGGCTAAGTATATACTCAATAAACATAGGTACAATATGTATGAAGAACAATAAAATGTACTCTCTTTTTTTACCTGCTACGCTGCTTTTAGGCGTAACAGCTTGCACTGATAACAAAACTGCTATAACCAGCTCTAATGGCTCAACAAACAAAACTACGGTTAGCAAAGACATTATTATTGCCGATTTTGAACAAGCACTTCCTTCTTGGATAACCAGTGAAAATGCCCTCATAAAACAAACTTCATCTAAAGGTGTTAGCTTAGGTAAACAAGCACTCAGTATTGACTTTGACGCTAGTGAGCAAAAATCAACATTGTTTTTAAAACCAGAACAACCTTGGGATTGGAGTCAACTTAATGCTTTTAACTTAGCAACTGATATCACCAACCCCAGCGATGTTTCAGTACACTTATATTTAACAGTTAGTGATAATACCGGTTGGTTCCATCGACGTAGCGTTAGCATACCCGCTAAATCTAGTGGTACTTATTACGCCGAACTTAAAGGCGAGCAATTAGAGTTTGATAGTGGCTTACGTGAAGATCCGCCAGCATGGATCAGCACTGATCATAAAATGTTTTGGCAAAATGGACGTAAAAAATTAGAGCTTGATAACATCACCAGCATTACCTACCACGTTGATACCATGAACCAAGATAAAAGTTTGATTATTGACAACGTCAGGCTAAGAGAAAATCCCCCCATAGATCCTAATTATTTAGTTGGTATTGCCGACAAATTTGGTCAAAATGCAAAAATAGATTTTCCTAATAAAGTTCGAACTGAAAAAGAACTAAAAGCCTTAGCTGACGCTGAGTTAGCCACTTTAGAAAAAGAAGGTCCTATGGCCGATCGTTCTAAATTTGGTGGTTGGAAAAGCGGACCTAAACTTGAAGCTACAGGCTATTTTAGAACCGAAAAAGTAGATGGAAAATGGGCAATGGTAGATCCTGAAGGTCATCTATTTTTCTCATCTGCCCTAGCTAATATTCGTATTGCCAATACAACCACTACAACAGGAGTAGACTTTAAAGACGATTCAGTTCGCTATATCGATCCAAATGACGTAACTCCCGAAGACTCCTTGGGTATTCGTCCAGTATCAAAAGAGGCACAAAAAACCCGATATATCTCTTCAGACGTTCGCCATAACCTTTTTACATGGTTGCCCGATTATGACGATGAATTAGCAAACCATTACAGCTACAGACGCTCGGTACATCGTGGACCTATTCACCACGGTGAAACCTTTAGTTTTTATCAAGCTAATTTGGAAAGACGCTACGGAGAAACTCATCCTGATTCGTATAACGAAAAATGGCGAGATGTAACCATTAAGCGTTTTAAAAACTGGGGTTTTACCTCAACTGGAAACTGGACAGATTCAGCATTTTATCAAATGGATCAAATTCCTTATTTTGCTAATGGCTGGATCATAGGTGACTTTAAAACCGTATCATCTGGAAACGACGTATGGTCAAAAATGCCAGATCCCTTCGATCCTAAATTTAAACGTAGAACCGAACTAACCACCAAAGTTATCGCTGATGAAGTTAACAATAACCCTTGGTGTATAGGAATTTTTGTTGATAACGAAAAAAGCTGGGGAAATGTTAGTACCAAACGTGGTCATTACGGCATCGTTATTCATACCTTATCAACTAAAGAAAAAGACAGCCCAACCAAAAATGAATTTAACCGTTTATTAAAACAAAAATACAACACCATAGACGCATTAAATAAAGCGTGGAATTCTGATTTAGCCTCATGGGAAAGCCTCAGTAATGGCTATAAAGTAGGTGATTTAACCGATGAAATGATCAGCGATTTTTCAGTATTATTAGAAGCATACGCCACTCAATATTTTAAAATTGTACATAACGCCTTAGAAAAAGTATTACCAAATCATATGTACATGGGTGTTCGAATGGCGCATTGGGGCATGACTCCCGAAGCCGTTAAAGCTTCTAAAAAGTACGTAGATGTCATGAGCTACAACTACTACAAAGAAGGTTTACACGAGAAAGCGTGGGAATTTTTAGAAGAAACTGACATGCCAAGTATTATTGGCGAATATCATGTTGGTGCAACTAGCGATACCGGATTATATCACCCGGGTTTAATACTCGCGTCTGATCAACAAGACAGAGCGCGCATGTACAAAGAATATATGCGAACCGTAGTAGACAACCCCTACTTTGTTGGCGCACATTGGTTTCAATACATTGACTCGCCACTTACCGGTAGAGCTTACGATGGCGAAAACTACAACGTAGGCTTTGTAACCATTGCCGATGTACCCTATAAAGCGATGATAGAGGCAACAAAAGAAATAAACAGCGAGCTATACCAACGACGATTTGGTCAGTAAAAAACTAGCTAAAAGTAAAATATTAACGGATAAAAAGTAGCATTTTTTCTGCCTTCAGCAGACTTATATCCGTTACCATTCAAAATGCAGGTTTAAGTGGGGACTAAAAACAATTTAGGCACAGATTTCAAGTTCCAGACGAAATCTAAGGACGACATCCCTGTATGCAAGGCATTAAGTTTATGTCATGGTTATTCTCGGTAACTGCTCCTGCGTTACCCTAATGTTCTACATCCGTGTAGAAACATGACTGAACTTAATAACGACGCATAAATTGTTTTTAGACCCATCGAAGAAGCGCTTGAGCGTTTATTCCTTTAAAAAACAACTTCATCGTTAATACTTTTTTATAAGGGAGTGACCATTACAATAAAGTATTTCCTTGAATTACTTACTACAGACATTGACGCTCAAGCACTCTGAAACGAGCATCGTGATTGGTAACGAGTATACATGCTATTTTTTTACGCCTCCATATTTTTGTTAAACTCTTTATTTAAATATTGATCCTTTGCCCATACTTTTAACCTTTGCCCATACTTTTAACCTTTGCTCATATTTTTAACCTTTGCCTAAATTTTTAAATAGTTTTCTCACAAAATCCTTAACTCACCACAACAAACTAAATGCATTGTCATTTTTCTAAAACAAACTTGTTACACAAACGACATATATCTGAAATAAATCCTTCAAATATCATTGGTAATCTCATTATTAAAGGAATAGATGAGACTCACGATGAAAGAGAATTTTTGGGTTTATATAGTATGTGCGGTGTTTATAATTTATACGTTTAATCGTATTAGAATACGCTTGCAGTTATCAAAAGCTAAGCACCCTTCGTTACGTGGACACAGTAAATGGTCGCGTAGGATCACCAGTAAAATCCCTTACTTTTCATATAATGAATCTCATTATTTTACCTGTGACGGTGCGCCCGAGCCTATAGCTTTAAAACGTAAGGTCGCATTACATAATTTAGCAACAAAAATTGATAATACATGCAAAAAAACTATTCACTACGGTAATAAACTTGAAAAAAATATTTCAGATATTCAATTTACCAGTAACTACCGTATACCCTTCCCTTTTCAAAAACTTTTGCCTAAAGCCTTTAAATTAGGTTCTATCGTTGAAGAAACTCAAGGTACAAAAATTAAAGATATTGATGGTAATTGGCGCTTTGATTTAACTGGCTCTTATGGGGTAAATGTATTTGGTTACGACTTTTACAAAGACTGCATGGATAAAGGTTTTGAACAAGTAAAAGGCTTAGGCCCAGTTTTAGGTGCTTACCACCCCATTATTGGTGAAAACGTCGAGTTAATTAAACGCATTTCTGGTTTAGACGAAGTCTCATTTCATATGTCAGGTACAGAAGCCGTAATGCAAGCCGTTAGGTTGGCGCGCTATCACACTAAAAAAACACACTTAGTACGCTTTTGTGGTGCTTACCATGGCTGGTGGGATGGCGTACAACCTGGTGTTGGCAATCGCCGTAAAATAAATGATATATACACATTAGCCGACTTAAGTGACCACGCCTTACACGTTATTGCTACTCGTAACGATATTGCCTGCGTATTAATAAATCCTTTACAAGCATTTCACCCAAATTCAGACTCAGGCTCAGACTCTACACTCATAGCCAGTGATCGAGCGACTAATTTCAACAAAAAACAATACACAACTTGGCTTAAAAATATTCAAGAAATATGTAACCGACGTAATATTGTACTTATTTTTGATGAAGTATTTACTGGTTTTAGACTCGGTTACAGAGGAGCACAAGGCTACTTTGATATACAAGCTGATTTAGTTACCTATGGTAAAACTTTAGGTGGTGGGTTACCTGTAGGTGTATTAGCAGGACAAGCACATTTAATGAAACGCTTTAAAAAAGATGCCCCTGCCGATGTGTCTTTTGCGCGTGGCACCTTTAATTCTCATCCTTATGTGATGGGCGCAATGAATGAGTTTTTAAATCGTATTCAATCGCCTGAAATACAAAATATTTATCAAACCATTGAAAGCATTTGGGACAAACGAGTTACTGCATTTAATCACAAATTACAGGTTAATAACTTACCGATAAAAATTACCAACATGCACAGTATTTTATCAGTTTTATATACCAAGCCAAGTCGATACAACTGGATGCTGCAATTCTATTTAAAAAATGCAGGTTTAGAACTAAGTTGGTTAGGCTCTGGCAGGATGATCATGAGTTTTAATTTTACTGATGAAGAGTTTAACGAAGTGACTCAATTATTCATTGAAGCTGCACTTAACATGAAAAATGATGGTTGGTGGTGGCAATCACCTACGCTCACTAATCAAATAATCAAACGCCAATTTTTATTTGATTTGTTAATCCATAAGTTCCCAAATTTGTCTTATGTAATTGCTAAAGTGCTCCCTATACCTATAAAAGTACATGTTTTAAATACAAGTCTTGATAAAAAGCAAAGTAGAAACCAAAGCACAACCTTAAATGACAACCCTAGTAATGATTTAGATCACAATCAAACTACAGACATAAACCCAGGATTAGAAAAAAAATCAAAAACAACATTAAATACGCCACCAAATACAAGCTTAAATAAAACGGCAATATTTGAAAGTACTGAGCTTAAAAGTACCGAACATAAAAGTACCGAGCTTATAACTTCTGAGATAACTGCGATTACAAAACCGCTAGCGCCAACACTAAAAATGAAAGAATTAGTGGTGAATGAAACAACCATAAAAAAGGTATCTTAATATGCTTCAAAATATGAATGCACTATCGTCAGATAATTCTCCCACGAAGCATGCTAATAAAAGTAATTTTAGAGGATCGCTAAAAAATGAATATAACGAATATTTAGCAACACAAGAAGGCCGATTCGAACCTGAAAATTGTTTAAAAATAGATTTACATTGCCATGATCATAACAGCGATGTTCCTGATGAACTATGGGGTCGTATATTGCGTTTACCAGAAACTTGGCTAAAAACTAAAGAGCTGGTAAGTTTATTAAAAAAGAACAACATGGATGTAATTACCGTAAGTAATCACAATAATGCTCGCTCATGCTGGAAGTTAATTGAGCAAGGTGTTGATGTTTTAGTCGCTGCAGAATTTACCTGTTATTTTCCTGAATACGAATTATACATTCATGTTTTAACCTATGGTTTTACTCAAGCACAAGAAACTGAATTAAATGAAAAACGTCAAAACATTTATGACTTTCTTCGTTACACCGCAAAATTTAACATTCCTGTAATAATGCCTCATCCACTTTATTTCTATACTAAAAACGAAAAAATAAATTTAAGTTTATTTGAAAAGCTCGCTGTAATGTTTCAGCGCTTTGAAGTGTTGAATGGTCAGCGAGATTTGTGGCAAAGTGTACTAACGTTAAATTGGGCAGAAAGCTTAACCACTGAAAAAATACTATCGTACGCCAAAAAACATAAGCTAAACCCAGCAGATTTTGCCGTTGATCCCTACCAACCTAAAGTATTAACTGGTGGCTCAGACGACCATACTGGTATTTTTGCAGGTCAATGTGGCTCAAACCTTTATGTGCCAAACTTAGCCAAAAGATTAGAAACCGAAAAACCATCAGCTTTAGCGCTAGAAGCCCTCCGACTTGGCAATGTATCGCCTTTTGGTCAAATTGGTGAAAATCAAAAACTTAATATTGCCCTGCTCGATTATTTTTCACAAGTTGCTACCAAAATCACTGACCCAGGCCTATTGCGAATTTTGCTACACCGAGGATCAGCTTGGGATAAGATTGGTTGCTTTACCGTAAGTAATTTTTTGTTAGAGATGCAAAAAAACAAAAAAGCAATGAAGTTTTTTCAATTTATCCATGATGCATTGCAAGGTAAAAAACCGAATAAATTAATTAAATGGCAAACTTCAAAAAATTACCGTTTTTGCTTTGATTATCTTGAACAAATAGCTGATAGCAAACACAAATCACCAGAAGAATTTGTAAGCACGGTTAATGAGGTTATTGGCAAACTATTCGCCTATTTAAACAAACTTATGGCGAGTAAAATTGAAGAAACTATCGCTTCCCACCAAACAAAAGATAAAAGTGCTAAACACACTAAATTTTCGACCGAAGCACTCACCCGTAAATTTGAAGTACCCAGCCAACTTACTGCTTTATTTTTTGGTAATAATGTTAAAAAAGACAATATGAGTAATATAAAAGTTGAACAATTACTGGATCACCTTTCATTCCCATTACTTATTAGCACGTTTTTAGCGGGTGCTACTTTAGCCTCTACCCGAGTGTTGTATCAAAACCGAAATTTATTAAATGATTTTGCTGAACACTTAGGAAAAAACCGTCATCAAAATAAGGCGCTTTACATAACTGATACTTTGCGTGATAAAAATGGTGTGTCAAATTCATTGTCGGGCAAACTAAAAGAGATTCAAAAAGCTGACTTACCTATCGATTTTTTAATTTGCCATGAAGATATAGCACCTGAACCTCATCTACATGTAGTGCGCCCTATATCAAGCTTTTCAGTGCCGCACTATCACGACCAAGAAATAAGACTGCCTGATTTGATGGAAATTGCAAAAATATTTTATGAAGGGGGCTACGATCGAATTGTTTGCTCAACCGAAGGCCCTATGGCGATAGTGTCGTTATTTATTCAACAAATGTTCAATGTACCTAGCTACTTTTTTATGCACACCGATTGGATTGATTTTATTAAACACGGTACTGATTTAACTCAATATGAACGCGATCGTGTACGCAGATTATTAAGGGCGCTATACAACCGATACGATGGTATATTTGTATTAAATAGCGAGCATAAAGAATGGTTAACTGGGCATAAAATGCAGCTAGAACCTAACAAAGTGTTTTTAACTGCTCACCATACACAACCAATAAATACCCCTTCACAAACGATAAAAAAATCAGATCTTTTTGCTGATGCAAACGAGCAAACGCCTATTTTGTTTATTGCTTGTCGATTAAGTAAAGAAAAAGGTATTTTTGATTTACCTCATATACTTAAAAAAGCACAAGAAACACTCCCTGATTTACGCCTAGTTATTGCAGGTTCAGGCCCCGCAGAAAATGAATTAAAAACAGCGCTTCCCGAAGCTTTATTTTTAGGATGGCAAAGCAAAGAGTCACTTTCTGCACTTTACCTATCACTTGACTTATTTATATTTCCTTCAAGATTCGACACCTTTGGCAACGTAATATTAGAGTCGTTTGCCCATGGTATGCCCACACTTGCTTATAATTGCAAAGGTCCTAAAGATATTATTGAACATAATATTAATGGTTACCTAGTTGAAACTATAAACGAAATGTCAGCTAAAATTGTTGAATTTTATACCAACAATAAATACCAAAAATTAATGAAAAACAATGCTGTAGAAAGAGCATCACAATACCAAGCACAACCTATAATGCAGCAATTTATGCACGATTTAGGATTAGATATTCCAGTAGAATATTTTATAGATATCTCTTCACCTAAGCGCAAGAAAGTTGAGGTTAAATCGAGTGGTAACGTTAATAATGATAAAGAATTAATGCCCAATAAACATATTTATATTAACGAGAAAACGGTTGCTTAATTAATGATTAAATCGACTCAAACATTAACCAAACAAGAACAACTTAACTTTTTGATCACTAATCGAATACCAAGGCGATGGTTAACCCAATTTATGGGTTGGTATAGTGCAATTGAAAACCCAGCATTAACAAAAGTATCTATCGCGCTTTGGAAGCTATTTTGTGACGACTTACATTTAGAAGAAGCTAAAAAACAAACCTTTTCCAGCTTACAAGATTGCTTTACACGCGAGTTAAAAAAAGGTTTACGTCCTGTAGACTCAAATGCCGATATTGTTACCAGCCCTTGCGATGCCATTATTGGTGAATTTGGCACCATTGAAGGTTCACGCGTTTATCAAGCCAAAGGATTTCCGTACGAGTTAAATGAATTAATTCCAGATTTCCATCTTAACAGTAAATACCGCAACGGTAAGTTTATAACGCTTAGACTCAAAGCAAGTATGTATCACCGTTTTCATGCTCCTGTAGATTGTAAAGTAAGCAAAGTAAATTACATTTCAGGTGACACTTGGAATGTAAATCCTATCGCACTAAAGCGTGTTGAAAAGCTTTTTTGTAAAAATGAAAGAGCCATTATTGAGCTTAAAACAAATGATGCAAATACAAGCATAACAATAGTGCCGGTTGCAGCTATTTTAGTAGCCTGTATGAAATTTAATTTTTTACCAAAACCCTTAAATATAAAATACCAAGGGCCAAATTATATTGACTGTAATGCGCACTTTAATAAAGGAGAAGAAATGGGATATTTTCAACATGGTTCAACCATCATTCTATTTGCCACTAACAATTATGAATTTTGTAACGGCATTAAAAAAGAACAACGAGTAAATATGGGGCAAGCCCTTCTAACAGGACATAAATTAAATCCATCAAAAGGTGCTCAGGCTTCAATTTAGTAGTAACGAGTAAAGTAAGGTTATTTACAGCGCTTGATTTAGCTGATTTAAACTTGGCTAAATCTAACCTATAAAAATCTAGCTTAGTTTAACCTAACTTAATTTTACGTAAATAGAATTAAATACAGCAATTATTTTTTACTTACATTGATAAATAGGACACTTATGAAATTTTATGACGAATTACAGAAACAACGCTGGGACGATCATCGTTTTTACCATCATAATCGTATCAATCAATTTTTGCATTTACTCAGTGCCTGTTGTTTTATCGCAAGCTACATTTTAGTTTTTTATTATCCTGCTGCTGCGGCTCTAGTGGGTTGGTTACTTGCAATGACGCTTCGCCAAACAGGACATTTCTTTTTTGAACCCAAAACCTACGATCAAATAAACCAAGCCACTCATGCGCACAAAGAAAATGTAAAGGTTGGCTACAATTTACAACGTAAAGTTGTGCTGTTATCTATTTGGGCGCTAATCCCTATTATATTGTTTTTAGAACCCTCATTTTTTGGCATGATGGAAGAACATACCGAAATAATGAGTTTTATTAATAATATGGCTATTATTTGGTTGATGGTAGGTCTCGGGGCAGTAATATTTAGAACTGTACATTTATTTAAATTAATGGGAATTCAATCAGGTTTAGTATGGTTTACCAAAATTTTAACTGACCCATTTCACGATATTAAAATTTATCATAAATCAGCTTATCATCTTATGAAAGGTGAAATGTACGACGACATGACCGACTGGTACGAAGACACTCCAACGCCAGCTAAAAATAATTAAGCGTTTACCGACTCATATACCCGTTACCATTCAAAATGCAGCTTTCAGTGGGAGCTAAAAACAATTTAGGCTCAGATTTCAAGTTCCAGACGAAATCTAAGGACGACATCCCTGTATGCAAGGCATTAAGTTTATGTCATGGTTGTTCTCGGTAACTGCTCCTGCGTTACCCTAATACTCTACATCCTTGTAGAAACATGATTAAACTTAATAACGCCGCATAAATTGTTTTAGACCCATCGAAGAAGCGCTTGAGCGTTTATTGCTTTAAAATATGACTTCGTCGTTAATGCTTTTTACAAGAGAACAACCATTGCAATAAAGCATAGCCTTAAATTACTTCTTGTAAACGTTACGCTCACGCGCTCTGAAACGAACACTTTGAATGATAACGGGTATCATCTCAACGCAGAACCATGAAGCTCTGCGTTGAGTTTTTTATTTAAAAAACGTTATAAACAATTGATGTTAGTATTTTAAGGTACTAATATAATTTTTTGCTATTGCTTAAAAGAGCTATATGAATAAACAAGAACGCACGCTTGAAAAAGAATTAATAAAAAGTCTGACTTCATGTTGTGAATCTATTAAAACCGAAGTTGATGGTTTTGAATGGCTCACTCATACAATGAAATTTGCTAATATTAATCAAACTATTAAAATAATTTGTATATTTGACAAGCAAAATCATTTAGAACAAGCTGAATTAAATGGCAAACTAGCGCTGATGAGCAAAGCCATATTAAAAAAATTAAACAATTTAAATATCAAACCAGTAAAAACTAATAAGCAGATCCTATTTGATAGTGAAGAAAATTGTAACTTAGCCCATGATGGTAATTGGCAACAAAGATTAAATCAAAAATACAATTAATAGAATAGCCCAATAAATAAACGTCTATCGTCATTTTTACATAAGCACCTAACTACATAAAGAGTATATTCAATGAAAATTTTAGCCCTAGCTGCAAGTAATAGTAAAAATTCTATTAATAAACAATTAGTCAGCTATGCCACTAGCCTAATTTACAATAAAGACCTTAATCTTATTGATTTAAACGACTATGAAATGCCTATTTACAGTGAAGACAGAGAAAAAGAAACCGGTATACCTGAATTAGCTAAACGTTTTTATCAGCATATCACTGAAGCAGACACCATTATTATTTCCTATGCAGAACATAATGGAACTTACAGTGCTGCCTTTAAAAACTTATTTGATTGGACATCAAGAATTAACATGAAGGTATATCAAAACAAATCAATGATTATTTTAGCTACATCTCCAGGAGCTGGAGGCGCCAAAAACGTATTAAATTCCGCGTTGAATTCAGCACCTCACTTTGGAGCTAATGTTATTGGCACATTATCAGTGCCTAAGTTTTATGAAAATTTTGATAATGAAACCGGTATTTTAATCAATGAAGCGCTAAATGATGAACTGCAAACTATTGTTAATAAACTATCATCGGTTAATATACTTTTAAATTAGCTTAAGCAGGAGTGCCATTTTATAGGAAATAATTAATCCAAATAACGCTCCATCAATATACCCGTTACCAATCAATATGCTCATTTTATTGAAAAATTAAGGGTAAATGCTGTAATCAGTTGTTTTATTAAGCTGAATTTTTCACAGTTAATAAGATTTAAAAAATTTGATATATATAAAGTTATTAGCAACTGAATTAATTAGAGTTTTATTTCGGAATTAAGCTTTTGTAAAAAAATTTACTTTTCGTTCTTGTATTTGGTTATTTTTAGTCCAAAATAGTTTAACCATTTGTTCAGGAAAGCATACATGTTAGGAAGACAAAAATTTTTCAGCATACTTCTTGCGGTTTTAATTCTTGCGGGTTTCCTAACAACCAGCTGGTTAAGTTACGAAGTAGCGAGAGGCTCGATTGAAAAACACATATCAAATGAGCTACTTCCACTTACCACTGATAAAATTTACTCTGAAATTCAGCATGACTTGTTTAAGCCTATTTTTATTTCGTCACTTATGGCGCAAGACACTTTTGCTAGTGACTGGGTATTAAATGGTGAAAAAGACCCTAATAAAATCATTCGCTACCTGCAACAGATACAAAACAAAAATAATACATTAACTAGCTTTTTTGCCAGTGAAAAAACGGGGTATTATTATCACCCTAATGGCATACTTAAAAAACTTTCTAAAGACGATCCACAAGATCATTGGTACTTTACTTTTAAAAACACACCTTCAAGTCAAGTATATGGAATAAATATTAATCATGATGACTCCTATTCAGATAACATGGCAGTTTTCGTTAATTACAAAATGTTTGATAGCGAAAAGCAATTTATAGGGGTAATTGGTGTAGGTTTAGCTTTACAAACTTTTAAACAACTTATTGAGAGATACCAAATAGGCTACAACTATGTCGTTTATTTTGTCGATGAGCAAGGAAAAATAACCCTCCAAGGTAATAAAAACCATCAAAATTTAGCACTTAAAAATCGTTTAAAAAGCACAGAACTAACTAGTAATATTTTAAATAACACGTCTACTTCATTTCAATATAACGTTGATGGTCATAAAATTTACCTTAATAGCCGTTTTTTAGACGAATATAATTGGCATTTAGTTGTTGAACACACCGATATTAATAGTGAACAACAACTCTCTAAAACTTTACAAATTAATATAGCACTAAGTTTACTGATTTCATTTGTTGTATTATCAATTGCATATACCGTTTTTAATCGTTATCAAAAAAAATTAGTGTTAATGGCGTCAACCGACAAACTTTCTGGCTTACTGAATAGGCAGGTATTTGAACCTATTATTTTAAATAATATTGAGCAATGTAAAAGAAAAAAAACCAATTTAACGCTAGTAATGCTTGATATAGATCATTTTAAAAAAGTGAACGATAAATATGGTCATTTAACGGGTGATAAAGTTATTCAGCAAGTGTCTCAAGTGTGCAAAGCATATAGCCGTGAAAGCGATGCAGTGTGTCGTTGGGGGGGAGAAGAATTTATTATTATGTTGAACGAAACCTCCATTGATGAAGCCATTAAAACCGTTAAGCGTATTCAAGAAAATTTACTAGATAGCAATATAAAACCTAAAGTCACCATCAGTTTTGGTATTACAGCGTATAAACCAGATGAAGAATTAGGCTCATTTATATCCCGAGTGGATGACGCGCTATATAAAGCTAAAAAAAATGGCCGTGATTGTTTTGTAGTACATGAGTAATTCTTTAATAATAAATTTACTGGCGCACCTAATAGCTTATGATTGAAAGAACTCATTTATCAATAATAAGAGAAGTTAACCGTTTGGGTACACTTACCGAAGCGGCTAAGACTCTACACTTAACACAATCAGCCTTAAGTCATGCTATTAAAAAACTAGAAGATCAGTTAGGAATAAAAATATGGACTAAAGAAGGGCGAAATTTGCGGCTAACCCAAGCCGGTGAAAATATATTGTCGCTGGCCAATCGTACTTTACCACAACTTGAACATACCGAGCATTTAATAGCACAAATCGCTAAAGGTAAACGTGGTTCACTTAGAATTGGTATGGAATGTCACCCTTGTTATCAGTGGTTATTGACCGTGGTTTCTCCGTATTTAGAACAGTGGCCGGATGTTGATTTAGATGTTAAACAACGTTTTCAATTTGGTGGCATAGGCGCATTATTTAGCCACGATATAGATGCTTTAGTGACGCCAGATCCACTTTTTAAGAAAGGGTTAACTTACCTACCCGTTTTTGATTACGAGTTAGTTTTAGTGGTACATCAAGATCATATACTTGCCGGTAAAGCCTTTATTACACCACAAGACCTGGGTAACCAAACTTTGATCACTTACCCGGTTGAGATTGAAAGGCTGGACATTTTTAATAAATTCCTAACGCTTGAGCAATGCAGCCCTAACAAACATAAAGTCATTGAAACCACCGATATTATGCTGCAAATGGTAGCAAGTAAACGTGGGGTTTCAGCACTACCAGCATGGCTTGTAACACAATATTCAAAAACATTACCTATTAAGGGTATCAAGCTCGGCAAACACGGTATAAAAAAACAAATTTTTATAGGCTTGCGAGAAAAAGATATTGAAATTGAATATATTCAAAGTTTTATTAATATTGCCAGCCAGCTTACAACTAATTAGCAAGCTGATTGACAATAAATTCAGTTATCAATTAATACCAATCGAATAACCTATTCATCATCTATGACCGTTACCAATCAAGATGCTCGTTTCAGAGCATTTTGAATGATAACGGGTATATACCCGTTACCATTCAAAATGCAGGTTTCAGTGGGAACTAAAAACAATTTAGGCAAGGCATTAAGTTTATGTCATGGTTACTCCCTGACTACACTTAATAACGACGCATAAATTGTTTTTAGACCCATCAAAGAAGCGCTTGAGCAAAATCACTTCGTCGTTAATGCTTTTTACAAGGGAATAACCATTGCAATAAAGCATTGCCTTGAATTGATATCGCTCAAGCGCTCTGAAACGAGCATTTTGATTGGTAACGGGTATAGGTGCTTATAAATAATAATGCTAGGAGTAGAGTTATAGCTATTTATCCGCACGACCCATAAATTTACATTCAGCAGTGTTTACTTTAATTTTATCACCTCTAGAAATATGCTCAGGTACTTGAACTGTTAGACCCGTTGATAAAATAGCAGGTTTAGTGCGTGCGGTGGCTGAACCTCCTTTTATTGAGGGATCAGTTTCAGTTATTACTAGTTCAACACTTGCTGGTAAGTCAATGCCAACGGGTGAATCATCAATCGAAATAATTAATAATCCTTCAGTATCTTCGGTAATAAAGCGCGCTTCATCTGCAATAGCATCGGTATTAAGATTGTAAGGCGTATAATCTTCATTATCCATGAATACGTATTGATCGCCGTCAATGTAAGAAAACATAACTGGGCGACGAGTTAGTTCGGCAAGCTTTAGCATGTCGCTGTCTTTAAATGTTTCATCAACTTTATGCCCTGAAACTACATCGTACATACGCATACGATATAAACTTCCACCAGCTCTACCTTGGGGTACTGAGCGCTCAATATCTTTTATAATGTAAACACTGTCGTTATGTTCAATTGCGGTATTCTTTTTAACTTCACTTGCCTTTGGCATGAAAAACTTCCTTAAAATAATGAATGTGAGAAAAATAACATGAACTGAATTTTATGCAAGATTTATCATATTTATTACTTGGGTTAAAATAACGATATATACCCGTTACCATTCAAAATGCAGGTTTCAGTGGGAACTAAAAACAATTTAGGCAAGGCATTAAGTTTATGTCATGGTTATTCCATGGCTAAACTTAATAACGACGCATAAATTGTTTTTAGACCCATCAAAGTAGCGCTTGAGCGTTTATTCCTTTAAAAGATGACTTCATCGTTAATACTTTTTTATAAGGGAACAACCATTATAATAAAGTATTGCCTTGAATTACTTACTATAAACATTGACGCTCACGCGCTCTGAAACGAGCATTTTGATTGGTAACGGGTATATACCCGTTACCACTCAAACACTCTAAAATGGGCATCATCAATGGTAACGGATATAAAAGGTAAACACCTAATGAGTCAGAATGTAAATTTAACCTACTTAAACTTTATTATGTCTCCAATTAAATTCCATTTGTTTAGCCGTAGCTTCCGCTAATGCTAGCGAAGAAAATTGACTCACCAAATAAAGGCTCATATCAATGCCAGCTGAAATACCACCTGAGGTTATCAAGTTATTTTGCTGAATCCAACGAACTTCACTTTTAACATTTAGATTAGGGTATAGTAGTTGTAGGTCGTTTATATCTTCCCAGTGCGTGGTTACTTCGTGATCGGTGATCACTCCTGCTTTAGCTAATAAAAAAGCACCCGTACAAACAGAGGCAATAACCTTTACTTTTTTACTTTGTTGGCTGATCCAGTTAATAACCTGAGGCTTATTAACTTCTTGAGAATGATCGCCGCCAACTACAATGAGTAAGTCTATGTCAGGATGATTATTAATGTGGTGATCTGGAATAACCTTATAATTAGCTCTTGCTGTAACTATTTGATTAACCTCGTTAATCAAATAGGTATTAAACAAAGGTTTTTTGGATATTCTTTGAGCTGTGGTAAATACCTCAAAAGGTCCTGAAAAATCTAACACCTCGGCATTATCGTAAATATAAATCCCTATGTTGATCACTATTATTTTCCTTTTTGTAATAATTCCACTGAACTTTTAACTTTAACTTTAATGATAGCGAGTATAAAAAAGTTTTAAATCGTAAGATGATTTGATAACTTAATTACTCGGCAAAACCAGCATATCTATTATGTGGTTACTGGGTCTAAAGGTCTATGAATAAAATAAGTGACAACCAAACATTAGATTTATTTGGGCCCTCAGAGCCTTCTTTAAAAAACTGGCTACATAGAGACGGTACGGTTAATTATCACGGGGTGATCTTTTCTGCTAAAACAGCTAATGCTTGTTATCAACAATTATTAGATACAATACCTTGGCAGCATGATCAAGCTGCAATTTATGATAAGCACATTATTACTAAACGTAAAGTCGCTTGGTACGGATCGCAGCCTTTTAAATACAGTTATTCGAATACTCAAAAAACTGCCCTCCCTTGGACTCCGTTGTTAAAACAACTTAAGGAAAAAACTGAAATTGTTACCGGCGAAGTATATAACTCGTGCTTACTAAATTTATATCACACGGGTTCTGAGGGAATGGCTTGGCATTCAGACGATGAAAAAAATTTAAAACCTAATGGTGCAATTGCTTCTTTAACTTTTGGAGCCGAACGAGTTTTTTCTTTTAAACATAAAGCATCTCATGAGACTATAAGTTTAATATTGCAACATGGCAGTATCTTGGTCATGAAAAATGAGATACAACAACACTGGCTTCATCGCTTACCATCAACAACTCAAGCGCATTTACCGCGTATTAATCTAACATTTAGAACCATAATATAAGTTAGATATTTTGTAAACTTGAATAAAAAAAGGAAACAAAATGTTTCCTTTAAAATATATTTAATTGTTTTTATTAAAAACGTCTACGTCTTCTACGTGTTGTTTTTTGCTCTTCTGAATCTTCAATTAACTCAGCATCATTCTCATCTTGAGTAACAACTTCTTTTGGAGGTTGCTCCAACTGTTTTAATTTATCTGATAACTTAACTGTAGGTTCTTCAGCTTTTGGCTTAAAAACTGATTTAAACTTATTTTTAACACCTGAAAACGCATTTTGTTCAGAATTCACTTCGTTTTCACTAGATTGTTCTTGAGAATATTCGTTTGTAGATGTATCACGTTCAATATTTTTGTTGTTATTGTTAAGTTCTTTTTGCGCGACAACATCTAGTTTTTCTGTTGTTTCTACATTTTTTGAAGCGTTATGAGGTTTTGCCTGAACTTTTTTAGATGCCGTTGAGTTAACGTATCCGGCACGCTCAGAATTTACAGGTTTGCTTACAGCAGTAGCCGTTTCATTTTTAAATTCCGGAAGCTCTTTAAGTTCAGATAAACCCGCTGCATTTTCATTCGCTTTACTTAACACAAGATCGCCAAACTCTTGTACTACATCTATAATTTCATGCTTTGCTATTTCTGCAGCTTTCTTTAATTCTTGAAGTTGTTTCATTACTAATTGATGTTTTTTTTCTAACGGTACAATATTATTTTTCACATCAACTGATAAGCTTTCGGTTAAACTTTTATATTGATTTATTTCATTATCAAAAAGTTCTATATGCTCTTCCGTATTTTTTATCGTTTCATCGATTAGCTTTATTTTTTTATTCAAATCTCGTTTTTTAGTAACAAATCTATCAATAAGTTCTTTTGGTACTTGAGCTGCAGGCTTACTATCAGGAATTAATTCACTAAACTCAGGTATCTGAGTGACAGGTAACCACTGGCTAAAAGTTGGGTTCCATCCATAAACATCATTATTTTTTTCGAGTAAAGTATTAGCTTCACTTATGCTATAAGGTCCAGTGACAGAACCATTTTCTGAAAAATACCATTTTTTCATGATTTTAATCTTATTTTTATTTTAAATTAGGCTTGTTTATAATTAAAAAACAAGTTCGTCTTTTTTGAAGTCATCTATATTCTTTTGTAAGGCAGCATACTGCTTACGAACATTGTTTAGCGTGATTTCAACTTCGGCATTTAGCCTTTTGGTAAAGTTTTTATAGGTATCAACATTAGTATCAAGGTCAGAAAGACCAGCCCGCGTATTACCTAAAGTATTATCAATACGAGAAAGCGTTTTAAAAAGTCCTAATTCTTGATTTTTATATTCTTCAATGATGTCTTTTGGTAATGCTACAGGAGGGATCGGAATGTCAATTTCAACATCGAAGTCATCAATACTGGTAAGGGGCATCCAATGGGTAAACGAGGGATGCCAAACGTATAAGTCATCATCTGAATGCTCTGAGATATATTTTTGAGCCTCGTCAAATGAAAAACTATCAGTAATTTTACCATTATTGGAAAATAGCCATTTTTTCATGTTAATTTCTTCTTTTTTTATTATTCACATAAATTACACACCAAATTAGGTGTGTTTAGGTTGTTCTCCTAAATTTAACAAGTTCTATCAATTTGTGCACTCGTTTTTTTATTTAATTGTATTATTTTTCTTCAATTAAGTCTAAATCAACACGTTCAATTTTTTCAAATCTATTTGCTATTTTGTCGGCTGATGTGTGTATTTGTTTCACATCATTTGCCGCTTGATCAATATGTTTGGCTAAATTATTAAAACGACATCTAAATCGACCAAAATCATCTGACAAACCAGAAAGATGAGCCTGAATTACATGAATTTGTTTACGCGTTTCCTCATCTTTTAATACAGATCTTGATGTGGTAAGTATCGCCATTAACGTTGTTGGTGAAGCAAGCCAAACTCTTTTTTTATTAGCGTAATCTACTAAATCACTTTGATGAGCATGAATTTCAGCAAATATTGCTTCTGCAGGAATAAACATAATTGCACCGTCGGATGTTTCCTTATCAATGAGATATTTATCACTTATGTCGTTAATGTGCTTTTTAATGTCAATTTTAAATTGTCGCTCGGCTGCTTTGCGGTCATATTCACCTAGTTGATTATCAGCCATTTTTTTATAACTTTCTAAAGGAAATTTTGAATCAATCACGATATTTCCGGTAGGTTTTGGCAATAACAATAAACAGTCTGCAATTTTTCCGTTTGATAAGGTGTGCTGCAATGAGAAGTGTTGCTCTGGCAATACGTTACGTATTAAAGCTGTTAGTTGAACTTCGCCAAATGCTCCTCTAGAGCGCTTATCAGCTAAAACTTCTTGTAAGCTAACAACATTGGTTGATAGTTCAGTTATTTTTTTCTGTGCATCATCAATAAGTGCTAATCGTTTTAGAATGTCGTTAAAAGTTTTGGTTGTTTTTTCAAAGCCTTCAGCTAAACGATGTTCAACTTGCGTGTTAATTTCTTTTAAGCGTTTATCAGTAGATTCGGTTAGTTTTTCAATACCTTGCGTTAGTTGTATCGCTGATGATTCAAGTGATTTTGCTAGTTCTAGACGTGTTGACTGGCTTGCTTTAGATAAATGCTCAATGAGTTGGTCAACGGCCTTATGTTGGTTACTACTAAACTGTTGTTGGTGTTGATGCTGTGCTTTAAGTATTTGTTCACTGAATGCATTTTGTTGAGTTTGATGTTGTTGGCTTTGCTCTAGTTGTTGGCGCATCAATTTCATTTTAAGATCAGCAAGTTGTTGCTCCATATAAGGTTTAAATGAATGAGTTGTTTGAGTTAATTGTCTAATCTCTAGCGTTAATTCAACATTATTTTGATGAACTAATGTTTGTTCATTCAATAACTGTTGTAACTGTGCATTAATAAGCGATGTTTTTGAACGCTGAGTAAAGTATTGTAAGATACTCAAAAAAAATACAATCATTAACAAAAACAACAAAATAAAAATCCCTATAACGGCATTTTCATTTAATAAACTCAATAACACTTCAATTTGCATACTCGCCCTAAGCTGTATAAATAACCAGTTTCATTAAAGCATATTTTCTTTTTAATCTTAAGTAAATTTTGAACAATATTTATTTATTTTTAGCCATTGCTGATGCAGTTAGCTCTTTTAGTATATTTTTTATTTCGATAAACCTGATAATTTTTTAGAAATAAAAAACACTATGAGTATTACTCATAGCGTTTATTTACCCGTTACCAATCAAAATGCTCGTTTCAGAGCGCGTGAGCGTCAATGTTTATAGTAAGCAATTCAAGGCAATATTTTATTGTAATGGTTGCTCCCTTATAAAAAGTATTAACGATGAAGTCATCTTTTAAAGGAATAAACGCTTAAGCGCTTCTTCGATGGGTCTAAAAACAATTTATGCGCCGTTATTAAGTGTAGTCAGGGAATAACCATGACATAAACTTAATGCCTTGCCTAAATTGTTTTTAGTTCCCACTGAAACCTGCATTTTGAATGGTAACGGGTATAGTTAGTAAGTTGAATTCCTGAGGGGGAAATCTAGCCTTTAAGTTTGCTATCTAACTCTTTAATTTTAGCTTGCCAAATAGCAGGTCCTGTAATATGAACCGACTCTCCGGTAGAGTCTACAGCGACAGTTACTGGCATATCTTTAACTTCAAACTCATAAATTGCTTCCATTCCCATATCCTCAAATGCGACCACTTTGGCTTTTTTAATAGCTTTAGATACTAAGTAAGCTGCACCGCCTACGGCCATTAAGTAAACTGATTTATGATTTTTAATGCTTTCGCACGTTTTAGCGCCACGCTCTGCCTTGCCAATAGTGCCAAGTAAACCTGTTTCGGCTAACATCATTTCGGTAAATTTATCCATACGTGTGGCAGTTGTAGGGCCAGCAGGGCCTACTGCTTCATCACCAATAGCATCTACCGGACCCACGTAGTAAATAAATTTATCTGTAAAATCAACAGGTAGCTTTTGCCCTGCTGCAAGCATGTCTTTAATGCGTTTGTGTGCCGCGTCGCGCCCAGTTAAAATAGTACCTGATAATAATACGGTTTCACCCGTTTTCCATTCACTAACGTCAGCTTTACGTAAGTCGTCAACATTTACTCTTCTTACATTTTCGCCTATTTCCCAAGTAATTTCTGGCCATTCTTCTAATTTAGGTGGTGTTAGATCTGCTGGGCCAGTACCATCTAAATGAAAATGTACATGGCGAGTTGCTGCACAGTTAGGAATAATAACCACCGGTTTAGAGGCTGCATGAGTGGGCATCGAGTTTATTTTAATATCAACTACGGTAGTCAATCCACCTAAGCCTTGAGCACCAATACCTAATTTATTTACGCGTTCAAAAATTTCTAACCGTAATTCTTCCTCAGCATTTTCAGGGCCACGATCAATTAATTCTTGTATGTTCACTGGATCCATCAAGCTTTCTTTAGCTAATACACCGGCTTTTTCAGCTGTACCCCCAATACCTATTCCTAACATACCTGGCGGACACCAACCGGCTCCCATGGTAGGTAAAGTTTTAACAACCCAATCGGCAATTGAATCGCTTGGGTTTAACATTGCCATTTTAGACTTATTTTCTGACCCCCCCCCTTTAGCGGCTATCATAACTTCAACATTACCACCGGCTACCATGTCAATATGAACAACTGCTGGGGTATTGTCTTTAGTATTAGTTCGTTTTCCTGCAGGATCAGATACGATAGAAGCTCGTAAAGGGTTTTCAGGGTTTAGGTAAGCTCGACGGGTTCCTTCATCAACCATTTGTTGTACGGTTAAATCAGTTTTATCCCATTTTGCATCCATACCTACTTTCACAAAACAAGTTACTATACCGGTATCTTGACAGATTGGGCGCTTACCATAAGCAGACATACGCGAGTTAATAAGAATTTGTGCAATAGCATCTTTTGCTGCTTGGCTTTGCTCTTTATTATAAGCTAATTCTAGCGCTTGAATAAAATCAAGCGGATGGTAATAAGACATATATTGTAGTGCATCTTCAATACTGTCGATAAAATCTTGCTGTTTAATAGTGGCCATAACTTACCTTAATATCCTATTGCTTTAATGAGGTTTGGTTTACCTTTAGCTTAACTGTATAACTTAACTTACCTAAAATTTATGAAAGAGGTAAAATAGTAAACAGATCCCCCGTTAATAAACATATGGGAAGAACTTGTTGAAACTTAAAAATTTTACAATATGATACCTTGCTTATAAAAGTGCTGCTACTAACTTATGGTGGTATGTTATCGAAAGTAATTAATATCACTCATTTATTAAAGGTTCATTCGCTTGCCAAAACAACACAACAACCCACCTGACTCTTCTGGTTCAACAAAACAACAAAATGAACTAACTTGCAATATTATTACTTTTACTGAGTGTAAACAGTCTGTTGAGTTGTTTTCTTATTTGTCTCATCAATCGTGGGCTATGTGGTTAGACTCATGCAATAGCCAGCATGTTAATAGTCGGTTTGATATTATGGTGTGGGATCCTGAGATCACCTTATCAACAACTAACAATATTACAACGATAAGGACGACTCATGACAATACGATTATTTTAAGCAATGAAGATCCACTTTTATTAGTTTCACAGGCTATTAAAAAAGTGTTTTCAACGATTCATTTATCCTCATCGCTTATTTTTTCTTTTAAAGGAGGAGCCGTTGGTTATTTATCTTACGATTTAGGAAAACAATTTGAAGTACTTCCTGACTTATGCGAACAAGATATTAATATACCTGATATGGCAATGGGCATTTATAACAAAGCGATAATATTTGACAATAAAACAAAGTCGTTTTATTTGATGTGTATTGAAAATGAAAGAAAAAACATTGAAAATTCGTTATTTAAATTACTAAAACAAACTACGGGAGAAAATAATACAAAAGCATACAGCGCATCAGTAACAATAAAACCAAACATTCAAGCCAATATTAAAACAGTTTCACAACTTAACAAGCAATGTTCATTTTCATTACACTCAGACTGGTTATCCAATATGAGCTTCACTGATTATGCTAAAAAATTCAATCAGGTTCACGAATATTTATTAACCGGAGATTGTTACCAAATAAATTTAGCACAACGTTTTTCAGCAACTTATTCTGGCAACGAATTTGACGCCTATAAAATTCTTCGCAAAGAAAATAATGCGCCATTTTCAGCTTTTATCCGTATCGAAAATACTACTATCCTCAGTGTTTCTCCTGAAAGATTTTTACAACTTAATAATCGGCAAGTGCAAAGCAAACCCATAAAAGGTACTCGTCCGCGTAATGAATGTCCTCAATTAGACAAAAAAGCTAAGCAAGATCTTAAAAGCTCGGTAAAAGATAATGCTGAAAATTTAATGATTGTAGATCTACTTAGAAACGATATAAGCAAAGTATGCGAAGCTGGTTCTGTTGTAGTACCTAAACTTTTTGAAATTGAGAGTTTTCCAGCAGTGCATCATTTAGTCAGCACAATTGAAGGTAAACTATTAGCTCAATTTAATGCCACTGATTTATTGCGTGCTGCTTTTCCAGGTGGCTCCATTACCGGCGCACCTAAAATTAGAGCGATGGAAATTATTGAAGAATTAGAACCCCATAGAAGAAGCCTTTATTGTGGTTCAATTGCTTACATTTCGGCATGTGGCAATTTGGATTCTAGCATTACAATCAGAACACTCATTTGTGAAGATAACAAAGTACATTGTTGGGCTGGAGGTGGTTTAGTTGCTGATTCGGTATTGGAAGAGGAATATCAAGAAACATTCGATAAAGTAAATAAAATTACCCCTATACTGAAAAAACATTTTTTAATAGATAATTAATTTCGCTATTTTTTCTTTCTAAGTGATAAAAATTGACGAAATAAACGCTCAAGCACTTCTTCGATGGGTCTAAAAACAACGTTTAAATAATAGAGAGTTTAATGACTAAAAAGGAATTTTTACTTAACTACTTACTAAGCCATCGTGCTGGTTCATTACACCAATATCGGCATGCTTATAGTGTTAAACAAGCCGCTGTACTAATACCGCTTATAGATGATGGTGAACAACTGCACGTACTTTTTACCAAGCGTGCGCTCCATTTACGACATCACGCCGGACAAATAAGTTTCCCTGGTGGAAAAGCTGAACATAATGATAAAAATTTAATTGATACTGCAACAAGAGAAACTTTTGAGGAAATTGGCGTTTCGCCAGAGTTAGTTGAAATAATAGGTAGTTTACATTCTTACCATGTTAGCTCCGGCTTTGTTGTAACACCATATATTGCTTTCATTCCGCCTAATTTTACTTACATTAAAGATAGCAATGAAGTGAGCGAAATATTTCAAGTACCCTTGCAATATTTTCTCGACCCTTTAAATCATATTTCCATTAATGTACTACGAGAAAACAGCACTCAACAAGTTCATTTCATGCCTTATAAAAACTACAAAATATGGGGTGCAACGGCCTCAATGATCAAAGATTTAACGTCTCACCTTTCTTAATTATACCCGTTTTTATTGTTATCTATGTTGATTTTCATATACCATTAGAAATAATATTCCACATAAGCAACCTAAAACAAACTTAAATTCGGTATTTTATTATGATTAGTGTATTTGATATGTTTTCAATTGGTATTGGTCCATCGAGTTCTCATACTGTTGGACCAATGAGAGCAGCACATTTATTTGTTCAGCATCTGCGTGAGAGTGCTCAAATAAAAATTGTTAATCGAGTAAAATGTGAATTATTTGGTTCGTTAGGTCAAACGGGTATAGGTCATGGAACGGGCAAGGCTGTTATATTAGGTTTATGCGGTAAGCAACCCGAAACTATTTCTATTGATTGTATTGATGAAATTCTTACGGGTGTTGTCGAATCGCAAAAAATATCATTAAATATGTTGCACCCCGTTTGTTTTCCAAAAGCTAATGCTATTATTTATCATCGTAGAAAAACATTAAAGGCTCATGCCAATGCTATGACTCTTTATGCCTACGATATAAATGACCAACTCATTCTTGAAGAAACCTACTTTTCAATTGGAGGAGGCTTTATTGTACAAGACTGCGATTTTGAAAATGAAAAAGATAAAGCACTTTCACTTCATAATAATATTAAACGCCCTCACCTGTTTAAAAACGCCACTGAACTTTTTAAAGAAGCCACTGATAAGCACCTAAGTATCAGCACTATTATGATGAATAATGAAAAATGCTTAAATGAAGAAAAAGTAGTGAGAGCACAATTACTAAATATTTGGCAAGCAATGCAAGATTGTGTTTATAGAGGTATAAAAACCGAAGGTATATTACCAGGGGGCTTAAAAGTAACTCGAAGAGCCCCTGCTCTACATAGAACGCTTTGTGTAGAAAAAAACAGTGATCCTTTAGTCGCCATGGATTGGGTAAACTTATTTGCCCTCGCTGTAAACGAAGAAAACGCAGCGGGTAGCCGTGTAGTTACAGCTCCTACCAATGGGGCAGCAGGTATTATTCCAGCCGTTTTATGTTATTACAATAAGTTTGTAAAACCTGTTAATGACGACGATTGTATAAATTATTTACTAACGGCTGCTGCAATCGGTATTTTATATAAAACCAATGCTTCTATTTCTGGTGCTGAGGTGGGTTGCCAGGGTGAAGTAGGTGTTGCGTGTTCAATGGCAGCGGCCGCGTTAACCGAAATTATGGGCGGCACCCCAAGCCAAGTAGAAAATGCTGCTGAAATTGGAATGGAGCACAATCTAGGGTTAACTTGCGACCCAGTAGGTGGATTAGTTCAAGTACCTTGTATTGAAAGAAACGCTATGGGTGCGGTAAAGGCGATTAATGCTTCTCGACTTGCATTACGTGGCTCTGGCACTCAAAAGGTTAGGTTAGATAAAGTCATAAAAACTATGTTAGAAACGGGTAATGACATGAAAACTAAATATAAAGAAACCTCTCGTGGCGGTTTAGCCGTAAACATTACCGAATGCTGATTATTTAAATTAAACGCTTTCATACAGCTAACGCTGCTAGCAGTATTTAAATTTATCTACTAACTAGAAAGGGTGAAATTTAAATGAAAAAAAATCCGTAGTTATTAACACTACAGATCATTATAAATGATATACCTATACCCGTTACCATTCAAAATGCAGATTTCAGTGGGAACTAAAAACAATTTAGGCAAGGCATTAAGTTTATGTCATGGTTATTCCCTGACTAAACTTAATAACGCCGCATAAATTGTTTTTAGACCCATCGAAGAAGCGCTTGAGCAAAATCACTTCATCGTTAATACGTTTTATAAGGGAACGACCATTACAACAAAGTATTGCCTTGAATTGATATCGCTCACGCGCTCTGAAACGAGCATTTTGATTGGTAACGGGTATAACTCGCAATTATTATCTTTAAAATAGCTACTTGGTTGGTAGCTCAATATTAGAAAATAACTCGTCAATATCATTGTTGTTTTTTAACAATACAGCACGTGTCACTAAATCGCGATTTAGGTGTGGCGCAAAACGTTCAATAAAATCGAACATGTAGCCTCTTAAAAATGTTCCTCTTCTAAAGCCAATTTTAGTCGTACTGCGTTTAAATAAATGACTTGCATCAATAGCAACTAAATCACCATCAACTTTAGGATCTAATGCCATTGAAGCAATAACTCCAATACCAACCCCCATACGCACATAGGTTTTTATTACGTCAGCATCTGTTGCTGTAAAAGCTATTTTAGGTTCACAACCTGCATCTGTGAATGCTTTATCAAGCTCAGATCGACCAGTAAAACCAAAAACATAGGTAACCAGTGAATATTTAGCAATATCCTGAATAGTAATATCACGTTTTTTTGCTAGCGGGTGATCTGGCTTAACAATAATACTTCTGTTCCAGTGATAACAAGGTAACATAATCAAATCGTTATAAAGATGAAGAGATTCAGTAGCAATTGCAAAATCAGTATCACCTTTTGAAGAAGATTCACTTATTTGAGCAGGAGTTCCCTGATACATATGCAATGAAACTTTATCATAACGCTTCATAAAGCCTTTAATAACTTCTGGCAAGGCATAGCGTGCTTGCGTATGAGTAGTTGCTATACGCAACTTTCCTTCGTCTGGCTGAGTATGTTCACGGGCAACCGCTTTAATTGCTTCAACCTTTGAAAGTATTTCAGTTGCTATGTTAATAACTTCATTTCCGGCAGGCGTAACATGCGTTAAGTGCTTACCACTTCGACCAAAAATTTGGATACCCAGCTCATCTTCAAGCATTCGAACTTGCTTACTTATACCGGGTTGAGATGTAAATAAACTTTCAGCCGTAGCAGAAACGTTTAAGTTATTGTTTTGGACTTCAACGATGTATCGAAGTTGTTGTAGTTTCATAGAAGCAGCTTAATATTTTACTTATTCCAAAAATATATACTTAATTTAGAGTTTATTCCATATTAATTGTAAAATTAGTTAATATTTATGCAAATTAAGGATATTTAAAATATAATTTTTATTTTTGATATGCTGAAATTAAAAATTTAGCTAATTTAAGCACCAAATTACATTCATGGTACTTTCAATTCGTATAACACAAACCGTTAATTCCCCCCTACCGAGCACCTCCATATTTTCGCATTACAAATACTGTTTACTACTTTATACCCGTATACCCGTTAACAATCAAAATATTCGTTTTAGAGCGCTTGAGCGTTATGTTTAAAGTAAGTAATTCAAGGCAATACTTTGTTGTAATGGTGGCTCCCTTTTAAAAAGCATTGTTGATGAAATCATCTTTTAAAAGAATGAACGCTCAAACGCTTCTTTGATGGGTCTAAAAACAATTTATGTAGCGTTATTAAGTTTAGCTATTTAACCCATGGTTCTAGAATATTATAGTAACGCAGGAGCAGTTACCGAGAACAACCATGACATAAACTTAATGCCTTGCATGCATGGACGTAGACCTTAGATATCCTCTGGAACATAAAATCTGTGCCTAAGTTTTTTTAGCTCCCACTGGAACCTGCATCATGAATGATAACGGGTGTATATGCCTAACATTTTAAATTTTTACCTATTAAGCTGAATTTAAAGTAATAATTTAACAACAATGTACTATTCTTAATATAAATTAGTCATTACACAACATTATCTAGGAATGACTGCTAATAAATTTAACGCTATGAAGCGCTAAATAATTTTTGTAAACTGATCAGTAAATCAGTTTTTTCAGATAACCTCTAATTAAATAATATTGAGTAAAATTATATGATTATTATCATCATCGGATTGATAGTTTTATTGGTGATTGGCGTTGTTGTAATTAATGCTGTTCAGCAACATAAAGCAAAACAAGAACAAGAAAAAAGAGCACAGTCAGCTAAATACAAAGCGATAATTGATGAATCAGAAGAATTGATTGTTAATTTGAGTCATCTTCCCCCTAGCCCCAAATTAGTAGAAATTTTAAACAGAAGAAGTTTTAACGCTGCTAAAGCAATGCTACAAATATCTCCTGGCTCTAAACCTATAAAACAAAAAATACAAGAATTACAAAACTCACTTGAAGCATCTAATAACGCACCAGCAAATCAAACAAGCGAAGATACCTTTATTTTACCAGATAGTGAGCAGCAACTTGTTGCTATACTTCAAATGATAAAAAAACTAAGGGCTATGCTAAAAGCAGAACACTCCAAAAGCGCTTTAGATGCTCAATCATATAGCCAACAAGACCTACGCCTTGACGCAATGCAATTAAAAATTGGTGTTGAAAGTATTATTAATCGTGGTAATAAAGCCTATTCAAAGCAAATGCTTGGCTCTGCTCGTCAATATTTTGAAAAAGCTTTGCAAACCTTAGTTACTCACCCCAATCAATCTGAATATACCAAAATAAAAAGAAGTGAAATTGAAGTTCAATTAGAAGAAATTACTGAGGCGTTAAAAATAACTAACGCTAAAGACGCCGCCAAAAAAGCAAAAGATGAAGAAGATGATTTAGATTTACTATTTCAACCTAAGAAAAAGTGGTAGCATAATTTGTACACCAAACGGTAGTACACTAAACAGTTATAATTACAAGCCAGCGTCATGCTGGCTTTTTTATTCAACAACTTTGATTACAACATATAGATTGATTCAGTGTGCAAAAACTATTTGAAATAACCTTATCTTCATTTTTAAGAAGAGTATTAAAAGCTTACGCATTAAAAGCTGAAATTAGAGCCATAGGCTGCTCACTTCAGCGCAAAGGTCGATCTCGCCATTGGATTTTGTCAGCTACTTTTGAACAACTTGAACAAGTTGTAGTTTTTATACATTCTTCAGAAGAACACTCTTGGCAATGGGTAGCTAATTATATTATTGAACAGAAAAAAAACTTAACTCACCAAGAATTAATAACCATAGCGAGAAAGCATAAAAGTATTTCAATTAATCAACTTATGGCAAAAACTGATTGCACCATTGCAGAGGCACGGTTGGTGATTGATAAGTTAGAAGAATTTTAAATCAGATCAAACAATCCCAATTAAGGTTGAAGATATAAATAAAATTAGCTTACAAAAAAAACCTATCTAACGTTTTAAAACCCATCGAAGAAGCGCTTGAACGTTCATTCCTTTAAAAGATGGCTTCAACAACATACTTTTTATAAGGGAACAACCATTTCAATAAAGTATTACCTTGAAGTACTTACTATAAACATTAACGCTCACACGCTCTGAAGCAAGCATCTTGATTGGTAACGGGTATATAACCCACCTCAGCATAATAAAAATAACTTTTGTCTTAAAAGAATATCAATAATTTAAAAGCATTATAAAACTTGATTTACGTGAACAAACAAAGTACTGTATATAAACACAGTAAATGAAGGGTTTGAAAATGCTTGCAATAAAAAACAATATTATCAACAACTTAAACACTATAAATTTAGAAGCTGTTAATGATGCGAAGCAATGGTTATCTATTAAAAACATAAAAAACGATGAAGAATTGACAAAACAATACTCAACTATTTATCAAGAAAATAATTATAAAAACAAATGGATTTTAATGATAAACCCTGAAAATAGTGCTTTAGTGAATATTGAAAAAACACCTAAAAAGACTTTTTCAAAAATACTAAGAGTCAATGCTAATAAGGGAATAGTAAAGGTAAAAAACATTGAGGCAGCACTTCGAAAAGGTAATTGCTCTGCTGTTATACTTAATGATGTAAAATTTAATGAGCAGGAATTAACACAATTATACTTAGGGGCTAAAAAAGGTAATACCGCTTGTATTATCATAAATAATCAAAAGTAAGATATGATCGTTTATACGTTATAAAGCCTAATGTATAAAACACGCTAAACAAACGCTAAAATGATGATCCAATATTCTAATTTTAAAATAAAATTATGCTTTGTCCCTGTGGTAGTAAATTAGAATATAAACAGTGCTGCGAACCAGTAATTGTTCATTGTAATGCCAAGTCTCCTGAACAACTCATGCGTTCTAGATATAGTGCTTACGCTTTACAGTGTTATTATTATGTATTTAATACCTATTGTAATTCGTCAAAGAAAACACTAACTATTAATGACATTGTATCGTCAGCAAATAAAACGAAGTGGTTAAATTTACGCGTTATAAATTCAAGTGAATTTAAGTTCAAGCAAAAACCAACTGTCGAATTTGAAGTGATTTATATTAATGATAATATTTTTTATAAAATGTTTGAAAAATCTTCTTTTATTGAAGAAGATCAATCTTGGAAATATGTAGATGCAATTAAGCTGAGTATTAATGAAATTTCAATACCAAATAGAAATGATAAATGTATTTGTTTAAGTGATAAAAAATATAAAAAGTGTTGCGGTATTAATCTCTGACAAGTTGTTTGACACGTTAATTCATTTCAGTAGAAAATCGATGAATACTTTCTTTAACTGTATTTAACCATTCTTGAGCTTTAAAATTCAACCTAACATCTTTAGCAGAGTTTGCACTATTTTCTGTTTTATATTTTTTCTGACAATGTAAGCTTGTATTATCTAAAATATTCTTGGATATATATTTATTATTATTTCTAAAAGCTAATGGCGTAGGCTTTAACGCATTCAATAAAGATAGCTCAGTTAAACTTTCTTTTTTAAGCAAACTGGCTTGATTGTAGGCTTCTATTTGATCAAAATTATCAATTGATAATGACTGTTCTTGAGGTAATTTAAATAAATTGCGTAGACTATCCCCCTCTTTTTTAATTTTTTGTACTTCAGTTTTAGGCAGTGAGAATTGCGCATGGGCTTGTACATCATCGGTAAGCATTGCTAGTAACAAAGAAAATTGAGAACGTTCTTTTTTATGTATGCATTGATTAAGCGTTTCGCCTAATTGAAGCTCATTTACTAAAATGTCGTTATTTGCAGTATGAGTAATCAATGAATAAGCCCTCATAAATAATAGTAAACTTAGTATCGGCATAATATAAAAAATCATTAATATTTTTATGACTTATTATCATAAATAAAATATTGATTAACGCTGTACCAAAACTATAAATACATCAACTTTATAAATACTGCATGTATAAAAATGACTAAAATTAATAATCCTCACAAATTTTTTTAGGCCTATCGAATCAGCACTTAAGCGTTTTTCCTTTGAAAAATAACTTTATCAACAATGCTTTTTATAAGGGCGACCATTACTAAAAAGCATTGCCTTCAATTACTTCCTACAAATATGATGCTCGAATGCTTTAGAATAAACATATTTATTAGTAATCAACCAATTGACAGTTAATTAATAATTTTATAAATAACTGGGAGGTCCTTCTCCTTAGTTTCAGTAATTGATAAAGATGTTAAATATTCTTTACTCGCACTAATTGCTTGGTCATTATCAGCAGCGTGAATTCTAGCAACTATGTCACCTTTATTAACTCGTGTACCTATAGGTAAAATTCTATCAAAACCAACACTGTGGTCGATTAACTGACCATTAGCTGTTCTTCCGCCTTTCATACCAACAATAGCTAAACCGATATCACGTGTTTGCATCGCGTTAATGTAACCTGAATTTGTAGCAATCACGTCTTGTATAACCTTGGCTTTGTTCATTGCCCCCCATGGATTTTCCAAAAAGTCGTTTGGACCACCTAAAGCAGCAATCATTTTAGAAAATACTTCTGCTGCCTTGCCATTTGATAACACTTGGTTAATTTTGTTTTTTGCTTCTTCTTCAGTACTGGCGATTTTTGAGCTAATTAACATTGAAATAGCTAATGCAACCACAACAGCGTGTAATCTGGGCTCTCTTTGCTTACCAGTTAAGTATTTAGCAGTTTCATACATTTCTACTGCATTACCTGCTGAAGTGCCTAATACTTGATTCATATCGGTAATAATGGCTTGAGTTGGCACACCTGCCCCATTAGCCACATTTACTATGCTTTGTGCTAATTTTGTTGCTTGGGTCATATCAGACATCATGGCGCCATTGCCCATTTTAACATCCATCACTAAGCTACCTAAACCAGCCGAAAGTTTTTTAGATAATATTGATGCCGTTATTAGCGGTATAGACTCTACCGTAGCGGTAACGTCTCTAATACCGTAGAGCCTTTTATCTGCTGGGGCTAGATTATCGGTTTGAGAAATAATAGCTACACCTAAATCTTTAACAATTCGCTTAAATTCGCTAATACTCGGTTGAACATTAAAGCCGGCTATACTTTCTAGTTTGTCTGAAGTGCCTCCTGTGTGCCCTAACCCTCGGCCAGAAATCATAGGTACATAAGCCCCGCAAGCAGCAACAATGGCTGCTAACATAAAACTCACCTTATCACCTACGCCACCCGTAGAGTGTTTATCTACAATGGGTCCATCAAGCTCGGGCCACGATAATACGTCGCCAGAATTCATCATTGCTTTGGTGAAAGCAACTATTTCGCTAGTTTCCATGCCTTGTTGAAATATTGCCATCGCCATTGAACCGACTTGCGCATCGTTGAAACTTCCGTTTACTAAACCATCAACAAAGCCTTGAATCTTATCATCAGATAAAGTTAAACCATCGCGTTTTGTTCTTATAATTTCTTGTGGTAATAACATACGTTGTCCTTGAAATTTTTATTATTGTTATACTTTTTTAATACAAAATTGTTTATGTGTTTTTATAAATTTTTATCATCAGCTTTAGGCGCTATTGCTAAATTTTTAAGGATTATCGACACACTTAGTTTTAAAATATCATTATCAATTCAATAAACTTTTAGGAGTAAAAGCATCGGGTAATAATTCAGCTACTGTCCAAAGTTTAGTTTCACCTAAATGGTTAGCTGAAATAACATTTGCATTATCATCTAAAAACTCAGCAATAACTTGCCTACACGCACCGCAAGGTGGTGTTAAATTTTCTTGTTCAGTGTATACAACAATTGACTGAATACGTGTTTCGCCATTTATAACTGCTTGAGCAATACAATTACGTTCTGCACATACAGTTAACCCATACGATGCGTTTTCAACATTGCATCCACTCACAATATTACCTTGTTCAGTTAATGCCGCAGCGCCCACTCTAAATTTGCTGTAAGGTGCATAAGCATTGGAGTAAGCTACCTTTGCTTTAAAAATAAGCTGTTGCGTTGTTTGTTCTAAATTATTTAATGTAGACATTACCGGCACTCACATAAAAGCTGACTATATAGTCAAGTTATTGTATCTGAATTTTGCATTAGGTCTAGTGATTATTGAAACTATTAAAAGTAAACTACTTGGTTATTCATAACCTCAATTATTATTGTAATATTAAAAATTAAAAAAAACACTGAATAACAAAGTTATTCAGTGTTTCGTATTATTTAATCAAATGCTTAAAAATATTTAATTAAAATTCGTAGCTTACACCTACTTTAACTCTCCATGTTGAATCAGCAGTATAGAATTTATCGCTTACATATGAACCATCATCATTCATTCTGATTGGCTTATCATATTGGTATCTAAGAGTTTCAGGGTCTATTGTAAATTCAACTAACTCTTGGGTACCAAAATCGTTGCCATAAACTTTACCTTTACTGCTATCAATTAAGTTCAATAAGTTATCAACAGTGAAGTAAAAAATACCTTTATGATCATCCATAAATCCTGGAATCTCTTGGCGTACACTCAAATCTAAGGTTGTAACCCAAGGAGTTGTATAGGAGCCTTTAGGAGCATAACCACCCGCATATTGATTTAAACCTAATTGATCTATCGCAGCGTAAAAATTAGCTCTAACTTCATCAGAAGTAAATGTTACGTTTGAATCATTTTCAGTAGGTATATAGGGTAAAAATGAATCCGTAGTAGTTTTAGGACTTAATAAATTATATGGGTCACTCAAAGATCCACTTCTATTGCCATCGGCGTAAAATGTAACTGGTTTACCAGACTTACGTTCAAAAAACATATTGATATTAGTGCTGTAGCCATCAAAAAATTCAGTTTCATAACCTAAATTTAATACTAATCTATGTTCAGTTTCAAAAGTAGATCGCCCAACAATAGCTTCATTTCTATTGATTGTTGTATTATACCCGTAGCTACTACCAGCAGTAGCAGAGCCACTTGTATGAGAATCTGTAACATCTTGATTTGTATATGAGGCAGTCATGCTAACACCACTGTCCCAATTTTTATTTAGCACAAAGCTGAAGATTTTAGATCGACCATCAACGTCTGCATTTGTTAACATAATATCACGAGTGTTAGCATCTACATCGTTGTAAAGTTTACGACCGCCATCAGCTGTAAAGCCAATCTCATCACCAAATAAAGTTACATCTTTCCAATATGCTGTGTTTTCAGCTTTTTTGTACAAATATTCTGCAGTAAGTAAGAAGTTATCGCCTAACATTGGAATGTCAAAGTTATAATCAGCTGCTAACTGAAGACGCCAATCTGATGGAATTTCAAAATCAGGATCATTAAAGTTTGTGCCTGAAAATTTAGTTGAATTTGCTACTGTGTTCATATCTTCTTGGCGTGGACCTTTAATGTCAACGTTTTCAAATGAACCATTTAAAAATACATCTCCTATACCAATTCCAGGGTTTGAATAAGCATTAGAAATCCAAACTGTAGGCTGACCTCCAGCAAAACGCCCTATCCCACCTCGAACAACTAACTCTTCAGAAGCATTCCAGTTAAAACCCAAACGAGGTAAAAAAATATCTAAGCCGTCAAGGTTTTCACTATTATTATAGCCTGTTCGTGCAAACATTTGAGGATTATAAGTAGGCTTATCGCTTGAAGATAATCGTTCATATCTTAGACCTAAATCAAACGTTAAATCATCAGAAAAAATCCACTCATCATGAATGTATATTGCATGTTCGTCTCTTACAAATTCTGCAGCAGCATCATTTGGATCTAGGCTAGTTGCATTTTTATAAATAATACGTTCAGCAATTCTATTTTCAAAATCAGCAAGACTTCCAAATACATAATCACCTTTGGTATTTTGTAAAAACAAGTTAAAAACATCCAAGCGTTTAAATTGATATCCTGTGCTTATACTATGTTCGCCAATTAAGTAATCAGCCTCAAATGCCATAATAAACGTTTTCTTTTCCAGTTCATTAGAATGACGAGAGTGATCTGAGCCAATTGCAATATCACCAGAAGCAGCTTTAATAACTGTATCTGAATAATCACTTAAAGAGGCTTGAGTAGTAGGATTTTGAGTATAAGTTAAGCTAAATTGAGTAGATAAATCATCAGACCAATCTGAATATAACTTAAAGGCATAGTTATTTAATTCTTCTACTCGATTATACCAAAAAGACGATAAACGCAATTCAGAATCACGAGTAGATTGATTACGAGTACTATTCCCCTCAGTATGTTGATAAGTAAAGGCTGCACGGTGATCGTCATTAATATTCCAGTCAAGCTTTATTAATATTTTTTCATCATCTACTGCTGGAGCTAAATTCCAATCCCCAGCTTCAACACCATAAATTTCTCTAGCTATTCTTTGCACTTCTAAAACATCTGCTACATTAGCTTTAGTTTGGTTAGGTACATTTGCTCCCGCTGGGCCCCATTCTACTGTTGATGTTGCGTCATAATATTCATATGAAGCAAAAAAGAATAGTTCATCTTCAATAATAGCACCACCTAGTGTCGCGCCAAATGTAGTTTCATCAAACTCCAAAGGAGCTTCGTTGCCATTATTATTCGGAGTACCAGCCATTCCATCATTTTGGGTCTCATAGAAAAATGAACCTGATAATTTGTTAGTACCTGACTTAGTTACAGCATTAATTTTAGCACCTTGGAAACCACTATCTTTAGCATTAAAAGGAGAAGTATCAATTGTAACTTGATCAATAGCACCTAAAGAAATTGGCGAACGAGTCGTTGGATAACCGTTTGCATTTAAACCAAAATCGTCATTTTGTGCAATACCATCTACACTAATACTATTAAAGCGTGGGTTTGTGCCTGCGACACTAAGTTCACCATCTTTAGATGATAATACAGCTAATGGGTTATTTCGTACAATATCTTTAATATCCCTATTAAAGCTTGGCGCGTTTGTAATATCAGACGCGCTAAAGTAACTATTACCACCAGTATTACCAGCAAATAATTTATTTCCTGATACTGTAATTGTTTCAATTTGCTGTTGAGATTTTAATTGGCTATTAAGTTTAAAAGTATTACCTAATGTAAGGTAAATATTTTCATGCGTACTTACACCGTTAGCACCAGTTATAACAACAAGGTATGGACCACCAACACGTAAACCCTTACTTGAAAAAGAACCAGAACTATTTGTAGACGTTTCAGTTTTAGTTCCTGAGGGTAAATGTGTAATTTCAACTGTTGCATTTACAGAAATTTCACCTGCAGGGCTTAAAATACTACCTCTAATTGCAGAGGATGTATTATCAGCCATTGCCGACGTTGCTAAACCAAGCGCCAATATAACTGCGCCAGTTAATTTTGAGATACGATGAGTTTTCATCAAGTGATCCTTAGTATAAGTTTAAAAATTTATTTTATTAAAATTAAAGTGCTTAAATTAAATTATGTTTATAAATGCTGTGCAATTAGTTAAGTATTTATTTTTATATTTATTATTTTCACATGAGATTAAAGCAAAGTTTCGTTACACTTTCATTACATCTTTTTATGTGTAATTGTAATTGCATTAAAACTTAACAGCATAAATTTTAATGCAAACAAACAAAATAAACGTAAACAACTGAATTTAATAAAGATAATTTTTTAATTTTTTTAGGTTTTGTTATTTTAAAATTCATTAAAGGTATTAAAAATATTTTTTTAAAAACAAAAAAATATACAACCTTATTAGCAATTCTATTTTTATACCAACTGGTCAACTAGTAATTTTTTTCATTAAAAATATACTTATACCCGTTACCATTCAAAATGCAGGTTTAAGTGGGAACTAAAAATAATTTAGGTACAAATTTCAAGTTCCAGACGAAATCTAAGGACGACATACATTTTTGCAAGGCATTAAGTTTATGTCATGGTTATTCTCGGTAACTGATCCTGCGTTACCCTAATGTTCTACATCCCTGTAGAAACCTGACTACACTTAATAATGCCGCATAAATTGTTTTTAGACCCATCGAAGAAGCGTTTGAGCGTTTACTCCTTTAAAAGATGACTTCATCGTTAATGCTTTTTACAAGGGAATAACCATTGCAATAAAGTATTGTCTTGAATTACTTCCTATAAACATTGACGCTCACGCGCTCTGAAACGAGCATTTTGAATGATAACGGGTATATTAATTAGAAAAGTTTATAACTCTTAACGTTATAAAAAATTAAACAGGATATTTACGCGTTAATAACTTATCATTATTTGTTGATTTACTATTAATTTACATAGCTGGTTAATCTTCTGATTAGAGCCTTAATTTGCCCATGTTAAAAATTAATAATTCTGTCATTAATTTGTTCTAAAATAGTAAAAATAATAATAAGTAATTTTAATAATCAAACCAAATAGTCAAAATTCAAAGTACAATAACTCCCTTTTAATGTGTGCGTAATTTTAGTTGATAGATGTTGGTGATTAATGGAGCTTTAAATTAATGAAAGAAAAAAAACTAACTAAACAAAGTAATATTCAACCAAATATTGACTTAAATGAACAAACAATAAAAACGACTAAACAAGGCAGTATTAGAGAAAAAAGCCAAGATAAAATACTTGCCGCTGCTCAAGAGGAGTTTATTATTCATGGTTTTAAGGGTGCAACTGTTCAGGCGATTGCTGACCGTGCGGAGTTACCTAAAGCTAATGTACTTTACTACTTTAAAAATAAAGATAATATCTACCATGCGGTATTAGAGCGTACTTTAGCCATGTGGGACGAGGCAATTGGTGATATTGACCCTGATCATGGCCCTGCAGTGGCGATTGAAAAGTTTATAGCATCAAAAGTTAAGTTGTCGTTTAAAGAACCAAGTGCATCTAAAATTTACGCCATGGAAATTATTCAAGGTGCGCAGCATTTAAAAGATTTTACGCGCACCTATTTACGAAAATGGGTTAGAGAAAAAGCCGTTTTGTTTCAACAATGGATCGATAATGGCGAAATGAAAGATGTTGATCCTGTGCACTTAATCTTTCTTATTTGGTCTTCAACACAACATTATGCTGATTTTGACAATCAAATATTAACAGTTATGAATCAAGCTGATTTTGAAGACGAAGATTGTAAAAAAGTTACCGCGTTTTTAACTGATATTATTCTTCGAGGATGCGGCCTTAAGTAGCTACTTTTAATAGCAATATCAACTTGTAGTGTTGTATAACACGCTAAAATTATTGAAATATTTTATCCAAGGAAAATCATTGAAAAAAAAATTTTTATTATTAACTGTTGTCTCTTTATTTATGAGTGGTTTTACTATGGCTAACGAAACTGTAGCTAATACTACAGCACAAAATAAACTTCGTATTGCGACTTTTAACGTGAGCATGGAGGCGTTAAATTATCATCCCTACCAAAAAGATAAAGCTCCTACTATTAAGGGCAATGAATTAAGTACTCAGTTAGCAAGTAATAATCAACAAATTAAAAATATTGCAGAAATAATTCAACGTATTCAACCCGATATTATTTTATTAAATGAGTTTGATCGTGAAAACGATACACACCACGCGATAAAATTATTTATATCTAAATACTTACAAGAGAGTCAACAAGGTCAAAAACCGATTGATTTTCCGTACCTATACCAAGGTTCTGTAAATACCGGAGTACCCACAATTTTTGATTTGAATAACGATAAAATAAAGGGTGATCCCCCCAGCGATAACTTTGGCTTTGGTTACTTTCCTGGCCATTTTGGTATGGTATTGTTATCAAAGTATCCGATTATTGAGAAAGATATTAGAACGTTCCAATACTTTAAATGGAAAGACATGCCCAATGCTTTAAAACCAATAAACCCTAAAACACAAAAACCTTGGTATAGCGATGAAGCTTGGGAAAATTTTAGGCTATCATCTAAATCTCACTGGGATATTCCCGTAAAAATTAATAATAATATACTGCATGTTTTAGCAAGCCACCCCACTCCACCGGTATTTGATGGCGCAGAAGATAGAAATGGCAAGCGCAATCATGATGAGATTAGATTATGGAATGACTACATAACACCTAATAAAGCTGATTACATATACGACGACAACGGTAAAAAAGGCGGTATAACACCAAACAGCGCATTTGTTATTATGGGCGATCAAAATGCGTCAAATGTTGATGGTGATGCTATTAAAGAAGGCATAACAGACTTGCTTGCTCATCCTAATATTCAAGATACTCAACCCTTTAGCAAAGGCGGAAAGGCTAACAACACCAACAATCCATACAGTAAAAACCATACAGCACACTGGGGAATGCGAGCTGATTATGTTTTGCCCTCTAAAAATCACATTAGCGTTTTAAATTCAGGCGTTTTTTGGCCGTTAGCAGAAGATGATGAGTTTAGGCTTATAAAAAACAGAGCAGCATCTTCAGACCACCGTTTAGTATGGGTTGATATCAGCCTATAATACTCTCATTAGTAGGACATTATTTTATGAAAAACTTATTTTCAGTATTGGCAATAGCCTGTTTAACATTATCGTGCGGTAACGATTCAAATAAAGTTATTGAAACTTCTAACGATATAACGCCTAGTACACCTAAAAATATTATTATGGTTATTGGTGATGGTATGGGCCCCACTTATACGACTGCCTATCGATATTTAATGGATGATACTAATACACCAAAAGTTGAAAATACTGTATTCGACCGACATTTAGTTGGTATGAGTAGTACTTATCCTGATACTAATCACGATTATGTTACGGACTCAGCCGCTAGCGCAACTGCATTATCAAGTGCGACTAAAACTTATAATGGTGCAATTGGTGTTGATATGCATAAAAACTCAGTTGAAACAGTATTAGAACGCGCTAAATCATTAGGCATGAAAACAGGAATTGTAGTTACTTCTCAAATAAACCATGCAACACCAGCATCATATTTAACTCATAATGAAAGCAGAAATAATTATAATGCTATTGCCAATAGCTATATAGATGAAGGGATTAAAGCTGATGTATATCTTGGCGGTGGTTGGCAGTATTTTTTAAGAGATGATCGTAACATTGTTAACGAGTTTAAAGATAAAGGCTTTACCTATATAGATAATTACCAATCACTTGAAACACCATCTTCTGATCAACAACTTTTGGGTTTATTTGATAATAAGGGCTTACCTTGGGCGTTAGATGATTCAAACAAGCATCGCTTAAGCGCCATGACAAAAGCTGCGATTAAGCAATTAGAAAATAAAAACGGTTATTTTTTATTAGTAGAAGCAAGCCAAATTGATTGGGGTGGACACGCTAACGATATTGCTGCTGCAATGGGTGAAATGGACGACTTAGCCAAAACACTCGAATATCTAGAAACTTACGTTATAAAACACCCAAATACACTTGTTATTGTAACGGCTGATCATAGTACCGGTGGTGTAACTTTAGGCGCTAATGGTGTTTATGAATGGAAACCAGATGTATTGAGAACGATGACTCAATCGCCTTCTGCGATCACTAAAAAACTTGAAGCAAATAAAATCACTTATGATTTAGCTAACCAGCTTTTTAACTTTGAATTAACTGAAAATGAGTTAAGTGATCTTATTACGGTAAAGGATAATACTCTCAGAGATATAGAAATTACCGCTATTACTGATAAACATAAAGCTAAAAAAATTAGTGTTAATAAAGCATTATATACGGCAGTGAAAAAAATAATTGATGAACGAACTAATACGGGTTGGACATCATCGGGTCACACCGCAGTTGACGTACCTGTTTTTGCTATGGGAAATGACAGAGAAAAATTTTACGGTTATCAAGATAACACCGACATCGCTAAAAAGATTTTCAGTTTGTTAAATAATAATTAAAGTCTGTTTACTTTTAAGCGTTAAACATTTATTCAATGTAAACATACTTATACCCATTACCAATCAAGATGCTCGTTTCAGAGCATTTTGATTGGTAACGGGTATAAAATAGTCTCGAAAGCCTTTAGTTAAAAACAAGAGCTAATTAGCTAATTACACGTTTTAAATATTCTTCATGTGTAAGTAATTGATTAACAGAGTGAACTAAAGAGCTATTTACATTTTTTAAATACTGTTGAATTTTCATCTTGTCAGTAAGGTTAGCTATGTTAACGACAGGATCATAAGACTTGGGGTAAACACCCATACCAGTAAGCACAGCATGCCAGCTATTTGAAGCGAATAAATCCATATCATTACGTACTAACCGACCTTGGCTTTTATATAATGCTAATTTTGTTTGCAATGACATGGGTATTTCTCGTGTTTGCCAATCTTTCCAAAATTTAGAATCAATTCTTTTACTGGTGCAGTAATGCATAATTATAAAATCACGGAGGCACTCGTACTCTGCGTCCATTAATCGGTTATATTCATTTTCAGTCGCTATAGATAAATGATTACTTGGTAGCATCGTGGCAAAACTTAAAGCAGCACGCATAATTAAATAGATACTTGTTGACTCCAACGGTTCTAAAAATCCAGATGATAAACCAATAGCGACACAATTTTTTACCCACATTTTTTTCCGCTTGCCAGTAGTAAATTTAAGCGTGCGAGGTTCAGTTAATATTTTACCTTGTACGTTTTTAAGTAATAAACTACTAGCGTCTTGATCATTACAATAATCATTTGAATAGACATAACCATTACCTGTACGGTTTTGTAATGGTATTTGCCAACGCCAGCCATGTTTTTGTGCAAAGGCCTGTGTGTAAGGGGGTATATTTTTGGTGTTTTCTGATTGCACAACAACAGCTCGATTTGCTGGCAAGTGATGACTCCAATTTTCATATTCAACGTTTAATGTTTCTCCAATCAGTAAAGCTCGCTGTCCGGTACAATCGATAAAAAAATCAGCACTAATATATTGGTTATCTTTTAATTTTAAGCTTTTAATGCGCCCATCTTGATGTTGCTCAACACATTCAACGTGTTTACGTATCTGTTTTACTTTTTTACTTTTTGCATAATTTGTTAAATACTCGGCAACTAAGCTAGCATCAAAATGTAATGCATAACCCATGGTACTTAAATTATTAGGCTTTTTAGGATCAGGAATGTAAAATTTTCCCTGTTCCGCCATAATCGCAGAAGGTGAAAAATCAGTGTATTTAAAATCACCTTGCTCAAAGTGGTTTTTAATCCAATGTTGGTAGAACTCCCAACCTTTAATTTTGGTACCAACAGCGCCAAATGGATGCCAATACGATTCATCTTTAACTTGCCAATCTGTAAACTTAATACCTAATTTAAAACTTGCTTGAGTACTTAAAATAAAGTCTTTTTCTGAAATATCTAAAAATTTTAATATATCAACAAACGACGGAACCGTTGCTTCACCTACACCAATAGTAATTACTTCTGGTGATTCAATTAACGTTATTTGAATATTTGTATTCTCGAGTACTCTTGCTAATATTGCCGCGGTTAGCCAACCGGCTGTACCTCCTCCAACAATGACGTAATTTTTTATAATATTACTATCGCCCATTCGAATTCCCCAAAATCATATTGCATTAAAACTTTATATTTAAAGCATTTTAGTTTTTAGTTTTTAGTTTTAATAAAAAATGTATTTTTTATTAACAAATACCACATAAATAAAAAAAGAGGTTCAAATGAACCTCTTTATACATGCCTATTTATATTTATGTACTAGAAGGATGCTCGAACACCTAAAACATAACGTACACCTGAAAGTTCTACATAAGTTACACGGTCACGCTGTCCGTAGTATTGAACACGCGTTTCGTTAGTTAAATTTGTTGCCTCAAAAGATACAGCGACATTATCATTAATATCGTAAGATGAGCTAAAATCTAATTGTCCGTAATCTGTGTCGTAACCCTGCACAGAACGGCTATTCATAAAATCACCACGATAGTTATACGCAAGCCTTACACCAATACCGTCTTTATCATAAAAACCAACTAAGTTATAACTTTTTTCAGCAAATCCTTCCAAAGCATTACTCGGTTGAACAATACCGGGTAAATCTATTTCAATTTGATCTTTATCTTCACTATCTGCCCAGGTGTAGTTGGCTTGTATACCAAAACCACTCCAAAAACCTGATAAGTAGTCAAATGTATGCATCGCACCTAATTCAACACCTTGAATCGTACCACCCTCACGATTCTCTTTACGATTAGATGTATAAGTAATGGCGTTAATACCCTCAGCAGCATAGGCATTAGATAAGGCGGGATCAACTGATCCTTCCCACGTGCCTATTTTTGTTAATTGTGAAATAAAGTTAGTAATGTTTTTATAAAAATAACCCACTGCGTAGGAGGTGTGCTCTCCATAATGCTCAAAAGATAGATCTAATTGTTGTACTTTATAAGGCTTTAATTCCGGGTTTCCTCCCCAAATTGATACTGTTGGAGTTGAAAACCCTGGAGATTCCCCAGAATTATTAGCTGAATCAAATAAGTTTGGTCGAGTAATGTTTTTTGCCATACCTAACCGGATATAAGTCCCTTCATCAATTTCAAAACTAAAATTTGCACTAGGTAAGAAGTGATCATCACTACTCTCAGCCGTTGTAGGTGCTGTAGTAATATCCGCTGTATTTTTTATAGGGTTAAGTTGTTGAAGTTTTAGTAAATCAATTGTTGTTGTAGTGCCAGAAGATTTATTAGTTGTTGACACATAGCGTCCGCCAATGTTGCCAGACCATGAATAATCGCCTAAATCACCACCTAGGTTTAATTGAATATACGCTGATTTAGTTGATTCTTCTGAGCTTAAACCGCCCGAAGCTTTGTATGTAGTATCCCATCCAGCATTAACAATATCAGCTCTATAAGCATCTGTAGATAAAATACTTTCTAAATAATTTTGGCTTGCTTCACGATAGGCTTGATGGCTAGTTACTGTTAACCATTGGCGTGGAAAATTGCCGCCAACACCTTTCATATATCCTCCCTCATTTAAACTAAAAATAGAAGTATCAATTAATCCTACATTACTATCTGTTCCCCATGTGCTGCCATCGCCAATCCACATGCCTGCTCCATCCCATGTTTCACCGCCTGACACCGGATCAAATTCAGTACCATAAGCCTGCGAAGCTAAGTTACGATTTGAATAAGCTACACCAACCTCTATAGAACTCACTACACCTTCATCAAATTCATATTGAGCATCTAGTTTAACTTCTTTTATTTCATCTTCAGCTTCGTATCCACGATAACGTTGCCATGCTGCCCTTACAATCGATGGATCTGTTACATCCATTCCATTTATTTCTAAAGAAGGGATGTCGCCTTGAGTAAAATCAAGCGTAGTTGAAGTTTTTTTCATTGAGCCATCAGGATTGAAGCTTGTGTAATGTAAAACTGAACTATCGTCACCTTCTGAACTTGTTTTGGCTTTCGAGTAAGAAAAATCAGCTTTTACCGTTAAATTCTCATTGTTGTAACTAAAATTATATCCAAAAGCTTGGGTCGTACTTTCTTCTAAACTGTAATCTAAAAGAAACTCTACATCTGTGTTATTTAATGTAGCCGTACGTAATGTACCAACATCACTTACTGAAGCAGCTGAATATTTAGGGGTTTGCATGGCAATTTGTAAACCTGAACCTAATTGTTCGCGATCTAGCTTAGCGTAGAGCATATCGAAAGTTGACATCATCGAGTCATTTGGTGCCCATTGAAGGGCAAGGTTAACTCCAAGCCTTTCACGCTCCTCATTACCAGAAGTAAAAATAGCTCTACCTGGCCCACGGCTTCCTTCTAAGGTGGTAGGTTTACCATTTTCATCCAACACTTTAGATTTATCTAAGGGAAAACCGTAACCCCATGTATCTGGCCCACTAATATTGTAATTACTATACTCGTTCCAATTATTGGCTTTATAAGTATCAAGACGAGAAACCGTATCTTTATAAGAAACACCAAGAAGCACTCCTACAGTATCATCAGCAAACGTATTACTGACAATACCTGATATTTCGGGTTTTATTTCTTCAGCTAAATCTTGATATACCGCTTTTATTGAACCTGCCGCGTGAAAACCTTCATTTTTTAGTGGGCGAGCAGAGTGAAGATTTACATATCCTCCAATACTTCCAGATGCTAATTTCGCTGTTGGCGATTTAATAACATCAGCTCCAGAAATCATTTCTGATGGTAGAACCTGAAAATCAAAATCACGACTTCCACCTGTTGTTGCTAAAGTTCGATCATTCATTTTAATAACGTTAAATTGAGGACCAAATCCTCGAATAGTGATCTTTGAACCTTCACCGTTTACACGTGATATTGATACCCCTGTAATACGTTGTAACGATTCAGCAACGTTTTGGTCAGGCATTTTGCCAAGGTCTTCAGCCACAATACTATCTTGAATACTATCGGCATATCGTTTTTGTTGTATTGCTTTAGCTAAACCACTACTAATACCTGTTACTTGGATCACCTCAATTTCAGAAGCAGGATCTTTTTCTTCTGCAAGTACTGAAGTTGTTGTAAGTGCGCCAAAGGTTAAAGCACTGGCAATGGCAATCGCTACTTTACTTTTATTGTTCATGTTATTCCCCGTTATAATTGTTATGTCTATTCATTCACTTTTTGAAATGCACATATAAGATGCATTAAAAATTATTATTTGTTTCCCCAAACTAAAGTTAACTTTTTTACATTTTTGATTAACTTTAAGGACATAAATATTTCAACTTTTTAATAAAAAATTGATTAAAAATAGTCATGCTGTATAAAAATTAGCACACAAAAAAACAAATGTAAACGCTTACCCTGATTTAAAAAATCAACTAGAAATTTAAAATTCACTATAAATCAATAAGGTAAATAAAATTTTATTTTTAATATAATTAATAAAAACAAAAGAAAGTATTTTTTAGGTAAGCGCTTTCTTATTGAAATAATAAACAATAATTTATATAAAACTTATTATTAATAAATTGTAGGGCTAAGAAGTACTTATTAATCTAACAATTTGTTAATTTTTGCTTAAGTTAAAATATATACCCGTTTGCTTTTCTTAAAAACATCTACCTTCAGGAAAGTTGTTTTAACCATGTACAATTTTTACCTATGTATAATCATGTAATACAAGTAAATTAAATTTTGTAATGACAATTTATGGTGATCTTACCGTGTTATCATGGCGTATTATCAAATTATTAAAGCGAAATAGTTCGTATTTAAGTGTTAAACTGTTTGAGCTTAAATAACTGGCTATGCTATTATATTGCGTGAAATTTTTAGGGTAAATTATGTTAGCTGAGCATCTAGAACTAATCGAAGCCATAGGGCTAAATCTTGCTTTTTTAGCGATATTTGGTTTTATTGGTATAACAATTCATGATGTGATGAAAAACAATGATGTTCCAAAAAAAGGACAATACGTAGTTTACTTAGTTTTATTTCTAGGGTGTGCAGGTTTTATTGCTAAAGGAATTATTCAATATATTTGGGAAAGCCAAGGTGTAGGTTAACGTAAAAAGTATGGCTAAAGAAATTACAGACTTAACAACTATTGATTTATTTCAAGACGAAAAACGTCCAGGTCGCCCTAAAACCAATCCTAATTCACGTAGTGTGCAAATAAAGCTAAATAAAAGAAATCAAGTTAAGCGAGATAAAAATAACGGATTAAAACGAGTTGAATTTAAAATTCATCAAACGTTATTTAAACAACTTGAGCAGTTAGCTGAAGAACAGGGAGTTAATCGTAGCCAATTGATTGAGACTTTACTTATGCACTCGTTAAAAAATATGTAAACATTCATTAAACTGGTCTGATTGATAGACTAGATCATCGACAAAAGGTTATAGATTCATGGCAATTGTAGGTTTATTTTTCGGAAGTGATACAGGTAATACCGAAGCCGTTAGTAAAATGATCCAAAAAAAATTAGGTAAAAAACTCATCGAAGTTAAAGACATTGCTAAAAGTACGAAAGAAGAAATAGCAGAATTCGATTTACTTATTTTAGGTATTCCTACTTGGTATTATGGCGAAAATCAATGCGATTGGGATGACTTTTTACCAGACTTAGAGGAAATTGATTTTACTGATAAGCTCGTTGCTATTTTTGGTTTAGGTGATCAAGAAGATTATTCTGAATATTTTTGTGACGCTATGGGGCCACTTCGAGATATTGTAGAGTCTAAAGGTGCAATTTTAGTAGGTAATTGGCCAACTGATGGTTACGAATTTGAAGCCTCTAAAGGGCTAGTTGACGACAATACTTTTATAGGTTTGTGTATTGATGAAGACCGACAAGCAGATTTAACTGATGAACGTGTAACTGAATGGGTGAATCAAATTAACGATGAGATGTGTTTAGCTGAATTTGCTGAATAACTTAGCCACCTTATTTTATTAACACTCTTCTAAAAAGCTTTAATATAATTAAAGCTTTTTTTATATTTTAAATTACACAAGTTACTTAACTATTACTGATAGTTGAAGATTAATTATCTACAATCAAAGTCTGAGCAGCTAAAGCTTTTATTGAGCCTTTAACTAAACAATAAATAAAATGCCTAATAAAACAGCTAACAAGGCACTGTTAACTAAATTAAATGACATAACCTTGAACAAAGACTTTAAACCAAACCAATAAAGCCCTATACTTTTCTATAATTATTAATAGGTAATAAATAGAATTTATATGTCTGATCAAAATGAAGAACTAAAACGCGCTGGTCTAAAAATTACACTTCCAAGAGTAAAAATTCTTTCCATATTGCAAAACCCAGACAATCAGCACATTAGCGCTGAAGATGTATATAAGATCTTATTAGAACAACATGAAGAAATAGGATTAGCTACGGTATACCGAGTGCTTAACCAATTTGATGATGCTGGTATTGTTTCTCGCCATCACTTTGAAGGGGGAAAATCTGTTTTTGAACTCTCTCACAAAAAACATCACGACCATTTAGTGTGTTTAAAATGTGGTCAAGTTGTCGAATTTGAAGACGATATGATTGAACAAAGACAACTTGATATTGCTAAAAGACATAATATAAAGCTTACTAATCACAGTTTATATTTGTATGGCGAATGTAATGATATAGATGCTTGCGAAGAACATCGTAAAAGTCATTATTAAAACAAACTAAATAGTTTTAATTGCACAAAAAAACCGACATTATGTCGGTTTTTTACGTTTAATGTTTTTCATTTTAAATTTTAAATTCTTGTATCATACGGTAGTGATTCTATGCCGGTTACCAATCATTATACTTATTTCAGAGCACCTTGAGTAATAACGAATACAACGTTCAGTGCCATAAGCCCAGCAACTCCATAAAACCAATAAACCGCATTTTACCTACTGACACCGCACCCTTTGAGCTGAATTAATCTTGAGTAAAACTAATTTTGCCACGTATCTCTCAATCCTACTGTTCGGTTAAATACTAATTTATTAGTATTTATTGTTTCTTTGGAATTATCTAAACAAAAGTAACCTTGGCGCTCAAACTGAAAAGCTTGCTCAGGTTTAGCATTAACTAAATATGGCTCTACTTTAGCATTGTTAATAACGGTAAGTGACTCTGGGTTAATGACAGAATTAAAATCTTCTGCTGCCGCAGGGTTTGCAACTGTAAACAATGGTTCGTAAAGTCTTACTTCTGCATCAAGACTTTGTTCTGCTGAAACCCAATGAATAACACCTTTAGGTTTAGTGCCATCGGTGGGGTTTTTACCTAAAGTATCGGGATCGTAAGTACAATACACAGCAGTTACATTACCCTCTGCATCTTTATCACAACGCACAGCGGTTACCACATAAGCGCCGCGTAAACGCACAGCCTTATCTAATACTAAACGTTTATATTTTTTATTAGCTTCTTCTCTAAAATCTTCGGCTTCAATGTAAAGTGTTTTACTAAACGGAACTACTCGTGTGCCGTAAGAATCATCACAGGGGTGATTTTTAACGTTAAGTTCTTCAACCGTTAAATCTTCATAGTTTTCAATAACTAATTTTATAGGATTTAATACCGCCATTGCGCGAGGTGCATTATCGTTCAAATCTTCACGAATACATGCCTCTAAAACCCCTATTTCAACAGTATTATCCATTTTAGTAACGCCAATACGTTTGGTAAACTCACGAATGGATTGAGCTGTATAACCACGACGCCTAAAACCAGCAATGGTTGGCATACGCGGATCATCCCAACCTGAAACTAATTTTTCGTCAACCAACATATGCAACTTACGCTTACTTAATACCGTGTACTCAATATTTAGCCGTGAAAACTCATACTGATGAGGGGTAACGTCAATCGATACATTTTCTAAAACCCAATCATATAATCTTCGGTTATCTTGAAACTCTAATGTACATAATGAATGAGTAACGCCTTCAATCGCATCAGATAGGCAATGGGTAAAATCATACATTGGATAAATACACCACTTATCCGCAGTTTGATGATGTTCAGCAAATTTAACTCGATAAATAACAGGATCGCGCAAACACATAAAACTCGACGACATGTCAATTTTAGCGCGCAGGGAGCATTCACCTTCTTTGAAGCCACCTTCTCTCATCTTTTTAAATAAAGCTAAGTTTTCTGTAGGAGAAGTATCTCTGTGAGGACTATTTTTACCGGGCACCGTTAAAGTTCCACGATATTCTCGGGTTTCCTCGCCATTAAGAAAACAAACATAAGCTAAGCCTTTTTCAATAAGCTCTACAGCAAAATTATGCAAACGTTCAAAATAATCTGACGAGAATTTTATATCACCAGCCCATTCAAAACCTAACCACTTAACATCGGCTTGTATTGAACGCACAAAATCAATATCTTCTTTTTCAGGGTTGGTATCATCAAAACGTAAATTACATAGACCATTATAGTCTTGTGCAATACCAAAATTTAAACAAATAGATTTAGCATGCCCAATATGCAAAAAACCATTAGGTTCAGGGGGGAAACGTGTCTGTATTGTGTTGTGCTTTCCACTAGCTAAGTCTGCATCAATAATTTGGCGAATAAAATTTGTTGGACGGTTTTCAGCTTCCGACATCCAAAGGACCCCTAATAAAATAGTTATAAACATGAATTAATTTTATTATACCAAGTGTTAAAGTTATCTAATACTGTTGTACTCAATTATTTATTAACTTAGCTTTGAATTAAAATTAAAAAAATCTTGCTAATTTTGCTAATCATTACCACCTAAAAAACCCTCCAAATTATAAGTTACAACAATTAAGTCTCATTATTATTCATACTTTATTACACTTAAAAACATTTACTCGCTAACTTATTAACCTTTACTTACCCATAATTAAGGCAATCCAAGCCAATAATCTATCTTTACTCACAATAACATTTAAAAAAATACGGATATAAAAAATGAAATTTAAACGCTTAGTAAAAGAATATACAGGACTGTTAATATTTATTGTTTTAATGGTATTTTTTCGTAGTGCATTAGCAGATTGGTACACGGTGCCAACAGCATCTATGCAGCTTACTATTAAAATAGGCGATCGAATTGTTGTAAATAAAATGGCGTATGATCTAAAAATACCTTTAACCAATATAACTTTGAAAAAGATAAGTGAGCCGAAACACGGAGACATTATTGTATTTGAATCGGTTGCTGCAAAAAACCGGCTAATAAAACGTGTTATAGGTTTACCCGGTGACAATATTTCAATGAGTGATGAAATTATTACCCTTAATGGCAAACCTTTAATCATGAAAAATTTTACAACAGTTGATAACCGTGACTCGCGTAATTTGATGATTGAAAATTTACCAAAATTACAACATAGCGTAATTTTTGATCCTACAAAAAGTAAACAGCTAGCTTCTTTTAAGACACTTACCGTGCCTAAAGATCACTATTTAGTGTTAGGCGACAACCGAAGAAATAGTGCTGACTCAAGAGTTTATGGATTTGTGCCAAGAAATGAAATAAAAGGTAAAGCAACTCACGTAGCATTTTCTCTAAACTATGACAATAGTTACCTACCCAGAACAAACCGTTTTATGGAAGGACTATATGCGCTATAACCTTATACCCGTTACCATTCAAAATGCGGGTTTCAGTGGGAGCTAAAACAATTTAAGCACAGATTTCAAGTTCCAGACGAAATCTAAGGTCAACATCCATGTATGCAAGGCACTAAGTTAATGTCATGTTTACTCCCGTTAACTCCTCTTGCGTTACTCTAATGCTCTACATCCTTGGTGACATGACTAAACTTAATAACGCCTCATAAATTGTTTTTAAACCAATCGAAGAAGCGCTTGAGCGTTTACTCCTTTAAAAAATAACTTCATCGTTAATACTTTTTATAAGGGAGCAACCATTACAATAAAGTATTGCCTTGAATTACTTGCTATAAACATTGACGCTCACAGGCTCTGAAACGAGCATATTGATTGATAACGGGTATATAGAAGCCTGTAACAGATTTAAGGATAAATATTTAATAGAACCAATATTAATTACGCATTAAGCTATTTATTAAATACTCTTACTGAGTTTTTTATTGTTGGTTTTCTACAAAGAAACTAACAGCTTAACTACTTTACGCTTAAATATTTTGAGCTTAAATTGTGTATTTTGAAAAGATACACCTTATTGGCAGTTTTTCTCGTAAAACCCTATGTAAACAATTAACCCTCCTTAAATATTCATACTTGCTTGCTAGTTAATAGCTGTTTATTCTATAAACTCATTATAAAAATAATCAAATACCCTATGACACCCTTAAAATTTACATTGTTAAAACAGTATTCTTTTTTATTGATCACTTTGCTTTATGCATTAATTGTATTTTCACCACCATCTGAAGCAACAGCTATTGAAAAAAAATTATGGGGAAATATAAATCAAAAGCCTATATATCTTTACAGCGTAACAAATGTAAACGGTATGATTTTAAAAATGACGAACTACGGTGCAAAAATCACCTCTTTATTTGTACCCGATAAAAATGGAAAATTAGATGATGTCGTTTTAGGATTTGATTCGTTAGCAGAATATATAGCGCCAAACCAAAGCTTCGGAGCAACTATTGGTCGCTATACCAATAGAATTCGTGATGGAAAATTTACTATCGATGGTATAAATTACGAGCTCACTAAAAATGATGGAAAAAACACGATTCATGGCGGTAGTGAATTTGAAACAGCTGTGTGGAATACAAAAATTAAAGAACATGAACATGGTATTGCACTTATCTTTACCTACTTTTCTAAAGATAGAAGTAATGGCTTCCCTGGTAATTTATTATCAACAATTACATACACACTTACCCATAATAACGAAGTTAAAATAGACTTTGAAGCAACTACCGACAAAACAACTCAGGTTAATTTTACACACCACGGATATTTTAATTTAAACGGAATGAAAGACCTTATTTACGACCATACCATTGAAATTAATGCCAACAAATATGTTGTACTAAGCACAGATGATGTTACTGCCACAGGTGAAATCGACACAGTAGAAGGGAAGTTTTGGGATTTGCGAAAACCAACACGCATTGGAGAAAATATAGATAAAATACCATTAGGCGGATATCACCAAAATTATATTTTTGATAATTACGATGGTACCTTAAAAAAAGTAGCTAAAATAGTAGAACCTAATTCAGGTCGTACGCTTGAATTATCAACCACTCAGCCAGGTGTCACTTTTTACACAGCAATGGGATTAACTCATAAACCTAAAGGTAAGAATGGTATAAAATACCCGCCGCACATTGCTTTTTGTTTAGAAACCCAACACCATGTTGGTGCTGCTAATCATCCACAGTTTCCTAGCACATTACTTAAACCCAATGAAAAATACCACGAAGTAGCTATTTACAAATTTGGCATTGAATAAGCTTATTAATAGGTAATAGCGTAATTAATGTATCCATTATCCACTTTGTAGTATTACATATTCATCATCACGTAAAGTAACCGCATAAGCTTGATTATATTTACTATAAATACATATAGGCCGTCTATGTAATGAACAATAAACATTACCATCAGGTTTTAAAGTATCTTTGCTGATATCAGCTCCTTGGTGTGGACATAAAGCTGACACAACTCGCAAATCCTCAGTACCATTATCTAACGTAATCTTATAAATAACGACTTTTTGAACAGCATCAGATAGAGGTAATTGTGCTCGTCCAACTAAAATATGTTTTTCGCTAGTCGCTTTAACTTCACTAATGTTAATAGTTTTATTTGAAATACCACTAGCTGGAAAAAAAGATTTTAAGTCTTGTTGATTCATAATGCCTTATACTACAAAAAGTTAGGATAACTTAGCTTTAATCAGTAAAACTAATTTTATATCATAAAAACTAAATTACCTAACTCAGGTATATATTGATATTTTACCCGTTTGCATTAATCGTTTTAATTAACTCGGCAAGGCAAACTTCATTTTCAGTATGTGGAACTTGACATGTGCCAGCTGCATTATGCCCACCACCATTATATTTAAGCATTAGCTCGCCAACATTGGTTTTAGAACTACGATCGAAAATTGATTTACCGGTGGCAAAAACCGTGTTTTGTTTTTTAAGTCCCCACATTACATGTATTGAAATATTACATTGTGAAAATAGAGCGTAAATAACAAAGCGGTTACCTGAATATATAATTTCTTCTTCTCGTAAGTCTAAAACTACTAGATTATGATGAACAGTTGAGCAACGTTTAATTTGTTCTTTAAATTTTTCTTCATGTTCAAAATATAAATCTGTTCGCTCTTTCACATCGGGAAGGGCGAGAAGTTCATCAATAGTGTGGTCTTTACCATAGTCAATTAGGTTCATCATGAGTTCATAATTTGAAATACGAAAATCTCTAAAACGTCCTAATCCAGTACGAGAATCCATGATAAAATTCAATAACTCCCATCGTTTAGCATGTAAAACCTCATCAATATTGTATTGTGCAGAATCACCTTTATCTACGGCTTCCATCATGCTTGTCCAGCTTTTGGGAAATGTATCTAATCCACCATAATAATCATAAACTACACGAGCAGCTGATGGAGCATCGGGATCAATTACATGATTTTCTTTTTTTTCATTGCGTAGTGTTTCACTGTGATGGTGATCAAACGCTATATGAACTCCTTCTACGAAAGGTAGATTAGTAGAAATATCATTTGATCCAATGTCAATTTTTCCGTCTTGCATGTCTTTTGGGTGTACAAATAGAATACCGCTTACCAAATTAATATGTTTAAGTAATATGGCACAAACTAAGCCATCGAAATCACTTCGGGTGACCAATCGGTACTGTTTATTTTTTAACATTTATTTTCTCCATTAGATACATGCTATTTCATGATTAAGGCGGGTTAAATTTTAAAATTAAGTGGATTAACTTAATTTAGTTATAATAAATTTGTTGATGTTTACTATGTGAAAATTATTTAGTTGGATTTTGTTCAATGTTATTTTCGATGTTAGACAATATTTTTTGATTAAAGTCATCTAATCCTGTTTGAACATAATTATAGGTTTGATCAACATCGCTCGCTATTTTATCCTCTAAAACTGATAAGTTGCTTAGTACTTCGCGAGCTTCACCAAAGCCAGTATCAATGCCTCCACGTATAACCCCCATGAATTTATTCAGTGCTTCATTTTCAGAAAGTTCTTTGTTTTGTTCTTTATAAGCATTGAAGAATGCTGTTGCACCAGTAAATATTCTTTTAGCTGTTGCTTGTGGTGAAAAATCAATATTGTTCTCATATGCTTTTTGTATCGTGCTTTCTTTATTATCAACAGGCATATGTTTATTAATTTCTTCGATAGCGGTTCTAAATAGCAACGACATCACACTTGGACCATCTTTTAAACTTACCGCTAATTGAGCCTCAACTATTTGTTTATCGCTATTTTTTTTCATCTCGGCAATATTGAACGTTGGTTTATTTGTTTCTAAAGGTGTTGCTTGATTTTTTATACTTGATATAGCCATAAAAACCTCGTTTAAAATTTGTGTTATTGGCGGTATATCCGTTAATTTAGAAGGTAATAAATACCACAGCATATATTTAGTGTAGCAAAGGCTTAGTTTATTGCGCTTTTAATTAAACTGACATTGTTTGAATTTATGACAAAAGTAATAATGTTGAAGTGAAATGCAGGGAAGTGAAGTTGGACACTCCAATTGAAGAAGGATAATGAACAATTAACATATTTTAATTTAAATAAATATTGTTACTTTACGTTAGACCAAGGATCATCCTTACTTGATGATTTCGCTCTTTCTCTTGTTTTTATTGCTTTTTTAGCACGTAAACGTTCTGCATCTTCAAAACTTAAGTCAGCAGGCGGTTTAGTTTGTTGATTAGTTGGTACAATACGTTCGCGTGGCTTTAGTTGAAATTGTACATCGTCTGCTTTTGGTAAACCTTTATATTGGTATAAGTAAAATGCTTCGACCTTTTCACGAGCCCAGTCTGTTTTTTTCAAAAATTTTATACTTGAGGCAATAGTAGGTTTTTTTCTAAAACAATTAATATTTAAGTAAGCATCGAGTAACTCAAACCCATACTGTTCAACAAGCTCATTTAATAGCGTTTCAAGTTTAAGACCGTGAAGGGGATTATTATGATATGGATTTTCAGTTGTCATATAGACCTTAGAGTTTTATAAACAGCTTTTTAAAAGTTATTTTGAAGTGCTATGGATTGGCATAGTATATAGGTAATCTAATAATATAGATTTAAAATTAAGAAGTAATAATTATATTTTATTTATATCTGACATTGATCAGACCCCTACGTCATTTTTTTGAATATTGTACAACGTAAGCGAGTGACCACCAATTAGGTAAATGATTTTTTCCCTAAGCTTATCAAAACCATCCAAATAAATACTTTTTTTATCATAGACCTCAGCAGTCTGAACGAAGTTAATCCCTTCGAAGCATTGAAAGACCCAGCGCATCGTGGGCGTAGCAGTAGGAATATTA
>Ga0209185_1000092_pt1 | contig 134978 bp, 98 predicted proteins | sample SidtaG_2_FD_187425 | JGI IMG/M metagenome (GOLD analysis project Ga0209185, IMG submission 187425) | Marine algal microbial communities from Sidmouth, United Kingdom - Sidmouth_Asex2 metaG (SPAdes) (version 2) | ecosystem: Host-associated > Algae > Red algae > Unclassified | place: Sidmouth... | reverse complement strand
TGTTCTTGAAGAGCGCTGTCGAACTTTATTGACGATGAAATCAGAAATTAAAGCTTTGACCAACTACCACTGGTGGCCGGCATGATGGATATATTTATTTCGGGGGTTAATTGATCGGATTTAGTATGACATCTTGACTCCACGCTAACCCGCCATATTGGCCGTGCACTTGGACCTGAACCATCACTGATACCCCTAAATCTTGATGGTTAGGGGATGAAGGTGTAGAACTATAGGCATTTCGACAGGCTGTAATCACTTGTACCAAAGTGCGACGCGATGTGATTTGAAAAATCGGTTCTGGAGACGGATGAGTTGCAGAACCATCATTCTGTTGGCCTACTATTGCAGACCGAACCATCAAGGGCTGTTCTGGACTGGGGGTCAACAGCCTCAGGAGGGGATCAGCGTCATCTCCAGGAGGTAATATCCACGCCGGAGGCACATTGTATCCCCAGCTTTTGAGCTGGCTGAGAATTGCGGCTGGCTGGCCAAATTGGTCGGCATTGAGGGGATGATCTAGGGTGCGAATGTTGCGATCGCGCTGAAACAACCCAAACAAATGGGCATCGTCTGCTTGGGACTGACTCACCAATACGCCAGCCATCGAAGGCGCAGACGCTGAGGGGTTGGAATCAGGAAGTTGCTCATTCACCCAAGCCAGTACGAAACTTAATCCCATAGCGGCCATAGCTTGGGAGCTTTGCTCGGAGGTTAATCCCACCACGATTGGAAATAGTACCAAGATACCCAACCGCCCCAAACGCCGCTCTCTCAGGAGCGTGATGCCAATCCCACCGATCAGCAGGAGCAAAAAAGCGACCTGCCAGCTATACACAACCCCACCCGCTACGACACTCAGGATTTGTTTCGATTGTCTCAACCAAAACTGCCCAAACACTAAGGCAATCAGCGCAATGATCCACCAGGTTGGATCAGTAGGAAAATAATAGCGGGCCAGTAAGACACTCAAGATCCCTTTACTCGCTTCAACGCCAATCTGAATCGCTAGCCTTCCACTAAGGGCGATACCAAAGAGCCGATGGCCAGTGTGTTGTGGCGGCGGCAAGCGCCGCATCAGCCATTCTGCTAAAGATAGTCCCCCCAGTAGGGGACAGATCACAAAAATGAGTAAGCATCCCCAAACTTGGATCAGTGTCATAAGCTGTCAGAAATCTCAAAAATCAAGGTGATAACCGCTCTATTTTCCATTGTTCACCTTCTTTCCGGTAGCACAGCCGATCATGCAGTCGATTAGGCCGACCTTGCCAAAATTCGATCAGATCGGGTTGGAGTCGATACCCACCCCAATACGGGGGGCGAGGAATCGGCTGATCGTGATATTGCTGTTCTAAGTCCTGGAGTCGGTGTTCTAGGATGGTGCGATCGCGAATTACCTGACTCTGCTGCGAGGCCCAAGCCCCTAATTGACTCCCCCGCGGACGACTATAAAAATAAGTATCCGTTTCTTGCGCAGAGATCTGAGCCACTGAGCCTTCAATCCGTACCTGTCGCTCCAGTTCTGCCCACCAAAAGACTAAAGCTGCCCAAGGGGTTTGGGATAAGTCTTGGCCTTTGCGACTGAGATAATTGGTGTAAAAAACGAAGCCTTGTTGATCAAAGCCTTTCAACAACACCATGCGGGCAGCGGGTTTGCCCTCAGCAGTGACTGTCGCCAAGGTCATGGCATTTGGCTCTGGCAATTCGGCGGCCGAGGCTTGTGCAAACCAACACTGAAATTGCTCTACGGGATTGGCATCTACCTCTGCTTCTAGCAAAGCTTGTAGACGATAATCGCAACGCAGATCGGCGACAGTTATTGGGGACAGATCACTAGAAGACATACACAGTTTAGGGGTAGGGGGTAACTAGGATCACAGATCGTTCCATCAATATCAATCTCAATTAAAGCAGAGCGGATAGGGTCATGGTTGAGAGGCTAGCTTCACCACTTGGCCGACATCATCAATTGATATGCATGATCGATGATCTCCCCCACAAGTGTCCCCTGACTGGCATTCCCTCAGATCCCGCTTTTGGGTCGGCCCTCTCTTACAATCGTCGACTGCCTGAGGCAAACAGACCCACGGATGAGGTCATATCTCTTTTGTATACTAAGTAAGAGGTGATTGGCTAAGAAAGCTAATCCTGGAAACTAGACTTGGGTCTGTTTTTCTGTTGCCAATCATGTCAGGCTGAAAAGACAGGCGCGATTGCTGGCTTCCTTGCTGAGTGTTTAATGACGTCTGTAGGAACAAGGTCTCTTGAGTTACGCAATCGATTTTGGTACCAGTAATACGGTTATTGCTCGTTGGAACCCTGTGACTGAGCAATCGGAAATGATTAATCTGCCAGGGTTGAGCCACCAAATCGCCCAAAATCCTGATTTAATCCCAAGTCTGCTCTATGTCGAGCAGGCGGCGGCAAATCAGGTTTTAGTGGGACAACAGGTGCGCGATCGCGGTTTGGATATCCAAACCGATCCTCGATTCTTTCGTAGCTTTAAACGCGGGATTGGATCTGCGGTTCAAGGTTTTTTGCCCGAACTCGACGGTCAGACCCTTAACTTTGAGCAGGTGGGTCGCTGGTTTTTGCAAACGATCCTAGAGCAATTGCAAACCACCTACCCTGATGTCCAAGACTCCTTGGTCTTGACGGTTCCCGTCGATAGTTTTGAGACCTATCGGCATTGGCTGGGCAAAGTCTGTCAGGACCTGCAAGTCGATCAGGTGCGGATGATCGATGAGCCCACGGCAGCAGCATTAGGCTACGGCAAAGCTGACCAAGACATTTTACTGGTGGTGGATTTTGGCGGCGGCACGTTTGATCTATCCCTGGTCCAGTTAAATCCTTCCCAGCAGCAGACCCAACCCCTAGGATTTATCCTCAAATGGGGTGAGAAGAACTTAGCCGAGACCTCTAAACAACGCCCCCAATCGGCACGGGTATTAGCCAAAGCTGGGCAAAATCTAGGCGGCACAGATATCGACAATTGGCTCGTCGATCACTTCGCCGAAACCCAAGGTTTGGCCATCACGCCGTTGACCACCCGATTGGCCGAGCGCCTCAAAATTCAACTGTCTCTGCACACCAAAGCGACGGAGGTTTACTTCAACGAAGAAACCTTTGATAGCTACGATCTCAGCTTAGAACGATCGCAGTTTGAGCATATCCTGCAAGAGCATCAGTTTTTTGATCGCTTAGATGACAGTATGACCCAAGTGTTGCAACAGGCCCGTCGACAAGGTTTGACGGTTGAGGAGGATATCAAGGCCGTGCTGTTAGTAGGGGGAACGAGCCAAATTCCAGCGGTACGAACCTGGGTACAACAGTATTTTGACCCTGCTCGTATTTGCGATAGTCGACCCTTTGAAGCGATCGCCCAAGGAGCTTTGCAAGTGGGTCGTGGTTTAGAGGTTAAAGATTTCTTGTATCACAGCTACGGCATCCGCTATTGGGATCGACGCCAAAATGGCCATAGCTGGCATCCCATTATTCCAGCCGGGTTGCCCTATCCCATGAATAACCCCATTGAAGTAACGCTAGGGGCATCTACTGATGATCAGCCTAGTATTGAGCTGATTTTAGGGGAATTGGGCAATGCCAACAGCAGCACTGAAGTCTTTTTTGATGGTGATCGCTTAGTGACTCGGCAGCTCTCTGACCGTCAAACCTCAGTTCAGCCTCTCAATGATCGAGACGGGTCGAGGAAGGTGGCAAAGCTGAGTCCCCCTGGCTATCCTGGTAAGGATCGTATTAAAGTCCAATTTTGGGTCGATCAACAGCGCGCCTTACGGATCAGCGTCGAAGATTTATTGACTCAAAACACACTTCTGAATAATCAAGTTGTCGCCCAGCTCAGTTAAGTCTGTCTAAGCATAGCGGTGCCCCAGGGGGGGTGATAACTCCGAGGAGTTCCCCTGAGGCAATTTAATCCTAACTTTGAGACCCTGGACACTACCTGAGTGCCATCACGGAACAATAGTTATGCTCGATCTCACTACGTCAGTAAAAATCAGCAAATAAAATGCCCCCAACGGGGGCAGATTTGTTGGAATGCACGTATATGGTGATGACAACCTATACGCGCTAGTGAGGTTTAAAGGGTTTGCTTATCTCTAAATCCAAGTTAGCAAGCAATGGTGAAGATACCGTGAATTCCTGTATCTTTTATTTATATTTTTTCTATGACGAACAAAATATCCCTTAATCTACACCAAGCAGCCAAGGAATAAAGGAGACGCACGTTTGCGTCCATATACGCCTATATTTCCCAATTCTTGCAAGTGTCTAACGCTAACATTGCCTGGATGCTCCGTCTAGGTCAGTTGGGCAAGATCAAGACCCAGCCATCGGCGAAAAGATTCATTCTGTTGGGCGGTGGGTTGGTCGACTGGCTTGAGGCGATAAGCCTGGGGTCGAGCATCTGCTAGCTTGACCCGGTGGCTCTCTAGCTGGTCATCATGAAAAACCGTGATGGTTACTAGGTCACCCACCTGATAGTCTTTCAATCGTGAATTGAGTTGGTCAGGCTGTACTCGGAAACCATCCAAGGCTAAAAGTTGGTCACCAGGCTTCAAACCTGCTTGCTGGGCAGGAGACCCCACATCTACAAATTGCAACTGTCCTGGTTCTGTTTGATTTTTGAGGGTAAAGCCCAAATAAGGAAGCGGCTGGTTACCAAAATCAGGCACAATCTCCAAACCGTAGGGTTCTAGAAACTCAGCATAGGGTAGCTCGACGGTGCCATCTATATAGTTTTGCCAAAACTCAGTTAAGTCCAACTCGGCAACCGATTCAATCAGTGCTTGCAGTTGGGCGCGAGTATAACCCCGTTGAGTTTGGCCGTAGGTTTGCCACAGTTGAGACATGACATCATCGAGCGATCGCTGATTTTGATGCTGCTGACGAATCCGCAAATCGAGGAGTAAGGAAACAATCTCTCCTTTCAGATAATAGGAAACTTGGCTATTCCGAGAGTTAGCATCGGGGCGGTAGAGCTTGATCCAAGTATCAAAACTAGACTCGGTTAAAGATTGGGTGTGGCGGCCGGGGATAGCTTGCAGGCGCGTAATCGATTCTGAGAGCCGCTTGAGATAAAATTTGGCATCGTAGATTCCGGCTCGATACGGAATCACCAAATCATAAAAACTAGTCACCCCTTCACAAAACCAGAGGATATCCGTATAGTTTTCTTGGTCATAGTCAAAGGGCCGTAAGGCTTGAGGACGAATCCGCTTCACATTCCACAAATGGAAAAATTCGTGGGCCACTAAGCTCATAAACCGATTATAGGAATCAGGTTTACGAAACCCAAACCGGGGATACAACAACGAACAACAGTCATGGTGCTCTAAACCACCGTATCCATTAGCTGACAAATGCAAGAGAAAGAAGTAGCGATCGTAGGGCAACCCATCAAATAGTTTGGCTTCTACCTTAATGATTTTTTGGGTGTCAGATACTATTTTTTGCAGGTCATGGTTTCCTGCTCCCCAGACGGCAAACTGGTGGGGTTTACCCAGGACTTCAAAGTCCTGAATGTGATGGGTACCGATCTCAAAGGGGCTGTCGACCAGGGTATCAAAGCTATCTGCCAGGAACGTGAGCGGTGTATCTGGGAGTGGCTCCAAGGCTGTGGTAACTTGCCAGCTTGGATCAGGGGGATGGATAGTGACGGAGATCGCATCTGCCTCGTGTCCTGGCATGTAGAAAAACATAGCTCCCGGATTAAAGTAGCCATGGGTAGCATCCAAATGATTGGTGCGGACCGTCAGTTCATGGGCAAAAATGCGATAGCGGAGGATAACCGTATCAGTCTCTGAGGTTTGTACCTGCCAGTGATTTTTACTGATTTTCTGCCAATTTAAGGGCTGACCCTGGCGATCCGTGGCGGTAAAATCTTGCAACTGCTTCGCGTACTCTCGGACTAAGTAGGACCCTGGCGTCCATACAGGCAACTTTAAATCTAGGGTGTCCAAAGTTCCTACGAAGCAATGCAGGGTCACCTCAAATAAATGAGAGGCAGGATCTGGCATCGCCACTTCATACTGAAGTCGGGTGGATGGGGTAGCAGTTACCTGAGACATAGAATTAAGAACTTCAGTCATACAGTTCCATACGGACGTCAATCTTCTTTAGTGTATCGAGCAGAATGGACTGGCTACCGCGTTCCATATTGAGCAATATTCAAAAACAAACTCACATAAGTGGACTTTTAGTGAATACAACGCAATGGAATCCCGCATTTCGTTAGAGTCGCTACCGACTAAGATTGTCCTAGAGGAACTTTACGAAGACATTGAGTTTGAGACATAGGGAGTATTTTCTCCTGTTCCTTCTGAATAGGAAAATGCAGATACACTATGGCAATATCATTCTCAACTTCAACCTAGGCGAGGTGCAATGGATTCTGCAACTTTAAAGCGGTACAGTATCAAATCACTATCTCGGTTAATGCCCCGTTTAGAAGTTCGATATGCAGACCAGATCGATCAAGGCACTTGGCAGAGTTATGTCCAGCGGATCAAAACCCATTTTCCCCGGTTGTTTGGGTTGCTCTACCAGCTTTACGGCAACCAGTATGACTTTTTCTATCATCTAGAGCAGATCTTAGACTCCACCACCCAGATGTGGATGAAGCGGCCCGACGAACTCAAAGCGTTGGACGTAATGCGGGAAGCAGATCCGCAATGGTATCAATCCCATCGGATGGTGGGAGCGATGTGTTACGTCGATCTGTTTGCGGGTGATTTGAGTGGGATTCGCGATCGCATTCCCTATCTTACTGAACTGGGCATCACCTATCTGCACCTGATGCCACTCTTCAAAACCCTAAAGGGAGACAACGATGGGGGCTATGCCGTCACCAGTTATCGCGAAGTCAACCCCACCCTAGGCACAATGGAGGAGCTGGCTGAGCTGGCCACTGAACTCCGCCAACATGGCATCAGTCTTGTCTTGGATTTTGTCTTTAACCACACGTCTGACGAGCACCAATGGGCCAAGCAAGCGATGGCCGGGGATCGCGAGTATCAAGAGTATTACCGGATGTATCGCGATCGCGACATCCCTAACGCCTTTGAAAAAACAGTCAATTCCGTCTTCCCCGATGAGCATCCTGGTTGTTTTACCTACCGCACCAAAATCCGCAAGTGGGTATGGACCACCTTTTGTAACTACCAGTGGGACTTGAACTACGAAAACCCCACCGTATTTACCCATATGGCCGAAGAAATGCTATTTCTGGCTAATGTGGGTGTTGAAGTCTTGCGTCTGGATGCCGTAGCGTTTCTCTGGAAGCGTCTTGACAGTGGCTGCGAGAATCTACCGGAAGCTCATCTCCTGATTCAAGCCTTTAATGCCGTGCTGCAAATTGCCGCACCAGCCATGGTCTTCAAGTCTGAGGCAATTGTTCATCCCGATGAAGTCAGGCGCTATATCGGCGAAGAAGAATGTCCTCTGTCCTACAATCCCCAATTGATGGCATTGCTGTGGGAAGCCCTCGCGACTCGAAATACGCGGTTGTTGAGCCACGCAATGCACAAGCGGTTTGACCTGCCGGCAGGCTGTGCTTGGGTCAACTATATCCGTTGTCATGATGATATTGGCTGGACCTTTTCTGATGATGATGCCTGGGAACTGAATATCAACCCCTTTCACCACCGTCAGTTCTTAACGGCGTTTTATACCAATCGATTTGAAAATAGCTTTGCCCGCGGACTCCCCTTCCAAGAAAACCCAGAGACCCACCAAGCTCGTATCTCTGGGACCATTGCCTCTCTTTGTGGGTTGGAAAAAGGGCTGTACGAAGAAGACCCCGAGCAAATTAAGTTAGCTATTCGGCGGATTTTGCTGCTGCATGGCATTTTATTGACAATCGGCGGCATTCCTCTCATCTACTTGGGAGACGAATTGGGAATGCTCAATGACTATGACTATGGTCAGTCTCCTGAGAAAGATGGGGATAGTCGATGGGCCCATCGGCTGGTGTTTGATTGGCAACGCGCCGAGCTACGCCGCGATTCCGAAGCAGTCTGGAGTCAAATCTATTTGGGGTTGTTGCGTCTGATTCATATTCGCCAGCAGAACCGAGCCTTCACAGGCTCAGAAACCGTGATTATGGATCCTGGCAATGATCATGTCTTTGGCTATTTCCGTCACCACGATGATCAAAGTGTGTTGGTTCTGGCGAACTTTACAGAAGCTGAACAAGCAGTAGTGGGACGACAACTACGCTTACTGGGTATGCGCAAAACCTTTACCGATATTGTCTCGGGAACAACCATCACAGCTACCCAAAAACTAATGCTAGATCCCTATCAATTTATGATCTTGATTGGTGTTCGTTAAAATCTATCCAAACAAAAGAAAAAACTCTTGTTGAGTAACAATATAGGGGGTTGAGTCCTATCAGTTGGGGCAGTGATGGCATGTTGAGCTTGGTCCTTCATCTAGGATATTGGCAGGATTGGAGAAAAATCTGTTGGGGATATCCTCTCAATATCGTTACTCAAAAACAGCTTTAGATCTGATTAGTCTGTGCCTGATAGTCACGAGCTAGCTCATGGCATGTGTTTTAGGTCTGTCTTTTGAACAGCGAGATTTTGTGGTTAGAGAGTGACTGTTCCACAAACTTTCTTACCTCAATGGCTTTGATAATATCCTTCAGTTTTCCCTGCCCTACGCATAGAAAAAAATCAATCCAATATCGACTTTTAGTTTGCTATAATCTATTCATACTGACAAAGCTTGCATCTTTGACTAAGTACACATCTCTTAGGTAATTTTCTTCAGGCGCACTTTTATAAGTGCGCCTTTATTGTATCTAAGACTGCTAGTTGGGATGCTGTGAACATCTGCGTTTGCAAGGCAATTCCAACATGCATCCTGTAAAGATGACCCAGGGAAACTCTTTCCTCAAAACTCATTCAGACAGTACCCATCAGCCCCCCATTATCTTACTCGCCGAGGATGATCAGGTCATTCGCAATAATATAGCTCAACTTCTAGAGAATGAAGGCTATCAAGCGATCGCAACTGCCAATGGACAAGAGTGTCTAGCAGCTTATCAACAAACTCCACCTAATCTCGTGCTTCTAGATGCCATGATGCCGAAAATGGATGGATTCGAGTGTTGTAAACAGCTCTTGACCCTACCTGGGAGTGCAGACATCCCCATTCTGATGATTACGGGGTTGGATGATGAAACTTCTATTAATTGGGCTTTTGCAAGTGGTGCATCAGATTTCATTACCAAGCCTATCCGCTGGCCAGTACTCAGACAGCGGGTACGGAACCATCTTGAAAAGCATCAGCTCTACAAACAATTGGCAGGGGCCAACCAAAAACTGACGCAACTTGCCGCCATTGATGATTTGACGCAACTTCCTAACTTCACTATGTTCTCAGAAGGCCTTCAAAAAGAATGGCAACGGATGGCTAGAGAAAAATCAAGCTTGTCCTTAATAGTGGGTGCTATTGACGAATTCCAAAGCTACAAAGACACTTGTGGTCATCAACAGGGCAACGACTGCTTAGCTCAGGTAGCAGATGTGATTAAGCAATGTCTCAAGCGTCATACTGATCTTGCCACCCACTACGATGCAGAGAAGTTTGCAATCCTTCTACCTTGCGTGCCTCTCGCAGGTGCAGTCCATGTTGCCGAAGAAGTTCGACGCTCTGTTAAAGCTGTAGCCATTCCATATCCACATTCTTCCAGCTCAGATCGCATCACCATCAGCTTAGGGGTTGTCAGTGCAACCCCTAGTCTCGACTGGATGAATACTGAACTCTTGTTCAAGGCAGTAGACCTAGCTTTACATCAAGCTCAAGCTGACAGGGGAGATCAAGTCTCTGCCTATCCTGCCTTTAGTTAGTAAATCCCCTGTAAACCTCGAAACAAAAGGATTGTAGGTGAATGTAGAACGAACTTGCGAGACGTCCAAGGATTGCCCTCCCATGAGACTTGCTTGTGACGATGACAGTAGTGAAGATCAGCCCGTTCCAAGTCAAACATAGTGATTGTTTCTAAAACTCTAGCTTGCTGGAGTGGCAACGATTATGCCAGCACTTATCAACCTTTGCAGCAACTAAGCTAGGGGTGGCAGCAACAATATAGTTTTCGATTCCTGATCAACGTGAGTTCGATGCTACACGATAGCATCGAACTCACATTAATGAGACATATTGGGTATCTTCCTCCGTGAGAGCAACCCTGCTCAGAGCGTTGCTTGTTACGATGACAATAGATAGAGATCAACCAATTTTCGTTAAGATGTTGTGATTGTTTCTAAAACCCTAGAACTGCTGGAGTGGCAGCGGTTATGTCAACATCTGTCCGCCTTTGCTGCGACTAAGCTAGGCGTGGCAGCAGCAATGCAGTTGTCCATTCCTAGGCAAGTTGAGACGAGTGAAACCCTGCTACAGCAGACCCAAGAGGTTTATGACCTAGAAACCCAACTGTTAACGGCCCTAACCTTTGATGGCATTCATGATATTGGGGCAGCATTAGCGCGATCGCACCGCCAAGGCATCCTCAGTGGTGAAGAACTCCTGCAAGTCGCCACGACCCTATTCGGTAGCCGTAACTTACGCCGAATCATTAATCGTTATCCAGAATTAGCCAGCCTCAATCAGTTAGTGGCCGACCTACGGACCTACCCAGAGCTGGAGCAAGAGATTCGCCACTGTATTGATGAGCAAGGTGAAGTGGCCGATCGGGCTAGCGAAAAATTGTTAGGCATCCGTCAACGACAGCATCAGGTTCGCAACGAAGTCCAAACCATTTTGCAACGGCTGTTGCAGCGTAAGGGAGCAGCCTTACAAGAACGGCTGATTACCCAACGCAGCGATCGCTTCGTAGTTCCCGTTAAAGCACCGCAAAAAGACGCTGTTCCAGGAATTGTCCATGATACCTCTACCACCGGAGCCACCCTCTACATCGAACCCAGAGCAACCGTTGAGCTTAATAATCGGTTGCGCCAGCTCGCTCGCCAAGAACAAGTGGAAGCCGAAGCCATTCGCCAAGCCCTTACGGCAAAAGTAGCTGAGGTTCATGCCGATTTAGAAACACTCATGGTGATTGTCACCGCCGTTGATTTAGCAACCGCACGAGCACGCTATAGCTATTGGCTAGAGGCCAATCGACCTCGATTTGTCGAGAGTAGCGACATGTTAACGTTGCGCCGCCTGCGACATCCCTTGTTAGTTTGGCAACAGCAACATGAGCAAGGACCAGAAGTGGTGGCCATTGATGTCACCATTCAGCCCCATATCCAGGTAGTCGCCATTACTGGCCCCAATACGGGTGGGAAAACCGTAACCCTAAAAACCTTGGGACTAGCAACCTTAATGGCTAAGGTCGGATTATTTGTGCCAGCCCAAGAACCCGTGGAACTTCCCTGGTTTGACCAGGTGTTAGCAGATATTGGGGATGAGCAATCTTTGCAGCAGAGCCTATCCACTTTTTCGGGACATATTCGCCGTATTCAGGAGATTATTGCGGCTCTAAGTGACCAATCTTTAGTTTTGTTAGATGAAGTCGGGGCTGGGACTGACCCTCTAGAAGGTAGTGCCTTAGCCATCGCCCTTCTCCGTTACTTAGCCGATCACGCGCAACTGACTGTGGCCACTACCCATTTTGGCGAATTGAAAGCCCTCAAATACACCGATGCTCGGTTTGAAAACGCGTCTGTAGAATTTAATGATGAGACTTTACAGCCCACCTATCGGCTGCTTTGGGGAATTCCGGGGCGCTCAAATGCGTTGATTATTGCTCAACGATTAGGTCTGAGTGCAGACGTCATTACTCAGGCCCAAGGGCAACTGGATGGCGAAACCGATGATGTTAACCAGGTGATTGCAGGCTTGGAAACGGAGCGTCGCCAACAGGAAACCAAAGCACAAGCCGCTGCCCAGCTCTTGCAGAGTACGGAACAGCTCCACCAACAAGTGGCCCAAAAAGCCTCCGATCTGAAAATTAGGGAGCAAAAACTGCGGCAGCAGCAAGAAAAAGCGATGCAAGAAGAAATTCGCAAGGCCAAGCAAGCGATCGCGCAAGTGATTCGCGACCTTCAACAACAACCTAAATCTGCGCCAGCGGCCCAGGCCGCCACCCAACGCCTAGAAAAAATTGCCAACAAGCGGTTACCATCACGGCAACATACAGGGGCTACTACTCCACCCCCCCCAGGATTTAATCCCAAAGTGGGCGATCGCGTGCGGATTCCGAGTATTGGTCAAAAAGCGGATGTGATTGAGGTAACCCCCACGCATGAGCTAGTGGTTCGGTTCGGCATGATGAAAATGACGATTCAGCCCACAGAAGTGGAGTCGTTGACGGGAGAAAAAGTCGACCCTCCCCCCAAAAAGGCTGAATTTGTCCCTAAAAAAGAGGAACTGCCACCGCCTCCGCCTGCCATCCGGACCTCTAAAAATACGCTGGATTTGCGTGGGTCACGGGTTGCCGATGCGGAAGTGGTGATTGAAGATGCGATTGCCAAAACCCCAGGCCCCCTGTGGATTATTCACGGACATGGCACGGGCAAACTTCGCACGGGAGTGCAAGCCTACCTCGCTCAACATCCCCAAGTGAAACGATATGAATTTGCTGATCAAGTAGATGGTGGGACAGGAGTAACGATTGCCTACTTTGAAAACTAACGAGCTCATTTAACCCAACACCAATCTCAAGAAAGAATTTTGGTCCGTGAAGATCCTCGAAGCTTTCCATCAAGTCAGCTCGTCTACTATCAGTTGATCTAAGTAGTCATCTATCTTAGTGTCCCAATCCGCGATCATCCGAAAACTGCGGTTGGCTTGCTCTAGAAGGATGCCTTTATCAACTAAACGACTGAGAGACTGTTTAAGTCGTTCATTGCTATGGAGCAAGCGGCCATCTTTTTTAGCTAAACGGACATAGAAAAACAACGACATAAAGCGACCATAAGAGTTATGCTCTGGATCCGTTTCTTGAAAAGCTTTTCTAACCTGAGCCAAAATAATTTGCCATTGCTCACGGGTCATGGGCCCAGAATCTTGAGAACTGAATTCAGATTCTGCTTCGGGGTCTTCCTCCAGCAAAAACAATTCCTTAAAGCCTGCCAAAGTTTTGATCTGAATTTTGCCCTCTGCGGCAGCTGCATCTACAAAGGCACTGAAATTAGCGAAGGGGGGCTGATTCGGTCTGGTAATTGACCCTACGCCCTGATAGGAATAGTGAACATTGGCCCGCATCAAACGGTCAATAGCCCCAAATCGAGTGCTTTTGCCTTGATCACGAGCCAGGTCGATGGCGGCTAAGAGACAGGCAACTGCGTCGTCATAGCTAATTTTCTGAACCAGCACTTTTGTGGGGGCCGCTGCCTCTACTTCTCTGGTATCTAGCTTTTCTAGGTCAATAAATTCATCGGCACTGAGCAAAAGCTGACTACTCGCCACTTCTGCTCGCCCGATTAAGGTCACTCGTTTTTCTAAAGTCTTTAAAGCATTGACTAAGGGGACAAAGTCGCGATCGCCCGTGACAATAATAAAATGCTGTACCAGCGGATATTGATAAGCAGTATTTAAGCAATCGACGGTCAGTTTGACATCAACTGCATTTTCTTTGCCCGTGGAGACATGGATCGGCTCAAACCCCAAACTGTACAACGCTTGCACCAATGATTCCTTTTCTCGTCGCCAGTTGGAGTACACAATCTTTAGCCGAGGATGACCTTGAGACAGCGAATAATCCACCAGAGATTCTGCTAACGGCGCTTGAATCCCTTGAGCAGCAATTTTGACATTCTCATAATCCCAGAAGACGGCTACCTCAACTGGTTGCACTGGCGAAGCAGGGAATTCTGAGGAGGACGGTGCCGGGGTGGGTGTTTCTCGTTCAACTTTTGAGGCCGGATAGGGGACGTTGAGATTTTGACGGCGCTCTGCAGTGGTGATCAATCCTGTGGCGTAGGTGGCAGAGAGGGCCGCTAGTCCGGTCACTGAGGCGCGGCGAGTGTCTCGTTCAGAAAGATACGTTAAACCAAATGCGATCGCAAACGCTAGAGGGCCTACCCCTAGGATCAATCCTTGTTTGCTGATGTGAACCATTGATATCTAAATTCCATGACTTTTACCAATCACCCAGTGCCGTCGAAAGAAGCGGGACAAATCACCTTCTTCCATCGATAAATAGATCGGTCGTCCGTGGGGACAAGTGCGGGGATGGCGGGTCTGTTGCCATTGATCTAGCAAGGTTTGCATTTCTAGCAAGTTCAGGGCCGTACCATTGCGAATGGCACTGCGACAGGCAGTAGCAGCTAGGGCTGCTTCAATACTCTCACATTGACTGAGTTCAATGAGGGCTGCTTCACAATCGGCCCGCTCCGCTAAGCACTGGGGGGCGGACCGAATCGCCCAAAGCTGATGTCCAAATTCGTCTATGTCAATACCAATTTCGGTTAATTGCTCTACCTGTCGCTCGGTTAAATCTCGGAGCATCAGTGGCGGCGTTAGAGCCACAAATTGCCAATCCTGACCGATTTGTTCGTACAACACCCGCTCGTGGGCAATATGCTGCTCGACCAACCATACCCCCGTGGGATGCTCCGCCACAATGTACGTTTGATGCAATTGAGCAATGGCCTGAAGAACATTAAATCCAGAGGTGGCGATGATGCCGTCGGCGTTAGGAGATAACAGCGATGGCTGTTGCAAATGGTAAACGCCTTTGGCTTCAGCTACTTTCATAAACTGCTGAATTCTCTGGGTATGTCCGGCATCGATCACCTCTGCTGGGATTTGCAACGCCTCATGAATTGTTGTAGCAATGGCCGGTCGCCACTGATCTAAATGTTGCAAATAAATTTCAGTTTTGGCAGGATGGCGATGCCAATCTACGTGTTGCGGATCGGCATGGAGATGAATAAAACAGAGGGGATGGCGGTGGCGAGGCAAGGTTTGCCGAAACGCCGCTAAGATAGTTTGCTCCAACGGATGGGATTGTCCGGCCTCTTCGCCATTGACTTGGACACAGCGACCATTAACGGCCACTTTTACCCAGTCAGGACGGTGGCGGTGGCAGCGATCGGGTAAGCCTAGAACCACTTCGACGGCATTATGACCCGGTAAATCAGCGAGCGGCAACCGATGGCAGCAGAGATCACCGGGTTTTAGCGTCGCAATCAGCTGCGGCAGAATATCCTGAGCGGCTGTTGCCGGAGCGATACTAAACCACTCGCGATTATTTTGCTGCACTTGCCAGGTAATCTGGGGATGGCAAAGGGCATGTTCATGAATGAGGGTTTGGACGGCACGCATTTGCCGAGCTGGGTCGGGGAGGGCCTGCTTGCGCGTGGGCCAGTCTTGGAACAAATGAGAGACAGTGACCACTGTACCGGGGGCGATCGCAACCGTTTCTTGGTGGGTCACATGCCCCTGGTGATCATAAACCACCCGACATCCCTGAGCCGCTCCTCGGGGGCGACTACAGACTTCCAGTCTGCCCATCTGCGCCAAGCTATGCAGGGCTTCTCCCCGGAACCCCAGAGTATGGATGTGCCACAAGTCCTCTTCCCGCTGCAGCTTACTAGTAGTATGAGGGGTAGCAGCTTGGGCCAAATCGAGAGGCTGCAATCCTTGACCATTATCAACAACCTGAATCCGCCACTCTTGCGGCCAAAGGGACAGGGTAATGCGATCAGCCCCAGCATCCGTGGCATTATCCAGTAATTCCCGCACGACTGCTCCAATGGAGTCAATCACCTCACCCGCTGCAATCCGATGGACAAGATCGATGCCCAGGGGGTGAATCTGGAAATCGGGGGGGCAATCTACCATCTCAACAGGGAACAGCGACTAAAAATTTCTGAACGAGGTCGAGGTACGTTAAGGGATCTTCCAGCATCGGAAAATGACCAGTATTCGCCATCATCGCGTAGTCAATCGCTGGATTCAGGGCTGCCGCTGCCTGACCTGATTGCGCAGACACAATTTGATCTTGTTCACCCGAAATCATCAACGTCGGGGTCATCAGTTGGGCAAACTCATCGGCCATCGCGGTAGCAACCGTCTCACTGACGGCTGACAATAGCGTCCCCAATGCCGCATCCGCATCCGCATTCACGTAATCTGACACAAACGCTCGTCGCTGCTCTCCAGGGATCGACCGATGGAGGAAACGGGCCATAAATAACCGATCCATTAGGGGAATTTGAGTTAGCCAGCGCGGTCTCAATCGCACCACCCATTCACCCACCTGATGAAACTGTCGAAAGGCCCGTTCGTCATATTCAAAGAGACCACTACAGGTAAGAATCGCTTTCTGTACCCGCTGTGGATATTGATTAAGAAACAGGGTGGCAATGGTTGCCCCCATAGAATGGGCTTGTAGATAAACCTGCGGGATGTCTAATTTCTCCAAAACAGCGGCTAAGTCCTCAACGTAGGACTGCAGATGATAGGTATCCAAAGCATTGGCTGGAGGGGTTAGTGCTTGAGATCGCCCAAATCCCCGAAAGTCATAGAGCAACCCATCAAATTCAGTCGACAATTCTTGGGCAATCGGGTGCCAATAGCGCCCAGATCCGCCCCAGCCATGCAAGAAGAGCATCACAGGCTTTTGAACGCCTAATGGCTGAGGATCTTGTCTTACCCATTCGTAATAGTGATCATGGCCTCGAACATGGATCAGGGGCATGAGACTGCTAAAGCTAGACGAAACTTATGCCGATTCTGGCGTGGAAATTGCCGAAGGATGCATCAAGAGCTCCGCTGTGGATCGTTTCTCTACCATAGAGCGCGTGATTGAACACGGAGTTAGCTCTTTACGAGATTTGGAGGGTAGCTCATACATGACATCAAGCATAATTTCTTCGACAATGGCCCGCAAAGCGCGAGCGCCCGTTTTGCGTCGGTAAGCTTCTTGCGCGATCGCCTGAATCGCATCCGGCTGAAATTCCAGCTCGACTTGGTCCATACGCAATAACTTTTGGTATTGCTTCACCAACGCATTGCGAGGCTCCGTCAAAATCTGACACAGTACATCTTCATCTAAAGAGTCGATCACAGACATGACCGGAATTCGACCTGTAAATTCAGGAATCATCCCGAACTTGACTAAGTCCTCTGCTTCTAGATCTCTGAGCATATCAGCAGTTCGCTGCTCTTTGGCCCGAGGTTCACCATCCTGGATGAAACCCATCGCCTTCTTACCCGTGCGCTGCTCAATAATCTTATCGAGACCGACAAAAGCACCGCCACAGATGAACAAAATATTGGTGGTATCAATTTGAATGCAGTCTTGATAGGGATGCTTGCGTCCCCCTTGGGGCGGCACGTTCGCAACCGTTCCTTCCAGCATTTTTAGCAACGCTTGCTGGACACCTTCACCAGAGACATCTCGCGTGATAGATGGGTTCTCGCTCTTACGGGCAACCTTATCAATTTCATCAATGTAAATGATGCCTCTTTGGGCCTCTTCAACATCTAAGTCCGCAACTTGCAGCAAGCGCAAGAGAATATTCTCGACATCTTCGCCTACATATCCGGCTTCCGTTAGGGTGGTCGCGTCAGCAACGGCAAACGGAACATCCAACATTTGCGCCAAAGTCTGGGCCAGCAAAGTCTTCCCACAGCCTGTCGGCCCAATCAACAAAATATTAGATTTTTGTAATTCAATCGCATCATCAGCCTCAGAGGCCAATTCTCCGGCAGTCTGAATAGAACTGAGCCGTTTGTAGTGGTTGTAAACAGCAACGGACAAGACTTTCTTAGCTTCGTCTTGCCCGATCACATGTTCGTCTAAATAGGACTTAATATCCCGTGGCTTGGGAATTTGATTCAGTAATAACGGAGCTGCCTGCGATCGCTTCCGCTCTGAGATCGGCGCTCTGCCCGTTGTGGGCATACTACTAGCAGTATCAAACAGCTCTTCGTCTAGAATCTCGTTACATAAGTCGACACATTCGTCGCAGATATAAACTCCCGGTCCAGCGATTAGCTTGCGAACTTGTTCTTGAGATTTACCACAAAAGGAACATTTGAGATGGGAGTCATATTTAGACATGGCTTTCTCTTAGTGGACTTCACTGACGGCTTCGGAGTGGTTGGGAAGATTTTGTCTAGTGAGGACTTGATCAATCAAACCATATTTTTGGGCTTCTTCTGCTGACATGAAGAAATCTCTCTCCGTGTCTGCCTCAATCCGCTCAAACGGTTGGCCTGTATGGCTAGCCATTAAGTGGTTAAGGTTATTTTTCAAATACAAAATTTCTTTGGCTCGAATCTCAATGTCTACGGCTTGACCTTGAGCGCCGCCCAAGGGCTGGTGAATCATAATGCGAGCGTTCGGCAATGCCATACGTTTACCCGCAGTACCTGCACTTAAGAGGAACGCACCCATACTAGCGGCTAATCCAAAGCAAATGGTACAAACATCCGGACGAATGTGTTGGATAGTATCGTAAATAGCCATCCCTGCCGTGATTGAACCGCCGGGTGAATTAATGTAAAGGTAAATGTCTTGTTCAGGATTTTCAGATTCGAGGAACAGGAGTTGAGCCACAATCGCGTCAGCAACTGCGTCATCGATGCCACCACCATTCGCAGAACCGCCCCCCCCTAGAAAAACAATCCGCTCCCGCAACAGCCGGGAATAGATATCAAAGGCCCGTTCTCCTCGCCCAGATTGCTCTACAACCATAGGCACAATATTGCGGGGTGGCAGGTAGGTTGGACTCTGCTCACTGGTTAGACCGGAATAAAAACTATCAGAAGCGTGAGAAAAGAGCATAAACCTCAACGTATGTAGAATCAATGGGCAGAATGGTGCAGCACCGTCAAAGATAAGTTTTGATTTGATGCCAACAACAAGCTTGGTAGTTTTATTATGCCTTAACTCCTTTGGGAATAGCTGCCCCAAGGGGCAGAAACAGTAGAAGAACGCCAGATAATAGTACTACTTGGCCTCAGAGTCATGATCTTCTGACTGAGATTTTGGCGTCGTCTTTTTAGACTTTGTCGTTGTTTTCTTGGTTGTTTTAGCCGACGTTTTCTTAGTCTTAGAGGTTTTAGCTGCCGCCGCTGGCTGAGCGTCAGAGTCCTCGACCTCGGCCTTAGAGGTCTTTGCTTCGGTAGCCTCAGCCCCAGCTTTTTCTGGAGCTTTAGGCTCAGGGGCATCTGCCGTTTTAGTCTTGGTAGTAGTCGCTTTTTTAGATGTTTTCTTTGCCGTCTTAGAGGTAGAGGATTCGTCTGTTTCTGCGTCTGTATCAGCAGATTGCTCAGAATCGCCGGCCCCCGTTCCTTCTAGTTTAGGCGCACCTAATTCAACACTAGAATGCTCGGTGAGCCATGCCATCACCTGCTTTTGCAACAACTCATCTTCAACGACTGCGGTTAAGCGATCGCGATCAATCTCTTGACCTTGCAGATCTCGTACAATTTCTTGGCAGCGCTCCTCAATAGCCTCTGCCTCCACCTTGATCGACTCAGCTTTGGCCACTTCTGCCAACGCCAGCGTTCGCTTCAGGCGAGGGATCGCATCAGAGCGCATCCGCTCCTTCATCTCCGAGAGCATGTCTTTAGTGACCAATTTATTAATATCTAAACCATTAGACTGAAGACGACTGAGAGTTTCCCTGATCATGACGTTAAGCTCATCATCGATCATGGTTTCAGGCAAATCAACCTCTAGTTCTTCGACCAAGACCTCCATCAGCGCCGCCTCAACGTTTGCATCAGTACTGTCTTTGGCTTCTTGCTGGTATTGTTCTGTCAAAAACTGGCGAAGTTCCTCCAGCGTGCCAAATTCGCTGACATCTTGAGCAAAATCGTCATCTAGAGGCGGCAGCTCTTTGGCCTTAATTTCTTTTAGATGAACCGTAAATACCGCTGATCGCCCCGCTAGCTCATCTTGAAAATATTCCTTAGGCAATGTGACCGGAATCTCTTTCGTCTCTTCGATCTGCATGCCAACGATGCCATCAATCAGATCATCAATGAACTTGCCTTTGACCAACTCCAACTGAAAATCCTGGACCGATTCGCCTTCTGGTTCATCCGCATCTGCAGATGCTGCGTCTGATTCATCTGCTGGTGGCAAAAAACGGCTCTCAAAATCGACAAGGGTCACATCTCCAACAGCCGCCGCCCGATCTTCAACAGGTACCAAGGTGGCATTGGCAGACCGATGCTCTTCCAGAACTTCGTCGACTTTGGTGGCATCGTATTCTACTTTTTCTGCCGTGACTTTGAAGTCTTGATGGCGCTTGAGGTGAACATCAGGGGGGACATCAACACTGACAGCAAAAGTAATCGGCTGACCCGGCTCGAACTGGGCGGCCAAGTCATCAAAAGAGGATTGAAACTGGACATTGCCTAGCGCTTGGATATCTTCCTGTTTAACCGCAGCTTCAAAGCTCTTTTGAACTAAATCTTCTAAGGCAGAGGCTTTGAGTTGATCAACACCAAAGCGCTGCAGGATAACAGGTCGAGGCACCTTGCCTTTCCGAAAACCAGGAATATTAGCCGAACGCATGAACTTAGTGATCACTTGCTCATAAGCTTGCTGCGATCGCTCAGGAGAAATTTCAATTTCCAGACTGATCTGACTACCAGGAAGCTTTTCCTGCTGTACTTTCATCAGTTCTTTTGTTTTAGACAAACCGTTTCCCTCTCCCAGCGGACCAGAATAAATATTGTGTTGCCATACCGTAACTTAGACTTCTGCCTTTACTTGCATAAGTAGAGCTATTCTAATTCAAGTTGTGATTGCAACTAAACTCTAGATTAACGAATTTTGGCAGCGGTTCATGGATAACCCGTGCTTCCAGGATAAAAAGGGGTGGCTTTAAATATTCTTACCAAACCCTATTCAGCCGTCATCCGTTACGCACACTAGCCAGACCCAATATCTCTGTTAGAATTGGCTGACTTCTTGTGAGCATGCTAAATAGAACCAGCCAATTTGAAAGAGCACCTGTCTAATGGCTTACACTATTGAAGTGAGAGTGATTAGACACATGAATCGATTTATTGTCACCAGATGCGGTTCTCCTCGCAACCTCTGAAAAACGCTCCGCCAGACTGCGTTTGAGGCTTAAAGCATCAACAGAATTATTTTATAAAAACTGAAGTCTTCGATTTAATTCACTCAACACATATTGTTCTTGTATATATTTCATTACCCTTTTGCCAGTCGTAACGCACCATGGAGGAAGAAAATTTGGGTCAAGCATATAGAGTTGCTATTTTAGGTGCAACTGGAGCAGTGGGCGCAGAACTCATAGCCCTACTAGAGGAACGGAACTTTCCCATATCCTCGCTCAAGCTACTAGCATCCTCTCGGTCTGCTGGACAAACCTGCACCTTTAGGGGCGAAACCCTGACCGTTGCAGAAGTGAGTGAATCGGCCTTACAAGATACTGACTTGGTGTTAGCATCTGCGGGAGGAAGTGTTTCCAAAACTTGGGCACCCAAAGCAGTGGCTGCAGGCGCGGTAGTCGTTGATAATTCTAGTGCCTTCCGCATGGATCCCCAAGTGCCCTTGATTGTCCCTGAGGTCAATCCTGATGCGGTCGTCCACCATCAGGGGATTATTGCCAACCCCAATTGCACGACAATTTTGATGAATGTTGTGGTTTGGCCCTTGCATCAACTGCAACCGGTACAACGTATTGTTGCTTCTACCTATCAATCAGCTAGTGGTGCAGGGGCACGGGCTATGGCAGAAGTAAAGTTACAAGCCCAAGCCATGTTGAATGGTGAGCCACCCCCTACAGAAATCTTTCCCTATCCGTTGGCATTCAATTTATTTCCTCATAATTCTGAGTTGAATGAACAAGGATATTGCACAGAAGAGATGAAAATGGTATTAGAAACCCAAAAGATTTTTAATACAAATCTAAGAGTATCGGTCACCTGCGTCCGTGTTCCTGTTCTTAGAGCCCACTCAGAAGCAATTAACCTGGAATTCTCACAGCCGTTTGCGGTGGAACAAGCTCGCTCCATTTTGCAGAAATCTCCAGGGGTCAAATTGGTCGAAGATTGGCAGGCTAATCATTTTCCAATGCCACTAGAAGCGAGTGGTCAGGACGAAGTACTAGTGGGTCGCATTCGTCAGGATATTTCCCACAAAAATGGCTTAGAGTTGTGGTTAAGTGGCGACCAAATTCGGAAAGGAGCTGCCTTGAACGCCGTGCAAATTGCAGAATTACTAGTGGAACGGAAATTATTACGACAGGCAGCTCTCACAACGTCAGCAAATCAGGACATCAGTGATAATGAGCCAGTTAATTCTTGATACTCGTTTAGGAGCAGACGACGAGTGACGATGTTCGGGCCGATCATAACGGCTATGGTTACCCCTTTCACAGACACTGGGGAGATGAATTATCCAGTGGCGGAGAAACTAGCTCAGCATCTAGCTGAGCATGGCACTGATACCTTAGTAGTCTGCGGAACCACGGGCGAATCTCCTACCTTGACTTGGCAGGAGGAGTATGAATTTTTTCAAGTAGTCCATAATGCCGTAGTCAATAAAGCAAAAGTGATTGCAGGAACGGGCTCCAATTCTACTCGCGAAGCAATTGAAGCGACGCAGCAAGCTGCCAAATTGGGATTAGATGGTGCTCTGCTGGTTGTGCCATACTATAATAAGCCACCTCAAGAAGGCTTATATGAGCATTTCCGCACCATTGCGGCGGCCGTTCCTAACTTTCCATTGATGTTGTATAACGTTCCCGGTCGAACAGGGCAAAATATAGAAGCAGAGACGGTTGCCCGTCTAGCAAAAATTGACAATATTGTGGCGATTAAAGAAGCGAGTGGTAACCTTGACCAAGTTAGCCAAATTCGTCGATCAACCCCGCCTGAGTTTGCAATCTATTCTGGAGATGATTCCCTGACCTTACCGTATTTATCTGTCGGTGCTGCCGGTGTGGTCAGCGTAGCAAGTCATTTGGTGGGTGAGTCGCTCCAAAAAATGGTTGCTGCGTTTTCTTCTGGACAACCTCAAGTGGCGACCGAGATCCATTTGCGGCTACTCCCTCTATGTAAAGGCTTGTTTGCGACCACTAATCCCATTCCTATCAAAGCAGCGCTGCAACTGCAAGGGTGGCAAGTCGGCTCCACTAGACTCCCTCTTACCAATGCCTCCGATCAGATCAAGCAACAGTTGCATAAAACCTTAACGGATCTTGCTCTGCTCTAGAGATTGAGCGCTGTGATCAGCTCTAAACGATCCAGAAAATGAATAACTCTAATTGCAGACGCTGAATATTACGGTCTGCCCCTTACCTGTCAATAGACTTTATATCTAAGGAAACATATGACGGAAACTGAAGCAAAACAAGCCCTCAAGGTTATTCCTCTTGGTGGGTTGCACGAAATTGGTAAAAACACCTGTGTCTTTGAATTTGAAGACGAAATTATTTTAGTAGATGCAGGGCTGGCATTCCCTACCGATGGCATGCATGGTGTCAATATCGTGTTGCCAGACATGACCTACCTACGTGAAAATCGCCACAAAATTAAAGGCATGATTGTCACCCATGGCCATGAAGATCATATTGGGGGCATTGCGTTTCATCTCAAGCAAATTGATATCCCTGTCATCCATGGTCCTCGGTTGGCGATGGCATTGCTACAAAAGAAATTAGAAGAAGCAGGGGTGGCTGGCAAAACAGAATTAAAGACCGTTGCACCGAGAGATGTGGTCCGCTTGGGAACTCACTTTTTCGTAGAGTTTGTCCGCAATACGCACTCAATGGCCGATAGTTTCACCGTGGCAATTCACACGCCCATCGGCGTCGTGATTTTTACGGGTGATTTCAAGATCGATCATACGCCCGTGGATGGCGAAAACTTTGATTTACAGCGCTTAGCTGAACATGGAGAACGAGGGGTATTGTGCCTCATTAGCGATTCTACGAATTCTGAGGTGCCCGGTTTTACGCCTTCAGAACGATCGGTTTATCCTAATCTGGAGCGGGTGTTTTCCCAAGCGAAAGGACGGTTGTTGGTCACGACCTTTGCGTCGTCAGTCCACCGGATCAATATGATTTTGGATATTGCTCAAAAGCAGGGCCGAACGGTTTCCGTTGTAGGCCGATCCATGTTGAATGTAATTGCCCATGCTCGGAATTTGGGTTATATCAAATGCCCCGATAGTCTGTTTGAACCTTTGAAAGCAATTCGAAACTTACCGGATTATAAAATTTTGATCTTAACGACAGGGTCACAAGGGGAGTCGATGGCAGCCCTTTCTCGAATTGCTCGTAAAGAACATCGCCAAATTCAAATTCGGCAAGGGGATACCGTTGTCTTTTCTGCCAATCCCATTCCCGGCAATACGATTTCGGTAGTGAATACAATTGATCAACTGATGATCCAGGGGGCAAATGTCATTTATGGCCGTCATCATGGTATTCATGTCTCCGGTCATGGCTGCCAAGAAGATCAAAAATTAATGCTGAACTTAACTCGCCCTAAATTCTTCTTGCCCGTGCATGGCGAACATCGGATGTTGATTAAGCATTCGCAAACGGCTCAAAGCATGGGTATCCCAGAAGAAAATATGGTGATTATTAACAATGGGGATATTGTTAAATTGACTGAAGATGCCATTCAGATTGATGGTGAGGTCTCTTCAGGGATTGAGTTGATGGATCGGGCAGGAATTCTCAAAGCCCATGTCCTTGAAGAACGCCAACGCTTGGCTGAAGATGGGGCAGTAACAGTGGCTGCAACAGTGGGTCTGGATGGTCAACTGCTCACTGCTCCAGAAGTTCATTTGCGGGGAGTCGTCACCACAATTGGCATTGAAAAATGGCAAAAATGGGTGCAAAGCGCCATAGAATTAGCGCTACGTAATCGTTGGGATAACTATCAAGACGCTGATCATACCGTTGATTGGAGCGGCCTCAAAAGCTACATTGAACGGGAGTTGCAGGGGTTATTACGACGAGAATTACAAACCAATGCCGCGTTGTTATTACTGCTTCAACATCCGCAAGACCATGCCGGGTCAACCGGGTCAAGTCGAGACTATGCAAGGGTCAACAGCAAAAAAAAGGTCAACAGAAAATCGAAGGTTGCGAGTTAAGGAAAATGCGCGTCAGTGTTGTAATGCAGGGTCTTTCATCTACGTTAGTGAAAGACTCTACATTATCCTAGAACCAACAGAAGGGGCCATTTCTGGATTAGGAATAGACTCATCAATCAAGGTGTTCAATGCCCCTTTTAGATCGCTGATCAAGGCAGCGGCTGCTTTTTTAGCAGGGCCCTGATATTGAGCAGTATTTAAAGGCTGACCAATCTTAACACTGAGGCTACAGCCTTTTTGCGGAGCAGACTCTCCATAATCCAGCGCGACAGGCACAATTTGAATATCAGGATTGTGTTTGTGTTGCCTTTTTTGAGCTTGGATGGCGAGGCGGGCAAACCCTGGTTTCAGATATTGGACGTAGCGATCGCGCATCACATCTCCTTCTGGAAAAATCACCAGCACTTGCTGTGCTTGCAGAAGATCAATACCATGTCGGAGCGCGGCAATAGAAGGCTGGTCTGGATCGATAGGAAATCCACCAAATTGCCGAATAAACCATCCCTGAAATCCTTTCATTTCATTGACCGTGACCATGAAGCGGGGATTACGGCCAATAACCGGACGACCAAAGGCGTAGCCAATTGTGATACCATCCCAGCGAGAACGGTGGGTTGGAGCAATGACGACAGGGCCTTGCTGCGGAAAATTTTCTAGTCCTGTAATGTCAATATTGCCAAAGTAGGCAGGCAAGACAATCGAACGTCCTAAGCTATAGATTATGGAAGTGAAGGGATAGGAAACTGAGGACGTTATCGTTGTAATGTTTGCTGATGGTGACACAGCAGTATCTCAAGCCAATATTTAACTGAAAAACGTTGAATCGTAAGGTATTAGTTTTGTTCGAGCATACAACCAAGTTTCTCAGCCTTTCATAACTGTATAAATAGATGGCTGGCCTGTGTCTGTGGGCAAGGACAGTTAATGAATTGTCACAATTTTTTGCAACATAAAACACCCCTTTCTGCACTAACTTACATCAGTGCAGAAAGGGGTGAAATGATATGCAAGCGGCGGCTGCTTGACCCATAAAAAAAGTCGATACCAAGGTCTGAGGTATTAGCTGCGAAAAATACTGACAATCCAAGTGCCAACATACCGCATGAGACCGACATCTCCAGGAGACGAAATTCGACAATTGAAATAATACATGCCACCAGAGCTAGGGTTTTTGACATTAGATGCGACGACTTCTATGGCGGTATCAGCAGGAATAACCTCTGAGGGTATCACTTCAATCACCCGGTTATCTGCATCAACTGTCACCGATTCTGTCGGAATACTTTCACCCTTCTTTAAGTTGAATATTCGGCTCTTTGGAGCTTTGCGTAATTCAATTTTTCCTTCTTTGAATTTGCCATCAAAGTAGTCTGGATAGGTAATATTAATTCGATCAACCGCGACACTCTGGCGTTTGATTTTCAGTCGCCAGCGATCGCTCAAATGCTTAGGCGTTCCATAGGAAAGAACGTAGCCTAACTGTTGCTTCTGTGAAGGACCATCTCCCCAAACAAAACTAAAGCCAGGGTTGCTTTGGGCCATGGTAACCATGGGAACTCCGGCAACTAAAGTACCTGCACAAAGAGCAATACTGGCAAAACGTCTTACGGAGTGCTTTATTTTAGACATAGGGATAGCTTGAACCAAGACTTGAGGGTGAACAAAGAGAGGATTAGATCAGATAGCTTAATAATTCTTTTCTTTTAGGTTATCGTAGCAGTCAGCAAGATGAAGCTTCATTCAAGTTGTGACAATTTTAGAGCCGGGTTATTTCTGTGGCGATAAGCTGGTCAGCCTATCGTTTCGATGTAAGCCTGAAGACGTACCCAATTTCTCAAAGTGCCCAAGGTAACCACAAGCATCAATGGCCAATCTAGATCAACGGCAATATGCACCCGCTTTCCAGCGCAATTGTCACCCCATATTGGCAGTCCTCAAGCAGGAATTACCTAATCGGGGAATGATTGTAGAAATCGCCAGTGGGACAGGGGAACATGCTGCTTTTTTTGCTCAGCATTTTCCCCAAATACAGTGGGTACCTAGCGATATGGCTCAGCCTCAACTAGATAGTATTGCAGCTTGGCGAGATTATCATCGACTGAGTAATCTTTACACCCCGATGACGATAGATCTGTTGCACCACAGTTGGCCCCAAATCGTATCACAGGGACTAAATCAAGAGGAGCTACCTATTGTTGACGTCGTGGCAATTGTTAATATCAACATGATGCATATTTCATCCTGGGAAGCCACATTGAGCTTGATGGCAGGAGCTGCTCGGCTGTTACCCCCGCAAGGACTGCTATATCTCTACGGACCCTTTATGCAAGCTGGGCAATCTCCTGCTCCCAGTAATTTAGCCTTTGATCAATCGTTGCGGCGTCGAAATCCAGCCTGGGGCATTCGATCACTCACAGATGTGGTAGCTGCTGCCAACGACAATGATCTGATTTTGCAGAAAACCGTAGAAATGCCAGCCAATAACTTGTCTATCCTTTTACAACGGTCTTCCGAGGCAAGATCTATATTTCATGGCAATCCCTAGCTCAACCGTTTTCTGGGCTGGATTGAGGGCCTGGAATGAGATTAGGAAGGCGTGTATCCCGCGGATGAAATCGCCTATCGAATCGCTGCTTCCGAGCAGTGGGTAGACACCTGGACCTGTTTGGAGTCTAAGTTTGCTTCGATCACGGCTTGGGGGTCCAAAGTTGCGATCGCTCGAATTTGGGTGACCAGAATGGTTGTCAACAAAAGGGAAGTTTTCAGTCTGATGGGTACACATACCATTCCGTTAGCAGATTAGACTATAGGACAGTATTGGTAATGAGCAAAGCGGCATTTCTGCATGGAAATTAGACGTATTATTGAGCTACTGCGCCAGGGGCAACCGGGCGAAAGCGTTAGAATTCAAGGCTGGGTTCGGACGAAAAGAGAACTAAAAGACTTTGCATTTTTAGAGATTAGTGATGGCTCGTCATTGCAAGGTTTACAAGTCGTCGTGGACCCAAAGTTACCAGACTATGACTCGCTTTTAAAACAGCTCAATACAGGATCATCGGTATCCATTGCAGGAGAATTGGTAGCCTCTCAGGGTAAAAACCAACGCATTGAGCTCCAGGCGTCTTCAGCCCAAGTATGGGGCACGGCGGATTTGGAGACCTATCCGCTCCAGAAAAAACGGCATTCTTTTGAATTTTTGCGGACCATTGCGCATTTGCGATCGCGCACCAATACCCTAGGCGCAGTCTTCCGGGTTCGCAATGCTTGTTCAACCGCCATTCATCAATTTTTCCAGGACCGGGGATTTATGTGGATTCATACCCCAATTATCACTACCAGCGATTGTGAAGGGGCCGGGGAGCAATTGGCTGTGACCAGCCTAGACCTACAGCAGGTCCCTCTGACTGAAGATCAATGGGTTGATTACAGTCAAGACTTTTTTGGCAAACCTACCTATTTGACGGTAAGTGGGCAGCTAGAAGGGGAAATAATGGCCTCTGCCTTCTGCAATGTCTATACCTTTGGCCCCACCTTCAGGGCTGAGAATTCCAATACCTCCAGACACCTAGCTGAATTCTGGATGGTGGAGCCAGAAATTGCCTTCTGCGATTTGCAAGGGGATATGGATCTGGCGGAGGACTTCCTTAAGCATATTTTCAAATCCGTTTTAGAGACCTGCCCTGAGGATATGGACTTCTTTAACCAACGGATTGATAAAACAGTTTTAGAAACAGCCGACAACATCATCAATAATGCGTTTGAACGGATTACCTATACAGAGGCTGTTGACCGTCTGGAAAAAGCAAGTCGTAAGTTTGAGTTCCCTGTGGAATGGGGACTGGACTTGCAGTCGGAACACGAGCGCTATTTGTCGGAAGAGCTGTTTCAAAAGCCGGTGATTGTCACGGACTATCCAAAACAGATCAAAGCATTTTATATGCGCATGAACGAAGATGACAAAACTGTAGCGGCGATGGATGTTCTAGTCCCCAAAATCGGTGAAATTATTGGCGGCTCTCAGCGAGAAGAGCGACTTGACCTGCTCGAACAGCGCATTCTGGCACAAGGTCTGCCCTTGGAAGATTATTGGTGGTACCTCGACTTGCGCCGATACGGGACGGTCCCTCACGCTGGCTTTGGATTGGGTTTTGAGCGACTGGTCCAGTTCATGACCGGAATGACTAATATTCGAGATGTCATTCCCTTTCCTCGAACGCCTTTGAATGCTGAGTTTTAAGGAGTTCTTTAAGCCCTGATCGCCAGAAAGCCACTCTGGTAATCAGAGTGGCTTTCTCAATTCAAGTCGATAGGAAAAGCTAAATGTCCAAGATTTAGCGCTTTGCTTCGAAATTATTCAACCATTTTCGGACTTGTTCTCCAGCGATATCCATACCGCCGAAACCAAAGGCTAGGGCCAACGCCACTGCAATTGCACCCAGTAATAGACCAAAGGCTAGATTGACAATGTTAGGGGCAATGCCCATTTGCTGTAGAGCCATGGCAGAAACCAAAGCAATAATCGCAATCCGAGCAGTTTGGCCCAGCAATCGGGATTGGGCGCCTCCAGAACTAGACACGATATTAAAGGTCATATTAGCCAGGTATAAACCAATCCCAAAGACCAAGACACCGACTAATACTTGTGCTAAAACGCGGAGCAGTTCCGTGATCACACCCGTGAGAGGCTGAAATTGGAGGACATCTGTGGCCGGAATCAGAAAGACTAGGATGACACCGACAAGGACGACTATGCCCGCAATTTCTGATGGTGTTTTCCTAGAAGTCGTATTGGCATCCCCTTCAGCAAGACTACCTGCAACAGAACCTTGATCAGAATAGGTTCCTGGAATAGAACTTTCACCAGGAATAGTATCGGTAGGTTCTTGGGCCGCTTGCAAGCCTAACACCTGAAAAATGTTGTTGAAGCCAAAATTAGCAAGGAGGCCAGCCACAAGATCGCCTAGGATCTTACCCAAAACATAGGCAACCCCTAAGATCACTGCTGCTGTGAAGATTTTGGGAATAGTTCTCAAGACATCCCGCAGCATTTCAACGGCAGGTTCGGAGATAGCGGCAATGCCCAGAGCTTGAAAAGCTGAGATTGCAAACGGGATCAGAATAAAAACATAAACGACGCTACCGGCGATGGAGGATAGGCTTTGACCCCCTATGGCTTGACTCAATCCCAACTGCTGACCGAGGCGATCGGCTCCACTAGCAGTGAGCAAGTTAGTGACAATCATCCGCACAATGCGAGCAATAAACCAACCCGCAACACCAATCAGCACAGCGCCTAACACATTTGGCAATATAGCCAAAATGTCTTCAACCATAGACTGCACAGGTTGTAAGGGACCTTGCAGCTTCAGGGTCTCTAAGATTGGCAATAAGAAGAGTAAAAAGATAAACCAGTAAATTGTATTACCAAGGGTTTCACTAATGGAGACCGATTGCTGGCTCCCCGCACCGGTTGGTCCTGCCGATGAATTTAATCGCTCATCGATTGATAAAGAGTGGAGGACACGCACCACTACTGTCTTGGCAATAGTTGCTATGGCCCAAGCAACTGCCATCAAAACGATGGCACCGCCGATTTGGGGTAAATACCCCAGCACCTTATCGAGGAGGTTTGTAAGTGGATCTGAGATGGATTGGAGTTGCAAAGCCTGCAAAAAACCGACTATTGCAAAGAGCATCACGATCCAGAAAACGATCGAGGCGATGATCTTTTCGACATTGGCGGCTGACTGAGAGCTACTACTCCCGGACAACCAACGGGCAATGCGATTATCGATATCTGTCTTGGAGAGCAGTGCTTGCACAAACCACTTGGCGAAAAAGGCAACAATGAAACCAATGATTAGAAAAGCGACTGCACCCAATAGATTAGGTACCGTTTTGCTGAATTCGGTTTTGAGAGTACTTAAGGGATCACCAGAATTTGATTGATTAGCAACCGCTTGACCCAATATGAGGCTACTCTTGGGAACCGATTTAACTAATACGCTTGTCATTGTACTTGTGAAGGCATCCATTGATTTCTAGCTCTAAGTCCAATATTTGCAATAGGGAACTAATAACAAAATGATTACTAAGAAGACTTCTGTTGTGCCACTTGCATGTACAACACAAACATTTTTTATTTATAAACGCAAGCTATTTATATCAAACTACCAGGCACACCATAAACCCTAGGTGGTCGAAGCAATCAAGTTTTAATAAAAGCTTTTGATCTTACATTGCTATTTACTGGCTACTTTTTGAACAAAATTCCTTTTCTATATAGTTTTTAGGAAGCTAACTTTATTTATTAATTTGTAGAGAAAAATAAGCAAAAGACAGCTAAGCTCTCAATATTAGTAATAAAAAGTTAAGGTCAGCGGTAAAATTTGCCTTGTCTTCCTGTCGACTACCCACAATACAACCTTAGTAAAGGTATTTTTCATTAAACTAGTAGTAGAAATGTTAAGAAAGTTTTCTGATGATCACAAAGCAACTAGGAACCGAAGGGCCACAAGTTTCTGCTATGGGAATTGGTACTTGGTCATGGGGAGATAGCCTGTTCTGGGGATACGGAAAGCAATATGGTGAAACAGATGTAGCTGCAGCATTTCACGCAGCTATTGCGGCAGGCATCAGTTTATTCGATACCGCTGAGATATATGGATGGGGTGAATCTGAGCGACTTTTGGGTAAGTTTCAGAAAGACTGTCCGCATCCGATCTCTTTAGCGACTAAGTATGGTCCAGCTCCTTGGCGGCTGCATGGAGATGCTGTGCTTGGAGCAATTCAGGATAGCTTGGAGCGCTTGCAAACAGATGTCATCGATCTCTATCAGGTACATTGGCCCTTCAGTTTTTTGATGAGTTATGACACGTTGTTTGGAGCATTAGCGACAGCCGTGCATCAAGGACTGATTAAAACAGTGGGTGTCAGTAATTACAGTGTTGATCAAATGCGGAAGGCCCATAAATTGTTGGCTGACCAGGGTGTGCCATTGGTTGTGAATCAGGTAAAGTATTCCCTCATTACTCGGCAAGTTGAGAGCCAGGGTCTCATTACTGCTGCCCGAGAATTGAATGTCACCATTTTGGCCTATAGCCCTTTAGCCCAAGGATTGCTGACAGGAAAATATACTCCTGAACAACCGCCAACCGGAGCGCGCACAGTGGACGGACGGTTCAAGCCAGAGGGACTGCGTAAGCTAGCGCCTGTGACGAATCTGCTCCGCCAATTTGCAGAGACTCATGATCAGACAATGGCTCAAGTTGCCTTAAATTGGTTAATTGCTCAAGAAGGAGTGATTCCTATACCGGGTGCAAAAACGGCAAAACAGGCTACCGAGAATGCTGGTGCTTTAGGCTGGTCATTAACCCCTGAAGAAGTTGCAGCATTGGAAGAAGCAAGTCGTCCCTGGTTATAATCACAGCGTTTTTGCGAGATCCTGGCTCCAGGACATTTTTGCCTTATTACCTTAGAGGGCTGATTGGCTATTCACAGCTGCTCTGAGATTGCCTTGATGTTTCTCTAATAGGGCCTGACCTTGGATGACTGAGAGTCCTGTCCAATGAACCAGTAAGGCCAATTTAACTTTGCGATCGCAGCTCTCCAACAAATCTGCGGCCTGTTCTCGGGTTAACTCGGTCAAATCACAGATAATCCGCAGGGCTCGGTCTTGCAACTTACTATTAGTAACCGATACATCCACCATCCGATTACCGTAGACTTTGCCAATTTGGACCATTGCCCCTGTCGAGATAATATTCAAGGCCAATTTGGTGACGCTGCCTGCTTTGAGGCGGGTAGACCCGGCCAGAATTTCTGGTCCTACGAGTAAGCGAATATCAATATCGACGTCTATGGCAACTTGATCGGCAGGCACACAGGCCATAAAGACCGTTGTTGCACCTCTTTCCTTCGCAGCTTGTAAAGCCCCCTGTACAAACGGGGTAGTGCCCCCTGCTGTGATACCGACGACTACATCTAGGTGAGAGACGTTTCGGGCTGCGATCGCAGCCGCCCCATCATCAGCACGATCTTCCAACGCTTCCGAGCTTTTGACTAAGGCCGCCTCACCCCCTGCCAAAATGCCCTGCACAAGTTCTGGGGCTGTGCAAAAAGTGGGGGGACATTCAGCCGCGTCTAATACACCCAAACGACCGCTGGTACCCGCACCAACATAAAATAATCGGCCTCCTTGACGCCAAGCCTGAGCTGTTTGTTCAACCGCTGTCGCTAAAGGCTCCCGCGCCGCCGCAATAGCATTGATCAGTTGCTGATCTTCTTGATTGAACAGATCCACCAGTGCCAACGCCGTCAATTGATCGAGATCTTGACTGTTGGGGTTAACCTGTTCGGTCAACAGATGTCCTCGCTGACTCAAAGGCTGAGAAGTAGAAGTCAAGGTGATTACCCGAGATCGTTACACTAAATGGTCATCTCGACTCTAACCCTTGCGGGCACATCCTGAAAGATGCCTTAGAAAATCGTTGATAGATCCAATATAAAATCCGGCAAGACTTCTTCTCCCGATAGTTGTACAGGGGATTGCAAAATCTCAACGGCTTGACCTGAACGGTAAATTTCGACAGTTTGCTTCTTCAGATTAATGAGCCATCCTAACCAGGTGCCATTATCCATATATTCTTGGAGCTTGGCTTGCAAAGTTGTGAGAGGAGCACTGCTGAGGATTCAAGGTAGAGAAATTCGGACTAGGTTAACTCTGTTTAGATCCAAAGATGCAATCTAGTTAGATCCAAAGATGCAATCTAGGCAGTATGTTCACCTAGAGTGCGTATAAGCCTGTGGTTGCATCGATACTGGTGTAGTATCAACACCAAAGAAGGAGTGGACCTCTACAGAAAAGCACTAAAATGGAGTGATTAGGGTGTAAAAATGTGCTTCGTGCGATAGTCTTTATGACATTGTAAAGGTACGATTAACAAAATTTACCCCGTCCAAAACCTCAAGAATTCGACTCAGGATTCACACATGGCAATATCTGAACAAGTTCAACAGCGCTTCGACTTCATCGGCACCCAGGTAATCACCCGCAATACTGGCAAAAAGCTGGGCGTGATTAATCAACTTTGGGTCGATGTCGATCAACGAGAAGTCGCAGTCGTGGGTTTGCGAAGCACCTTGGTCACAGGTGACCAGCGGTATATGTATCTCACCAGTATTCGCCAGGTTGGAGATGTCATCTTAGTCGATGATGAAACTGCAATTGAAGAGGTAGATACCTTTGATTTCAGCACGTTAATTAATAACGAAGTGATTACAGAAGCAGGAGAACTCCTGGGCAAAGTTCGAGGGTTTAAGTTCGATACCAGTACTGGCGAAGTTGCCTCTTTGGTGATTGCGTCAATTGGGGTCCCCCTAATTCCGGCTCAAGTGCTGAGTACTTACGAACTACCGGTGGAAGAAATTGTGAGTACAGGGCCGGATCGTCTGATTGTGTTTGAGGGAGCCGAAGAACGTCTCAATCAGATCACAGTAGGACTTTTGGAACGGATGGGATTGGGAATTCCGCCCTGGGAGCTAAGTGACGAAGAAGACTATATTCCGCGGACAGCCTCCACTAGCAATCAACTGGGACCCGGAGAACCGACAACGGCCTATGCCCCTGTGCGTCAGTCAGCACCTGTGCAACAAGCTTGGGAAACGGAAGCCTGGGAAGCAGAGCCCGTTCCTGTGGAGCGGCAAGAAGCTCCCCAGCAACAATATGCGTACCAGGAAGAGGATAATTGGAGTGAAGGTGGGTCAACAACACCTCCCCCAAGTCCAGCGGAGCCGAAGTATGAGCGGAATGAGGACATGTGGGCGGATGACTATGAGCCCCAAGAGCTGAAAATCCCTGAACCTCAAAAAATCCCAGAGTACGAACGCGAACCTGACTTTTAGATCGATACTGTTTTACAGAATAAATAATCGTGACTGTCTTAACTAATTCTCTAACTGAGGTTGCTCAACAGACTCGACAGGCGGCGATCCACTTGGCGGGTACAGCGACGGAGACGAAGAATCAAGCCCTAGAAGCGATCGCACAAGCCCTGGAAGCGGCCACTCCAGAAATTCTAGAAGCTAATATTCAAGATTGCCAACAGGCGCAGACATCAGGGCTAGCGAGTGCCCTCTACGCGCGTCTGAAGTTGGATGCGACCAAACTAGCGGCAGCCATCGCTGGTGTTCGTAGTGTAGCGACGCTTGAAGATCCTGTGGGGTCAGTACAGCTCTATCGGGAACTGGACGAGGGCCTTACCCTAAAACGAGTAAGCTGTCCCTTGGGTGTTTTAGGCGTAATTTTTGAAGCCCGTCCTGATGCAGTGATGCAAATTGCGGCCCTTGCAATCAAGTCTGGGAATGGAGTCTTATTGAAAGGGGGCCAAGAGGCCCTACATTCTTGCCAAGCACTGGTGAAAGCGATTCAGCAAGGATTGTCTCAAACCGATATTTCGCCGAATGTGGTAGCGCTGCTGACCAGTCGAGAAGAAACCCTGGAGTTATTGAATTTAGACCAATATGTAAATTTGATTATTCCGCGCGGCTCGAATGAGTTTGTGCAGTTTGTACAGGAGCATACTCGAATTCCAGTCTTGGGTCATGCTGAAGGAATTTGTCATGTCTATGTGGATCAGTCTGCGGATGTAGCCCAAGCGGTGGAGATTGCCGTTGACTCGAAAATTCAGTATCCGGCGGCTTGTAATGCCGTGGAAACGATTTTGGTTCATGGTGCGATCGCATCCCAATACCTCCCGCCTCTTCTTTCTGCCCTGCAATCACACCAAGTCAAAGTTTTGGGTGATACCAAAACCCAAGCCATTGTAGACGTAGCCCCCGCAACAGAAGCGGATTGGGCGACAGAGTATGGTGATTTGATTGTTGCCATTAAGGTCGTGGATTCCCTGGAGGCTGCGATTGCCCATATCAATCAGTATGGGTCTGGTCATACGGATGCGATCGCCACCCAAGATACCCAAGCCGCCGCCCTATTTATGAATCAGGTCGATGCCGCTGGCGTCTTCCACAACTGCTCCACCCGATTTGCTGACGGTTTCCGCTATGGTTTTGGCGCAGAAGTGGGGATTAGCACTCAACGTATGCCCCCCAGAGGTCCAGTTGGTTTAGAGGGGCTAGTCACCTATAAATATCAGCTCCAAGGCCAAGGGCAGATTGTAGCCACCTATGCTGGCAGCAACGCCCGCCCTTTTACCCACCGAGATCTCTAACCATCAGCTACACTAGTTCAGGTTGGGAAAATCCAGTGATTTACAGATAGACCCTGTTAACAAAACGCAGCTATCTTAAAGAATTCTGGTGCTGTGCCGCAGCCGTGACCGAATTTTGTATGGTAGACATTGGGTGCTTGCCCAAGTCTGATCAACCAATTTCGCCAGCCGGAATGCCAACCTGTTCTAGCCTACGAGATCGCTTGATCATCTCTGGGATTATTCTCAATCATCGCCTGCGACGCACAGGCAGGGAGTCTTTAACCAATATGTCTATTTCTCATGCCTCCGATTTGGTGGTCAGACCCGCCCCCCTTAGTTTGCCTACCGCTGCTGAGCTGACGCCTTTACCGCTACAGCGGCCTTTATTGATGATCGGCCACGGCACTCGGAATGAGAGTGGCAGACAATGTTTTCTAGACTTTGCCACCCTCTATCAGGAATTGGATACGTCTCGGCCTGTTTTCCCTTGCTTTTTAGAACTGACGGGTCCCAGCATTCAAGAAGTCGTCGATCACTGCGTAGACAAAGGCTACATAGAATTATCAGCCTTACCCATTTTGCTGTTTGCTGCCCGCCACAACAAGTTCGATGTCACCAATGAGCTAGATCTGGCCCGCAAGCGCCATCCTCAACTCAAGTACTACTATGGTCGTCATTTTGGCATTACTCCTGGCATTTTAGACCTCTGGAAGCAGCGGCTAGAATTGCTAGATGCTCCCGAACATAATCCCCAAGGCATCTCTCGGGAAGAGACCGTTCTGCTGTTTGTCGGGCGAGGTTCCAGTGACCCTGATGCCAATAGCGATGTCAGTAAAATGGCACGCATTCTGTGGGAAGGCAGCGGCTATCAAACCGTAGAAACTTGCTTTATTGGCATCACCCATCCTCGCTTAGAAGAAGGATTTCGCCGAGCACGATTGTACCAACCTAAGCGGATTGTCGTGGTACCCTACTTCCTGTTTACGGGTACCTTAGTCGAAAAGATTTTTGATATTGCTGCCCAGCAACAGGCTGCATCCCCAGAGACTCAGATTACCTGTTTACCCGAAATGGGACTTCACCCTGCTTTGGTGCAAGTACTGCGTCAGCGGGAGTTAGAAACTCAGTTGGGACAGGTGCAAATGAATTGCGAACTCTGTAAGTTCCGTCTAGCTGCCCTCAATGGTGAAGAACCCCACAGTCATAGTCACGATCATGGGCACGACCACGGACATAGTCATGGCCATGATCACGGACATGGACACGGCCACGCCACAATCAATGTGGACAAGGAAGCGGATTACCACAACCGAATTTGGCAAGTTCCTTAGCTAATGTGGTTAATGGTTGTCTGCTTGGGCGGGAATTGCTTCTGTAGGAATCGGGTCTGGCCTTTCCTCATGCTTGGGTTTGGTGCTTGTTGTGATTTGATGAATCCAGCCCACGTATCGTGTGGGGAGAGTGTTCAATTGGGCTTCTTCCATCCATTCCTGCACATTTCCAGCTGCGTAAGCGGTGGAATAGGGTTCTCGAAATAGTTTGATCAACCAGTCTGTATGGCGGAGGCGGTTTTGATTGCCGTCCAAAATAATGACTTGTCCTTCGGGTTTAACTAAACGGTGACATTCTCGCAAGACTAACTTGGAGATGTGAGGTGGCATTTCATGAAACACCATGCAAACCGTAATCACATCAAAGCTGTGGGCTGCCAAACCGGATTGCTCTGCCAAACCGTGCAACCACTGGATATCCAGGTTGTTTTTTTGGCTCTTTTTCTGGGCCATGCACAGCATATGGGGAGATAGATCTAAGCCGATGACTTGGGCATTAGGGTAGGCTGCTTTGAGCATAATGGTCATAGAGCCTGTGCCACAGCCAAGATCTAAAATGCATTCAGGGTCTCTCACTATTTTGGTCAAGACTTGTTGCCGTAGCCAAGTTTCATTCGGGGGTGAAGCCAAAGCAGTAACGGCATCATAGGTAACGGCAGCTTCTCGGTTAAGATAGCCGCCCTTGATACCATGAAAGTTGGAGGTTCGGTAATACTGAGGATAGGTGAGATCAGGCTTGTAGATGGCATGGCAACCTGCTTCCCAGTCAAAAGTATCGTAGAGTTTCTGATTTTTCGCACCAATCAGGATTCGCACAAATGCTTTTACACAGCGTTGCCAAAACGCATATCGCACAGTTCTCTTCAAAATCCTTATCTCTTTGTTTTCAAAAAAATGACACCTAATTCTCCTAATCTAATTCTATTTGTTCAGCATGGCTGGGCAGATACTAATGGGGCAATGGCGCGCTTAGGTCAACGGATTGCTCCTGCAAACACCACAATTGTTGCGCCTAATTTAGGATGGTGGCGGACTTGGTGGCGGATGGACCCTTTAGTGAATGATGTTGAGGCTATTGCCCAGCGAACGCTTGCCAAACATCCCCAACTTCCTCTACGGATTGTGGGTCATTCGATGGGAGGCTTAATTTGGCTAGAAATCTTACATCGTCACCCAGAATGGTGGCCCCGAGTGGAATCCTTAGTGCTGATTGGCTCTCCTGTGGGTGGGTCTGATCTCTGCCGGATCATTGACCCCTTAGCAGTGGGTTTGGGGATGGCTCGTGATTTGGGGAAAAATCGTCGTGCTATGGCGAATGCGATCGCAGCCAAAATTCCCACTCTTTCAATTGCTAGCAATACCGATGGGGGTAGCGACGGTGTAGTGATTCGAGGGGCAACTCAATTTGACCATGCTCATTGGCTAGAACTTCCAGGCATTGTCCATGCAGCTCAACGGCATGACACCCTCATTGACGAAGCCATTACAGAGTTCTGGCGCTCTCCTCAACAGCCCAATTCCCAAACTCAGGCTTTTAGTGATGTAACAAAAAGGGTGATCCAGCAATTACGCGATGTTCCTGGTATGACTGATGGCCATATGCGTAATTTTGCCAAAGCTAAACTGTGGAGTACGTTAGAAGCAGACCTCAACCTATTTGTTTGGAAAAGTCCTTGGCGAGTCGATCATATTTTTTTAGGGACTAACCCAGGAGACTGTCTCTATAGTGGCTTTGTGGGTTGGGTCCATACAACAGATTTGTACTGCACTCTACAGCAAATCAAGCAAGACTATGGTTCATCAACAGCCGATCGACCTAGCTCAAAATACGTTGAGCTGGACAGTAAAAAGTAGGCAGAACCGGAGATTTCAGATCATTGTCGGGTAGCAGCAGCGTAGCGATTAAGTTCAGTTGGGTTATCTCACAACGATAGAGTTCCATCTGTTGCGATCGCCCATTCACAATCGAATATTCTGGCATACTACCGGATTTAGATCCGAGAGCGGGCTTGGTGTCGGCAGAGATCTACAGGGCGATCTACGGGGATGGCGTCCAACTTCAATATTGTTTCAGGAGCAGTAGTTTGGGGCCACAAAAACCTTATACCTGTTTGACAGCCATCAACGACCGCCAGTACAGTCTGCCGCATACTGTTGGGATGCCACCCAGCCCAGGCATTAAAGCTTAGGCAAACCATAGCAATGGTAAACAGAATATAGGTCGGAGCCATAACAACGCCAATGATTAACCAGGAGAGATCGTGGAGCGCCAATAGTCCGGCGGCGAGACTCGCAAATCCGATACTCGCTTTAATAGACCAGCCAGGGTGAGTGCGGCTGACCTTAAAGACTGTTAAAGCTGTGGCCAGGATGTTGATGGGCACTAAGGCTGCACAAATACTAACGCAGTGACAGCGGGAAAAATCGAGAAGGGCAGTAAGACTAAGCATGTCAACCGTTCTATCATATTTACTTAGTGGGCGTTGTCTATCATCCGGACTAAACAATATTACTTAATGCTCGTCTGGCCCTCGTGTTCTCCTATCCGGTCAATTGAAAATTATGAGCCCGTCCCCTACGTTAGGCCCTATTCATCCCCTTGTCCCTGCTGGGGAAGATTTGGCGGTTGCGATCGCATTTTATGAACAGAAGCTAGGATTCACCGTCATCCACCGTGAGGGGGATCCGCTAAGGCTGGCTATTGTCCAGCGAGATATGGCTGTAATTTATCTCTGCAAAAACAGCTATCAGGATTTGGGGAGTCCCAACAGTTTACGAATTCAGGTTAATCAGATCGACCAACTCTATGCCGAATATCAAGCCAAAGATGAGAGCATCATTCATCCTGAAGGCCATCTCGAACAAAAACCCTGGGGACCCAAAGAATTTATTGTTTTTGATCCCGCAGGCTGTTGCCTAACGTTTTTTGCCATGCCCTGATAGTTCTCAAGACAGCCATCGGGCTGCATCTTTCGCATGGTAGGTGAGAATCATATCAGCACCGGAGCGCTTGAAGCTGGTCAGGGTTTCCATTACTAGCTTTTCTTCATCTACCCAACCATTCAAGGCAGCAGCCTTCACCATTGAATATTCTCCAGAGACATTGTAAGCAGCCACGGGTAGGTTAGAGGCTTGCTTCACCTGCCAGATAATATCCATGTATGCTAGAGCAGGCTTCACCATCAGCATATCTGCACCTTCAGCAATATCTAGTTCAATTTCTTTGATTGCTTCGCGGGAATTGGCTGGGTCCATCTGATAGGTTCTGCGATCGCCAAACTGAGGTGCAGACTCCGCCGCATCTCGAAAGGGACCATAGTAAGCAGAAGAATATTTAGCCGCATAAGACATAATCGGAATATCTTCAAATCCACCCGCATCTAAACCCTCGCGGATCGCTTGCACAAACCCATCCATCATTCCCGAGGGCGCAATGATATCGGCCCCAGCTTTGGCTTGGGATACCGCCGTTTTCTTCAACAGTTCTAAAGTCGGATCATTGAGAACACGACCTGTCAGATCCCCCGTTTCCAAATAGCCGCAATGGCCATGCTGGGTATATTCACAAAGGCAGGTATCCACGATCACAATCAGATCCGGCACCGCCTTCTTGACTGCCGTCGATGCTTTTTGAACAATGCCGTGATCATGCCAAGCTCCAGTGGCATCCGTATCCTTATCAGCAGGAATACCAAACAGAATCACCGCTGGAATTCCCAAGTCAAACACTTGTTTGGCCTCTTCTACAGCCTCATCGATGGAAAGCTGATATACTCCCGGCATTGAGGAAACTTCTTGAGCGATCCCTGCTCCAGGCACTACGAACAGAGGATAGATCAGGTCATTAGTAGTAACAACGGTTTCTTGCACCATGCGGCGCAATTGCGGGTGACTGCGAAGACGACGAGGACGATGGGTAGGGAACATAACCAATAGAACTCAGTAATGGTAGCAAGAGACTTGTATAGCCTTCATCCAAATCTTATTACAGTTCCTAATATCCAAGGCAAGTAAGTTCGCTATCTTCACGGTTTGCTGGCATCTAGAAACAGGTCCAATAAATGTGGTCGGCTTTTGGTTGGATGGTTAGAGTTCACAAACTTGATCGCGGGCGAGGAGCGGGCACCACTAGCCCAACAAAGCCGATTAACCCGCCAACACTCACGGCACTGGCTACTAATAGGGTGCCGCTGGTCAGAAGCCGCGATTGGACAAGATCAAGATAGGCCGTCGGCTCATCCAACAGCAGTATTTCGGTATCTTGAGACTAGGGTCATGGCAATCCAGGCTCGTTGACGTTGACGCTGTCTATCGGAGGATCAAGCATGAGGGCTTAGAATCCCTATCAATCAGGGCGTCATTAAGAAAGAGCTGCAGCAAGACTTAGCTGAAATCGCGAAGCATCTTCTTTATTTCAAGATTATGCATCTCTTCTTGACCGATTTTGGTGCGGGTATATTCTTCTAAATAAATGCTGGCATTCTCCACCACATCTAAGAGTTTCTTATACATATCCAATGCTTTTTGTTCGTGGTTGAAGCTTTCTTGCAGCAGATCTGTAACTGAATGCTGATGGGTCTCTTCAATAGTGGAAATGCGCTGGCTAGGGTGACCTTCTAAGCCAGTAATGATCTCTCCTGCTTCTTGAGCATGAAGCAATGACTCCTCAGCCTGAGCCCTAAAGAAGTCTACAATTGGGATGCGGTTGGGCCCCGTCACCATTAAAGAGTAGTGGGTGTAACGCACCACGCCAGCTAGCTCAAACTCCATAATTTGATTGAGTAGTTCAGTGGTGCTATTGATATCAAGATCTTTCATCAAGGTGTAGGAGAATCCGCGAGTTTATCAGAACATATGGGGCTTGTTTCTGTATAAAGCTAGAACTAACGTGTGCTTTATCACTTTTATCAAGACTGTGATCCTTGAGAGCCAACATTTCCTAGTGAAATGCATTTTAATAAGAAATATTCTCATTGATCATACGCTTGATGAGACCCACAAATCAAGCAAGTTAACTACTCTAGATCAGAAAGATCGCAGATCAATAGCCGCAAACATATCGCATTTCTATCCTCATTTAGGGGTATTGCTCGATATTTGGCATATAATTCCCTTGAGAAAGATTTTACGCGACTCTTAATATGATGGCTGGCGAGTCAACAAGCATCCGCCCGCAATTGATGACATTGGCCCCTCGTCCACCTGTCGTAGCCAACTAGGCCCAATAAAAAATAGAGGACTACTCGTAAAACATCCTCTGAAAACCTTGTCTATTAGTTGAAAACCTTGATTTTTGTAGGAAGCCGATGATGCGATTTGAACGCACGGCCGCTCGATTACGAATCGAGTGCTCTACCACTGAGCTACATCGGCAAAGAATTGGAAAATCTAGTATATCAGGTAGCTTAGCAAGTCATGAGAGTAAGTGATTCGACTTGTTAAACCCCCATCTGGGGTAATCAAAATGGCCGAATTAGGATTAACTTAGAGGTCAGGCTCCCATTATGGTGTGGATATTCACACCGAACCCTATGACCGCATCCCCAAAAGGCAAATTCAGATTTTGCCCAAAACTGATGTTTAAGAATAGGGGCATTCAAGCCCAAGCTGTTTGGGGACGAGCAAAAATCATCCGTCCGGCTGAAGTTTGCAAAGCACTAGTGACCACAACTGGGACTTCATCACCAATATGGTCTTTGGCTTCTTCCACCACTACCATTGTGCCATCTTCTAAATAGCCCACCCCTTGTTCAGGTTCCTTACCTGCCTTGATAATCTTAAGATCTAAGCTGTCACCTGGTAGATAGATGGGGCGTAAGGACTTCGCTAGATCATTAATATTCAAGACCTGAATATTTTGTACACTAGCGACTTTATTCAAGTTGTAGTCATTGGTGACCATGGAAGCATTAATATCTTGGGCTAGCCGCACTAACTTGGCGTCTACTGTAGCCACATCATCGTAATCTGCAGGATGAATTGTAATCTGGTCGGGGTATTCTGTGCGTAGATGATTGAGAATATCTAAGCCACGCCGCCCTCTTGCCCTTTTTTGATCATTGCCCGCATCAGCTAAAGTTTGCAGTTCCTGCAAAATAAAGCGAGGCACCAAAATTTGACCATCTAAAAAACGGGTTGTCAACAGACCCTCAATACGACCATCGATGATGCAGCTCGTATCCAAGATTTTGGTGGTCGAAGGTTGTAGTGTGCCCTCGGCCATTAACTTCGATTCGATAGAATTGGGGTTAATCAAACGCAAGATCGTTTGACCGTGAATATCAGCCAAAGTTAGCCCCAAAAATGCGAAGATGAGACTCCCTAAAACTGCCGCCGTTGGCTTAATAAAGGCAAATTCTTTGGGCAGAGGAAAGAGAAAGATGGGCGCCAACATCAGATTAGCCACTAGTAATCCTACAACTAACCCTGCAGACCGGGTTAGCAACACATCCGTAGGCAGTGCCTGGATTCTTTTCTCAATTCGGCGGCATGAGACTTGGGCGGCAAAACCAATCCCTAGACTGAACAGGGCCCCAAATCCGGTAATAACCCAACGCAACCCTTCGAGGTTGACCCCTTCCAATTCACCGGGTGTCAGTAAATCGGGTAGCAAATCGACCCCTCGAAACCCAATTGCTGCACCAACAGCAATGAAGGTCAAGATGATAAAAACGTCTAGCATTGTCTCAGCTTACCGTTGAATAAGGGGCCATACTCTTTACTAGAGCTATCACAAGGTTTAAAGGTGTCACAAAATCGGTAAATTTTTCAAAGGTAAATAGTCTTATTAATTATTATAGTGTCCCTAATTCAGGACCTTACAGCGTTTTTCCCGTTGTCTAAAAATATTCAATTAAAATACATAAACCGGGATCAAGTTTTGCAGCAAACGGTCTGCATTTAATGCTGAGGCAATCAAGGCAGTGATCATAGATCAAGCTTTACGTTCTCCTCAAACTCAAGGTCATTGGCCCACTGCCGCCTATATTCATATTCCGTTTTGTCGACGACGGTGTTTCTACTGTGACTTTCCCATTTCGGTGATTGGGGATCGCAAGCGAGGGGAAACATCACTGGCCATTGCTGATTATGTTGATGTTTTGTGCCAAGAAATTGTCGTCACGGCGGCAGGTCCACAGCCTTTGGAAACTATTTTTTTCGGGGGTGGCACCCCGTCCTTGTTGTCTGCTCAGCAATTAGAGCAGATTTTGCAGACATTAAAACGGCAATTTGGTTGGGTAACTGATGCCGAAATTTCCATGGAGATGGATCCAGGAACGTTCTCTTTGTCCCTAATGCAGCAGTTCAAGGCCTTGGGGATCAATCGAGTCAGTCTGGGGGTTCAGTCCTTTGTCGATGAGTTATTGCTAGCTTGCGGTCGATCTCATACAGTGACTGAGATTGAGGATGCGATCGCAATTCTCCACCAAGCTGATATCACAAATTTTAGTCTAGATCTGATCTCTGGCTTACCCAACCAAACCCTAGAGCAATGGCGAGCCAGCTTAGACACAGCGATTGCCCTAGCACCAACCCATATTTCTACTTATGACTTAGTAGTAGAACCAACGACCGTATTTGGCAAAAACTATCAGCCCGGTGAGTACCCGTTACCCACAGACAAGACAACAGCCCAAATGTATCGGCTTGCAGTTTCGAAGCTAACTGCAGCAGGTTATAGCCATTATGAAATTTCTAACTATGCTCGGTCTGGGTATGCCTGTCGCCACAACCAAGTCTATTGGCAAAACGCCCCCTACTATGGGTTTGGCATGGGAGCCACCAGCTATATCCATTGGCAACGATTTAGCAGACCTCGCACCCGCAAAGACTATGCAGCATGGGTACAAACGCTAATTGCAGCTCAGGGTGATATCACCTGCGATCAGAGTTCTGGCAAAGATATCTTATTGGAAACACTCATGATGGGTTTGAGACTAGCATCCGGCGTATCTCTAGCAACCTTGCTAGAAATCGGTGGCCCTGAGGTCGTCGACAAGATCTACCATTGTCTGGCACCCTTCCAAGCAGAACAATGGGTGAAGATATCTACCCAGCCTGATGGGTCAATTCGACTGACCGATCCTGAAGGCTTTTTATTTTCTAACACAGTGCTGGCGGCCCTTTGGCAAGCGCTAGACCCCTAACAATACGCATAGCTGTTGCCCAGACAATCTCCAGACAACAGCTACATGATGTTATCGGCAAGCGGACGGTTTAAGTGGTTAGGTCTAACACGGTTTGGGTCGTTAGCTCCAAATCTGCTGGATCAACCACAATCACACTGTTCTTAGGGGCGGTAGGGCTCTTAACACCACCAGATCCCAGAACGGCTCCGGTGAGCAAGCTCCCTAAGTTAAACCCACTCCCTAATACTGAACCTAGAATTGCACGAGCAGCCGTCGTCCCAATCGCACCTCGAATATCCGTAGGATTCACAGACTGGCGAGAAACAGCTACTTGCGGATTAGAGTTGGCCTTCAGGCCATAGGTACGAGTACCAACCTTGAGTTGCTTAGCTACAAATTGGGTTCCGGGTGTGGTATTGACGGTCACAGGCACTAATGTGCCTTCAATAATACTGCCCCTGGGAATCAAAACTTTTCCAGCTGCATTGGTGATATCTGCCGCGACTGCCAGGTTAGTGTCTACAGACTCGCCAGGAGCCACAATCAGGTTAACTTTGTTGGGACCGGGGTATTTCACTGGAATCGCCGTGCCAGAAGCAATTAAGTTGCCTTTGTTAGCTGGAGTCGTAGGCTTAGCAACGGGTGTAGCAGGTTTTGAGCTTGTACCTTTCAGTTTGACAATATAGCTCTGGGCTCGGGCATTAGCTGCGATCGGCTCTAAATCGCCTTGATCAACTAAAGCTTGATAGACAAACGCGGCAATTTCGGCCCGAGTGGCTTGTTGGTTAGGATTCAAGAACTTAGCATTTGGGTAATTCACCACAAACCCTGATTCTGTAGCGGCTGAGATGCCTTTATTTGCATAGTCGGGAATATCGGCAGCATCTTGGTAAGAGGTTAAGACTTGCTTTGGGGGGGCTTTAGGTGCAAGTTCTAGACCGCTAGCGAGGGAAACCAGGGCTTGTACCTTGGGAATTTTCTGGTTGGGTTTAAATAAGTTGTCGGGATAACCCGATAGAAACCGCGTGCTATAAGCTTTGCTAATAGCGGGTTGAGCCCAATGGTCACCGGGGACATCTGCAAACCCGCGATATTGGCGACTGGCGTTGCCTTCAAAAGCTTGGCGAACGATGGCAGCAAACTGAGCCCGAGTCACGGGCTGATCGGGCTTAAAGGTACCATCAGGAAATCCTTTAATTACATTCTTTTCAGCTAATTTCTCGATGAATGGGCGGGCCCAGTAACTAATACTGACATCGGAGAAATTAGCTTGAGCCTGAGCCTGAGCAGATAAAGGGGTAACGATGGGTGCGATCGCACCCATCGAAAATCCACAGCTAAGAACTATCAATGACTTAGAAAGCGGACGGGAAATACGAAACATAAATCTATACACTCCTCAATGATGCAGTCATTCTATCTAGGGATGAAGTTTTCCGCTCCCCTAGGGATCAAATTTATTGATCGTATTTGATCGCTAGATATAGATAAAAATAAGGATTTATTTTATTTTTTGGCGAAAAACAAGTCTCGCGTCAGTGGAGACGACCGATCTCATACAGATGTTCCATGATTGTCACCCGATCAATAGCAGTTAGAGTAAATGCTGTTGGAGGCAGTCAGCAATCCGTTTGCCAGCCCCAGCATTTCCCATGCGCACCTGGCCGTTGTCCATCCATTGCTGTTTAGGTTGCCTTTGGAGACGATGCACTCTAGTGGACAGATCTTGAGAATCTGATAGCACAGAGACTGAAGGTCCCAATAAACGCGCTTGAGTCATCGCAAATCTACGGGTAAACTGCGGTCCCAAGCCCGGCATCGTGATGACAGGCTTTCCCAAACCAACTGCCTGTTCAGTTGCAGTCCCAGCCATAGCAATCACAATCTCAGAGACGGACAAACAGTCTTGGAACCCTTTGGGAACAAGCAATAAATGACTATGGGCTTGGCTATAGGCCGACGTGTTGTCCACAAACACAGGCGCTGATACTGGCAACCATCTCTGCTCGGCTAATATTTGCTGTAGAGGTGCGAGATCAATACCGGGGGCGATCGCACCTAGAAATACATAACTCTGTTGGTCCTGAATCAAACCAGCAATCGCCAATAAGATCAAACGCCAGTTGGCATAAACTTCCGGGGCGTGAGATCCCGGTAATAGCAATATCTTTAGACCTGGCGGCAGTTGGGAAGGTCTCACATCCTTCAATAGCTCTAAATCATCCATGATCGGATTACCGCAGTCAAATACAGGGATGGGCCAACGTTGGAGGTGGGTGGTTGTAGTGCGATCGCGCGGGAATACTCCGCAGCATCGAGCATGGGCCATCAACCCCCGTTCCCAAGGCCAGTACACTGAAGCGCGGAACCTCCATAGCATTCGGCCATCGGTTCGCCAATACTCAGACTTAGCTGTGCCGACAAAAGCATAAGCCAAACCACTCATCCAAGCTAACAACAAGGGCACAACATCCCCAACAGCCAGAATCACACTCCCTGACGTGGACCATTGCTTCAGTGCCCAAACTTGCCGACCCGCTAAACTCAGCAGGCCACCCTGGATATCTCGAAGCAAGTCTTTGCCCCCAAAACCACCTGAAGGCAGATTCTGGCCAGAGGCTAAAAGGGGAATTCCTTGACATTGATAGGCTTGGCCTACCCCTACCAGCGGCAGAGCCATGATGCTGAGTACGGGGTCGATCTGTTGTAAAGGCTTAAGGATACGAACTGCTATTTCGTCCTCGCCGTGACCATTGCTGATCACGAGTAGCTTCTGGTTGCTGCGTTCCAAATCCAGTAACCATTACATCCAAGACATGGCGCTAGACTACCATGACCTCAGCAACAGCAGCATTTCGATAATGGGTATAGGTTTCTTGGATCCCAGAAAAGCAAAAGACAATCGCAATATGAGATCACTTCATAAAATATTACAATCCGTTACTTAAAGAACAGAATCTTATTAGTGAAATTGCTATAAAGGGGTGTCTCTCAAGTTTCCAAGAACTTCCCACCCTTGATCAATAACTCTTTGCTTTGTGAGTGTAATGATTCTACTCGTTGCCTTAGTCAAGAATTAAATGCACTATGGAAGGTATACTTGAGCTTCCTCAACAACCAGGCTTAAGGAAATCTTCCAATCAGCCTGTTGTTTTTATGAGTCGCCTACAGTCACTAGCACTCGTGGATTAAATTCCTGAATCGCTTGTTGTACTGTGCGTGGCGTCGTAACATTATTTCATCCGCCTGTTTAAGATCATGCATTTAGCTTTGACGTAAGTTTTATCGGGCGAAATATATATAGAGTCGTTTTTCTTCAAATACCTTATCCTTTGGAATAAAGAATATGGCAACAAAAGTCGATACTTCACCTGAATATCCCTGGTATCAGGGTAATAGCCGCCTAGTTGATACTTCTGTTCAAGGTAGATGGTTAGCTGCCCATATTGCCCAGATCGGCATCATCATGATCTGGGTTGGGATTAATACCTTTTCTGATAATCAAGCGTTTGATCCTTCCCTACCCATGTATGACCAGGGGTTAGTCTTGATCCCTCACCTCGCTGCTGAAGGCTTTGGCGTCGGTCCTGGTGGTGTTGTTACAAACACCTTTGTCTACACCCAGATTGGTGCTATTCACATGGTTGCCGGCTTAGTTTTGTTAGCTGGTGCTTACTTTCACGGCAAGATTGGTCCTGCTGATCTAACAGAAGGTGGACGTGGAAATACTGAGCGATTTTCGTTTGAGTGGGATGATCCTAAGCAACTTGGTTACATTTTAGGGAATCACCTATTATTTATTGGTTTTGCTTCCTTAATCTTCGTCGCTTGGATGAAGTTCCACGGTATCTACGATCCAACCGTCGGCGAAGTGGTCAAAGTTCCTGCCCCTGGTTCTACCATTGCTAATGTTTTCAAATATGGCTGGTCTACTCCTGGATACAATCCGTTTTTTGTAGATAACCTTGATGATTTAGCCTCTGGACACTTGTTCATTGGTCTATTCGATATCGCTGGTGGTCTTTGGCACATCAATGTTGCTCCTTTCAAGTGGGAGCAGGATTTGGGTTCACGAATCAAAATTTACACACCTGATGGTTTGATCGGAACCTCTCTAGGTGGTGTAGCCATCATGGGCTTCATCTCCGCATATTTCTGTGCAGTCAATACTTTCTGCTATCCCGTAGAATTTTATGGTCCTGCCCTAGAAGTGAAGTTTGGTATTGCGCCTTACTTCAAAGACACTGCTGATTTAGCAGAAGGTTTCTATACTTCTCGTGCATGGTTATCTAACGTGACCTACTATGTCGGTTTCTATTGTCTGCAAGGGCACCTCTTCCATTCTTTGAGAGCCATGGGCTTCAAGTTTGATAATATCCCTGCTGTGATTGCTCGTGATACAGGTAATGCTCCTGCATAACCAATTGTTGAGTTTCTGAATAGTCTTCTAAAAAAGCTGCTAGTCATTGTACTAGCAGCTTTTTTTTGCTTTGTATATTCTCAGTCTGATGCCTAGATCTTTAGAGTTGCAGCCAGTTGATCAAGGTCTTGGCGGGTCGGGGTCGGGATGTCTTTGTCACCAAACTTGACTTGGCCTTGATCACAATAGGCATAGTGTTTATGCATGATGTCTAAAGGACCGTATTGAGGAATGAGATGCAGGTGAGCATGGGGAACAGTAAAGCCATGAACCAGCATGCCAATGCGCAGGGGCTGGTAAACCTCCATAATCTTGCGACCCACTTGTTGAGCCACAACCATAACTTGGGCGGCTAGCGGATCAGGGATATCCGTAAAGTGATCAATATGAGCTTTGGGAATGACCAAGCAAGCACCTGGGTAGACAGGATGGAGCGGAATGAAGGCCATCACGGCTTCGTCTTCAAATACTGTGCTCACAGGGGCTTTTTGGGCTGTTATCTCACAAAAAGGACAAGTTGCCATTCCACCTTTCACCACACATCACGAACATCTAGTCTCTGCCCTTACTGAACCTTGTCACAGTCCATCTGGGGATATTGTCATTATTCCCATCCATAGCCTAAACCTCGAATCAAATGTCTAGTCAATATTGTGGCCCGACCAATATTGACTGTTGAGGCAAACACATCGCCAGAACTGAGCATTCATAGATTTTAAAGGATGATGTTAAGTCCTGCTAAGACGAGTTGGACAATGAACAGACTTGTCCACAATGGTATTGCCTCAATTGCTGCTGATTTTTGCGATTTAAGCTGCCATGCCTCCCTTTTTTGATCCCACTGCGGCTCACAAACGATTAGAAAAATTTTGGCAACTGTCTGCCAGTTTTGGCATGGAACGCAATGCCTATCACAACTATCTGAATGAGATCGTCAGCGATCGCTATGCCCTGATCAACGGTCTCCATTTACTGCGAGATGAACTGCAATTCGCAGCCGCAAGTAAAACCGACATCAACGTTTGTGGTGCAGATTTGAGCTTGCCGAGCGTTGTCACTACATTAGCCTATACCAACTGTGGCGATCGCATTCACCAAGGCGAAGCCACCAAACGTTATCGAGATGTGGTTGCCTCTCGCTTTGCCACCCTCTCAGAAATTGGAGAACTGAAGTTAGAAGCCTTTTTCCCCGCTGGCGGTGGCACCGATAATGGGGCGACCCTTGCCCATGTCACTGTGGCCCATCAACTAGATGATGCTCTACGGCGCAGACTCTATGCCGGCAATCCTCAATCCATGGTGTTAGTAGCCATCGATCTCAAAACCCATGTGGGCCGATTACGGGAAGAAGGACAGCGCGTCTACGGCAAAACCCGAGAGTCGCCCTGGCGAGAACCTCGTGCTGCCTGTGGTGCCATTTCAGATGCCTTGAATCACTACCACCCCCATAATTTAATTCATCGCCGCATTCGAGATGATTTGGGTGAAAAAAACTTCCACTTTCTTTCCACCCAGAAAATCTATACCGATGAAGGGGTAGATATTACCTTGACCGTTGCCGCAGCGATCGTGGCGATTCGGGGTATTCGCAACACCTCCATGGCCTTAACCCAAGAGATGGATGAACGGGGATTAGCCCACTTAACAGCCAGCACCACCGTTAATCGTCCCTCCCGGGATGATTTGGTCATTTACTTGGCTCGGGCCACCGTCTTTCAAGGCAAAGTTTGTATTCAAAGTTTAGGATCAAAAGCAGAGCTATATAGTGGCCAGCTGGTTGATTATGCTGGCGAGCGACGATTACAGCTTGCCTACGATGGTCAGGATTGTCATAATTTACCCATTGAAGAAATTAAATATCAAATTCAGACATCAGGACTTTGAGTTTTAGCTAATTTTGGCTGAATTAAACACAAGAGGATGAGCGTCAGTGGCTGGGAAAAACCCCATACTCTAGAAGGTATCAATAGACCTATGCGATCGATGATATACAAAAAGTTATCCAAAAAGGCCTACTGCTAATAGCAGTAGGCCTTACTCAAGCACGAGGAAAACTAACCTCAAGCAATTAATTAGGCAATTAATTAGTGCTCATCCCCAAGAAAACCAGGATAAGCTTCCATCCCATGCTCCGTGAGGTCCAGGCCAATTTTCTCTTCTTCCAAGGAGACACGAATACCAGAGAGATATTTCAGTATAGTCCAAACAATATAGCTAAAGGCGAACGTAAACAAACTCACAATACCTAATCCCGCCAGTTGGATACCGACTTGAGTGAAGGAACCACTCGTAAACAATCCTGCCGCAGGGCCGGAGTCGGCGGTATACCATTCGAAGGTATCGGGGCCGAGACTAAACAGACCGACCGCTAATGTACCCCAGAATCCCCCCACCATATGCACCGACAATGCACCTACCGGGTCATCAATTTTAAAATTGTCAAATACATCCACAGCAAAAACCACAACAATACCGCCCAACAGACCAATCAGGACTGCACTGCCAGTAGATACATACGCACAACCTGCGGTGATACTCACCAAGCCAATGAGAACTCCGTTGATGGTCATGGTCAAGTCGGGCTTACCAAAATAAATCCACGCTGTAAGGGTACCCGCTACCCCCCCAGCAGCACCCGCTAGGTTAGTGGCCACAATAATATGGCTAATCGCAGCCGGGTTAGCACTCATTAAACTACCGCCGTTAAACCCAAACCAACCCAACCATAGGATCAGACCTCCTAGGGTGGCGATACTGAGGTTATGTCCCGGAATCGGATAACTCTTGCCTTCAAAGTACCGAGAGGTCCGAGGCCCAATCAGCACAGCCCCAACTAATGCTGCCCATCCCCCAACCATATGGACCACCGTGGAACCCGCAAAGTCATAAAAACCCCATTGCTGGAGAAATCCACCACCCCAGACCCAATGGCCCACCATGGGGTAACAGATAGAGGTCAGCAAGATACTAAATACAAAGAACGCGACAAATTTGGCTCGCTCCGCGATCGCACCAGACACAATCGTGGCCGCAGTCCCCGCAAACATCAGTTGATAGAAAAACTTAGCATTGAGCGGAATCCCTGCCCATTTAAGAGAACTAAATACACCATCGTACGCCTCATTAATGGCCGGACTGTTGTCATTGCCACCCAGGAAGAATCCGGCACTTCCCCAATAATCATTGCCATCCCCAAACATGACACCGAACCCAACGGCCCAGTAAGCCAAACTCACCAGACCAAACACAATTAAGTTTTTAGACAGCAAGTTAACAGCGTTTTTGCTACGACAGAGCCCAGTTTCCAGCATGGCAAATCCAGCATTCATGAAGAATACTAGGGAGGCAGCAAACAGAACCCAAATGGTGTCAGCAACAACTTTCGCTTCGCCAGAAAAGACAGAAGTAGGACTTTCTTGGGCAACCGCAGCACTACTCCATCCCAATAGAATGGCTGCCGTTAAATACAAATAAATCGGTTTTTTAAAGATAGACCAGCGTAAGGGCAGCGGACGACGCCGCGACTGGCCGGGTGGTTTGGGCATTAAATATCTAGACATGAGTGCTTTACAGCTCCTTGACCTCATTCACACAGTTGGTTCTCTAGCAAGGGAATCATCGTTGGGACAGACACACACAACCAATAAACTTTGTTAACAGACTAGAAATTCATTCCAATTTTTATGGAGAGGCCTGTGATGTGCTAATACATCTCAAACTTTGTGTGATTGAGTCACTAATGCTCCCAAGCTTAATCACTAGACAAATCACATGCTGAGTATGCCCCTTTCGGGCAGAAGTTCTTTCATATCGACATATTTTTCAAAGCGAAACCTATACATTGAGTGATTACTCGATTCGAATAAGCTATCTTTTACATTGCTTCGTGACACTCTACAGCGGCATGATACCGCTATCATTACCTATGGGGTTATTGCACATAAATAATGCAGTTTTTGCTATGGGATGCTGGCTCAAAATACGGATATTTAATATATTGCTAAAGTACACTTTGCTCAGTCAGCCTTAATATTAACTGCCAACAGAATCGGCCTTTAGTATCAAAGTAAAACTGGGCACACACAAGCTGTCTATATTGAACGAAGTAGACCCTAGCTCAGGCTTTAGCCAGATTGCAGATGAGAGCTATATTTTGGTTGATTGAGGGTGATAGCTAATAATTTATGAGCATGCAAACTTTAGGTTGAATTGCACAAAACGCATTGAAGATATTGCTTCCAGGGCATAAAAGTTACCCCTGTGCCATATCTTCTAATGTCTATGGGTATGCTAGGGATATTCAATTTTGATCTTCGCTGATCCTCGCCCGCACCTAGCCAAAGTTTTATTCGACCAAACGATTACTCTGCCGAAGCCAGAAGGGAAATTAAAATGGATGAACGTCTCAAAGTGTTAGTTGCTATGCAAATGCGCTACAAAGTGCCTCGCGCTCAAGGGGACATATTGGGACAAAATTGGTTAGCAGCGAATCCTGGCCAAACTTGGGCCACTTTACATGAGCTATTGAAATCTTCTCAGGTAGTTGTGGCAGAGGATCAATTAGTGCTTGCTGGGGGTGCGGGCACCCCACCAGCCCCGGCATCACCAACCCCAATCACACCACCTCAAACTGTACCCACTTCGAGCAATAAGCCCCAAAGAATGTACCGAGGTCGCCCTATTTAGACGGTTGCAGTTGAATCGTCAGACTGCACCAATCTTGTTCGTGATCGGTATTGAGCACTTGCCAATTATGAGCGTGAAGGGCTTCCAGAATCATTGATATTTGGCTGTCTAGAATACCACTCAGAATTCCCCAACTGCCAACCTCAGTCATGTCAGAAAACTGAGGAATCAAGTTGAGAATTACATGAGCCAGAATATTGCAGCAAAACCCTTGGACGGGATAGTGAATTTGCTGGGTAATTCGGTTGATACTACCTTCTGCGACCCACATTTGAACAGGTGTCAGGCGATTGAGATCTCGACTATCTTGGGCTGCACCAATTGCGAGGGGATCTAGATCAACGGCATAGGCTTGGTCAGCACCGAGGAGTAGGGCTGCAATTGCCAGAATTCCTGACCCACAGCCAATATCGGCAATCGTTATGGGCCGATTAGATTGCAGCTTTAACTGTCTCTCCAATGCGCACAAGCATAATCGAGTCGTGGCATGGGCACCCGTACCGAAGGCGACGCCGGGATTAAGGCGAAGTAAGGTGCGATGGCCAACCGTAGCCTGCTCAGGCACCTCCAACCAGGCAGGATAAATGAGCAACTGGTCACCCACTTCTTGGGGATGCCAATAGTCCCGCCAGCTATGCGCCCAGTCTTCTTCGGTAATCAATTGCCAATGAATTTCTGGGGCAGATTGTCCCACTTCCAGCGCATCCTGGCGGAGGCGAGCGGCAATTTTTTCTAGATCAGGTGTTTGTTCGCGATCGCAGGCAAGATATCCACACACCGTTAAGACTTGATTGACAACTTGGCTGGCGGTTCCCTGGCACCCCTCTGCTTGCAGCCGCCAAAACAGCAAGTCATCTAGTAAAGGCACTCCCACTACCTTAATCTCCCACCATTGGCTAGGCGCAGACAAAGGCAGAGGGGGAGAGGGTTGTTTATTCATACAGCTCAGATATTAGCCCTTACTGCAAATTGACAATGTAAGCATCGCGAATGCCTTCCACGTTGGTGATTTCGGACAGAACTCCTTCTGGCAAGGGATCATCTAGACTGAGCGCCATCACTGCCGAACCACGCACCATCTTGCGTCCAACCTGCATGCTCGCAATATTGACATTAAATTTGCCCAACTGGGAACCAATTTGGCCAATAATGCCTGGCATATCGCGGTGAACCGTCAATAACATGTGACGGGTGGGGACAACATTGATCGGAAAATCATCAATATTGGTAATCCTGAGTTCGTCTTCGCCCAAGATTGCGCCTGTGACCGAGCGGGTCTCTGACGGTCCCTTCGCCGATAGTTGCAAAGACCCAGCATAATCCCGAACCGACGCATCCCGGGTCTCCACGACACGGATGCCCCGGTCTTTGGCTTCAATACCAGCATTTACATAATTCACCCGTTCCCGCAAAGCTGGAGATAGCAAGCCTTTAAGGGCAGCAATCACAATCGGTTGACTATCATTAGAAGCCAGTTCACCCTGTAAACGGACATCCAAGGATTCGATCCGTCCCCCAGCCAACTGGCCCACCAAATTACCAAGGGTTTCAGCTAGCAGCATATAGGGTCTGAGTTTTTCTAAAACATCGGGACGCAAACCGGGAATATTGACCGCGGACCGAGCAGGTAACCCCAGGAGCACATCGCGAATTTGCTCAGCGACGTCAACCGCAACATTCGTCTGGGCCTCTTCGGTCGACGCCCCCAAATGAGGCGTTAAAATCAAATCTTTATCTAAGTGGCATAGCGGCGAATCACCCAAGGGCTCATTGGCATAGACATCTAAAGCGGCCGCTGCAATTTGCCCAGACTCTAATGCTGCTGCTAGGGCTTCTTCATCAACGATGCCGCCTCGGGCACAGTTGACAATCCGAGCCGTAGACTTCATTTTGGCCAGGGTTTCGGCATTAACCAGGTTTTGCGTTTCTGGGGTTTTAGGTAAATGCAAGGTGATATAGTCAGCTTCTTGAAACAAGAAATCTAGTTCTACTAACCGACACCCCAACTGTTCAGCCCGCTCCTGAGACAAAAAGGGATCGTAGGCCAATAGCTTCATCCCCATTGCCCGAGCCACGGTGGCAACATGGGACCCAATTTTACCTAGGCCAACAACGCCTAAGGTCTTTTTATAGACCTCTACTCCCGTAAATTTCTTGCGTTCCCATTTACCTGCCTTGACGGATTGGTTGGCATCAGGAATGTGGCGCGATAAGGAGAGCATCAGGGCTAAGGCATGTTCAGCCGCTGCAATTGTGTTCCCCTCTGGGGAGTTCACCACCACAATCCCTTTGCGAGTCGCTGTGGGAACATCGACATTATCAACCCCAACTCCGGCGCGGCCAATGATTTTGAGCTGAGTAGCCGCTTCGATCACCGCTTCAGTCACCTGAGTGCCGGACCGAATCATCAACGCATCGTACTCAGGGATAATTTGAATTAATTCTTCAGGAGAGAGTTTCGTTTTAACATCAACCTGGGCAACTTGACCCAAAAGGTCAATGCCAGAAGGGTCAATCGGATCTGAGACAAGAACCTTGGGCATAGTGGGTAGGGGGATGAATGGGCAACGTGATCAGCACAGAGGCTGCAGAAACGAACAAATAGGTTTCTTACACCTCAGTTCGCCATTCTACAAGAACCCTGAGGGAAAGGACTAGGGTACTAAAAAAATATAGTAGAGATAAAGATGCCTTATTCCTTTTCTAGAACATCAGCAAAAGCTAGATTTTGGGAAGCGAGCACAAAGAGGGTTGTCGGTAATCCATTGGTTCGAGTCTGTAGGCTTTCGTAGTACTTGCTGAATTGATCGTCTGGTCGAGCCATCCCTAAAATGACTAAATCAGCCCCTTTGGAAGAAGATTTCAGAATTTGGGCAAAGGGACGATCATTAGCAATGATCACTTGTGAAACAGCCCGAATTCGCAGTCGCTTGACGACGTCATCCAAATTTCTCTGGGCAGCTTGGGCCGCGGACTGATCTGGAACCACTAATTTCAGCCAAATCTCCGTTTGTCGCCAAACCATACTGGTGCGGAGGAGATCGGCCAGGATCAACATCAACCCGCCATTTTGCTTTAATCCCCCCCACCAGACATCGATGCGACGGCAAAAATTGGGGAATCGATTTTGATGGGTGTCCTGGTACCGCAGAATAGCCACATTGCGTTGGGCTTGGTGGAAATGAGCAATCATCTGACAGTAGCGATCGCGACTGTCCACATTTTCCGTATTGCCCAACAAGATGGTATTCGGCACCAATGCTCCTAAACCATAAGCTTCGACTAAGCGCTCAGCCCCTGCAAAGGGATCGCTATCCCGAACAAAGCGAACTAAAGCTTTGACCCCTTTGCGATCAAGATAATCTTTAACCATCGATTCCATCGTGGTTTGTTGGGCCACATCCCGCGCTCCCACGGGCAACACACTGGATACAGTAATCAGTCCTCGATTGTGGGTGAGCGCAGAGGCAACTTGAACCAGATGCCAACGACGAGTCGGCACTCCCGATAACACCAAAATATGGGGCCGCCAGTTTTTGGCATCTGGCGTGCTGCCCAGTTGGAATAATCCCATGCGCACCACGGTCATCCATAGCCCTCGCCGCACATCACCCCAAGCGCTTTCGAGCTGCTGGCGCTCTAGCCAGATATAGATTCCTAGTACAATCAGAGCCGCCGCCATAGTGGCTAAACCGTTGATCAAGAACATAACGGCGATGCAGCCGCAGGCCCCCATCAAGGAAAAGATCCAGTGAATCCGAAAGGTGGGACGAAAGGACGGACTTTGCAAAAAGCTTTCGACGCCAGCCGCGACATTGAGGACCAGATAGGTAGTCAAGAAAAACATACTGAGGACAGGGGCGATTAAATTCAAGTCGCCAATGGAGACCACGGCTAACGCAATCCCTAGGGTGAAAAGTGTGCCCAGACGAGGCTCATCGGCAGCACCACTGCCATGCCCCAGCCAGCGCAGACTCCGCGGCAAAATGCGATCGCGCGCTAATGCCTGCAACACCCGTGGGGCCCCTAAAATACTGCCAATAGCACTAGAGAGCGTAGCCCCCCATACCCCTAGTAAGATGGCATCCCCCCAAAACGCCATTTTGCGCATCACTAAGGGATCGCTGACTAAGGTAGCCGAATCCGCTCGCAGCGTTAATACAATCGGCAACACCATATAGATGACATATCCGGTCCCTACCGCCGCTAACGTTCCCTTCGGAATCGACCGAGCTGGATCTTTGAGATCGCCTGACATCCCCACCCCAGCCATAATCCCGGTCACCGCCGGGAAAAAGACAGCAAACACCTCCCAAAAGCTCTTGGCTGCTGGCATGGCTGTCGCTTCTGCTTGCACAGGGACAGAATGGCCAAAACCAAAGGAAATCAGGGAAAGGAGGATGGCTGCCATAATTCCAAACTGGGCTTTAATGGCAATATCAGCAGATTTGAGGGCTAACCCGGCGACCAATAGGGTCGTTACCACTGCAACTAAGGTTTGATTAAGGTTAGGAAAAATTCGAACTAAGCTTTCGGCAAAGCCAATGGTATAGAGGGCAACCGAGACCGCTTGGGCAAAAAAGAGGGGAATGCCCACTGCCCCCCCTGTTTCAATACCCAGAGAACGGCTAATCATGTAATAGGCTCCCCCCGTTCGCACCACTTGATCCGTTGCGATCGCAGAAATCGACAATGAGGTCAAAAACGTAATTGAGGTCGCCAGAGTAACAATGACTAGAGTATTAAACAGTCCGACGTTACCGACGACCCACCCAAAGCGCAAGTACATGATCACGCCCAAAATCGTCAACAGAGACGGGGTATAAACACCTGCAAATGTGCTTAGTCCGGGTTTCTCTTCGATAGTTGTCGTCTGTACTTTGGTCTTAGACCGACGCAAAGGAAATTTGGGCATAGACAAACTTGTACATGAAATATTGGTGGAGGTCACCCGCTACTATCCCACTTGAGAGAACAGCGCAATTTGCTGGGGTGTGTAGCATTGTACTTCCGTTCTATCTTCCTTTGTTATGGGGTTACGAGCTTGACTACTCCCACGGTTGAAACGCATGGGATTCCCCGGTCACCCGGAAAGCTTTCTGTTTCATAGCAGTTGCCCTCAGAACACCCATGTTTCATCAGGTCTTACACTCGCTCCACAGACATCAACCCAAGTCCTTGGGCAAGAATGTTGTTGGCTGCGTTGATATCCCTGTCGTGATGGGTGCCACATTCAGGGCAATCCCATTCACGGATCTTCAGGGGCAGCTTAGAGACAGTGTGTCCACAATTCCCACAGCGTTTAGAGCTAGGAAACCAGCGGTCAATTTTAATCAGCTTGCGTCCATACCACTCGGCTTGGTTTTGCTCACCCTCTCCAGATCTCCCGTTTCTATAAGTCAAAGCGAAGTAGATGATCGAATAGCGTTTAACAATGTTATACAATCATGACATTTATCAAAATCGCCTAAGTAGCGTCATATCGCAACTAGCAGCAACAACTAGAAATATTCATCGATCTGTGACGATGAATCAGTAGCATCTTCGTTTAACGCCTTCATGCTTTTCTTAATGACCTAGAAGACTTCAGAATCCAATCTGAGAAGTCAGGCTCAGCAGTTTGTTTGCCGAAGCATTAGCAGTCTTCTTTGATAACCTAACCATAATAGTCAGTCTCTTTGAGAGTGCAGAAGACGCTGCTAAAAATTTAAGTGCAGCAGCAAGACGAAAGTTAGGGCTAGTTCATTAATCCATGAGAGAAATTTTGTGGCTTCTAGGGGGATGAGAGTTAATCGTTCATCGTTCTGGAATGAGAATGAAAAGCATGTGCCCAACCTGTAACAGCCCTTTGTATATTCCAGATGAGGACCAGTCTTTACGAAGATGGTCAGTGCTGTGTTCTCGTTGCCATGCCATCTACTTTGCCTCTATAGGAACTGTAGTTGGAGCATGGTTGCGGTATAGCTATCGTCAACGAGTTATCTATCAAGCCCAACTTCATCTACAAACAGGGTCAACTAAAACAGTCGAATTAGAGAAGCTCATTAATATCGATGAACCCATTGTTTTACTCACTCCCCTTAAGGGTTTAGGTAAATTAAAGCCAATATTGCTGATAGAGACAAAGACTGCAAACTCTATCTTTTTAGTTCATCCTCGACAGCACATCCGTAAACTTCAGCTGCAAGGCGCAATTTGGACAACTATTCTCACAATTTGGCTGGGTCTATCTTTAAACGGGGCTCTTAATACGATTGTTGTAGTGGCAGTTGTGAGTAGCCTAGTTGTTTCCATAGCAATCTTTAGGCTTAATCGAGGTGAAGAGAATAATCCTCAGCTTCGTAGCCGATTATTCCTAGAACAGCGGCTGCTCAGACAGAGTGATGGTTGGAGTCAGCGCCTTCATCAGTTACAGAAAGAGCTATCAAACTTACATCGTGTCAAACAAAGATTACTGCCCTATAGCAAGGACCAGCGTTTTAGGATTGATTCACTGTCCAAGACTCCCCGAGAGCGTCGCTACTTTGAAGATAGGTATCACCGTTTAAGTAAGCTGGTTGCACACTACATACTTGCTAAAGAGCTAATCGACTCTAGCATTCAGACAATACAGTTAACAGAAGAAGTACAGATAGATTTCGGGAATCAACTCATAGCATTTACGCAAGAGATTGAGCACCTAGAAGAACAGTACCAAGGAAACAATTAAGACCTCTCCCCCTAAAAATCGGGTGCCCATTGAGTAGATCCAGCTTCTACGCTAGCGTTGGGCGGTCGATGCTGAGGGCTAAGCGAGCATCCTTATAGCAGAGGTCATTGGCTTCCATTCGGGGTAAGTTGCCAATCAATTTTGATAACGGCTTGTGAGCAATCCAGGAGTACTATAGTGAATTTCTGTTCTATCGTAGGCAAAGGTGTGAAAAAATAAAATTTAGTTCTAGCAACAATAAATAACAGACAAACAATATGGTGTTCATTACTCAATTATTTTTAGTAGCCAAAGCTTAATACTGAGCCTTCAATTCATTAAAGATCATGGTTATTCAATAGGTTTATTTTTCAAAGTCTGGGTGTATTTACTGGCAATTTTATGAGCACCCAATTTGTATTTCCGTAGTTCTTCTCAGGTATAGTTTTAGAGACGTTGCTAGAGTATAAACAACTAGTTAATTCATACCATATAAAACTCTCAGATGCGACGCATTCACGCACTTAGAGGGTTCTAATACCTCCCATATCAACCCAGTACTCCCCGTACTGGTTTTTTTTTGGAAAATACATAATTTCTGTAATATTCAATTTATTTCCAGAACAAATTCACATTAGCGATAAATATTGAAAATATTAGGATTAGCAATCCTCGACTCTTTAGTCTTAGGTGTCAATTATTCGATACGTACTGATGCACTTCAATCTGATCTTTAAAGACAAAAAAGGGGCTTACGACCCCCGTCGAACTATCCATGACAATAGCTATCCATATCGTGCTCATGTCTCTTCTAATTGCAGCTTGTATCTCTCTAAATAAAATCTAAAAATTATCGTTAATCAGGCTGGTTAAAACATGATCTTGCCACATCCCGTTAATGCATAGATATTGTGGTGCATACCCTTCAATCTGGAATCCTAATCGTCGTAATAATTTACCGCTGCGTTGGTTATGGGGGAGATATGCTGCCATGATTCGGTGCAACTTCAGTTCAGAGAAAGCAGATGAACAGGCAAAGGATAGCGTTTCAGTCATATAACCCTGACCTTGATATTGAGCGGCAATACTAAAACCCAATGTGCAAGATTGAAAGGCCCCTCGAATAATATTTGAGAAGTTGATAGACGCAATAATCTGTCGTGGATGCTGAAGGTTGAACAGAAATAGCTTCAGGGATTGATCTGCAAGGAAAGCGTTGTGCCTTTGGGCAATTTGCGATCGCCAAATCAACCCAAATTGTCCGCGGCTGCCCCCCAGTAATCGTCAGGTTAGCCATATCAGGAATGCTGCGGAGATTCTCTAGCAGCCGCTCTCTCACTCACCGCAACTGATTATCAGTGTACTCAGCACCTGTAATTGTCAGGGTGACAATGGGCACGTCATCAATAATGATCGGCTTGACCAGATAGCTGGCACCGGGGGGCAAGGCATCTTGGTTATTAAACAGATGGTTTTGCAGCTTGAAGAGGGAATCTTCCCAGTCTTCACCGACAAAAAACTGGGTAGTGATTTTAGCTCCCGAGTTTTGGGAAGCAGAATAGATATGCTCAACACCTGTCAATTCCCGAATCTTGGCCTCCATTGGCATCGTCACGGTCTTCTCGACCACCGCAGCCGGAGCGCCGGGGTAGGTGAGTAATACATCGGCGGCGGGCACCACAATTTGCGGGTTCTCTTCTTTGGGGGTGAGAACAGCGGCCCCTAGCCCCGAGATCACTAGGGCGACGATCAGCAAAATTGTCACCTGAGAATTAATGAAATAAGCCGTAATCCGACCGACAATGCCCAGCTTGGGAAATCGGTCATCAGCAGAGAAGTAAGACATAATGGGTGAGCGAAAAAATTACCGTTTAAGGAGAACGACAATCACCATAATCAAAACAAAATAGAACCCTTGCCGCCGATTAAACCTAGGCTTAACCCAACCCCAACTGCAAAAATGTGGCCGACAACCCAAGTCATAAACTAGCTGTTGCAACCTGACCACAGCGCTGATTAGCAGGCACTGCTTCAGCAATGTTCTTCGGATTGGGTAAATCGAGAGACTTCATGAACTGAATAAAGCTGTTGCGATCTCGCCCCACGAATCGAGAATTAAATCGCTTCTCTTCTGCAATCGTGGAAACTAAATGACCTTTATAATCATGACCAGGATAGACCCAGGTTTCTTCTGGCAAAGTAAATAGCCGCATTGTGACGTGATCGTAGAGGGTACCAGCATCGCCGCTCTGGAAGTCCGTGCGACCACAGCCCCGAATCAAGAGGGAGTCACCTGTTAAGACGCGATCTGCATTGACCAGGTAGGCCATGTGGCTATCGGTATGGCCGGGGGTTGCGATCGCGCGTATTTCAACATTACCCACGGTCAAGACCTCTCCGTCGCAGATGACGCGATCTGCGCAGGCTGCCTCAGTGTTATGGGGCACAATACCTTGGCAGTTCGTCAAGCTGCGTAATCGATCCGTTCCCGTGATGTGATCAGCGTGAATGTGGGTTTCGAGGCAAAAGCGTAAAGACAACCCCAATTCACGGATTAAATTCAGGTCTCGCTCTACTTGCTCTAGGACCGGATCTACTAAAATAGCAACCTGGAGAGGGGTATCGGCAATGAGATAAGTGTAAGAGCTGGTTTCATGATCAAACAGTTGACGGAATAGCATCGGGTACACTCCTATCAGGACAAGAGAAAAGAACTGGATTCTTTCGACCTCTATCACCGAAAAATTTGAGCAACGTTGAGGCCTAAAAACCGTTTTACCATTCTTGCTCTTATTGTATAACTATATTTCTATTTAGTGATGTAATCAAATACACAACTCCAGCAACACAGTCCAACCCTGTAAGCAGGTCGAGCCAGGGCGTAAGAATTTGATTCCTTGAGCGGTCTACTGTGCAGAGACTTGGCCAAAGGCTTTAAATTGATCAAATTTTTGAGCCTGTTTGAGAAGGCGATCGCTCAGAGAATCGCAAACGGTCTCACACAACTCAAAGATCATAGGGTCAGCGATCTTGTAGTAGGCGCTGACCCCGCTAGCGGTTCGAGACAACATACCAATCTGAGTCAGCATCTTCAAGTGTTTGGAGATGTTTGCCTGTCCTAGCTCAGTTGCCTCTACCAGTTCATTAACGGTCATAGGCCCTGATCTCAGATGGCTGAGAATTTGCAGCCGACTCACCTCTGACAACATCTTGAAATACTCCGCAACAGAGGCCAGCACTTCAGGAGAAATTGGAGGCGTACTAGACTCTGACATACGAATGGTTGATTGTATTTTATAGCTATATACTATTTTACTACATCTTATACAACGGTTGATGCAGTTTAGCCGTTTTTTAGACACGATTAGGCGTTGTCAGTGACCGTATTTGCTCAAAGATATCTGCGGCGACGACGATAGATGATTTTCTCAAGTTCAATGCTGCAAAAGAGCAGCCCGCCTAGCCCTAGACTAACGCCCAAATCTAAAGCAGACAGCGGGACCGTTCCAAACATGTGCTGCAAGAAGGAGAGATATACGACGGCCAATTGGCAAGCAAAGGTTAACAGTACGGCAAGAAGGGCTGGTTTATTAGATAACAAGCCGATCTTAAAGATAGAGTCATGTTCAGACCGTATTGCTTGGGCAGTGAAAATGCGTGAAAAAGCCAACGTGCAAAACACCATTGTTTGCCAGTTGGGTTGACCGAGCTGCCAGTAATGATAGGCAACACCTAATAGAATAATGCCCAAGAATAGGCCGATCCATAGAATCTTCTGCCCCGCGCCTCGACTGAACATACTTTCATCGGTTCGATAGGGAGGCCGATGCATAATATTGTGCTCCGCAGGTTCTACGCTAAGGGATAAGGCGAGGATGCCATCAGCGAGCAAGTTAATCCACAAAATTTGTAGCGGCAACAGGGGCAGCGGCATTCCTAGGAACGGGGCGAACAGGATGACCCATATTTCTCCTAGATTACCGGTGAGAGTGTATTGAATAAATTTGCGAATATTGTCATAGATGACTCGACCTTCGCGGATGGCGGCGACTATCGTTCTAAAATTGTCATCTAGCAACACAATATCTGAAGCATCCTTGGCCACATCTGTACCGGTGATACCCATGGCGATACCGATATCCGCTTGTTTCAGGGCAGGTGCATCGTTTACCCCATCCCCAGTCATGGCGACGATATGGCCTGCGCACTGGAGGGCATGAACGATGTCAAGTTTATGTTGGGGCGTAACCCGAGCATAGACATTGACCTGGGTTGAGGCATCACGAAGCTTGGCTTGGGATAGCTGATCTAAGTCCTGGCCTGTCAAGAGAGGGGCACTAGTAGCCATTCCCAATGCTGAGGCAATGTGTTGAGCCGTACAGGGGTGATCTCCAGTAATCATCACGGGGCGAATCCCAGCAGTTTGACAGGTTTGTACGGCTGTATAGATATCAGGCCGAATGGGATCAATCATTCCGACCATGCCTATAAAGGTCAGATGCTGTTCAATCGTAGTGCTGTCAGTAAGTTCAGACTGGAGGGGGTGGTAGGCTACGCCCAAGATCCTCATCCCTGCCTGAGCCAATTGATTATGGGTTGCTAGGATGCGATCGCGTTTTGTCTCCGTCATCTTCTCAGTTTGGTCAGTGTCCCAAACCCAATCTGAAATGCTGAGGAGCTGATCCACTGCGCCCTTACAGAAAGCAATCGATTGGCAGTGCAGGGGAATGTCAGCCGCCGATAAGGTGTCCGTAACCTGATAAAGCACTTGAGCGTCTGTCTCAGGTAACAGGTGGGTAGCTGTCTCGATGCGATGCACCGTTGTCATCCGCTTCCGCTCTGCATCAAAGGGAATTTCATGGATTCGCGGTAAACATTGCGCGACTTCATCCTGATCCAGCCCCGCCTGCGCTGCAGCAACGACGAGCGCCCCTTCTGTAGGGTCACCTATAATGCTGAAGCCTGAGGGGGCTGTTGGATCCAAATTCAGGGAGGCATCATTACATAACACTCCCCCCATGAGGAGCAACCTCAGAGCCGGGTGTTCCTGTCTATCTAGAGCTGGTGCATTCCCTGGGGTCAGGACATGATAAGAATCTGGTTCCCAATCCACTTGCTGCCCAGCTGCCATCAGGCAAGTGACCGTCATTTGATTCGCCGTTAAGGTGCCCGTCTTATCCGTACAAATGACGGTGACGGAGCCCAGGGTTTCCACGGCAGGTAACTTGCGAATTAATGCCCGTTGCTTCAGCATTCGCTGTGCGCCTAGAGAGAGCGCAATGGTCACCACTGCAGGCAATCCTTCTGGAACTGCTGCCACGCCTAGACTAACAGCCACCATGAACATAGACTGGATATTCTCTCCGCGCAGCAGCCCTAAGCCAAAGACGATCAGCACGATGATGAGAATTGCGATCGCAAGATTTTGCCCCAACTGATCAAGCCGTTGCTGGAGGCGAGTCGGCTCTGCCTTGACCGATTGAATGGCCGCCGCAATTTGCCCCAACTCAGTAGCCATACCCGTTTCAGTGATGATAGTCTCGCCTCGACCATAGGTGACCATCGTCCCCCTATAAACCATATTGCGGCGATCGCCAAGGGGTAGATCCGGGACATCTAACGTCTGGGCAGTTTTATGAACGGCTTCTGATTCCCCTGTGAGAGAGGCTTCCTGGACGGAGAGGTTGACGCTTTCCAGAATGCGACCATCGGCGGGGACTAAATTTCCGGCTTCAAGAAGCACAATATCCCCTGGCACCAGATCCTGAGACGAAATTTCAGTGATCTGGTCTGCCCGCCTGACCCTGACCGCAGGTACATCCAGTTTACGAAGGGAAGCAATTGCGCGTTCAGCTTGATATTCCTGTCTAAACCCCAGTAAGGCGTTAAAAACAACGATGACAAAAATTGCAGTTGCATCTTGAAGATCTCCCAAAACCGCAGACACAACTCCTGCAAAAACCAAGATCAAAACTATCGTCGCTGTTAGCTGTTCTCGTAAAATCAGCCACGGATTCTTGGTCGGCTGCTCAATTAACTGGTTGGCACCAAACTGGGCACGTCGTTGATCTGCCTCTTCCTGACTCAGGCCAGCATCTGTCGTCTTCAACTTCTGTATGACTGCTTCAGGGCTGAGCTGATACCAAGTGTTCATGTTTTTGCTCTAGATAACCAACCACTCCTTGGTACAGTTTACGTCTGAGCCATTATTTTAACGCTGCAAAACAGCAGATTGGTTCTTGATCGCGGCAGCATCTAGCAGTCGTCGCTTTACCCATAAACCGATGACAGTTGGCGGCCTCCACTGACAATTTTGACAGGATAAAAATACCGTAAATTTAAGTTTTCTTTCAGAACACATTGGTATCGAGATCCAGTAGCTAGTTTTTTACTAGAGGTAACTATGGGGTAAACGGGGTACCTATCTTGTGGCTTCAGTCATGATCTGCCAGGATCCAAGCAGTTGTAGTCACATCATTCAACAATGGATGAGTATCCTCACCCCTGTCAGGACTTAAGGTCATTGTTTTCACTACTCGACTGGTTCATACCAGCCCTTGAGTCGACAAAGACGATGAATAGCAACGGCCTTTTATAAAAAGAATATTGGCTTGAGTGAACAGCCTTCGTTGCCAACGTATTGAGGTGCTAAGACAATGACCCAATCGACACCAGAATATCTCCAGTCTTCTACTCCAAAATCCCAATCTCTGTTGTTGTGGTTTGATGAAGTCGGCATCAAGGATGTGCCTTTAGTAGGGGGTAAGAATGCATCCCTAGGCGAGATGATTCAGCAACTCTCGCCCAAAGGGATTAGCGTTCCCTCAGGATTTGCCACCACAGCCGCTGCCTATCGGTCTTGGATACAAGGGGCCAGCCTAGAGCCTCAACTACGTCAAATTTTCTCAGATCTGGATATTGAGGATATCAAAAGCTTACGGAGAGTCGGTCAACAGACCCGAACTCTGATTCTCAATACGCCCTTCTCTCGTCAGTTAGAGGAGCAGATTACGCAGGCCTATTTGATCCTCTGTGAGCGATGTAACGTCGAGTCTGAAGCCCTCGATGTAGCCGTTCGTTCCAGCGCGACAGCAGAGGATCTGCCTGATGCTAGTTTTGCAGGCCAACAGGAAACCTATCTCAACGTTCATGGCATTAATGGTGTTCTGGAAGCTTGTCACAAGTGTTTTGCCTCCCTGTTCACTGATCGCGCCATTTCCTATCGCACCCACAAAGGATTTGACCACTTCAGCGTTGCCCTTTCTGTTGGCGTTCAGCAGATGGTGCGCTCTGACCTAGCCACCGCTGGCGTCATGTTCACCCTCGATACTGAAACCGGATTCAAAAATGCCGCCCTGATTACGGCAGCCTATGGTCTGGGGGAAAATGTCGTTCAAGGGTCTGTTAATCCTGATGAATACCTGGTATTTAAGACGACGCTGCAACAGGGGTACCAGCCTATTCTCGACAAACGCTTGGGTAGCAAAAGAATCAAAATGGTCTACGACCTAGAAGGTAACAAGCTGACCAAGAATATTCCCGTTTCAGAACCCGATCGCCAAAAGTTTGCAATCACCAACACCGAGATTCTTACCCTAGCGCACTGGGCCTGCATGATTGAAGACCACTACTCCACGGTGCGGGGCACCTATACCCCGATGGATATTGAATGGGCACAAGATGGTCTTACAGGTGATCTATTCATCGTTCAGGCCCGACCAGAAACGGTGCAGTCGCAGAAGGCCGAGAATCTACTGATGACCTATCGTTTGGAGGACACTGGGGAAGTAATCGTCAGCGGTCGAGCGGTGGGCGCTAAAATCGGGCTAGGGCAAGCCCATGTGATTGAGAATGCCAGCCAAATGGGTCTGTTCCGACCTGGAGAAGTGTTAGTCACTGCCCGCACCGATCCCGACTGGGAGCCGATCATGAAGCAGGCGGCTGCGATTGTCACAGACCAAGGGGGGCGCACCTGCCATGCAGCCATCATTGCCCGAGAGATGGGAATTCCAGCCATTGTGGGCTGCGATCATGCTACGACTTCAATCTCTACGGGACAAACTGTCACTGTTTCCTGTGCCGAAGGTGAAGAGGGCAAAGTCTACGCAGGGCAGTTGTCCTTCGAAAAACAGGAAACCCCCCTGACCAATCTGCCTCGCACCCAAACTCAAATCCTGATGAATATCGGTAATCCGGAGACGGCCTTTGGCCACGCCTCTATTCCTTGCGATGGTGTGGGTTTAGCACGCCTGGAATTTATCATTGCCAATCAAATTAAGGTGCATCCGCTGGCCTTGATTCACTTTGATGGACTGCAAGATCCGCTAGCGAAACAGAAGATTGCCGAGCTGACGGCCCACTATCCTTACAAACCTGATTTCTTTATCGATAAATTAGCGCACGGGGTGGGCACCATTGCAGCAGCTTTTTACCCCAAGCCTGTTGTGGTGAGGCTGTCAGATTTTAAAAGCAACGAATATGCCAATCTGTTGGGCGGGCAGCCCTTTGAACCTAAAGAAGAAAACCCTATGCTGGGCTGGCGAGGGGCATCCCGCTACTACGATGGCCTTTATCGTGAGGCGTTTGAGTTGGAATGTCGGGCCATCAAGCGTGTCCGGGAGGATATGGGGCTCAACAATGTGATTCCCATGATTCCCTTTTGTCGCACCCCAGCAGAGGGCCATCAAGTTTTAGCAGAGATGGCCAAGCATGGTTTAAGTCGCGGTGACAATGGCTTGCAGGTTTATGTGATGTGTGAGGTGCCCAACAATGTGATCTTGGCTGATCAGTTTAGCGATATTTTTGACGGCTTCTCCATTGGCTCCAATGATTTAACCCAGCTCACCCTAGGGCTGGATCGGGATTCAAGTCTAGTGGCTCGCCTTTTCGATGAGCGCAACGAAGGGGTAAAGGAAATGATTCGCATGGTGATTGCGAAGGCCAAGGCCAAGGGACGCAAGGTAGGTATCTGTGGTCAAGCCCCCAGTGACTATCCTGAGTTCGCTCAGTTTTTAGTGGAGCAGGGCATTGACTCACTCAGTCTCAACCCAGACTCGGTACTCAAGACGTTACTCGTTGTGGCTGAGGTGGAGGGCGCTAGATGAAGAACCCCTGCTCGAGACGGTGAATGTCACATCACATCGTTGAAATTATCCTTTTGCGAGATTAGCTGACGCGGACGGCTGTCCCATTCTCTAGCGAAGGAGTGGGATTGACAATGACGAGATCGCCCACCTCAAGCCCAGAAAACACCTCCACTACCTCACCCTGAACTTGTCCTGTCGTAATGGGTTGAAACTGAGCCAGACGATCGACAACAATAAATACCCCCGTTACGCCAAACTGCTTTACCAAGGCTAGTTCAGGGATCATCAACCCCAAACGATGACCGCCAGTCAACCTTCGCAACTGCAGTCGCCCAAACATTCCAGGAAGCAGATCCTGTGTCGATAGGTTGGGCTGCGGTTGTCGCATCATCGCCCACCAGCCAGTCCCGCCTGAGACAATCGCCACAGTGATGAAGATGCCAACTGTCCTAGATTTGGGCCATCGAAGCCTTAATGCAGGGAGATCTGTCGTCATGGTTTATCTCCGCTAAGAACCGTTGTCGAATCAGGGTTTTTAACGGTCAACGATTCCACCAGTGATAGTCCCACACCCTTGAGTCCCCAACGCTCAAACCAGGGCACGGCCCAGCCCCAGCGCATCTTGGTTAGAAAGTATTGCTCAAATGCTTTTTTCAACCAGCACACCCACGGACCGGATAGGGCGATCGCCCGTCGCCGTTTCCCTGTCGTTGCTAAGGGCAGCACCGGATCAGCCCAGAACAAAATGCCAGTATTACCAAAATCGGCGAAGCAAATTGCTCCTAAGGTTGGGGCCACGGGGTCTGCCGTCGTCTCCCCTAGTTGTCGGGCGATGTTGTGGGCTACAGCTATTCCCATCGCCTCCACCATTTGGCCCGTCTTGGGAGCACCGATGGGAATGGGGGTCTTCTCGGGCGGCGTGAGTTGAGTGATCACACCTACCCCATAAACCGACTCAAACTCAGGATGTTGATAGGTGGGTAGAACTGGGATCAGACCTTTGCGATCGCCTAGCCCCTTTGCCTCTCGAATAAAGCTTGGCCCTCGAAATGGAGGCAACAGCATAGCGTATCGAAAAGGAAGCAATTGCCCATTTGTCAACCGAATTTCATCGGACGCAATCTCGGTAATCGCTGCATTCTCAATTACTCTAACCTGCCGCTGTGCCGCCATTTGTGTCACAAGCTGGGACGAATTTGCCATCCCCCCAATACCCAGGTGACCTGCATAAGGTTCAGGGGTAACGATGGTGATCTGAACCTGCTCCCGTAGCCCTTGTTTTCGCAACACAAAATCTGCTAGCAGTGCAAATTCATATACGGGACCAAAACAGCTAGCTCCAGACACCGCTCCCACCACCAACGAACCGGGATGAGCAAGAAACTGTTTCCAAGCATCCTGGGCCATCAATGCATGATGAGGGTTACAGATCGATTGGCTATAACCTGTCTCAGGTCCAAGTCCTGGAATGGCGTCTAAAGCCAACTCCACGCCTGTTGCAATGACCACAATGTCATAGTCAATGGATACATCACCCATTGAAATCTGCTGACGGTGGGGGTTAATGGCCGTCACCCCTCTGGGCATCCATTCAATCCCTTGGGCCGTGACTCGCGATCCTAACTCAACCTGAACCTTCTCTAGTGGCATTAGATCCAGAGCAACCCAAGGCAGAGAGGGAATAAATGTGAAGGCGGGCGTGTTAGAGAGCAACGTGACTCGATGTTGCCGGGGCAACAAATGTCTCAACTCATAGGCGGTTGGCAGTCCTCCTAATCCAGCCCCGATCACAACGATATGTGCCATAGCTTCAATCTTCTCTTAACTCACAGGTGCTGATGCTGAGAACTCATTCTGCTTTATCATATATTACTAAATAGTTATTCAATATTCAATCTTTCGTCAAGTCCAGAAATTGTTGGTCATAGATCAAGCTGGAGTCCACCTGCCAGCCCCTATTCATCGAACTCAACCTGGATTATTTATGAGTACCTCAAGTACTGATTGTGAGGCTACCTCTCAAAACAGCCTGTAGTTCATATTAGTACTGGGTTGAGTTCATTTTGAAGGCATTCAGAGATTTACTGAAATCGTTATGAATAATGCAGGTTAATCTACCTTTTTTAAACCTTACTGCTTCAATTCGAGGAAATTGTGAGGCACTGAAAATCTGCAGTGCAAATAGCCAATTCGTCACCAGACTCATCAGCAAAGTAGAATCAAGCGGTTTGTATTGACAAATTATAACTAAATAGCTATATAGTTTAATTATGAGAGCTAAAGACTTTAGGAGTGACAAACATGCTTCGCAACGTTGGCACGATTGATCGAATTTTACGGTTGTTACTGGCTGCTACCCTGCTCTATCTCGGTCTCATCGTCTACGGTGGCTCAACATTAGGGCTAGGGATGGTTATTACATCCGCAGTCTCAGCCCTAACCGCCATCTTTGGCTTTTGTCCGCTGTATCGGCTCTTGGGCATCCAGACGGATCGCCCCCAATCCCAGTAGGAGTGAACCCAAGTAGGCGAAATCATGATTCAAGGAGAACCCTAATGACCGAGAGTTTATCTCTACCTAACCCATCCCCGTCCATATCACGACGCCAGCTCCTCAACTTCTTAACCGGAGCAACAGTGGCCGCCACAGTAGGGTCTGCACTTTATCCCATTGGTAAATATTTTGTACCCCCGATTGAGGGTAATACCGACGGCAGCATCCTGGCAAAAGATAAATGGGGCCATCCCATTCCCGCCAGCCAGATTTTAGCTGAGCCACCTGGTACCCACGCTTTGATTGCAGGTCTAGCCGGAGAACCTACCTATCTAATAGTGATGGAGGGAGACCACATTGACGATCTCGGCATTGTTGATAACTGTACCCACCTTGGCTGTACCTTCCCCTGGAATGGGATGGATCAGCAATTTCAATGTCCCTGCCATGGCTCTCGATTTGCAGCAGACGGCTCAGTAGTGCGTGGACCAGCAGATCGTCCCCTCAAGTTAGTGCAGGTCCAAGTGAACGGCGAACAGATCTGGATTTCACCCTGGTCAGAAATAGATCCACGGACGGGGGAACGACCCTGGTGGGTTGCGAAAAATAATCTGCTCAATCAAACAACGACACAGGAGACACTCATGAATAACATCATTACTCTTGACGATCAGCTTACAGTGGCAATGATTCAATTAAGCCCTGGGCAGATTCAGGAGGCAGCTCAAGCTGGATTTAAATCTGTATTAAATTTGCGATCGCCCAATGAATCGGATTTTATGAAAAATGAAGCACTGTTAGTTAAGGCTGCAGGACTTCAATATGTCAACATTCCCGTTAATCCCGCGAAGATAACCGAGCCACTGACCAATCAAGTGCTAGCACAAATAGAAAAACTGTTACACCCCGTCCTCATTCACTGTAAGAGTGGACTTCGTTCCGGGGCAATGGCGCTCATCTATCACGCTATCCACCAAAATCTGACGATCGAACAAGCCTTATTAGTGGGACAAGAGTGGGGCCTCAATTTAGATGCCCATCCGCAAATCCAGCAGTTTGTGCAGCGCTACTTAGCCAATCATAGTCACAACAATTTCGCGGCCTAACCACAGCTACCTCTGTTCAGTCCCTCAGTACTGGCCTCAATTAAAGGCTGTCTCCGACTGCATACATGCTGGGTCTTACCGATCATTTGGGCTCAATAATGAAAGCGACCCTCTTGAGACAATAACGATTTCCTGGCATGTCTTCCACTAGATATCGAATTTTAGGACAAGTTGGCCAAGGTCAATTTGGCAAAGTTCTTTGTGCTGTAGATCGTCAGACGGGCTTGTTGGTCGCTCTTAAGGTCCTTAATAAGCGATCGCTACCCACCCGAATTTTCCTGCGAGAATTGGGGCTTTTGGCCAGTTTGCAGCATCCGCATATTGTCTCGGTGCAGACTATCAGTTATACCGCCACAGAACGATACCTGGTCATGGATTACTGCGAAGGTGGGACGCTGCGTGACCTCATGCGGCACTCCATGCACCTCAATTTGGGACAACGGCTCCAGATCATCATTGATGTGCTCAAAGGGTTAGATTACGCCCATCAACTCGAAATCATCCATTGCGATTTAAAGCCCGAAAATATCTTGCTGACCCATACAGAGGGTCGATGGACCGCTAAAATCAGTGATTTTGGCATTGCCCGATTAGCCGCAGAAGCAGGCTATGGTGTCATTGGCCAAGGGGATACCGGATCACCCGCCTATATGGCCCCAGAACGGTTTTATAGCCAATACTCCTATGCATCCGATCAATATGCGATCGGGGTGATTTTATTTGAGTTGTTGGTCGGCGAGTGCCCCTTTCTAGGGTTGCCAGGGCAATTAATGACTGCCCATATCAACACAGTGGCCCAGGTGCCACCTGAGATTCCATTTTTACTGCGGTCGGTTCTCAAAACATCTCTACAAAAGCTACCGCAAAAGCGCTTTAAATCTACTAGAGAAATGCTAAAGGCCGTCGAGTTGGCCGCGACTGTTTTAGCTTCGGCAGAAACCGTCCAGTACACGGTGGCTCCCAGTCAGCAGTTATCAGCAGAAATTATCCCCCCTGTGATTCGACAAGAGCCATTGACTCGTCCATTGCGATGTTTATTGGCTACTGACAATCAGATTTTTCTGGGCAGTCTCAATCAAGTGATTAGCCGTTCTTATCCCACCACCTGCTTGGCAGCCGATGCGTTCACAGAAAGGCAGTGGCAGTTTTCCCAACCCGTGGCCAGCTTGTCCTGGGGATGGGGACAATGCTGGGTCAGAACAATACAGGGCAATACTCCCAACGACCCTTCTCGTCTGTACAGTCTTACCTCTGAAATCGATCATCCCATCCAGGATTTTGATCTACCCACGGTTGAAGTGCTGTCGGGAATAGATTGGGACCAAAATAACAAAATTGGGTGGCGACCTGAACTAGGCTGGGTTGCGATCGCCTGTGGTCAACACTCTTTGGAGACAGGCTTGGCCTCAGGATTAGGAAATCAAGCCCTCCTGCAAATATTTCGACTGCCAACCCTACAACCCATGCACCAGCCAGTCATGATCAATCAACCTGATTGGCTGTTCTTGCTGGACCAGCGTTATGGAGTTGCCGTTGCCGCCCATCGCCAACAGACTCAGTTTCAAAGCTTTACGCGCAGAGGAACCTGTCATCAACCCTTTTTGGCCCCGATTGCGCTGCAACAGATCATCCAAAGCAGGACCAATCCTTATTGCTTATTCGCCATTGCCGAAAACCAGGTTGGATTCCTGATTCATCTCAAGCCCTGGCGATTGACACGCATTGCTTTAGCCATCCAACCTGAACACGTTCTAGCAGCACCCTGGGGATACGTGCTTATGGGGACTGGTCAAGTTCTCCTCCTAGGACTGGATGGACAGCCGTTGAGTCATTTTAGGTTGCATGAGGTGCCAACCGAAAAAGTCACCGCCATGACCAGTACCGATCAGGGCTGCATAATTAGCACTTGGACGGGGACCTCAGCTACCCTACACATCATTGATGTTCGCCCTATACTTGCCGACTGGGAGCAACAAGCTAACGCTGAATTCTTAGAGGATACTGGCAAGCGAACGGCCTGATCTGGAAACCACATACCCCAGTAGAATCCGTAATCTTACTGACTCAAAAAGCTTTTATATAGCAAAAAATAAACTAATTAATGGCACTGTACCAATCAAGGCTGCCCTCTGTGGAAATACCGAGATTTACTATTTGCAGATAAATCTATAATTAATGAATTCATTTTTCGCCAGCAATTCAAATACTTTTAATATAAAAAACTTTTCTATTAAAATTAAATACAGACATACCCTGCAAGTCTTATACAGAAAGAAATCAAAAGAATTCAAGAAGAAATTGAGTATCTATAAATATTCAGAATGGTAATTATTTTTTCTTCAGAATCCATCAAAAGGAATAGAGAAATTTGTCACTGACATCATTCTCCTGGAATATCCAGTTTTAGGTGTCATCTCGGATCTCAGATCAAAAATATTAAACCTAGAATAATAAATAACTGAACAGTTTATACAAACACTGCTCTTACTGTGATGTCTTTCTACCCAATACCAACAGGCTGCTCAGGATTAGTCCGACCCTACCGCCCCCTGCTGAAGCTCTCGACTCTCTAAATCTCTATAGAGATAAAGGCAGAGACTAAGCCATAAAACCTTAGTTCTGAGGGTCCAGCTCAAACCTAAAGGTTTTAGACCTAGCTCACCGCTGATCCATTACAACTCAATCTCTGCCGGAAGATGTCCATCTTCCTTTTGTCCCTTACCAAGAACTCAAAGACGACACCTATGACATACGATACACCAAAGTCCCCAAGACCTCCGCGTAAGGTCGGTCCCCTGGCTATTGCAGCCCTATTAGCAGGTGGCTTACTCCAGCCCATTCTCCCCGCATTTGCAGCAGGTACAGAGGCTGGAGAAACCATTAGTAACACTGCTACCGCGACCTATAACGATGGAAACGGCACTGAAATTGAAGCGACTTCCAATACAGTCAGCATCACAGTCGCAGAGGTTGGTGGCTTAACGGCTCAACCTTCTGGATTTAATGACGTTGACGGTGGTGCTGTTGCAACAGACGATGAGTTGCAATTCTTCTTCGACGTTACCAACGTGGGTAATGCGCCAACTGATATCCATATCCCAGATACTGGCGACCTGACCACCCAAAACTTTGATGTTGATACCATTTTTATTGATATTGATGATGGCAATGGCTTTATCGAGTTTAACAACACCAACTTTCCTGGTGGCATTGTCCCAGATGTAGATCCAGACGACGTTATTCGGGTGAGGGTCGATGGTACCCCCGAAGCAGGCACCCGAGCGGGTGATCCGGTTGGCGTAACCTTAGGTGACACTGGCGATAATGACAATACTGCAAACAGTCAAAACCAACCTGATAACAATGATCCTATCAATGGTGATACCACACCGTTAGACATTGACTTACGGACTGAAGATGCTAATCCAGGTGACGGACCACCAGTCAATGGTGAGCGAGAGGCTAGTGCCACCCAGAGTATTCCTTTTGCGAGTTCCAAAACACCTGTTGCGTTAGCTCAAGTTGAGAAGGTTGCCTCTTTAGCACCTGGTGCTAGTGCTGATGCAGATGATGATGAAGTGACCTACTCTTTGAGTCTCACGGTTGAAGATACTTCACCTAATGCAGCTTTTGACCCAGCTGACTTACGAGGCACCACTATTAATTTGGCAGGTGTTAATGAAGAGAGAGTACTCGTATCGGATCGCATTCCAGCAAACACAGAACTCTCATCTGTGATTACTCCTCCAACGGGTTGGACTACAGTCTATTCAACCAATGACACCAATACACCCTCCGCTGGTACTACAGCAACTGGAGCCCGATGGGAAGTATTTGACACCAACCCCCCAGCCCAATTGAGTGAGGTCAAGCGCATTGGTTTTATTTATGATGCCACTGGTGTGAATGATGCTCTACCTGCCAATGGCCAACCCATCACCCCATTTTCATTCACAGTTGTAACGACTGGCTTAAGTGCTGCTGGTGGACAGGTTGCTAATATCGCTCAAGTTTTCGGTAGCACAGACGGTGATCCTAATGCTGAAGTTGTTTATGACGAATCTGGCGACAGCAATCCCAACAACTTCAATGACGATGGCACCCCTTCACAAGAGGTAGGTCCCAATGCAGATCCCAACCCGACGGGTACTAACTACAACCCAAATACTGATACAGGCGTTGCTGATCCTACAACTCAGGGAACTGACACAGATGGAGACAATACAGGCGCAGGTTCTAAGGGTGAAGCCAACGTCATCAACATTGGCGATTCTGCAGGTCCAGATGAACTACTCAATGGTCCTGAGAATGATCCAGGGGCTGTGGGTCCTACTGATAGCAATGATGATTTTTCGAATTTCTCGACAGATGTTCCAGCAGGTCTCAATGACAACGATCCTATCCCTTCACCCACTGCTGTGGTGATTGACAATACAGTTCAGAACCCAGCAACATCTGGTTTTATTTCTGATGTCTCCCTGGAGCCAATTTCACCTACACAGGCAGAAACCAACGACGAGAGTGCAAGCACTGGTCAGTACGGCGCTAACGCCGACATTCCTGATGGAACACTGGTCACCATCGTGTACGATGACGGCACAAATTTCAAAACAGCGACCTATTCCTATACCGAAGCTGGTGGTTTTGAGTTCCAAGATAGTTTCACCAATCCCAATACAATCACGATTGACCCTGACGATCTGACCAACTTGACTTCGGATGGGGCTAATGCACAACCGATCAACACGGGTAATTTAGCCGCAGGTGGGTCGATTGACTATCAAGTCATTGTCCAACTACCTGATGCTGATGGCACTGATGATGTTACTCCTTTGGACGAAATTTCGATTCCTATTGTGGCTTTTGCAGAGGATGATCCAGATGGAACCAACGTTCCTAGCACCAGGGGATTCTCTGATGAAAGCACCAATAACATCACCATCAATCGGGTTTACACCGGATTCATGGAGTTGGTGAAAGAGGCACGTATCCTTGCTGAGGATGGAACGACTGAAGTTCAAACTTGGACAACAAACATTACTGAAGATATTGAGCCGGGTCAGTTCATCGAGTATCGCATCTCTTACCAAAACATCTCCTCTCCGTTAGTCGGTTCTGGCAACGTTGGCCTAACTGCCTTTGATTTTGAGGTGATTGAAGATGGCAACGACACCAATGTCAATACAACAACTGGCGCTGACAATAACTGGGCTACATTAACCACCCACCAGCGGAATACTCAGGCTGACCGAGGCTCAGTAGAGTACTTTACCACTAGCGCTGATCTCGCCAGTAACACTGTACTGACTACCTCTGATCCGCTGACTGGGACCAGGGTCGAGGCTTACAAGAATGATGTTGGCATTGTGGGTCCACAAGTAAGCGGTCAGTTCCAGTTCCGCCGCATCCTTGACTAACGTCATCGTTACAGTCAATGGGTAAAGTGACTCGACTTTGCCCATTGCCCCCCTCTTTCATCCTTCTTTTAGTACTAATATTCATTGAGGTTTATTAACCATGAAACGTCGTTTATCTATCGGCCTTGGGGTACTGGCAGTCGCTGTCGCCGTTCCCTTTGTCACTAGCACCTCCGTCTTAGCTAACCTCCAGCAAGCAGGTGAGGCAATAGTTCAAAATGTCCTCCAGCCACAAATCAAGCTCGTCTTAAATGCTGAGAAGCAATTAATCACAATCAATGCCGAGGGCGAAGAAGTGATTTCCTGGGAAGCCCTCGAAGGCAATGTCTCCGTTCAGCCTGGAGACGTGATTCGTTACACGTTGACCAGCGAGAATGCAGGTGACCAGCCTGCCGCTAGTTTAGTGACGACCCAACCGATTCCCCAAAAGACCGCGTATATTGCCGAATCTGCTCGTGCTAATGGTGCAGCGCTAACCTACAGCATCGACAAGGGTCAGACCTTCTCTGCTCAACCCATGATCGAGGCAACCCAACCTGATGGTTCGGTGAAAATGGTCCCGGCTCCAGCCGAGATGTATAGCCATGTTCGTTGGGACTACAGCGACTCTCTAGAGCCAATGGCTATGGTCCGAGCTGTTTACGAAGTCGCCGTTCAGTAATACCACTACGGGAGGAGCACTTCCTCCCTGAAGCCACTCTTTCACTTAACCCTGCATTCACCCTGCAATTTTCAGGCTGTCATCACAGTCTGACAGGATTCGTGCGCTCAAAATTGTCCATTGCTATCAGCTAGGACGCCATTCTCATCCCTTTCTTATGACTGACCCAGAGGAGCCCATGCTCGTAAAACAGCTACCCCAAAAATTACGTTCTCGCCTTTTTGCAAAATGGCGACATACCGTAGCTGTGACGTTGTTGTTTACTCAACTGTTACCTGGAGTTGCGATCGCGCAAACCACACCCGAAGAAGCAGAATCGGAGACCTTCTTACTCGACAACATCGCCCGCTACAGCTATGCAACCGAGCGAAATAGCACCCAAACCATTCGAGGCATCACCAATTCATTGAATACGCCCTTGGATAGTTCCCTGCTCGATCCTCGCGGACAAATTTTGGGATGTGGGGGGCAAACTCTCAATGACTACACAGGTTTCACGGTAGGACTATACAGCCCTGCTGCCAATGATCCGACCCAATCTGAACTGGGCAGTCTTGTCTCTTTAACTCGCACAGAAGTACCTGATATCCCCGGCAATAATATTCCGTTGGGCATTAGTCCCAACAACAGTAATCTGAACCCGTTCCGCCTTGCTAATGCTTCCCAAGGCACCTACAGCTTTCTCTTAGATCCAGGCCGTGACCAGATTGCTATCGGTAGCACCTATATCTTAGTTGTTGACCCACCGGAAGGGTCTATTTATAACCAGCGCCGGGTGCGGATTCGCTTAACGCAAATTACCCCGACCGATAACCGCCTGGTGGTTACCTATGAAGCCACCTCATTAGACGGCTTGCCGATCGCAGCAGGTGGGGAAACCGAATTCGAAGAAACTGCGACGACAATTGCCACGATTCAGGATGCCGACACCATTCCTTTGCAATTATTGGCGATTAACTTTTCCTCGGCCCTTTGCCAAACCAATCAAATCGAAATTAGCAAATCGGGCGATCGCGCCAATGCCGCCCCTGGAGATACCGTTATTTACCGACTCACCATTCGCAACCGTTCTGGCGGAGAAATTGACACCCTGGCCATTAGCGATGTGCTACCCGCTGGATTCAAATTATTACCCCAGTCTGTCAGAAGTGCAGTTGGTGACACCGAAACACCCATTGCCGTTGAAGGCAACGGACTGAACTTAACCCTACGAACCAATGCCGTGTTGCCCGTAGACGGTGTCCTCAATATTGTTTATGCCGCCCAATTAACCCCCGATGCCATTCGAGGTAATGGCAGAAATTCCGCAACGGTCGAAGGGTTTCGGGTCGATAACGACCTAGAGGTTCGAGATGGCCCAGCGGTGCATCGAGTCCGAGTCAATCCCGGCATTCTGACCGATTGCGGCAATGTCTTAGGCCGGGTGTTTGTCGATAAAAACTTTGATGGCGAACAACAAACTGGCGAACCCGGCGTCCCCAACGCCGTGGTCTGGATGGACGACGGTAACCGGATCACAACCGATGAGAACGGGTTATTCCACGTCAAATGTGTGCTACCGGGTGCTCGAACTGGAGCCCTAGATTTAACCACCTTACCCGGTTATACCTTAGCGCCCAACCTGCACTTTGTAGAACGCAACAGCCCCTCCCGGCTAGTCCGACTATCACCCGGTGGCACAGTCCGCATGAATTTCGGTGTCACCCCCACATTCCAAGAGGAGGCCCAATAATGAAACGCTATACCCAATTAGTACAAGTGGGTCTGCTAGGCGTTGTGGCCGGAGCTGGCCTAACGTTCACCCCCAGTTCTGCGAGTGCCCAAGCCCAATCTGAAAAAGCTACGGTTGCCGCAAATCCCACCGCCAGTGAGAGCCCACAGACTACCTCATTGATGTTGTCTGACCCTTTTCTGTTTGAGAAGAACACCACCACCCAGAAGAGCACGAATTCAACCCTGCTGGAAACATCTGCTCCCTCCGTCGCCAGCAAACCTGTCGAGACTGTCCCAGTCAAAGGGACCATCAAACAGGCCCAACAACTCTCCGTATCACCTCAACCGACCCCCACTCCTGATTCAGAGGTCGTTGACAATGCGGAAACTACTGCCCCCGTGGAACAACCTCAAGCTGTCCCAGTTCCAACTGCGCAGCCTGCTGTTACTTCTGAAACATCTGGCATTTCTATCCTGACACCTGGCCCCGGCAGTGTTGTGGATAAGCCCTCCGCAACGGTCATCATTGAATATGGTATCCAGCAATCCGTCGAGCTGCGCGTCAATGGCAAAGCAGTCGACAAAGCCCAAGTCGGTCGAACTGAAACCAACTCTGAGACCCAGAAAGTCCGCCAGACCTGGTACGGAGTGATTCTTGATGCAGGCACAAATACCCTGAGTGTGAATGAAGTGGGCCAAACAGAGCCCGGGGCTAGCATTCAAGTAGACGTACCGGGAGAGCCTGCCCAGATTAAAGTGCGCACGGCAGAAAGCACCGTTCCTGCTGACGGCCGCTCTACGGCTAAAGTCCTCGGCTATTTATTAGATGACAACGGCAATCAGTCTAGCTGGGATGCCATTGTCACTCTGGAAGCGACGGACGGCACATTTGTCGGCACCGATTATAAACCAGACGTCCCTGGCTTTCAGGTGGAAGCGGTTGATGGCAAATTTACGGCCGATTTACAGTCCAGCATCAATGCTGGTTTGGTTCGCATTCGGGCAACGGGAGCTGACATGGAAGCGTTCCACCAGTTTCAGTTTGCCACACCTGTGCGGCCTTCTGGTCTACTCACCGGGGTTGTGGATGTGCGCATAGGCCGTCGGGGCACCAATTTCTACGACAGCTTCCGCGACTTCTTACCGCTCGATCGCGATAATAGCTATGGAGTCGATGTTCGCTCCCAAGCTTTTGGTATTACTTCGGTCGGGGATTGGCTCCTGACAGGTGCCTACAATACTGATCGCCCCCTAAACGAAGACTGTAATGGTGAGAACAATTTGTTCAAAGCCACGGGCAGTGATTGTGACTACAACAACTACGCCACCTATGGCGACAACTCGATTACGGATGTCACGGCTCCGTCGACTGACAACGTCTTTGTGCGGATAGAGCGAACTTCTCCCGTTCCTGGCGCTGGCAGTGACTACTTCATGTGGGGAGATTACTATACAGAGGAATTATCCCGGCCGTCTCAGTTATTTACAGCCACTAGCCGTACGTTGCATGGCTTTAAAGGCAATTTCAATATTGGCAATCTCCAGCTCACAGCCCTTTATGGCAATAACAATGAAGGTTTCCAACGAGACACGGTTGCCCCTAATGGCACCAGTGGCTTTTACTTCCTCTCTCGGCGACTGTTAGTCCCTGGCAGCGAAGAGGTATTCCTAGAGCTAGAGGAACTCAACCGTCCCGGTACAGTCCTACAACGAGAACGTCTCAGCCGGGGGGCAGACTATCAAGTCGATTATGATCGCGGCACCTTGAGATTTGAGCGTCCAATTCTGCGCACGGATGTAGATGATGACGGCCGGATCCTGGTGCGCCGCATCGTTGCCACCTACCAGTTTGAAGGGGAAGAGAATGCTGACACCGATACGATTGGAGCGCGAGCGCAATATACCTTCTCTCGCGAACTGGATCAAGAAAGTTGGATTGGAGCCACCTATTTCCGTGAGGATCGAGGCAGTCAAGACTTCGAGCTGTACGGTGCAGATGCCCTAGTTTCGTTTGGGGCCAACAATTACCTGATTGCCGAGTATGCTCACTCTAGTAATAATCTCGATTTTGCCGATGGGGTCAGTGGTGATGCTTACCGCGTGGAGGTAGAAGCGAACCCAACCGAAAACATATCGGGCCGGGCCTACTTCAAACGGGCTGATGTCGGTTTTTCCAATAATGCCACAACCAGCTTTGTTCCGGGCCAAACGCGCTATGGGGCTGAAGTCCTAGCTAAGGTTTCTAAAAGCACGAATTTGCGGGCTAGCTATGACCATGAAGATAACTTTGGGGTGGCCCCGCGGCCCCTCGATACGTTTGAAGAACTGATTCGACCCGGATTTGCGCCGACGCCTGGAAATCCAGTCAATAATTCGCTGACGACCATTACTGCAGGCGTGCAGCAGCGGATTGGCAATGCCGATGTGGGGGTGGATTATGTCCACCGCGATCGCACGGATCGATTAACGGGCGACGAAACCAACTCCGACCAACTACGCAGTACCCTCACAGTCCCTCTAGCTCGCAACCTCACCTTACGTGCCCAGAACGACCTCACCTTGTCCTCCGACGTGGACCCGATTTATCCAAATCGGACTTCAGTGGGGCTAGAGTGGCAGGCCTATCCTGGGATAGTAGTCGGTCTGAATAATACCTATCTAACCGGTGGACAGTTCGATGATGACCTGATTACCAGTCTCAATATCACGGGCCAGCATACGTTCTCCACGGACACCACCCTGCGAGGCCAACTCTCTATGACCGATGAGCTGGGTATGGCAGGCTATTTCGGCGTTGACCAGGGCCTAACCCTTGCACCGGGATTGCGCGCTGACTTCTCCTACGAGCATATTTTTAATACAACGTTGAAACAAACAGCAGCAGGCCAGCAGTTTGCCCAACCCTATGCCGTGGGGTCCGGGGCCTCGGCCTTGGGTCTGACCTCTGGCGATAGCTTCAGTGTCGGTCTAGCTTATACCAATAATCCTGATTTCCAAGCTAGTGCCCGCTTGGAGTATAGCAATAACTCTCAGGGGTCCAATACGCTAATTACTGCTAATGCCTTGGGCCGAGCCACCCAAGCTCTCACCGTACTGGCCCACTATCAGCAAGCCAGTGCCTCTAACCAAACCCTGGCGGGATTAGGCACCAGTCGGGACTTGAAAATCGGTCTGGCTTACCGCAATCCTGACAGCGATAAGCTCAATGCGCTACTCCGATACGAGTATCGCGAGAACCCTTCCACGATTCCCGACACCCTGTTGTTTGGCAACGGCACAGGATCAACGGATCATTTACTATCGGCAGAAGCTATTTATGCTCCTAACTGGCGCTGGGAATTGTACGGCAAATTTGGCTGGCGTCATAGCAAATCTTACCTGGCTCAAGATTTGGTGGGGAGTAGTAGTATTTCCCTAGCCCAACTGCGTGCCACCTATCGTCTAGGCTATCGCTGGGATGTGGGCGGCGAAGTCCGCTGGATTCGCCAAAATAGCACTGGCTTTAATGAAGTGGGTGCTTCAGCAGAAGTGGGCTATTACCTGAATCCCAACTTACGGTTGGCCGCAGGCTATGCCTTTGGCGATGTTAGCGATCGCGACTTGGGCAACTCCCGGTCCGCCAGTGGCCCCTACTTTGGCATCACCTTGAAATTAGACAACAACTTGCTGAAAGATTTTGGATTTGGCAACGAAGTTGCACCACCCCAGCAGCAAGAATCTTCTACGGAAACCGCTGAGGCCGAAGCCGAAACCCAGCAGGCTCAGGAGACTCCTCAGGAGAAATCCGTCGTCCCCGTCTCTCAACAGACACCCGCTAATTCCACTGTTGCTGAGGAGTCTTAACCCTCTAGTTGAGTTGTCCCTAACCGTTCTATTAATTCCCTATGAGTGATTATTGCGCCGGAAGTATGCATTGCCGTAACACCTGTCAATCTCTTCAATTCCCCCGTTTTAGCTGGGGGACCGTCGGTGCTTGGGCCACGGCAACCACCCTTGTTACCACCAGTCTATTGAGTGGTTTAGAGGGCGCACAAGCCCAGACGCCCCTCCTCTCTCCCATGCGAGTGGTAGTCAATAGCAACTTGGATGGTGAAATTAAGGCAGATGATACCTTGACCTTGAGGGAAGCGATCGCATTAACCAACGGGATGCTCAATCCAGGTGATCTGAGTCCAGCCGAACAAGCCCAAGTTTCTGTCAGCAAAGATCACAGTCGTATTGAGTTTGATTTGCCTAGCGGCAAGACGACCATTCGGTTACAATCGCTGCTTCCCACCCTTCGTCAGGCAGGTTTGGTCATAGATGGCAGCAGTCAAGCGGGCTATGTTGAGGCAGAGGATGATCTCAGTATCCCGCCCCCCGTCGTGGCCATCACCTCTGCTGATGACACGGAAGTCTTTCGCGGCCTCACCATTGCTGCCGACCGGGTCCAAGTTCGCGGTTTGAGTCTCTATGGATTTACCGCCAAGCTAGAAACGACCGCCACCACTCCACCAGCCGATATATTTATTGCTCAGCGACGATTGCCTGCTCAGCGATTGCAAGCAGGTAATCCTGAAGTCACCTATCCCCATGAGGATGAGCGGGATGTGCCTCCCCAAGGCATTGTGATTGAAGCCAACTGGTTGGGCAGCTCTCCCCAACGATCTGATACAGATGCTGCTCCTCGGTCCGCCTTTGGTGTTTCTATCTACAACGCTGTGGGCACACGCATTCTCAAGAATCGGATTACCAACCATGATGGCAGTGCCGTGATTTCTAGTGTTCAGGCTGAGCAAACGGAAATTGCGAATAACATCATTGAGCGCAATGGCCTAGCAGGGATACCCGACGCAATTCGATTGGAGGGCAAAATTGGTGGCACCACGATCCGTTCCAACCAAATTACGGAGAATGCTGGCAGTGGTATTTATCTGTTTAAACCAGACGGGGCAGTGATGGTTGAAAACAATCAGATTACAGACAATGGTCAACGACTCCGTCGGGCGGCGGTATTGCTGATGGGTAGTGATCATCAGGTGATGGGTAATACTATTCAAGACCAACCAGGGCCAGGGGTTGTAGTGGCGGCGTATCCAGAGAGCGATCGCAACCGCATCGAAGACAACCGCTTTGCCAACCTCGAAGGTCTCAGCATCGATTTAGTCGGTCGCAACAATCGCCTCCTTGATCAGTTTTCTCGTTTACCGACTAACCGAGTTGATTTAGCCGCCACTTCTAGCACTGGGGTGCAAGATTACCAAGTCGGTGATGGTCCCAACCCACTGCGGAATTCTGACCAGCGTCAGCGAGATATGGCCAATCGCGGCATTAATACTCCAGAATTCTTGAGTTCTGAGTTCTTTATCTTTGACAATCGGGTCAACGTTGATGGCATTGCTGATCCAGGCACACGAGTTGTTCTCTATAAAGTTAATGCTGCTAACAGCAAACGCGGCCCCTTGAATGAGCCCTTAGCAGAAGGCGTTACAGACGAATCGGGACGGTTTGCGATTACCTTAAATCAATTTCAGCCGGGTGATCGATTGAGTGCTATTGCGACCCATCCTAAATACGGTACATCTGAACCTGCATCAAATGCGGTCATATTAGACCTTGAATAACGAAAATACTCAATCTAAATCATACTCATCGCCCATTGCAGTGATTTAAGTGATGTAATTCCCTATTGTTTCTCGACAAAGCAATGAACCCATTCTCCCCATTCATAAGACGTTTCGGCACAGACCAGGTCCCCACAAACCGTCGGACTTCTTCCTGGCTAGCTGGGATGGCCCTGGCCACCGCAACAACTATGGTGGGACTCATAGCAGGACCATCAGCACAGGCCCAAACCCGTAATTACTCCCCTCGCTTCAAAGTCCAAGCAAGAGGCCGAACCACGATTTTTGGCAATGCAGTTACCTCCTGTCGAGATGGTGATTCAGCTACTTATAGTAATGGCAGTATTGTTACTTGTGCCGCTGCCCGCAATGCTACTGTTTCACCTCCTACGGCTAACAACGATTTCTTTATCGATTACGTTGATATCGACTCCAACGGAACTACGTTTAACTCTTCTTCTTCAACATATACATTCCCTACTGCTAATCCTGGATTCGATATCGCTTGGGCAGGACTTTACTGGACGGGCGATACAAGTGCTGGCACATCTGGTTCTGTTCCACCAAATGCTGCACTACGGGACCAAATGTTATTTCAGGTCCCTGGAGTGGCAGGCTACCAAACCGTTACCGCCAGCCAAGTCGACACAAGTGGAAGCCGCTACAGTGCATTTGCTGATGTTACGACCTTAGTACAACAAGGTACCGGCACAGGTGAGTACATTGGAGCCAACATTCAAACAGGAACAGGAGGAGATCGTTACGGAGGTTGGGTCTTGATTGTTGTGTATGAAGATGACACTGAAGTTCTTCGTAACATGACCATCTTTGATGGATATCTACCTGTTGCTGGGACTGATCGAACTGCCACAATTAGTGGCTTCCTAACCCCGGAAGCTGGACCATTTGAAGCAGCCGTGGGAGCCTTCACAAGTGAAGGAGATGTACGCTTCCAACCTGATCAATTTTTAGTGAACGGTCAAGTCGTCTCAGATGCAAATAACCCCTCTAATAATTTTTTTAATAGCTCTAATTCTTTGTATGGGACAGGAATCAAAACAGGGACAACGGTCCTAACCCCAGGAGGACAAACACTTGGACCTATTAGTAGAAATCCTGATTTTTCCAACCTTTTGGCATTAGATATCGATATTGTTGAAGCCCTCGATACTAACGGTGCTCCCATAATTCCAAATGGAGCAACTTCAGCAAATTTAAGATTTACAACCACAGGAGATGTCTACTATCCCACTGCTTTTTTCTTCAGCGTTCAGGTGTTCCAACCCGTTCTTGATCAAAATTTCACCAAAACAGTTATTGATATCAATGGTGGCGATGTTAACCCTGGTGACGTCTTAGAATACACCATTACCTACCAAAACACTGGAAATGATAATGCTACAGATGTTGTTTTGAGGGATGACATTCCCGCCAATACAACCTACGAGTCTAATTCTCTACAAATCATTACAGATCCAGATCCGCTGCTAAATACACCCGCTACACCTTCAGACGCTGCTGATACAGATCGAGCCGAATTTGATAGTGCCAACAACAGAGTGGTGTTTAGATCTGGAATAGGAGCTGATCTGCTCAATGGGGGTGTTGTTCCTTTTGATGACCCCAATACTCCAGTTGCAGAGGATGACACGGTATCCGTAAAGTTCAGAGTTCGAGTCAATTCTGGTATCACAATTTTTCCTACCACTATTTCCAACCAGGCTGATATCGACTACAACGGTCAATTTTCTGGCAGACCTTTTTCTGGCGTTAGTGATGATCCCGCCACGAGCGATCAAAGTGATCCGACCGATATCGATGTCGTTGAACCGCAAGATCCTAATCTGATTTTGATCAAGCGCATCACTCGCATTAACGGCGTTCCAGCCAATGGTGCTGTTAGCTTAGATGTCTATGTGGATAATGCCAATAGCCCCTATGACGATAATGTTGATGAAACTCCTCCTTTTGCAGGACAACCCGACCCCAATCAAGATGACACAACCAACTGGCCGGATGCAGATTCGCAGAATGGACCGGACGACTATCTCAAAGGAGCTATTGACGCGGGTGAAGTGAAGCCAGGAGACGAAATCGAATATACAATCTATTTCTTATCGACCGGAGGTATACCTGCTAGCAGTGTGGAGCTATGCGATCGCGTTCCTCCTTCTCAAACCTTTGTTCCCGATGCTTATAATGCAGAAACAGCAGCTCCTAATGGTGGTGTAGGGGCGAGTAAAGGTATATTAGTCGATTACGATAACTCTGCTTTGGCATATACCAATGATGTCGACGGAGATACCGCTCAGTTTTATCCTACTGGAGCAGCCTTGCCAGACGCTTGTAATATTCTTCCTGCTCAATCTGAAGATAATGGTGCTATCGTCGTGAATCTTGGTACCTTGCCCCAATCCACTAGCCCTGGCACCCCAAGTACATCATACGGTGCGGTGCGTTTCCGAGCCAAGGTGAGGTAATGCGCTACATCCAGTAGACTCAAAAGTGCCAAACCAGATGTAAAAAGATGCTCAAAGAGTTGCGATCCAACGTTACCAAATTGAAGTCAGATCTAACGTGAAACCTGGCAACACGTCTTCATCACTCAATTCTGTGGGTGCGCTCAAAACCACTGGTTCTTGACCCAGCCGATAGACTTCCACCGTTTGATCTTGAGGGTTAATGATCCAACCCAGCCTCACCCCATTATCTAAATCAGCCTGCATCTTTTGTTAGAGGGGTAGGGGGGTGAGGAAGGCAAAAGCCACTAAAAGTGTGCGTTTCATCGCTTCTCCTCCTTTAGCATTGCCCTTTCACGGCAATTGCAATTCTCAAGTGCTGAGCAAAGGCTCGCTAAGTGACGATACAGTCATTTCTGTACCTTTACACCCTAGATCCTCCCATAAATCTGGGGCTAGAGAGGTCAAATTATCGTCACTTTTAACAGAATCATCACACTCCTCAACCTTTAAGCATTAGGGCAAATATCAGCAACATTAGGCGGCTTCGACCCAGAACAACCCTTGCAACATTTTTTGCCTGAAAGGTGGGTCTAAGGCGGGCGACAAACAATCACACAATAAGGTGCAGCCGTAGTAATAGTCGCGGAGCACATCCTCGGCTTGCCAATCAGTGTAGGCAAGCGTGGGAAAACAATATTTCGCGGAGCCTAGAAAAGGATGTTTTTCTTGATCAGGGTTAGAAACTTCAGCAACTAATTTGCTTTTTTCTATCGTCTCTTGGCGTTTAGATAGTTTTGAGAGCTGTTCAAGCTGACTCACCTCCCCTTCAAAGCGCTGTTTACAAACTTGAGAGAACTGGTCTGGGTGTTGAATCACATAGTTAAAAAATAGGGATCGGACCTCATCGATTGTCTCAAGCTGCTGATTTTTTAGGCGCAGTTCTTCTTGATTCCAGACATACACAAGGGCATCAGCAAAATCAAAGCTCTTGCCAGCTTTTAGACTTTGTTTTTGCACTTTACTGAGGTTGCACTTAAAACAGTGCGCTAAAACTAAGTCATGATTAAATTTATAACCGACATCAAATACTCGACTAATACGACGGGCAGGGTCAAACCGATAGTAGTAGTCTGAGCAAAAGGCACTGATGGTAATCGAAGACTCGATCATATAGGTGTCTAAAATTTGCCGGGCTTGGTTGGGGCTAGCCCTGTGGGTTTGGAAGAGCTTGATGATACGAGATGCGATCGCACTCCCCCCCTTCACCTGCGCTAAGGCCCGAGGATTTTGATCCTGCAAATAGTCACTCAGTCGAGCTTGAAACATCTCTAAAAAGACTTCTAACTGCTGAGGGGGAAGCATCTGGGCAATAAACCAAAACACTTCATACCAGGCAAAATTAAACAGATGCCTGAAGAGTGACGAGAATCCTGCCTGAGGATCTACTCTAATGTCATCAATGACTGCTAAAGCCACAAAATACTCATGAAACGATAGATGAGAGAACCGATAGTACTGCCAAGAATCCTGAGTGACGATGCCATAGCTTGCCTCTAGCTCCCGAAAAAACTCAGTCGCTGATAAACCTCCTCGATCCTGAAGGCCAATTCCAGCTTGGTCCAGGAACTCGCGCGTTGCGGGAAACACCTTATCCTCTTTGTCATCAGCATCAAATGCAGTTTTAGCGATCGTCTTGAACAGTGACATTTTTTCTGGGTACGTCTTGGACGTCAATACAGCCCCTTCAGGCAATATATGGCCATAATTCAGATCTCCCAAAATATGTTCAAAGGCCATCTCATATACCTGATGCCGCTTTTGGGGTTTGTCTCTAGCTGATTCAAAAGCAATACAAAGCAGCGTCAACAACAAGGGAGTACTGGCCAAATCCAATCCATCCCTAAAATCAGCCTTAATCGAGTTCAGCCAATTCAGAAAGGGAGTGACCTGGCAGGAGTTGGACTGAAACCAATGGTTAGAAAATTCCCAGATTTGATTATCGGCAAATTGCTGAATCGTAGCTTGGGTAAATTGCTCATAGACCTGACGGCTGGCTGCTGTCCGACCAGTGATCACCACCCGATTTTTGTAAAAGAGGTCAAACTCTGTCAGTGCAATGGCCTGCGACTGAGTCGCCGGAATTTCATCTTCTCCATCCAGCAACAGAAAAATACGACCATCCTCAAAAAGCTGGCGGAGCACAGCAGGGTCTATATCACAAGTTTGACGATAAACCTCGCTAATACAAGTAAATAAATCTTGCTGCTCCAAGGGCTGGACAATCTCTCGCAAAGCCACAAAAATAGGAACGCATTCTGCCAGGAAGTTGCCTTGACTACATTGCAGCGCTACATATTTCAGGAACGTTGTCTTGCCGGATCCTGGCAGCCCTAACAGATGGAGATGGGCGTAATTGGCCACAGCTTCTTCAGCACTAATACTATCGGCGAGCCAAGTCATGCCTTGCGCGTCACTCCCTACTAAAGGATAGACATGGCTTCCCAGCATGACCCGTAATTGTGTATAGAGGGTCTCGACAGACTGAGCCTTGTCCATGCCGAGCACCCGTAAAGCACCACAGCGTCGCTCAATATAATTGCGCAGTTGTTGCCGAACCCTTTGTACATTGGGTGTCTCTTGAGGGAACGGCCTGGAGTCAGAGGCGACTCCCTCAGCAACATCCTGCCAAGGCAAGTCTAGGAAGCCACAGATTTCTTCAAACTTCTGGGACCAGATCTTATCTCCGCGTAAAAACTTACCGACGACAGAACGATCAATTCCCAGCGTTTGGGCCATTCCCTGCCGGGTTAACCCTCGCTGCTTAAAGATTTTTAGAGCCTGCTCTACTCCCCTCGTAGATGCCTGTAATGAGGGTTTCCCCCGGTTCGATGATGCCATGTTGATATTTCTTGATTTGACTTGTGTATATTTTGATGATTTTATGAGTACATTGAATTAATTAATCTCGTCAAAAACGCATTATACGAGTCTCTTGATGACTTCTTGATGGTTTTTTGATGAGATATGGTGCTTGACTTCTATCTTACTGAACCCAAAGTTACTTGAGTCACAGCAAATTACCTGAGGTTCCACTGTGAGGCATCCCTATTTTCCATGTTTGTTAATGATGGGTATAAGTTGCATTGCACTCCTTAACGGTCGGCCCCAAGTCGGGGTATGACAACGACTCGTGTAAAAACTGATCATAGGGCTGAAAACGTTATCTAGCTGAATCTTCACGCGACGACTTAATTTTATTCAGTGAGATGGAAGTTCGTTTTGATGTATTGACTCCATTCATAAACCTCCTTGCCATTGAACATAATGGGTCGATAATCCACTACACCAATATGTTCTCTAACTCAGGCTCCTTTATAGCAATAGGAATCTCAAGATTGATCGGGGGTGGATTTCACATCCGATCTAATGGATGACTATGCTGCAGTAAAAGCTAGCATGATGATGGAGGTTAGTAATGGTCCTGTGGAGGGACTCGAAAACAAGCTGAAGATGCTGAATCGTCAAATGTTCGGAAGGGCGGGATTAACACTACTCGCCAAACGGCTAATTATGGCTTCATAAGCAAGTGCTGAATAACTTTCCAGGTATACGTTGTATTTGCTTCACCAAAATCTGGGAAGAGCCGGGTTTAATCGTCGCTTAACAACTTAAGTCTTCCGCACGATAGAACTCAACATAAAATTCCACAGGGCCGAGGGGTTTAACTTGGTGGGGAGTCTGTGGTTCCACAATACCTGGCAAATCTGGAGTGAGCCTGTGTTCCTCAGATGGATCAAACAGAATGTGATACTCAAGCTGGCCTGATATCACACAGATTTTGGCCCAGCTCCCTTCTTTCGTAGTGTGATGTTTCAGCAGGGCAGCAGGAACGGTCTCTTGTGTAAAAACAGGTGTTTTTTGGTACGCAATAACATTAAAGGGCAGTGTTTTCATAATGTTCTTCTCGCTATCAATTAAGGAAAAATAATCTTCGAATCAGGTCTATGTCCTAAATAGAGGTGAGCCGCAGACTTAAGCACAATTTCTGAGTATAGGATCTTCTGAATCTCTAGACTCGGTGCCCGCTGGGCTATTGCGTTATAAGCTGTGATTTCACCTGCAAAACTGAAATCAGCTTGGTATAAATAATGGTCATAGTCATGAATGGCAGCCAAGGCGAATCCGTAGAAGGGGCTAGGATACATGTCAGCGTCGTAACTTTCCACTGATTCCCAAAGATGGTCTTGTTCGATATCGGCAAACATATCTTTAGCAGAGTCGTATCGGACAAAATCCGAAGCCTCGACGGCCAATGGAAGCTGCTGAAACTCGGTCATAATCCATTCACAAAGCTCATCCACCGTTTCTTCTGAAATTTCTGCAGGCTCTCCATCCAGATAGTGTTTGGCAAACTGTTCAACTTGAGTGATCATTGCAATCGCCTCCTAATCTGTCCTGAGTGAATTGGACCTTCCTACATATTCAATTTGTCAAAATTGCGACGCTAAGTCTTTGAGGTAGCTCAAAAAGGCACAAAATCTATGAAAGCCACGGTCGAACAACTTGCTCAACTCCCTCTGTTTATGGCTTGTCAACCCGATGAATTGGAGCATCTTCAACCCCATACACAACTCTGTCCCTACCAACGGGAGGAGATTATTCTGCACGAGGGTGATCCATTGCCAGAAAAGCTTTACATCTTGTTTAGCGGCGTGTTGCAAGTGCAAAAAAATGCGGCCACGGGGAAAGAGACCATTTTGAGAGCACTCAGAGCAGGTGACATCTTTGCTGCCCCTGCTCTATTTAGCGATGAGCAATCACCCGCAACGGTAGTCGCTATTGAAGATTGCCAAGTTTTAACAATTCCGAGGGCCATACTGCTGGAGGCCATTCAACACGCCCCAGAATTAGCACTGAGATTGCTGGTGGTGCTAAATCAGCGGTTGCAGCAAGTGCACAACATCGTGCATGGTCTAGTTTCGGAGCGGGCGGTGGTTCGCTTAGCTCAATTGATCCAGTACACGGCTTTGCAACATGGTACAGACACAACAACGGTTGGAGAATTGCTCCGTGTCAAGTTGCCCTATTATCAGATGGCCCGCAGCATTGGGATTACCTATGAAGAATGTGCACGATTGATGAAAGGGCTACAGGACACTGTGAGCTATGGACGGGGTGGCAAGATTATGATTTTGGATGGGGAGCAACTGGGTGTAATGGCTGCAGGTCTGTCAGAGGCGATCTCCTCCGAGCAAAGTGAACAAAATATGTGATGGGACTGTCAATCTAACTTGAAGTGACCCTATTTATTGAGAATACCTCTACATTTCTAAGCCTGTAATGCCTAATTTTGCGTTATCAATAAGAGTCAATTTGCAATAAGGCTGAGAAATTGAGTTGAGTTGACAGTCCCGCAGCAACACCAACACAAAAGATGGGTATAGTTTAAGTCTTTTCAGCAACGATACTTGGTTGTGGCTCAGGCGTATGAGGACTCTTGAAAGTCTTCTGAGCAGTGGGTTCCTGGCAGGCAACCATCGTCTTTACATGCTCCCTCTCGTCATCCCGGATAGCCACAAAGACATCATAAAGATTACTTATCTGAGGACGACGACTCTCTGGAAGGTGCCCTGTTTGAAATTCATCAAACATGTAGAGATCGCCCTCTCGATAGTAATTCAGGGCTACTTGAGGTGCAGGTTGAGTCTTCAGATATTCTGCCTCGCTAGTCAGGAAATGGTCATAGCTTTCGTAAGCATGTTCTTCCACTAGCTCCATAAAATGGTATGCCGACCGAGGGGAAAGAGCATAGAGCACAACGACAATCCAGTAGTAGAGTAAAGCTGCATGACGTGCCAGGAAGCGATCGCTCCAAGCGTTGTTACCTCCTAATGATTCCATGATTAGCAGGTGGTGCAACTCATTCCAGGTTTCAGCAAAATGGACCTTGAGCCAATCCGCCTTGCGCCACCGGCCTAAAGTCTCATAAAAGTGCAACACCGAGAGATAGGAAAAGTAAGGTACCCGTGCCACGGTTTCCAATACATAAAAACGCGGATAAGGGCGGTTCCTATAGAGCACGTTGATGACCAAAACTAAGACGCTGACTAATAACCGGACCATAATCAAACCTCTTGAGTGGATAAACTGCGCAAATTTAATGGAGTCACGATCGTATGGACCATCCCCCCGTACAGCGGTCTTTAGTTTGATAGAAGACACCTAAAATCCTGAAAACTTTTCTGAGCAGAGATTTTCAGCTCAGAGCTGTGTCCTACCAAGCTACGATCCGCTGTCAGTGAGGTCACATTCAAAATCATTCAGTGAGCTGGGATTGGTCAGTGATCTGGGATTGAGTCGGTTGCTGAAAAATAGCCCAAATTGCTTGACCAACAAACAACACCATAACTGCAGCTCCGAGGAAGAAGACAATATCGCCGGGGATTCTCAGCCATACAGTCCACTGCATCCAAGGTGAGCCAATCACTTCCGCACTGCGGGCATACCAAGTTCCGTAGTTAACAGACTGAACCAGTTGATAAAATCCATTAGGAATAAGGCCCATCACCAGCATCATGACCAAGCCAATATTAAGGAGCCAGAATGAAATCTTGAGCGGGGTTTCTTTCCAGGCCCGTTCGGGGACAATTTCACGCAGAGCAAACAGCATCAGAGCCAATGCCAAAGAACCATAGACACCAAACAGTGCCGAATGTGCATGGATGGGAGTAATGTTGGACCCCTGAGAGTAGTAAAGAAAGATAGGTGGATTGATCAGGAAACCAAAGACACCTGCACCCATGACATTCCAGAAGCAGGTGGCCAGGAAAAAGCGGAGGGGCCAACGATAAAAGCCCTCTGCTTCTTGGGCCAGTCGGAGGGTTTTGATGATTTCAAACCCAATTAGCGTTAGAGGGACCACTTCTAATGCGGAGGCAACAGCCCCAATCGAAGCAATAAAGGAGGGAGTTCCGGCAAAGTAAAGGTGGTGCAGGGTCCCGACCACGCCACTACCGAGATATAAAATGGTGGTTAAATAAGTTGCCCGCAACGCTGAAGACTTCTTCAGGAAACCCAATTCACTACAGAGATAGGCGATCGTCACTGTGGCGAAGACCTCGAAAAACCCTTCAACCCACAGATGTACAACCCACCAGCGCCAGTACTCGGCCATACTGAGGGAGGTATGGTTGTTATACATTAGCCCCGAGGCGTAAAACAGGGGAATAGTAATGGCGCTATAGAGAAAAAAGTGGCTGAGGCCCGTGCGATCTTCATCCTCTTTGAGAGCAGGCTTCAGGGCGCGATACATCAACCCCAGCCAGAACACCATGCTCCCAATTAACAAGAGTTGCCACACACGACCTAGTTCAACATACTCATAGCCTTGGTGCCCCCACAGAAAACTATGGTCACCAAGCAGGCCTTGAACACCAGCCCAGGATCCAGCTAAAGCACCCACAACAACGACAACTAGAGAAATCAATAGGCCGCTATTTCCCCAGGCTTGTCCCTTGGGTTCATGGCGACCAAAGCGGGGGGCAAAAAATAGTCCGGCAGCTAGCCAGCAAGTCGCGATCCAGAAGACAGCCAGTTGCAAATGCCAGGTCCGCGAGGCAGCATAGGGAAGGTATTGCTGGAGGGGAATGCCATAAAAGCTATCACCCTCAACGGCATAGTGGGCTGTCACCATCCCCATGATCATTTGGGTTGAGAAGAGGAGCATTGCAACACCAAAGAAGAGGGTGGCAACCTTCTGGCTAGGCGTTGCTAAACGGACGGCGGGTCGCTCGGCGACAACTTGCACCTCGTCGGCATCTTCTTGAGCAAGATAAACGATGAGAAAAACTGCGATCGCACCAATCAATACGATCACCGACACAATCGACCAAATTAAAAATTGGCCAGGGGGTTGATTGCCCACCAAGTCATCATGGGGCCAGTTGGCTGTATATGAAAACGGCGCATTGGGCCGATTCACCACTGCCGCCCAAGCTGTCCAGGCGAAGAATCCGGTCACATCATGAATCTGTTGATCATCTGTAAACCAACCATCTGGAATCGAGTGAATGCGGGACCCATGTGCTAACAGCGCTTGGTAATCATCAAAGACTTGCTGGAGTCCCTGGGTTTGGGCTGCCGTCAGCGTCAAACTCTCTGTCAGAGGATCGTAGCGATTGACCTTAAAATCTTCCTGAACCTGAGCTTGGAGACTAGCACGCTCGGGGGCTGGTAGTGCATCTAAATCTGCCTGTGTAAATTGAGGATTATTCTGATGCAAGATGCCCGCTGTTGCTAGTCCCCAACGATGGAGTACGTCTGCACTCCAATCCGGGGCCAGATAGCTACCATGTCCCCAAATACTGCCAATATGCTGTCCCCCTCGTCCTAGATAGGTTGTTTGTCCATGCTGAATCTCTTCAGCGGTGAGAATTGTTTCCTCAACCGGAGATGAAATCGTAGCTGGAATGGGTGGAGCATTTTTCCAAATGGCTGCCCCAGCAAATAACAGTATAGTGAACGTGATAATACAAATCAGGACTAACCAGGCAGGCAAACTAAGCCTACGAGGTTTAGCTGTGCCGGTAGAGGACACACCTATAGTTGAATCGGACATTATTTCAAAACTCCAACATTATTATTGCTGTCCATCGACGCTCCAAGACCTTTTTAAGTACGATCCCAATTTCTAAGTAGACATATCATCACCTCCAACACGTGCTCCAAAGATTGCCCCTGGGCTAGACCAAGACCCTATTCTTACAACAAAACCAAAGTACGTTTATTAGTCCAAAGGTTGAGCCTTCGGAGTCAGCTGCAAGTAAAGCCCCGGTACCACCAGCAATGCCATGAAAGTTGCTGCAGCCAAACCAAAAATAATGGCCATACAGAGCGGAAACCATTTCGGCTCACTTAACGCCAAGGGGAATAGCCCAATCACCGTGGTCAGGGAAGTGGTCAGAATCGGTCGGAGGCGGTCGCTCGCCCCAAACGCCGCCGCATGGCGCACATCCATTCCGGCTTTACGCCGTTCGTTCATCGTGTCCACCATAACGATGGCATTATTGACCACAATCCCGGTTAGGGAAATCACCCCGATGGCTGCAGGGAACGAAAACGGTAAGTTCAGTAAGAAAAAGCCAATAAAGGTGCCTGTCAACGCAAACGGAATGGTGAGAATAATGATCAATGGTTGAGTGTAGGACCCAAACTGAAGCACCAAAACCGCGAAGACCAAAAAGATTGCCACCACCAACATTTGGCCCGCAGAACCAAAGGTTTCACCGCTGGTTTCAGCATCACCTCCGAAGCGATATTCATAGCCTTGGGGCCAGCTGGCCTGCATTTGATCGAGCTTAGGCGTCAACTCTGCCAAAATATCAGCATCATAAATACCAATGCCTGGAATATTTTTGGCGAGGACCGTCACCGTTCGCTGACTCTGGCGATGGGTGATGGAGAGGGGGACGGCACCGGGCGCGGGTTCGAGAACCGCATCAGCAGGGACAGTCTTACCTTCAGGCGTGACAAAGCGAATCGTTTGAAACTCATCCTGGCGAGAGGGGCCTCCCACCTCACCCTGTCGCGATGGCCAGAGGGTACTGAGGCGAATTTCTAGATCTTCTTCGCCGCTGCCGATGGGGAAATCACCAATGTCATCGTCGATCATCAGGATCCGGCCTTGAGAAGCTATATCTTGCGGACTGAGGCCATAGAAATCAAGGGCTTCCCGCTTGGGAATCAGTTTGTAATCTTCTCGGAGGTTACCGAGATTATCTCGTACATCCATCGTGCCCGGAATCTCGCGCAGGACTTCCTGCACCTGCACTGAAATTTCCCGAAGTGTTTGGATGTCATCACCACTGATCGCCACTTGAATCGGGTCTTCACCGCCCCCAGGCCGCTCATACTGAACTGCTAAGGTCGCCCCTGGATAGTTGCGGAGAATCTTATTGTCCAGGTCCTGACGCAGGTCACGAGCATATTCAAACGAGTTGTGTTGACGTTGATCGCGATCGACAAATATCCCAGAAAAGCCGACAAAATAATCTGCATCGCTAGGCTTTAACTCACCGGAAGCCACTAAGCTACTGCGTTTCCCCACCAGTTTGACAATACTTTTAAACACCCGTTGCCCATCGGGGTCACTGTAATTTTGCAGCATCTCTCCCATTTGATCAGCGACCTCCTCAGACCGTTTCAGGGTGGCACTAGGGGCTAACTCGACGTTGATACTAAGTTTTTTGCCATCATTCTGGGGAAATAAGTTAGAGGGAAGTGCTGTGAACAACACACAGGAAAAGACAAATAACCCAATGGCCCCTAGGGACCAGAGGCGGGCCACAGCCTTATTGGGCACCGTGAGTCCCAAACTCCAGTTCGCAAATCGGGCAGAGGCAGTCTCTGTGAGACGATCCATAAAGGTCTTCTTACCAACCCCCTTGACATTACCCAACAAAAATTTGGAAAGGGGAACCACCACTAACAAAGCCAGAACATAGCTCAGGATTAAACAGGTAATTGCACTGATAGGAATCAGGCGCACAAATTTACCCATCGTCCCCGAAATCGCCATCAGTGGCGCTAGCGCCAAGATGGTAGTCAATTGCCCCGCAAAGGCTGGTCCAGCATAGGTCTTTACCGTACGCAGAGCGGATTCAGAGAAACTTAAACCCTCCACGAAAATGCCTTCATGCATCCCTTCTAACACCAGAATGAAGACATCCACTAAGAGTCCTAAAGCCAGAATCATTCCGATCAGGACCATAGAATTAAGGGTTTGCCCCCCAAGCCACAGGAAGAACGTTGCCCCGATAAAGGTGAGTGGAATTGCCAAACCCGCAATCAAGGCTTCGCGCCAGGTTAAGGCAACGAGCAGAATCAGAAAGACAAATAATGACGCTTGACCGACATTGGAAAACAAGTTAGATAACTCATTATTGATGGTGTCAGCATCATTACTGAGGACGCGATACTCCATGCCACTGGGCCAGAGCATTGGATCTTGACGAGCGTCCTCTAGGGCTTGCAGGGCACTGTTGACAACTTGAATCGAGTCACTGCCTGCCACCTTGACAACTTCCATCAAGATTGTCGGTTGAAAAGCATCACCGTCCCAACTCAGTGCCGCCCGGTTGGTCTCTCGCTCTAGATCACGACGAACGTCGGCCACTTCGTCTAAGCGGACAATCCGATTATCAGTCAAGCGGGCCACCGGGAGGGCTTTGAGATCGGCCAAGGTGCGGAACCGTCCAAACATCCGGACTTGGGCACCGATGGCATCATCTCGAACTCGGTCCCAGGAAGCATCACTATTACTGCCTTGAATGGCATCTCTCACCTGGGTGGAAGAAATACCCAAGGTTGTTAAGCGGTTAGGGATGAGCTGGACATGAATCACCTGATCACGACTACCGGAAAGATTGACTTCCCGGAGATTCTTGACAGATTCGAGAACGTCTTTTAAGTCTTCTGCCGTTCGACTTAAGGTGACGGTATCGAGGTTGGGGCCGAATAGTCCTACGGCGAGGATGGGGGCATCTTGCTGAGAGACCTGCTCAAAATCAGGTTGTTCTCGACCCTCTGACTCTGAAGGGAGTTCGGGGATAGCATCATCAACCTTTCCCCGTAGCTCTTGAATCGATCCGGCAACAGGAGCTTCAGCCCGAAACTCGACATCAATAATGGAATAAGAGTTGAAGGTGGCACTGTCGACGTCTTTGATACCCTGTAAAGACTTAATCTCTTTTTCAATTTTGTCAGTCACCCGATTTTCAATGGTCTCTGCATCTGTGCCGCCCCAGGGAGTGGTGATCATGGCCCGGGCAATTTTGATATCTGGGTCGGATTCTTTGACCATGGAAACATAGCCCATTAACCCGCCCATAACCAAGAGAAAGCAAAGAAGGATACCAAAGATCTGTCGGGTAAAAAAGAAGCGAGCCAGGGGAGACGCTTTCTCTAGCTCAGACGGTGGGTGACCGTTAACGGTACTGTCCCAATCCTGCTGGGAATTTTCGCTGTGGCGCTCATGAGTTTGCATCCAATCTATCCTTGAGCTGGTGATGTTGATATCGCGGGCAATCTTGCAGGAGTGAATTAAAGCGGTTTATTGGCGCTCACAACTTCTATGGGGGAATTGTGGACGAGGCGGTTACTGCCTTCAGTCACCACTAACTCTCCAGGTTTCAGACCTCGAGCGATGGAAATGCTATCTAAACCTTCGATATCTAAGACAACTGGGCGTTGTTCAACGCGTCCAGTTTCTTCATTGACGACAAAGACATAGGACTTGCGATCGCGCGTCGTTACCGCCCCAAACGGAAGGGTGATGGCCTGAGACTTGGTTTGGGCGGCAATCCAAGTTTGCACCCGCGCCCCAATCCGTAAATTCTCGCGGCCATCGTTAATCCTGACCCGCACCTGCACAGCTCTCCCACCCGGTGTCACCGCAGGGGTGACTGAAAAAACGGTGCCTTTGGCCTTGGCAATTTTAACTAAGCTGCTTTCGCTGGTGCCTTTAACAGCAGCCCGACTGATATCTTCATCCAGAGCAATATAGGCAGGCTGTCCCGGACGAATGAGTCTTCCTTCTGTAGCGGGTAGTTCCATAGATACTTCAAAACTGCTAGGGTCTACCACCACAATCGGAACTGACTCTACGGCTGCTTGATATGTGGTGGCAGACTGAACCCGTGCAGAACTCCAGTATTCACCTTCTCGGATATTGAGGTAGGCAACAATCCCGTTAATGGGGGACACGAGTTGCGTATCTTCCTTAGCAACGGTGGTATTGAACAGCTTTTCTTTATTAGCTTCCGAGCTAGCTCGGGACACTGCAATTTGCTCCCTTGCCGATTTAACGTTTTCTTGAGCAACTTGGACCCCCACCTCTGCCTGGACAACTTTGTTGTTGAACGTATCGCGATCTGTGGCTGGAATCACGCCTTGAGAAAACAGTGTTTGACGGCGCTTGGCTTCAACTTTGGCCAAGTCGAGGTCGGCTTTAGCCTGCAATAAATTCGCTTCTGATTGGCGAAGACTTGCGATCGCCTGTCTTTCCGTCCGTTGCGCCACCTCTTGATCGGCTTTGGCTGCCCGAATATTGGAGCGATATTCCCGATCATCAATGGTGGCCAGCAATTGGCCTTTACGCACAAAATCACCTTCACGTAGGTAGCGACCGTCCATTTTTGCGAGGTACGTCACCTCACCATTGGCTTCAAAGATTAGCTGTTTATAGCGTTCGACCCGGACATCTCCATCAGGACTCGTGACCCAGCGTTTAATGGGAGCAACCTGGGCACGCACTGCCCTCACAGGCAAGGGAGCTACAGATTTTGTTTTTTGCTCAACGGGGCTAGAAGAATCGCCCGTGGTGCTGTAGACCCGCCACCCAAATAGTCCAGCGACAATCAGCATCACCAAAATCGCAATCGGCCATGGAGACTTCTTACTAGATCTTTTCGGTTGCGGCTGTATCGAGTCTTCAATATCAGAGGACTGGATATCGAGTTCTAATTGTGCGGAGGACTCTGGTCTCATATGTGCTGCTCCCTATTGATGGCCTTATATTGCTAGTTTTTAAGTAGAAATTTGTATCAATAACTACATAGAAAGTGACTACTGAGAGTTCCGTCGCAAGAACTAGGGATGATTAAGATACGAATAACTTTCCTGATCGGATGTTGCTTGATAGTCAGTTGCTGATCAATTGCCCCAATTAAGCCATTGCTGCTGCTGCGTAAAGATTAAGTCCATTTGGATGCCAAAAAACTGTTGGTTTAATCTTGAATAAAGTCGACTTCGCAATTGATCTTGTTGTGCTAGATTTCCAGACCATTGATGTGGGTCCAAAACATAAACCTGAACATATAGTAAACGCCCAATTTCTAATGAACGAACTTGATAGGTAACAGCATCGGCAGGCTTAAAAATCTCATCTACGGCGGTGTTGATGATGCTCATTTTTTCTGGTTCAGGACGACAACCAATAACCTGTCGCCAAGCATCACGGATGGTATTAATGGGGAGGGACACCATGGCCAGCACAATCACTATTACGATTACAGGATCTGCATAGGGGGCAAACGCTGCTATCGAGGTGCCCTTAGTCAATTCAACAAAAAGGAACGCAACCGCAACCGCAACACTGATGACGCCATCAATCATCCAATTTTTAGCATCGACCCTCACTAAGGATGATCGTGATCGCTTAGCCATGTCTTTTAGTTGCCAAGCAATCCAGAAAGAACCCACAGCTGAAACCCCGGCATAGGCAATTGCGCCGCCCGTAGAGATAGGACGCCCACCCGTAAAAAGAGCTGAGATAGCAGAAATGAGTGCAAACAGGCCAATGGCTCCAATAAGGAGTCCTTTACTAAGGTTAAGCATGGGTTCAAAAGTCGTATACCCAAAGGGATACTGCTGATTTCCAGGGCGCATGGCTAGGCGAGAGACTTTCTGAGTGAGAAGTGCAATAGCACATCCTATGAGGGAAAAGAATCCATCTAATAAAATTGCGTCTGACTGTGTAATCACGGCAAATCCCATCCCTAGAATTGCCATGAATAGTGCACCAAAAACCGTTAAGCGCAAGGCGCGTTCCTCTAGCTTAGAAGTGGTGTGTTGATTGGCACTCTTCATTGTTTCTAGGGTGTTCATGCAGGTATCTCTGCCGTTCTTGAGAACGCCCAGCGGAGCATAGGTGGGGCAACAAAGGTGGTCCCCATCACCATCAACACCAGGGCAACATTGACTGAGGTAGATAGGGCACCTGTAGAGGCCCCCAATCCTGCAAATACCAGCCCCACCTCTCCACGCGGAACCATACCTGCCCCGATTGCCAAGCGGTCTACTTTATCTTTGGTGATGACGCAGTATCCAGCCGCCATCTTGGTAACGATCGCAATCACCGTTAGGAAAAGGGCAATCGTCAGTCCAGTACGACTCTCTGGGTTTGCTAGGTTGAGCACCGTCAGATCAGTCTTAGCACCGATGGAGACAAAAAAGATGGTGGCAAATAAGGCGACTAGAGGGTCGCAGGCTTTCTCCAGTTGTTTGGTGGCAGAGGTGTCACCGAGGACAATCCCTGCAGCAAAGCAGCCCAGAATGGACTCTAAACCGATGACGCCAGCGACAGTAGACATCATTGCCAAAAAGGTAATCGCTCCAATCAACACACTGTAAGGATTACCCAGCCTACTGAGAAAGTTAACGTAGACGGGGCCAAAAAATCGGTTGAGGGAGATCGCAATCGTAACAAACAATGCAGCACTAATCACCGTCCCCAGCACGCTGGAAATTTCTACAGTCCCGTGGTCTGCAATGCCGACGGCCACCGCGAGAATGGCAATTCCTAAAATGTCATCTAGGACCGCCGCCCCCAAAATGATCTGTCCCTCTGGGGTACTCAGTACCCCCATATCCTGCATGATCCGGGAGGTAATCCCAATACTGGTGGCCGTCAGTGCCGCGGCCCCAAACAAAGCTGGAATGTTCTCCAGGTGAAAAATTGCCGATAGGCCCAGAAATCCCAAGGAGAAGGGAAGAATCACCCCTGCAACGGCTACTGATGCCGCCTGCGGACCCACTCGAATTAATTCTTTGAGATCGGCTTCTAGACCAATTTTGAACAACAAGATCCCCACACCAATCTGGGCATAGTCCTCCAAAAGGATCTTGACAGGGCCATCAAAAATCTCTTGTACTGTAGCTTCACTACTACCTGAAATCAGGTGAACGGTGTCCATCATCCAGCCTGCAACCTGACCAGTCTCTCCCAGCGCCAGCACATGTAGTCCTGACATCCCAATGACAAGACCCGCAATCAGTTCTCCTAGGACAGCCGGGAGTCCAACGCGAACGGCAATTTCACCAAAGAGCTGAGCTGAAATATAAATCAAAACTGTGGTTAGGGTCACAGCTAGTCCCACTGCTTTAACGTAGGTTTCGCCCTCAGCCTCACCGACCGATGCCAGGAGCAGAAATGGCTCACCCTCAAGCAATGGCGAGAGACCCCAATGCAGCGTCATGGAGTGCAACACACTGCTTATGATCCCTTGGGGAGAGGATATGAGGGGAATTATTGATAAATCAAGCATTTCATCTAAGGGGGCAAAGAATAGAGGGTCAACAAAGCAATGAAATGATCTGGAATTCACTCACCCTAGGTAGGCATTCAATCTAAAGCAGATTCACTAGAGTCTGAATGTAACGGAGAAGAAAGTACGAGCATAGAGTGAGTGGCCGCAAGGATTCGATGATTGTCATCATGCCTGCAACAATTCGCAAAATAATATTGAGAATTTTCTTAGGGACCGAGCCAATCTGCAAGAAGGGTAACGGAGCCTTTCTTGCGACTTAGAATTTGTTCAGACTCTAGTTGGCTGAAGGTGCGAGATAGAACCTCAGGAGACATTCCTAAGTTAGTTGCCAGCACCTTGACAGACGTCGTTAGTGGAACAGTCGATTGGCCTGGCAGGCATTGTTTGGTGAGATAGTGCAAAAGGCGATTGCGAGCAGAGCGAATACTTCTTAGTTCCAGTAATTGTTTAACAGATTCAAAGCGTTGGGTCAGGTGACAGACATATCGCGTACATAGGTTGGGCGATTGCTGCCAAGCCTCTAGAAAACCATCTTTGGGTATAGCCAACACACGAGAAGGTTGTTCTGCCATGACAGTGCAGCTATAGGTCTCAAGATTCAAGGCCGTCTCAGCCAAACTCTCGCCCACACCCACCGTGTAGTAGATAATCATCTGTTGCTCAGTGAAGCTAACCATTTTCAGCAGCCCAGATTCCACCCAGAACATAAATTCTGCAGGATCACCTTGTTGGAAGAGGATCTGTCCTGCGGTTAATTCCCGCTCAATAACTTGCTGCTGAAGCTCTGGCGGTAATTCTGTAATTGCGATCATAATAGACGACCTTTAGACATAAGTTTTTTCACCGCCTCAAAACATCAGTATTGAGGAGATGAGGCAAGCCTCTTTATATGAGTAAGACTCATATTCATAATTTATGAGCAGCACTCATATTTTGTCAAGTACAATGTGAGTAAGATTCGTATTTGTGTTGAGAGGACTCGTAAATAGATGGTCAATAAAACAATAAAATCGCCTGGGATGCGCCGCCAGCCTAAGCAAGCTCGCAGTCGGGAGCGGGTCAACAAGATTCTGGATGTGGCAGAAGAAATGTTTATTGCGGAGGGTTGCAATGCAGTAACGACGAATGCGATCGCAGCCCAAGCCGAGATCCCAATTGGCTCCCTTTACCAGTTTTTCCCTGACAAAGCCGCAATCCTTCAGGCTCTAGCGGCTCGCTATACCACCCTGCTCAACCAGAAATTTCTAGCGATCGGCCCCGCAGTTGAGTCACAATCCTTATCGGATGTTTTGGCATTGGTGATTGATACCAACGATCAATTTTTTGCAGATTATCCTGGCTATCAGGCCATCTATATTCAGACGCAGGGAACTGTACCAGAACTAGCCGCAATTGAAGAGGCAGCTGACGTAGAACTTATTGATGCAACGGCTGATTTTCTTGCTCAACGTTCTCCTGGGTTGGATGCAGACCACTATCAGGTGATTGCCATGGTCATCGTTAAGAGTATTGGTACCCTTCTATGGTTATCTCGGAGCCACAACCCAGCTTTTCGAGAGCGTTTGGTAGACGAAACAAAACGATTAGTGCAGGCTTACGCGCACAGTTACTGGCCTGAATAGACAATACCTTCGCCAATGGTTGCAATGAGAGCTGTTTGTTAGTCAAGAGCAACTTTTACACCAACGTCTTATAGCAGAGACGAAACGAGTTGCGATCGCATACCTACAAAGTTATCTGCATGAAGGTGACCCAATTTCGGTAGTGACCTAAAGCCAATACCTGCAAGGATACGACCTGTTGGCCCTAATAAAACATGAGTGATATTCAGATTATGCTTGACAAAATATGAACATCGCTCATATATTAAAAAGCGAGCACTACTCATATTGAGTCTCAAGTCGTTCAATCATATAGAACAGACACTAAGACCAACCATAAAACGTTGAACTAGGAACTAGAGTCCTCAAAGGAGGTTGATTTATGTCAAACACTACCCATTCTTTTCCCTCAATGAAAGGCAATATTCCGATTTCTCGCTTTGACCTTCATACGAAAATTTCATCTGAACTAATTTGCGATGAAGCTCGTGCCTGGGAACCTCGTGGCCCAAAATCCGTAGGTATTCCCAAGCAAATGATGCCTTTAGAAAAATATGACGTGGCCGCACCATTTATTTCTGTTCCAGCCCAAGATGAAGATGGCAAGAAGATAGGCTTTTCTGAAAAAGCAACGCATTGGGCACTTCAGAATTTGCCTTTGTTAGATGAAGACAGGAAATGGTCGAGCCATACAGAGGCTTTAGAACAAATAAAGATTCAGTATGGAGATGTTCTGCCAACACCTTCCGTACAGTGGCAAGAGACAACCTCCGATAAGGCAATGTCTCTCCTTGCCTTTCAGGGACTTGGCTCCCATCGTTTAGAGCGAACAGAAGATGACTGCGCCACTTTTATGGTGGATCTCTCCTGGATGGTTGCCTTTCCAGTTCGTGATGACTTCGAGCGCTATGGTGCTTGCGCTTTTTTTGATGAAAATCGGCAACCTGTCAGGATCTACACTGCCCACAATGACAAGACACATTATCCAGACGATACAACCTGGGAAGAAGCGAAGTGGTGCTGGCGTTGTTCGCTGTTTACAGGCGTAACAGTTGCCGATCATTTAGGCTCCGTTCACTATCTGGCTTCAAACCTGCTAGTAACCACGACTCGTGAACAACTGCCACCCGAACATCCATTTCGTAGGCTGCTAAAACCTTTTACATATGGCACGGTTGATATCAACCGAGATGCCTATGTGCTTCTCTCTCCCAAACAAGGGTTGGCCCATCGCACATTTGCGTTGACCTACGAAGGTGTTGTCAGGTGTTTGCTAAAGGGAGTTGAATTCGCCAGCTTACAGACCTTTCCTGACTCGCTTGCGGCTAAAGGAACTGACTCGCTAGGTGATAAATTCCCTTACGCGACCGATGGTTTAGCACTATACGAGATCTTAGAAAAGTATGTGCGAGAGTATTTTGCGATATATTTTCCTGGCGAAACTGCTGTCAAAGATGCTTCTATTCGTCACTGGTGGATAGCACTGACGAAACAAGCTCCCAATCTAGGTCTCAAGCCACTTCAGACTGCTGAACAACTGATCCGAGTTACCACTCATTTCATGTTTACAGTGACCGGGTTACATGGTCAAGTCGGCGATGTCATTGCTTACACTTGCGATCCTGCTTTCGTCGGCTCAAAAATCAGGGAGGGGCAAACCATCGGGGATGTCCAAGCCACGGTCCAGCTCATTAATATCACCGTAACAACGGGGCTTACTCAACCCTCCATCATTGGGGATTATCGGCATACACTTCCAGACTACAAAAAAGAGCAGGCTCTTCTCGTTTTTGAAGCCTATCAACAGGCGCTGAAGCAATTAGCCCGTGATATTGATGCACGCAACCTCACCCGAGAACAACCGTTTCAAACCTTTAATCCTACTATTTTAGATTCGAGCGTAAGCATATGAGCAATATCAATCATGCTGCCGAAGAAGGCAGCAAAAAAGTATCCGATGCGAAAAATCCCTGTCCTTTTATGCGTGCATTGCAAGCTCTTGGCTATATTGCCCCTCAGAAGGCTCCCCTTGCCAACTTCTCTCACATTGTGACTGTTGCCATGGATAGTGGCATTGAAAAACCGCCACCCAAATTTGCGATTAAACTTCTAGCTTTGCTTGCAAGCGCAAAATCTGTATCTACCTTTATACAGACATTTTCGCAAGGATTCAGTGTTGACAACCTTAGATTAGGACCCCTCGATAAGCGAGGTGTCGGGTCTGGAATTATCGATCTTGAAGGCAATATTTGTGAAGATCAACTAATACGGCTTGACTCCTTTGCCTCTGATTTTGAAGATGAAAGTGGCACTTTAGAACGCGGTCTTGACGCAGCCGCTCTCAATAAAATGATGGATGAGAACTTTGCTCGTCCATCGAAACATCGTCGGTGGTTTGATCGATTGCTCATGAATGGTGAGTGGCCAGCATTACTCGAAGCTATGGGCAAGACTCACTTGAGCAACCCTTACCTAAGTTTATCGGAAGTGCAAGAGTTATTTGTTGATAGGCAGCTACCTGAACGGGTGGTAGCACGGCTCCCCCTTCCGAGTAGACTTGCAGTGACAGACGCCACTCAGTTTTCTTCAGCTACACCTGATCAAGACTTAACTTAGAAAGTACGAGGAGATTGGTGCAGAAGTACGCCGATGGCCGATTTACAGTACTCTCAAACAACATATGTAGGCTCGGGTAGCCCTGCTCAATACTTACTGATAGTCATCACAAGGAATAGATCGCTATATGTTGTCAGATCTAAAACTGCCAAAATGGCTGAAGTTCGGAGCCATCTTTCCCTTCGTATTTATTGATGCTTGGCTCATTATTCTGCTCTTGCGATATTTCCAGCCCATTACCAGCATGGTGGTCTTTGCTAGCCTGTTGGCCTTCTTGCTAGAGTTCCCGATTGTCTTTCTAGAACGAAGTGGATTAGGTAGAAGCTGGGCCATCTCTCTCGTTCTCCTTCTAGCACTAGCATTGGTTAGCATCACCAGCTTAATTTTGGGTCCGTTAATTTTTCAACAGCTGGTTGAATTTACCAATCGTCTCCCGGATTGGCTAGACAAGATTGATCAACAACTCCAAGTTCTCGACGACCAAAGTGTTTTGCAAAATTTACCGCTGAACTTGGGTAATCTCTCTACCCAGTTGATCCAACAAACCTCAGCAGCCTTAAAATCTGTGACGAGTCAGCTCATTAGCCTGACAGTGGAAACGATTAGCAGTACCGTGAATCTGCTCATTACCTTGATCCTCTCTATTCTGCTGGTCATTAGTGGTCCCCAGCTCTGGCGAGGACTGATAAGCTGGTTACCCAAATTATGGCGAGATCGGGTTCAGGCTTCACTACAGCCCAGTTTGCAAAATTACTTTGCGGGTCAAGCCATTATTGCCCTGTTATTAGGTGTCGTACTTTCCGTTGCATTTACCGTGTTGCAAATTCCCTTCGGTTTACTCTTTGGGGTTGTGATCGGTATTGCCAGCATCATTCCCTTTGGAGGTACGGTCAGCATTCTGGTGGTGAGTGGACTGTTAGTTTTTCAGGGTATTGGTCTGGGCCTGAAGGTGTTGGTCACGGCCATCATTCTCGGCCAGATTAATGAAAATGTAGTTGCCCCTCGTTTGATTGGTGGCATGACCGGGGTGAACCCAGCTGTGGTGCTGATTTCAGTATTGGTGGGTGCCAAAGTGGCGGGATTCCTAGGATTACTACTGGCGGTACCCACGGCCAGCTTTATCAAACGGATTGGAGATATGGTACATAGCCCAGATGGCTTTGAGACTGAGTTGTGACGTCGCTTTTTCACTTGATTTACTACCGTCTTGACAAATATGAGCAATATTCATATTATAAATACATGAGCGATACTCGCTTTTTCGCAGATCAAGGTTCTTCTCTATAGCTAAAGCGATTCAGGCTACTCATCTGCCAAATCACTTTTTGAGAGGGGTGAGAACCAACTGCTGATGAATATCAACACGCCACACCATTTTCGATGACTGCTCAACTTTGCCGTGAGTTGATCTGGACTTAACCATTTTGGAGAGCAATATGTATCACTACGCAGATAACGCATTAACCTCTGTTCAGCAAAAGACCGCTGCCGCTGCCCTGGGGCAATCCTTTTCCCAGGACCCCTTTATGGCCTATCTACTGCCAAATGCTGCCACACGAGTGCAGCACTTAACGAAATTCTTTGTACCTATGATTCGTAGTAGCCTTCGTTACGGAGGGGTTGAAATTGCACCAGAAGGGGGCGGCGCGCTCCTATGGGTTTCTGGTGAATATTTCCCATTCCAATTGTCTCAAATTCTGCAAAGTTCTCTACGCTCGATCCCCTTTTTGCTGGGCTTATCTGCTTTCAGACGTCTTCAGGTACATGAGCATGTTTGTGAACATGCCCTTCAAGAAAAAGCTCCGGCTAACTTTGCTTACCTCTGGGTCATCGGTGTGCATCCAAGCCATACTGGGCAGGGTCACGGCAAGCAGATGATTCAATCAGCACTAGACTCTATGCGCAGTCGTGGTCACTCCGCTTGTCTACTGCGAACTGAGAATTCCAAAAATGTTGGACTCTATGAACACTTAGGCTTTCAGCAAGTTCACACCGAGACTCCGACAAGCAGTAATCTCCAATATTGGTTGCTCTCAAAAACGCTAGTGTGAACTGCAGTCTTATTAGATGGGTGAAACACCATACTTTGTAAAAACTAATGTTTTCAAGTGGAGCTTCTGCAATGGAAACAACGATGGCCAGACAACTCTCAAGTCATACTAGTGCTGATAGATCTCTACAAGCCCTGATCTTTGATATGGATGGTGTGCTCTGCGATACGATGCCATATCACCTCAAAGCTTGGCTGCAATATAGCGAGACGATCCCTAAATTAGCCGCTGCCAAACGAGAGCGATTGGAACAACTGGGTGAAAAGCGTTATGAAGCTCTGTTGGAGAACATGAGTGGAAAGCGCAATGAGGATCTGCTACCAGAGTTCTTAGGATATCCAGTAGCCGCTTCTGATATTCAGCGCTGGGGTTCGGAGAAAGAAGCGATCTACCGCTCCCTGATTCAAGATGAACTCCAGTGGATCTCAGGTCTGATTCCGTTTTTGCAACAGGCTCAGTTTGTAGGATTAAAGTTAGGTTTGGGAACCTCTGCCTGCCAAGAGAATGTGGATTTGTTGATGCAGAAGGATGACTTGGGAAACTTCTTTAGTGCTCAGGTGACTGCAGCAGATGTCGATCGGGGTAAGCCCGACCCACAATGTTATCTACTCGTGGCTGAGCGTTTAGGTGTTGCACCCGATCGGTGTTTAGTGTTTGAAGATGCGATCGCAGGTATCCAGGCAGCTCGTAATGCAGGTATGCGGTGCTAGGGAGTCTTGTCCACCCATGCTGAAGCGGAATTAAAACAAGCTGGTGCTGAGTATTGTATCCAAGACTTTACTGATTTGGCCCTGTTGACGTTAATAAGGTATGACAACGATTCGTATAAAAATTTACCACAAGACTAAAAGCTATATCTGATAATTGTTTCAGCCGATGATTTTATCTTATTTAGTGAGATATAAGTCTATTGAGGGTTTAGTCTCAGTTTTTAGACTCACTCCCTGATAGCAGAGTAGTTTCAATACTCTGTGAATACTCCCTTGGTTTATTCAAAGGGGTAGATCAGGAGCTATCAATATTATTACTTTGAAAGCATCTTATTGCTCTGCATTTTCCAAGTATTGAAACGCTCGTTGAGCAGCCCCTTGTGCTTGCTGAGAGGTGACTGTCTGGTATCGAAGAGTCGTCTGGATATGCCTATGTCCCATTAACGCTCTGAGTTCTTCAAGTCCCATAATGCCTATTCGTTCTGTCGCAAAGGTATGGCGCAGATCATGCATTCTCGCCCCTTGAAGCTGGGTATAGTTTTGAATTGACTGCTTCCAGTAATGATGAGCGGTTCTGTAACTGAGGCGACTGACCTGACTGGTAGGAGTCTTTTGGGCTGTAAACAATGCTGGAGAGGGGACCAGACGATAGAACTTGATGTAGTGCTGAAGAGCCTCAGCTGCATCTTTACTGTAAAAACACCACCGGATTTTATTGCCCTTACCCACAACCTGAAATTGTCGCTGTTTCAGATCGACTTCTGCCAAATCCAAGGCCAAGAGTTCCGAGATTCTGGCACCAGTATGGTGCAACAACTTTACCAGGGCATACAAACGAGCATCGTTGTAAATGGCTTGGTACAGGGTTTCCAATTGTTCTGAACTCAAGAACCGAATAGGCTGATCACTTAAATGCTCTTCCTTAGATTTATCCGGTGTTCGATGCTTCATCAAGGCAATGGGATTGCTGCGAATATAGCCTTTGCGAACAGAGAAGTTGAGCAACGCATTCAAGGTGGCCTGATGCCGGTGGTGAGTGGTGTAAGACAGGTGCGTCAGGCTATTGAGATATTCAGACAGAATTTCAGCATCTAACAGCTCCATCGACCAGCTGCCATATTGCTTCAACAAGGGCATCAAGGTCAGTTCATAGGAGCGGGTTGTACTTTCTGCTACATGGGGGCGATCTAAAAACTGAGTTGCCACGGTTGCTAAAGGCTGATTCATCTGGAGCTTTGCTTAAATCTAAAGACTCATTTAGCTATATGCACTATATCTCTGTGAAAGGAATAAATGGTGATAAATCAATGCAACCTTTAGAAACGGATCTCACCCCCAATCCAGATGAATCCTTGGCGAAGTATCTCTGCCGTCTACGAGTAAGGCTCGGTCTTACCCAAAAGGAGGTGGCAATCAAGGCCAATATTCACGCCCAAAGTTTGGGCAAGTTGGAACGAGGGAAAACGCAATCCCTCAATCACAAGACCCGACAGGGATTAGCCTGTACCTTGCAAATTCCTGCCGATTACTTGGAGGCAATGAGTCGGGGGCGGGCCATCCAGGCCACTCACACCTTGAAATTTTGCCCCCAGTGCTGGCGGGCAGGCAGTACTCCAGAACCGCTGTGGATGGATATGAGAGCAAAACACTGTTTTGCCTGTGGTACTCGCCTACAAGATCACTGTGTCAGTTGCCAAGAACCGATCACTTCGCTCAAACATCGCTTCTGCCCCTATTGCGGAATTCCCTATCAAACCTCACAACAAATCAAAGGAGAGTAAGGGTGTGGCTAGTGTACATGAGACCGCTTATCCACGCTTGAAGCGAAATCCCTCTAATCAAGATCTCTCAGCAATTTATACCCCTACGAAAGAGGAAATAGATTTAGCGCAACACTTAACCCGTAGCCCCCAAACTCAGCTGGGCTTCTTGGTATTACTGAAAACTTATCAGCGCTTGGGCTATGCCATTAATACGAGTGCTGCACCTGTTGCTGCTGTGCGCCACATCGCAACATTGGCTAATTTACCTGGCTTCCAGCCAGATCTGGCTGTCTATGATCGTTCCCCTACCCGCTATCGACATTTGCATCTTATTCGGGGCTATCTGCAAATCACGAAATACGGCCCCCAGGCCAGAAAAGTCATTTATGAATCCATGGAAAAAGCAGCATGGACCAAACATGAGCTTCCTGACTTGATCAACGTGGCGATTGAAGAGCTGGTCCATCATCGGTGTGAATTACCTGCTTTTACGGCACTAGATAGAGCGGCACGCCAGATCAGGCAAGCAGTCACAACAAAGTTATATGAGCAAGTTAATCAGACCATAGGACAGGCTGAACGGATCAAGCTGAATCAATTGTTTGTGCTGACAGCAACCGAGACTTCTTTATGGAACCGCTTGAAGGAAGAACCCGGTCAACCCTTACTCTCTCGCCTTCAAGACTGGATTGAACGGTTGGAATGGCTGACTGATCTCCAGATCGAGAATCCTGGGTTGAAGGATATTCCCACCGTCAAGATCAAGGCTCTTGCAGCGGAGGCACAGTCTTTGGATGTCGCTCGCATGAAGGAATTGACCTATGACAAACGCTATACCTTAGCGCTGGCGTTGTTATCAACCCAGTATGCTCGTACCCTTGATGATATTGCCGAGCTGTTTATCAAACGAGTCCGCAAACTTCATCACAAGGGAGCTGAAGCCCTTAGTGACTATCGTCGTAGGATGCAAGCTCGCACGGATGAAATCATCGATACGTTTTTGCATGTGCTGTTAGCTTACGATTCTCAGGGTCGGAACACGACTCGATTTAAAGCTGTGAAAACGGTCATTGGGGATGACTCACAGCAGCTCATTGACGATTGTGAGGCGCATTTAGCCTATGTAGGCAATAACTATTTCCCTTTTTTAAAGAGTTTTTATCGAAGCCATCGAGCTGTCTTTTTCCGGCTGTTAGAGTATATGCCCTTGCGCCCTAGCACCCAGGATCAGTCCCTCATTGAGGCTATTGAATTTATCAAAGCGCACCGTTCCAAACGCGGTCAATGGATACCCATTACTCAGATCGAGAATAAGGGTACTCCTGATGAAAAGGTTGTGCCTTTGCTTGATATCAGTTGGGTACCTGAAAAATGGAGGTCCTTGATTACGGGTTCACGGCAGACTTCTCCACTGAAAATTCACCGGGTCTACTTTGAACTCTGTGTGTTCTCTCATCTGAGTCTGGAACTACAGTCTGGAGATATGTATATCCCTGGCAGTAATGAATTTGGTGACTATTTCAGCCAGTTGATTTCTTGGGAAGAATACCAGGATTCGGTCGCGGAGTATGGACAGATGGTCAACTTACCAACGGACGGTAAGGCTTTTGTTCAAAAGATGCAAGAGCGATTACGCACGGCGGCCAAGACGGTAGATCAAGCCTTTCCTAAAAATGAACACTTGAGTTTCAAAAAAGAACGTCTGGTCATTCACAAACGCAAACGTCAATTACCGGAAGGTTTGGCGGAAGTGAAAGCGCTGATTGAACGGCAGATCAAACCGGTTTCCATTTTGGATGTGCTCGGTGACACTGAGGAATGGCTCAACTGGACCCGCTGTTTTGGACCTCTATCTGGCTTTAGTGGCAAGCTTACAGATCCAGTCGGTCGCTATCTGACCACCACATTTTGTTATGGCTGTAACATTGGCCCCAGCCAATTGGCGAAGTCGTTGCCGGGGACGGACCGTCGTCACTTATCTTGGATTCATCATCGCCATATGAGTGAGGAGAAAATTCAACAGGCTATTGTCGAAATCATTGATGCCTATAACCGCTTTTCCCTACCCAAAGTCTGGGGGTCTGGTAAACATGCCTCTGTGGATGGGACCAAGTGGGACATCTATGAGCAAAACCTGCTGGCGGAGTACCACATCCGCTATGGCGGGTATGGAGGTATTGGCTACTATCATATTTCTGATACCTACATTGCCTTGTTCAGCAATTTCATTCCCTGTGGCGTTTGGGAAGCGATTTATATCTTGGATGGCTTGCTCGAAAATACCTCTGAAATTCAGCCGGATACGATTCATGGCGATACGCAAGCCCAAAGCAGTACGGTGTTTGCCTTAGCTTTCTTATTGGGCATAACCCTGATGCCTCGGATTCGGGGGTGGCAAAACTTAGCGTTCTATCGACCTTCTCGCGGCACTCGATATCAGCATCTGGATAGCTTGTTCACGGATGTGACCGATTGGGATCTGATTGAAACGTACCTCCCGGATATGTTGCGAGTGGCTTTGTCCATCAAGGCAGGGAAGATTCAAGCTTCTACGGTGTTGAGAAAGTTGGGAACCAATAGCCGCAAGAACAAGCTCTATCAAACCTTTAATGAGCTTGGGGGTGTATTGAGAACTATCTTCTTGCTGCAGTATATGAATGATCCGCAAATGCAGGAGATGATTCATGCTGAAACGAATAAGTGTGAGTCATTCAACCGCTTTATCAAGTGGCTGGCTTTTGGAGGAGAAGACCAAGTTATCTCTAGTAATAATCGAGATGAACAACGAAAGCGAATTAAATATAATCACCTGGTGGCCAACTGTTTGATCTTCTACAACGTTTCAGAAATTAGTCGAATTCTCAATGAGGAGGCACTCAAGGGACGCACATTTAATGCAGAGTTGTTGGCATTGCTGAGTCCTTATTTGATGGACCATCTGAATCGGTTTGGACTGTATCAATTAGATCGCCAGCGCAATCCACCCCCGATCAATTTTGAGATTCCGATTGCTGAGAAGGAGTTTGAGCTAGAGGAAATATTGATGTAGTTGATTGAGCTATCCTTATTCGTCGGTTTTAAGGACGTTGAAGAATGGAGTCAATATGCCAAAACTGACTTACATCCCGCTGAATAAAATTAAGTCGTCGCGTGAAGAGCTTTCTAGGCAACACTTTCAGCCCTATGACCAGTTTTTACACGAGTCGTTGTCATACCCCAAGTCAACCCAGTTGAGGCCTATCAGCCTGACTCTAAAATGATCAAAGTAGGACCTCAGAATTCTCGTAGCAGAGGGGGGTCTGGGCATATAGACGGTTTAGTTCAACAGGGGCAAAATCAAATGTCTCATGGATATCTTTGATTATCCGTCTTTCCTCAAATTCAAGGTGAATGCGCATGTTTGTAATGATCTGTCTTGCTATTGCGATTGGTATCAGTTGCGGGGTAGGGATTGTCGGGTTGATTTGGTGTCGTCGAGGGAATCAAGCTGTCGATAGCTTCATGCCATCAGAGCAGCTAGTCGGTTCGTACGGAGTGGTAGATATTCCGTTTGCGGAGGGATATTCCGGCAAAGTCCGGGTCAATATCGGTGATTCTGTCCTCAATCTGCGAGCCTTTGCCTATGATTCCGATGCCCATGCTTCCGAGCAATTTGAACAGGGCGATCTCGCTCTTATTGTTGCCATTGAAGACAATTATGTCCTAGTGATTTCTGAGCGTAGTTTGCATACCTTGGCCGAAACAGACTGCACTGGCGGTTATGTTGAGCCACTGCTGAAGAACCGCATATAGTCAACTCGGAATCAATTTTTACCTATTATTCAGCGTTTTTCGATACAGGTATTGTGCAATGAATCAGCAATTCTTCCAACCCCAAACATTGGATGTGATCTTGGCCCAGTCCCAGGAGGAAGCAGCTTCCCCTTCAGAGATCAAGCTCCCTGTCCAAAACTCTTTATCTTCTAGTCTATGGAGTGCGGGCTTGCCCCTGACCTTAATTATCTTGGGCAGCTTGGTGGGAATCTGGTTTCTGAAAGCTTTTTTGGTCATTTGCAGACCGAATGAGGTGATTATTCTCTCGGGACGTAAGTGGCGAACCCCAGACGGTCAAAAGATAGGGTATCGGGTGCTAGCAGGAGGCAGAGCTATTCGGATTCCGATTGTGGAAACCGTTAAACGTATGGACGTGACGACAATGGCAGTACCAGTAGAAGTTCATAATGCTTATTCCAAAGGTGGTATTCCTCTGCACATTCAAGCGATCGCCAATATTAAAATTTCCAGCGATCCACGAGTGGTGGGCAACGCGATTGAACGGTTTCTAGGCCACAAACGCACCGAAATGATTCGGGTGGCCCAGGAAACCCTAGCCGGATATTTGCGGGGGGTGGTGGCAACCTTAACCCCCGAACAGGTGAACGAGGATCGTCTGCAATTTGCTGAGCGCATCGCTTCAGATGTTAGTCGAGAACTACGGACCCTGGGTCTACATCTCGATATTCTCAAAATTCAAAGCGTGGCCGATGATGTGGACTATCTCAGTTCCCTGGGGCGGCAACGGATCGCCATGATCTTGCGAGATGCTGAGGTGGCAGAATCTGATGCTCTCACTACCGCAGAACAGATAGAGGCCGAATGTCAAGAACAGGCGGGGGTTGCCCAAACCCAAGATCGAACTGTGGTTTTAGAGCAAGAAAATCAACTTCGCAAAATCAAAGCCAAGCTAGAGCGACAAGCTCGTTCTGAAGAAGAAATTACCGTGGCTGCCACCAATGAGCGGCGGGCCAAAGTGGAGCAAATTTTGCAGAAACTCCGAGCTGACGTAGAGCGGCTACGGTTGCAGGCCAACCAAGTTTTACCGGCTCAAGCTCAGCAACAGGCGGCCGAACTACGAGAACAAGGAGATGCGGCGATTTTGGCGGAAAATGCCCGAGCGGCAGCACAAGTTAATGACATGCTCGCTAAGGTATGGCAAGACATTGGCACTGATGCCTCCCAAGTGTTTTTGATTCAGCAAATTGAAACTGTGCTGCGGGAAGCAGTCCAGATTCCTGAGCGGCTCCATTTACATCAAGTCAAGGTGGTGGATAACGGCGATGGTGAGGCCGTGGCCAGCTTGCTAAAGGTTTACCCCCAGGTGGTCCGCCAATTTTTGGATAGCCTCCACCACACCTTAGGCATTGATGTCGTCGGTACTTTGACCCAGACCCACAGGTCGCAGTCTCTCACCCACCCTTTACCTCAAACAGGAGCGTAATTATGGAACTGATCACTTTATTGCTGGGTCTGAGCGGCCTTAGCTTGGCTGCAGGCTGGAGTGTTACCAAAAATTTTTACTGCATTTGCCAGCCTAGCGAAGTGTTAATCTTTGCGGGGCCTCACACTCGGCTCGCCAACGGTCACAAAAAGGGCTATCGCTTGGTGAAAGGGGGCAGCAGTTTGCAGATGCCTCTGTTAGAGCAGAGTTTCCGCATGGATTTGACCAATATGATCATCGACCTCCAGGTGACCGGGGCCTATTCTAAGGGCGGTATTCCGTTGACTGTGACCGGAGTCGCCAATATTAAAATTGCTGGGACAGAGCCGACAATTCATAACGCGATTGAGCGCCTTCTAGGCAAAAAACGTCAAGAAATAGAGCAGCTCGCCAAAGAAACCCTGGAAGGAAATTTGCGCGGAGTAGTGGCAAGTCTGACCCCTGAGCAGGCAAACTCTGACCAAATTGCCTTTGCTAAAAGCCTATTAGAAGAAGCTGAAGCGGATCTAGAAAAGTTGGGATTATTACTGGATAGTTTGCAAATCCAAACCATTGCCGATGAGGTCAGCTATCTAGATTCTTTAGGCCGCCAGCAACAGGCAGAACTGATTCGAGATGCGCGGATTGCCGAAGCAAAGGCCACGGCAGAGTCTCAAGTTCTTGATTCTGCAAATCTGCGCCGTACTGCCTTACGCCAGCTGCAACGAGATGAAGAAATTGCTAAAGCTGATGCCCAAAAGCGAGTGCGTGATGCTTTAACCAAGCGGGTGGCAGCCATTGAGGAGGTCGAGTCTGTGGTAGGCGTCCAGGTGGCCCGCGTCGAAGCAGAGGCAGCGGTAGAAACAGAGCGAATTCACCAGGTGGAACAGCAGCTCCAAGCCGATGTGATTGCGCCAGCAGAAGCAGATTGTGAGGTTGCGATCGCAACTGCTAAAGGCAAAGCCGCCCAGATTATCGAAGAAGGCAAAGCCCAAGCGATTGGCACTCGCCAATTGGGGCAATCCTGGCAAGCAGCAGGAGCAGCGGCACAAGATATTTTCATGTTTCAGCAGCTCCATATTTTAACCAAGCTGATGGCGGCAAGTGTGCCAGAAGTTAGTGTCCAGAACGTTACGGTGATTGATGCCCAAAGGGGAGCTACTGCGACTAAACTGGCTGCTTTCCTAGAACAATTTCAGCAAGCTACTGACATGGACATACAACAGATGCTGGCAAAAATGACTGCCCTCGATACTCCTCCTGACTCTCTGTTGCCTGAGGTTGAGTCGGGGACAAATCCTCAAGGAGCTACCTCATGATTAATCAAAAGGTGTGCGATGGTCTCCGACCGACTTTTGGCCATCGCTACCACATTCAGGAAAAACTCAGTGACAAAGCCGGTCGCCAAACCTACTTGGCACGAGATTCTGAGCAAAATGAACAGGTCATTATCAAAATACTCAACTTTGACGCTGCCCTGACCTGGGAGCATTTCAAATTATTTGAGCGCGAAGCCAAAACTCTTCAAAATCTATCCCATCCAGCAATTCCCAAATATCAAGACTACCTTGATCTAGATTCAGAGAATTGCAAAGGGTTTGCACTTGTTCAGACCTATATCAAAGCCCAATCATTGGAGTCTTATCTCCAATCAGGACGGACCTTCAGTGAAGTGGGAATCAGGCAGTTTGCCGAATCATTATTGGACATTCTGACCTATTTGCACAATCAAAATCCTCCTGTGATCCACCGAGATCTCAAACCCAGCAATATCCTGCTCGGCGATCGCTCAGGCAACCACATTGGCCAAGTCTATCTTGTAGATTTTGGGTCGGTTCAGACTATTGCCAGCAAAGAAAGCGGCACCATCACCATTGTTGGCAGCTATGGCTATATTCCCTTCGAGCAATTCTGCGGCCAAGCTGTACCCGCCTCGGATTTATATAGTTTAGGCATGACACTACTCTATTTGGCAACGGGGGTGCATCCGGCTGATTTACCTCAAAAACAAGGTGAAGTTCAAATTCGCAACACGGGTTTAAGTCATTCGTTAGAGCAATGGCTAAAGCAGATGACCAATTCTCGCTTAGATCGACGCTTCCCTAATGCTCAGTTAGCATTGAAGGCGCTAATTCATGATCAAGCTGTCAATCTCAGCTCCCTGAAGCCTAGTTGTACAGGGATCCAGCTCAAGCACACGTATGACATGTTCGAGATCATCATTCCTAAATATAGGGCTTTTACGTTCGCGAATGCTGTATTTTTTGTAGTGGCATTTATGTGTTTTGGATGGATTTTAGTACTAGTAGCCATCCCTGCCGTTGTACTTCGTGAGATCTTTTTATTCGGGTCTGCAGACAGACAACAATCACGGAAAATTGAACGGATGGTGATTGATAAATGGATGGTGATTGATGAAAATACAGTCACTGGTTACACATGGTTTGGCAGAAAAATCACCTGCCCGAGATCGCAAATAAACCGCTTGTGTTATTCGTCTAGCTACACTTTTAACCATTATTGGGATAGTGATAGGAAAAAAATTAGCTCAGGCATAGTGAAAACTCAGCCTAAGCTAACCATTTATGCAGGGGCAAACGAATATACCATCGAGAGCCTAACAGATGCTGAGTGTTGGTGGATAGGCCAAGAACTGAGTGACTTTTTGGATTTAGAGTTGCAAGTTATTTATCCCACGCCCGAAGTGCCACCATCTTGTGGAGGTGGGTGTTGATGCCGACAATCCCTTATCAGAAGACTATGACAGCGGCGGAGTGTAGTCTGTATCAAAAGATTTTAGACTTCCAACTCGATTCGTCTGGTGCTGTTTTCCCTTTTTCCTACAAGCTGGCTTGGGAATATCAGTGGACTGGTTTGTACACGTTCCGTGCCATTGAAGAATACAAGAAATTTGTCTTCTTAGCGATGGCGACCAGCCATATGGTTTCCCCCTCGACTGCTGTTGATCGAGTGTGGCATTTGCATCTGCTTTATACTCACTCCTACTGGGAAGATTTCTGCGGACAAGTGTTAGGCAAACCACTCCACCACAGCCCTAGCTTAGGCGGTCGGCAAGAAGGTAAAAAGTATCAGCGCGTCTATCAGCAAACTTTATTTACCTATCGCCAATATTTCGGAGATCCCCCTATCGATATTTGGCATCACCCCCGATTGAGAAGTGAGAGTTTTAATTTTCAGTGGGTTGACAAACACCAATATTGGCCAATTCCAAATCCAATATTTTTATTAAAAAAGCTGATGTACTCATAACCATTGCTTGGGTTGCATAGCCTGCAATCCTAGGGAAAGTGTCACTCTTAAAATGCACCTGATCACATCATCCAAGTTTTATTTTTCCAAAATCAGGATATTAGAGACCTATGGGGATTCTTGTTTTAAGTCTTTCAGCAATGAGAAAAAATCAGTAGCTACCGTCGTTTGCTGAAGTTCTTGACTCCCTAAAAGCTTAAGGACAATATTGACTTGCGCCACCATACCCACCATCCGAGCCAACATATTATCTTCTCTAAAGGCGGGTAATAAATCGGTCGCCCCTTGCGCCTTAGCCCATCTAATTTCAGATGACAGCACCTCTGTTCTACCTCGACAGGTCAAAACAATTTTGAGAGAAGGATAGGCTTCTTGGCACCAGCGACAGAACTCATAGGGATTGGGTTCTAACGTTTCTGCTTCGACCAGGAGCATATCTGGCAAACGATTTTCATTGAGGGCATAGCTATCCAAACAGTTACTCAATTCTTCACTAGAGGCGAGTTTTTCCCAGATAACGGTAATGCCTCGGTAAATTAATAGCTCTTGCCAAAGTTGGCCTTGTTTAGCAGACGGCTGCACCATTAGTACCAATTTTTGCGAGACCGTCGGACTCAAAGGTTCCAAGGCAGAAGAGAGTTGAAACTCTATGGACAGTCGCCCCAACTGTAATTGATCGCCATGCTGCAAGCAGGCAGGATGCAGCACCCGTTGCTCATTCACAAAAGAGCCGTTTAAGCTGCCTAAGTCTGTAAAATAATACTCCTGCAAGGGAGTGGAAAAAATCAAGGCATGCTGTCGAGATAAAGTCACATCATCAAAAGCGATCGCACAAGAGTGGTCCCGTCCAAGGGTCCAAAAGGCATGACCCACTAAAGTTTTGTAATAGCCCTGAGGGGGATAGGGGGCAAAACGCACCATCGAGACCGCAGGGGTCCAGAAACCACCATCCGTCAGTGCTTGGTGAGAGAGACTAGAATTTGCAGGAATAAAAAGTTGGGGTTTAGGAACTGAAGACACTACAATAAAAAGCTCATCTCAATACAAAGATTACGGGCCAGCAATAGGTAAAGAATAAGACTGTTGAATTGCTCTGAATCATGAAAGACATCAATATTTTTTTACTATCGAAATTTAATTATGGCATGCTCTATTTTGATCGGGTAGTGCTAGCTAATTGTGTATAAAAAATCACCCCCAGACTGGAGGTGATATCCCAAGCAATTACGATGTGAATTGATGCTACTTGAGGTGAAAGTAAAATTAAGCTGACAGCAGTCTGAAAACAACCATAACTGCTGCCGTCAGCCAGAGAATCTTTATCCTCACCCAGTAGTACTAAGACGCAGCACGCGCTTCTAAACCCACTTCTGCAGCGACTCGACTTAACAGGGATTGCTGCCGATTTTTAATCCATTTGTGGTGGGATGTCATCATTGCCCGCGCCATACTCTGGACAGTGAGTCCCTCAGTGCTAGCGAATGCAGCAGTGGGTACTGGCATGTATTCGGGCGCAGTGACTGCCTCTGCTTGACCCGTTTGATAGGCAACACCCCGGTAAACCAAGTTCAAGCTGGATTGCAAGACAGGTGCTTTCTGAGAATTTCTAAATCTCCATTCCAAACCTCGGTACTGGCCTACTTCGCTGGTAGTGTCCATCTCGACTTGAGGGGGAGTGTAGTCGTAACTAGTGCCACGATAAGTAAGTTGCATGATTCGCCTCCGATCAAATAAGTGATGTGTTTAGATTTGAGGCGCGTTCCTTCGAGCGATCGCTCTACTTCCGTCCCTTCACTCTCTGCAAGAATCAAAAAAGGCTGTAAGGGATGAACGACTTAGTTTCTGTATCAAATGTAACAGTTTTTAGATTGATTGCCCATATTTTCACAAAATTATATATTAGCTTTTCTTATCTGTTGTAGCGGTCATCGCCCCTCGTGGTCCTATCGAACAGGTGCAAGTGATAATCTAAGGAGTCGTTGCCCTCCGTTGACCCTATGTCTTTTGCTGACAGCGCTGCCGCTATCCCCGTTGATCAAATTCGGTATGACTCTCAAGGTCTGATTCCTGCTATCGTTCAAGACTTTTTGGATGGAACCGTATTGATGATGGCTTGGATGAATCAAGCGTCGTTGCAGAAAACAATGGAGACGGGCCGTACCTGGTTTTGGAGTCGCTCCCGCCAAGAGCTATGGCCCAAGGGGGAAACCTCCGGGCATGTACAACACGTGAAATCATTGCGATACGACTGCGATAGCGATGCGCTCCTGATTGGGGTGGAGCAAATTGGCGATATTGCCTGTCATACCGGAGAACGGAGCTGTTTTCATCAAGTGCAGGGGGAGATTGTGCCGCCGCCTGCGGATACCCTGTCTCAGGTGTTTGCAGTGATTTGCGATCGCAAACAAAACCCCTCTCCAGACTCCTACACCTGCCAGCTCTTGGCCGCTGGGGACAACAAAATTCTCAAAAAAATTGGCGAGGAATCCGCCGAAGTAGTGATGGCCTGCAAAGATGACAATCCCGACGACATTGCCGGAGAGGTAGCGGATTTGATCTATCACAGCTTGGTAGCCCTCGCCCATCATGACGTAGACATCAAAGACGTCTACCGCAAGCTGCAAGAACGGCGTCGGTAGGCATGAAGCGCGAAGTTTGGATCGTCTCTGCAATTGCTTTGGTCAACTCTCTCAGCTTTACGATCCTGCTGCCGACGCTGTATCCCTATGGTCGGCAGTTTGGCCTGAATGACTTTGAGACCAGTTTGTTATTTTCAATTTTTTCGATTGCCCAATTTGTGGCGACCCCTGTGATTGGGCAACTCTCTGATCAATGGGGCCGCCGTCCGTTGTTAATTGTCAGTTTGGCGGGGACAGTGTTAGCCAATGTTATGGCTGGCATGGCCACAGCAGCTTGGATGTTATTCTTGGCTCGTTTTTTAGATGGGATTACCGGGGGCAATAACTCCGTCGTGCAGGCGGTGATTGCAGATGTCACGGATGCGGAGAATCGGGCGCGGGGATTTAGTCTATTTGGCGCTGCTTTTGGCGTTGGGTTTGTCCTCGGTCCCATTATCAGTTTGGGGGCGCAAACCATTTCCCTAGGGGCAAGTTTTTTGGTGTCGGCTGCGATCGCCAGTATCGCTCTAGCCCTCACCGTCTTTTTTCTACCAGAAACGGGCGTCAAACAGTCTGCTCAGCCCCGTCGCCGCTTCCATCTAGGCTTAGGCAAATTAATCACAGGGTTGACGATTCCGAAAGTTGGCATTTTGTTGTTCCTCAACCTGCTGATTGGCACGACGTTTACAATCTTTACCTATGCCTTTCAGCCCTACTTCATCAACGTCTTGGAGCAAGATACTCAGTCTTTGACGCTGATGTTTATCATCTATGGTGTCTTGGGGGTATTGATGCAAACTTTTGGCGTGCCCATTCTGATTAAACGCTTGAATTTGCTATTGATCTTGTTCCTAGCATTGCTGATTCGCAGTCTAGCCTTTCTAGCCATGCCCCTATGGCCCAATTTGGCTTATTTTGTCTCGATTACCATCTTCTTTTCGGTGTTCAATTCTCTGGTTCAACCGATCATTAATACTCTCATTTCCCTCAATGCTAAGCCCCAACAGCAAGGCATGGTGATGGGGCTGAATGCCTCTTATCTCAGCATCTCTAATGGCATTGGTCCGGTGATTGCGGGTCTATTGATTCGACAATCTAATCTAGCGAGTTATGGCTATCCCCTCTATTTAGCAGGCATTTGCACTCTCCTGGTGTTGCTGCTGGCAGTGCAAACACGCCATAAATATGCCCCCACCTAGGGTGAGGGCATCCTGCTTAACAGAAGTGGAAGAAGTGGAGGTGCCTATCCTGGATGGAAGATGAAACTGACTTTATCTTCTTTGCCCAGGGAGATGCGATCGCCCGCCCGCAGTCGATAGCGATCACCAGGGCGGAGCGGTTGGTTATTCACATAGGTACCATTGGCACTACCCGTATCTTCTATGTAATAGCCGTCAGGGTCGATACGAATATCAGCGTGAACCCGAGACACCACATCACTATTGGGAAATCCTGACACATCAATATCGGGTGGAATGCGATCGTTGGGTTTACCAATATGCACCAGATTGAGACCCGTGGGTAAATCAACCGCTGTATTAGATCGTTCGTGTAACAGACTGGCTACGGGCAACTGGAGTTGGGTTGCCCCCACTGGCATTGGCGCTGGAGGTTGTTCTGGTATCGGGGTCGTCGTTGGTTGTGGTGACTTAGATTGTGGTGGCTCCGATACCATCGATTCAGGCACTGTAGATGATGCCTCAGGACTCGGCATAGGCGGAGTGGAAACATCTGGGGTCATGGGGGGTTGAGAGACCGCCGGAGGCATTGGCGGCATGGAGGACGCAGAGGATACTGGCGGCTGAGAAGGTTCTGGGGGCGTGGATGGAGAAGGCACTTCCAGATCCGGTATTTCGGGGGGAGTCGGCAGGGAAGATCCGATGGGTGACGGCGGCATAACATTTCTAGTCGGTTGTTCACTCATTTCCAAAGACATAGGTGGCGTTACTTCTGTCGGTGCAAATCCCAAATCCATATCTGGGAATTCCGTCAGTTCAATGTCATCCGGTGTGGCCATTGCCGGTGGTTCGGACAAGGGCTCGACCACATCCGTTGCCGGAATACCATCCGGGGTATCAAAACTAACCACATCTGTGGCTGGCATGCCTTTAACTGCATTCACTTGGGTGGGAGCGGTAGCCATATCTAAACCAGGAGGCTCAGCACCCTGTTGAAGTGATGTCCCACACTGAGAGCAAAAAACGGCATCTTCCGGCACCTGGGCCTGGCAACTGGGGCAAGACGCCATCTTGGGTAACTCTACATAGCAAGCTTCGCAGGTAATTGCCCCCTCTGGGTTAGAGTGGCCGCAGTTGGTGCAGGTAATCATAGATCTCCAAATCTTGTCATCACTTCATCCAAGATACACTGCGATCCAGTGTGTTTTCATTGTTGTAGATCACTAAAAAAAATTGGTTTTCAATTGCCTCTTTAGAACCAAACTCCCATCCCACCAAAACTCGCTAAAATGAGCGACGAACCAGAATGGTCTGGACTCTTCTATCAAAAATGATGGGGACAGATTCAGAAATTCAGAAAATTTAAACCGTGCTTAGGACTCTTCATTCTTATGGCTATGATCGCCCTAGTTCTACCACTACAAGATCCTATTTATGCCTTTAGCGTCCTATTAGGGATTCTGCTGCTAGCCCCGATCATTACCAAACCCTTGAAGCTGCCTGCTTTAGTCGTATTAATTGTGCTGGGTTGTTTGTTCGGCAGTAATGGCTTAGGGGTCATTGCCCGTGATCCACAGCTCATTTTTTTGGAAAAAGTGGGGCTGCTCTACATTATGTTGCTGGCTGGATTGCAAATGGATCTGAGCAATTTGCAACGCTTGGGGGTGCGATCGCTGATTTTCGGATTGCTAACTTTTGGTATTCCGTTGGCAACAGGGATGATCTTCGGGCAAATCATGATTACCACGAGCATGATTGCTTTATCAGAGACTGGCTCAGGGCTATTGGCCGCAGCATTGCTAGGCATTCTGTTTTCGCCCCATACCTTGTTAGCCTATCCCAGCATGACCCGTCTGGGTCTAGCCCAGCGGGAATCGATTGGTGTTGCAGTCGGGGGAACGGTATTAACCTCCATGCTGACATTAGTCGGGTTTGCCCTCATTCAAGCCAGCGCCCAAGGTCAAATCGGGCCGGAGTTATGGCTAAAATTACTCCTGGGCTTACCCTTGCTTATTGCCGTTTGTTTTAGGGGCATCCCCAAGCTGAGTCAGGGATTTATCAAAGCTAAAGTCGATGTGCCTTTGGGCTTGCAGTTCATCTTTGTGCTCACCACCCTCTTTGTAGTGGCTGCTGCCACCCAAGCCTTGGGAGTCGACTCAATTGTTGGGGCTTTTATTGCAGGTTTGGCTCTGAATCGGTCGATTCCTATAGACAGCGCCCTCATGAACCGCATAGATTTTGTCGGTAATAGCTTATTTATCCCTGCCTTCATGGTGTCTGTAGGTGTATTGGCCAATCCCAAAGTGTTTATCTCAGCCCCAGGCAGTTTGGGCATTGCTGGCATCATCATTGGCGGTGCAGTACTTTCGAAATTGGCTGCGGCCTGGATCGCAGGCCGATACTTTCGTTACAGTTGGCTGGAAGTAGCCACCATTTTTAGTTTGACTATCCCCCGAGCGGCGCTGGTGTTAGTGATTGCCCTGTTTGGGAAAGTCGCCTACTTAGTGGATGACAACGTCTTTAATGCGGTCATTGCCTATATTGTGGTCACTTGTCTAGTCGGGCCAATTTTGTCGGAATGGTGTGGCGAACGGTTAGCCGCTCAGGGAGAATTCCAACCCTAAATTCACCCATGCTTACAATTAAGTAAGAGCTGATGATCTCTTGTCCTAATGCTTTGCCCCTAACGCTATGCCTGAACAAACTCGCCAGTCTTGGGATGCAGGCCGTTTTCTGCAAACCTTATCCTATTTTGAAGAAATTCCTGTTCTCAACTGGTTTCAAAAAATTATGCCTGGATTTACCCCCCCTGCTCCTCCCCCTGTCCAAGCCAATCTCATTTTTGACTTTAGTCAATCCCAACCAGACATTAACCAGCTCTGGGGAGCAGTAGATGATGTGGTAATGGGAGGTGTTAGTAATAGTGGCCTGCGTCTAGAACCTGGGGTGGCGCTGTTTACGGGGAATGTGTCTACGGCTAATTCGGGTGGGTTTGCGTCAGTGCGGACCCGTAACTTCGATCCGCCTCTCAATCTATCTGCCCATCAGGGTATTGAATTGCAAGTCGAAGGGGATGGCCAACGCTATAAGTTTTTGCTCCGCGATCAGGATCGTTGGGATAGTATTGCCTATGCCTATTCGTTTGATACGGTGGCCCAAGAATGGATCACGGTTAGGATTCCGTTTAACCAGCTCACCCCAGTGTTTCGAGCAAAGACGGTTAATGATGCCCCTCCCATTCAGTCTCAACAGATTCGAGCCATGCAAATGATGCTGAGTAAGTTTGAGTATGATGGTGCTCTCAATCCTCGGTTTAGTCCTGGTGAGTTTTGCTTAACCATTAAGAGTCTTGGTGTTTATTAAGCGATCGCAGTCTGAGAACCGAAGCAAACGTATTGGCAAAGAGCCTATTAGCGATCTCAGGTAGCCTGCGAGCCCAATCTTCAAATACCCAGCTTTTGCAAGCCATGATTAACTTGGCTCCCGATCTCAAGATCTCGATCTACACCGGGTTAGCAAATAAGCGCTGGGCTGACCTTGAATGACCATCAAATCAGGATAGGTAAATTTGCAATATTTGGCGATCCACAAGCGAACATCACTGCTGAAAGGTTCACAGTTTTTGCCGTGCAGTGCTTGCAAGAAACAGGCACAGAGACGAGTAATGATGCGATTGTGATTGAAGGAAGCGCCCGTCATGGGAATAATCTCACCATCGTGATATTCGCTTTTGAATTCGGCCTGGTTTTCTAGAGCCAGGTATTCATCTGGGGTATATCGGGTTTTGACTTCTGCGGCTGGCATGACAACCCTACTGAATCACCTGCCTCAATCATAAGCAAGATTTCTGGCCTCACTTAAATTTGGGTTCCACGAGGAAGGTGAGCGCTCCCTTATCCTCCGCCAACTCACTCGCCGTATTGGTGATGTCTCTCCGGAGCTGAAATCGCAAATCCAATCCCTATCCCTCGGCCAGCTCGAGGCTCTGGGTGAGGAATTGCTCGACTTCTCAGAACCGACAGATCTAGTGAACTGGTTACAAGGCAATCAATCCGCTTAAACTTGACCACTTATACGCCTACACAAAGCTATTTGGCGATTTTGTAGGACTTGCTTAGGTTACTCGTTTGAAGCAAGCAAAGCTTGAAATGCTTTATTGTTCCGAATGGAGTTAAAGTCTAAGTCTGTTTTTGCCATTTCTCGATATTTATCTGGTTCTATAGCAATGGCGTCACCTAAATTTTCTATTGCGGCATCAGTTATGCCTTGCAAAGCATAACAACAGGCTTTGTTATAAAAGGCTCCATCATCATCAGGCTTAAATTCTAGAGCTTTGTCATAACTGGCGATCGCTGCTTCGTATCGACCTAAATTACCCAGAGCACTTCCCCGGTTGTTCCAGGCTTGATCATCATCTGGCTTGAATTCTAGAGCTTTGTCATAACTGGCGATCGCTGCTTCGTATCGACCTAAATTATGCAGAGCAATCCCCCGGTTGTACCAGGCTTCATCATCATCTGGCTTGAATTCTAGAGCTTTGTCATAACTGGCGATCGCTGCTTCGTATCGACCTAAATTATGCAGAGCAATCCCCCGGTTGTTCCAGGCTTCATCTTTATCTGGCTTGAATTCTAGAGCTTTGTCATAACTGGCGATCGCAGAGTTGTAATCAGCCTCAGCAACAAAAAGGTTCCCTAGCTGAAAGAACAAGTCAGTTTGTTGAACCGGACTCGTATGAATATCATCGATCAGCTCTTGAATCTCTATGATCTTTTCAGTCCGTTCTCTAGGTGAAAGCGCTAAATACTTCTGAAAATCTCCTTCTAGCAGAATGCGTAACGATTCTTTCTGAATGACGTTGCGATCTGTGCCAAATTCCCAAACCCCAGATCGCCAATCAAAAAAATCAGGTGCCCGCCGCGTAAAATATTTCAGGGCAAACAGTGGCACCAAAAAGATAAAGCAAATATTAAAATCATCCCGAAAGCGTTCCCGCTGCAAATTCAAGTGACCCAAAATCCGAGGCAGCGTATTGAGATTGTAGTATTCCCCTTCACCTAAATAACCAGGCTTGATATCAGAAATCAGTGATTTTTCAATACCCGTAATAAATAGGACATCAATTTGGTCCTTGTTCGGTAAGACTGCAATCCTCTCATACAGGTTATCGATAGGGTCCTGTAACCTTAAAACCTCGATTGTTTTTCCCTGGACAGAGACAGACTTAGAATCCCGTTTATTTTTTCCTAAATCCCCTTGCACCCGTGCAATCAGCCGTTCTGCCTCTACAGGCGCACACCGCACAAACAGTAGCCCAAAGCCTTGGGTGTATTGAATCGAACGAATCAACGCCCGATATTCTTTGCGCGGGTCAATCTCTGGTTCTTCACTCCAATCGATAGAGCTGGATGGGATGGACTGGCTACGGGTCATTAACTTGCTCACGAGAGCGCTTAGCCTGATCCTACATTTTCCCTAATGCAGTTTTAAATTCAGAAACGTCTTGTAATAGAGGATGAACATCATGCCAAGACTCCTCTTCAGAGTACTCCAACAAACAGCGAGTGAATAATAAACTCCGATGCTCATCATCATTGATAATTTGTTTAGTGGAATGAACCCCAGCTAGCAGATCCCACTGGCCAGAATCTACAGTGTCTCGATAGGTCTTGCGGAGTTGCCGAATCGCTTGCTGTAGGGCATCAGCATTAATGGGCAACAACTCTTCTTCATTGTACTTAATGGCTGTTTGTACCAGCAAAACTAGATTCCGCACATGCCCCCCACTCATTAAACAGAGCTGCTTGAGCGTCTCGGCACTATCGAAAACTTCCGTCTCTAGGGCCAGTCCCTTAGCAGCTTCAATGGCATCAACCCGCATTCTAATAATTTGCTGAAGCTTTTTGATTCCATCTGCATAGTCATCGTTTCGACGATCATGGGTCATGATCATGGGCAAGACAGGTAGCGTACAGTTATAGATCTCCATCAAATCGGTGCCTCTACTCGACAACGCTAGAGAGATAGGCACCGTGTAAATGACATCACAGGCCAAACCCTTTAACTGCTCAGCCCGATCAATAAAAATCTCTTCGTGATTGGTTCGCCCTCCTTCATTTGTAATAAGGGTTACCTTCTCTAGACCATCTGCAATCAACACCAGTCGCTGTTTATCTTTAGGCAGTTTCTGTTTGGCGTCGTCAATAAATTGATTCAGGGCATCGATTAATTTCTCGGTATATGGATTTAGTGCCTTGCGTAGCTTGGCTCGCTGGGTGGGCTGAGTTTTAAAACTGGTAGAAATTTTGCCCAGATCACCGATACCTACTTCTGCTCCAGCATTGCTAAGGTTAATTTCCGTCAACAGCAAATCTTCCAAGACCTGCTTTCGCTCTTGAAACCAGCTCAGAACTGGTCTGGGGTCAGCTTCCTGGACGGTTTCTAGTAAATGCCTCGTGCAAGCGATCAGGATATCGGTATACTCGACATCCTCTGGGTTAATGTCTTGATCTTCTGCCGAAAAATAAACTACCGTGCAGCCTTTAGTTTCCAGATCTTGCTTTAGTCGCAAAAGCTCTGTTGATTTTCCCCCTCCACGGTGGCCTGTATAGAGCTGACAGGTCGGCTCATCTGAGAATCGAATGGTTTTACCCAGCTCGACCAACACATTGCTTCCCCCTCGCACCTCTTTGCAATCCACATATAATTTGGAATTGGCGGGTAACGGAGTCGGATTAAAGACGTTGTAAATCTGACTTAAAATCACTAGATACCGAGGTTGTTGACAATCTGTCTGCAATTCTAAGGGGATTTTGACTCAGTTGTGTATGCTATCAAGCCTGTAATTCCCCAATTACCTTGTTGCTAACCGTTCAAAGAACGTAGTTTGCTCAGAAAGTCTTTGACAGCCTGCGGTTGATCTTGAGGTCGGACATATTCTGCCAACAATTGCACATCAAGATTGGGAAAAAACTGGCTGTGGGTCACTATCTGAACATCCTCATCCCGCAAGTCATAAAGCTGAAGCTGCTTGTCCTGCCAAATCAAAACCTCCGGCACCCCCAATCCTTGATAAATCGCCAGCTTATCCACCCCGCCACTCGTCAAATTCACTTCAATAGCAAAATCAGGCAAATCCTTCAAGGTCTGCACACAGTAGCACTCATCCGGCTCCAACCCTCGCGCCTTCGCCTCCAACCGAAACGTCGTTGATCCAAACCCATGCAACGGGATATCTATCTCCTCTGCATACCGCTCCAGCAAGCGAGCAATCACCTTTTTTAACATTTCATGTTCAGGTGAAGGCATAAAAATTTCTATATTTCCTTGTAAGTACAACAAACGCAGTCCAGGATAATCACCCAGCGTTGATAACAACCCCTCATACTGCTGCCAAGTCACACTCGGCAACACAACCCGTTGATCTGTCGTTGTAGACGGCAAAGGTACAAAGGTCGTCATTGAAGTTAGCCTCATACAGCTATGACTATCTTAATAAGTCTGCTGCCACGAGTCTTTTCGTCCCTATAGAACCCATTTGAAATCTTTTGGTAAATTCTCGACAATGGTAAGTGTCGTCAATTCCAGTTCCTATGGCTTATTCCAGCAGTCTGAGCAATTCAGAATGGGAACTCCTTGAACCGCTGTTACCCAAGATTCTGCCTCTCAAGAAAAAGACTCGCCCGCTCGAATGGAGTTATCGAGACCTCATTGATGGAATGCTCTATCGACTCAAGAATGGCT